>Ga0134126_10000006_pt1 | contig 404404 bp, 363 predicted proteins | sample KB31752_FD_96881 | JGI IMG/M metagenome (GOLD analysis project Ga0134126, IMG submission 96881) | Terrestrial soil microbial communities with excess Nitrogen fertilizer from Kellogg Biological Station, Michigan, USA - KB3-175-2 | ecosystem: Environmental > Terrestrial > Soil > Unclassified ...
AGGCCGGATGCCGGTCACAGGGTCGCCCCGCGAACCGTGGCCGGCTCGACTTGAAGGCCGGATGCCGGTCACAGGGTCGCCCCGCGAACCGTGGCCGGCTCGACTTGAAGGCCGGATGCCGGTTACGAACGCGCATCCTCGCCGCCCGTCGACGGCACCAGCCGCCACGCAGCCATATCAGCGGCCGCAAGGCCGCCAATTAAAAAAAATGCCGACGAACCCCTAGCTGTTTTTCTCGTGCAACAGCCGCAGCCCAGTCAGCGTTAGCAGATCGTCGACCTCGTCGAGCTCCTCCGCATAGGGCACCACGAGCCCCGCCAGCCCGCCCGTGGCGATTGCGTGGGCGCGTTCGCCCAGCTCGTCGTAGAGGCGGCGCAGGATCGCATCGATCGCGCCGGCGTACCCGAACACGACGCCCGAACGGATCGCGTCGATCGTGTTCTTGCCGATCACGCTCTTCGGCGGCGCCAGGTCGACCTTGGGCAGTCGCGCGCCCCGTTCGGAGAGCGCCTCGAGCGAGATCTCGATGCCCGTCATCAGCGCGCCGCCCACGTACTCGCCGCCGCTGGAGACCACGTCGAACGTCGTCGCGGTGCCGAAGTCCACGCACACGGCGGCGCCCTCGAAGCGATCGCGGATCGCCACCGCGTTGACCAGCCTGTCCGCGCCGATCTCGCGCGGGTTGTCGTAGCGGATCGCCATGCCCGTCCTCGTGCCCGGGCCGACCACCAGCATCTCGTGGCGCAGGTAGCGGCTCGCCATCGCCGTCCACTCCGGCTCCAGCTGGGGCACCGTCGAGGAGACAACCGACGCCTCCAGGTCGCCGAAGCCGTAGCCGCGCAGCTCCATCAGATTGCGCAGCGCCGCGCCGAGCTGGTCGGCCGTCGACTGACGCACCGTCGCAAAGCGCCAGTGCTCAACCAGTTCCCGATCCCGGAACGCACCGAAGTGCGTCTGCGTGTTGCCCACGTCGACGACGAGCAGCATCGGCGACCATTATGCTCGGCCTGCCGATGTCGACCAGCACGACCACGCTGTACGCACTCCCCGGCTCGCACCCCTGCGCCGCTGTCGAAGTGGCGCTGCGAATGAAGTCGATCGACTTCAGCCGCGTCGATCTGCTGCCGCTGACGCCGCTGGTGGTAGGACCGCTGCGCTACGGCGGCGTCACCGTCCCGGGCATGCGCATCGACGGCGAGCGGCTCGTCGGGTCGCGGACCATCATGCGCCGGCTCGACGAGCTCGTGGCCGAGCCCGCGCTGCTGCCTGCCGCCGGCACCCCCGCCTACGCCCAGGTGCTCGAGGCCGAGCGTTGGGGCGATGCGGTGCTGCAGGGCGCGCCGCGGCGCATCCTCGACCTCGCCTTCCTGCGTGTGCCCGAGGCGATGCTGAGCTACGCCGGCGACGCCAAGCTTCCCCTCCCCAAAGCCCTGCAACGGCCAGCCGCGCCGCTGACGGCGCGGCTGATGGCGTTCAAGAACAAGGCGCGCGAGGACGCAGTGCGCGCCGATCTCGCCGCGCTGCCCTCCCAGCTCGAGCGAATCGACGCCTGGATCGCCGAGGGCCTGCTCGGCGGCGAGCAGCCCAATGCCGCCGATCTGCAGATCGGCAGCACGATCCAGCTGCTGCTCACGATCGCCGACCTGCGTCCGCTGATCGAGGCGCACCCCGCGGCCTCGCTCGCCCGCTACTTCCCCCCCTCCCCGGGCGAAGTACCCGCCGGCGTGCTGCCCGCAGCGTGGGTGCCCGCCACGCCCGCCGGCGTCTAGGCCTCGCCGCGAGGGTCGCTACCGCGCGGGGGCGCGCAGCGCGACGGCGCGCTCGACCCTAGCCGGCGCATGCCATCCCTGGCGCCGCCCGGGGCCAATCCTCCCCGGATCTCCTCAAGACCAGCACGCCGATGCCGCGCGGCGGTACAGTCGCCGTGAGGTCGAGTCCCAGCCCGGGCCGTCGACCACCCGTCCAATGCGCATCCTCGACCCCGAGTCCCTCAGCCAGCACGTCGATCGCCTCTACCGCGCCGCGTGGGGACTGTGCGGCTCGCGCGAGGACGCCGAGGATCTCGTGCAGGAGACCTTCGCACGCGTGCTGTCGCGGCCACGCATGCTGCAAGGAGACGACGAGCTCTACTACCTGATGCGAGTGCTGCGCAACACGTTCCTGACAAGCCGGCGCACGGCGGGCCGCCGCCCGGTCACCGTGGCCACGTTGGAGGACGTCGTGACGGCCGATCCAAAGCCCGTCGGCAGGCCGGAGCAGGCGCTCGAGATCCAGGAGGTCTACGCGACGATCGCCGAGCTGCCCGAGGACTTCCGCATGGCGCTCGTGGCGATCGACGTGCTCGGCCTCTCCTACCGCGAGGCGGCGCGGGCCCTGCGCGTGCGCGAGGCGACCATCACCACGCGATTGTTCCGCGCGCGCAAGCAGGTCGCGCGGCGACTGGGCGATGAGACGGAGTCCGGAGGCGGCAGCGTGAGCGCCGGCGGAGGCGGCGCGCGGCGCACGAGCGGAGGCGGCGACCGCCGCGGCAGCGAGACGACGCTCGGGGCCAAGGGGACGGGCGGCGAGATCGCCCAGGCGCGCCGGGAACAATTGCGTCCCGGCGGAGTCCTTCCGGGTAGGGACCTGCCATGACCGATCCACGTACATCGAACCCGCGTCCGACCGACGAGGCCGAGCTCGTCGAGCTGCTGCACTCGATCGACGAGCGCGCGCCCGAGTCGCTGCACCACAAGGTCGAGGCGATGATCGCCGCGCGCTCTGGCGGGGCGCGGCGGCGAGGAGGGCAGCCCGCTGCGACGCGTCCCTTCGGGCTCGCTCCGCGACTCGCCGCCGTCGGCGCGATCGCGGCCGCCGCGCTGGCGCTCGCGCTCGCCTTCGCCCTCAGCGGCAGCTCGACGACGCTCAGCGTGCGCGACACCGCGGCGTTGACACACCGTCCGGCGACCCAGCCGGCGCCGGCCGAGAACGCGAACGATCGACACGAGCTGGCCGCCGACGTCGAAGGCGTGTCCTTCCCCTACTGGGGCGAGCACTTCGGCTGGCGCTCCACCGGGTCCCGCACCGACCGGGTCGACGGCCGGACCGTCACGACCATCTTCTACGAGAACGGCCGCGGCCAGCGGATCGGCTACTCGATCGTCGCCGGCAGCGCCCCCTCGCAGGGCAGTGGCGGCGTCGTCATGCGACGGGACGGCACGCCCTACCGGCTGCTCACGATCAACGGCGCCCCTGCCGTGGCGTGGCTGCGCCAGGGGCACCTCTGCGTCGTCTCCGGGCGGGGCGTCGGCGGCGCCACGCTGCTGCGCCTGGCCAGCTGGGACGAGCATCGCTCCGTAGCCTCCTGAGCCGGTGATGAGCCGCGCGCGGGAAGATCTGAGGCGAAACGGCATCTGGTCGGTATGAGCACACAGCAGCGGCACCTGAAGATCCCATCCGTTTCCGCCGCGGCGCTCGCGCTGAGCGCGCTTGCCGCGACCGTTCCCGGCGGCGCGCTCGCCGGCGGGCGCGCGACCGTGGCGAGTGCCCGCGCCCACGCCGCAAGCACCCGGGCCGTCGCGCTCTCGGGGTTCAGCTTCCGCCCGAGCACGCTGACGATCAGGCGCGGCGACAGCGTCAGGTGGTCCTGGAACATCCGCGGCAGCGAACACAACGTCACCTTCCGCAGCGTCCACTCGCGCACCGGCTCGCGCGGCTCCTTGACCGTCCGCTTCCCGCGAGCCGGCACCTTCTCCTACATCTGCACCGTGCATGTCAACAAGGGCATGCGGGGCAAGGTGGTCGTGCGCTGATGCGCCGCGCCGAGATCGCCTCCACCCTGACCCGCGCGCTGACCTCGGCTTCCGCGGAGGCGCTTGCCGCGGCCCGGCGCGCGCGTCGCCGCTCAGGGCAGCCGCAGCGGCGGCCCCGCCCAGCGCACGCCCTCGTCGAGCGCCATCGCCGCGAGCGCGTCGGACAGGCGCCGGCCGTCGGGCACGGTCGCGACGAAGTCGAGCTCGAGCGCTGGGATTAGCACGAAGCGGCGGCTCAGCAGCTGCTCGTGTGGCACCGTCATACGCTCGTTGCGCAGCTGCAACTCGCCCAGCAACAGCACGTCGATGTCGATCGAGCGCGGTCCGTGGCGTACCACGCCCCCACCCCGTCCGCGCTCTCGCTCCACGTGCTTGACCGCGTCGAGCAGCTCCAGCGGCTCGAGCGAGGTGGCCACGCGCAGGCAGGCGTTGAGGAAGCTCGGCTGGTCGGGCACCTCCCCTACCGGGTCCGTGTCGTAGGTCGAGGAGCTCGCCAGCGGCCGGATCCCGGCGCCCGGCAGCGCGTCCACCGCCGCCTGCAGCTCCGCGCGGCGATCGCCCACGTTGGAGCCGAGGCCGAGCAAGCCGAGGCGCTCCGGCACGCCGGCCTCAGGTGCGCGTGGTCTGCAGCCCCGCGGCCTGCGCGCGCTCGCCCATCGCTTGGGCGAACGGCACGAGCGCCGAGAGCGGGCGCAGCATCACGGTGAAGTCGGCGATCAGTCCGTCGGCGTCGAAGCGCAGCAGGTCGATGCCCTCGATCTCGCGGTCGGTGCCGGCGACCCCCGCGCGGAAGATCAGAGCGTGCGCGCCGTCCATCGCGAGCTCGTCGGTGTAGCGGAAGTCCTCGAACACCTGCGCGACCTCGCCGAGCAGCGCGGACACCGTCTCGCGTCCGAGGAACGGCTGGAAGGTGACGGGGCTGTGGAAGACGATGTCCGGCGCGAGCAGCTCGCCCGCCGCGGCGAGGTCTTTGTGCTCGACCGCCGCGCGGAAGCGTTCCGCCGTGCTCATGACGCTTCGATCCGGTGCCCGTGCAGCATCGCCACGAACTCTACGCCTCTCCCTCCCGCCAGACCTCGACAGAGACCTCGTCGACGCTCAGCGGGATCGGCGGCTCGGGCTTGGTCGCCTTCACCCAGACGCCTTCCAGCTGGTAGTCCTCGAGCAGTCGATTGGCGATCGTGCTGCACAGCCGCTCGAGCGTCTTGTGCGAGCGCTGCTGGGCGATCAGCGCGACGAGCTGGCACACCTCGGCGTAGTCGACCGTGTCCTCGATCGAGTCCGTGACCGTCGCGTCGGTCTCGCCGACGTCGAGTCGCAGGTCCAGCACGAGGCGCTGGCCCACCTCGCGCTCGGCGTCGCTGACGCCGTGGTGGGTGTAGAGGGAAAGGCCCGTTATCTCGACCGTGACCGCCTCGGCGGCCTCCTCGCGCTCTTCGGAGTCGCGCGGATCGTCGTCTAGCTCGTCTCCGTCGTCGGGTTCCTCGCCCCGCTGCTCTCCGTCCATCGTCCCGCCAACGTAGCAGTCGCCACCGCGAGCGCCTCGCGCAGCGGAGCCACGTCGTGCACCCGGAACACGCGAGCTCCGCGCTCCAGCGCCATCACGTTGGAGGCGATCGTGCCGCCCAGGCGCGCCGAGCCGGCCTCCCGCCCGCCGATGCGCCCCAGAAAGCTCTTGCGCGAGGTGCCGATCACGATCGGCGGGCCGAGCGCGACGAGCTCCTGCAAGCGCTGCAGCAGGGTGAGGTTGTGCTCGACCGTCTTGCCGAATCCGATGCCGGGATCGAGCAGCAGGCGCTCCTCGGAGATCCCCTCGCGCACCGCGAAGGCCATCCGCTCTTCAAGCGCCGAGCGGACCTCGTCGACGACGTCCTCGTAGCGCGGCTCCGGCCACGGCGCACCGGGGAGGCCGAGCATGTGAACCAGGCAGCAGTCGGCGCCGCTCTCCGCCACGACCGAGGCCATCTCCGGATCGGCGCGCAGCGCGCTCACGTCGTTGACCAGGCTCGCGCCCGACGCCAGCGCCGCGCGGGCGACCGCGGACTTGCTCGTGTCGATCGAGACCTGGATCGGCCCCTTGGCATCGGCGCCCGTTCTCGCCACGATCCCCTCGACCACGGGCAGCACGCGCCGCAGCTCCTCCTCCGCCGTGATCGCGAGTGCTCCCGGGCGCGTCGATTCGCCGCCCACGTCGACGATCTCCGCGCCCTGCTCGATCAGCGCGCATGCGTGATCGACGGCCACCCGCGGCTCCAGGAAGAGCCCGCCGTCGGAGAAGGAGTCCGGCGTGGCGTTGACGATCCCCATCAGGCGGTAGCCGCCGGGATCGCTCATCTATACGACTGTGGGCGGCTCCGGATCGTGCCCGCGCGACTCGGCCGTGCCCCCGGCGAGACCGGGGCGCGGGATCGTACGCGGCGGTTCGCGCTCCGGCGTGCCGCGGTCGGGAACGGGCGGCGCCGGCAGCTCGGGCTTGGTTTCCTCCTCGACGCCGAACACCTCGTCCTCGCTCTTGCCGGCCAGCAGCGCTAGGAACTCCTCCTTCTCGATCGTCTCGCGCTTGACGAGGATCTCGGAGATCTTCGTGAGGTCGTGCTGGTGCTCGGTGAGGATGTCGCGCGCGCGCTGGTGCGCCGCCTCGATGATGCGACGCACCTCGTCGTCGATCTCGCGCGCGATCTCGTCGGAGTAGTCGGGCTCGGTCGAGAACTCACGGCCCAGGAAGGGCTGCCCGTGGTCGTGCCCGAACACGCGCGGGCCGAGCTTCTCGCTCATGCCGAAGCGCATCACCATCTGCTTGGCCGTGGCCGTCACCTTCTCGATGTCGTTCGAGGCGCCCGTCGTGATCTCGCCGAAGATCAGTTCCTCGGCGGCGCGTCCGCCGAGCGTCATCGCCATCGCGTCTCGCAGCTCCGCCCGCGTCGTCAGGAAGCGGTCTTCCTGGGGCATCGAGATCGTGTAGCCGAGCGCCTGACCGCGCGAGATCACGGAGATCTTGTGGACGGGGTCGGAGTGCTCGAGGAAGTGCGCCACGAGCGCGTGACCCATCTCGTGGTAGGCCGTGATCAGTCGCTCTTTCTCGCTCATCACGCGGGTCTTCTTCTCGGGGCCGGCGATCACGCGCATGATCCCCTCCTCGAGCTCGTCCTGGCCGATCTCGCGCTTGCCCGTGCGCGCCGACAGCAGCGCCGCCTCGTTGATCAGGTTCGACAGGTCCGCGCCGGTGAAGCCGGGGGTCTGCCCCGCGAGCGCATCGATGTCGATCACCTTCGCCAGCGGCTTGCCGCGCGTGTGCACCTCGAGGATCTTCGCCCGCCCCTTGCGGTCGGGACGGTCGACGGCGATCTGACGGTCGAAGCGGCCGGGGCGCAGCAGCGCCGGGTCGAGGATGTCGGGCCGGTTGGTGGCCGCGATCATGATGATGTTGTCCTTCGCCTCGAAGCCGTCCATCTCCACCAGCAGCTGGTTGAGCGTCTGCTCGCGCTCGTCGTGCCCGCCGCCGAGACCGGCGCCGCGGTGACGGCCGACCGCGTCGATCTCGTCCATGAAGATGATGCACGGGCTGTTCTGCTTGGCCTGCTCGAACAGGTCACGCACGCGCGAGGCGCCGACGCCGACGAACATCTCGACGAAGTCCGAGCCTGAGATCGAGAAGAACTGCACGCCCGCCTCGCCGGCCACCGCGCGGGCGAGCAGCGTCTTGCCGGTGCCGGGCGGGCCATAGAGCAGCACGCCCGTCGGGATCCGTGCCCCGAGCGCCTGGAACTTCTTCGGGTTCTCGAGGAATTCCTTGATCTCGTGGAGCTCCTCGACCGCCTCGTCGACGCCCGCCACGTCGCGGAAGGTGATCTTGGGCGAGTCCGCCGACAGGCGCTTGGCGCGCGACTTGCCGAACGACATCACTTTCGAGCCGCCGCCCTGCACCTGGTTCATCAGGAAGATCCAGAAGCCGAAGAACAGGACGAACGGGATGATGTACGTGAGCAGGCTCAGCAGCGCGCTGCTCTTTTCCGATTCGACGTTGTACTTCACCCCGGCAGTGCGGAGTTCCTTGATCAGTTCAGGCGCGGCCTGCTCGATGTAGCCGACTTCGTAGTTTTCTTTGTTCTTGAGCTTGACTTCGAGCGACTTGCCCTTGTTCTTGAACTTGACTTCGTTGACTTCGCCCTGGGGCAGCTCCCTCGCGACGAGCGTCTGGTAGCTGTGTGAGCGGTGCTCGCTCGAGCCCGGGTTGACCAGTTTGACGGCGAGGAACGCCAGCACGACCACGATCAGGATCGGAAAAGCGGCGCTCTTGAAGAAACGACTCATGGGCTTGTTTCGAGTGCTCTGGCGCCGTCGGAAAGCGTGGTCACCAGGCTCCTAGCCTACCATGGGGCTGCGATTCGGCCGGCCGCTTGTACGCTTGCGTACATGACCTCGGAGCGCCGTATTCAACCGCCCGCGAGCGGCGCTCCTTGCGCCGCTCAGCGCTCGAGCACTGCCACGAAGGGCAGGTTTCGGTGGCGCTCGTCGTAGTCCAGGCCGTAGCCGACGACGAAGCGATTGGGGATCTCGAAGCCGACGTAGCGTGTAGGCAGGTCGACCTTGCGCCGCTCGGGCTTGGTCAGCAGCGCGCACACCTCGAGCGTGCTCGGGTTGCGCGAGCCGAGGTTGCGCATCAGGTACTGCAGCGTCAGGCCGGAGTCGACGATGTCCTCGACGATCAGCACGTCGCGCCCTTCGATCGAGGCGTCGAGATCCTTGAGGATGCGGACCACGCCCGATGAGTCCGTCGCCGAGCCGTAGGAGGCGACGGCCATGAAGTCGACCTCCACCGGCACGTCGATGTAGCGCATCAGGTCTGAGAGGAAGAAGACGGCGCCCTTCAACACGCCGACCAGGAGCAGCGAGCGGCCCGCGTAGTCGCGCGAGATCTGCTCGCCCAGCTCGGCCACGCGCCGCTGCACCTCCTCGGCGCTCACCAGCACCTCGCCGACCGCGGACTCCTCTGGAGCACTCACCGGACTCGCCACCGGGAGCAGTCTAGTCGCCGCGCGGCGGCCTCTTGCGATCCGCCCGCGGCGGCAGCCGGCGCATGCTCAGGCGCCCGCCCTCGATCACCGCTCCCGCCTGGCCGCCGACGTGCAGCTCGGCGTGGCCGCCACGACGGCCGAGCGCGAGCAGCTCCTGCACGCGCTCGCCGGCCTGCGGCACGTAGGTGCCCGCCGCGCGCTCGGCCAGCCTGATCACGACCAGGCGCGCGAGCGCCGGCGCGATCGCCTCGAGCCGGGCCAGCTCCACGCTGGTGCCGCCCTCGAGCTCGGCCTCGACGAGCGCGTCGAGCAGTTCGCCCTCCTCGCGCAGGAGCCGCGCCGTTCGCAGCACGTTCGACTCGGCCGCCGGGTGGACCGCCCGCAGCGCCGGCACCAGCCGAGCGCGCACACGCGCGCGCGCGAAACGCTCGTCCTCGTTGCTCGGATCTTCGCGCCAGCCGAGGCCGCGCTGCTCGCAGTAGGCCGCCGTCTGCCCGCGCGTCAGCGTCAGCAGCGGGCGCACGAGCCGACCCTCCGCCGCCGGCATCCCCAGCAGCGCGCGCCGGCCCGGCGAAGCCGCCAGCCGGTAGAGGATCGTCTCGACCTGATCGCTCGCCGTGTGCCCGGTCGCGATCAGCGCTTCGCGCTCGCCGGCGAGCCGCTCGGCCGCCTCGTAGCGGAGCTCGCGCGCCCACGCCTGGAGATTGCCCTCGCCCGTCCCCGCCTCGCCTGTATCCCGCGGCGCGGCGCGCACCACCGCGAGCTCGACGCCGAGCTGCGAGCACAGCGCCGCGCAATGCCGCTCATCTGCGTCGGCGTCCGCGCGCAGACCGTAGTTGACGTGCAGCGCGTGCACGGCGCCGGCCCCTCGCAGCGCGACCGCCACGTCGAGCAGGCAGACCGAGTCGCGTCCACCCGAGAGCATCGCCACGAGCGAGGGCGCGCCGTCGAGCAGGCCGCCGTCGCGGACCGCCGCCCGCACCCGCTCGACCTCGCCACCGGCGACGTCCACTGCCGCCCCCTAGGGCTCCCGCGCCGCCGCGAGGAACAGCTCGGTCGGCTCGGAGAAGCCCTTCAGGCCGACCTCGCCGATGCGCTCGAAGTGCACGCCGTCGAGTCCCGAGGCCACGTCCACGACGGGGCGCGTGACGAGCACCTCGCCGCCGCCCGCGCGCGCCACGACGCGCGCAGCCTGGTTGATCTCGCGCCCGTAGTAGTCGCCGTCGCGGTACAGCGCGTCGCCGTAGTGCATGCCGATCCGCGGCGGGGGATCGTCCGGCGAGGTGGCCTGGCGCAGCTCGACCGCCCAGCGCACCAAGCTGCCGGCGTCGGGCCCGACGACCATCACCTCGTCGCCGAGCGTCTTGATCACGCGCGCGTCCGGCGGGAGCGTGTGTTCGACGGCCTCGACGAAGCGCTCGACCGCGGCCAGCGCTTCCTCGTCGCCGCGCTCCACGGTCAGGCGGGCGTAGCCGGCGAGGTCGGCGAACACGATCGCCACGCGCACGCGGCCCTGCTCGGAGGAGCTCTCTGCCAGATCGCTCTCCATGTGGCCGATCACGTCCTGCTCGACGAAATGGCCGAGCAGGCGATCGTGCGTGTAGCGGAGCAGCGGCACCACGAACGGGATCAGCTCGCGCACGAGGCCCTCCATCTCCTCGGCGATCTCCACGTTGGGCATCCCCTCGCGCATCAGCGGCTCGTGCACGTACAGGTGGATCAGGCGCACCTCGGCTTCGGCGATCTGGGCGACCGCTTGCCCATACACGCGCGCGAGCTGCAGGAAGGCGACCGCGGGCAGCCCCGCCTCGAGCACGGCGGCCACGTACTTCATCATTTCCATGTCCTCCTCGGAGAGCAGCTCCCCCGAGGTGGCACCCACTCCCATTGCGGCCAGCAGCCGCTCGATCAGCGCCTCTTCCAGTCCCGTCTCGCGCGCGACCTGGCGGATCGTGTACCGGCCCTCCGAGCCCGACAGCAGGTTCTCCAGCGGCCCGACCGCGAGCTGGCCGTGATCGCTGGCCCGCTTGATCTGCTCGAGCGTGTGCCCGCGCGCGCGCAGTCGCGCGACGACGCGCACGTAGGCGACCGCCGCCGGGGTCCAGCGACCTGCATAGCCCGGCACGAGGCCCTTGCGGATCCAGCGCGCGACGGTCGCGGTCGAGACGCCGGCGTGCGCCGCCACCTGCGCCAGCGTCGGCTCGGCCGGCTCGCTCGCGGGAGCTGCTGCGGGCTCAGCCACGCGGGAGCGACGCCAAGGGCTTTCCCATGCGGCGCAGTCTAAAGTCGCGGCGCGTGATCCACCTGCACCCCACGGCCGAGCTCGCAGAGCGCGTGCTGCTGCCGGGCGACCCCGGCCGCGCGCTGGCGCTCGCGCAGACGCTGCTCGAGCGGCCGTTGATGTTCAACCACAACCGCGGCCTCTGGGGGTACACGGGTGAAGCCCACGACGGCAAGCCGCTGACGATCCAGGCCACCGGTATGGGCGGACCGTCGGCGGCGATCGTCATCTCCGAGCTGATCGCGCTCGGCGCGCGACGAGCGATCCGCGTCGGCACCTGCGGCGCGCTGGCGCCCTCGCTCGAGCTCGGCCGGCTGGTGATCGCGCGCGAGGCCATCTGCGGCGACGGCACCTCGCGCGCGCTCGGCGGCGGCGAGCGCGTGGCGGCCGATGCCGCGCTCACGCAGGCGCTGGCGAGCAGCGACCCGGGCGCGGCCGTCGGCACGGTGCTCAGCGTCGACCTGTTCTACGAGCCCGCCGGCGCGCGCGGCGCGGACGCGCATGCCGACGCCCTCGCTGTCGAGATGGAGGCCGCGACCCTGTTCGCGCTCGGCGCCGCCGAGGCGGTGCCGGTCGCCTGCCTGCTCGCGGTCTCCGACACGTTCGACGACGACGGCGCGCGCACGCGCATCCCGCCCGAGCGGCTGCACGGGGCGGCCGAGCGCATGGGCGCCGCGGCGCTCGCCGCGCTCGCCTGAGCGGCGCGGCGAGGCCGGTTCAGGATCGGCGCGCTTTCGGTTTGGCCCTGCCGGCTTTGCTCGCTGCTTTGCTGCGCCCGGCCGCGGCTTTGGCTTTGCCGGCCGCTTTGACCGTGGCTCTCGCTTTGGCTTTGGCTTTCGCCGGTTTCGCTTTGCGAGCTTTGCTCGCCGCTTTGCTGCGACTCGCCGCAGTTTTCGCTTTGCTCGCCGCTTTGCGGGTCGCTTTCGCTTTGCCGGCGGCTTTCGCTTTGCCGGCTTTCGCCGCTGCTTTGGCTTTGCCTTTTGCCGCGGTCACTTTCCGTTTGGCCGTCGCTTTCCGTTTGGCCCCTGCCGCTTTCCGTTTGGTCGCCGTAGCTTTTCGTTTGGCCGCCGTCGCTTTCGCTTTGGCTTTGCCTTTGGCCGCCGCTTTCGCTTTGCCCGCGGCTTTGGATTTACTCGCGGCTTTGGATTTGCTCGCAGCTTTCGCTTTGCTCGCTGCTTTCGCTTTGGACGGTTTGGCTTTGGCTTTGGTCGATCTGCTGCGCGTCGTTTTCGTCGCCGCAGCCGCTCGCGCGGGACGGGCGGGCTCCGGTTTGAGCCTGCCCGCGAGCTTTGCGAGCTGCTCCTCGATTGCCGACAGGCGTGACTCCACCGCGTTCGGCGAGAGCGCGCGATCGAGGCGCTGTACCCCGTCCTCGATGCCCTCCAGTCGATGCGAAACCGCTCGCAGCCTCCGCGTCAGCCGTTCTATGTCGGCAGCCGACGGGATGTTCAGCGCTCCCATTGCGACCTCCTGTGCTTGAGAAGCCTTCTCGCGGGCGTCGAACGCCCGGCCGATCGCTCCTGTTATCAGAGGGTTTTCCAGTAGATCGGTGAGCGCCTTCCCCAGACGCTCCTCCGTGTTCACGCTCAACCGCTCGCGCAGGTTCTTGGCGACATTGCTCGCATCTGACATCCGGCGCTCCTGGTGTCGTGGTCGAACGGGCGAACAGCCCGTGGCGGCTACCCGGTCACCACCAAAGCGGAAGGATACGGTGCAGCGATGTCCGACCGCTGGTTCCTGTTCACGCAGTTCGAGTTCCCATGGGAGCTCGGGCCCTCGGATGGGCGCTACCTGATGCGTGCCGGGCGCGACGCCGACCCCGAGCGAGTGGTCGTGCTGGGCACGCTCGGCGCGCGCAAACGCCCACCCTCGCGCGGTCAGCTGTGGAGCGCGGCGACACGCTCGGGATCGCGCAGGCGCACGGCCGAGCCCGAGCCGGAGCCCGAGCCGGTGGCGACCGCTCGGGCAACGATCGTCGATCCCGTCTCGCTTTCGGCCGAGCGCCAGGCGAAGGCGTGGCTGTCCGACCTCGACGGCGAGCGCGAGATCGCCGCGGCGATCGGCGCGCTCAACCGCGTGCTGCACTTCCACCGGATCGCCGCCGCCGATCCACAGGTGCGCGAGGTCTTCCCCGAGCAGGCGCTCGTGATCCGAGCCGGCTGGGGCGAGGGCGAGCAGGTCGCCGACGGGCTGTGGACGCACGCGGTCGAGCTGCCCTGGCGCGGCCCGCGCGGCGTGCGACGCAAACGAATCGGTGATCGCGCCGCCGCGCTGCGCCCGCAGGAGCGGCTCGCCGTGCTGCTCGGCGGCCGCGGTGTCGCGCTGCTGTGCGAGGAGCTCGCGCTGCGCGCCCGTGCCGACCTCGACCGGGGTCGCGTCGCTCACGCCGCGATCGAGCTGCAGGGCGCCTACGCCGCCGCGCTCGGCGAGCTGCCGGCCGAGGGACGCGAGGACCTCGCCGTTCGGATCGACGAGCTGCGCAGCCTGCGCGAGGGCGTCGAGCGTCAGGCCCACGCTGCGCTCGCCGGCGTCGGCGGCGTGCCGCGCGGCGCCGGCGGCCGCGCCGCGCGCACGCCTGCGGCGCACGAGCCGGACGCCCAGGGCGAGGCTTCCGGCGAGCAGCCGGAGCTCGACGAGGAGGTCGTGCGTCACGCGCTCGGGCGCCTGGAAGCGACGCTGCGCGCGCGCACCGCGACGGGCTTTTAGGCTGGGCGGCGATGGATCCGACGACCACCGCGATCGGCACCTGGAGCGGCGGGCGCTTCATGCACTTCGGCGAGCCGCTGGCCGAGGATCGCCTGCTCGCACTGCTGGCACCGGGCGATGGGATCGACACGGTGATCACGGCCGACGCCTATGGCGCCGGCGAGGCCGACACCATGCTCGGCCGCGCGCTCGCTGGCTGCCGGCGCGAGGACTACTGCCTGATCGGCGCGATCGGACACGACTTCTACACGGGCCGGCGCGAAGGAGCCAAGGGCTTCCCCCGCTTCACCGATCCGCGGCTGCGCGGCGACGGCGACTACGCCGGCTACATCCGCATGGCCGCCGAGCGCAGCCTGCAGCGGCTCGGGGTCGATCGCTTCGACCTGCTGCTGCTGCACAATCCCGACCGCACCGGCTATACGAGCCCGGCCGTCTGGGAGGGCATGGGCGCGCTGCGCGACGACGGGCTCACGCGCCTGCTCGGGGTCGCGCCGGGGCCCGCCAACGGCTTCACGCTCGACCTGATCGACTGCTTCGAGCGCTTCGGCGAGCTGATCGACTGGGCGATGGTCATCCTCAACCCGCTCGAGCCGTGGCCGGGTGAGCTGGCGCTCGACGCGGCGGCCGCGCACGACGTTCGCCTGATCGCGCGCGTGGTCGACTACGGCGGCCTGTTCCACGACGACGTCGGGCCGGGCCACGTCTTCGCCGAGTACGACCACCGCAAGTTCCGGCCCGATGGCTGGGTCGAGCAGGGCCGCGAGCGGCTCGAGCTGATGCGCCCCTTCGCCGAGCGCCACGGCCTGTCGATGCTCCAGCTCGCGTGCGCCTGGGACCTCGCGCACGCGCCCGTCCACTGTGTCGCGCCGACGCTGATCCAGGAGAGCGGGCCCGGGGCCCGACCGGTCGAGGACAAGCGCGCCGAGCTGGCCGCCGTGCGCGCTCCCTCACCTCTGAGCGACGACGAGGTCGCTCAGATCGCGGCGATCGGCGCTAACCGCGGCTGCATGGCGCTGAAGGGCGCGAGCCCCGAACACGAGGGCGAGGAGCTGGCCGACCGCTGGGGGCTCGACGAGGCGCTGTCGACGCTCGCCGCACGCTGGCGCATCGCCCCTGAGCAGGACCTGGTCAAACAGGCGCGTTGACTGCCGGCGCCCCGGCCGGGGCCGCCTCAGCCGTGCCCGAGCGCGCCGAGCAGCCCCTCGAGCTCCGCCACGACGTCGCCGTGCAGGCGCACGTCGGCGACGCCGTCGAGCGGCGTCGGCCCCTGCGTGATGATGGCCACGGCGCCGCCCGCCTCGCTCGTGAGCAGCGGCAGGCTCGCGACGGGATGGACCTCCAGCGAGGAGCCGACGCACAGAAGCACGTCAGCCCGCTCGCACAGCTCGCGCGCCCGCTCGAGCGCAGCGACGGGCAGCAGCTCTCCGAACAGCACGACGTCGGGCTTCAGCGGTCCGCGACAGCGCTCGCACCGCGGCACGCCCTCGGCGTCCGCGGCCAGTCGGGCGCGGACCTCGGCCAGCTCGACCGCGGCGGCCGCGTCGCCGCAGCGCGGGCAGGAGCCGGTGGCGATGCTGCCGTGCACCTCGACCAGCTCGCGCGTGCCGGCGCGGCGGTGGAGCATGTCGATGTTCTGCGTGATCACCGCGTCGAGCAGCCCGCGCCGCTCCAGTGCCGCGAGCGCCGCGTGGGCGCCGTTGGGCCGCTTTCCGCCGAGCGAGGCGAAGCGCTCGCCGTAGAAGCTCCAGAAGCGCACCGGGTCCTCGCGGAACGCGTCGATGTGCGCGACCTCCATCGGATCGACGCGCTCCCACAGGCCGGTGCGCGGCGTGCGGAAGTCGGGGATGCCGGAGGGCACCGAGATGCCGGCGCACGTGAGCGCGACGACCGAGCGTGCCTGGCGCACGAGCTCGGCCAGGCGCGCCAGCTCGGGAGAAGGCGCAAGCGCGGCCGGCATGGCGTCGCCCGTGCCGGCGCCCACCGGCGCCGGTGTGCTCGCGGCCCCGCTCACCTGCCCTGGAAGCGCGGCGCGCGTTTGCCGAGGAAGGCGGCGATGCCCTCCTTGGCGTCCTCGCTGGCGAAGACCTCGGCGAACGCCCGCTTCTCCGCCTCGATCCCCTCGTCGAGCTCGCCGGCGGCCGAGATGCGCTTGATCTGCGCGGCCGCGAGCGGCGCCTGCTCGGAGAGCCTGCGCGCCCACGCGAGCGCCGTGTCGAACAGTTCGTGGTCCTCCACGACGCGGTTGACGAGGCCGAACTCGAACGCCTCCTCGGCCCCGATCGGATCGCCCACGAGGTTCATCTCGAGCGCCTTGTTGGCGCCGACCAGGCGCGGCAGCCGCTGCGTGCCGCCGAAGCCGGGGATGATCCCGAGCTTGATCTCGGGCTGGCCGAAGAGGGCCGAGCGCGCGGCGATGCGAACGTCGCAGGCCATCGAGAGCTCGCAGCCGCCGCCGAAGGCGAGGCCGTTGACGGCGGCGACCGTCGCGATGCCGTCCTCGCCGAGCTCTTTGAAGAGGGCGTGCGTCTCGTTGATGAGCTGCTCGCCCGCGGCGGCGTCCATCGTCGTGAACGCCTTGATGTCGGCGCCGGCCGAGTAGAGCATCGGATTGGAGGAGGCGATCACGAGCGCGCGCACGCCGGCCGACTTCACCTGCGCCCACACCTTCGCGAGGTCGCCGGCCACCTGGGGCGAGATCGAGTTCATCTGCCCGTTGGCCAGCCAGGCGATGGCGACGCCGTCCGGCAGCGTCTGCAGCTTGATCACCTCGGCCGGCTGCTCTGCGTCGGGCTGCGGGTAGGCGTAGAAGCCCTGGCCGGTCTTCTGACCGAGCCGGCCCTGCGCCACCAGGCGGCGCAGGATCGTCGGCGGCGTGAAGCGCTCGCCATGGCGCTCCTGCGCGTTCTCCATCCGCTCGAGCACCGTGTCGAGACCCTCCGAGTCGGCGCGCATGAACGGCGGCAAGAGGCCGCGGCGCGGGTCCAGGCCCGCCCCGGCCATCATCCCGAAGTCGATGTCGCGGTGGCTGGCGACGCCCTCCTCGAGCACGAGACAGGCCTCCAGGAAGGTCTTCAGCGAGAGCAGCTCGACGAGCTCGTCGATGTCCGGGTCGTTCTCGCCGGGCAGGTTCGGGTTGCCCTGGGGGTCGTAGAAGCCGTCGCCGCCGGTCTTCGCCCCGAGCTTGCCGTCGGCGACGAGCTTCTGCATCCCCTTGGGCACGAAGAAGCGTTCCTCGCCGTAGGACTCGATCAGGTGTTCGGCGACGTGCAGCACCGTGTCGAGCCCGAGCAGGTTGATCAGCGTGTACGGGCCGAGCGGCAGGATCCCGGCCGCGCCGAGGCCCTCGTCGATCTTCTTGATCGAGAGCCCCTTCTCCTCCTGCTCGCGCCAGACCTCGGCGCTCGAGGAGTTGAGGATGCGGTTGACGACGAAGCCGGGCACCTCGGCGCAGGTGATCGGCTGCTTGCGGATCGCCTGCGCGAACGTGACCGCCGCGGAGACGGTCTCGCCCGAGGTCTCCTCGCCTTCGACGATCTCGATCAGGGGCATGATCGACGCCGGGTAGAAGTAGTGGAAGCCGACGACCTTGTCGGGGCGCAGCGTCGCTTCGCCGATCTCCGAGATCGACAGCGAGGAGGTGTTCGAGGCGAGGATCGCGTGCCCGGGGGTGGCGGCGTCGAGCTCGGCGAACACGGCCTGCTTGATCTCCATCCGCTCGGGCACGGCCTCGACGACGAAGTCGACGTCGCCGAACGGCGCGTAGGACGTCGTGCCCTCGATCCGCCCGAGGACCTCGGCGATCTGCTGCTCGGCCTGCTCGGCCGTGAGCTTGCCCTTCTCGACCAGTTTGTTGATCTGACCCGTCGTCACGTTGCGGGCCTCCTCGAGCCCGGCCTGCACGAGCGCGTCGTCGATGTCCTTCAGCACGACTCCGATCCCCGCGGCGGCGATCGTCTGGGCGATCTGACCGCCCATCGTCCCGGCACCGACGACTGCTGCTCTGAACACGAACATGCTTTTCGGTCACTCCTTCTGGCTAGGGTTGCCGGAGCCTAGCGTTCACGGGCCGGCCACCGCACCTCTCGGGGCTCCGGGGGGTTGCGTTGGGTGAGAATGCTGAAAAGCACGACCGGGGGTAGGAGGCAGAAAATGAGCCACTCACAGGAAATCGCCGGCGATTCGCCGGGCGCCGCCAACCTCAGGGCCAGACGGCGGCGTCTCTCGGTGGCGCTGGCGTTGCTGCTGGCCGCACTGGCGATCCCGGCGGTCGCACAGGCGGCGGGCCTGCCGAAAGTGAACACCCACGGCGCGCGCGAAGTGAGCTATGGCTCGGCCGTGCTGGCGGGGTCGGTCAATCCGAACGGGAGCAACACTTCCTACTACTTCCAGTACGGCCTGACCAAAGCCTACGGCTCGCAGACGGCGATCGCCGATGCCGGCTCGGGCACCAAGTCGCTGCCGGTGCGCCTGCCGATCGCCGGGCTGCAACCGATCACGGTCTACCACTTCCGGCTCGTGGCGGTGAACAGCTTCGGTGCGACGATCGGCGACGACGAAAAACTGCTCACGACCAAGGTGCCGCTGTCGCTTGCGATCCTCTCCTCGCCCAACCCGGTGCCGTTCGGAGGCGCCGTGACCGTGCAGGGCACGCTCTCGGGCACGGACAACGCAAAACGGGCTGTGAGCCTCCAGGCCAACGCCTTCCCGTTCACGGGCGGCTTCCAGAACGTGGGCAACACCGAGCTGACGACCGCGACCGGCGGCTTCAGCTTCACGGTGCCGTCGCTGACCGCATCGACGCAGTTCCGCGTGGCCACCTCGACGAACCCGCCGGTGGTGAGCCCCGTCGCGGGCGAGAACGTCGCCGTGCGCGTCTCAAGCCACGTCGCCCGCACCAAGCGCCGCGGCTTCGCCCGCATCTACGGGACGGTCACGCCGGCGGTCAACGGCGCCCAGGTCGGGATGCTGCGGATCGCCCAGGGCCGCGGCATCCTCGCCGGTGGCACCGTGGCCAGGCCGCGGAACGCCTCGAGCTCGCGCTTCAGCCGGGTGGTACGGGTCAAAAAGGGCGCCTACCGCGTGCTCGTCAAGGTCGCTCCGGGGCCGGTCGTCTCGGCCTACGGCACGCCTCTGCTGATCCGCTGAGGCCCGAACGCTCCACGCGTGAGCGCCGCTGCACCGAGGCGGCGGCGCTCACCGTGTCGTTCTCTTTTTTTATTAATTGATCGAAAAAGAGTCCGAGCGCAGGCACTCCGGACTAGACGGCGACCGTTTCGACGCCGCCGACCTCGGCCGGCTCCTCGACGCGCCGCGGCAGCAGCGTTTCGCGCGCGATCACGAGCCGCTGGATCTGCGAGGTGCCCTCGTACAGCTGCATGATCTTGGCGTCGCGGAACAGCTTCTCCACGGGGTACTCCTTGATGAAGCCGTAGCCGCCGTAGACCTGCACGGCTTCGGTGGCCGTCTTCATCGCGGTGTCGGCCGCGAAGCGCTTGGCGTGCGAGGAGACGAGCGTGTTGCGTTCGCCGCGGTCGAGCATCGCCGCCGACTTCCACGTCAACAGTCGCGCCGCTTCGATCTCGGTGGCCATGTCGGCGATGATGAACTGGATCGCCTGGTGCATCGCGATCGGCACGCCGAACTGGACGCGTTCGCGGGCGTAGTCGGTGGCGAACTCGAACGCTGCACGGGCGATGCCCGTCGCCATCGCGGCGACCCCAGGACGGGTGCGGTCGAGCGTCATCATCGCGAGCTTGAAGCCGTGGTTCTCTTCACCCAGCAGGTTCTCGGCGGGGACCTCGACGTCGTTGAAGGAGATCGTCGCCGTGTTGGAGGCGCGCTGACCGAGCTTGTCCTCCTTCTTGTCCACGACCACGCCCCAGTCGCGCTCGACCACGAACGCCGAGATGCCGCGGTGGCCGGCGTCCTTGTCGGTCTTCGCGTAGACCGTGTAGTAGTCGGCGTAGCCGCCGTTGGTGATGAAGCACTTGGAGCCGTTGATGACGTACTTGTCGCCCTTCTTGACAGCCGTCGTGCGCATGCCCGAGACGTCCGAGCCCGCGTCCGGCTCGGTCAGGCAGAAGGAGGCCAGCTTGGGAGCTTCCGTCAGCATCCCCAGGTACTTCTTCTTCGTCTCCTCAGAGCCGCCCAGCGCGATCGGGGCCGTCGCCAGGCCGTTGCAGCCGAGCGAGGTCTGGATACCCGAGCAGCCCCACGAAAGCTCTTCCTCGATCAGGCAGCCGTCGAGGTAGCCGGCGCCGGCGCCGCCGTACTCCTCCTCGATGTGGGAGTTCATCAGGCCGACCTCCCATGCTTTCTCGATGATGTCCTGGGGCCAGGTGCCGTCCTTGTCGTACTCCCAGGCGACCGGACGGATCTCCTTGACGGCGAAGTCGTGCGCCATCTCGCGCAGGTTCTTCTGCTCATCGGTGAGCGTGAAATCGACCATTCTTCGAATTCCCCCTAACAGGTGGCGGACGGCGCCGGGCGCTGGGATTGCGGGGCGCGGTGAACACTGGGCGGTGATTGACTGGTCAGTCAACCCCGGCCGTCCAGGGTAGCGGAGCGCACCCCGATCGGCAACAATCGAGGTAGTGCAGAGCGCATTCCCGATCATCGTGTTCGGTGCCGTGGCGCTGTCGATCGTGATGTCGCTCGTCTTCCTGTTCAGCCGTGGCAGCGTGTTCGACCACATCGGCGACGGCGGCTTGAGCAAAGACAGCGACGCCGGTCCGGAGTTGCCCCCCGCACCACCCGACACGCCGGCCGCCCGCGCCGAGCAGGAGCTCGAGATACGGCAGATGCTCACCGCGCGCAGCGCGCGCATGGTCGACCGCGGCGAGGCGCCGCTCGACGTCGACGCCGAGGTCGCGCGGCTGCTCGCGCCGACGCAGCGCACCGGTCACGACCCCGGGCTGGCCACGGAGGTGCGCCAGCACGTGCTCGCCCGCAACGCACGGCGGGCCCGGCAGGGGCTCGAGCCGCTCGACGTCGAGGCCGAGGTCGAGCGCACGCTCGACGAGCTCGACCCCTGAGCCGGGGCGGGAACCGCCCGTTTGCAACCTTCTTCACACGACGGTCGGCCGGTGGGGTATAACGGCGCCATGAAGGATGCACGCCGCTTCCAGCTCGACGAGCTGACGATCCGCCCCGGGACCTACTTCAACCCGTCCACCGAGGTGCTCGTCGTCGTCGACGACTCGCCCGAGGTCGATCACGAGATCTTCGAGTCGGAGGACTTCGACAGCACCGACTGGGTGTTGATCTCCGACGAAGCGCCGGTCGACGAAGGCAAGCGGGACGACCTGATCGAGGAGTTCCGCTCGACCTATCAGCCCGGCGGCGAGCCGCTCTCCGACGGCGACGACGTCGAGGACGAGGAGGACGAGCTCGAAGGAGACGAGCTCGAGGAGCTCGAGGCCGAGTAGCCCGCCCGCGGCCCGCCCGAGGCGGCCGCAACTCGCACGCCCGCCCGGGTGTTGCTGTGGACGTGCCCGCAAACGCCGTCGAAGGGCCCGCAAACGAGCCCAGTGGGGCTGCAACAGGCGCTGCAGCGGAGCGCGGCGGCACGCCTAGGATGCGCCGCGTGCGCGCCAGGCATCTCCGCTCGCTCTGCTCAGGCGCGCCGACTCGGCGCTCGCTGGTGGGCCTCGCGGTGTGCCTGGCTGCGCTGATGGTGAGCGGCCCCGCGCCCGCGGCCACGCGCGCGCCGGCGCCCGCCGCGAAGAAGGCGTCCTCGACCCAGCTCGCGCGCGCCAGCCGCGGCCAGAGCGTCTCGGGCGCGCTGCAGAGCCTGCGGGCCGGCGGCGGCATCACCTCCGCCCAGTACTCGCAGTACTACAACGCCTACGTCGCCGCCAAACGCTCGCTCGGGCGGCTCAGCGGCACGCGCCGAAGCGAGCTCGGCGCGGTGCTGGCCAACGTCCAGGCGATGGCCGCGAGCGGCTACTTCATCCCCTCGCGACTGCCCGTGATCTTCCTCACGCTGGAACGCAACCGCCGCTGGTGGACGACCGAACCGCTGCTCTCCAGCGGCACCCGCGTCAGTTTCCCGGGCAGCAAGATCGTGTGGCAGTACTACCCCGGGCAAGGGATCGAGATCCAGTGGCTCGGCACCTTCGGCTCTGCGAACGGCTACTACCTCTCGGGCCACGAAAACTCCAACCTGCGCCAGCTGGTCTCCGAAGTGCTGCCGTTGGCCACCAAGCGGGCGGGTGGGATCGCCTGGGAGTACATGTTCCAGTTCGACGGCGGCCGCCCGCCGTGGACGAGCGGGCTCTCCCAGGGCACCGCGCTGCAGGTGCTCGCGCGCTCGTGGTCGCGCTTCAAGGAACCGGCGCTGCTGAGCGCCGCGCAGCAGGCGCTCGGGGTCTTCCAGACGGCGCCGTCGAGCGGCGTGCAAGTGAAGACGTCGGCGGGCGCCCACTACGCCGAGTACACCTATGCCCCGAGCGACCGCATCCTCAACGGCTTCATCCAGGCCGTCGTCGGCCTATACGACTACACGCAGATCACCAAGGACCCGCTCGGGCTGAAGCTGTTCGAAGCGGGCGACGCGGAGGCGCGCGTCGAGACGCCCCGCTACGACACCGGCGCCTGGTCCCTGTACGACCAGTACTCCGAATCCAACCTCAACTACCACGAACTGCTCACCGAATTCCTCCAGCACCTGTGCGAACGCACGCGCAAAGGCCCGCCGATGAGCACCGCGCCGCCCCCACCCCCGCCGAGCACGCAGACGACGACCACGACGCCCCCGCCGACGACGACCTCGACCACCCCGACTACGACCACACCGACTACGCCGGCCGGCGGCACGGCGGCAACGGGCACGACGGCGAGCGCCGCCCGCGCGAGCACGGCGGCCGGCGCCACGCGTGGCCGGGCCGCCGCCACCAGCACGAACCCCTCGGCAACGCAGATCGCCGGCGATCAGATCTACTGCACGACGGCGCAGAAATTCACCACCTACCTGAAGACCCCGCCGGTCGTCTCGCTGATCACCAAGACGCTGAAGGGCGGCACCCGCGCGGGCGTGCAGCTGTCGCTGTCGAAGGTCTCGACGGTGCGCCTGAAGGTGCGCCGGAACGGGCGCACCGTGTGGACCAACAGCGCCTACGTCAGCCGCGGGCGACCCAAGCTGCTGTGGTCGACGCCGGCCGCCGGCGGCACCTTCAGCGTGACGCTCACCGCGACCGACCCGGCGGGCAACTTCTCGACGGCGACCGGCACGATCGTCGTCTCCCGGCGCTAGTGCGCATACACCCGCCGGGCCGCGCCTAGACTGGTCGCATGACGAGGCTGCTGAACGCCTGGGGCGCGCTCGGCCGCGACCAGCGACTGGCGGCGGCGACCTCGTTCGGTCTGTTCGTCTCGATGCTGCTGCCGTGGTACAGCAAGACCGTCGTCGTGCGCACGCGCGGCGGCGTCGCCGGCACGCAGAGCCTCAGCGCCTTCCAGGCGTTCTCGTTCGTCGAGGCCGCCGTGCTGCTCGTCAGCGTCGGCGTGCTCGTGATGCTGTTCGCCCGCGCCGAGCAGCGCGAGTTCCAGCTCCCCGGCGGCGACGGCACGATCGTGATGGTCGCCGGGGCGTGGGTGGCGATCCTGATCTTCTACCGGCTGTTCGACAAGCCCGGGCTGCAGGGCAACGAACAGGTCGTGTCCTCCGTCGGCGTGCAATGGGGCATCTTCGTGGCCCTGCTCGTGGCGATCGGGCTCGCCTACGTCGGCCGGCGCATGCGCGCCACCGCCCACGGCGCGGCGCCGCCGTCGCGGCCGAGGCGAGGCGGCGGGGGCGGGCGCGGGCACGAGCGCGAGCGCGAGCGCGAGCCGACGGTGGTGGTGAGCGCGGGCGAGGGTCGCGAGCACGGGTCGGGCGGCCGCGAGTCGAGACACGCTGAGGGCGGCGCCACGACCGAGACCCCGTCCCCGCGCGCGCGAGGAGGCGAGGCAGCCGTGGGACCGGCGGGGTCGACCGTGCCCGCCGCGCCGGCCGGCGAGCGCCGGTCGCGCCGCGAGCGCCCGCGCTACCCTCCCCCGCCCTCGGAGCAGATGTCCTTCGAGGACGCGCCTCCGCGCGAGCAGGAGTAGCGGGGCTCGGGCCGGGTCCGGCGCGCGGGCAGGCCACCTTGGGGGCCTATCATTGCCCTGACCATGCCGCCCGCCGCCTCAGAAGCCGCCGCTCCCCCGTCTCCGGAGCCGAGCAGCGTGCAGGACGTGGCGGCCGGCCTGCGCGCCGTCGGCTACCTGCCCGGCGAGTCGACCGCGCTCGTCTCGTTCCTCGCGACGAAGCTCGGCAAGCCGGTACTCGTGGAGGGCCCCGCCGGAGTCGGCAAGACGGAGCTGGCCAAGGCAATCGCCAAGTACCTCGGGCGCGAGCTGGTGCGCCTGCAGTGCTACGAGGGCCTGGACGAGGCGAAGGCGCTGTACGAGTGGAACTACCGCAAGCAGCTCTTGCGGATCCAGGCTGAGGCCTCGGGCACGGGCTGGGAGGCGGTGCACGAGGACATCTTCGGCGAGGAGTTCCTGCTGGCCCGCCCGCTCATGACGGCGATCTCCTCCGAGCAGCCGGTCGTGCTGCTGATCGACGAGATCGACAAGACCGACCAGGAGTTCGAGGCGATGCTGCTCGAGGTGCTCTCGGACTTCCAGATCTCGATCCCCGAGCTCGGCCGCGTCGAGTCGCGCACGCATCCGATCGTGCTGCTGACCTCGAACAACTCGCGCGAGCTGACCGAGGCGCTCAAGCGCCGTTGCCTGTACCTGTGGCTCGACTACCCCGAGCTCGAGCACGAGCTCGAGATCGTCCGCCTGCACACGCCCGAGCTGGGCGAGACGGTCGCGCGCCGGCTGGTCGAGGTCGTCGGCATGGTGCGTGCGCTCGACCTGAAGAAGCCGCCGTCCATCGCCGAGTCGATCGACTGGGCGCGCGCGCTGCTGCTGCTCGGCGTCGAGGACATCGACGCGGACACGTTCACCGAGACGATGTCGGTGATCGTCAAGCACCGCACCGACATGGACGTGGTCGCCGATCGCGTCGGCCTGAAGCTCGGCTCGCCGGCCGACGTCGCCTGAGGACCGGGTGGCGGCGGCCGACCCTTCTGCCTCGCCCGTTCCGGCCGCGCGGGGGCTGCCGGCGCGGATCCTCGAGTTCGGCGAGGAGCTGCGCCGCGAGGGCGTGGCCGTCGGTACCTCCGAGCTGCTCGACGCGTTCGCCGTGCTCGCCGAGATCGACTGGACGACGCGGGAGGACTTCCGCGAGGCGCTCGCCGCGACGCTGGCCAAGAGCCAGGAGGACAGGCGCGTCTTCGAGCTCGTGTTCGAGCGCTTCTTCTTCCGCGCCGTCGAGCTGGCGGCGACACGCGAGGGCGTGCGCGAGGAGGACCTGGCGATGCTCGCCGAGCTCTCCGAGGACGAGCTCGACGCGCTGCGCGCCGAGATCGCACAGGCGCTGAGGGACGGCTCGGAGGGGGCCATGCGCGATCTCGCCCGGATGGCGATCGCCGCGTTCGCGCGGCGCCAGGAGGGCTCGGGCGTGATCGGCGTCGACGTGCAGCGGATCCGCCGCGCGCTCGGCCTGCGCGCCGAGCCGCAGCCGGAGCTGCCCGAGGAGGACCCGCGCCACGACGGGCTTCCGCGCGAGGCGTTGCGCCGCTTCGAGGCGCTGCTGCGACGCGAGCTCGAGCGCGCACAGATCGAGCGCACCGGCGAGCTGCCGCCGGCGCGACCGCTGGGCGAGCTCGACCGAGCGCTGCCCTCCGGCCCGCTCGCCGACCTCGCGGCGGTTCACCGCGTCGTCGCGCAGCTGCGCCGGCGGCTGGCGACGCAGGGGCTGCAGCTGCGGGGCCACCGCCGCCACGCCCACGTCGACGTGCGCCGCACGATGCGCGCCTCGCTGCAGACCGGCGGCGTTCCGGTCGAGCTGAAGTTCCGCCCCAAGCGCCCGAAACGGCCCGAGATCTACGTGCTCTGCGACGTCTCGACGAGCGTCACCTCGGCCTCGGTCTTCTTCCTCTCGGTGCTGCACGCGCTGCACGACACGTTTCGCAAGATGCGCTCGTTCGTGTTCATCGAGCGCATCTCCGAGGTCACCGACATCTTCGAACACGAGCGCAACTTCAAAGCGGTCAGCGAGAGGATCGGCTCGGACGCGGGCGTGGCCGACATCTCCGGCTATACCGACTACGGGCGCGTCTGGTCGGAGTTCCTGGTGCAGGTCGAGGACGACCTGCATCCGCGCGCGACCGTGATCGTGCTCGGGGACGCGCGCACGAACGGCCGCGACCCGCGTGCCGACATCTTCGCCCAGATCGCCGCCCGCGCCGGGCGAACGTTCTGGCTGAACCCGGAGCCGCGCCTGTACTGGAACTACGGCGACTCCGTGATCGCCGCCTACGAAGAGTTCTGCACCGCCTTCGAGTGCTGGACGACGGCGCAGCTCGAGGACTTCGTGCGCGCGCTCACGCGCCCGGTCGTCTCGGCCTGAGCACTCGACGCTTCGCGGGCGACGCAACGGGTAGCATCAGCGCAGGAGCAAAAGACACCAGGGGTGCTGGCGGGAAGGCCGGCTGAGATGGCGTCCGGGAAGCGATTCCCCCGGCGCCGACCCTTAGAACCTGTGGGGTAATGCCCGCGAAGGGAGCGAAGTGGCCACCGACCTGCAGTCCCGCACCGAGCCTCCGGTCACGACGAAGCGCGCCCACGGCGAGGAGGAGCCCTCGGCGCGGCGGGATCCGGCGGGCGCCGGCGCTGGGGCCGCCGCGACGGCGAGCGAGGACGCGATCGCGCTGCGCGAGGTGGAGCGCACGTTCGTCGTCCGCCGCGGCGAGCGCGTGCCTGCGCTCGCCGGAGTCTCGCTGCGGGTGGCGCGCGGCGAGCTGCTCGCGATCGTCGGGCCGAGCGGCTGCGGCAAGACGACCCTGCTCGAGCTGATCTGCGGCCTGCAGGCGCCCGACGGCGGTGAGCTTCGGAGCGAGCCTGCCGTGCTGATGCCCCAGCACGACCTGCTGCTGCCGTGGTTGGACGCGCTCGACAACGCGGCGCTCGCGCAGCGCGTGGCGCACGTGGCGCGTGCGCAGGCACGCCGCCGCGCTGCTTCGCTGTTCGAGCAGCTCGGGCTGTCGGGCTTCGAGCGCGCCCGGCCTAGCGAGCTGTCGGGGGGCATGCGCCAGCGCGTCGCGTTCGCGCGCACGCTGCTGGCGGGCAAGCCGGTGCTGTGCCTGGACGAGCCGTTCGGCGCCCTCGACGCGATCACGCGCGCGGAGATGCAGGACTGGCTGTCCAGCGCCCTCGGCCGTGCCCCGCGCACGGTCGTGCTCGTCACCCACGACGTCGAGGAGGCGGTCCTGCTCGCCGACCGCGTGCTCGTGCTCTCGCCCCGTCCGGGGCGTGTGGCGGGCGAGATCGAGGTCGGCCTGCCGCGCCCGCGCGGGCGCACCGACGCCGCGGTCGTCGCGCTGCGCGAGCGGGCGCTCGGCCTGCTCACGGCCTCCTCGGCGGGAGCGCAACCGGCGTGAGGAGTCCGTCGCTGTCGCGACTGCTGCCGCCGCTGCTGCTGGCACTGGCGCTGCTCGGCGCGTGGGAGCTCTACGCGGACCTCGGCACGACCAGCTCGTTCGTGTTGCCCGCGCCGCACGCGGTGGCAGCGGCGCTGTGGGAGAACGCCGGCTTCATCGCCGCCAACCTGCGCCCGACGGCGGTGGAGGTCGCCCTCGGGATCCTGCTCGCGCTGCTGCTCGGCTTCGCGCTGGCCGTCGCCGTCCACCTCTCGAGCCCCCTGCGCCGCGCCGTCTATCCGCTGGCGGTCGGCTCGCAGGCGATCCCGATCGCCGTGATCGCCCCGCTGCTGGTCTTCTGGTGGGGCTTCGGCGTGCTGCCCAAGCTCGCCGTGATCGTGCTGATCTGCTTCTTTCCGGTGCTCGTGACGACGGTCGACGGCCTGCGCGCGATCGAGCCGGAGCAGTTGAAGCTGCTGCGCACGCTCGACGCCTCGCGCTGGCAGGCGTTTCGCTTCGCAGAGCTGCCGGCGGCGCTGCCGGCGGCCCTGAGCGGCGCGCGCATCGCGCTGGCGGTCGCCGTGATCGGGGCATACATCGCCGAGTCGCAGACGGCGACGACCGGCGTCCACGCCGGCCTCGGCCACGAGATCAACGCCGACCTGATCGCGCTGCAGACCCCCCGCGCCTACGCGGCCGCCTTCGTGCTGTTCGCGCTGGCGATCGCCTGCTTCTATGCCCTGTCCCTGGCCGAGCGTGCGCTCGCGCCCTGGGCGCACCACCCACGAACAGGAGAGACGACTTGAACCGATGCGAACCGAGATCGACGATGCACGCGACGCACGCCACACGCGGGCGCGCACGCCGACTCGCCGGCCCGATGATCGTGCTGTTGCTGACGAGCGCGTCGCTGCTCGTGCTGTCGGCATGCGGCTCCAAGCAGGACACGATCTCGGCCTCCGGCGCCAAGCCGTTCACGGTAGTGCTCGACTTCTTCCCCAACGCCGACCACGCCGCGTTGTACGCGGCGATCGCGCACGGCGACTTCCGCGCGGTCGGCCTCGATGTGAGGCCACAGACTCCGGCCGATCCCTCCGAACCGTTGAAGCTGCTCGCGGCGGGCAAGGCGGACATGGCGATCTCATACGAGCCCGAGCTGCTGCTGGCGCGCGACGAAGGCTTCAAGCTCGTCTCGATCGGCGCGCTCGTGCAGCGCCCGCTGACCTCGATCATCGCGCTGCCGCAGGGGCATGTGCGCAAGGTCGCAGACCTCGCCGGCAAGACGGTCGGCACGGCCGGCATTCCCTACCAGGCGGCCGAGCTGAAGACCGCCGTGAAGGCGGCGGGCGCGGATCCGGCGAGCGTCAAGGAAGTCAACGTCGGCTTCAACCTCGTGCAGGCGATGCTCTCGAACAAAGTCGCGGCGACGCTCGGCGGCTTCTGGAACTACGAGGCGATCCAGCTCCAGCAGATGCACAAGCGACCGCTGACGATCCCGGTCGACAGGGCGGGCGTGCCGACGTACGACGAGCTCGTGTTGGTCGTGCGAGAAGACGAGGCGCGCAGGCGCGGGCAGGATCTGCGGGCGTTCCTGCAGGCTCTGACGCGCGGGCAGCGCGAGGTGCGCGCCGACCCGGCCGCGGCGGCGGCGCTCGTCGTCAAGGCCAACCCCTCGCTGCAGCAGAAGCTGCAGCTGGCCTCGATCCAGCAGACGCTGCCGGCGACGGTGCCGCGCGAAGCGGGCAAGCCCTACGGCTGGCAGAGCCCGTCGGCCTGGGCCGCGTTCGGGAGCTGGATGTTCAACCACGCACTGCTCAAGCACAACCCGAACTCGGCCCTGCCTCCGTTCAGCAACGAGTTCCTGCCGGGTCAGGGGATCTAGACCCGGGGAGCCATCTAGGCTGGGCGGATGCGCATCGGAGTGCTCACCGGTGGTGGCGACTGCCCCGGACTGAACGCCGTGATCCGGGCGATCGTGCGCCGGGGGCTGACGGAGCCGGGCAACAGCTTCGTCGGTTTCCGCTCCGGCTGGGACGGGCTGCTCTCAGGCGAGGCAGTCGAGCTGACGCTGGCCAGCACGTCGGGGATCCTGCCGCGCGGCGGCACGATTCTCGGCACCTCGCGCACGAACCCCTACGCCGAGGGTCGCGACGGCACGGCGGCCGTGCGCGAGACGCTCGCCCGGCGCGAGATCGACGCGCTGATCCCGATCGGCGGCGAGGACACGCTCGGGGTGGCGCTGCGCCTGCACGAAGCCGGCGTGCCTGTCGTGGGCGTGCCGAAGACGATCGACAACGACCTCGGCGGGACCGACGTGACGTTCGGCTTCCAGACGGCCGTGCAGATCGTGACCGAGGCGATCGACCGGCTGCACACGACGGCCGAGTCGCACAACCGCGTGATGGTGCTCGAGGTGATGGGACGTCACTCCGGCTGGATCGCCGCCTACTCGGGCATCGCCGGCGGCGCCGACGCGATCCTGGTCCCCGAGCGGCCGTTCGACGTCGAGCAGGTCGCCACGCATCTGCGTGCCCGCCACGCGCGCGGCGCGAACTTCTCGATCGTGGTGGTGGCCGAGGGCGCGACCCCCCACGACGGCACGCTGCAGGTGCGCGCGGGAACGGGAACCGACGCCTTCGGCCACGCCAGGCTCGGGGGGATCGGCGTCGTGCTCGAGGGCGAGCTCGAAAGGCTCACGGGCTACGAGAGCCGCGTCACGATCCTCGGTCACGTGCAGCGCGGCGGCTCCCCTGTCGCCTTCGACCGCGTTCTGGCGACCCGCTTCGGCGTCGCCGCGATGGACGCCGCCCTGGCCGGGCGATTCGGCGCGATGGTGGGACTCCGCGGCACGGCGATCGTCGAGACGCCGCTTGCCGAGGCCCTGCGCGAGCCGAAGCTGCTGGACCCGGCGCTGTACAAGACGGCCGAGCTCTTCTTCGGGTAGCCCGATGCGCGCGATGCTGTTCGAGCGCGTCGGCGACCCCCTGCGGGCGGTCGAGCGCGATTCGCCCTCGCCCGGCCCGGGCGAGCTGCTGATCCGGGTGCACGCGTGCGCCGTGTGCCGCACCGATCTGCACCTGCTCGACGGCGAGGTCGAGATCGACGAGCCGCCGCGCATCCTCGGACACCAGATAGTCGGCACGGTCGAGGCGGTCGGCGCTCCGGTCGAGGCTCCGGGCGCGCAGGTCGACGCGCCGGGCGAGAATGCCTCGCCGGCGCCGGCCGCAATACCGGGCGACCGAGTCGGCGTGCCGTGGCTCGGCTGGACCGACGGGACCTGCGCGTGGTGTCGGAGCGGTCGCGAGAACCTGTGCCCGCGCGCCCGTTTCACCGGCCGGGACATCGACGGCGGCTACGCCGAGTACACGGTCGCGGACGCGCGCTTCTGCTTTCCGATCCCGCACGCGTACCCGGACGAGCAGGCGGCGCCGCTGATGTGCGCCGGTCTGATCGGCTACCGCGCCCTGCGCCTTTGCGGCGACGCGCGGCGGATCGGGCTCTACGGCTTCGGCGCCTCGGCCCACATCCTCGCGCAGGTCTGCGCCGCCCAGGGTCGCGAGGCGTACGCGTTCACGCGCGCCGGGGACGAGCGCACGCAGGCGTTCGCCCGCGAGCTCGGCGCGGTGTGGGCCGGCGCCTCCGAGGAGCGCCCGCCCCACGAGCTGGATGCGGCGATCATCTTCGCGCCGGTCGGCGCGCTCGTCCCGCTAGCGCTCGCGGCGCTCGCCCCGGCCGGAACCGTCGTGTGCGGCGGAATCCACATGAGCGACATCCCCTCCTTCCCCTACGAGCTCCTGTGGCAGGAGCGCGTGCTGCGCTCCGTCGCAAACCTGACGCGAACCGACGCGCGCGAGTTCCTGCCGCTCGCGCCGCAGGTGCCGGTTCGCACGCGTGTGAGCGCCTACCCGCTCGAGCGCGCCAACGAGGCGCTCGACGACCTTCGCCAGGTCCGCTTCACCGGCTCAGCCGTGATCGTGCCCTGAGGCCGCCTGGCGCCGGAGGCCGCGTCGCGTCGGGCGCTGCGCACGTGTCGCGGGAGTGGGCGAGCGAGCCTGAGTGGTTCGGGCCAGCCTAAGCGGGTTCTCATCGGCCGCTCAAGGCCGCTTTAGAGGGCTGGGAGAAGCTGGCACGAGTGTCCGCCGCCTCGCGTGCCGCAAGAAAACGCTCGGCGGCGGCGCTGATCGGCGCCTGCGTAGCGGCAGCCGCCCTGCTCCTCGCCGGCTGCGGTGGCGCGGAGTCCGGCTCGGGCAGCGGCAGCACCGCCGCCGCGCGGGCAGCCGGTTCCTCCCACGGGGCGCGCGCGAACGAAACCGCCCCGACGCACGGCGGAACCTCGAGCGGGCGACCGCCGACGCTCGAGCTCGCCGCCGCGACGAAGCTGCCCGGAGCGGTGCAGTTGCCGGCCGTGACGCCCGGCTCGGGTGGCGTGCTCGCTCTCGGCGGCCTCGATGCGGCCGACTCCTCGCTTGCGAGCGTGACGCTGATCGACGGCCGCTCGGCGAGCACCGTCGCGCGCCTGCCGCAAGCGCTCCACGACGCCGCCGCGGCGAGCATCGGCGGGCGCGCCTACCTGTTCGGCGGCGGCAACGCCGGCACGGCCAGCTCGTCGATCCTCGAAGTCGCCCGAACCGGCGCACGCGTGGCCGCGCGGCTGCCGGCGCCGGCCTCGGATGTGGCGGCGAGCGCGATCGGCGACACGGCCTACGTCGTCGGCGGCTACACCGAGACGGCGCCGCTGCGCACGATCGTCGCCTTCGTGCCCGGCCGGCCGACGCGCGTCGTCGCGCTGCTGCCACGCCCGCTGCGCTACGCCGCGGTGGCGGCCGTCGGCGGGCGCCTGCTGATCGCGGGCGGCACCTCGGGCGAAACGGCCCAGCGGGCGATCCTGTCCTTCGACCCGGCGAGCGGGGCCGTGCGACAGATCGGCGAGTTGCCGCGGGCGTTGACCCACGCGGCCGGTGCGTCGCTCGGAGGATTCATGTACGTGATCGGCGGCCGGGGCGAAGGGCTCTCCGAGCAGACCTCGGCGATTCGCGCGATCGACCCGGCGAGCGGCTCCGTGAGCTCGGCCGGGCGGCTGCCCGAGGCGCTCTCGGACCTGGGCGCGGCGTCGCTGCCCGGCCGCATCGTGGCGGTCGGCGGGCGCGACGCGGCAGGGACCGTGCAGGACCGGGCGCTGACACTGCTGCCCGCCTCGCGATGAGCACGACGCGCCCGCTCGCCACGACGGCGGCGCTCGCCCTGGTGCTCGTGCTTGCGCTGGGCCTCACCGCGTGCGGCAGCGGCTCGGCGAGGCGATCGGACTCGGGCGACATGGCGCCGGGCGCGACCGACGTCACCGGCTCGAGCGCAGGCGTGGAAGTCCCCCGCCGCGGCCGTGTGCCGCCGCCGGTCGGCCGCCGGAACGTCTACGCGGCGGACGCCGCCGGGCGCTTCAGCCCGCTCGCGCGCGGCGCTCGCGCGCTCGTCTACGTGCCCAACAGCGAATCGAACACGGTCGATGTGATCTCGCAGCGGACGTTTCGGGTGATCGACAGCTTTCCCGTGGGGACGCTGCCTCAGCACGTCGTGCCGGCGTGGAACCTGCGCACGCTGTACGTGACCAATGACCTCGGCAACAGCCTCACGCCGATCGACCCCGACACCGGCCTGCCGGGCCGGCCGATCCCGGTGGCGGACCCGTACAACATGTACTTCACGCCGAGCGGGCGCTGGGCGATCGTCGTCGCCGAGGCGCACCGCGAGCTCGACTTCCGCGACCCGCGCACGATGGCCCTCCACCGTGCGCTGCCCACGCCGCAATGCCGCGGCGTCGATCACATGGACTTCACGGCCGGTGGACGTTATGCGCTGGCGTCGTGCGAGTTCGCCGGACGCGTGATCGTCGTCGACCTGCGCACCGAGCGGGTCGTGCGCACGATCTCGCTGGCCCCCGGCGCGATGCCCCAGGACGTCAAGCTCTCGCCCGACGGACGTACGTTCTATGTGGCCGACATGGCCCTCGGGGGCGTGTGGCTGATCGACGTGCGCTCGTTGCGCGTGATCCGCTTCGAGCTGACCGGTGCCGGCGCGCACGGGCTGTATCCAAGCCGCGACGCGAAGCTCGTGTACGTCTCCAACCGCGCCGAGGGCTCGATCAGCGTGATCTCGTTCCAGTCGCGGCGGCCGATCGCCAAGTGGTGGCTGCCGAGCGGCAGCACGCCCGACATGGGTGGGGTCTCCGCCGATGGGAGCATCCTGTGGCTGTCGGGCCGCTCGGACTCAGCGGTGTACGCCATCTCGACGCGCACGGGGCGGCTGCTGCACCGGATCCCGGTCGGCCGCGGACCCCACGGCCTATGCGTGTGGCCCCAGCCGGGCCGCTACTCGCTCGGGCACACCGGCATCCTCCGTTAGCGAAGCCTGCCCGGCGTCCCGCGCGCGAGGCGCGGCGACGGGGACGAAGCCGGCGATCACGAGGTCGAGCCGTGCTCCGCCCTCGGGCGAGCTGCCGGCGCTCACCTCGCCCCCGTGGGCGAGTGCAATCGCGCGCACGATCGACAGCCCGAGGCCGGCGCCGCCGGAGGCACGATCGCGCGCGGGGTCGGTGCGATGGAAGCGATCGAAGACCCGCTCGCGCTGCTCGCGCGGAATGCCGGGGCCGTCGTCTTCGACGAGCAGCCGCAGGCGTCCCCCGGGCAGCGCCTGCGCCCGCATCCGCACCAGGCCGGCTGCCGGCGTCGTGTGCTCGATCGCGTTGGCGAGCAGATTGCGAAGCGCCTGGGCGAGCCGATCGGGATCGGCCGTGAGGACGCCCTCCGGAATCCCGCCGACGAGCTCGAAGCGCCTGTCGGCGAGCAGCCTCGTCCCGTCCCAGAGCTGCTCGAGGAAGGGACGCAGCTCGATCGGCCGCAGGCGCAGGAACTCGGCCTGTTCGCTGCGGGCGAGCAGCAGCAGATCGTCCACCAGGCGGCTGACGCGTCCGATCTCCGCCTGCACGAGCGCCTCGACGCGACGCAGTTCCGTGGCGGAGGGTCGCTCCTGCGCGGCGAGCACTTCGAGCTGTCCGCGGATCACGGTCAACGGCGTGCGCAACTCGTGCGAGGCGTCCGCGACGAACGCTCGTTGCCCGGCGAAGGCCTCTGCGAGTCGGTCGAGCATGTGGTTGAACGCGTCGCTCAGCACCCGCACCTCGCGCGCCTCGCCGCCGGGGTCGTGGATGCGGGGGTGCAGGTCGCCGGCGTCGACGCGCGCGGCTACCGCGGCCATCCGCCGCAGAGGGCGCGAGACGCGCGTGCCGATCAGGTACGCCGCGAGCAGCGCTCCAGCCAGCGCGAGCAGCCCGGCGAGGACGAACGCGCGCGCGACGCTCGCCTGGGCGTGGGCGACACCGGCCAGCGACTCGCCCACGCCGACGGTGACGCTCGTGCCGTCGTGCAGCCGTACCCGGCGCGTCAACAGGCGCAGTTCGCCGGCGTCGCCCAGCGGAACGCTCGAATAGCCGCTCGCGCTGCTCAGCAGCCTGCTCGAGAGCGCGTTCTCACGGGCCTGTTCCTGGGCGCTCTCGCCGTCGTCGAGCCTGCCGGCGTCGGCAAACAGCTCCGGGCGGTTGGTGACGGTGCCGTGGCCTGGCACGTGTGCGAACAGCACGATCGAGCTGGCGGCGAAGGACTGGTCGCGGACGTACTCGCCCGCCTCGGAGTAAGCCCGCGCGCTCGTGGGCGACCCTCCGTGGGCCAGGTCGCGGGTCAGCCCCATCGCGTATCCCGCGATCTCACCGTCGATCTGCCGGCGCAGCTGCGTGCCGGTTCCGCGATAGACCGCGAGGAACGCGACGGCGGTGCAGATCAGCGTCACGAGTGCGATCCATCCGGCCAGCCGCCAGCGCAGGCCGACCCGTCCAAGACGTGCGCCCATTCCCCGCATCGGCCTCAGCCGGCGCGGCCGAGGCGATAGCCGACGGCACGCACCGTGAAGATCGGGGCCGGGTCGCTCTGCGTACCGAGCTTGCGACGCAGGTAGCCGACGTACACATCGACGACGTTGGTCGTCGGATCGTGCTCATAGCCCCAAACGGCGCTGAGGATCTGCTCGCGCGAGAGCACCTGACCGTGATGGCGCATCAGGTACGTCAGCAGTTCGAACTCGGTCGTCGACAACGTCACGGCCCGACCGGCCCGGTTGGCCTTGCGCGTGAGCAGGTCGATCTCGATGTCCTCGGCACGCAGCGTGTTGGCGGAGGCCTGCGCGACGACGCGCAGGTGCGTGCGCACGCGCGCCACGAGCTCGGCGATCGAGAACGGCTTGACCAGGTAGTCGACCGCGCCCGCCTCGAGGCCGGCCACGCGGTCCTCGATCTCCCCGCGCGCCGTCAGCACGATCACGGGCATCGTCGGGCGGGCGCGCCGCAGGCGCTCGAGGATCTCCATGCCCGAGCGGCCGGGGAGCATCAGGTCGAGCACGACCGCGTCGCAGTCGCCGCCCACGGCCAGACGCTCCCCCTCGATCCCGTCGAGCGCGCTCTCCACCGCGAACCCGTTGGCCTCCAGGCCGCGTCGCACGAAATCGACGATGCCCGGCTCGTCCTCGATCAGCAGAACGCGTGCGGCCGTCTGTGACGGGCGCCCCGCTACCGGCTCACGTCCGCCAGGCAACGCCTCGGCGCGCCCTGCGCGCGTGCTCGCCGACATGCCACAAGAATAGGCCGCAAATCGCCGGGATCTCGCACCGGCGGCTTTCGGAGAGCTTTCTCATCGAGCTGTTAGGGCGTTCTTAGGTCCCGCTCGCACACTCGGCTGATGGCAGTCGACCGTCAAGCGTCGTGCCCGCCGTCGACCTGGCCTCGCCTCGGAGACCTCGTCGGCGGCGGGACGACGGGGAACGAGCGGCTCACCTCGGCCGCCGGGGCCTCGCTGATCGTCTTGCTCGCCGTGATCGGCGCGACGATCATCAGCCTCGGTCCGCTCCTCTCCGTGCACCTCTTTGTCGGCGTGGTGCTCGTCGGACCGGTGCTGCTCAAGCTCGCGAGCACGGGCTACCGCTTCGTGCGCTACTACACGGCCAACCCGGACTACCGTCGCAAGGGCCCACACCCGCTGCCGCTGCGCGTGATCGCGCCCCTCGTCGTGCTGAGCACCCTCGTAGTCTTCGCCAGCGGCATCGCCCTCCTGTTCGCCGGTCCCAGCTCCCGCGCAACGCTGCTGCCGATCCACAAGGCCAGCTTCATCGTCTGGGTCGCGTTCACGGCCCTGCACGTGCTCGCGCATCTGCCGACGATGGTGCGCGGCGTGAGCGCTGATTACGGGCCGGCGGGCAGGGGCCGCGGGGCTTGGCAGCGGTACCTGGAGCGGCGCGAGCGCGTTGACGGACGCGCCGGCCGACTGCTCTCGCTGGCGAGCGCGCTGACGTTCGGCACCGTGCTAGCGATCACGCTGATCCCGCGATTCAGCCCCTGGCTCTCGGCCCACAACGCACACCACTGACATGCACCGCCACCACGTCCACGACCGCGACAACTCGCTGCGTAGGCTCAGCCGCGCCAACCGCTGGCTACTGGCGGGCAGCCTCACGCTCACCGGGCTGCTGACCGACGTCGTCGCTCACGCGTTCCCGGGAAGTGCCCACGCCAGCTCCACCGCGCGAACCGCTCACGACCCCCACTCGAGCGACGCGAGGCACAGGTCGACCCCGAGGCGCACATTGAAGCCACCCGCGCACGCCCCCGAAGCGAGCGAAGGATCGTCGAGCGAAGTGCCCACCGAACCCTCACCCGAAGCGACCCACGAATCCGAGCCGTCCTCCAGCTCCGAGCAGGCGGCGCCGAGAGAAGAACCGGCGCAGAGCGAAGCGGCTCGGGAATCGGCTCCCGAACCGGAAGCCGCGCCCGAACCAAGTCGGCCAGCGGAAGCCCCAGCGCCTGTGGTGTCGGGGGGCTCGTGACGGCCGTGGCGCGTCGGTCGCTGCACACCCGCTGCTGCGCGTCCTGGGAGGCGCTCGGCACAAACGTCGTGCTGCGGACTGTCGATCCCACCGCGCTGCAGCCGGCACGCCGGGCGGTGGAATCGGAGCTGGAGGCGATCGATCGCGCCTGCAGCCGCTTCCGCTCGGACTCCGAGCTCTCGCAGCTGAACGACCGCGCGGGACGCGCGACGCAGGTCAGCATGCTGCTGTTCGAGGCGCTCGCGCTGGCGCTCGACGCCGCCCGCATGACCGACGGCGACGTCCACCCTGCGCTCGGCATCGCGCTCGAGCGCGCGGGCTACGACCGGGACTGGCAGCTGCTGCCGCCGGCGGGTGAGGAGCCCGCGACCGCCGACCCCTGGAGAGGGGTGCTGAAGCTGCGCCGGCGCAGCGGATGGCGCTCGATCTGGCTCGAGCGCCCGACCCGCACGGTCCGGGTTCCCCGCGGCGTGCGACTCGACCTGGGCGCGACCGCGAAGGCGCTCGCCGCTGACCGCTCCGCCGCAGCCGCTCACATGGTGAGCGGCTGCGGCGCGCTCGTCAGCCTCGGCGGCGACATCGCGACCGCCGGACCGGCGCCGGACGGCGGCTGGCGCATACACGTGACCGATGACCATCGCAGCGACGCCTCGGCTCCGGGCCAGACGGTCTCGATCCGCTCGGGCGGCCTCGCGACGTCGAGCACCACCGTGCGGCGCTGGCGCCACGAAGGGCGCACGATGCACCACATCCTCGACCCCGCGACGGGGGCTCCGGCCAACACGTGCTGGCGCACGGTCAGCGTGGCCGCCGAGAGCTGCGCGCACGCGAACATCGCCTGCACCGCCTCGCTCGTGCGTGGGCGGGCCGCCCTGGCGTGGCTGCGCGAGCTCGACCTGCCGGCGAGACTGCAGGAGCCCGACGGCGCGGTGACGACCGTCCGCGGCTGGCCGGCGCAGCAAGCCGCGCCCTGCGCGAGCGCTGCGGCGGTGACGCCCTGAGCCCCCCGCTCGCGATCGTCGGCGGCAGCGCCTCGTGGTATCTGACGCGCTCCACGGGCGTCGTCGGGCTGCTGCTGCTGACGCTCGCCGTTGCCCTCGGAGTCGTCGACGTCGGCCGCTGGAGCAGCCCGCGCTGGCCGCGTTTCGCGCTCGACACGCTCCACCGCAACGTCTCCTTGCTGGCGATGGCGTTCCTGGCGGTCCACGTGCTGACCGCGGTGATCGACACCTTTGCCTCGATCTCGCTGCTCGACGCCGTGGTCCCCTTCGCCGGCAGCTACCGTCCGTTCTGGCTGGGCCTGGGCGCGCTCTCGCTCGACATGCTGCTTGCGGTCACGATCAGCAGTCTGCTGCGGCGCCGGGTCGGCTTCGCCGCCTGGCGCACGATTCACTGGCTCGCGTACGCGAGCTGGCCGATCGCGCTGCTGCACAGCTTCGGCACGGGCAGCGACGTGAAGTCCGGCTGGCTGCTGGCGCTCAGCATCGCGTGCCTGCTGGTCGTGCTGGCCGCCGTGCTCGCCCGCGCGCTGTCGGGCTGGCCCGAGCGACTGCGCGCGCGCACCGCCGCGCTGGGCGGGGCCGGCGCGTTCTCGCTGTTCCTGCTGCTGTGGCTGCCCGGCGGTCCGCTCGGGTCCGAATGGGCACGTCGCTCGGGCACGCCCGGCTCGCTGCTCGCGCACTCGCATGCGAAGCGGCCCAACGCGGGCACGGCACGATGAGCCACGCCTTCAGCACGTCCGACGCCACCACCCGGATGCCCGAAGCGCGGCCGCGAGCGCCCGAGCCGGCGCTGCCGGGGTCGCTGCCGCGCCTGCTCAGCGGTGTCCCGGCGGCGGGCGATGCGCTCGGGCTCGATCGCCACCTCGACGTGCACGGCACCCTCCCCCGCGAGCGCCGGCGCGGGCGCAGGAGCGAGCACGAGCTGATCGCGCAGGTCGAGCGCTCAGGCCTTCGCGGACGCGGCGGCGGCGCATTCCCAACCGGCGCCAAGCTCCGCGCGGTCGCCGCGCGGCGCGGTCGCCCGATCGTCGTCGTCAACGCCGCCGAGGGCGAGCCGGCGAGCAGCAAGGATCGCGTGCTGTGCGAGCTCGCGCCACATCTGATGCTCGACGGAGCCGTCGCGGCCGCACACGCGCTGGGCGCACGTGAGGCGATCGTCGGCGTCTGCGAGTCCTCGTCCGCCGCCGACACGCTCGCGCGCGCGAGCGCCGAACGGGGTTCGGCGGACGCGGTCCAGATCGAGATCTCGGTCGTTCCGCGAGGCTATGTCGCGGGGCAGGAGTCGGCGCTGATCGCACACCTCAACGGAGGCCCGGCGCTGCCCACGTTCACGCCGCCATTGCCGTTCGAACAGGGGGTCCGGCGGCGTCCGACGTTGCTGAGCAACGCCGAGACCTTCGCCAACATCGCCCTGATCGCGCGGCACGGGGCCGACTGGTTCCGGGCGCTCGGCACCACCGAGCAGCCCGGATCGACGCTCGTGACGCTGTCCGGGCCGGTCGCCGCCCCGGCCGTCTACGAGATCGAGTACGGCACCTCGCTGCGGGCGCTGATCGACGCTGCCGGCGGCCTGCTGGCGCCCGTTCGGGCCGTGCTGCTGGGCGGATACGCCGGCAGCTTCCTCGACGGCGCGCTGTTGAGCGATCTGGCGCTCTCAGACGCCCAGCTCGCGCCCCACGGGGCGTCGCTCGGAGCCGGCGTCGTCGCCCTGCTCTCCACCGACGCCTGCCCGGTGGCAGAAACCGCCCGCGTAGCGCGGTGGATGGCGGCGCAGAGCGCGGGCCAGTGTGGCCCCTGCAGTCACGGGCTGCCTGCGCTGGCCGGCGCGATCGCCGAGATCGCCGGCGGCGTGGCGGCCGACGATGCTGGGGAGCGCGTACGAGCGCTGGGGCGGATCGTGCGGCGGCGCGGCGCCTGCTCGCACCCGGACGGCGCCGTTCGCCTCCTACTCAGCGCGCTGGAGGTGTTCGGCGAGGAGTTTTCCGACCACGCGCGCCATGGCCCCTGCGAGCGCTGCGCCGTGGGGGCCGAGCTGCCGCTCCCTGCACGGCAGGTGGCACGAGCGTCCTCGCGATCGAACGAGCGCGCCGCCGCGCGCTCGCGCGGTCTGTCCCGCGAGCGTGCCCGGGCGGCGACGAGATGAGCCGTCACCGCCTGATCCTGAATCCGATCGCCTGCGAGGCACACGGCATGTGCGCGGAGCTGTTGCCGGAGCGGATCACGCTCGACGAGTGGGGCTACCCGATGGTCGACGACGAGCCGTTGCCGGCCGCGCTGCTCGGTCACGCCCGGCGCGCGGCGGCCGCCTGTCCGACGTTCGCACTGCTGCTCGAGCGCGACCGCGGCCGCAGTTGAGGCTCGCGACGGCGCCTACAACGCCCAGGCGTGCACGGCCGCCAGCCCGGCCCACTCCTGATAGGGCGCGAAGAAGGCGCGGACCTCGTGCTCCTGCGCGCGGGCGTGGGGATCGCCGCCGCTGAGCAGGCGGCCGACGAGCTTCAGCAGGCCGACGTCCCCTGCGGGCACCTGGTCGTGGCGACCCTGTCCATGCAGGGCGAGCATCTCGACCGTCCAGCTGCCGATGCCGGGAATCGCGCGCAGCCTGCGCCAGGCCCGCTCGTGATCGCCGCTGTGCAGATCGACGCGGCCCGTCGCGACCTCGCGCGCGGCGCGCACGAGCGTGAGCGCCCTGCAGGCGGCCAGGTCGAACGACTCCAGCCGCGCCGGCGCCGTCCCGGCGAGCGCGTCGGGCGTGGGCAGGTCGCGCAACGAGCTGGCGGCGCCGTCCCAGCCGACCCATCGGCGCCCGAGCGCCGAGAGCAGGCGACGCTCGATCGCCGCCGCGCGCTCGTATTCGATCAGCTGCTCGCAGACCGCCCACGCGAGCGCCTCGAACGGCTCGGGCCTTCGCCGCACCCGCAGCCACGGCCGGCGGCTCAGCGAGCGCCCGATCAGCGGGTCGCGCGCGAAGCGGCGGTGAAAGGCGCGCAGATCCTCGTCGACCCCGAGGGCGAAGCGCATCCGCTCGATCCCGTGCTCAGCCGCCTCGCGGCTGCCGGCGCGCGCGCCGAACACGGCCCGGTCGGGGGCCGTCTGTGCCATCCGCACGAGCACAGGCTCGCCGTCGTGGTGCAGGAGCCGCTCGAGCACGCCGCCGCGCCGGCGCAGAGTCCCGTCCATGCCGCCACCGGGCAGGCGAAACGGCCCGGCCGGCCTGACCTCGACGCGCTGCTCGACCGTACGCACCCGAGCGCGCCCGCGACGCTAGTCGCGGCCGCCGAGCAGGTGCACGTCGAGCAGCAGCGAGCGGCTGCCGACGATCTGCACGAGCTCGCCGGCGCCGGCGCCGCCTCCGCGCCTGCCGCGCGCGAGCCGGCGGCCGGCGCGACTGCCCGCGGCGAGCTGCGCCGCGCGGCGCTGGTGGCGCGCGAGCAGGCCGACAACGGCGGCGCCTGCGACGAAACCGCCGGCAGCCACGGCGGCGGCCTGAACGGCCGGCAACGAGGCGGTCGCGGGCGCCGAGGAGACCTCGCCGGAGACGACCTCGGAACGCACGACGCGCGCCTCCTGCGCCAGCACCGGCAGCGAGTCGGCGTCCGCGTCGGCCGGGCTGCCGCCGCCGTCAGGCTCGATCTCGGCGTCGGCGTGCTGTGAGGTGGTCCTCATCTGCAGAAGTCTAGAGGGGCGTGCAGACCCCCACTACAGCTCGCGCTCGTAGACCCGGTAGCGCTTGACGATCCTGCCGCCCATCGCCTCCATGCCGCGGTTCATGGCCGTGTTGGTCTCGAGGATCCAGCCCATCTCGCCGCCGTCCTGCGGCCGCGTTTCGGCGGCGTCGAAGTGCAGCTGGTAGAGGCGCGCGGCGACGCCCGTGTGCTGGAACTCGGGCTTCACGCCGAGGAAACCGACGCGCACGCGGTCGGTCAGCCTGCCCTTGTTCAGGAAGTACCACCACCCGAACGGGAGCAGACGGCCGTTCATTTTGGCCAGCACCTGGTTGATGTCGGGCACGGTGATCGCCATGCCCACGACCTCGCCGTCGGATTCGCGCTCGGCGATCATGAACCAGTGCTTGTCGAAGACGAGGTGCAGCTCCTGCGCGTAGGCGTCTAGGTCCTTCTTCGAGAACGGGACGAAGTCCCAGTTCTTCGACCAGGCCGAGTTGTAGACCTCGGCGAACTTGTCCATGTCTTTGCGCAGCTGCCAGCGGCGCATCGGCCGCACGCGGATGCCGTGCTCGCTCTGCGCCTTCTCGGCGAGCTCCCAGATCACCGGCATCACCTTGTCGCGGCCTGTGACCTCGAGGTTCCACATGTACAGGTCGATCGCCTTGGTCATGCCGGCGGCCTCCATGCGCTCGCGATAGTAGGGCGGGTTCCACATCTGCGCGATCATCGGCCGCAGCTCGTAGCCCTCGATCAACACCCCGCTCTCGTCGTTCATGGCGAAGCTGGCCGGCCCGACCATGCGCTCCTTCCCGCGCTCGCGCAGCCATGCCGCGGCGGCATCGAGCAGCCCCTCGAGCACCTCGAGGTCGTCCTCGAACTCGAGGAACCCGTACCAGCCCCAGTTCTTGCCCTGGTGCTCGTTGAAGGCGTGGTTGACCTGCGCCGTGATCCGCCCGGCCACGCGCCCGTCGCGCCACGCCAGGAAATACTCGGCTTCTCCGTGGGTGAAGAAGGCGTTCAGCCGGCGGTTGAGGAACAGTCGCCGCTCGATCTTCAGCGGGGGCACCCACTGCGGGTGGTTAGCATGCAGGCGGAACGGCAGGTCGATGAAGCGCTTCAGGTCTCGCCTGCCCGCAACCGCTCTGATCTCAACGGCCATTCGCGCGAGCACCTTATATGCCCACCTCGATTGACGTGTTCGCTAAGACCCGCGGTCACGAGCGCGAGCAACTGCTGCGCGCGGCGCGTGAGGCGGACCTGATGCCGTACTTCCGCACGGTCGAGTCCCCTGCGATGCCGGTGGTGGAAATGGAGGGGGCGCCGCGGATCATGCTCGCCTCCAACAACTACCTCGGGCTGACCGGCGACGAGCGCGTGATGAAGGGGGCCGAGGACGCCCTGCACCGCTACGGCACGGGCCTGACGGGCTCGCGCCTGCTCAACGGCACCACGCCGCTGCACCTGGAGCTCGAGCGCGAGCTGGCCGAGTGGATGGGCACCGAGGAGGCGCTCGTCTTCACGACCGGCCATCAGGCCAACGTGGGCACGCTCGGCACGCTGCTCGGGCCGACCGACACGGTGGTGGTCGACTCGGGCGACCACGCCTCGATCCTCGACGGGGTCGCGCTCTCGCGCGCGAAGATGCGCCCCTTCCGCCACGGTCGCCTCGACAAGCTCGAGCGCGCGCTCGCGCGGGCCGAGGAGGATGGCGGCGGCGTGCTGGTCGTCGTGGACGGGGTCTTCTCGATGGAGGGCGACGTCGCGCCCCTGCTCGACATCGTCGAGCTGTGCGAGCGCCACGGCGCCCGCCTGATGGTCGACGAGGCCCATGGCGCGGGCGTGCTCGGCGCGCGGGGCGCCGGTGCCGCCGAGCTGCTGGGCGTCGAGGACCGTGTCGATCTGCGCATGGGCACCTTCTCCAAGTCGCTCGCATCCTGCGGCGGCTTCGTCGCGGGCCCCGCCGAGGTGGTCGATTACCTGCGCATCTCCTCGCGCGCCTTCCTGTTCACGGCCTCGGCCGTTCCGGCCGCGCTCGGCGCGGCGCTCGCGGCGCTGCGGATCGTGCGCTCGCAGGAGGGCGCCGAGCTGCTGGCGAGCGTGCTCGAGCGGGCCCGCTACCTGACCGACGGCCTGCGCTCGCTCGGCTACCTGACGCTCAGCGGCGAGCCGGTGCGCCTGGCCGCGCAGGGCGAGGAGCCGCCACGGTCGATCGTGACCCCGATCGTGCCCGTGCTCGTGGGCGACGACTGGCGGGCGGCGCTGCTCTGGCGCGCCCTGTACGACGCCGGCGTCTTCACGAACTGTGCGCTGCACCCGGCCGTGCCACCCGGCGGCGCGCTGCTCCGAACGAGCGTGATGGCCACGCACGACACCGCCACGCTCGACCGCGCGCTGGAGGCGTTCGCGCGGGTGAAGGGCGAGTTCGAGAGTGAGCACGGTCCGCTTCCGGGGCCGTCTGCGGGTTAGTCTCGCCGGCCAGCGCTGGCCGCGCCACTTGTCCAAATCTTCACAAGTCTCAGGCGGGCATAAAAAGGTCGCTTCTAGCGTACGAAGCGCGCGAACCCGGTTGACCCCGCGACCCGCCCTGACGTAGCTTGCGGGAGCGCTCTGCATGACGTCCGGGTTCGCCCCGCATCTTCATCTCCAGGACACCTTTTGATGGGCAGTCAGCCGGCCCTGGGTGGATGCTGGACGTCCTGACGAGCGCGCTGACTCGTCAAATAAACAAGCACGGATTGTTGCGGCTCTGGTGCCCGGGGTCGCAACGGGGAGAGTCCCAAATGAACGCGACAGCGACAGTTGCCCCTGCTCCTCAGTACATGCTCGCGCTGCAGCGCGCCAACGAGGTCCGCCTGGCCCGTGCCGAGCTCAAGCGCAAGGTCTCGATGGACGCGATCGATGCCGCCGAGGTGATCCTCGCGTGCCCCTGGGAGGCACAGAGCATGGCTGTGGCCGACCTGCTGATGAGTCAGCGTCGCTGGGGTCAGACGCGCTGCCGCAAGTTCCTCGCGCAGATCCCGATGTCGGAGAAGAAGACGATCGGCTCGATGACCGACCGTCAGCGCCGCACGCTGGCCGCGTTGCTTCGTTCCTCGGCTGAACGGGGCCGCGCCTGGGGCGCGACCCCTCTGCTAACGGACAGCCTGACGAGAGTGTGAGCTCCCACCAGCCGGCGAGCATGCCGATCAGGCCGAGTCGCGGACGAACCTCCCAGACTCCGCAGCCGCCCTGGCCGAGCTCGCGCACCGGCAGGCGCACGAACTTGTAGCGACCCGGCTCGAGCTTCATGCGCTCGAGCTGCTCCTGGGCGCGCAGCTGGTGCAGGGCACGCTCACGGGCCATCGAGCGAACGTCCTGCACCCGAGCCGCGAGCCGGTCGCGCTGGCGCTCGAGCTGCTCGAGGCTGAGCAGGCGCGGGCCGCCGAAGGCATCCCCGCCGCCGACGCGCGCGGCGTCCGCGGGGATGTGCGGGAACCCGGCGGCGACGATCTGCGAGAGCTCGCGCTCCAGGCGCGTGACCTGGCTGCGCAGCGAGCGACGGGCCGCCGACTCCTGAAGGGCCTCGACGGCCGGAACGAGCGGTGTCCCGCGGTCGATCGTCAGCTGCTCCAGTTGGCTCACGCCCCCGACTCCTCCTCGTCGCGCCGGACGCCGAGATTCTACCAGCGCGGCCGGGTCACCGTTGGCGGTCGCGGGCCCGCTAAGGGGCCTGCAGCGAGGCGCAGCAGCCCCACAGGGCCTCTTCGGCATAGAGCTCGGGGACGCCGGCCACGCGCACGGCGAACAGCTGCAGCCGGCGCGAGTGCGCGCGCGGCGCGTGCGCCGGCGCGAGCTCGCCGAACAGGACGGCCAGCGGCGTCGCGGCATCGGCGATCACGAGGCGGCCCTCGGGCAGCGCGGTCGCGTCCTCGGCGCGCCCCAGCCGCTCGCCCTCCAGGCTCGCGCGGATCCCAAGCGGCCCCTCGACGCGCTCTGCGTCGAGCGCCCAGACGGGCACGCCCGTGTCGAGCAGGCCGATCATCAGAACGTCCTGCAGCATCCCGGCCGAGATGAAGCCGCCACGCATCATCCGCTCGAACACGGCCGCCTCGATCGGGGTGCGGGCGACATCCGGGTCCAGGCCGATGTGGCGGAAGAACACGCGGTACGCGGAGGGGACCGGTTCGCGGCGCACCGCGATCGCGTTGGCGCCGCGCAGGCGATTGGACATTTCGTGCAGTCGCGACAGCAGGTCGGCGGGCGATCTGCCGGTCAGCGAGCCGCGCCGTGCGACCTCGACGGTCGTGCTCAGCAGCGCCAGCCCCGGCAGCTCCTGCTCGACCTCGCGCGCGCACCAGCCGAGCACGAGCTCGCTGTTCGGCGCGCCGCTCACGACGCCGGCTGGTGCCAGCCGCGCGCGCGCGAACCGCCGACGAGCTCTGCGATCCGCCGGCGCAGAAGAGCTCGCGGCGGCCGGTTGATCAGTGCGCGCCCCTGGACGGCGCCGCCAGGGTAGGCGAACGTCAGCTGCGGACAGGTCCCCACCTTGTACAGCGCGGCCAGAGCGCCGTCGTTGTCGATCCCGACGGGGAAGGAGAGGCGATGCCCGCGCACGCGCTTGCGCAGCTTGTCGCGGTCGCCCTTGAGCGCGACCGCAGCGAAACGCACCCCCGGGAAGGACGGCGCAAGCGCCTGCATGTCGTCGAGCACGTCCGCACAGGAGCCGCCGTTCACGAAGATCGCGAGCACGAGCGGCGCCCCTTCGTAGAGCTGGCAGACGTTGAGGATCTGCGGCCCGCGCTCCTGGCAGGCCGGCACGCGCCCGGCGGCCCCCTCGTCGGAGTGCGTCGCGGTGTCGGCGTCGCCTTCGAGCGTCCCGAGCGCCAACGGCACCGCGAACGGCGGCAGCTGTTCCCCGGGGGCCAGCCCCTTGACGCCGTTCGGCTTGGTCACGATCGTGTTGATCGTGATCAGGCCGAGGATCAGCAGCGCGAGCAGCCCCACGTAGCCGCCGTAGCGAGGCGGTGTACGGCGCGGGGTTCCCTGCTCAGGCGTGCTCATGGACGGGCGGCTCGGCAGGTGCGCGCGGGGCCAGCGGGCGAGCCGTCGCGGCGTCGCTCGCGCCCTCGCCGAAGCGGACGAGCGCGGCGGGCAGGGCGACGAGCACGCCCAGCAGCGACACGCTCAGGTCGATCAGCGTGACGAGCCCGAAGTCGCGCAACATGCGGATGTCCGAGAGCGCCAGCACGCCGAAGCCGGCGATCGCGGTCACGCCTGAGGCCGCGACGGCCGCGCCGGTGCGTCGGTAGGCGCGCCTCAGCGCCTCGAGCGTGTCGTGGCCCGCGCGCAGCTCCTGGCGGTGGCGCTCGGACAGCAGCACGCTGAACTCGGTCGAGATCGCGATCACGAGCGCGCCGAGCGTGACCGACATCGGGTTCAGCGGGACGCGCACGGCGAAGAGGATCAGCGCCGACCAGCCGCTTGCAAGGGCGATCGGCACGAGCGGCACGAGCGCGCGTCGCGCGTCGCCGCGGAACACGAGCAGCAGCACCAGCGCGACCACGGCGAGGCTCGCCAGCAGCGTCTCCACGCGCCGCCACGGCGAGGCGACCTCGGTGCCCGACTTGGCCGCCAGCACGGGCAGCCCGACCAGGCGCGCGCTCACGCCGGCCGGCGGGTGAAGGCTCGCGCGCATCTGGTCGATCAGCTGCTGCTGGCGCTGGAGGCTCATCAGCCGGATGCCGAAGGCGAGCGTCGCCACCCGCCGGTCGGGTGTGATCACGTCCTGGGAGAAGTAGGGCGGAATTGCGTCGAGCAGCCCCGTCACCTGCGCCTGCGTCAGCTTGCCCGATTTCGCGGGCGCCGCTTTGCCGGCTTTGCCCGCTTTGCCCGATCGCGCGGAGGGGTTGATCCGTTCTTCGGGAACGATCTGCCCGGCGCTGGCCCCCTGGGTCGAGAACAGGTCGGGCAGCGAGAAGGCCGGGCACAGTCGTGCCTTGCCGCAGCCGCGCGCCGAGCTGTAGCCGAAGCGCCGCAGCACCCTCTTCTCGTAGCTGCTCATCCATTCGATCGTCGCCGGCTTGGTCTGCGCGCTGGAGCTCACCATCAGGTCGATCTCGCCGCCCACGCCGGTCGTGCGCTCGAGCGTGTTGAGCGCTTGCAGCGAGCTCAGGTTCTGTGGCACGAGCTTGGTGATGTCCGTCTCCACGCGCGACTGCGTGTCGAGGCCCCAGCCGAGCGCGGCGAGGGCGAGCCCGGCGAGCAGGACGCGCTCGGGACGACGGAGGGCGCCGACGAGCGCGCCCCGCGAGACGGCCCGCGTCAGCGGGTTCTGCCGCACCAGCTCGCCGGCCTCGCCCCACGCCGCCGCCACGTCGCTGCCGAGGCCACGCAGTGCGCCGGGCAGCCGCAGCCTCCACGACGGAGGACGCGCGGTGCTCGCGAGCACGGCGGCGCCGGCCGTGAGCGCGCACAGGAAGGCGACGACGACGCCGAGCACGAGCAGCACCCCGAATCCGCGCACCATCGGCACGGGCGAGAGCAGCAGCACCAGCATCGCCGCGGCGCTCGCGGCGCCGGCGGTGGCGATCGTCGGCGCCCCGAGCGCGGCCGCTCGCACGACGGCGCTCTCGCGGGCGCCCCCGCGCTCGCGCTTGGACTCCTCCTGCACGCGCGACTGGAACTGGATCGCATAGTCGACGGCGAGCCCGACGAGCACGGGCAGCACGGCGATCGAGGCCACGGTCAGCGACGCGCCGGCCAGCGACAGCGCGCCGAAGGTCAGCGCCGTGGCCAGCATCGCGATCGCCAGCGGCAGCAGACGCGGGCGCCCGGTGAAGACCAGCCCGAGCGAGGCCGCCATCACGAGCAGCACGGCGATCAGCAGCAGCTCGATCGAGTGCGTGATCGAGTCGGTCAGGTCGGAGACGATCACGGGCTGGCCGGTGACCAGATAGCGCCCGCCGTTGCGCAGGTGCCATTGGGGCATGGCGACTGCCTGGCGGATCAGCTCGATCGTGTGCGTGCGCTGAGACTCGCTCAGGCCGGCGCGCATTCGCACGGAGACGAGCGCAGCGTCGCGGCTCGGGAACAGGTATGCGAAGCGCTGCTTGGGCGTGCCGGCGCGCTTGGTCGAGTCGAACACGAGCGAGGTGACGAAGTCGTGGTTGTCGAGGCTCGGCTTCGAGGTCAGCCCGTACTGCAGGGCGAGCGTCACGAGCCCCTCCTGGAACCGCGCCGTCGTGATCTTGCGCGCCTGCTGCCCGAGCGCCTGCGCTTCGGAGGCGCTGAGCCCGCGCCGCAGCGCCGCCCGTGTGACGACGCGTTCGGCCTGCTCGGCCTGGGACTCGGCCTGCCTGGTCTGGCTGGCCAGCTGTTCGTCGATCTGATCGGCGGCCTCGGCGATGAACGTGCCCGGCCCGAACACGACCTTGATCGGGTGCCCACGGGCGAGCTGACCGCACGGTCCGTTGACACCGCCCACCTGTGCGAGCGCCTTTCTGGGGACGTTGCCCGAGAGGCAGCCCTCGAGGCCGATCAGCCGCCCGAGGTCGTCGCTGAGCACGAGCTTCTGCAGGTCGCCCTCGACGACCACCGCGACCGGCTCTTCGCCGAAGTTCCGGTAGAAGGTCTGGGTGTCGCGGTAGTCCGAGCTCGAGCTCGACACGAACGTGCTCGTCGCCGCGGTCGGCTCCAGCCGCAGCGCCAGCGCGGCGCCGCCGAGGCCGAGCACGATCGCGATCCCCACGACGAGGCGCGGTCGCCGGGCGGCGGCCTGGGCCAGCGACGAAAACAAACCTGCTGCGTTCACGGAAGAAGGCTAACTGGGGGTTGCCATCGGAGGCGCAAGCCGAAAGCCGGTAGGGCAGCCGGACGGATGGATCGTCGTTCCTCGCAAGGACGCAGGAGCGTGGTGTGCTTCAGCACACGAGCGACGAGGACGCCGCGAGGGGCGTCGAGCCGCCGTCCCTCGTCTACTCCATCCCCAGGGGTCCGGCGCTCTCGCCGGAGAGGAACTGCCTGACGAAGGGATTTTCAGAGGCGAACAGCTCCTCGGCGGGACCGGACTCGACGATCCGCCCCTTCCACAGCACGGATATGTGTTCGGCCACGCGACGGGCGCTCATGATGTCGTGCGTGATCACCGTGTAGCAGCCGCCGTTCTCGGCGTGGATTTCCTTGATCAGCTCGCACAGCAGCGCGGTGCGCACCGGATCGAGGCCGGAGTCGGGCTCGTCGAAGAGGACGATCTCGGGGTCGAGCACGAGCGCGCGCGCGAAGCCGGCGCGCTTGCGCATGCCGCCGGAGAGCTGGTTCGGCATCTTCTCGCCCTCGCCACCGAGGCCGACCTCGTTCATGCGCCGGTTGACGATCTCGGCGATCTCGTCCTCGCCCTTCTCGGTGTGCTGGCGCAGCGGAAAGGCGACGTTGTCGTACAGCTTGAGCGAGCCGAACAGCGCGCCGTCCTGGAACAGCACGCCGAACTTCTTGCGCGTCTCGAAGAGATCGGCGTCGGACAGGCTCGGGATCGAGACCCCGTGCACCAGCACGTCGCCCTCGTCGGGGTAGAGCAGGCCGACGATGTGCTTGATGCAGACCGACTTGCCCGTTCCCGAGGGGCCGAGGATCATCGAGATCTGGTTCTCCGGCAGGCCCATGTTCAAGCCGCGCAGCACGTGGTTTCGCCCGAAGGACTTGTGCACGTCGATGAACTCGATCGCGTCGGGCTGCTCGGAGGGGCGCAGCGTGCCCGTGTGGAACTCGAACTCTTCGGCCTCCTCGGCGCGCTGGCGTTCGCGCACGCTGAACGAGGTGCCGGCGGGGATGCCGCTGGGCGGCGCCGACTCCGCCTCGGCCTTGCGGGCCTGCTCGCGCTCGGCGGCGGCCGCCGCGAACTCGCTCTCGCCGCCGGCCTCGCGGGGGGCGGTGTGATGCTCGATCGGCGCGTATGACTCCTCGGGCCCCTCGGCGTCGCCGTGAGGCCCGCTCGGCTGCTCGGCCACGGGCTAGCTCACCCCCCGATCGGGGCCCGCGGATTGGCGCCCCAGAACACTTGCGTGCCGAGCATGCCGATCACGTGGACGAGCACGAGGTTGAGCACCATCGACTTCGCGGTGGCTCTCCCCACGCCGACCGGTCCGCCGCTCGCGTTGTAGCCGTAGTAGCACGCGACCAGCACGATAGCGGTGGCCATGAACATGGCCTTGATCAGGCTGTAGAGGAAGTCGGGCGGATTCTGGAATTGCCAGAAGATCAGGAAATAGCCCCCGGAGGAGACGTAGCCGATCTGCTGCACGACGGCTATGTATGAGGCGAGGAAGGCGGCGCCGATGCCGGCGAGGTACATGAACGGGAGCACCAGCCAGGCCGCGAGGAGCCGCGTGGCGCAGAGGAAGGTCATCGAGTTGATGCCCATGACCTCGAGCGCGTCGATCTCCTCGGAGATGCGCATCGCGCCGAGCTCGGCGACGATGCCGGTGCCGACCTTGGCGGCCATCATGTAGCCGAACGCGTAGGGCGTGATCTCGCGCAGGTCGCACCAGGCCGTGAACACGCCCGAGTAGGCCGGCGCGCCCTGCGCGGCCGTGAAGTAGGCGCCCTCGATCCCGCACTGCAGGCCGAGGATGAACATCAGCGTCCAGATGATGGTGGTCGAGCCGACGATCAGGATGCCCGCCTGGCGCAGCGACTCGCCGAAGAAGCGGAACACGCGCAGGCCATAGACGTCGCCGACGATCTGCCCCGTGAACTTGCCGATCTCGCCGCTCGCGGCAAGCCATTCGCGCGGCATTGCAAACAGCTCGCCCATTACGTGCCCACCCCCTCGATCACTTGATCACCAGGATTTGAGGGTGGGTGGCCAGCAGCGTCTGCGTGAAGACATAGTCGAAGGAGAAGATCGCGGTGAAGGCGAGCACGACGGCCTCGTTGACGGCGCGCCCGACGCCCTCGGCGCCGCCGGACGCGCTCATGCCCTTGTAGCAGCAGACGATCGCGATGATGGCGCCGTAGATGGTCGTCTTCAGCACCGAGCCCCACAGGTCGGTGGTGGAGGCGTTGGCGAACAGCGTGTTCCAGAACGGCCCGAGCGGCTGCGCGTTGATCAGCTCGGCGATGATCCCGCCGAAGATGCCGAACAGCAGCGCGTAGATGTCGAACAGCCCGGTCACCACCATCAGCGCCAGGAAACGCGGCACGACGAGGTTCTTGACGGGGTCGACGCCGAGCACCTGCAGCGCGTCGAGCTCCTCGCGCACCTTGCGCGCGCCGAGGTCGGCCGTGATCGCGGTGCCGGCCACGCCGGCGACGACGACGGCGGTCACGCTGGGGCCGATCTCGCGGATCGCGCCGAGCACGAAGAAGCCGCCGAGGCGGTCGAGCGCGCCGAAGATCGTGAGGAAGTTCGCGGCCTGCAGCCCGGGGGCGGCGTAGCAGAGGCAGACGGTCGAGATCAGCAGCGGGAACCAGCACAGCCGCAGCGCGAACAGGAACTGCGAGACGAGCTCCCCCCCGTACGGGTACGGAGGGCGCAGGGCGGACCAGATCGTCCTCCCCGTGAGGATCATCATGTCCCCGAATTCCTCTAGCACGTGCCGCGCCGGGACGAACGCCCGCTCGGCCACGCTGCGCACCATCTCTGCTGCCCCTCCTCGGGTCGCCTTCGCTGGTAGTGAGACTCTACGCGATGGACCGCCGTGACGCCACCGGCACGGGCGTGGCGGCGCTCTAGGACGCCGTTGATATGGTCCCTCGCCGGTGAGGAGCAGGACAGGCATTTGGGCGGGAACGCTGGCCGCGGCCGCGGTGCTGCTCGCGTCCGGCTGCGGTGGCGGCAAGAAGCAGACGGCGAGCGAACCGGCGCGCACGTACAAGCTCGAAACGCTCGGCCTCTCGTTCGCGCCTCACCAGGCCGTCAGCAGACCCACGACGATGCGAATCGAGGTGCGCAATGCGGACACACGCACGGTCCCGAACGTCGCGATCACGGTCGACTCCTTCTCCTACACCGAAAAATACCCCGAACTGGCCGCCAACAAGCGACCGGTGTGGGTCGTCGAAGAGGGTCCCGGCACGCCGCCGCAGCGACCGGTCCAGAGCCAGGCCGTGAGCCCTCCGGGGGGCGGGCAGACGGCCTACGTCAACACCTGGGCGCTGGGTCCGCTCGCGCCGCACTCCACGCGCGCGTTCGAATGGAAGGTGGTGCCCGTGAAGGCGGGGGTGTACAGGGTCCACGTCCTGATCGCGGCCGGCCTCGCCGGACAGGCGAAGGCGACGCTGCCGAGCGGCGGTCCCGTGCGCGCGGCCTTCCGTGCGGATATCGCCCCGGAGCCGCCCCTGACGCACGTCGACCCGAACACGGGCAAGGTCGTGCCGGGACCGTTCCCGACGACGCACTCCTAGGGCCGGCCGGGCCTCACGGACGGCGTCTAACCGCGCGCGCTCTGTTGAGGGGCCGCGCCTCGGAGGAGCCGCGCCGCGCCGCCGCGGGAGCGAGTGGCCACGGCCGTTTGGCCCGCTGTCGAAAGCGCCGGCCCGCCGGTTTCGCCAGGCGGTGATGTCCGTTGGCGCGCTTGGCATTACGATTGCGTTCGGCTCTATGGGCTTCGCCCAACCGCCTTCAAAGACTTCGACCGACCAGGCGAGCGCTCTCAGCTCGGCCAACCCTTTCAGGAGGAATCGATTCCGCTCATGCCCAGGACCCGCCAGCACAACGTCACCGCCGCGCAATGGAGCGCCAACGGCTCAGCCCTCGGCGCGCTCGATCTGACCGTCGCGGACAACCAGGTCTTCGGAGCCAACGTGTTCTCGCCGGCGGTCCAGCGCGCGCGCCTGCCCAAGCACGTCTACAAGGCACTGCAGCGCACACTCGCGCGCGGCGAGGCGCTCGACACGACGCTGGCCGACTCGATCGCGCAGGCGATGAAGGAATGGGCGCTGGAGCGGGGCGCGACGCACTACACGCACTGGTTCCAGCCGCTGACCGGATCCACGGCGGAGAAGCACGACTCCTTCTACGCGCCCGTAGGCGACGGCACGGCGATCGCGGAGTTCTCGGGCAAGGAGCTGATCCAGGGCGAGCCCGACGCCTCCTCGTTCCCCACGGGCGGCATCCGCGCGACCTTCGAGGCGCGCGGCTACACCGCCTGGGACCCCACCTCGCCGGCCTTCATCCTCGAGAACCCGAACGGCGCGCTGCTCTGCATCCCAACCGCGTTCACGTCCTGGACCGGCGAGGCGCTCGACCACAAGATCCCGCTGCTGCGCTCGATGGACGCGCTCTCGGGCGCCGCCGTCCGCGCGCTGGAGCTGCTCGGATCGGCGGAGGGCGCGCAGCGCGTGTTCACGACGGTCGGCCCCGAGCAGGAGTACTTCCTGATCGATGAGCAGTACTACTTCGAACGGCCCGACCTGGTCACGACCGGCCGCACGCTGTACGGCGCCAAGCCGCCGAAGGGACACGAGCTCGACGACCACTACTTCGGCTCGATGCCGGAGCGGATCCTCGCCTGCCTGCTCGAGACCGAGCAGGAGCTGGTGAAGCTCGGAGTGCCGGTCAAGACGCGCCACAACGAGGTCGCGCCCAACCAGTACGAGATCGCGCCGGTGTTCGAGAACTCGAACGTCGGCTCCGACCACCAGCAGCTGACGATGCAGGTGATGCAGAACGTCGCTCGGCGCTACGGGCTCGTGTGCCTGCTGCACGAGAAGCCGTTCGCCGGCGTCAACGGCTCGGGCAAGCACAACAACTGGTCGATGGGCACCGACACGGGCGTGAACCTGCTCGAGCCCGGCGACACGCCGTCGGAGAACCTGCAGTTCCTGTTCTTCTGCACCGCCGTGATCCAGGCGGTCAACCAGCACCAGGCGCTGCTGCGCGCCTCGATCGCCTCGCCCGGACAGGATCACCGTCTCGGCGCGAACGAGGCGCCTCCGGCGATCATCTCGATCTTTCTCGGCGCCGAGCTCGAGAAGATCTACGCGGCGATCGCGTCGGGCAAAGCCGAGCGCTCGAAACCGGGCTCGTTCCTCGGCCTCGGCACGCCGGTGCTGCCGACGCTGCCGCTGCACGGCGGCGACCGCAACCGCACCAGCCCGTTCGCCTTCACCGGCAACAAGTTCGAGTTCCGCGCGCTCGGCTCGAGCCAGTCGCTGGCGCTGCCGAACACGGTGCTCAACACGATCGTCGCCGAGGCGATCGACGAGCTCGCGACCAAGCTGAAGACGGCGTTGAAAGGCAACTCGAACCTCGAGAAAGCCGTCACGAAAGTCGTCAAGGAGAGCTACGCCAAGAACAAGCGGATCGTGTTCGACGGCGACAACTACGCGCCCGAGTGGCACGCCGAGGCGAAGAAACGCGGCCTGTACAACCTCGCCTCCACGCCCGACGCGCTGCCGTGGCTCGTGGAGAAAGGCACGGTCGCGCTGTTCAAGAAATACAAGGTGCTCTCCAAGCGCGAGCTCGAGTCGCGCTACGAGGTCTTCCTCGAGCAGTACGCGGTCAAGATCAACATCGAGGCCGAGACAGCTGCGTCGATGGCGCGCACGCAGATCATGCCGGCGGCGATCCGCTACCTGAACGAGCTGCGGGCATCGGAGCTCGAGGAGCTCGTCGGCGAGTTCGAGCCGGTGATCAAAGAGCTCCACTTCGCGCTCCTGAAGCTGGAGGACGCGAACGACCAGGAGAACCAGGACGACTCGACCCCCGAGCGGTGGGCGAAGTACGTGCACGACAACGTGATCGGAGCGATGGAAGACGTGCGCGAGGTGGCCGACCGGCTCGAGAAGCTCGTGGCGGACGACCTGTGGCCGCTTCCGAAGTACTCGGAGATGCTTTTTATTAAGTAACCCTGACGACCGGGGGCGCTGCGCAGTGCGCCGTCCCCGGTCCTTGCGTCAGCCCGAGGTGACTTGGGAGGAGGACCAGAGCCTCTGGTCCTCCAAGCCGAGCCGCCACAGTCCGGTCCCGAGGCCGTGCTGGCGGCCGATCCGCAGCAGCGAGGCCACCGACTGCGCGTCCATGCTCCAAACCTGGTGGGCGACGCCGGCGGCGTCGGTGTAGTCGAAGGTCAACTCGGCCGAGGCCGGATCGCGACGCACGTGCGCATGCACGGAGTGCGCGAGCGCGACGATGTCGGAGTACTGATATGCCTTCGCGGGGCGCGTCGCGCCGCCGCCGGCGGCCCAGTCGATGCCGTACATCGGGGCGCCGAGCACGAAGCGCGATGCGTTCGGCAGCGAGGCGAGGTAGCGCGCGATCGCCAGCGCCGTGCCCAGGGGAGCGATCGGCCCGGGCGCGGAGCCCTGCCAGTGCGCCCCCCAGGCCATCACGAACACGGTGTCGGCGAGCGCGGCGAGCGCGCGGGGGTCGTAGAAGCCGGTCGAGCGGCGCGGGTCGTCGACGCTCACGCCGGCGGCGACGACGGACAGCTTCTTGTGCATCGCGTGCAGCCGGCTCGCGAGCGCTGCGACGAAGTCGGTCATCGCGCCGCGGTCGGCGGCGCCGTCGTTCTCGAAGTCGAGATTCAGTCCCTGAAAGGCGGGGCTGCGCGCGATCGAAGCGAGCCGCGCGAGCGTCGCGGCGCGCAGCGCCGGGCTGGTCAGGATCCGGTGCACGGTCGCGCCGTCCTGACAATTGAAGCGTGGCATCACGACGATGCGACGCGACCGCGCGAATGCGGTGACTTCGGGCACTTCGGCGCCGACGACGCGACCGCTGGGCACGGCGCAGTCGAAGTAGGTCGGATAGACGACGCCGATCGAGCGGGCGTGCGCGCGCAGGTCGCGCAGCGAGTCGGGCGCGCTCGTGAGCAGGTACGCGTGCAGCGGGCGCGCGCGCAACAGGTTGTACGTGGCACCGAGGGCGCCACCGGGGAGGGCCAGGCAAGCGAGCAGCGCGAGCGCCGGCAGCGCACGGCGAAGCCACACGGTGAGCTGCGGCACGGCGGCGAGCGGGGCCGCGGCGAGCTCGAGCGGCCGCACGGATCGCCCCCGTCGCGTCACCCGGCGGCGAGCTGCGGCAGCGACCAGATCCCCTGATCCTCGCTGCCCAGTCGCCACAGGCCGATTTTCAGGCCGAGGGACTGCGCCAACTGCGCGCGTATGCCGACCGACTGCTGGTTGGTGTACCAGACGTCGTGGCGCACGCCTGCGCCGTCGTGGTAGCTGAAGTGCGGGCTCAGCGCGACCGAGTCCCATTCGGGCAATGCGCCGAAGACGCCGGCGAGCGCGACGATGTTTTCGTACTCGAGCGGGACGCCGGGGTTCCCCGGGCCGCCCCCGTTTGCCCAGTCGATCCCGTACATCGGCATCCCGAGCACGAACTTGTTCCGGTTGGGCATCGTGGCGGTGTATTCGGCGACGCGTTTGAACCATTGGTATTCGTCGATCGAGCCCGGCGAGCCGGTCGTCCAGTGGATGCCCCAGTCGAGCACGAACACGTAGTCGGAGACGAACGACAGGGCGGCGTCGTCGTACATCGCGGCCCGCCCGGTCGGGATGTTGTAGGTCTTCGCCGTGACAACCGTGGAGACCTTGTCGCCCTGGGCGTGCAGCCGTTTCGCCAGCAGCGTGACGAACGTCGTGAACGCGTTGCGCACGCTCGGTTCGGCGCCCTCGAAGTCGACCTGGATGCCCTGGTAGCCGTAGGTGCGGCAGAGCGCGGCGAGGTTTTCGATCAGCCGTTCACGCTGACTCGTGTTGTTGAGCAGCTGGGCCTCGCGCGGCGACCACTGGCAATCCAGGCGCGGCAGCACTTCGATCTTGCGAGCCTCGGCCCAGCCGGTCACGAGCGGGTCGTCCCTGCCGGTCACTTCGCCGCCGTCGGCGCAGGCGAAGTAGGTCGGGTAGAGGACCCCGATCTGCTGGTAGTGGGCCTGGAGGTCGCGGAAGCTCTGGTCGGTGGAGGCGAGCAGGAACGCGTGCGCGGCGCCCGTGGTGGGCGTGGGGTCGGCCGTGTGCACGGTCAGCGCCGGCGTCGGTTGGCTGATCGCGCCGAGCGAGTCGACGGCGACGACCGTGACGCCGTAGTCGGTCGAGGGCGCGAGGTTTCCGAGCGTCATCGCAGCCGCCGGCGTCTGGCCGACGGGAACGCCGTCCCGGAACACCCTGTAGCCGACGATGTTGCCGCTGACCGCGGTGCTCGGCGCCCAGCTGAGCTGCGCCGACTGGCTCGTGACGCCGCTCGCGGTCAGGCCGGTGGGCGCGGGTGGAGGCGTGTGCGTCGTGACCACGGTCACGGGCGGCGCGGGGGCGCTCAGGTACCCGCCGGAGTCGAGCGCGCGCACGGTGAAGACGTAGGAGCGCCGCGAGGCGAGCCTCACGGTCGCGCTCTGCCCGCGCACGACCCCGGCCGGCACGCCGTCCTTGTAGAGCAGGTAGCCGGTGAGCCTGCCGCCGTTGGCGCTGCCGGGCGCCCAGGCGAGCGTCGCCGAGGTGTCGGTCACGCGTTCGGCGAAGATGCGCGGTGAGCCGTTGGGGGGTGTGTGCGAGGTGGTCAACCTGAGCACCGGGCTGCGCGCGCTTTCGCGTTTGCTCGTGTCGATCGCGCTCACGGCGACCGCGTAGGTGTGCCCGGAGGAGAGGCGAGCGAGGCGCATCGAGCTGCCGTGCGTCTGGCCGACGAGCCGCCCGTCGCGGTAGACGCGGTAGCCCGCGATCCGCGAGCTGCCGGGTTTGCTGGCCACCCACCAGATCGTCGCTCCCAGTTCTGAGACGTCGGACGCGCTGACGCCGGTGGGCGTGCTCGGCCCTCCGGTGCCCGCTCCGACCTGCCGGCCGGCGCCGATCACGAGCGCCCGGCTCGCCGGGCCGAGGTGCCCGCGCGTGTCCACCGCGGCGACGGTCACGCGATGCGCGCGCCCACCGCTTAGCTTCACCACGTAGCTGCGTGTGCGCGTCTGCCCAACGACGGCCGCGTCGCGAACGACGCGATACCCCGCCAGCGGCGCGTCGCCGCGCGCGGCCGTCTTCCAGGACAGCGTGACCCGTCCCGATGCCCTTCGCAGGACCCGCACCCCGGCAACCCGCCCGGGCCCGCGGAAGGGAACCTTGGTGCGTACCTTCGCCCAGCAGCCGGCCCCGCCGGCGGCCCCCATGCGCGCCTGCACCGAGAACGTCGTCAGCCGCCCGGGGGTCACCCGCAGGACCATCGAGCCGCCGGCGGTCGCGCCAACCGTCCGCCCCGACCGCTGGACCAGATAGCTGACCCCCGATGCGCCGGTCGACGGCGCCTTCCACTCCAGGCGCGCACGCCCGGGGCCGACGCGCTTCAGCCGCAACTCGCGCGGCACGCGCCCGGCGCAGGCCGGAGAGCCGCCGGCGGCCGGCGCCTTCGCGGCGGGTGCTGTCGGCGCTGCGGCGAGTCCGCTGGCCGGCACGGCGACGGCGAGCCCGACGAGGCCGGCGGCGACGATCGGCGCGCGCGTCATCGCAGTGGCCCCTTGCGCACGATCCCGACGCGTCCGACCTGAGGGAAGGCCCGCCAATGACCGTAGACTTTGCCGAAGCTCACGCGCGCCAGCGGCCGCCGCTGGGCGACGGGGCGATGGTGGGGCGGCGACAGTTTGCGCTCAAGGCGAACGCCGGCGGCCCAGGCTTGGCGCGCCAGACGGCGCGGCGCGGCCAGCTCGCCGGGACCGAGCAGCGTCACGGGCAGCAGCGACGCGGGCAGCACGAGCATCGCGAGCACGCGCTTGGGCGTGAGCGCGGGCGGGCGCCGACCCGCCGTCGCCGCTGCGGACCTCAGGCGAGCGCTCGCAGCGCCGCTCACAGCTCGCCTCCGCCGGCCAGGCCGACGCCCGGCGCCATCCGCGTGCCCCATTTCGAGGTGCGGCAGGTGAAGATCGCGTAGTAGGTCTGCCACAGCATGATCGCCAGGTAGAAGAAGACGAACAGCACGCCGTAGAGCCAGACGAGGCTGTACTCGTCCTGGAAGAGGACGTAGTAGAGCGAGTAGACCATCGCCAGCGAGTAGATCCCGGCGAGGTAGACGAGCGGCAGCGTGCCGCCCTGTATCAACGGGCCCCAGACGAGCGCGTGCAGCGCCGCGACGGGCGCGATCAGCGGCAGCGCGATGCTCAGGTAGGTGAAGAAGGCGGCGACCGGGTGCTTGCGCCAGATGAAGCGCGCGACCAGCAGCGACTCGCGCGTCCACGAGCGCTTCCAGCGGGTCTGCTGCTTGAGGAAGCCCTGGAACGTGCCCGGGACGATCGTGTGCGAGACGGCCCGCTTCTCGTAGACGATGCGCCAGTCGCGCAGGACGCAGTTGGTGAGCGAGCGATCGTCTCCGAAGGTCGATTCCACGCCGAGGAAGGTCTGGTTCTCCCACCACTCCATCCGCGCCAGCACCGCCTCGCGGCGGTAGGCCGAGTAGCAGCCCGAGCAGCAGGTGACCGCGTTGAACACCGATTCGGCCGCCTTGACGACGCGGAAGGCCACGAAGTAGCGGACGCCCTGCATGCGCGTGAGCCAGTTCTCGCGCAGGTTGAGCACGTCGGCGTGACCGCAGACGGCGCCCACGCGCGGATCGGCGAACGGCTGCACGAGCTTGCGCAGGGAGTCCGGAGCGACGACCGAATCGGAGTCGACGAACACGATCACCTCGGCGTCGCTGCCGCGGATGCCGGCGGCCATCGCGGCGCGCTTGCCCCGGTTCTCGGGGAAGTCGATCACGCGCACCCGGCCCGCGGCCCCGTCGGCGACGCGCCGCATCTCGGCGAGCGTGCCGTCGGTGGAGCCGTCGTTGACGGCGATCAGCTGCAGCTTCTCGACGGGATAGTCGAGCTCGAGCAGCGCGCCGAGCGAGCGCCCGATCGCCTCCTGCTCGTTGAACGAGGGCATCACGATCGCGATCCGCGGCTCCTGACCGGCGTCCGGATGCGACCGGTAGAAGAGGCTCAGCACGAAGCGGCTGATGATGTAGCTGGCAACGCAGATGCTGTAGACGCCGAAGAAGACGTTCGAGAACATCAGGTCGAGAAAGGCCGCCTTGTAGGCCATCACCGAGACGATCAGCGCGACCAGGTAGAGCGCCGCGACCCCCTTCAGTACGCGTACGAGCAGCATCGCTCAGGGCACCATCCGGCGGCGTCCGCCGGGCGTGCGGTAGGTGCAGTCGAGCACAGCCGGGCAGCGGTGCAGCCAGCCGTAGTCGTTGCCGGGGTGCACGGTCACGACGATCGTGAGCTGGTAGTCCTCGGGGCCGAAGCCCGACGCGTCGACGCGCGGGTCGGGGTTGACGCTGCGCAGCACCTCGCCGCCGACCTCGAGCTCCGGCACGAGCGGGTCGTGGTAGTCCACCTCGGCGCCGTCGGCTCGCAGCCGGCGGATGATCTCGCGCGCCGGCGCTTCGCGAGCGTCGGCGACGCCCGGCTTGTAGGAGGCGCCGACGACGAGCACGCGCGCGCCCGAGAGCGACTCGCCCGCTTGCAGGAGCATCTCCTGAGCGCGACAGACGATGTGACGCGGACGGCCGGCCAGCTTGCGCAGTCCATGCTCGGCGACCAGAGCCGGGCGCCCCTGGCTGCGCAGCGGGTGCACCAGGTAGTAGGGGTCGACGCCGATGCAATGTCCGCCGACCCCGGCCGAGGGATGATGCGCCATGAAGCCGTACGGCTTGCTCGCGGCGCCCTCGGTCACCTCGACGGGGTCGAGGCCGTAGGCGTGGCAGGCTTCGGCGATCTCGAAGGCCAGCGCGATGTTGACGGCGCGGAAGGTGTTCTCGTAGAGCTTGACCATCTCGGCGGCCTCCGGCGAGGAGACGCGGTGCAGTCGCTCGCAGGTGTGGCGCAGCAGCTCGGCCGCGCGCCGGAAGCACGTCTCGCTGACGCCGCCGAGAACGCGCGGCGTGCTCGTCTGCGAGTGCTCGCCCACGCCGGGGTCGATCCGCTCAGGGGCGAAGGCGACGAACACGTTCTCGCCCGCGTGCAGCCCCCGCCCGGCCAGCGGCTCGACGAGCAGCTCGCGCGTGCAGCCGACGTAGGTCGTCGAGGTGAGCACGATCGTCTGCTCTGTACGCGCGTGGCGCACGACCGCCGCGCATGCGGCCTGCAGCGCGCGCGGTTGCGGCGCGCGCCACTCGTCGATCGGGGTGGGCACGCAGATCAGCACGAGGTCGGCGGCGTGCAGCGCCTCGCAGCGGTCGGTCAGCACGAAGCCATCGCCCTCCAGGTGCTCGCTGAGGCTGCGGCGCTCGTCGTCCAGGAGCTCGACCTCGCCGACACGGATCTGCTGCAGCCGCTGCCGCGAGCTGTCCAGGCCGACGATGCGACAGCCGGCGTCGCGCAACGCGATCGCCGTGGGCAGCCCGACGTAGCCGAGCCCGACGACGGCGACGACCGCGTGCTCGCCGGCGAGGGGGGGCGCGATCTCGACCGTCGCGCCGTGCCCGCGCAGCCCCCCTGCCGGTTCGACCTCGACCTGCAGCTGCTCGACCGACGACGCGGCCCCCGCGATGTCGCGCAACATGATGCCCCCTTTGGCTCTGCAACGTCTGCTTTGTCGCCCGGCTGCGTCCGTGCGCCGTCGAGCCCTGTCGTCTGTCGCGAGACCTTGCGGAGCGAGTTGTCCTCCGTCCGCTGGCTCGTCGCGGCGCAGTGTGCATGGCCTGAGCTCGAACGCAAACAAGGTTGGACGGCCGTTCGAGCGACGCGCGCCAACGGGCATACGCAGCGTCGTCCGGAAGGGACGATGGCTGCCCGAAAGGTGCGACCTTCAACTCCTTCTGGCCGCAGCTAGCATGGTTTGATGCCTCGCGACTACTCGACAGCCGTTTCAGAGCGCGTCGTCGTCTACGACGGCGGCATGGGCGCGACGCTGGAGCAGTTCGAGCTGACCAGCGAGGACTACGGCGGTCTGGCGGGCAAGTGCCACGAGGCACTGGTGCTGAACCGCCCCGACGTGATCGAGGGCGTGCACTCCTCGATGCTCGAGGCGGGCGCGGAGGTCGTCGAGACCGACACGTTCCAGGGCTCGCGGATCAAGCTCGACGAGTGGGGTCTGGCCGACTACACGGTCGAGATCAACACGAAGGCGGCAGAACTCGCGCGCAGGGCGGCCGGCGAGCACCGCTTCGTGGCGGGCTCGATCGGGCCGACGGGCTACCTCCCGGCCTCCGAAGACCCCGCGCTCGGACAGATCCGCTTCTCGGAGCTGGTCGAGGTCTTCACCGAGCAGGCGGCCGGCCTGATCGACGGCGGCGCGGACCTGATCATCATCGAGACGGCACAGGACATCCTCGAGGTCAAGGCGGCCGTGTTCGGCGCGCGCGAGGCGTTCAAGAGCACGGGGCGCACGCTGCCGATCCACACCTCGGTGTCGCTGCTGCCGAACGGCGGCAAGATGCTGCTGGGCACGGACATCTCCTCGGTGCTGGCCACGCTCGAGGCGCTGAAGGTGGACGTGATCGGCTTGAACTGCTCGACCGGCCCCGAGGACATGCGCGACGCGATCCGTTTCCTCGGCGAGTTCTGCCCGGTGCCGGTGGCGTGCATCCCCAACGCGGGGCTGCCGCTGCAGGGCCCTGACGGCGAGACGATCTTCCCCGAGCAGCCCGAGCCGCTGGCGGACGCGCTGAAGGAGTTCGTGGAGCGGTACGGCGTCGGCGTGGTCGGAGGCTGTTGCGGCACGACGCCCGCGCACATCGCGGCGATCGTGGAGCGCGTGTCCGGACGCGCCGTCGCGCCCCGCCCCGCGCCGCGCCCGCCGCACCTGTCCTCGATGATCGCCGCGACGCCGCTGCAGCAGCAGCCGCCGCCGACGATGGTCGGCGAGCGCGTCAACTCGCAGGGCTCGCGCAAGGCGAAGGAGCTGCTGCTCGCCGACGACTACGACGGGCTCGTGCAGATCGCCGAAGACCAGGTCGAAGGCGGCGCGCACGTGCTCGACCTGTGCGTCGCGCTGACCGAGCGAACGGACGAGGACGAACAGATGCGGCTGCTGGCGAAGAAGGTGTCGCTGACGCAGCCGGCGCCGATCCAGGTCGACTCGACCGAGCCGGAGGTGATCGAGCGCGCGCTCGAGCAGATCCCGGGCCGGGCGATCGTCAACTCGGTCAACCTCGAGGCGGGCCGCGACAAGCTCGACCGGGTCGTGCCGATGGTGCTCGCCCACGGCGCGGCGCTGATCGCGCTGACGATCGACGAGGTCGGCATGGCCAAGACGGCCGAGCGCAAGGTCGAGATCGCCAAGCGCATCCGCGACCTCTGCTGCGAGGAGCACGGCCTCGACCCGCAGCTGTTGATCTTCGACTGTCTCACGTTCACGCTGACGACGGGCGACGAGGAGTGGCGCCCGTCCGCCGTCGAGACGATCGCGGGCATCAGCGCGATCAAGGAGCAGATCCCGGACGTCAAGACCTCCCTTGGCGTCTCGAACGTGTCGTTCGGCGTCTCCCCCGGTGCCCGGGCGGTGCTCAACTCGGTCTTCCTGCACCACTGCGTCGATGCGGGCCTCGACCTGGCGATGGTCAACCCGAATCACATCACGCCGTACTCGGAGATCTCAGAGCAGGAGCGCGCGCTCGCGGACGACCTCGTGTTCAACCGCCGCGAGGACGCGCTCGAGCGCTTCATCGGCCACTTCGAGTCCAAGGGCGAGGAGGAGGGGCCGGCGGGAGCGGCCGACCCGACGGAGGGGATGGAGCCCGAGCAGGCGCTTCACTTCCACATCCTGCGCCGCCGCAAGGACGGCGTCGAGGCGCAGGTCGACCGCAGCGTCGAGAAGATCGGCGCTGTGCCGACGCTCAACGATGTGCTGCTGCCGGCGATGAAGGAGGTCGGCGACAAGTTCGGCGCGGGCGAACTGATCCTGCCGTTCGTGCTGCAGTCGGCGGAGGTGATGAAGAAGGCGGTCGCACAGCTCGAGAAATACCTGGACAAGATCGAGGGCTACACGAAGGGCACGGTCGTGCTGGCGACCGTGTTCGGCGACGTGCACGACATCGGCAAGTCGCTCGTCAACACGATCCTCACGAACAACGGCTACACCGTCGTCGACCTCGGCAAGCAGGTGCCGATCCAGACGATCCTCGACGCCGCCCAGGAGCACGAGGCGACGGCGATCGGGCTGTCGGCGCTGCTCGTCTCGACGTCCAAGCAGATGCCCGCCTGCATCCAGGAGCTGCACGCCAAGGGCCTCTCATACCCGGTGCTGATCGGCGGCGCGGCGATCAACCGCGCGTTCGGCTACCGCGCGCTCTACCCGGGCGGCAAGGAGTCGGAGGAGGTCTACGAGCCGGGCGTCTTCTACTGCAAGGACGCCTTCGAGGGCCTGTCGGTGATGGACCAGCTGGTCGACTCCGACGCGCGCGGCGCGCTCGTGGAGAAGCTGCTCGCCGGCGCGACGGAGTTCCGCGCCAAGGGCGAGGAGCCGCAGGAGGAGCTGAACTACGCGGATGACTCGGTGCGCTCGGCGGCGCGCACCGACGTGCCGATTCCCACCCCTCCCTTCTGGGGCGTGCAGGAGATCGACGTCGACCTCGACGAGGTGTATCGCCACCTCGACACGCACGTGCTGTTCAAGCTGCACTGGGGCGGGCGCGGCGTCAAAGGCGAGGCGTGGCAGAAGCTGCTCGACGAGGACTTCCGCCCGCGCCTGGAGCGGATGTGGCGCGAGCAGACCTATCTGCATCCGCGCGCGCTGCTCGGCTTCTTCCCCTGCTACGCCCTCGGCAACGACATCGTCGTGCTGGACCCCGAGGATCGCGAGGCAGAGATGACCCGCTTCGTCTGCCCGCGCCAGCCCAAGGGCGACCGCATCTGCCTGGCCGACTTCTTCCGCCCCGCCGTCGATGGCAAGCCGCCCGCGGAGCTCGACGTGATCGCCGTGCAGGCGGTGACGGTCGGCTCGGAGGTCACCGAGCTCATGGCGAAGCTCGAGGCGGAAGGCGAATTCGCCGAGCAGCTGTTCGTGCACGGCCTCGGCGTGCAGACGGCCGAGGGGCTGGCCGAGTGGCTTCACTGGCGCGTGCGCCAGATGCTCGGCATCGGCGAGGCGCAGGGACGCCGCTACTCGTGGGGCTACCCGGCCGTGCCTGAGCAGGCCGAGCATCTCAAGGTCGAGAAGCTGCTCGGACTCGAGCAGATCGGGATGAAGATCACCGACGGCTACGCACCCGAACCGGAGCAGTCGACGCTCGCGCTGGTCGCGCACCACCCGCAGGCGATCTACTTCGGCACCCGCCAGGGCCGGCTGCTGCCGGACGGCTCGCCGGACGACCTGATCCGCGGCTCGAGCCGCGACCCATCGCTGTTCGGCGAGCTCGGCGACGAGGACCCGCCCGAGGGCGCGATCGAAGCCGAGGACGAGCCGGCGCTCACGTAGCGAGCGAGGACGCCGTACGGCGCCGCGCCCACGGCGTCCTAGTCGTCTTCGCGCGGCGGGGGGCGGAAGAGGATCCGCTTGACCTCGGAGGCGGTGCTGCCGCCGAGCCGCAGCGCGGTCTGAAAGCCCTCCTCGCCGAGCTCTCCTGCGTCGAGCGCGCGTCGCAGCGCGTTGAGCGTCGGCAGGTCCTCATCGGCGACCTGGTCGCGCGCGGTCTCGAGCAGGATCAGGTGGCGCGGCCGTTTCAGCGCGGCGGCGATTCGCACGAACGGCTCGCGCTCGGCCGCGTCGACGCCGTCGGCGACCAGCACCACGGTCTCCCTGTTCTCCAGTCGCTTGCCCACGGCCGCCTGCAAGAGCTCCCAGGCGCGCTGCTCGAGCTCCTCCTCGGCGACCTTGCCCCGCAGCAGCCCGCGCACCTTGGCGAGCGAGAGCAGGCTCGCGCGATCCTCGATCAGCCGCGCCACGAAGCCTTCGCGCTCGGCGGCCGAGGCGGAGACGATCACGACGAGGCTGCCCGGCGAGTAGCGCAGCCGGTCGGCCGGCTTGAGCACCTTGCAGTGGACGGCGATGTTGGGCGGGCGCTCCGGCGCACCCTCGCGACGCGGGCGATCCGAGGACCAGCCGGTGCGCTCGTCGGCGCCGATCTTGACGCTGCGCGACGTGGGCCGGCTGGCTGAGGGCTGATCTGCCATACCCCCATCATGCCCTAAGAGCGCTGCCCAGCCCGGCGCTCCGTTGCCGATCCTCGCCGGTCGGCGATCAACGCGAGCTTCTCAGGCCTGCGAAGCGCCTTGATCCGGGCCTCCTCGCGCATCGCAGCCGAGCGGTCCTCCAGGGCGGCCTCGTAGACGAGCTCGACCGGCAGGCGGCTCGCTGTGTAGCGGCTCGCGACGCCCGCCTGGTGGCGCTGCAGACGGCGCGCCACATCCGTGCTCCAGCCGGTGTACAGCGAGCCGTCGGCGCAGCGCAGCATGTAGACCCAGGCGATGCCGCTCGGACTGGCGGTGACCATCGGTGTCGATACGGCGCGGACGGGCAGATGCCTGCCCATTCGGCGTGGCCGCTAGCGCCTGGCCGGCGCGACCTGGCCCTGCGGCAGCGCGGGCAGCGTCACCGGCGCGGCATGTGTCGTGCGCAGCCGCACCTCGCGCCAGGACAGCCCCTCGTTCAGCAGCGCCGGCACGCCCATCAACACGGCCGTGGCGAGCTCGATCACCTGCAGCACGATGCCGTAGGCGATCGCGTCGGCCGTCGAGACGTGGTAGGCGCCGGCGAGCACGGCGACACACGCCGCCTGGAAGACGCCGACGTTGGCTGGCGTCGCCGGCAGGATCGCGGTGACGTTGACCGCGAACAGGACGCCGGCGGCGGCCTCGGGGGCGGGTGCCCCGACGTCGAGGCCGAAGGCGATCAGCAGCAGCCAGCAGGAGAGCCATTGCAGCGCCCACGCCGTCAGCTGTGCAAGAGTCGCCTTGGCGGCCTGCCGCGGCCTGCGAAACAGGCGCAGGCCGTCGCGCAGGCGTGCCACACCGCGGCGAGCGCCTGCGAGCAGGAGCTGTGCGCTGCGCGCTCGCGGCACCGCCGGCGACGGCGCCAGCAGCGGCAACAGCCGCGTGACCACGAGCGCCACGACCGGGGCGAGCGCGACCAGCAGCAGCGCCCGGTCGTGCCCGTCGAGCACGCGCACGCTCGAGAGCGTCACGCCGCAGAGGATCGCGAGCGCGAGCAGGTTGAGCATCGCCTGCGAGATGATCGTGCCGAGCACGAGCGGCAGCGTCTCGCGCGCACGCCCGACGCGCCGGGCGACGATCAGCGCGCGCGAGGACTCGCCGAGTCGGGCGGGAAGCGTCGCCGACATCAGCACGCCGATGAACGTGCCCTGCATCGCGTCTCGTCGTTTCGCGCGTCGCCACGTCGGCGCCGCGCGGAGGATCGCGTGCCAGGAGATCGCCCGCGTGAACATGGCCGCGCACATCAGCGCCAGCGCCGCGAGGATCAGGCCGGGCTTGGACGCCAGCAGCGAGGCGAGGACGCGCGTGACGCCGACGCGCTGCAGCGCGAGCGCGCCGAGCGCGGCGCCGGCGAGCGAGGTCACCGCAAGGCCGGCGCGCCGCACGGTGCGCGCACGCCGCTCGCGGCCGACGAGTGGTGGCGGCACCGGCGCGAGCGAGGGCAGCCGCTGTGCCGGGATGCGCGGCTGCAGGTCGGCCGGCGCGAAGCCGTGACGCAGCGCGAAGCTGGTGGCCGCGCTGCGCTCCCCCCGCCGCGCGCGATCCGCAAGCGCGATCGCCTGCTCGTAGCAGTCGTGGACTTCGCCTGCGACGTGCGGCCAGGCGAAGCGCTCGGCCCGCTCGCGCGCGGCGAGCGCCATCCGCCGCCGCCGCTGAGGATCCAGCGCCAGGCGCCGCAGCGACTCGGCCAGCGCAAGGGGGTCTGCGGCGGGCACGAGCTGACCGTCGACGCCGTCGCGCACGACGTCCCGGTAGCCGGGGATGTCCGAGGCGAGCACGGGCGTCGCCGTGGCGAAGGCCTCGGTCAGGATCATGCCGAAGCTCTCCCCGCCCAGCGACGGTGCGCACAGCAGGTCGGCCCGCCCCAGCTCGGCGAGCTTGCGCGCCTCGGACACCTTCCCCAGGGCGCGCACGCCGCGCCCGTCGAGCATCATGTGCGACACCTCCTCGGCCGAGGCCCCCACGAGCGTGAGCGTTGCCGGCACGTGCTCGCGCAGGGCCTCGAACGCGCGCAGCAGGACCGGCAGGCCCTTGCGCTCGACGGCCGCTCCGATGAAGAGGATGCGCAGCTCCTGCGCGGGTGCGGGCCCGTCGGCGGCCGCCGGCTCGGCCTCGTCGGCGATGCGAACGCCGTTGGGCACGATCCGGTAGCGCCCGCCGTAGAAGCGCCGGGCCGTCCACGCGGCGGCCTCGGAGACCGCGATGCGCACGTGCAGCCGGTTCATCCGCCGCCGCCCGCCGAGGCCGACGGCGGCGATGCCGTTGGTGAGCGCGTTCTCGGAGTAGGTGTGAAAGGTCCCCACGATCGGCAGCTCGCCGGCCGACAGCAGAGCGTCCCAGCCGAGCACGGGCACGACCGGCTCGTGGATGTGCAGCACGTCATAACCACCGTCGCGCAGCTCCCGCCGCAGCGCATAGACCGAGCTCGGCGTGACGGTCATGTTCGAGACGGCGCCGTTCGCCGGAATGCCGACGGTCCGTCCGAGCGAGACGAAGCCGTCCGGCACGGGATGGCGGTGCGGGCGGGCGCCGCGGTGAAGGCGCCGCGTGAGGGCGTCGTCGGGGTCGTATGGCGCGAGCACGCGCGCCTCGTGGCCGCTCTCGGTCAGCTCACGGGCGAGCGCTTCGATGTGGCGCGTGACACCACCCGGGTACGTCCACGAGTACGGCGAGAGCAGCGCGATCCGCACGCGCCCACTCTATCCGGAGCAGGTGTCGTTCGGGGCGCTGGCGAGGACGACGCGGCTGCGATAATCGCTCCGGTGAGCGCGCGCCACTTCGTGAAGTACACGTTCCTCAAGCTCGACCCCGCCTGGCGGCGTCTGGACGCCGAGCAGCGCGAGCAGGACAAGCGCGAGTTCATCGCCGCCTGCGAAGACTTCGCCGACGGCCACCTGCTGCAGAGCTTCTCGCTCGTCGGCACCCGCGGCGACGCCGAGCTGATGCTGCTCGCCGAGGCCGAGAACCTCGATCGCATCCACGAGTTCCACGTCGTGCTCGCGCAGAGCGGCCTGATGAAGTGGGCCGAGATCTCCCACTCGTTCCTGGGCATGCGCAAGAGCTCGGAGTACTCCGAGGACGAGCGCACCGTCCCGCGCGGGTTTCGCGGCAGGTACGTGTTCGTCTATCCGTTCGTGAAGTCGCGCGAGTGGTACGCGCTTCCGGCCGAGGAGCGCTGGCGGATCATGCAGGGCCACATCGAGGTCGGGCGCGAATACGCCGGGGTCGACAACCACACGGCCTACTGCTTCGGTCTGGACGACCAGGAGTTCGTCGTCGCCTTCGACACCGACGACGTCGGCACGTTCCTCGATCTCGTGCAGCGGCTGCGCACGACCGAGGCCTCGCGCTTCACGGTGCGTGACACGCCCAGCTTCACCTGCATAGCCATGTCATTGGAGCGGGCGCTCAATGCCCTCGACGGCGAGCCGATCGCGCTGGACGCGGCGCTGCCGGACGCCTGAGCGGTGGCGCGCAAGGCCGCCGCGGCGAGGACCGCGCCGCCCGCGGCGGCGAAATCCGGGGCGGCCACGGCGCCGCCGGCGACGCCAGCCCGGCGCAGGGTCTCGCTCGCCAAGGCGACCGAGCAGCTGCGCACCGCCGATCCCGTCCTGGCCGGCGTGATCGACGCGGTCGGCAAGCTGCCGAACGCGCGTCAGGGCCGGCCCGAGCGGGACGACCACTATGGCGCGCTCGTGCGCGCGATCGTCGGCCAGCAGCTGTCGGTCTTCGCCGCGCGCGCGATCTACGGGCGCCTGACCGAGCGCTTCGGCGGGCGCCCGCCGACGCCGCAGGAGCTGGTCGCGCAGGAGCCCGAAGAGCTCCGCGCCGCCGCCGGGCTCTCTCGTGCCAAGGTCGGCTTCCTGCGATCGCTCGCCGAGCACGTGCTCTCGGGAGAGCTCGAGCTCGAGCGTCTCGACCGGCTGCCGGACGACGAGGTGATCGCGGAGCTCGTCGCGGTCAAGGGCCTCGGCGAGTGGACTGCGCACATGTTCTTGATGTTCCACCTCGAGCGGCCCGACGTGCTGGCCGTCGGCGATCTCGGCATCAGGCGCGCGATTGAGCGTGCCTATGGGCTCGACGAGCTGCCGGCGCCGGCCGAGGTGGAGCGGATCGGCGAGGCTTGGCGGCCGTTCCGGACGCTCGCGTGCCGATACCTCTGGCGCTCGCTGCAGAACGAGCCCGGTTAGACGGCGCCCGCGCTGCGTCCCGCAGCTCGGCCGCTACTTCTTCTTCTTGCTCTTCTTCTTGGCCTTCTTCGGCCCGTACTTCTTCTTGGCCGCCTTTTCACAGGCAACACGCTTCTTCTTCTTGTGCGCGAACTGCTTGCGGCATTTCTTCAGCGCTTTCTTGAGCTTTTCGGCCTTGCTGATGATCTTTGCTTTGCATCCCGTGACCGGAATCTTGGTTTCCTGTTTGATGACGGCGCCGTTCTGACCGGTGATCGTCGTCGGCATCACGAGCTTGGTGCCGCACAGGCTGAATTTCTTGCTCGCCGCAACGTTCGACGTGAGCGCCGAGTGGGGCCCCTGGGGGAGCGTCGTTTCGAACGTGGTCACGGGCGCGTCGGGCACCGCGTTGAAGGTCGAGGTGGTGATGCCTTTTTTGATGTCGGTCTGACCGTCGAGGATCAGCGTGATGCCTTCGCCCTGGAGCACGAACTCGACGTCGGGGAAGGCGGCGTTCCCGTGGGAGACCAGGTACGCCGGTCCGGTCAGCGGGTTCTTCAGAACCGGTGTGTGCACGACCGCTGAGCCGATGTTCGAGCCTTCATCGCACGCGGCCGGGTTCACTTCGAAGACGGTGTCGCGACATGCTTTCTGAATCGTCGTCAGCCGCGAGGGCAGCGCGATCGGCAGGACCAGCCGTGTTTTGGCGATGTTGGCCTGGCCGGGGGTCGATTCGACCTTGACCGTCAGGCTGGCCCCGTTCAATTTGCTCGCGTTGCCTTTCGTTGACGCGGTCAGCTTCGGTTTGAACGGAAGGGCCCCGCAGTTGGCCACCTGGAAGTTGGAGGACACGGCGGAGGTCGCGCCCTGCGCGCCCGTCAGCGTCCCTTCGACTTTCAGCGGACTGCAGTTCGTCGGGTTGAACTGGAATTCCTGGTTGCCGGGTCGTTCAACGATCACGTGTATGTGCTGCAGCTGCAGCGGCAGCCCTCGCAGCCGCAGCGGCAGCGGATCGCTGTCGACGGTGACCTGCGCGGTCGTGCGATCGATCAGGATCTTCGAGCGCACGATCACGGTGCCGAGGTCGAACGGCGGCGCGACGGCGGGCGAGACGATCGACAGGCCGAACGGGGCGCCCTTGTACGGGCCGGTGATGAAGACCTTGCCTTCGGGCGGCGTGAACGGATCCGGCCCGAGCCCGGCGGTGACGGTCGTGCGGCCGATCTGGCTGTCCGGCGGGCACGCGCCCTGCGAGGCCTGCGGTTCGGGACACAGCGTCACCTTCGAGAGCATCGCCGCGAGGCCCGGCGGCAGCTTCATCGTCACGCCCTGCACCGCCTGATCTGAATCGTGGCGCGTGATGTCGACGGTGAAGGGCGTGAACCCACCGGCCTGGAGGTTCTTCGACTGAGCCACGAATCCGGGGGCGAATGGCTGCGGGTTGGCGCAGCCGCTGCCGCCCGGTCCCGAGGAGATCGCGAAGTTCGACGACGACGGGACGTCGGCGGTGCCCGACCACGGCGTGAACGATGCCGCCGTCGTGTAGCCCCCGCACAGTGGCGGCGAGGACACCGAGGCGCGCGGACCGTCGAAGAAGTCGAGTTTGAAGTCTTCGAAGGGCACCTGCGGCGTGTTCTTGAAGGTCGAGGTGACCTGCCCCGTCTGTTCGTCGACGTGCACTTCGCCGGCGAGCTTCACGAGCACGCGCGACACCGGGTCTTCCGCTTCGATATACAGCGCCACGAGCGATTGGAACGGGTTTTCCGGCGGCGGCCCGGCGAAGTTCTGCGGTGAGGCGAGATAGACAAACCCTTCGAGTTCGTTAGCCAGGTCCGGCGTCTTCACGCGAACGGCGCCGACCTTCGACCCGTCAGGGCAGGTGCCGGGTTTGTTCGTGAATTCGTCCGTCTGCGTTTCCGGGTTGCGCCCGGTGTAGCCGATCTGCGCCTCTGAGCATCCCGCCAAGCCGTTCGCGGCCGAAGGGTTCAGCTGCAGGTCCGTGGGGAGCGTCACCGTCGTCTGTTTCACGGCTGCCTCGCCGAGGCCGGTGGGCGAGAGCGTCGAGTCCTGCGGCACGTGCACGTTGACTTTCAACCCCGTGGGCGTGCTGCCGGCCGAGGTATCGGGTTCGAGCAGGATCGACGGCGAGAACGGAAGCAGGTCACATCCGGCCTGGGCCGGCGAGCTCGTACTCCCGCGCTTCCACCGCGGATCGGTGACGTCGATCGAGCCGTCGGCGAGGCGCGCTCCCGGTTCGTTCCACGAGTCGGCGAACAGAGCGGTCGCCAGCGGCCCTCCACATGCGGTCGGCAGCGTCAAGAACGGCGATTCATTGCGCGACGTCGGCGGAAGACACGGTTCGTTTACGGGGTCCGGCGCATAGATTCCACGTTCCACGCAAGACCAGCCGCGCGACTGGTCATGACGCGCGTCGCCGGGCACGCCCCAGAAAGTAACCTGACTCCGTAGCACCTGCGCGACCTGACTCGCGCTGTGCACAGTGACGACCACGCCGTAGTCCTTGCCCGTTTTGACCGAGGTGTCCAAGACCACGAGGTCGTGGACGACGAAGAAGCCGAAGCGCGCCGGCTCGCCCGGAGCCGGTACGAGATTGAATACCGGCACCGCCTCGGTGACGAAACCTTTGAAGTTCGCCGGTTCGTTGATCGTCAGGACCGCCACACCGACGACCGTGTCCGCGGTGCAGGCATTCGCGACGTTTTCGATCGATGAGAAGTTGACGTCGCTGCACGGTTCGATCGCGTTCGGATTTCCGATCATCCCGGGTGGGAGTTCGACCTGCAGGTCTTTCAGGAGCTGCGGGGCCGCCCGCTGCGGTAGGTGCGTCGCTGCATTTCGTTCGATGACCTCGTTCAGGTCGAGCGTCGTCGTGAGCTGGAACGGGTGGTTTCCCGCCTGCGTGTCCGTGTTCCCGTGTTCGTCTTCCGGCGTCAGCTCAACCTTTTCGATGTCAAACGGCGTCGAGCTGCTGCTCACGTGGAGGGGCGATTCCCGCGATTGGCCTTCCGGCTGAATCCCACTGGGTTCACCGGCCTGCGTCAGGCCTTCGCCTCCGCTGACTTCGGCCTGATTGACGACGGTTCCTTCGGGTCCTTCCACTTTGACCGTGATCACGACCTCGAGCAGTTCGTACGGCGCGAGCTTTTCCGTGTAGGTGCAACTCAGCGTTTCCAGTTTGCAGGTCATTTTCCCGCCGAGTTCCCCGATCGAGTGGACCCCGACGGCGCCGACGATCGCGGTCGCTTTCAGGCCGGGCGGCAGAGCGTCCGTGATCGTGATCGGGTGTTTGCTCCCGTCCACCGTCGCGTCACCGAGATTGCTCGCCGTGACGACGACTTTGTCTTCTGTGTCGCCCGGCTTGAGGTTCGTCGGCGCCGACTTCGAGTCGAGCCGCCACCACGGCTCCACTTCCGCCGCCCGCGCCGGAGCAGCCGCACCTAGGAGCGCAAGGAGCAGACCCACCAGGGCGGCGGCGGCGAACAGACGCCGACTGCTGTACGGGGAGCGGGACAGCGTCATTTCTTCTTCGCCGCCTTCTTCTTGGCTTTGTGGGCGCCGAACTTCTTGCGTGCCTGCTTTTCACAGGCGACGCGCTTCTTCTTCGCGTGCTTGAACTTCTTGCGGCACGACGACAGCGCTTTTGCGAGCTTCTGCGCCTTCGTGAGCGGTTTGGGTTTGACCGTCGTGGGTTTCTGACCGAGCGTTTCTTCTTTGGCGACGTTGCCGGGACCTGAGAAGCCGGCGGTGCCGGAGCCACCGAACACCGGTGGTGCAGGCGCCGGCGGGCGGCACGATGCTTCGTCCGCGCACGGCGCGGGTGGCGGCGGTGGCGGCTTGATGCAGGGCGAGCTGTCGCTGCAGACGCGCGCGTCGTAGAGATCGAAGCTGTGGTCCCGGTCGCTCGAGATCAGCTGCGCAGAGGTGACGAAGAAGACGTCGTTGCCGCTCACACTCGCGTCGATGAACGCCGATTCGTTTTTCGAGATGCCCGAGGAGATCAGCGAGACGCAGCCCGCGGATTCTGCGCAGCCACCCGCTCCGGACGGCTCGAACTGGTACACGTCCATCTTTTCGTTCTTGTCCTGTTCCACGAGCTGGTCGTTTGCGTTGAAGTACAGCCGCCCGCTGTCGTCGAGGTAGCGCGACTGGTAGGGCGCGCTGTTCGGTTCGAGCGGCGTCCAGCCGGGGATCGTGCCGGCCAGCCACCTCGTGCTGACATCACGCCAGCTTCCTTGGCGATCGACGACCAAGCCGAGCCCTTCGCCCGCGCGGATGGTGTCCAGCACGCCGTGTGGTTTGGAGCCCGGGTTGCACGAAGCACACACGAGTCTGCGGGTGTTGGCGTCGTACAGGAAGACCTCCTCGTCGCGCGCACCTTCGGCTGCGGGGCTCACGTCGACGTTGTCGTACCCGGTCAACGACCGGTTCGACATGAACGCCAGGTAACGGCCGTTGGGCGAGACGCGCGAGGTCATCCTACGCAGCGACGCCGTCCCGGTCCGACCCCAGTCGGGAGCGTCTTCCTGCGAGAGCGCGGCGATGAACTGCGGTTCTTCCCACGTTTCCGTTTCGCTGTTGAAGTGCTCGCGGTAGAGGTTGCATTCGGCTCCTTGCGACGCCGTTTGCGCGGTCGTAGGACGAGGGCAATCGCCGTGCTTCGCGCCGCGGGAGATGGCGTCGTCGGAGATGACGCCGTTGGCGACGAAGTAGATCGAGCTGCCGTCCGTGCTGGTCCCGAGCGTGAGCCCGACGACATCCGCGGTCTCGCCGAACTGCGAGGCCGGTGCGACCGTCAGGTCTCTCAGATCGCAGCTAAGTTTGCCTTCGACTTCGCTCAGGTCGCACTCGTACAGGTCAGCCGGCCCTTCGATCGTCGCTTTGAGGCGCGACTGTGGGGTCAACGCCACCGTGTCGGTGAAGAACACGCGCGAACCGTCGGCGCTGGCGCTCTGGAAGCTGACTTCCTCGACTTCTTCCTGTTCGGCTTTGGTGACTTTGACGCCACCGACTGGATCGTTCAGCTTGAGCGTTTCGCCTTTGGCGGTGTCCCGCACGTACAGGCTTTTGATGTTTTCGCTCGGGCCTTCTTCGGTTTCGGTCCAGAACACCCGCGAGCCGTCCGCCGAGATCGCGTTGCGCACGTCGCTGCCGACCGTCAGCGCGTGTCCGAGCGCCGGGCGTTTCGCCGGTTTGCCGTTGGGCAGGACGCTCACTAGCTTGAGCTGTTCCACCGGCGGGCTGGCTGCCGACCACTCGTACAGGCGTGGCACTTCTTCGGAGGGTTTGGGTTTCGGCCCGGTGAGTGCGACTTCGGACTGGAAGACGATGTGATCGAGATTGGCCGTCCCGTTGAGAACCCCGCCGCCGAACAGGTTGCCCGTCCCCACCACGCCGCCGAATTCCGCGTGGGCCGTGTTGTTTTCGGCGGTGATCAGCGGCTGGTAGCAGGTCGCGGGTTCGGAGTCGCACGTGAAATTGCTGCGTCGGTAGATGCCCCGTTCTTCTTCGACGGCCCCCGGCACGAGCGGCGGTTCCTGCATCGGGTTTTCGAATGCGAAGGGCACGACGAGCCCGTAGGTGAGATCGGAGGAGAACAGCTGGTACTCCTGGGGCTTGCCGGCCGGGAAGCCTTCGCCTTTGCGATTCGGGGTGACGATGCTCTTCGAGGACCAAGCGTCCGATCCGCGCCGGGAGAACACCTGCGTGCCTTCCGGGCTGCGGTTGCCTTCCGGTTCCGGTTCGATCGGTCCGTCCGCGACGTAGGTGACCGCGCTGCCGTCTTCGGAGGACTCCATGATCCCCCCGGCCGGGCCGCCCGACCCCCCGATCGCTTCGATTCCCGAGCCGCCCTTTTCCGGCGGCGAGACGAGCTCCCATTCGCGCCCGTCGGGAAGGATGCCTTTGCCATTTGGCAACGTCGTGAATGTGTTGACCGTCTGAGCGCCTTCGGCCTGTTCGCCTTTTTCGTTTTCCGCAACGACGCGGACGAAGTATTCGGTGCCCGGTTCCAGGCCCGTGACGGTCGCTTCGACGTGGACGTCTCCGAAGCCGCTGCCGATGTCCGCGCCCGGCGGAGCTGGCACGCTCGTGCAGGATGCCGGGCTGGCTTTGCAGTCGGCGGTGCCGTACTGGAAGAAGTAGTGGGTGTCGATGCCGTTGGCGTCGACCTCGGCTTCGAGGCGCGTCGAGGTCGGCGTCAGGTTCGTGGCGGTTACGCTGTCCACCTGCGGCGCGCCCGCGGGCGCAGGACCGAACACGACCACCCTGCCTGTGCTCGAGCCCGCGACGAGCACCCTTTCGCGCTGGGCATCGACGGCCACACCGCGCCCTTTCGTGAGTCCGGCTTCGCCGCCGAAGCGCTGGATCAGGGCGCCAGATGACGTGAACGCCGCGATGCTCGTCGCGTTGTCGACGTACACGTCGCCGCTGGCCTGCTGGCCGGTGGACGTGTCGACGGCCACCCCCGTCGAGTTTTCATCGTCGAGGCCTTCGATCAACGGCACCCCGACCGGCGGTTCGCCCTGGAGCTTGAGCTTGGCGATCAGCGCCGGGTTTTTTTCTGACGGCGCCCCTTCGGGGCATTCCGTTTCGAAGTTCAGCTGCTGGTGGTTTATGTACAAGGCTTCGCCGACCGCGTCGACGCCGAAGCCCGGCACGCCGCAGTCGAGGCCGACTTCTTCTTCGAGATGCGCGGCCGGCCGCTGTTTGTTCGGAGCTTTGTTGTCGAAGCTGCCGATCACGCCCGCTTCGTTGTCCCAGACCCAGAGGATCCCCGTCGAGTCGACGGCGAGCCCGCCGACACCGCTCAGCCCTTCGGTGTTCAATCGTCCCAGCGATTCCCCAGTCGAGCTGAACTTCTCGATGAACGCGTTGACCGAGACGCGGTTGCTCGCGACGTACACGTCGCCCTGAGATTCTCCCCCGCCCGAGTTGTCGATCGCGATCGATTCGGGCGATTCGAACTGAGCGAGACCCGACCCGGGCAGCCCCGGTTTGCAGAGGCTCGTGCAGACCTCGTATTCGGGTTTTTCGTCGGTGACGCCCCAGCCCCAGGCGGCGATGAATTCGCCGCTCGCGCTGAAGCGCTCGATGCGGTTGTTGCCGGTGTCGACCACGTAGACCTCGCCGGTGGCTTCGTTGACGGCGACGCCGGAGGGTTTCGAGAGTTTCTCGGTTTTTTCGCCTTCGATCGAGAACGAGAAGACGTGGCCGCGATGGATCAGGGCGCTTGCCGGCGCGCTGGCAAACAGCGCGAGGCCCACCACGAACAGGAACAGCGCGGCCGTCGTTCGGCGGAGTCTCCTCGGAGCGATTCCTCGGCGGCCCGCACCCACGGCGCGGCGCAGCCTCGCGGTTCTGTCGGAGCCATCGTGCACGCCGTCGGCGCGCCCGCGCACGGAGCCAGGCCCCTGGCCGGGGGCCGGCACTGCGCTATGGCATTCGCTACCCCTCACTCGTCCCTCTCTCCACTCGATACCCCGCAACACGGGGTCCGACACCATCCCTCTGTGCGGCCTGCAGGCGCTTGAACTGAGCCTAACCTCTGGCCGCTCGGACTGTCAAGCGAGAACCGACACCGAGCCCCGTCGACCGGCCCTGGCCGCTCGAGACGGTCTGCTTGCGGTCCCTCGCCACGAACAAAGAGGCGCGGAGCCGACCTTCGGCCCCACGCCCCTTGCTCGGCCTCAGCCGATCGTGCCACAAGGACACGATCGGCTGACGCTCAACCAACAATGCTGCTGACTACTTGACGCGTGCCTCGATCTTTTCTTCGTTGGTCACGATCGTCGTGGCAACCTGGCTCGACGGTTCGAGCGGCGCACCGGTGAAGCTCGTTTCGAGGAACATGTTCGGTCCCCCTTCGAATTTCGTCGGTTTCTGCACGCCTTTCGATCCCGTGAATTTGACCGTCGCGATCAACTTCATCGCGTTGGCCGTGATCGGCGAGATCACCGAGTTGTGGACGTCCGCCGTGAGCGCGGCTGCGCAGGCGAAGAACACGAATTTCGCGCCCGAGGTCGGCGTGCCGCCTTTCGGCCAGAGCACGGTGCCGACTTTGTCTTTGGTGTCAGGCACGACTTTGGTGATGATGCCGAGTTCGCCTTCGAGTTCTTTCACTTTGATGACGCCGGCGCCATCGCCTTCGGTGTTGCATTTGATGCCGCCCGATTCACATTCGGAGAAGATCGTTTCGGTGACCTTCTCAGTCGTCAGGCCGGTGTATTCGCCTTTGCTTTTCAGTTTCGAGCAGGTGACTTTGGTGCCCGATTTGTTTTCCAGCGTGGCAAAGGTTCCTTCTTTGAGGACCGCGGTGAATCCTTTTTTGAGGATCGTGTTGGTCCATTCGTAGTTGCCTTTTTTCAGTTTTTCGGCTTCGGTACCAGCGTCTTCACTCGCGAATTTGATGCACTTCGCGCTGTCGTAGTTCGTCAAAGCTTTCGTCGGTGCTTTGATGCAGCGCCCGTATTCCGGGCCCGTGACTGCGGAGGCGCTGGTCGCCATGACCACGCCCATCGCAAACACGGCAACGAGGCAAAGCCCCGCGATCTTGATGCGTCGCATCTAGCTAACTCCTTTTCCCTCTATGTACCTAGCCGGCATCTGAGCCTCGTCCTGCGACGCCCTGACGCCAGTCAAATGCCCCTGTCCCGTGATACCCGGCCAGCGGGCCCTCCAACCTCGACCCGTGCGAAATCTTCACAGGGCCGGATACGACGGTGTTCAGTCCATGCGCATCCCTGTGGCTGCGCAGCCGGCCTCCCTGCCGTTCGCGCGTCCAACCGCCGGCGCTGCGGCCAAGCCGCCGTTACCGAGCGAGTTGGTCACCGAACCCTCCCGCGAGCGAGGCCCCGACACGGTCCGTGCAGGGCGTCCCGCCGCCATGATGATGCTTGACATCATGTCGCGGCGACGGTACCACAGGGCTTGACGTAATGTCAAGTATCTAGGGGCGTTACGGCGTCTACAGGGCTCAACAGACCCTGTTTTCGTGGCCTGTTCGCCGCTAGCCGGCGCGGCGGGCGGCCACCGTGCGGTCGGCCTCCGCGACGATCTCCCAGGGGCCGGAATCGGGACCCCGCAGGCGGCGCGCGACGACGGCCGTCGGCCCGGGCAGGCCGCGTCCCCCTGGGCGATCGGCGCGCGCGTCGTGGAAGACGACATGGCCTCCCACGCGCACGTGTGGGTGCCAGCACAGCCAGTCGCGTTCGCATCCCGCCTCTGAGTGATCGCCGTCGATGAAGACGAGATCGAGCTGCTCGCGCCAGCCTACGGCGACCTCGTGCGAGAGCGCGATGTGCCAGTGAAGGACGGGCGCCCGTGCGCCGAGCCTGCGCTCAGCGCGCGCGAGCTGGCGCCTGGTAGCGCGCTCGCTCGCGCCCCAGCCGCGCGGCAGCGCATCGGGGTGGCGGCCGAACGGGTCGATCAGGTGCAGGTGCGAGTCCGGCCCGAGCGCGCGCTGCAGCTCCAGCGCCGAGGCGCCCTCATATACGCCGATCTCGACGACCTGGCGCGCGCCCTCGGCGGCCCCCAGCAGCACGCGCGCATCGTCGTCCGAGTGCATCGTCCGCGGTGGGATCAGGCCGGAGCCGACGGCCACGGCGCGCAGGCGCACGTCATCGCGCAGCGCTACCGGCGCGAGGCTGCGCACGGCTTGCGGGAGGATCGCCATGCGCCCAGCCTATGCGCAGGCGGCGGCCGGCGCTGCGGGGCCGCCCGCGTCGCTCGCGCTCGTGGCCACGTAGTGGCTCCACAGCCGGTAGGGCGCGTAGACGCGCTGGAGGTCGGCGCTGAGCAGGCCGACCGGGAAGGCCGGATCCTCGCGGAAGCTGTATTGGAAGATGGCGCCCACGCGCGGGTCGCGCGCCCAGCGCGCCAGCTGCCTGGAGAGGGCCACACAACCGGCACGTTGGGCCGCCTGGCCTTCGGGCCGCTTGCGCCCGGGGTGCGGGGCGCCGGCGCCGGCCTCGGTCACCCACACCTGCGCGCCGCGGGCACACGAGCCGCGTGCGTCGAGCGCACGCTCGAGCTCGGCGACGGGGTCGCGGCCGGGTCCGGCTTCACCCCATCTGGCGTAGGCGTGAATCGACCACACCTTGCCCAGGCAGAGCACGCGTTCTGGCAGGCCGGCGACGAAGCTCGCGATGCTCGTGCGGTGCGGTGAATCGGTGGGGAACGCGTTCAGCTCGCCGAGCAGCAGGTGATGCTCGCCACCGTCGGCGGCGAGTGCATCGGCCATCGCTTCGGCGAGCTGTGCGTATACGGCAGGCGCGAGCGAAGGCGAGTCGACCGAGCAGGCGGCCCGCTGTGGGCTCAGGAAGACGGCGTCGTTGGGCTCGTTCCACGGGCTCCACCACCGCAGCGCGACGCCCCCCTCGCGCGCCAGCGCGAGCAGCGATCCGATCAGAGCGCGGTAGCCCGCGAGGCCGCCCTCGTTGAGCGGGCGCGAGAACGGCTGGGTGCCGTCGAGCTCGCAGCCCGACGGTGGCGCGGCCGCCCATGCCGGCACGCCAAGGAGATCAAGCACGACTTCGAAGCCTTCGCGGCCTTCGGCCCGGGCGGCGCGCTGGGAGGCGGCGATCGCGGCGAGCTCCGCGCGAACGCCGCCGTAGCCCGCGCACGGGCCGACCGAGCGCGCGCAGCCGTCGGTCGGCGCCTGCAGGTTCGCCGGGCGATCGCGTTCGGGCTGCAGCGCAGCCCAGTTGATGAGCAGTCGCAGGTAACCCGGATGCAGCGCCGTCAGCCGCGCGCGGGCGGCGTCATAGAGCGATCCCCGCGCGCTGGGTGCGGACCCGGGCGGCCACAGCAGCTCGGCGTTGTCCTCGGTCAGGCCGAACGCCGGGCCGTGCGTCTGCACGGCCAGAGCGGGGGGCGCGGTCGAGCTCGTCGCCCCTCCGCGACCTGACCCGCAGCCCGACGCCAATACAGCCGCGGGCAGCAACAGGCCCGCGAGCAGCCACCTCAGCGTCAGACCGCCGAGACCTGCTCTTCCTCGGCCACGCGGAACGAGGAGCCGCAGCCGCAGGCGGCGACGACGTTGGGGTTGGACACCTTGAACCCGGCGCCCTGCAGGCTTTCCTCGTAGTCGATCACCGAGCCGCGCACGAACGGCAGGCTCTCGTTGTCGACCAGCAGCTTCAGCCCGTGGCTCTCGAACACGAGGTCGTTCTCGCGCTGCTCGTCGAAGGCGAGCTGGTACTGAAAGCCCGAGCAGCCGCCGCCGCGAACGCCCACGCGCAGCCCGGCCATGCTCACGTCGGCCTCCTGCGCAGAGAGGAACTCGCGCACCTTCTCCGCGCCCTTGTCGCTGATCGTGATCATCGCTTTGCTCCTCGTTGCGGCCTCAAGACTTTCCAAAGTATAGCGATGCCCCGGAGCCCCGGCAGGATCCTCTACGCTAGGCGTGCATGCCCTCAGCAGAGGAGATCAGGCAGCGCATCGAGGCGTCGATCCCGGGCGCCTGCGCCGAGGTCGAGGACTACACCGGCGGCGGCGACCACTTCCGCGCGACGGTGACCGCGCCGGCCTTCGCGGGGCGCAGCCGGATCGAGCAGCACCGCCTCGTCTACGAGGTCTTCGGCGCCGAGATCGGCGGTCCGATCCACGCGCTCGCGCTGAAGACGCAGGTCCCGCAGCAGGCCGCCGACGAGGATTCGCCCAGCCGGGACGCCTCCGCGCCGCAGCCCACGACAACCACCTGAGCCAGGAGCCCCCATGTCCAGCACCAATCCCACCAGCGAGCTTCCGATGTCCCCCGCGCAGCCGGCCCCCTCGGCCGCGCCCGCGGGCGAGTCCAACCCGATCCGCGAGGCGATCGCGGAGGCGATCTCCGAGCACAGGGTGATCCTGTTCATGAAGGGCACGCCCGAGGCGCCGGCGTGCGGCTTCTCGGCGCGCACGGTGGCCGCCCTGCAGTCGCTCGACACGCCGTTCGCGGCGGTCGACATCCTGCCCGACCCGCGCATCCGCCAGGAGCTCTCGGCGATCTCGAACTGGCCGACGATCCCTCAGCTCTTCGTCGACGGCGAGCTGCTCGGCGGCTGCGACATCGTCACCGAGATGTACGAGTCGGGGGAGCTCGCCGAGGCGTTGCGGTAGCGTCCCGCGGCGGATGCCCGCCGTCGCAGTCGCCACAGACAGCACCCATTACCTGCCGCGAGAGCTGGCGGCGCGCGAAGGCATCCACCAGATCAGCCTGTACGTGGGCTGGAAGGGGGAATCGGAACGCGAGCTCGAGATGCCGGGCTTCGACGCCTTCTACGAGCGCCTGCGCGACGATCCCGAGCTCCCCACGACCTCCCAGCCCTCGATCGGTGACTTCCTCGCCGTGTGGGAGCCGCTGCTCGAGCAGGGTCACGACATAGTCTCGGTCCACCTCGCCGGCGGCATCTCGGGCACTTGCGAGGCGGCGCGCCAGGCGCACGGGCTGCTCGGCGAGCGCGGGTTGGGCGACCGCGTCGAGGTGCTCGACGCCGAAAGCGGCTGCGGCGGGGCGGGTCTGCTCGCGCTCGCCGCCTGTGCGGCCGTGCGATCGGGAGCCGACAAAGATGCCGTCGTCGCCCGCGTGCGCGAGACGCGCGCAGCGCTGAAGATCTGGTTCTGTCTGGACACGCTCGAGTACCTGCGCCGCGGTGGGCGCATCGGCAAGGCCCAGGCGTGGCTCGGCGGCACGCTCAAGATCAAGCCGATCCTCTCGCTCGAGTACGAAATCATGCCGGTCGAGCGCGTCCGTACGGCCGGGCGCGCGTTCGAGCGGATGGTCGACTACGCCAAGGAGCTGCACGACGCCGGCGCCGACGGCTGGGTCGTGCAGCACATCCAGGCCCCCGACCAGGCCCAGCGGCTGATCGACCGCTGCCGCGAGATCTTCGACTCAGAGCCCGTCTTCAGCTCCGAGGTCGGCCCCGTGATCGGCACCTACACCGGCCCTGGCCTGATCGGCGTCGGCGGCGTCCCACGCGCGCTGCTGGCATGACCGCCCCTTGCACGGGCTGCGACCGACGCGGTCGCTGAGCAAGCGAGGCAAGGACGCAGTGAGCGTAGTGTGCGATAGCACATGAGCGAGCGAGGACGTAGCCTCGCGCCGCTCAGCGGCCGCGTCGGCGGCGGCGCAGCATGCGCACGCCTAGCGCCAGCCCGACGATCGCCGCCCCGGCGGTCAGCTGCTCGCGATGGCGCTCGATGTGCCCGCGCCAGTCGGTGATGTGCGCGACCTCGCCGCGCAGGCGGTCGATCGAGACGGCCAGCTCCATGCGGTTGCTCTCGATCGAGTTGCGGATCTCGGCGGGGGTGCGCTGCGCCATTAGGCCTGCCCCCAAGTGTCCGGAGCCTGCCCGTCGCTGCCCCCGCTGACGGTGTCCCTGATCTTCTTGGCCTCGTCGATCGCCATGTTCGGCACCGGCGGCGAGCCTCGTTTGACGGCTTTGGCCGCCAGCAGGCCGGCGATCGCGCCGAGCAGGAGGAGGATCACGGCCATCGCGAAGAAGCCCCAGAAGTAGGTGAAGTCGCTGCCGGGGAGGTAGTAGTAGAGCAGCCAGGCGCAGCCGACGAGCGCGAAGATCAACGCCATCGCAAAGAAGATCCCGGCGGCGACGCCGACGGCGGCGCCCTTGGCGAGCCTCGTTGCCTTCTCGGTCACCTCGGCCTTGGCGAGCTCGATCTCCTCGCGCACGAGCACGGTCGCGCGATCTGAGACCTCGGCAATCGCCGCGGCGATGTTGTGCGGCGCCTGCGGGCCCTCCGGGCCGGGGGAAGGGGTCGTCGGTGCGCTCACTCGGGCGGCTCCTCGTCGAAGAGGCGGCGCCAGGTCACGGTGGCGGCCCGCTGGGCGGCGATGCTCGCGAGCGCTCCGAACGCCGCCAAGATGCCCGACCAGGCGAGCCGCTTGACCATCTCGTTCTCCATCACCGCGGCAGTGTATTGCCCGAGGTGGTCCCATCGGAAACGGGCGCCACCTCGAGGCCGCCGCAGACGGTCTCGACGACGATCGACTTGGCCTTCTCGAACTCATCCGCCCCCTGCGGCAGCAGGTCGAATATCCAACCGGTCAGGAGCTGCTCGATCACGCCGTAGAAGGCCATCGCGGCGAAGCGCGCTTCGATCTCGGACTTGAACACGCCGTCGTCCTGGGCCTGCTGGACGATCCGCCCGATCAGCTCGTAGGCCTCGCGGATCTGCGCGAGGTGGGTCTGCCCGAACGAGTTGGCGGCCCGCGTGACCTCGACGATGATCACCTTCATCAGGTCGGGGTCGTGTCGGTAGCTGTCGATGATGAACGAGGCGATTGCACGCAGCTTTTCGCGCACGGGCAGCGGCTCGGCGTCGACCTCGCGGATCAGCTCGAGCATCACCCCCCAACGCTCGAGGAAGAGCGTGTCGAGCACCTCGTCCTTGGAGCCGAAGTAGTGGTAGACGAGGCCGTAGGCGACCCCGGCCTCATCGGCGATGTCGGCGACCCGGCATGCGTGAAAGCCCTGGCGCGCGAACACACGCACGGCCGCATCGAGGATCAGGCGGCGCTTGTCCGGCGCCGCCTTCGCCCCGGCCTCGCGCGCTGAGGATCCGGGACGACTCGCGCCGGTCGGCGAGGTCGCCTCGGCGCCGCCGCCGCTCGGTCGGGTGGCGCTCACGCGCCCACCGCCTGCGGCCAGCGATAGGCCTGCGGTCGCCGGTTGGCGAGCGAGGGCAGGCTGGCGCGGACCTCGCGCTGGCGCTCGAGGTCGAGCTCGGCGACGACGTGGCCCTCGCGGTCGGGCGCCTGGGCAAGCACGACCCCCCAGGGGTCGACGATCATCGAGCGTCCGCCCGAGCGGTTGCCACCGGGGTGCTCGCCGATCTGGTTCGCGGCGATCACGAACGCCTGGTTCTCGATCGCCCGCGCGCGGATCAGCGTCTCCCAGTGATCGCGCGTCGTGGCCAGCGTGAACGCGGCGGGGAGCGGGAACGCGCGCGCGCCTCGCACGGCGAGGATCCGGTACAGCTCGGGGAAGCGCAGGTCGTAGCAGATCGACATCCCCAGCTCGAGCCCGTCCGCCGTCTCGGTGAGCACGATCTCCTCGCCCGGCTCCTCGAGGTCCGACTCGCGGTAGGAGCGCCCGCCGACCTCGACGTCGAACATGTGCAGCTTGCGGTACACGGCCTTCACCTCACCATCCGGGCCCACGTGCACCGAGGTGTTGGCGAGCTTCTCCCGATCGGGCACCTGCTCGACGATCGATCCGGCGACCAGCTCGATGCCGAGCTCGGCGGCGAGCGCTCTTGCCCAGCCGGTCGACGCACCGTCGAGCGGCTCGGCTGCCGCGCGCAGCTGCTCGTCGGATCCCATCGCCGTCCACTTCTCGGGGAGTACGATCAGACTCGCGCCGTCGGCGGCAGCCGCGCGCACGAGCCGCTCGGCGACCGCCACGTTGGCCGCCACATCGGCGCTGGCGTTGAGCTGGACTGCGGCGGCCTTCAACTGAGCTCTCCCTGCGGGCGGCGCGCACGCGAGCCGCGTGCACCGATCCCCGAATAGATTGACTGGTCAGTCAACATGCAGAGCATAACGCCCGGACCCCCCGCGACGACGCCGGAGGTGGCGATGCCGCCGCGTCGGATGCCGCTGCTGCGTCGAGGGCGTCCGCTCAAGCGCTGGCGCTACGTCGGCATCTTCGGCGAGGAGCTGATGGCCTGCGCCGCGCTCGTGCAGGTCGGTCCTGCGCGGCAGTCGTTCTGGGCGCTCTACCGCCGCGACGCCGACGAGCTACGCGAGCGCACACGCCTGCTCCCCCAACGCGGCGCCCTGCGCTTGGAGGCAGGCGCAGGAGTTCGGGCGGGCGGCGCAGGCGCCTCGGCCGCACGGACCGGGCGGCTGCGAATCGACGACGGCGGCGTCGCGCTTGACGTCGCCCTAGCCGAAGAGGACGGCTTCAGCGCCTGCTGCCCCCATGGACGGGGAGAGGTGTGGACGCGCAAGCAGGCCGGCGTCGACGCCAGGGGAACGCTCGCGCTCGACGGCCGCGAGCCTGCCCCGTTCAGCGCCCACGCCGTGATCGACGACACGGCCGGCTACCACGCCCGCCGCACCGAGTGGTGGTGGTCGGCGGGCGTCGGGCGCAGCATCGACGGGCGAGCCGTGGCGTGGAACCTGGTGAGCGGCGTGAACGATCCGCCCTCGGGGTCCGAGCGCGCGGTCTGGCTTGACGGCAGGCCCCACGAGGCGCCGCCGGTCCGCTTCACGGACGATCTGAGGGCGATCTCCTCGACAGACGGCGCGACGCTCCGCTTCCGAGCGGAGGCCGAGCGCACACGCCGCGACGATTTCGTGATCTTCAAGAGCGACTACCGCGCCCCGTTCGGCGCCTTCTATGGTGAGCTGCCCGGCGGCGTCGAGCTCGCGCACGGACTCGGCGTCGTCGAGCACCACCGCGCGCTCTGGTAGTTAGACGCGCGAGCTAGACGCGCGAGCGCTGCCTGCGCAGCTCCGCCAGCAGCAGCTTCGAATGCATCGCGCCGAGCAGCTCGCGCAGCGGCTCGACGCCGGCGGCGACGATCTCCATCGCGCGCTCGACCTCGACCTCGCCGGCGAGTCGCTCCAAGAGCGCCCGCACCTCGGCCTGCACGAGCGGCTCGAGCGCCTCGCGGTAGCGCAGCGTGTCGTACACGGTGAAGCCGAGTGCCTCCTCGTAGCCGCCGGCGCGGAAGCTCGCGATCGCCTCGATGATCTTCACGTCGTCCTGGTCATAGCCGCCGCGGTTGGGCGTGAGCACGCCGATCTCGGCGAGCCGGTCGAGCACGTTGCGCGGGATCTCGTAGCGCTCCTGCACGGCCTTGGGCGAGACGCGTCGCGAGTCCTCGGCACTGGCGAGCGCGCGCTCGAGGATGCGGTCCTCGAGCTCGATCAGCGCGCGCACGCGCCCGGGGTCTTCCTCGAGCGTGCCCTTGATCACGCGCAGCGGCATGTAGCGCTTCTCCTGCAGGCGCTTGATCAGCTCGATCCGCTCGACGTACTCGGGCGGGTAGTAGGCCATGTTGCGGCTGGTCCTGACGATGTCCTCTCCCTCCCCCAGCAGCCCCTCGCGCAGGTAGTGACGGATCGTCCCGGCGCTGACGCCCGAGCGCTCGGCGAGCTCGCTCATCTTCAGCAGGCGGCGATCGCCCTGCTCGCCGTTCACCTCGCCTGCGTCGGCACGAGCACGAGCCGCGTTGCGGGCGTCGCCTGCCGTTGCGCTCACCTCGGCCTCCTCACACCTGGAAGGAGATGTCCTGCGCCGCGCCGGCTGCGCCGGCAACCGCCCCATCGGCCAGCAGCTCGGCGACCTCCTGCGCGCTGTAGCCGGCGCCAAGCAGCACCTCCTCGGTGTGCTCGCCCAGCGCCGGTCCGGGCAGGCGCGCGTGATCGCCCGGCGTGCGCTCGAGCTTGACCGGGAGGCCGAGCAGCCGCACGGGGCGCTCGGCGCCGGGCTGGTCGATCTCGACGACCATCTCGCGCTCGCGCACGAGCTCTGAGTTGAGCGCCTCGTCGAGCTCGAGCACGGGCTCCAGGCAACAGTCGTGTTCACGCGCGAACGCCTCCCACTGCGCGCGCGTGCGCGCCTTGAAGATCTCCCTCACCTGCTCGTGCGCGGCCGAGCCGGGGCGCTCGAACTGAGAGGCGATCAGGTCCTCGCGCTCGACGCCGCGACAGAAGCCCTGCCAGAACTTCGGCTCGAGCGCGCCGAGCGTGACCCAGCCGTCGGCGCACTCGTACGGGCGGTAGCAGATCAGCGCGCCCGCGAGCGGGAGGTCGCCGCGGTGCGGCACGTTGCCGTCGGCGAAGTAGGTGGCGGCGACCATCGCCAGCCACGACAGCGCGCCGTCGGCCATCGAGACGTCGACGATCTGACCTTCGCCCGAGCCGGGCTGCCCGGCGCACGCCAGCCGGCCGGGCGCGGCCGGCTGCGGCGCGGCCCCGTCGCGCTCGCGCAGCGCGGCGAGGATGCCGAAGGCCGCCATCAGCGCGCCGCCGCCGAGGTCGGCGATCTGCCCGGCCGCCTGCACCGGCTCGCCGCCGCGCTCGCCGGTCAGCCCGAGCAGGCCGATCAGCCCGAGGTAGTTCATGTCGTGCCCCGAGGCGTCGCGTTTGGATCCGGCCTGGCCGTAGCCGGAGATGGCGCAGTAGACGATCCCCGGGTTCTCCTCGCGCATCCGCTCGTAGCCGACGCCGAGCCGGTCGAGCACGCCCGGACGGAAGGACTCGAGCACGACGTCGTATTCGCGCACGAGCCGCAGCAGCGCCTCGCGCCCGCGCTCGTGCTTGAGGTCGAGGCGGATCGAGCGCTTGTTGCGGTTGAGCGAGAGGAACAGGGCTGAGCGTGCGCTCTCGTGCGCGCCCTCGTAGTAGGGCGGCGACCAGCGGATGTAATCGCCCATGCCGGTGTCCTCGACCTTCAGCACGTCGGCCCCGAGATCGGCGAGCAGAAGCGAGCAGAAGCCGCCCGGCAGCAGGCGCGAGAGGTCGAGCACGCGGATGCCCTGGAGCGGCAGGCTCATGCGGCGCTCGCGACGCGCTGGGGGATGTTGAGCATCGTGCGCGCCTCCTCCACGGTCGCAGGGCGCCGGCCCACGTCTTCGGTGAGCTGACGCGCCTTGGCGATCAGCTCGCCGTTGGAGCCGGCCATCTCGCCGTCGGGCAGGTAGAGGTTGTCCTCCAGGCCGACGCGAATCGAGCCGCCGAGCGTGAGCGCCGCGGTGACGAGCATCCACTGGTCGCGCGAGATGCCGATCACGCCCCAGTGCGAAGCCGGCTCGCCCGGCGCCGTCGCGGGGATGTTCTCGACCATCGCCGCCAGGTTGCGCGCGGTCGGCGGGATCCCGCCGACGACGCCCATCACGCAGTCGACGTGCAGCGGCGTCTTCAGCACGCCCATGTCGATCAGCGGCGCGAGGCTCCCGACGTGACCGACGTCGAAGCACTCGTGCTCGGGTTTGATCTGAAGCTCGTTCATCGCCTCCAGCAGCTCGACGATCTCCTCGAACGGGTTCTGAAAGACCATCTTGAACACGAAGTCCTTGCGCGAGCGCGAGTACTTGGCGTAGTTCATCGAGCCCATGTTGAGCGCGGCCACCTCCGGGCGGCAGGCGCGCAGGTATTCGATCCGCTTCTCCACGGGCACGCCGATCGTGCCGGTCGAGTAGTTGACGATCACCGCGTCGCCGACCTCCGCGCGGATCGCGTCCGTGATCGCCTGGAAGTCCTCGATCTCATAGCTCGGGGTTCCGTCCGGTTTGCGCGCGTGGATGTGGATCATCACGCCGCCCTCGTCGACGATCCGCCGCGCCTCGGCGGCGTACTCGGCCGGCGTGTACGGGATCGCCGGGCACTGCTCGCGATTGGCGATCGCCCCCGAGATCGAGCAGGTGATGACTACTGGATCGTCAAGAGACATAGGCGGCAGGCTCTCCTCTCATACGGGCACCACGCCGTGGCGCTTCCATGGCCGCTCGATCTTCTTGCCCTCGGCCATCTCGAGCGCGCGACAGATCGTCAGGCGCGTCTCGCGCGGGTCGATCACGTCGTCGATCATGTCGTTGCCGGCGGCGATGTAGACGTCGATGATCTTGCGGTAGGCCTCGATCAGCTCGGACTTCTTCGCGGCGGGATCCTCGGCTTCTTCGACCTGTTTGCGCATCACGATCTCCACGGCGCCCTCGGCGCCCATCACGCTGATCTCGGCGCTCGGCCAGGCGACGATCAGGTCGGGCTCGTACGCACGCCCGTTCATCACGTAGTAGCCGGCCCCGTAGGCCTTGCGCGTGATCACGGTGATCTTCGGCACGGTCGCGTTGGCGACGGCGTAGAGCATCTTGGCGCCGTGGCGGATGATGCCCTCGGCCTCGACCTTGGTGCCGACCATGAAGCCAGGCACGTCCATCAGGAACAGGAGCGGGATGCCGAAGGCGTTGCACAGGTTGACGAAGCGGGCGGCCTTGTCGGCTGAGTCGTTGTCGAGGATGCCGCCGAGCTGTTTGGGCTGGTTGGCGACGATCCCCACGGAGCGCCCGCCGAAGTGCGCGAAGCACGTGATGATCGTCTTCGCCCACTGCGGCTTCATGTCGAAGTAGAAGCCGTCGTCGGCGATGCGGCGGATCACCTCGTACATGTCATACGGCTTGCGGTTGGACTCCGGCAGTACGTCGAGCAGCTCCTCGTCGCCGCGCTCGATCGGGTCGTCGGTCGGACGCAGCGGCGGCGTCGATTCGCAGTTCTCGGGCATGAACGAGAGGTACTGCTTGATCCGCAGGATGCACTCCTCGTCGTCGGCGACCTCGAGATCGCCGACACCGGACTTGCGCGTGTGCACGCGCGAGCCGCCCAGTTCCTCCTGAGTGACGTCCTCGCCGACGGCCGCGCGCACGAGGTGCGGGCCGGCGAGCGCCATCGAGCCGCGTCCCTTGACCATCGGCACGAAGTCGGCCAGCCCGGGGATGTACGCCGTGCCGGCTGCGCATGGGCCCATCAGCGCCGCGACCTGGGGGATCACGCCGCTCATCACCACCTCCTCCCGGAACAGGTGACCGGAGCCGGCGAAGAGCGAGCCGACGGCCTCCTGGATGCGCGCACCGGCCGAGTCGAGCAGCCAGATGAAGGGGATCCGCTTGGTCAACGCAAGCTCCCGCAGGCGCCCGACCTTGAGCTCGCCGGTCATGCCCATCGATCCGGCCATCACGGTGAAGTCGTAGGCGCACACGGCCACCAGCCGGCCCTCGACCTTGCCGTAGCCGGTGATGACGCCGTCGGCCGGCGCTTCGACTCCGTCCATCGCGCGCTGCGCCGAATGCGGACGGCCATGGATGCCGAGCTCGGTGAACGTGCCCTCGTCGATCAGGAGCGCCAGCCGCTCGCGCGCGGTGAGCTTCTCGGCGGCGTGCTGGCGCGCGATCTTCTCCTCGCCGCCGCCGAGCTTGATCTGCTCGCGGCGCGCGTGCAGGTCCTCGACGAGTGGTCGCAGCAGAGATGGGCTCGCACCGCTGGCGGCGCTTGCCTTGGCCGGCGGCTTCTGGGTGGCGCTCATCAGCGTCCTTTCCACTGGGGCTCGCGCTTCTCGAAGAAGGCGCTGACGCCCTCGACGATGTCCTCGGTCGACATCGCCAGCGTCAGCTGCGCGCGCAGGTAGTCGAGCGCGTCGTCGAGCGGCATGTCTAGCTGGCGGCGCATGGCCTCCTTGCCGAGGCGCATGATCACGGGCGACTTCGCGGCCAGCTTGACCGCCCACCCGTGCACGGCGCTCTCGAGCTCGGCGGCGGGCACGACGCGGTTGACGATGCCGGCCGAGAGCGCCTCCTGCGCGCTCCAGCGCTCGCCGAGCAGCAGCAGCTCGTTGGCCTTCTTGCGCGGCACGTTGCGATAGATCAGCGCCATGATCATGAACGGGAAGGTGCCGACGTTGATCTCGGGCGTGCCGAAGCTCGCCTCCTCGGAGGCGACGATCAGATCGCACGCCAGCGCGATCCCGAGCGCGCCGGCGAGCACGTGGCCGCCGGCCGCCACGACCGTTGGCTTGCCGAGCTCCCCGATCAGCTTGAACAGGCCCACGAAGCGCTCGGAGCCGAAGTGACGCTCCACGAGCGGAGTCTCGGCTGCGAAGCCGCCGAGGTTGGCGCCCGAGGAGAAGGTCCGCTCGTGCGAGGAGGCGAGCACCACGCAGCGCGCCCCGTCTTCTTGACGGGCGCGCTCGAACGCCTCGATCAGCCCTGCGAGCATCTCGACGGAGAGCGCGTTGCGCGTGTCCGGCTGGTTCATCGTGATCGTCGCCACGCCCTGCGCATCGAGCGCGTACAGAACTGGGTCGGCGGCCATCGCCGCATCCTAACCTGATCGGGGTCAGGTTGGAAGTAGGCAGCTCTACTGTTTACTTTTTCCCTCGCCTGCGTTAGCGTGCGGGGACCGCTGCCGACGTGCGCGACGCTCGCCGGCCCACGTACCGAGACGAAGGAGAGACCCCGACATGGCCGCCACCGCCGAGAGCGTCCTGAAGCCCGACCACCAGACCGCGCGCAAGCACTTCATCTTCACCGATGAGCACGAACAGCTGCGGGAGTCGATCCAGAAGTTCGCCACCAAAGAGCTCGCCCCCCACGCCGACGAGTGGGAGGAGACGACGTTCCCCGACTGGGTCTTCTCGCGCATGGGTGAGCTCGGCTTCCTCGGCCTCGACAAGCCCGAGGAGTACGGCGGGCAGGGCGGCGACTACTTCTCGGCGATCGTCCTCGGCGAGGCGATCGCCCATGCCAACTGCGGAGGCCTGGCGATGGGCGTGGCCGTGCAGACCGACATGGCGATGCCGCCGATCCTCGCGCTCGGCACCGAGGAGCAGAAGCGCGAGTGGGCCGAACCGGCGATCAAGGGCGAGAAGATCCTCTGCCTCGGAATCACCGAGCCCGACGCCGGGTCCGACGTCAAAGGGATCAAGACGCGCGCCGTGCGCGACGGCGAGGACTTCGTGATCAACGGCTCCAAGACGTACATCACCAACGGCCACCGCGCCGACGTGATCGTGCTCGTGACGAAGACCGATCCCGACGCGGGCTATGACGGCTTCAGCCTGTTCCTCGTGCCGATGGACTCGCCCGGCGTGATCCGCGAGAAGAAGCTGCAGAAGATGGGCATGCACGCCTCGGACACGGCATTGCTGGCCTTCCAGGACGTGCGCGTGCCCGCCTCGGCGATGCTCGGCCAGGAGGGCAAGGGCTTCTACCACATCATGTGGGAGCTGCAGGGCGAGCGCATGATCGGCGCCGCCGGCAGCGTCGCCGGCGCGCAGCGCACGTTCGAACGCACGCTCGAGTACGCCAAAGAGCGCGAAGCGTTCGGCAAAGCGATCGGCCACTTCCAGGTGATCCGCCACAAGTTCGCCGAGATGGCGACGAAAATCGAGTCGGCGCGCCAGCTCGTGTACGTGACGGCCTGGCGCTTCGCCAACGGCGAGTACCCCGTGCGCGAGATCTCCATGGCCAAGCTGCACGCCTCGCGCGTCGCCGTCGAAGTCGCCGACGAGTGCATCCAGATCCACGGCGGAGCCGGCTACATGAAGGAGTACAACGTCGAGCGCGCCTGGCGCGACGCGCGACTGAACAGGATCGGCGCGGGCACCGACGAGATCATGCTGGAGGTCATAGGCCGCTCCTACGGGCTGTGACCCCGGCCGGCTGAGAACCCGCTTCCCGCGCCGGGCCGCGGCGCCCCGCGCCTATGTGGTCGGCGCGGCGTGCGCCGCCGAAGCGTCGCCCGGCTGAGCCGCGCTCGGCTGCGCATAAACGAGCTGCTCGAAGGCCGCCGCCGTCTCGACGATCCGTGCATCGAAGAACGGCAGCACCTGGGTGAGAACGGCCCCGGCGAGGCCAGAGGCCCCATCGATCCAGTAGTAGCAGTTGAAAAGGCCGGCCCAGTCACCGCTGCCGGCCCGGCGCATCCCGGGCATGTCCTCCAGCACGATGTGGAAGCCCAGCCCGAAGCCCTGCGCGACCGGCAGGGAGAGCACGTCGTTGGTCAGCTCGGGAACGGCCGAGCGCACCACCTCCGGCAGGGGCACGCCGTCGAGGTGGTCGCTGAAGGCGAGCGCCACGGTCTCGGCCTGCAGCACCCGCTCCCCGTCGAGCTCACCGCCGCGCAGCAGGGCGCGCATGAAGCGCAGGTAGTCCGGGGCCGTCGCGTACGCTCCGCCCGCGCCGGACGCGAACTCGGGCTCGGGAAAGTCGAGTGACACCTGCACGAGGCCCCCGTCGGGGGTCCGAGAGTGCATGGCCATCACTCGCGCAGCCTGCTCCTCGCTCGGCCGGAAGGTCGCGTCGCTCATCGCCAAGGGCCCGAAGACGTTCGCCTGGCAGTACGCACCCAACTCTTCGCCGCTGACGGCCTCGATCACCTGGCCGAGCCAATCGGTGCTCGTGCCGTACTCCCAGCGCGTGCCGGGGTCGGCGGCAAGGGGCATGTCGAGCATCGCCAGCCGCCCGCTGGTCGGGTCGGGGATGCCGCTGAACTGGTGATAGCGCAACAGATCGGCGTTCGAGAACCAGTAGCCCAGGCCCGAGGTGTGCGTGAGCAGGTGACGAATCGTCGCCTGCGTGCGCGGCGCTCTCAGACGCGGCTGCTCGCCGTCGAAGCCCTCCAGCACCTGCAGCTCGGCGAACTTGGGCAACACGTCGGCGACCGGTTGCTGCAGCTCGAGCTGTCCCCGCTCCATCAGCTGCAGCGCCGCGACGCTGGTGATCGCCTTGGTCATCGACGCGATCGCGAAGACGGTGTCCGGCTGCACGGAGGCACCACCCTCGACGTTCAGCAGCCCGAAGGCGCCCTCGTAGCGCTCGCCGTCACGATCGCCTGCCACGGCCACCACACCCGGAAGCACGCCGTCGTCCACCGCCCGCTGAAACAACGCATCGATCTCGCTGGCGCTCATCTCGGTCTCCTCCCGCTGGCTCGGACCTCGGCCAAACATAGCTCAGCGGGTTCGCCGCCGCAGCCCCCGCGGGTGGCTGCCGGCGGGGCACTGGGCGACTAGAGTGACCGGCGCCCAGGCGTCGCCCGCCACGGTTCCCGTCACCCTGCAATGCGCAGCCCGATAAGGCCAACACCTTGATCCAGCCTCCTTTCACCGACGAGCACGAAGAGCTGCGCCAATCGGTCCGCGGCTTCATCGAGCGCGAGCTGACGCCGCACGCGGCCGGGTGGGAGCAGGAATGCTGGTTCCCGGACGAGGTCTTTCCGAAGCTCGCGGCGCAGGGCCTGCTCGGGCTGAAGTACCCGACCGAGTACGGCGGCCAGGGTGGCGACTACCTGCACGAGTCGGTGCTGTGCGAGGAGATGGCACGGATCGGCTCGGGCGGCACGGCGGCGGGGATCGGCGCGCATACGAACATCGCCACGCCGCCGATCTGGAAGTTCGGCACCGATGATCAGAAGCAGCGGTATCTCGTGCCGGCGATCGCCGGCGAGAGGATCGCCGCGCTCGGGATCACCGAGCCGGGCGCCGGCTCGGACGTTGCCTCGCTGAGCACGCGCGCCGAGCGCGTCGACGGCGGCTTCGTCGTCAACGGCGAGAAGACGTACATCACCAACGGCGTGCGCGCGCACTTCATCGTCACGGCCGTGAAGACGACGAAGGAGGGCGGCCATCACGGGATCTCCTTCCTGATCGTCGACCGCGGCGAGGGCGTCGAGTCCTCGGCGCTGCACAAGCTCGGCTGGCACGCCTCCGACACGGCCACGATCTCCTTCCAGGACGTGTTCGTGCCCGAGGAGAACCTGCTCGGCGAGCTGAACGAGGGCTTCAAGCTGATCATGGCCAACTTCCAGTGGGAGCGGCTGGCGATGGCGCTCGGCGCGGTCGGGGCGATGACGATCGCGTGGGAGCGCACGGCCGAGTTCGCGCGCGAGCGTCAGGCGTTCGGGCGATCGCTGAGCGGCCACCAGGCGATCCGTCACAAGCTCGCGGACATGGCCACGTCGGTCTACACGTGCCGCTGTGTCACCTACGACGCGCTGCGCCGCTTCGTGGCGGGCGAGGAGCCGCTGAAGGAGGTCACGATGGCCAAGCTGCTGACCCAGCGCGCCTCCTTCGAGCTGATGGACGAATGCCTTCAGATCCACGGCGGCGCGGGCTACATGCGCGAGTACTGGGTCGAGCGCGCCGCGCGCGACGCGCGCCTCGGCCCGATCGGCGGCGGCTCGGACGAGATCATGCGCGAGATCCTCGGTCGCGTGCTCGCGCTCTGAGGCGCTGAGCGCCGGGCGAGCGCGCGCCACTGGGCCAAATGCGACGCCCCGGCGGCCGGGCCGTCACTGCAAAAACTCGTCCAAGCGACGCAAACCCGCTCATGTGAGAGGCCGGGCGCTCCGATACGGGCTCCGTGGCCACTGGACGCCGAGGGCATGACTCACTCCGCCGCCATCTGCTGCACGCGGCGGTCTGCGCGGCGCTGTTCGCGCTGTGCGTGTGCTGCTCCGTGATCGCCTCGACCGCTCCAGCCGCCACGCTGACGAGCCACGAGCAGGCCAAAGGAGCGTCGAGCAACGCGAGTGCCCCCGTCCGGCACAGGCGGCGCCGTGGTTGTGCCAGGCGCGCGAACTTCTACACGCTCGCCAAAGCGCACCCCAAACCCGGCGTGCACCGGCGCCGACGCCCAGCCAACTGCCGTCGCCACCGCCACGGCGCCAAACGCAATGGCCGGCATCACGCGCGGTCGCGGCACGGCCTGGCGCTCGTGCCGGTGCCCCGCGACGGCGTCTGCGCCAACGCGCAGGTGCGCCCGAGCGCGACCGACCTTGCGGTTGTCCGCACGGCGACGTTGTGCCTGGTCAATCGCGAACGGCTCAGCCGCGGCGAGCGCGCGCTGAGAGCGAACCGGCGCCTGCAGCTGGCCGCGCAGGGGCACTCCGAGGACATGTCGGCGGGCGACTACTTCGAACACGACGGCCGCCAGGGCGACACGCCGCTCTCGCGGATGCGCGCGTCGGGCTACATCTTCAGCTCGCACATCGGCTACGCGATCGGCGAGAACATCGCATGGGCGACGCTGTGGATGGCCACGCCGAAGGCGATCGTGGCGAGCTGGATGACCTCCCCGGGGCACCGCGCCAACATCCTCGACGCGACCTTCCGCGAATCGGGCGTGGGCATCTCGCCGCACCCGCTCGCCTCGCTCGCGCACGGCCAAGCCGGCGCGATCTACACGCAGGACTTCGGGCGCATCATCGCTCCTTGACGCAGGCGCTCGGATAACCTCCGGCGCACCTCAACGACAAGGAGACGGAACGAACATGGGAGTACTCGACGGCAAGTCGGCCATCGTCACGGGCTCGGCGCGCGGGATAGGTCGTGCAACGGCCGAGCTGCTCGTCGCGCAGGGCGCGCAATGCCTGATCAACGACCTCGACGGGGACGTCGCCGAGCAGGCATCGTCGGAGATCGACGGTGAGACGGCCGTCTACGCGGGCGACCTGACCAAGCCCGGCGTGCCCGACCAGCTCGTGCAGAAGGCGATCGACTCGTTCGGCAAGATCGACATCATCGTCAACAACGCCGGCTACACGCTCGACGCGCCGATCCACAAGATGTCCGACGAGCACTTCCAGGCGATGCTGGACATCCACACGGTCGTGCCCTTCCGCGTGATCCGCGCCGCCGCGCCGCACCTGCGCGAGCCGGCCAAGAAGGAGAAGGAGGAAGGCAGGGAGGTGTTCCGCAAGATCGTCAACATCTCCTCGACCTCCGGCACGTTCGGCAACGCCGGTCAGGCCAACTACTCGGCCGGCAAGGCCGCCGTGGTGGGCCTGACGAAAACGGTCGCCAAGGAGTGGGGCCAGTTCAAAGTCAACGTCAACGCCGTCGCCTTCGGCTTCATCGACACGCGCCTGACGCAGGCGAAGGTCGACGAGAACACGATGGAAAAGGACGGTGAGAAGATCCAGCTCGGCATCCCCGAGCAGATGCGCGGGATGGCCTCGATGCTGATCCCGCTAGGTCGCCCCGCCTCGCCCGAGGAGGCCGCCGGCGGCGTCTTCTTCCTGTGCTCGCCGTGGTCCAACTACGTGCACGGCCAGACGCTGCACGTCACGGGCGGCATGTTCGGCGGCATGACCGGCTGACGCCTGCGATGCGCCGCGGCGGGCGCCGGCCACGGCCGGCCCGCCGCCGGCGCCGTGAGGCGCCTGGAGCCGTCCCGCGCGGCGCGCCCTCGGGTCTCCGCGCGCTCGGTGCCGCGCCCGCCATGTCATGCCATGCCGCACGCCGCCGCGCCGAACCGCGCCCCGGCACGCCGCACCGTGGCGCGCGCCGGCGCCGCCCTCAGCCGTCCGCGCGCGCGCCGGCGAGATCGAGCAGGCAGCCGGAGAAGTAGGCGCCGGCGGGGGAGGCGAGAAAGGCGACAACGCCGGCGATCTCGCTCGAGCTCGTCCGTGCTCCGGGCGCGATCGCGACGGGCGTGATGCCGTAGCGCGCCCACTCGATCGACAGCGTGCGGGCGAGGTTCTCGAGCCCGGCGCGGGCGGCGTCGGCATGTCGGTCGGCATCCTCCGGGGGCGCCTGCTCGCGGCCCGCGGCCGCGCTGCCGCTGCCCGCCTTCGGCGGCGCGAGGTAGACGATCCGCCCGCCCGCGCCACCGGGGATGAAGGCCACGTTGGCGACGGCGCGCGTCATTCGCCAGCTCGCCTCGAGCGCAGCGATCAGCGCCGTCCCCGGCGCCGGCGCACGATCGCCGGACGCGGCGCCGGCCGGGTCGGACGCGCCCCCGCGATGCGCGAACAGGCCGGCGGCGTCGATGACGAGCATCTCAACGCTCGCGCCGTCCAAGGCGGAGGCAAGGGCGCCCTCGACCGCCGCGTCGTCGTCCTCTGGCGCGCCGCTGCAGACCAGCGCGCATGCGTGCACGGTGGCGCCGAGCGCGGAGCACACGGCGCCGACCTCAGCGGCCGTCCCCGCCGCCGCGCCGCCGGCATGCGCGAGCACGATCGAGACGCCGTCGAGCAGCGCCGGGCGCAGCACCTCGCTCAGATCGATCTCGGCCATCGGCTGGGAGGCACCCTAGTGGGGCGCGATGCTCAGGGCGCGGTCGGTGGCGCGCCCTGAGCGGCGGTGACGGTGGGCGGCGGCGCCTCGCCGGAGGCTGCGCGCAGGTCGAAGTACAGCACCGCCGCGGCGAGGGCCCCGAGCGGCGCGGTCAGCACGCCGAGCACCACGCGCACGATGATGCCGGCCCCGGTGCTCGCCGAGTTGGCGGCGCCGTCGGCGATCCAGACGAGGATGTTGACGAGCACGTACAGCACGAACAGCACGCCGAAGACCTGCCAGCCGTTGCCGCGCACGAGCTCGCGGCTGCGTCCGAGCGAGCCCAGCCCGGGCGTCCGCTCGAGCACGATCACGGGCACGAACACGGCCCACAGCGTGACCAGGATCAGGCCGGGCACGATCAGCAGCGCGAAGCCGACCACGATCGCGACGCTCGCGAGAAGACCGACGAGGATCAGCTGCCCGAGCACGGGCGTCACCGCGCGCAGCAGCTGTCCGGGGCTCGAGTCGCGCCGACCGTCCCGCACGTCGGCGACGAGCTCGACGACCATCCCGGTGAAGAGGATGCCGGCGACGATCGAGACGATCTCGGCGAGCACGAAGCCGATGGCCGTGCCGGTCGAGGCGAGCAGGGCGGCGCCGATTCCCTCGATCACGAACACGACGGCGGCGGCGGGCATCAGCACGGGCGCCTGCTCCACGTAGATCCGCCACACCCTCCCGATCACGCCGCCGACGTCAAGCCGCTGCGGCATTCGTCCTCCCGCCGTCGGCCCGGCGCTGCTCGCGCAGCCGTCGCAGGATCCCCTTGCGCCCGTGCGCCTCGAGGTCCGCGTAGAGCTTGCGGATCTCGACGAGGATCTGGTCGGCGACGTCCTGCTGCTGCTCGCGCGTGGGGTTCGCGACGGGCTCCCAGCGGATCGGCTCGCCGTACTGCACGGTCACGCGCGGGAACTGCAGGCGCTTCCAGTTGCGCACGCGCGAGGAGCCGTAGATCGCGATCGGCACGACCGGCGCACCGGTCTCGAGCGCGAGGCGGCCGATCCCGCGCTTGGCCTGCTCGGCGAGTTTGCCGGTGCGAGAGCGCCCGCCCTCGCAGTACATCGTGATCGCCCCGGCTTTGGCGAGGATGGTCTCGGCGGTGATGAACGTTTCCTCGTCGCGCGCCCCGCGGCGCACGGGGAACACGCCGCCGTGGGTGTAGATGAACTGCATCGGCGGCTTGAACAGCTGCGACTTGGCCATGAAGCGCACCTTGCGCCTGATGGAGCAGCCCATCAAGAAGTGATCCATGAAGGAGAAGTGGTTCGGCGCGAGGATCACCGCGCCGCTGCCCGGCACGTTCGCCGCGCCGATGGAGCGGGCGCGCAGGAACACCCAGGCGTAGATCGAGGTGATCACGCGCACGACGTCGTAGACCCAGTCGGGCTCGCGCGTGCGCGCGCGCGCGTGAAATCGATCGAAGTACTCCTTCGGGCGCGGGTCTGAGTAGACCTGCTCGCGCATCGGGGCGAGATCGCTCATCTGAGCGCTTTACCTCCCCGGCGCCACAAGGTTACGCGGCTCCTCACGTCGCTCATTCTGATGGTTGCGGCGACGCGGCTCATGCGTGGTTTCGGGCGCGCATTAGCGCGTCGGCCCAGCCGGCCAAGAGGCTCGCGCGCTGGTCCTCCCCCATCCGCGGCTCATACGTGCGCGGCGCGCCGCCGCCGAGCAGTCCGCGCTCGCGGCGCAGGTCCTCGACGGTCCACAGCCCGGCGCCGACGCCGGCGAGATAGGCGGCCCCGAGCGCGGTGATCTCGGCCAGCTCGCCGAGCACGACGGGCACGCCGAGCACGTCGGCCTGGAACTGCATCAGCCAACCGTTGGTGCTCGCGCCGCCGTCGGCGCGAAGCTCTGAGAGCGGTTGCGGCAGCGCGGGCTCCATCGCGCGCACGGCGTCGACCGTCTGGTAGGCGATCGCCTCGAGCGTGGCGCGCGCGAGCTGCGCACGCCCGCTGCCGCGGGTGAGCCCGACGATCGTGCCCCGCGCGTGGGCGTCCCAGTGCGGCGAGCCGAGCCCGGTCAGCGCCGGCACGAAGTAGACGCCGTCGTTGCCGTCCAGCCCGGCCGCGAGCTGCTCGGTCTGCTCGGCGCGCTCGATGATGCCGAGCCCGTCGCGCAGCCACTGCACGGCGGCGCCGGTGACGAAGATCGAGGCCTCGAGCGCGTACGCGCGCGACTCGCCGATGCCGCAGGCCACGGTCGCGAGCAGGCCGGGCGGCGGCTCGGGCGCGGTGAAGCCGGCGTTGACCAGCACGAAGGAGCCGGTGCCGTAGGTGTTCTTGCCCATGCCCGGGTCGACGCATGCGTGGCCGAACAGCGCGGCCTGCTGATCGCCGGCCACGCCGCACACGGGCACGGCGTGCCCGTGCAGGGCCCCGGGGTCGGTCACGCCGAACTGCGCGGCGCTTGGAAGCACCCGCGGGAGCGCCCGCTCGGGGATCTCGAACAGCTCGAGCAGCTCCGGGTCCCAGCGGCCGGCGGCGATGTCGTAGAGCAGCGTGCGCGAGGCGTTGGTGGCGTCGGTCAGGTGCTCGCCGGTCAGCTTGAAGATCAGCCAGGAGTCGACGGTGCCGAACACGGCGCGCCCGCGCTCGGCGCGCTCGCGCAGGCCCTCGACGTGCTCGAGCAGCCACTGCATCTTGGTGGCCGAGAAGTATGGGTCGAGCACGAGCCCGGTGCGGGCGCGCACGAGCGGCTCGTGGCCGGCCCGGCGCAGCTCATCGCAGCGGCCGGCCGTGCGCCTGTCCTGCCAGACGATCGCATTGTGCAGCGGCTCGCCGCTGGCCGGATCCCACACGCACACGGTCTCACGCTGGTTGGTGATGCCGAGCGCGGCGAGGTCGCCGGCGCATACCCCCGCGTCCTCGCATGCGGCCCCGGCGACGGCCGCGGTCACCTCCCAGATCTCGCTCGGGTCGTGTTCGACCCAGCCGGGTCGGGGGAAGTGCTGGGCGAACTCGCGGTAGGCCCTGCCGATCGGCTCGGCGCGCTCGTCGAAGACGATGCAGGTCGTGCCGGTGGTGCCCTGGTCGAGCGCGAGGATCATCGTGTCGCGAGCGTACCCCGCGACACATACACGCGCGCGAAGTGGAGCAGCTGGGCGCCGCGATGGCGAAAGCCGGCGAGCGTGCGACCGCTCGCACGATGGGTGAGGTCGAGCTCGAGCTCGACCACGTTGTGCCCGGCGCGGACGGCGTCGATGGTCATGCCCACCTCCATGCCGAAGCCGTGCGCGAACGGCAGCACATCGGCGAGCGCGGCGGCGCTGACGGCGCGCTGTCCGGAGATCGGGGCGACGGTCTCCAGGCCGCAGCGGCGACGAATCGCCCAGCGGGCGAAGCCGCGTGCGAGCCCGATGCCGCCTCCGACGCGTCGGCTGAAGGCGGCGACGGCGAGGTCGGCCTCGCCGGCGACGACGGCCTCGGCGAGGACGCTCAGCGCGGCGGCGGAGGGACCGAGGTCGCCGTCGCAGAGAACGAACACGGCCTGCTGCTCGACCTGCCGGGCGCGCGCATTGCCGAGCGCCTCGCGCGCGGCGAGCGTGGCGGCCTCGCCCTTGCCGAGCATCCGCTCGCTGCCCACGACCTGGGCGCCGCGTCCCGCCGCGATGCTCGCGGTGGTGTCGGTCGAGCCGTCGTCGGCCAGCAGCACGTCTGCCCCCGGGAACGCCGAGGCGAGCGCGTCGAGCGTCGCGCCGATCAGTTCCGCCTCGTTGTAGGCGGTGACGATTATGAAGATTTGACGATCCATCCCGTGCGGCCCTGTCGTGCCCGGCCCGCCGTGAGCATCGCCTGGCCGTCGTGTGCGAAGGCTATTGTCCCGGCGGTCAGCGACGATCCGCGATCTGGACGGCCTGGAGGTTCTCGAATGTCTGCAGTGGAGGCGCACATCACCGGCACCGTGTGGAAGATCGAGTGCGCGGTCGGCGACCAGATCGAGGAGGGGGACACGGTCGCGATCCTCGAGTCGATGAAGATGGAGATGCCGGTGGAGGCGGAGGACTCGGGCAAGGTCAGGGAGATCCTGTGCGAGGAGGGCCAGGCGGTCAACGAGGGCGACACGCTGGTCGTGCTCGAGTAGGGCGGACGCCCGCGCAGCCCCGACGGCCACCAGGTATACGTCGTCGCGGCGAAGAGCAACGCCATCATGGCCTTCGGCATCGGCGCGGCGGTCACGAGTGCGCGCACGGCGGCGAGCCGCGCAGGGACGGCGAGGGTGTCCGTCGCCTGCCCGCGGGCGCTGCGCCGCGCCTGCGTCGGTCGCGTGCAGCTGACGCGAGCGATCGCCGCGCGCAGCCCTCATCGCGGGCGCCACGTTCGCGTGCGACGCGAGGCGGCCGGGAGCTCGGGCGTCTTCTCGATCGCGCCCGGACGCCGGGCGAGCGTGCGCGTGCGGCTGACGGCGCAGATCCGCGGGCTGCTCGCCCAGCGCAAGCGCCTCGGCCTGATGGCCGTCGTGCGCGCGAAGCCGGCGGCCGGCGGATCGGGCTACGGCCGCCACGTCAGGATGCAGACGGCCCGCCGCTGAGACCCGCCCCGCGCCGGGTCGGCGCGCCGCGCAGCGGGCCGATGCCGGCGCACCTGCGCTCGGGCGCTGCAATAGCCTGTCCGACCGATGCCGGATGACGCCTCCCGCCACGAGCTCGCGACCTCGCCCAGCCCTCTCGCTGACGGCAAGCTGCTCGTCGACGTGCCGGCCGACGGCGTCGTCCGGCTGACGATCTCCAACCCGGCCAAGCGCAATGCGCTGGATCACCCGATCCTCGACGCGATCACGGCCACGCTCGATCGACTGTCGAGCGCGGACGCGTCGGCGGCGGCCGCCCGCTGCCTGCTGATCACGGGCGCGAACGGCATGTTCTCGGCGGGCTACGACATCGGCGAGATCCCGAGCGAGGAATTCGAGGAGCGCGCGGAGAAGCTCGTCGCGCACCCGTTCACGGAAGCGATCGATGCGCTCGAGCGCTTCCCCTACCCGACGCTGGCGATGCTCCCGGGCCATACGATCGGAGGCGGTCTGGAGCTGGCGCTGGCCTGCGATCTGCGCGTCGCCGAGGAGGGGATCAAGCTGGGGATGCCGCCGGCCAAGCTGGGGCTCGTCTACTCGCACACGGGCCTGCGCCGGTTCATCGACGCGATCGGCGCGGCGCGCACGCGCGAGCTGTTCCTGCTGGGCCGCTACATCGACGCGCCGACGGCGCTCGCCTGGGGGCTCGTGACGCGCGTCGCCCCGGCCGAGCGGCTCGAGGCGCTCACGCTCGAGCTGGCGGGCGAGCTGGCCGGCAACGCGCCCCTCTCCCAGCTCGGCAACAAGCGCGTGATCGCGGCCCTGCTCGACGCCGAGGGCGGGCTGGCCCCGGACGTCGAGCAGGAGCTGATCGAGCTGCGTCGCGCCTCGTTCGCGTCGGAGGACATGCGCGAGGGCATGCGGGCGTTCGCCGAGAAACGCCCGCCACGCTGGCAGGGCAGGTAGGAGGAGGCCCGAGGAAGGCCGCGCCGGCGCGACGCGCCCCGGCTCGCCTCATGACCGGGCCTGCTACAGCGGCTCGCCGATCGTCAGCCCGAAGCGCTCCAGCAGGCCGGGGATGCTGTCCGGCTGCATTTCCAGGCCGTAGCGCTCGCTCAGGCCGGCGAGCTGCTCCGGGTCGGCCTGCATCGCGCCGCCGAGCTCGTCGAGCTCTTCGAAGAATTTCTCGAAGCCGGCGGGCGAGATGATCTCGAGGATCCGGCAGGGCTCGTCGCCGGCGTTCCAGAACGTGTGCCATTGGTTGCGCGGCTTGAACACCAGCTCGCCCGGCCCGGCCTCGACGACCTCGTCGCCGAGCAGAGCGCCCATGCGCCCCTCCAGCACATAGCTGTACTCGTCCTCGCGCGTGTGCCGGTGCAGCGGCGCGGCCAGCGCCCGCGGCGACATCGGGTGTTCGATGAGCGAGAAGCGCTGCTGGGGGTGCTCGCCGTCGATCATCCAGCGAACGCCGATGCTGCCGAGGAAGCCCAGCCTCCCGTCCTGCGGTCCGACGATCTTTGCCGTTGTGGTGGTCATGATGTCGTCCTCCAAATTTCGTGGGACAGCGGTGTCTTGCGGAAACTAGCACGACGCCGCGCGATCTGTCAATATTGATTGGACACCTATGACCGATCAACCTCGGAAATACCGCATGAGCCGCCGCGCCGAGTCCCAGCTCGAGACCCGCCGTCGCATCACCGAGAGCGCCGTCGCGCTGCACGGAACGCTCGGACCGGCGCAGACGACCATGAGCGCCGTGGCCGAGCACGCGGGCGTGCGTCGCTCGACGCTCTACCGCCACTTCCCCGACGAGGGCGCGCTGTTCGATGCGTGCTCGGCACATTGGAACGCGGCCAACCCGCCGCCGGACCTGGCCGCGTGGGCGACGATCGACGACCCGGACGAGCGAACGCGCAGCGCGCTCGCCGAGCTCTACGGCTTCTACGGCCGCACCGCGTACATGCTCGAAAACCTGCTGCGCGACGAGCGCACGCACGCCATCGTGCGCGAGCGCTTCGGCGCGTTCCACGGCTACCTCGACGCAGCGCGCGACGAGCTGCTGCGCGGGCGGGGGCTGCGGGGCGCCGCCCGCGGCAGGGTCGCCGCGGCGATCGGCCACGCCCTCGCCCTCTCGACCTGGCGCTCGCTCGTTTCCGAGCAGGGCCTCGCGCCGGACGCGGCCGTCGGGCTGATGTGCGCCCTGATCGCCGAGGCGCAGCGGGGCGCGGGCTCCTCGGCCAAGCGCCGCGCCGCGCCCTCGCGCGCGCTCGTGGCCGGCGCCCGCTGAACGCCACGACACCGCGCGGTCGGCTCGGGCGCCCGCGCCCACGCGGGGCCGTCCGCAACGCTCCATAACCTCATCCCATGCCGCCGTTGATCACCCGCGAGGAGGCCTCCCGGCTGGGCGAGCTCGACGACCACGCGCAGATCGAAGCCCTGATCGAGCGCGCCTGGAAGGCTCGTGTGGAGCGCTTCGCCGACTCGACCGACATGTGCTCGCTGGTCAACGCCAAGTCGGGCGGCTGCGCCGAGGACTGCGGCTTCTGCGCACAGTCGCGCTTCGCCGAGGCCGAGACCCCGCTGCACGCGATGATGGAGCCCGAGCAGATCCTCGAGCACGCCCGCGCCGCCGAAGCGGCGGGAGCCCACCGCTTCTGCATGGTCACGCAGGGCCAGGGCCTGTCGAAGCGCGACTTCCAGAAGTACCTGCAGGGCGTGCGCCTGGTCTCAGAGCACACCAACCTCAAGCGCTGCGCCTCGATCGGCCACATGAGCGTGGCGCGCGCGCAGGAACTGAAGGAGGCTGGGGTGCAGCGCGTGCACCACAACGTCGAGACGGCCGAGTCCTATTACGACGAGGTCACGAGCACGGTCCGCTACGAGGGCCGCCTGCGCACGATCGACGCGGTGCGCGAGGCGGGCCTGGAGACATGCGTGGGCGGCATCCTCAACCTCGGCGAGACGCGCGAGCAGCGCGTGGAGATGGCCTTCGAGCTGGCCGCGATCGACCCCACGAGCGTGCCGATCAACATGCTCAACCCGCGGCCGGGGACGAAGTTCGGCGACCGCGAGTACATGGACCCGTGGGAGGCGGTCAAGTGGATCGCGATCTTCCGCCTGATCCTGCCTGACGCGCTGTTCCGCCTCTGCGGCGGTCGCGTGGAGAACCTCGGCGAGCTGCAGCAGGTGGCGGTCCAGGCCGGGATCAACGGCGTGATGATGGGCAACTTCCTGACGACGCTCGGCAACGAGCCGCAGACGGACCGCGAGATGTTCGAGCAGCTCGGCCTCAACGTGGCGCGCCAGCCCGACAACGCGGCCAACCCGCGCCCGGACAATCGCTCGGGCTGGCTCGAGGGCGAGACCCCCGACGTGGTCGAGCAGCTGCTCGGGGACGCGCCCCCCGAGGTCGCGCCGGCCGCGACGACGGAGACGCTCGAGGTGCGGCTGTGGGACCCCTCCAGCCAGCTGCGCTTCCGCGCCAAGCGCGCGGTCCCCCCGCGTCCGGACGGAGCCCCGAATCGCTCGCCGGCCGGAGCGAGGGCGCGCGGGCCGAGCGTGAGCGAGGGCGCGAAGGGCCCGCCGAGCACGGTGGCGAGCGGCTAGCGACAACAGGGAAGCGAGGGAGCGACGCGATGCACGGGGAGACGGGAACAGCAGAGCTCGAAGACCGCCTGGCCGAGCTGGAGCGTCTCGGCCTGACCCGCCGGCTGCGGTTGGTCTCTGGCCCCCAGGGACCGACGATCCTGCTCGACGGCCAGCCTGTGCTGCTGCTCTGCTCGAACAACTACCTCGGCCTGGCCGACCACCCGCAGGTGCGCGAAGCGGCGGCCGAGGCGGCCATGCGCTGGGGCGTCGGCGCGGGTGCCTCGCGCCTGATCTCGGGGACGATGACGGTCCACCGTCGCCTCGAGGAGCGTCTCGCCGAGTTCGTCGGACGCCGGGCGTGCCTGCTGTTCGGCTCGGGGTACCTCGCCAACCTGGGCGTGATCGGAGCGCTGGCGGGCCGCGGCGACACGGTCTACTCGGACGAGCTCAACCACGCCTCGATCATCGACGGATGCCGCCTCTCGCGGGCCGAGGTCGTCGTCTACCGCCACGGCGACTGCGAACACCTGCTGTGGAGCATGCGCCATCGGGGCGGGCGCCACGACGGGGATGCGCGGCGCGTGATCGTGACCGACTCGATCTTCTCGATGGACGGCGATGTGGCCCCGCTGGAGGAGATCGTCGAACTGGCGCAGGCGGCGGGAGCGCGCACGATCGTGGACGAGGCTCACGCGGTCGGCACCTACGGCCCGGACGGGCGCGGCGCGCTGGCGCAGGCCGGCCTGGAGGGCGAGGTCGACGCGATCGTGGGCACGCTCGGCAAGTCGCTCGGCTCCTACGGCGCATACGTGTGCGGCGAGGAGGACATGATTCGCTACCTGCTGAACACGGCGCGCTCGTTCATCTTCTCGACGGCGCCGTCGCCACCGGCGGTGGCGGGAGCGCTGGCGGCGCTGGAGCTGCTGCGCGAGCGCCCGCACCGCGTCGAGCGGCTTGCGGCCAACGCGCGAGCGCTGCGCCGCTCGCTGTCGGCCGAGGGCTTTCAGGTGGCGCAGTCGGACATGCACATCGTGCCGCTGATCGTGGGCGATGAGCGCGACACCGTGCGCCTGTGTCAGGCGGCGATCGAGCAGGGCGTGTTCGCCCAGGCGATCCGCCCGCCGACGGTCCCGCCCGGCAGCTCGCGCCTGCGCCTGGCGGCGATGGCCTCCCACACGGCGAGCGATATGCGACTGGCGGCGGGGGTGCTGGCGAAGACGGCGCGCAAGCTCGGGCTGGACCCGAGCGAGCTCGGCTCACCGCCCGAGCCCGAGCCGGTGCAGGAGCACGACGAGCCGGAACTCGATGAGCATGCGATCGCCGCGCGGGCGGCGCGCGCGACGGAGAAAGCCCCCTCGGGCGCGCCGTTCGACATCGAGGCTCCGCGGCCGCGCCGGCCGCCGGCGCCAGCCTGCGCCGGGGACGCCGCCCCCGGCGCACCGTTCGACGGCGAGCGCGAAGACGCCGTCGCGCACGCGGCCTGACGCTTCTCGTCGCAGACGCTCGAGTGCGCGGACTGTTCGTCACGGCTACAGACACGGGCGTCGGCAAGACGGCTCTGAGCGCGGCGCTGCTGGCGGCGATATCGGCGGCCGGTGAGCCGGTCGCGGCGCACAAGCCGGCCGTGACCGGGTTGGACGAGCCGCCGCAGGGCGAACCGCCCTGGCCGCCCGACCACGTACTGCTCGCCACCGCGGCGGGCATGGCGGCGGAGCAGGTGGCGCCGCTGCGCTACGGACCCGCGACCTCGCCGCCGCTGGCGGCCGAGCTCGAGGGCGAGCGGCTCGACCGTGAGCTGCTGCTGGCGGCGGGCGCCGAGCTCACGCGGAAGGCCGAGCAGGAGGGCACGACGGTGATCGTCGAGGGCGTGGGCGGCCTGCTCTCGCCGCTTGCCGAGGACTTCACGGTCTGCGACCTGGCTGCCTCGCTGCGGCTCCCGCTCCTGATCGCATCGCGTCCGGGCCTGGGCACCATCAACCACACGCTGCTGACGCTGCAGTCGGCGCGCGCGAACGGGCTGGAGGTGCGCGCGGTCGTGATCACGCCCTGGCCGGAGCGCCCGTCGCGCCTGGAGCAGTCCAACGGCGAGACGATCGCGCGCTTGGGCTCGGTCGAGGTGGAGACGCTGGCGCGGGCCGAGCGCCCGGACATGGCGGAGCTCGCGCGGGTCGGCGGCACGCTTCCCTGGCAGCGTTGGCTGAGCGGCGGCAGCGCGCTGCCCGAGCCGGCTGAACCGGCGCTCTAGACGCGCGCCGGCGCTCGACTTCGACGAAGAGCAAACGGTCGCTCGCAGCTGGGTTGCGCGCGGGGCCTGCGACGGTCTATGGTTGGCGCATGGCAGTCAGCACGCCTGCCAGCGGAGTGCCTCTCGACATGCGCGACTTCACGGCGCGTTACACGGCGGCCTGGAACGAGTGCGACACGCGCGCGATGGCCGAGCTCGTCAGCGAGGACATCGTCTGGGCCGACCCGGCCCTGCCGGAGCCGGCGCGAGGCGTGGCGGAGGTGCAGGAGTTCATGCGCACGAGCTTCCGCGCCTTCCCGGATCTGCACTTCGGCGAACCCGATCCGCCGGCGCTCGCGATCTCGGGCGAGGACGTGCTCTGGTCCTGGTACATGGAGGGCACCCACCGCGGCACGATCGACCCGCCGGGCTTCGCACCGACGGGCAGGCGCATGCACGTCGACGGAGTCGACCGCTGGACGATGCGCGGGGGTCGCATCGCGGTGTACCGCGCGTTCTATGACATGAACGACGTGGCGCGCCAGCTCGGCATCGTGCCGCCACCGGGCAGCCGTGCCGAGCGCGGGATGGTCGCGCTGCAGCGCCTGCAGGCCCGCCTCGGCCGACGATGAGCCCGGGCTCGCTCGACGAGCGATACGACGTCGCCATCGTCGGCGCCAGCACGGCAGGGTGCACGGCCGCGCGCCTGTACGCCCAGCACGGCGCGCGCGTGGCGCTGATCGAGCGAAAGCCCTCGCCCGATGCCTACAAGACGGTCTGCACGCACTACATCCAATCCAGCGCGACGCCGACGATCGAGCGGCTCGGACTCGCTCGGCTGCTCGACGAGCGTGGCGCCGTCCACAACGGGGTCGACCTGTGGACGCCCGTGAGCGGCTGGATCGACATGCCCCGGGACGCCCCGTACGGCTTCAGCGTGACGCGACGAACGCTCGATCCGCTGCTGCGCCGGCTCGCCGCCGAGACCCCCGGCGTGGACCTGCTCGCCGGCTGGAGCGCTGTCGGGCTGCTCGGCGCAGACAGGCCGGCCGGCGTTCGCATCGAAGACCACACGCACGAACGCCGCGAGATCGCGGCCAAGCTCGTCGTCGCCGCCGACGGGCGCGATACGAAGGTGGCTCGCTGGGCACGCGTCCCGGGTCGCGTCAAGCCGCACGGGCGCTTCTTCTACTGGGGCTACTGGCGCGGAGTGCGCCCGGTGACGACGCGTTCGAAGATGTGGCTGATCGACCCGGATGCGGCCTACACGTTCCCCAACGAGGACGGGCTGACGGTCGTGCTCGTCGCGCCCCACCGAGATCGCCTGCCCGAGTTCCAGGCGGACCTGCACGGCGCCTACCGCAGGATGCTGGGCGCCCTGCCCGACGGCCCCGACATGAGCGAGGCGACGCTCGAGGGGAAGCTGCTCGGCAAGCTCGACCTGCCCAACGTCTTCCGCCCGGCGGCGCGGCCGGGCGTGGCCTTCATCGGCGATGCCGCGCTCGCGGGCGACCCGCTGTGGGGCGTCGGCTGCGGCTGGGCCTTCCAGAGCGCGGAGTGGCTCGTGCAGGAGACTGCAGACGCGCTCGAGCAGGGTGAGGCGGCGCTCGATGCTGCGCTGGAGCGCTACCGCAAGCTTCATCGCAAGCGGCTGCTGCCCCACTACCTGCTCATCACCGACATCGCGAGCGGGCGGCCGATCAGCCCGATCGAGCGCCGCCTCTACCGCGCGGCCGCGCGCGACGCCGGCGTGCGCGAGGCGTTCGAGCGAATCGGCAGCCGAGCACGTTCGCCGACGAGCGTGCTCAAGCCCCACCTGATCGCTCGAATCGCGCGCGGCGGATCGGCGCCGCGCAGCGTCGCCCCGCCCCCGATGCCCGACCCTCAGCCCGCCCGCGCGGCGGCGAGCACCGCTGCGCACACCGACTCGAGCTCGGACTCCTCGATCACGTACGGCGGCATCGTGTAGATCAGGTCGCGGAACGGTCGCAGCCAGACGCCATGAGCGACGGCGGCGTCGGTGGCGGCGGCCACATCGACCGGGCGATCGAGCTGAACGACGCCGATCGCCCCGAGCACGCGCACGTCCGCGACGCCCGCCAGCTCGCGTGCCGGCGCGAGGCCCTCACGCAGCCCGCGCTCGATCGTGGCGACCCGACCGCGCCAGTCCCCCGCGCCGGCCCCGCCGATGGCTCCGGCGCCGTCGTCCGGGTCGGCTCGACCCTCGAGCAGATCGAGCGAGGCGAGCGCGACGGCGCAGGCGAGCGGGTTGGCCATGAACGTCGGCCCGTGCATCAGCCCGCCCCCCTCCCCTGCGCAGACGACGTCGGCCACGTGCCGCGTGCAGAGGGTCGCGGCGAGCGTCATGTAGCCGCCGGTGAGCGCCTTGCCCACGCACATGACATCGGGAGCGACGCCGGCGTGCTCGCATGCGAACAGCGCGCCCGTGCGTCCGAAGCCGGTCGCGATCTCGTCGAGCACCAGCAGCAGTTCATGCTCGTCGCAGAGCTCGCGCATCAGCCTCACGCAGGCGGGCGAGTGAAAGCGCATGCCGCCGGCTCCCTGCACGACCGGCTCGACGACGATCGCCGCCAGCTCGTCTGCGTGGCGTGAGGCGAGCCGGCGGACCTGCTCGGCCCATGCCTGGTCGAGCGGCTCCTCGAAGCCGTCGGGCGGGCGCTCGGCGAAGACGTGCTCGGCGAGCACCCCGGCGAACATGCTGTGCATCCCACCGACCGGATCGCACACGGCCATCGCCCCGAACGTGTCGCCGTGGTAGCCGCCCCTGACCGTGAGCAGCCGCGTGCGCCGGTGCTGCCCCTGCGCGCGCTGGAACTGCAGGCTGAGCTTGATCGCGACCTCGACCGAGACCGAGCCCGAGTCGGCGAAGAAGACCGCGTCGAGCGGATCCGGCGCGAGCTCGAGCAGGAGCCGCGCCAGGCGCACCCCCGGCTCGTGCGTCAGCCCGCCGAACATGACATGCGCCATTCGCCCGAGCTGACCCCTCACGGCCTCGTCCAGAGCGGGGTGCCGGTAGCCGTGGATCGCGCACCACCAGGAGGCCATCCCGTCGATCAGCTCACGGCCGTCGGCCAGCTCCAGGCGCACCCCCTGCGCCGAGACGACCGGGAGCGGGTCGATCGCGCCCGGCAGCGCCCCGTACGGATGCCAGACATGCTCGCGGTCGAACGCGAGCAGCTGCTCCCAGTCGGTCATCGACTGTTCGTCGAGCGACGCCCTAGGACGTTCGCTGGTCGAGCGAGGCAAGGACGCAGGGAGCGAAGTGTGCTCTGCACATGAGCGACCGAGGACGCCGCATCGCGAAGTGCCAGCGGGCGTCCTAGTCTTCGTAGGGGACGAACTCGCGCTTACGCGCGCCGCACACAGGGCAGAACCACGTGTCGGGAATGTCCTCGAAGGCGGTGCCGGCCGGAATGCCGCCGTCGGGGTCGCCTTCGTCGGGGTCGTAGATGAAGCCGCAGGACTCGCAGATCCAGCGCTGCAGCGTCTGTGTGGACGTGCTCATGCGCCAAAGACTAGCGCCAGGTAGGGTCCGCGGATGAGCTCGCCCGGGGAGAGCGCCGGCGACGGCGACGGCGCCAACGCCACGCGCAGGGACGCGACCAGCGGCGAGGAGTACAACCCGGGCCCGGTCACGCGCCCGCGCCAGGCGGCCACCGTGATCCTGCTGCGAGGCGAGAGCACGGGCCTCGAGGTGCTGCTCGTCCGGCGCACGCCCAAGGCTCGCTTCATGGGAGGCGTGTGGGTGTTCCCGGGAGGAGCCGTCGACGCGACGGAGGGGGCAGGCGATCAGGCGCATCGCGCCGCCGCGATCCGCGAGCTTCGCGAGGAGGCCGCGATCTCGCTCGACGATCCCGACGGGCTCGTCAAGTTCTCGCGCTGGATCACCCCGGCGCAGGTGAAGATCCGCTTCGACACCCATTTCTTCCTCGCCGAGCTGCCATCCGGGCAGACCCCGCAGGTGGACGGTGAGGAGGTGATCGACCTCGGCTGGTTCGCGCCCCAGGCCGCGCTTGATGCGCACCGCAAGGGTGAGATCGCGCTGGTCTTCCCGACGATCAAGCACCTCGAACAGCTGAGCGGCTTCGCCACCGTGGCCGAGCTGCTCGAGCACGCGCGCGGGCGCGACGTGCAGCCGGTCGAGCCGAAGGTCTTCCTCGAAGGCGAGGTCGCGCGCGTGCTGCTCCCGGGCGACCCCGGCTACTGAGCCGGCGGCCGCGCGGCCGCGCGGCCGCGCTCAGGCCTGCTGTGCCGCGATCACGTGCGTGACCGCGTTGATGAGCGCCAGATGCGTGAATGCCTGCGGGTAGTTGCCGAGGTGGCGGCCGCTCGAGGCCTCGAGCTCCTCGCCGTAGAGCTCGAGCGAGGAGGAGTAGGAGAGCAGCCGCTCGCAGAGGTGTTCGGCCTCGCGGTCCTCGCCGATCTCCGACAGCGCCGAGACCAGCCAGAAGGAGCAGATCAAGAACGTCCCCTCCTTGCCGCTCTGGCCGTCGTCGGTCTCCTCGGTGCGGTACCGCAGCACGAGCCCGTTCTCGGTCAGCTCGTCGCGGACCGCGCACACGGTCGCGCGCACGCGCTCGTCGTCGGGCGGCAGGAAACGCAGGAGCGGGACCAGGAGCGTCGAGGCGTCCAGCGCGTCGGTGTCGTAGTGCTGTCGAAACACTCCACGCGAGTCGACGCCGTGCTCGAGCAGGTCGTCGCGAACTTCGTCGGCGATGGCCTGAAACTCCCTGGCCTGCTCGTCGTGTCCGCGCCGTTCGCCCAGCCGCGCGCCGCGATCCAGCGCGACCCAGCACATCAACTTGGAGGAGACGTAGTGCTGCGGCTCGCCCCGCGCCTCCCAGATCCCCTGATCCGGCTCCCGCCACGCCTCGGCCGCGCAGTTGACCTGATCGATCAGGACCGGCCACAGGCGCTCGGGGATGTGATCGCGCTGCTTGGAGTGCAGGTAGACGGAGTCCAGCACCGCGCCGAACACGTCGTTCTGGCGCTGGTTGTAGGCGCCGTTGCCGATCCGCACCGGACGCGCTCCCTCGTAGCCGTCGAGCCCGTCCAGCGTCGACTCGGCGAGATCCTTCTCGCCGCGGATCCCGTACATGATCTGCAGCGAGCCATCCTCGTTGCGCGGGACGTCGGCGACGAACTGCACGAAGTCGTCCGCCTCCCAGTCGAGCCCAAGCGCGTGCAGCGCCCACAGCGTGAACGAGGCGTCGCGCATCCAGCAGAAGCGATAGTCCCAGTTGCGCTCGCCGCCCGGCGTCTCCGGCAGCGAGGTCGTCGGCGCCGCCACCAGCGCCCCGGTCGGCATGAAGGTCAACCCCTTCAGCACGAGCGCCGAGCGCTGCAGGTGCCGGCGCCACGGATGATCCGGATAGATGCCGTCCGCGAGCCAGCTGCGCCAGAAGTGTCCCGTCCGTTCGAGCACCTGCTCGGCTTCCTCGGCCGTGTGCGGGCCGCCGCGCGACTCCGTCCAGGAGATCGCGCAGAAGCGTTTCTCGCCTTCGACCATCGTGTGGCGCCCGTGCGTGCGGTTTCCCTCGATGCCCATGCGGATGTCGCTGAACAGCCTGAACATCGTGCGGCCGTCGGAGGCGTCCATCGCGATCGCGTCGTGCGCGCTAGGCGGGTCCTGCGCATCCGATTCGAGCTCGACCTTGCGCCACTCAGCCGGCGTGGCGCCGTAGTCGAGCATCGGCTCGCACACGGCCTCCACCTGCACCTGGCCCTGCACGCACTCGATCATGCGCACGAGCAGATGGTCCGCATCGAAATCCGTCGGCGGGCGCGTGTGGCTCGAGCCGTGCTCGTTGTCGTGCCATTCGCCCATCGCCAGGGCGTCGACCACATGAATCCATCCCTGCGGCGTCATCCACGTCGTCTCGATCATGTTCGTACCCGGGATGTAGCGCCGCCCGGCCGGCACGTACAGGCCATATGGGCCCACGCGCCAGGAGCCCGCGCCTCGATCGAGCAGCGCGCCGAAGATCGAGGGCGAGTCGAAGTACGGCAGGCACATCCACTCGATCGATCCGTCGGAAGCGACGAGCGCGCCGGTGTGGCAGTCGGAGAGGAAGCCGTAGTCCGCGATCGGCGGGAACGGGGAGCTGGTCGAGGATTGGCCCCGCACGCTCGTCGGCGACGGTGGGCGCGTGCGCCCGGCCGGACGCCCGTCCTCGCCGCCCTTGCCCGTGCCGGCACCCGTGACGAAGGAGGGGAACGGGGTATCCATGGTGCTCCAACCGTATCGGGGTAGGCTGCGGACCGACGAACGTGAGCGAGACGACCTTCACCCCGCACCCGGCCGAGGCTCGCCTGCTGACCGGTCGCCGCGCCCTCGTCACCGGCGGCGACTCGGGCATCGGTCAGGGCGTCTGCTTCGAGCTCGCCGCGCACGGCGCGGCCGTCGCGATCAACTACCTCGGCGCGCCCGACGAGGCCGAACGGATGGCCGCCGAGATCGGCTCGGGCGGGGGTCGCGCCGTCGCCGTGAAGATGGACGTCTCATCCGAGCAGGACGTGCAGCGCGCCTTCGGCGAAGCCAAGGAGGCCTTCGGCGGCGTCGACCTGCTCGTCAACAACGCCGGTCTCGAGCAGCAGCACCTGCTGCTCGATATGCCCCTCTCGGCCTGGCAGCAGGTGATCGACGTCAACCTCACCGGCGCCTTCCTGTGCGCGCGCGAGGCCGCGCGGATGATGCACGCCGAGGGCTCGGCCGGCACGATCGTGAACATCTCCAGCGTGCACGAGCGGATCGCGTGGGAGCGCTTCTCCCACTACTGCGCCTCCAAGGGCGGGATGATGCTCTTCACGCAGTCGATCGCCAAGGAGCTCGCGCCGCTCGGCATCCGCGTCGTCAGCGTCGGCCCGGGCGCGATCGACACGCCCATCAACAAGTCCGTGCTCGAAGACCCTCAGGAGAGCGCCAAGGTCCTCGGCGAGGTCCCGCTCGGACGCTGGGGCCACGTCGGCGACGTCGCCCACGCCGTCGCCTGGCTCGCCAGCGACGAGGCCTCCTATGTCACCGGCGCCACGCTATTCGTCGACGGCGGCATGACGCTGTACCCGCGCTTCGTCTAAGAGCCCGGCGCGACCACGTGGCGCCGCCCGCGGCGGCCCCTCACCACTCGTACGGATCGAAGCTCGGGCGCTGGACGCCCCGCGGCAGGGACTGCTCGTCCTCGAGCTTGTCCAGGTGCGCCGCCAGCGTCGCCGTCGCCGCCGGGCGCAGCTCCTCGGGGACCTCCGGCCAGACGGCCGCCAGCAGGTCCGGCACCGTGCGCAGGCCTTCGTTGAGCGCCACGATCAGGCGGTTTTCGCGGTCGATGCGGTGGCCGATGTACTCCTCGAGCTTCTCGCGAGCGTCCCAGACCACCTCGCCGTGACCGGGACAGAGCACGTTGAAGTCCTCGCGCAGCCGCAGGCCGGTGAGCGCCAGCAGGTAGCTGTGCATCGCCCCTGGGTGCGGCGTGATCAGGACGCTGCCGTCGCCGAGCACCGCATCCCCCGTGAAGCAGGCGTCATCGGCGATGAACGCATAGTGGTCCGGCGCGTGACCCGGCGTCTGCACGGCCTCGAACGGGCCCACCCGCATTCCGTCGGCGAGCGTGACGTCGGCGCGGCCGCGGCCCGCCGCCAGCGGCGCCGGGTGCACTTCGAGCAGCATCTCCACCGCCTCTGAGTGGTCTCTGTGGTCGTGCGTGAGCACCACCCCGCCGAGCCCGCCGCGAGCGTCGATCGCCGACATCAGCTTGCGCATGTGATCGTCGATCAGCGGTCCCGGGTCGACCACCCAGGCCGGACGCCTGCCCACCACCCACGTGTTCGTTCCCGTCAGCGTCAGCGGACCCGGGTTGGGAGCGCGCAGGCGCAGGATGTCGTAGTCGCGCAGTAAGCCCGCGTCCGTGCGCTCCTCGTCCTTCGCCCGAGGCTCACCGAGCTCAGAATCCGGCGGAATCGAACCGTTCACAGGCGCGACGTTAGCTGAGACGCCGGGTACTTGAACTGCCGGGCGCCCCCGCCAATCGCGGAAGACCGCCCTCAGCAAGTCTCCGCAACCCTCGTTAAACCTAGTTCTCCGCTTGACGCCCAAGCGCCAAGGCAAGACGCCGTCCACCCGCCCAGGAGTTCGAGGGTCAAGCGGGCACCGACCGCGAAGCGGTTGGTCAAGGACGCAGGGAGCGAAGCGTGCGAGTAGCACGTGAGCGACCGAGGACGCCGCGAGGCGCCGTGCCATCGATCTCCTGGGGCTAGTCGAGACTGGCCATGACGTGCTTGACGATCGTGTAGTCCTCCAATGAGTAGACGCTCAGATCCTTGCCGTAGCCCGACTCCTTGAAGCCGCCATGCGGCATCTCCGAGACGAGCGGGATGTGGTCGTTGATCCAGACGCAGCCGAATCGCAGCGCGCGCGAGACGCGCAGCGCACGACCCACGTCGCGGGTCCACACCGAGGACGCCAGCCCGTAGCGGGTGCTGTTAGCCCATGTGATCGCCTGCTCCTCGTCGGTGAAGCGCTGCACGGTGATCACCGGCCCGAAGATCTCGCGCTGGATCATCTCGTCGTCCTGCTCCAGACCGGCGATGACCGTTGGCTCCAGATAGAAGCCGGGCCGGTCGGGCTCCTTGCCGCCCGTGACGATCTCAGCGCGCTGAGGGCGGCGCTCGAGAAAGCCCTCCACGCGATCGCGCTGGCGCTTTGAGTTGACCGGTCCGAGCGTCGTGTCGGCTGCCAGCGTGTCGCCGATCACCAGGCCCTTCGCCTGCTCGGCCAGACCCGAGACGACGTCGTCGTACACGCCCCCGCCCGCCAGCACGCGCGTCGCCGCCGTGCAGTCCTGGCCGGCGTTGTAGTAGCCCGTGCCCGCGATCGTCTCGAGCGCGCTCTCGAGGCTGACGTCGTCGAAGACGACCACCGGCGCCTTGCCGCCCAGCTCCAGGTGCACGCGCTTGAGTGTGTCCGCCGCCGTGCGAGCGAGGTGCTTGCCCGTGTCGACCGAGCCCGTCAGGCCGAGCATGTCGACGCCCGGGTGCGAGATCAGCGCCTCCCCCGTCGGCTCGCCCGGACCGGTGACGACGTTGAGGACGCCCTTCGGCAGGATCTCGGCCGTCAACTCGGCGAACCTCAGCGTCGTGATCGGCGTCGTCTCGGCCGGCTTGAGCACGACCGTGTTGCCGGCCGCGAGCGCCGGCGCGATTTTCCAGATCGCCATCATCAGCGGGTAGTTCCACGGCGTCACCTGGCCGATCACCCCGACCGGCTCGCGCCTGGTGAACGAGGTGTAGCCCTCCATGTACTCGCCCGCCGCGCGACCCTCGAGCACGCGCGCCGCGCCGGCGAAGAAGCGCAGGTTGTCCGCCATCACGGGAAGCTCGTCGCTCTTGACCGCCTCGATCGGCTTGCCCGCGTTGAGCGCCTCCAGGCGCGCGATCTCCTCGCCGTGCTCCTCGAGCACCGCCGCCATCGCCAGCAGCGCTTCCGAGCGCTGCTGCGGCGTCGTCTGCGACCAGCTCTCGAATGCACGCCGCGCCGCCCCGACCGCGCGGTCGACCTCCTCCGGGGAGGAGCGCGGCGCGCGCGCCATCTCCTCGCCCGTCGCCGGGTTCAGCACCGGTTCGGTATCGCCCTCCGCGCCGAGGAGCTCGCCGTCGATGAAGTTCTTGAGCGTCTCTACCGTCGTTGCCATCTCGCTGCTCTCCTCTGCGTCGATCTTCTCCGGGGCAGTCGCCCGCGCCCCAAGCTACACGGTCGCGAAGGGCTCGCCGAGCGCTTCGGCGACGGCCGGATGGGTTATCTCCCCCGCGCGCACGTTGAGCCCTCCGCGCAGCGCGGGGTTGGCCTGCAGCGCTCCGTCCACGCCCAGCTCCGCCAGTTCGAGCACGTACGGCAGCGTCGCATTCGTGAGGGCGTACGTCGAGGTGATCGGCACCGCGCCGGGCATGTTCGTGACGCAGTAGTGGGTGATCCCGTCGACTTCGTACGTCGGGTCCGAGTGCGTGGTCGGGCGCGAGGTCTCAAAGCACCCGCCCTGGTCGATCGAGACGTCCACGAGCACCGCGTTGCGCTTCATCAGCTTCAGCTGCTCCCGCGTGACCACGTGCGGCGCGCGACCTCCGTGCACGAGCACCGCGCCGATCACGAGGTCGGCGAGCGGCAGCATCTGCTCGATCGCAAGCGCCGAGGAGTACACCGTCGAGGCGCGTCCCCCGAACGCCACTTCGAGCTCGCGCAGGCGGTCGATCGAGCGGTCGAACACGAACACGTCCGACTCCATGCCGATCGCGATGAAGGCGGCGTTCATCCCCACCACGCCGCCGCCGATCACGAGCACCGTGGCCGCCGCCACGCCGGGCACCCCGCCCAGCAGGATGCCGCGCCCGCCGAGCGGCTTCTCGAGCATGAACGCGCCCGCCTGCGTGGCGATCTTCCCTGCCACCTCGCTCATCGGGGCCAGCAGCGGCAGCCGGCCCGCCGCGTCCTCGACCGTCTCGTAGGCGATGCAGGTCGCGCCGGAGCCCTGCAGGCCGCGCGCCAGCTCCGGCTCGGCCGCCAGGTGCAGGTAGGTGAACAGCGTCTGCCCCGCCCGCAGCATCGCGACCTCGGACGCCTGCGGCTCCTTCACCTTCAGCACCAGCTCGGCCTCGGCGAACACCGTCGCCGCGTCGGCCAAGATCAGCGCGCCCTGGGCGACGAACTCCTCGTCGCCCAGCGCGCTGCCCTCGCCCGCTCCCGCCTGCACCATCACCTCGTGGCCGCGCGAGGTCAGCTCGCGCACGCCCGCCGGGGTGATCGCCACGCGGTACTCGTCCGGCTTGATCTCGCTTGGCACGCCGATTCTCATCGCCACAGGCCCCCCTCGACCGTGGTGCGTGGCCACGCAGCGGAGCTCCGGCCGGTCGTGGCCTGGATCGAGTAAATCCTCACCGCGCGAGCTCCCGCCCCCGCAACGCCAGCCAGAACTCGATGCGATCGCGGGCGCTCGAGAAGTCGCGCCCCGTCAGCTGCTCAACGCGGCGCACGCGATAGCGGAGCGTGTGGCGGTGGCAGAACAGGGCCGCCGCCGCCTTCTCCCAGTGCCCGTTGTGTTCGATGAACACGTCGAGCGAGCGCAGGAGCTCCTCGCCGTAGTCGCCCTCGTCCTGCTCCACCGGCCCGAGCACGCCGCGGCAGTAGGAGAGCAGCGCGTCATCGTCCTGCAGCGAGAGCAGGAGCTGGAAGGCGCCCAGGTCGCGGTAGGTGGCGACCTCCGGGCTGCTGCCGTTCTGCAGGCGCACCGCCTCCAGCGCGCAGCGCGCCTCGTGGAAGCTGAGGCGAAGCGAGTGCGCCGGCCCCGCACGGCTCGCCGCCGCGCGGACCTCGCCGAAGCGCGCACACAGCTCGCCGCGCAGCTTGCGCGCCAGCTCGAAGGGCTCGACGCTCGTGGCATCGATCACGGCGCACAACAGGCCCGCCCTGATCGCCACCAGGCTGTGCGTGCGCTCGTGCTCGAGCGCACGTTCCAGCGGCGCCGCCGCCGCCGTCGGGTCCTCCAGCGCGAACGCCAGCACCGCGACCTGATCGCCGATCCCGAACGGGCGCAGGCGCGCCTGCACCTCCTCCGGGTAGAGGTGGCCCGTCAGCGCCTCCGCGAGCACGTCGCCCGCCATGTTGCGCTGGAGCATTTCGTAGCGCTCGTTGACCAGCTGGGCGAAGGCTCGCTCCGTGATCGCGATGAACGGCAGCTCGTAAGGCACCTCGAACAGCGGGAAGCTGCGCTTGCGCGCCGCCGCCACGAGCGCCGCCGGCAGGCGCTTGTGCCTGAAGCCCGTGCCGAAGCCGAGGCCCGCGATGCGATGGTCGGCGAGCCGGTCGATCAGCTCACGTTGGCTCTTGGGCCCGTCCAGCTGCAGCCCGGTGGTCAGCAGCAGCTCGCCGCCGCGCAGCCACGGCGTCGGGTCCTCGAGCTCCGTGCTGTGGACCCAGCGCACGTGGGCGTGCGCCGACTCCTGGCCGCTCGCAAGCTCCAGGCCGAGTTCCGCGATCAGGCTTTCGACTGTGAGCTCCATGACGCCATCCGCTCGCCCGCCTCGCTCAGCACCGGCCGCAGCACCGCCTCGATCTCCTCGAACTGCTCCTCACCCGCGATCAGCGGCGGCGAGAGCTGCACGATCGGGTCGCCGCGATCGTCCGTGCGGCAGATCAGACCGCGCCGGTACAGCTCGCCCGAGAGGAATCCGCGCAGCAGCTGCTCCGATTCCTCGTCGTCGAACGTCTCCTTCGTCTCCTTGTCCTTGACCAGCTCGATCGCCTGGAAGTAGCCCGCCCCGCGCACGTCGCCGACGATCGGCAGGTCGTACAGGCTCTCGAGCATGGCACGAAATCCCTTCTCGTTCTCGCGCACGTTGCCGTTCAGATCCTCGCGCTCCATCAGCTGGAGGTTCGCAAGGCCAACCGCGCACGCCACCGGGTGCCCGCCGAACGTGAAGCCGTGGACGAACGATGCCTTGCCGTGCATGAACGGCTCGGCGATGTGGTCGCCGGCGATCACCGCGCCAAGCGGTGCGTAGGCCGAGCTGATCCCCTTCGCCGTCGTGATCATGTCCGGCTGATAGCCGTAGCGTTCGCAGCCGAACCAGTGGCCGAGCCGGCCCCAGGCGCAGATCACCTCATCCGAGATCAGGAGCACGCCGTGGCGATCGCAGATCTCGCGGACCCGCTGGAAGTAGCCCTCCTGCGGCACGAAGCAGCCGCCGCCGTTCTGGACCGGCTCGAGGATCACCGCCGCCACCGTGTCCGGCCCCTCGAACAGGATCGCCTCCTCGATCGCATCCGCCGCCCACAGCGGGTCGCGGTCCTCGCTCCAGCGATATGAGTTGGTGTTCGGCACGTGCGTGCCGCCCGGAGTCAGCGGTTCGAACGGCTCACGCAGCGGTGGCAGCCCCGTCGCCGTCAGGGCGCCCATCGAGGTGCCGTGGTAGGCGAGGTTGCGGGAGACCAGCTTGTGCCGCGTCGCGTCCCCGCGCGCGCGGTGGTAGGACTTGGCGAGCTTCCACGCCGACTCGACCGCCTCCGAGCCGCCCGAGGTGAAGAACACGCGGTTGAGGTTGCCCGGCGCGAGCTGCGCGATCCGCGCCGCCAGCTCGATCGCCGGCGGGTGCGCGTAGCTCCAGTTCGTGTAGAAGCCGAGCTCCTTCGCCTGTGCCGCCGCCGCGTCGCCGAGCTCGGCGCGGCCGTGGCCGGCGTTGACGCAGTACAGCGCCGAGAGCCCGTCCAGGTAACGCCTGCCGTGCTCGTCGTAGACGTAGCAGCCCTCGCCGCGCACGATCACCGGCACCGCGTGGTGCTCGTCGTAGGAGCCCATCCGCGTGAAGTGCATCCAGAGATTGCGCCGCGCCAGCCGCTGCAGCCGGTCCGGGTCTTCCGCCACCGCCGTGCCGGCCGGTCCGGGCGCCCACGGCGTCCCGGTCGATTCGCTCGCCGTCCCGCTCGCGCCGGCCATCTGATCGAGATCTGCGGAGTCGCTCATTGCATCCACCCCCTATCGAGGCGCCTGCGCGCCCGGCTATCGCCGATAGACACTACGGACAACAATACTGCCGCCCGATGCCTGCCTCAATGACCCCTCTCGACAAAGAGGCCGGATGGCATTTGTACAGGATGTACAGCGCGTCTTCTGCTTTTTGGGACGCTCGCACCTTGTTTCGCCGCCGCCGTGTCTCGTAACTTTCATCACCAGGCGAGAGCCACCAACCCAAACGAGGGAGAGGAGCAAACACGATGGCGAGCGAAGGTGCCGTCGCAGCGGGCGTCCCGGCAACGGGGCGGGTCGAGAGCAAGGGTCTCAAGAGCAACGCGATCGGCTACGTCTCGAACGTCGTCATCGGTGTGGCCTCGGTCGCGCCTGCGTACTCGCTCGCCGCGACGCTCGGGTTCATCGTCGCCGAACCGGGGATAGGCGTACACGCCCCCGGCGTGCTGCTCGCGGCATTCGTGCCGATGCTCCTGGTCGCCCTCGCCTACCGCTACCTGAACAAGGCGGATCCCGACGCCGGCACCACCTTCGCGTGGACGACGCGGGCGTTCGGGCCGGGCACCGGCTGGGTCAACGGGTGGGCGATCTTCCTCGCCGACGTGCTCGTGATGGCGTCGCTGGGGCTCATCGCCGCGACGTACACCTACAAGCTGTTCGGCTGGCATTGGGCGGAAACCCACAAGGGCGCGGGCCTGGCGGGATGCGCCCTGTGGATCCTGCTGATGACGTGGATCTGCCACCGCGGGATCGAGTTGTCCGCACGGCTCCAGCAAGTGCTGCTCAGCTTCGAGGTCACGATGCTGGCGATCTTCGCGGTCGTCGCGCTCGTCGACGTGTACACGGGCAGCCCGTCGCACTCGATCGAACCGCAGGCCTCGTGGTTCAACCCGTTCGCGATACCTTTCCACGACCTCGTCATCGCCCTGCTGCTCGGAATCTTCATCTACTGGGGTTGGGATTCCGGCGTCGCCGTCAACGAGGAGTCCGAGGACTCCAACGAGGGGCCCGGACGCGCGGCGGTCGTCTCGACACTGCTGCTGGTCGCGATCTACCTGGTCGTCTCGGCCGGCGCGCAGGCGTACCACGGCACCGCCTTCATCGCCAACGAAGAAAACGCCGAAGACGTGCTCAACGCCCTCGGCAAGGGCGTACTCGGGGCCGTCGGCGTGAAGTTCCTGATCGTCGCCGTGCTCACCTCGGCCGCGGCCTCCACGCAGACGACAATCCTGCCTACGGCGCGCACGACGCTGTCGATGGCGCACTGGGGGGCGATCCCGAAGGCGATCGGCAAGATCCATCCGCGCTTTCTGACGCCAACCGTCTCGACGTGGGGCTTCGGCCTGATCTCGATCGCCATCGCTTTCCCGCTGATCCTCGCCTCCGAAACGGCGCTCGAACTCGCCGTCGTCGCGCTGGGGATTCCGGTGTGTCTGTACTACGGCACAACCGGCTTCGCCTCCGCCTGGTACTACCGGCGCGAGCTGTTCGACAGCGCCCGCAAGTTCATCCTCGTCGGGCTCGCGCCGGTCGTCGGCGGGCTGATGTTCTACGGCATCGGCGGTTACGCGATCTACTACTACGGCAAAGCGGCCAACGTCGAAGGCAGTGAGACTTTCCTGAGCCTCACGCTGCCGCTGTGGTTCGGTGTCATCGGCATGGTGTTTGGCGCGATCCTGATGCTCGTCTCGCGCTTCTACTTCCGCCGGTTCTTCTCCCGCAAGACCGAAACGGCGCCGCCCGGCCTGCTCGACGCGCCCGTCGAGCGCGCGCCGGCGCACCTGATGGGACCCGAACACGTCACCACTGCCGCCCACCTGCTCACGCCGGAGGCAGGCGAGAATCCACCGCAGCGGCCGCCCGGCGCCTGAGCCCGGGCGGCTCGTCGAGCCGCCGGCCGGGCCGCCTACGCGCGGGGAGGAACCTCGACGACGCCGTGCGGCGAGCCCAGCTCGGCGAGCCGCTCCAGGAACGGCTGCGGCGGAAACGCCTCGGGGCCGAGCACGCCGCTGCCAGTCCACGCGCCCTCGTCGATCAGCTCGAGCGCGACCACGGGGTTGACGGCGGTCTGCCAGACGACGGCCTGGCTGCCGTATTCGCGCATCGTCTCCTCGTTGTCGACCACGTGGTAGAGGTAGGTCGAGCGCGGCTGACCGTCCTCGCCCGTCCCGCGTACCCAGGTCCCCGCGCACGTGCGTCCCGTCATCCGCTCGCCCAGCCTGGCCGGGTCGGGCAGCACGGCGGCGAGGAGATCGCGCGGTGCGACCTGCGCATCGCGCACCCGCACAGGCTCGGTCGAGTCGAGTCCCAGTTTGTGCAGGGTGCGCAGCACGTCGATGAACTCGGCGCCCAACCCGTACTTGAACGTGACGCGCCCGCAGTCGATGGCCCGCGGGATCAGCACGACCTCCTCGTGCTCCACGTTGACGCACTCGACCGTGCCGATGCCCTCGGGAAACTCGAACGCCTCGGGCTCGGAGAAGGGTGCGGTCGTGTAGAAGCCGCACTCGCGCTCCCAGATCAGGGGCGGGTTCAGGCACTCCTCGATCGTCGTCCAGATCGAGAAGGTAGGGGCGAAGTCATAGCCTTCGACGACCAGATCGGAGCCGTCGCGCACGCCGATCTCATCGACGCTCGAGAACAGCTCCTGCGCGGCGTAGGCGGCGAACACGTCGGACAGGCCCGGCTCGACGCCGATGCCCACGAGCGCCAGGATGCCCGCCTGCTCCCACGCCTCGTGCGCAGCGAGCTGCTGCTCGCCGAGCAGCCTGCCCGGCAGCTCATATGGCCGCTTCGGGTGCGGGCGCGACAGCGTCATCGCCATGTCCAGGTAGGGCACCTTGGCCTCGAAGCAGGCGCCGAAGATCGGCTCGTTGAAGCGCGGATCGCACGCGTTCAGGACGGCGTCCGGCCGCACGCGACCGATCAGGTCGACCACGCTCTGCTGCTCGGACGCGTCGACCCGCTCCGCCGAGAAGCGACCCGGCTCTCCGCGCGCCGCCACCGCCGCCTTCACCCGCTCCGGCGCGACGTCCGCCAGCACGATCTGATCGAAGGATGGGCGTCGTTGCGCGATGGCCGCGAACGCCGCACCGACGCCGCCGGCGCCAACAACCAGGATCTTCATCGAGCGCAGTGTGACGCAATCGGGGATGCCCCACCGGCAGATCGAGCGGCCGGCGATGCGCCGTTGTGTCGCAGGCGGCTCCCGTATGCTGCCCCGATCCCTCTTGTCGCGAACACGAGCAGACGATGAGCGCCGGGGTCCCCGCCCCCTCGCACACGCCGGCTGAGTCGCCCCCGCGTGCCGGCGGCGGGTCGCACCCGGCCGAGCGCAACGGGCGCGCCGACGGCGCTGCCTCCAAGCGGCTCGGCGTGGGTCGCTGGGCGCCCTCGACCGAGCTCGCGCGCGCCGAGGTCCTGTGGGCGGTCCTCGCCGGGGTCGCCCTCGCCGTGCTCGTCACCTGGCCACTCGTGCTGCACCTGCCGAGCCGCATCTCGCCCGACCTCGGCGACCCCGTTCGCACTGCCTGGCAGGTGGCCTGGGTCGGCCACGCGCTCCTGCACGACCCGCTGCACCTGTTCAACTCGAACGCCTTCTATCCGCACCCGCTCAGCCTCGCCTTCTCGGACTCGCTGCTCGGGTACGGGCCGGCCGGGTTCTTCGGCTCCGGTACGGTCGCCGCGCTCGTCCGTTACAACCTTCTGTTCCTCTTCGCCTGGTCGCTGGCCTTCGTCGGCTGCTACCTGCTCGCGCGCGAGCTCGGCCTGCGCAAGCTCGGGGCTGCCGCGGCCGCTGCCGCCTTCGCCTACGCGCCCTACCGCGTGACGGAGGCCGGTCACCTGCACGTGATCTCCTCCGGCGGGATCGGGCTCGCGCTGTTCCTGCTGCTGCGCGGCTATCGGCGCTCCTCACACGGCCTCGTGATCGCCGGCTGGCTCGTGTCGGCCTGGCAGATCTCGCTCGGCTTCACGCTGGGGCTGCAGTTCGCGTATCTGCTGGCGGTGCTCGCCGTGCTCGCCGCACTCTGGTGGTTGCTCGCCGGGCGCCCCTCGCTCAGACGCGATCTGATCGCGATCACTTGCATCGGCATGCTCATCGTCGGCGCCGTCACCGTGTACGAGGCGCGCCCGTACGTGAAGGTCTCCCACGAGTACCCCACCGCCAAGCGCACGATCAGGGAAGTCGAGAACTACTCCGCCGGGCCGGCAGCCTGGCTGTCGGCCTCCTCGGAGAACCGCGTATGGGGCGACTTGACCTCCGGCGCGCGCGAGCAGGTGCACTCGAAGAACGAGCAGGTGCTGTTCCCCGGCGGCTTCATCCTGCTGCTCGGGCTGATCGGGCTGGCCGCTCCCTTCTACACGCGCCGATTGCGGATCGGGCTGGCGGCGGGGGTCGTCGTCTGCGCCGTGCTCGCGGTCGGACTCGGGCTCACCGGTTACGGCTATCCCTATCGCCTGCTGTTCAACTACGCCCCCGGCTGGGACGGCGTGCGCGTGCCGGGCCGTGTGTTCACGCTGGCCACGCTGTTCCTCGCCCTGCTCGCCGGAGCAGGAGCGCAGTTGCTCGCAGGCAAGCTCGGCGCGTTCGCCACTCGCCGCTTCAGCCGCGCGGGCCGCGGCTCGGGCGAGGGCGGCGGCCTGGGCGCGAGCGAGCCCGCCGGCGATCGATCGGGCTCGCGGCTGGCGTCGCTCACGGCCGTCGTCGGCGTGGTGATCGTGATCGGGATCGTCGGCGAAGGCGCGGGCCACATGGCCCACCCGGTCGTGCCGCAGCCGGCGCGCGCCGAGATCGGTCTGCCCGGCCCGCGCCTGGACCTGCCCACCGACGGTCCCTACGACCGCATATGGCAGTACTTCTCGACCGACGGCTTCTACAAGATCCCGATCGGCAACTCGACCTTCGACATACCCGCGGTGGACGACATTCGCGGCGGGGTTCACAACTTCCCAGACAAGGCGAGCGTCGAGAAGCTCCGCTACTACGGGGTCCGAACCGCCGTGCTCCACGTGGCGCCATTCAAGGAACTGCCCCCCTCCCATGGCTTTGCGCAGCTAGAGCCACGGAACCCGGCGGCGGCGGCTGCCAAGCCGATCGCGGGCCTGGGCATCACGCGCAGACGCGTCGGCTCGCTCGTGATCTATGAGATCGGGCCCGGGCCGGCGGCGCTGCACGGAAGCAACTGATGCGCGGGCATCTGCGCAGCAATCGCCTCGCGCTCGTCGCGATCGTGCTCGTCAGCGTCGCCTACGCGACCATGATCCAGAGCTTCTCCTGGAACCAGACGTCCCACTACGACCTGATCCGCTCGCTCAACGTCGAACGGACGAACATCGACTCCTACCAGGAGAACACGGGCGACAAGGTCTTCTACAAGGGCCACTGGTACTCGGCGCGCGCGCCCGGCCTTGCGCTGTTCGCGCTGCCCTTCTACGACACGCTCAAAGGCCTCGACGCCGAACGCTGGACGCGCAGCTCCGAAGCACTGCGCGGGGAAGACGAGATGATCTACCTGATCGGCCTATGGGGCAACGTGCTGCCCGGTCTGCTGCTGCTGCTGCTCGTCTGGCGCGTGGCCGATCGCTTCGAGCCGGGCTACGGCGCCGCCGCCGCCGTCGCGCTCGGGCTGGGCACGATGGTGCTGCCGCTGTCGACGCTGCTGTTCTCGCACGTGTTCGCGGCCTTCCTCGGCTTCGGCGCCTTCGCGCTGATGCTGCGCGAGCGCGACGGGCCGCCTGCCCCCTCGCTGCTGGCGCTCGCCGGCGTGGCGATGGGCTACGCCGTCGGCTCCGAGTACCCCGTCTTCTTCGTCGGGGCCGTGCTCGGGCTGTATCTGCTCTCGCGCCGCGACACGCTCAACGTGCGCGGCGTACTCACGCGCGCCGGTGCGTACATCGGCGGCGGCATCGTCGGCATCGTGCCGCTGCTGCTCTACAACCACTACGCCTTCCATTCCTGGACGCACCTGGCCTACTCCGACGTGCCGCGCCAGCAGAAAGGCTTCTTCGGCATCGACGTGCCGAGCCTGAAGGTGCTCGCCACGCTGCTGTTCGACTCGCGCGGCCTGCTCACGATCTCGCCCGTGCTGATCATGGGCGCGGTCGGCGCCGTGCTGCTCTACCGCCGCGGCAAGCGCGCCGAGGCCCTGACGATCGGCGGCATCTGCCTCTGCTACGTCGGCTACAACTCGGGCTACTACCTGCCCTTCGGCGGCGGCTTCATGGGTCCGCGCTTCCTGACCACGATGCTGCCGTTCCTGGCCGTCCCGCTCGGCCTCGCCTTCAAGCGCTACCCCGGTCCGACGATCGCGCTCGCCGCCGTCTCGATCGCGACCACGGTGATCGCCACTATCACTCACCCGCTCGTCGGCTACGAGAACGAGACGGTCGTGTGGACGCGCTTCCTCAGCCGCGGGTTCTTCCAGCCGACGATCGCGAGCTCTTTCGGCGCCGGCCGCGGCTGGGGCGGGATCTGGCCGTTTCTGCTCGCCGCCGGCGCCGGCGTGGCGCTCGCCGGCTTCGCCACGGCCCGTGTGCGCCTGAGCGCGCGCTCGCTCGGTGCGGGCGCGCTCGCCCTGCTCGCCTGGGGGCTGTTCGCCGCGCTCGCCCCGACCGCGCTGGGGATCGACCACGAGGGGCTGCTGAGCATCGTCGGGGCGGGCGACCACACGGCGCTCAACCTGAAGCTGCACGACGGCGCCACCTATCCGCTGACCAAGCTCGTGCTGATCGCCGCCGGCGCGGGACTGCTGGCGCTCGCTGCTGCGCGGCTGCTGCGCAACGAGCCCTCGCCGCCGGTGGCAGCGGAGCGCGGGAGCGCCGGGGACGAGCCCGAGGACCGGACCGACCGTCGCGCCACGGCCGGTCCGTCGGGCCGGCCGGCCGTCAGTGGCTACTGATGCGCGAGACGTTGCACTTGGCTCCATGCAGCCGCTTGCATACGGTCACGTAGCCGGGGCGCGGAATGTGGTGGTTGTCGGTGAGGCCGGCGTCGAAGCGCGTCGTCGTGTTGCCGCCCGTCCAGTCGTAGATGTACAGGCGCTTGATCCTCGAGTTCGCGGCGGCCACGTTGAACATGTAGTTGAGCACCTTCGAGGCGCGCCTCAGACCTGAGCCGAACCTGTTCGGGAAGGCACCGCCGAATTTGACGATGCCGCCGGTCTCGCTCAGCCACGTCTGCCCGCCCAGGGCCCTCACGAGTTCCCGGGTGCGCCAGCTCTGCATGCGGTTGATGTCCGAGTAGTTGTGCAGCCCCCAGATCCTCGGCATCACCGTGCGAATTTTGCCGACTTCACGCTTGAATTCGGAGATGTAGCGAAGCGTCGGCCCGATTTTGTTGGCGTCGAGCACGTCCAGCCCGATCGCGGTGCACCCTTTGCACACGCGGATCAGTGCCTGGTAGTACCTCGCCGCCGCCGACGCGGAGGGGCTCGCGAGCACGCCGCGGATGTTGCCGCGGTTGGCCTCGTTCCACGACTGGTACTGCCTGACCTTCGGGAACAGCTTCACGAATTTCTGCACGTAGTGCCGGTAGAGGGCGACGCTGGGCAGCTTCGTCGGCGTGTACTCGGAGTGGTAGAAGGCGATCAGGACCTGCACGTGCGCCGCTTCGGCGGCCTTGATCCAGATCTTCGCCTTGTCGAGCGAGTACGAGTGCGCGACCGCGTCGTAGGGGACGATGTAGCGCGCGATTTTCGTGTGCAGCTGGAGCCAGTTGGGATCCGTGAACATCTGCACCTTCTGATCGCCAAGCCCCGTGAAGTACCTCGAGGCGGCGTGGGCGCGTGGACCGGCCTTGGTCGCGTGCCCCGCCTTGGTCGCGCCTGCAGGGCCGGGGTGGCCCAGCGCGAGCGCCGCGAACAGGGCGGCGACGGAGACGAGGGTCGCGAGCAGGACGGGGCGTCGGGGGAGGTGGTGATGAAGATTGGGCATATGCACGCGGGAACAGGGTCGGGGGGACGAGAGTTGCGCAGTTGCGCAGGGCCGCAACGAGTCTTACGCACCCTTTAGCCCGCACCCTGCAATCCCACTCGATATTTAGGGCAGATTTAGCTAGCGCCGCTCACTGGCCGCGGGCACGCGCGGCCGCGGCCAAGGTGAATCGGCTCCTGTCGAACGCGTCCGCCGCCGCAGATGGGGTCCGCGCCCCATTCAAGGCCCCCCGAGCACATGCGAACGTCCCGGCACGCGACGAACGAGGAGACCGATGCCCAACGCAATGCAAGCCAGTCGGCAGCGATACGCAGGCCGCAGGCCCGACATCTACTCGACGGCGGGACTGATCCGCGTGCAGGTGGTCGATGACCACCCGGCGGTTCGGCGTGGGCTCGTGCAGCTGCTCGAAGAACAGCCCGATCTGCTCGTCACGGCCGTGGCCGCCGATGCGACGGGCGCCCTGGCTCAAGTCAAACGCGAGTCGATAGACATCGCAGTGGTCGACTACCACCTCGATGGTCTCAACGGCCTGTGGCTGAGCCAGCAGATGCAGCGGCTGCGGGACCCGCCGCGGCTGGTCATGTACTCGGCCTACGCGAACGACCACCTCGCGGCGAGCTGCGTCGTCGCCGACGTCGACGCGGTCCTCAACAAGGGCGGCCTCGGCTCGGAGCTTTGCGACGCGATCCGCGCGGTCGCGCACGGCCGGCGTCTGCTACCGAGCCTGCCCCAGCCGCTCGCCGACCTGCTGAGCCGCCGCCTGGACGATGGCGAGCTGCCGATCTTCGGCATGCTCCTGGCCGGGATCTCCCGGGCGGAGATCTGCCAGACGATGCGCATCTCGGAAGCCGAGCTCGCATCTCGCAAGGTGTCGATGCTGCGCAAGCTCGAGGCCCTGCCCGGGGAGGCCGACGGTCGCAGACCAGGGCGGAGGCGCATCGGACTCGAACGCCGGCGCCCTCAGCCCCGCGCGGACGCCGGGCTGAGCATGTGAGCGAACGAACTCGAGGAGAACGCCGATGGCACGCCTGATCGTGATAGCCGACATCCCCCAAGCAACCAAGATCAATGGCCCGATCCTGATGGACGAGGAGGTCAATCCGGCCCACCTGGCCAATGAGCACACCTCGCAGCAGATCATCGAGCGCGTGGCCTGGGCCGTTCTCGACGCGGATGAGGATCGGGAACGATGCGCCTCCTGACACGGCGCCAGCTCGCGTGCCTGGCGGAACTCCCCGACGACTACCGTGTCCTCGGCGAGCGAGCGGGCACGCCCATCGTCGAAGGGCCCCACGGCGAGACTCTGCGCGTCCAGCCGAACGGCCGCATGGTCGCGACATCGGTGCAGAAGGTTCAGTCCTATCTCGAGATGGAGCGGTGCTGAAGGGGAAGCGGCCGGTTCGCGCAAGAATCGTGAGGTGAGCGCGTCCGCCGAGTCCAGCTCCCGCCACCCCAGGCGCCGGCACTACAGACCGCTGTTTCAGCGGGTCGTGGCAGCCAACGCCCTGCTCCTGATCGCGGCATGCCTCGTGACCGTGCTGGTTCTCTCGCCGGGCAAGATCTCATCCTTCGCGGCAGGTGAGGCGGTCGTGCTCGTGACCGCGCTCGCCATGGTCGCGCTGATCAACCTCGTGCTCGTCCGCCGAGCGGTCGCTCCGCTGCAGGCGGTGAACGAGCTCGCGCGACGCGTCAACCTGTCGAACCCGGGCCAGCGCATTCCCGGAGCCCAGCCCACCTCGGAGGCGGGGGAGCTCGCGCTCACGTTCAACGAAATGCTCAGCCGGCTCGAACAGGAGCGCCGCGAGTCGACGCGCCGCGTGCTCGCCGCCCACGAGTCCGAGCGGCTGCGGATCGCGCAGGAGCTCCACGACGAGGTGGGGCAGACCCTGACGGCCGTGCTGCTCCAGTTGAGCCGCCTCGAAGCGCGACTGCCCGTGGACCTTCGCGGCGAGCTTCGCGAGGCACAGGAAGCCGCGCGCGAGAGCCTCGAGGATGTGAGACGGATCGCGGCCGATCTCCGCCCCGAGACGCTCAACGACCTCGGTTTGGCGAGTGCGCTGGCAGCGCTCGCAAACGGGTTCGGCCAACGCGCCGGCGTGGATGTTGCGCTGCGCATCGACAAGGCGTTGCCACAGCTCAGCGCCGAAGCGGAGCTCGTCGTCTACAGGGTGGCCCAGGAGGCGCTCACCAACGTCGCGCGTCACGCCGGCAGCGCGACGGCGGATCTGACGTTGGTAAGCGAGGGACACCGACTCAAGCTGACCGTGCGCGATCACGGCCGTGGCCTTCCGCGCGAGGGCGACGTCGAAGGCAATGGCGTGCGCGGCATGCGCGAGCGGGCCGGCCTGATCGGGGCGAGCCTGAAACTCGAACCTCCGCCGCAGGGCGCAGGAGCCCAGACGGTCCTCGACGTGCCGCTGGCGGGTGCGCGATGAGCGGCTTGACCACCAGGATCCTGCTCGCCGACGATCACGCGCTGGTGCGGCGTGGGCTGCGTCTGATCCTCGATGCCCACCCCGATCTCGAAGTGGTCGCCGAGGCGAGCGACGGCGCCGAGGCGGTCAGGCTGGCGCTCGAGGACCACATCGACCTGGTCATCCTCGACGTCTCGATGCCGCGCATGACCGGCCTGCAGGCCGTCAGGGAGCTCCACCAGCGCCGCCCGGAGCTGCCCGCGCTGATCCTCTCGATGCACGAGAACGAGCAGTACCTGTTCGAGGCGCTTCGCGCCGGCGCAGCCGGATACGTCGTCAAGAAGGTCGCCGACCGCGACCTCGTCGAGGCCTGCCGCGCCACGATCCGGGGCGAGCCGTTTCTGTATCCGGGCGAGGTGACGAGCCTCGTCAAGGACTATCTCAGCCGCGTACGCAACGGCGAGACGCCGCGCAATCCGCTCACGCCGCGTGAGACCGAAGTGATCAAGCTCGTGGCCGAGAGCTACACGAACCGGCAGATCGCGGAGGCGCTCGTGATCAGCGAGAGCACCGTCGAGCGCCATCGCGCCAACATCCTCGAGAAGCTCGGCATGCGCGACCGTGTCGAGCTCACGCGCTACGCGATCCGCAACGGCCTGGTCGAGCCCTAGCGGACCCTCACAGCGAGAATCGGTAGCCCACGCCCGGATCGGTCACGATGTAACGCGGCCCGGTCGTCCCGTCCGGCTCGATCTTCGCCCGCAGCCGCGCGATGTGCGTGCGCAGCGGCTGGACGTCGTCCACGTACTCCGGCCCCCAGACCTCGGCGATCAGCTTGCGGTGGGTCATCAGGCGCCCGCGGTTGCGCAACAGCGCGCGCAGCAGCTCGAACTCGATCGGCGTCAGATGGACTGGCTCGCCGCCGCGCAGCACGACGCGGCCGGCGAGGTCGACCTCGAGGCCCTCGACCACGATCCGGGGCTCCTCCTCCGCCGGGGCGGCGCGCCGCAGCGCCGCCTGCAGACGCGCCACCAGCTCGCGCGCCCCGAACGGCTTGGTTATGTAGTCGTCGGCCCCAGCCTCCAGAGCCCGCACCTTCTGCTCCTCTTCGCCCAGCGCCGAGAGGACGAGGATCGGCATCTCGCTCCACTCGCGCAGGCTGCGTGTCACCTCGACGCCGTCGCCGTCGGGGAGCACGAGATCGATGATCGCCGCATCCGGTGGACGCACTGCGGCGAGGTCGAGTGCCTCGGACGCCGTCGCCGCCGGTACCGCCTCGAAGCCGGCCTCGCGCAGCACCACCTTCAGCGCGCGCACGATCTGCGACTCGTCGTCGACGACCAGCACGCGCACGGGCGGCGCTGGGGCGGTCTGCCCCTCCGCGCTCACGCCCGCGCCACCGTCTGCTCGGCCCCGCCAGCTCGGCTCGTTGCTCCCGCCTCGGTCAGCGGCAGTTCGAACACGAACGACGCGCCCTGACCGGGCAGCGACTCGACGTGCAGCGCGCCGGCGCTCGCCTCGGTGAACCCGCGCGCGATCGCCAGGCCGAGGCCGGAACCCCGGTGGCCGCTCGCGGCGGTGCCCGCGCGGTAGAACGGCTCGAACACGCGCTCGAGCTGGGCCGGCGGAATGCCCGGACCCCGGTCGACGATCCGGACGATGACGCGATCGGCGCCCGGCCTGAGGGCTTCGCCGGGCTCGCCGACGACGTCTGTGGCCGAGGCGGTTGCGGGCGAATTGCTCGGCGCCCGTGCCAGACCGCGCACCGCGCGAGCGCGCACAGAGACCGGGTGTCCGCCCGAGTGGCGCCTGGCGTTCTCCAGCACGTTCACGAAGGCGCGCTCCATCTGCACCGGGTCGACGCTCACGAGCGGCAGCTCGCGATCGATCGACAGGCTGAAGTCCTCCGGGCCCGGGCCGAGCTCGGCAACGGCTGCACGTATCAGCTCCTCCACCGAGGTCCAATCCCTTCGCGGCTCGGCCGCCCCGGCTTCCAGCCGCGAGAGATCGAGCAGGTTGTCGACCAGCCGTGACAGCCGCTTCGCCTCCTCGACGATCACCGCCGCCAGCTCCGCGCGCTCGGGCTGCGACAGCGACGGCGAGCCGAGCGCCTCGCCGGCCGCCGAGATCGCCGTCAGCGGCGAGCGCAGATCGTGGGAGACCGCGCGCAGGAGCGCCGTCTTGACCGTGTCGGCGCGCCGCAGGGCGGCCGTCTCGACGACGTCTTCGAGCAGCCCCTCGCGCTCCAGCGCCGCGCTCAGCAGCGACTCGAGCGCGGGCACGACACGCTCCTGCAGCCTGCGCAGGCTCGCCTCCGGGGTATCCGCGCCGACGAGCAGCGTTCCCAGGCGACGGGTGCCGTCGCGCAGCGGGAAGGCGACCGTACGCTCATCGCCTTCGACCGCGTCCATCTCGATCGCGGCCGAGGAGAGCTCGAGCGCCTGCGCCAGTCGCGCCGCCGCCGTCGGCAGCGCCGTGGCCAGATCGTCCCCCCGCAGCAACAGGCGCGCCATCTCGGCCGCCAGGTCGGCCTCGCGTCGCCGCGCCTCCGCATCGCGCGCTCGGGCGCGCGTCACCTCCGCCACCGAGCTCGCCAGCCCGGCGACCGCGAGGAAGGCGATCAGCGCGACCCAGTTGCTCGAATCCCTGATCGCGAATTCCCCGACCGGCTCGAGGTGGAAGAAGCTCCAGGCGGCAGCGCTGAGAACGGCGGTCGCGCCGCCGAGCCACCCGCCCCAGATGACCGACACGACCAGCACCGCGGGGAGGTACACGACCGACAGCGAGACGACCGGTGCGATGTGCTTGAGCGGGTAGACGATCAGCGTGCACAGCGCGACCGCGGCCGCAACCGTGAGCAGTCCGGCCCGTCGCGAAGGCGGTTCTGGCGCGAGCAGGAAGCCGAACGGCGAGGACATCGCGCGACCAGCCTAGCCCCAGCGTGTGGCGGCTACAACGAACGTCTGGCCGCTGACGGCCATGCGGGCCGGCCTGCAGCGGATCGCCCGGCGCTTGTGATGTCGTGGATGCCTGGCTAGCTTGGCCGTCCATGTCGAGCAATCGCCATCGCTCGCCGCTGCGGCCTGCGCGGCGCCGCCGGCGCCATGCCCGCCGCGGCTCGCCCCTGCTCGCGCCGGGCCGCGCACGCGCCGCGCTCGTCGCGGCGCTCGTGCTCGTGCTCGCCGCGGGCGCGACGCTCGGATCGGTCGTCGTGGCCTCCGGAGCGTCCTCGGGTGCGCTTGAAGAAAAGATCGCGGCCTCGAGGGCCAAGGAAGGGCAGGTGCGCGCGGGGATCGGCGCTGACACACACCAGATCGCGGGCTTCCAGGGCAACATCGCCGACCTGCAGGAGCGCCTCTCGGCGCTCGAATCGAGCCTCGCGGTGGAGCGCAGCCTGCTCGAGAGCATCCGCTCGCAGCTGAGCGTCGCGCGCACGCGCCTGGCCGCACTGCAGGTCCAGCTCGACCACGACCGCCGCATCCTTGTGGCGCAGGTGGTCGCCGCCTACGAGGCGCCGCCGCCGGACATCGCGACCGTGATCCTCGAAGCGCATGGCTTTGCCGACCTGATCGAGCGCGTCGACAACCTGCGCGCGATCTCGCGCGAGAACGCCGCCGCAACGACCCACGTGATGCAGACGCAGAAGGAAGTCACCGCGCAGGCCAAGCACCTCGCGCAGCTCGAGAGCACGCACGCATCGGAGACGCGCGCCGTGGAGGTGCAGCGCAACGAGGTCGCCCTGCTGCACCTGGCGCTCGTCAACCGCCAGCTCGAGTTCATTCGCGCACGCGATGAAAAGAGCTCCGAGCTGGACGAACTGCGGTCGCACAAGCGCTCACTCGAACACGAGCTCGCGCACGTTCAAGCGCATGAGCTGGCCGCCGCCGGCGTCACCTACTCGGGCCCCATCGGCGAATTCAACGGCACACCGGAAGGCGACTACGGCTTCTTCCCCGCCGCCGGCACCAACTACAGCGTGGGCGAGGAGCCGACGCTCGCGGAACACCTCAACACGCTGGGCAAGGCGTTGCACCTGCACCTGATCGGAATCTCCGGCTACCGCTCCCCGCAGCACTCGGTCGAGGTCGGTGGCTTCGCCAACGACCCGCACACGCGCGGCGAAGCGTCCGACACGCCCGGCGTGGAGGGTGTGCCCGAGGCGACGCTGAATCAGTTCGGGCTGACGCGGCCGTTCCCGGGAGCGGCCGAGGCTGACCACATTCAGCTGCTCGGCAGCGCCTAGAGCCGCCAGGGCGCTGCGCGCGCCGGCGTCCTCGGTCGCTTACGTACGAAGTACGCCGCGCTCCCCTGCGTCCTTGGCGCGCTTGGCCCTGGCGGCTCTAGGAGGTGGTGGCGGGCTCGAGCCGCGGAGGCGCGCCATAGGGCACGAGCACCTCGGGCAGCTCGACCGAGCCGTCCTCGAGCTGCCCGTTCTCGAGCAGGGCGACGATCGTTCGCCCGACGGCCACGGCGGTCCCGTTGAGCGTGTGCGGCGTCTGGGTGCGCCCACCCTGTCCACCGCCGCCCGCTCCGGCGCGCATGCGAATGTCCAGCCGGCGCGCCTGGTAGTCGGTCGTGTTCGAGCACGACGTCAGCTCGCGGTAGCGCTGCTGGCTGGGCAGCCACGCCTCGCAGTCGTACTTCTTGGCGGCCGAGTTGCCGAGGTCGTTCACGGCGATGTTGACGACGCGGTAGGGCAGCGCGAGCTCGCCCAGGATCTCCTCCTCGATCGCGAGGATGCGCTCGTGCTCATCGGCGGAGTCCTCGGGCGCGACGAAGCTGAACATCTCGACCTTCTCGAACTGGTGCACGCGGAAGATGCCGCGCGTGTCCTTCCCGGCCGCACCGGCCTCGCGGCGGAAGCACGAGGAGAAGCCGGCGTAGCGCAGCGGCAGCTGCTCGCCCTGCAGGATCTCGCCGTCGTGCAGTGAGGCCAGCGCCACCTCCGAGGTGCCGACGAGGAAGAGCTCGTCCTCGGGCAGGGCGTAGAGCTGCTGCTCGGTGTCCGGCAGGAAGCCGGTGCCGTAGAGCGCGCGCTCGCGCACGAGCACTGGTGGGATCACCGGTTCGAAACCCTTTCCGCGCAGCTTCTGCAGCACCCAGCCGACGAGCGCCAGCTCGACCATCACGAGCTCGCCGCGCAGGTAGGCGAAGCGCGCGCCGGAGAGCTTGGCCGCATGGTCCATGTCGATCATCGACCCGGCCAACTCGAGATGGTCCCTCGCTTGAAAGGAGAACGACGGCGGCTCCCCCACCGTGCGCAGCTCCTCGTCGTCGGGGCCGCTCGCCGCCGTCGCGTCGGGCAGATTGGGCAGTCGCGCGAGCAGCTCGTCGAGCCGCTCCTTGGCACTCGCCGCCTGCTCGCCGAAGCGCTTGACCTGTGCGCTCAGCTCCTGCATCGCCCCGCGCAGCTCGGGCGCATCCTCGCCGCGCGACTTGGCCGCGCCGAACTCCTGCGAGCGCGCCTTCTGCTCCGCACGCAGACCCTCCGCCGACGTGGTCGCGCCGCGCCACTGCTCGTCGGCCTGCAGGAGCTCCTCGACGAGCCCTCTCAGCGACTCCTCGCGCCGAGCGAGGGCGTCGGCGACGCCCTCCGGGTCCTCCCTGATCCGCTTGAGGTCGAGCATGGCTCGCCGCCCGGCGGGCGCCCTATTTCGTGGACAGCGTGATCGGCGTGGACGGCGCTTTCTGCGCCTGGCTGCCGGAGTACTTGGCGAGGAAGTCGGCGACCGCCTTGGCGTCGTCACCGACGACGACGTTCTCCGGCATGACCGCCCCCGAGAAGCCCCCGTTGCGGATCGCGTAGAGAACCTGTTCGGGGTCCTCCTTGCGGATGTTGAAGTTGGGGCCGTTGACGCGGATCCGGTCCTTGATGCTGGTGGCCGAGCCCTGTGCGCCCACCACCGAGAGCGTGTGGCAGCCGGAGCAGTGTTCGCGGAACAGGACGGCGCCGCGGTAGTAGGAGCTCGTCTTGGCGACGCCCACTTCCTGCGAGCCGCACGCGCTCAGCGCGAGCGCCGCGAGGAGCAGGGCCACGAGCGGTGCGGCGATCTTCGCGCTAAGCCTCATGCAGGGGCGGAATATATAGGTCGGCGGGGCATCCAGCCCCGCCATCTGATGGGCATCGCCGCCCTCCAGGCGGCGTTGACCGGGACTTCGTCCCTCCTGCTCGCGCCGGCATCCGGTGCGCACCCACGCGCCCGGTCAGAACCCGTGAGCCGTGCCAGCGGCGCGCAGCGCGAGGAACGCGACGACGAGCGCGGAGAGGGCCATGATCCCGATCTCGCGGCGGACGATCTCGCGCACGACCACGCGCTGCTCGTCCTCGGGGAGGGCGCCGACCGCCTGGGGGTCGGCGAGCTGTCGCTGGTCGAGCACGGTCTGGGCGGCGGCGATGCGCAACTGCTCGGCCACGAAGCCGACGGCGAGCGGCAGCAGCGCATACAGGTAGAAGAGGTCGTCGCTCGAGTAGTGGCCGGCGGCTGCGAGCGAGCCGACGGCGAGCGCGAGCACCAGCGCCGATCCCTGTCCGGCGCGCAGCAGCAGCCAGAAGCAGCGGGCGGCGCGCTCGCTCGGATCGCCGTCGTGCCAGAGCCAGGCACCGAGCAGCCCGGCGAGCCCGTTGAGCGCGGCGACGGCGATCGAGCAGGCGACGACGGCCTGCGTCATGCGGGCGCCGAACGCCGGTCGGAAGACGTCTCGCAGACGCCGCCCGCCGGCCTCCCCGCGCCCCTCCTCGCACCCTTTTGAAGCCGCGATTTCGAGCCGATTGCCACTATGTAACAGATTGCCACAAGCGGTGATATAACAGCGTCCGGTGCTACGCAGCTATCTCCCGGCGATCGTTTTCCTGATACTCGGCGGCGCCGTGGGCGGAGCGTTTGCGGCGCTCAATTCTTACATCGGGCCGCGGCGCTCGACGCCGCACAAGCAGGACCCATACGAGTGCGGCCTGCCGTCTGAGGTCAAGCGCGGAATGCGCTTCGGGATCAGCTTCTATCTGATCGCGATGCTGTTCATCCTGTTCGACATCGAGGTCGCCTTCCTCTACCCGATCGCGGTCGAGCTGCGCGCGTTCGGCACGTTCGCGCTGGCGGAGACGATCGTCTTCATCGTGCTGCTGTTCGTGGCGTTCGTCTACGTGTGGCGCAGAGGGGCGCTCGAGTGGAAGTGAAGCGCGAGCCAGCGCTGCGCGTTCGCGAGCTGAACGCGCACCAACTCCTGCGCGGCAACGAGCTCGAGGGTGCGAACCGGCCCGCGCGGCTGGAGGGCGAGGAGCTCGAACAGTACGTCGAAGAGCGCGTGCTGCTGACGACGCTTGACAAAACGGTCGCCTGGGCGCGGTCCAACTCGTTCTTTCCACTCGGGTTCGGACTGGCGTGCTGCGCGATGGAGCAGTTCCACGCCGCCGGCCCGCGCATGGACATCGCGCGGTTCGGCTACGAGGCGTTCCGCGCCTCGCCACGTCAGGCAGACCTGATCATCCTCGCGGGACGGGTCTCGATCAAGATGGCGCCGATCATCCGCAAGCTCTACGACCAGATGCTCGAGCCCAAGTGGGCGATCTCGATGGGCGCGTGCTGCAGCTCGATGGGTGTGTTCAACAACTACGCACTCGTGCCTGCGGACAAGTTCATGCCCGTCGATCTCCACGTACCCGGGTGTCCGCCCCGCCCCGAGGCGTTGATGCACGGGATCCTCAAGCTCCGCAAGCTGGTGCAGGACGACCCGGACATGGGCTGGCGCGAGCGCTATGACGCCGTCGGCACCGAGGAGGCTCCCTCGGATGTGTAGTCGCCGCCTGCCGGCGACTCCAAGGCGATTGAATGCCTGACGCCACCGGGCTGGAGCTGCTCGCCCAGGAGCTCGGCGACGCGACGCTCGAGACCGTGTACTTCCGTGAACGGGCGACGCTGGTGGTCGATTCGGCGCAGATTCGCAGCGTCCTGACGACACTGCGCGCGAAGGGATACGCGTTCCTGGCGAGCGTCCACGGCGTGGACCACTATCCGGACGAGCCGCGCCTGGGCGTCGTCTACGAGCTGCTCGACATGAGCCGGGTCGACCGTGTCACGGTCAAGCTCCGCGTCCCCACCGATGCGCCGAGCGTCGATTCGGTCACCCCCGACTGGCCCACGGCCGATCACCAGGAGCGGGAGGTGTACGACATGTTCGGGGTGCTCTTCGACGGACACCCCGACCTGCGCAGGATCCTGATGCCCGAGGACTACGAGGGATACCCTCAGCGCCGCGATTTCCCGGTCGGCGGCGAACCGGTGATCTTCACGCGCAACGAGGCGAAATGGCTGGAGGGACGCGAGTGAGCGCCGGCGAGCAGCCGCCGTTGTCGGCGTACCGCAGGCGCGAGCAGAGCATCACGCTCTCTCCCCTGGACGAGCCGATCGAGCCCGAGGAGGGCGGTCCGGACACCACGCAGGAGCTGCTGACGCTCAACTTCGGCCCGCACCATCCCGCGACGCATGGCGTGCTGCGTCTGCTGGTGACGCTGCAGGGCGAGGTCGTGCGCGACGTCAAACCGATCATCGGCTACGTCCACACGGGAATCGAGAAGACCGCCGAGGACAAGGCCTACTGGAAGGTCATCCCGATCGTCGAGCGGATGGACTACCTGTCCTACTACTTCAACGCGATGGCCTACTGCGGCGCCGTCGAGAGCCTTCTCGAGGTAGAGGTGCCCGCGCGCGGACAGTACCTGCGAGTGATCCATCTCGAGCTCAACCGGATCGCCTCGCATCTGATCTGGCTCGGTACGAGCGCGCTCGATCTCGGCGCGGTCTCGATCTTCCTCTACTGCCTGCGCGAGCGCGAACTGATCCTCGACCTGTTCGAGCTGTCCTCGGGTGCGCGGATGCACACGCGCTACTTCCAGGTCGGCGGCGTGATCGAGGACATCCCCTCCGGGTTCGAGCGGCGCCTGCGTGAGTTCCTGAAGGTCATGCCAGAGCGCGCCGACGAGTACGGGGCGATCCTGAACTCCAACCAGATCGTGCTCGAGCGCCTGCGCGGCACGTGCCCGCTCGATGTGGACACGCTGCTGTCGCTGGGCGTCACCGGTCCCCTGCTGCGCGCCGCCGGAAATCCGTGGGATCTGCGCAAGGCCACGCCGTACAGCTCATACGAGGACTTCGAGTTCAAGATCCCGGTCGGCACGGTCGGCGACAACTACGACCGCTTCGCCGTGCGGCTGGCCGAGATCTACGAGTCGGTGCGCATCATCGAGCAGGCGCTCGACGGCCTGCCGGAAGGACCGCACATCACCGAGGACCGCAAGGTGGCGCTGCCTCCCCGCCACGAGCTCGCGACCTCGATGGAGGCGCTGATCCACCACTTCAAGCTCGTCACCGAGGGGTTCCGGGTCCCGCCGGGCGAGCTCTACTACCCGATCGAGTCGCCTCGCGGCGAGCTCGCCTGCTTCGTCCGATCCGACGGCAGCTCCAAGCCGGTGCGCGTCCACATGCGCGACCCGAGCTTCGTCAACCTGCAGGCGCTCTCCCACATGGTCGAGGGCGCCTACATCGCCGACATGATCGCCACCGTCGCGATGCTCGATCCGATCCTCGGAGGAATCGACCGTTGAGCCCGATGCCAGAGCGCGCAAGCGGCTGGGACCGGGCGAGCGATCCGGAGAAGGATCCAGCGCTGATCCCGGACCCCGCGACGACCGAGGTCCCGCCGGAGCTGCGCAAGCGGATCGAGGACGCGATGACGCTCTACCCCGAGCGCCATTCGGCGGCGATCCCGGCGCTGCACGCCGCGCAGGAGCTGCACGGCTGGTGCTCGCCCGAGGCGATCGAGCAGGTGGCGTGCGTGATGAGAGTGACACCCGCGTACCTGGACTCGGTGGCGAGCTTCTACGACATGCTCGAGAAGCGGCCGGTCGGCAAGCACAGCGTGTACGTGTGCACGAACATCTCCTGCTCGCTGCGCGGCGCCGACGCGCTGCTCGCGATGGTGCGCGAGCACGCCGACGATGACGCCGACTTCAACGTGCGCTCGTTCGAGTGCCTCGGGGCATGCGACATCGCGCCGATGGCCTCCGTGGACGGCGTCTACGTGGGGCCGCTCGAGCCCTCTGACGTTCCGCAGCTGCTCGACGACGCCCGCGCCGGGCGCCCGGTGCTGCCGCAGAAGCAGCTCGCCACACGGCTGGTGGCCGACCCGAACGCGAACTCGCAGGAGTTTCCGGCGCACGCGCCCGAGGAGGCTCGCCGATGACCGACATGCTCCTGTTCAAGGACATCGACGAGCCGGGGCTGAAGACGCTGGCCGTTTATGAGGCGCGTGGCGGCTACGACTCGCTGCGCAAGGCGCTGGCGCTGACGCCGGCGCAGGTGCTCGAGCAGCTCGAAGCCTCCGGTCTGCGCGGCCGCGGCGGCGCCGGTTTCCAGATGGGCAAGAAGGTCTCCTTCCTGCCGCAGGGCTCGATGGAGAAGTACCTGGTCTGCAACGCCGACGAGTCCGAGCCGGGCACGTTCAAGGATCGGGAACTGCTGCAGAAGAACCCACACGTCTTGATCGAGGGGATCGCGATCGCCGCCTACGCGGCGGGGACCGATCGCTCGTTCATCTACATACGCGGCGAGTACGTACTGCAGGCCGACGTGCTCGACGCGGCGCTCGCCGAAGCGCGCGAGGCAGGCTACATCGGCGAGCGCGTGCTCGACTCAGATCACTCGCTCACGCTCGTCGTCCATCGTGGGGCAGGCGCCTACATCTGTGGCGAGGAGACGGCCCTGCTCGACTCGCTGGAAGGCAAGCGTGGGAACCCGCGCCTGAAGCCGCCGTTCCCGGCCAACCAGGGCCTGTATCAGGGCCCGACGCTCATCAACAACGTCGAGACGCTGTCGACCGTGCCGTCGATCATCGCGCTCGGCGGCGAGCAGTACGCGAAGATCGGCGTGGAGACCTCGACCGGCACCAAGCTGGTCAGCGTCTCCGGCCACGTCCAGAAGCCGGGCAACTACGAGATCGAGCTCGGCATCCCCTCCCGGGAGATCATCTATGGCTTGGCCGGGGGACCTCCGGAGGGGCGCGAGATCAAGTGCTGGTTCCCCGGCGGCTCCTCCGCGCCGGTGCTGACTCCGGACGACCTCGACGTTCCCTACGACTTCGACTCGGTCGCCAAAGCGGGCTCGATGCTCGGCTCGGGCGCGATCATCGTCGTCGACGACTCGACGCCGATCGTCGACCTCGCACTGAAGGTGGCCAAGTTCTATCGCCACGAGTCCTGCGGCAAGTGCACGCCCTGCCGCGAGGGCACGAACTGGACGGTCAAGATGCTCGAGCGGATCGACTCGGGCGAGGCCACGCCGATGGACCTCGACATCATGGCCTCGGTCCAGGAGCACATCATCGGCAACTGCCTGTGCGTGCTGGGCGACGCGATGGCGATGCCCATCGGCTCGATGATCGCCAAGTTCCGCGAGGAGTTCGAGGAGCACATCGAGCAGGCTCGCGTCCGCCAGGAGCTGGCTGCACATGCCTAGGCCACAGCACAACACCATCACGTTCACCATCGACGGCCGCGAGGTGCAGGCGCCGGAGAACGCGATGCTCGTCGACGCGGCCAAGCACGGCGACGTCGAGATTCCGGTGTTCTGCTACGAGCCCAAGCTCGGCAACCCGGTCGGGGCCTGCCGCATGTGCCTGGTGGAAATCGAGGGCATCGGCAAGCTGCAGACCGGCTGCTCGACGCCCGTCAAGGACGGCATGGTCGTGCACACGCAGAGCGAGCGCGTCAAGGAGGCGCAGCGCTCGGTCGTGGAGTTCCTGCTGATCAACCATCCCCTGGACTGCCCCGTATGCGACAAGGGCGGCGAGTGCCCGTTGCAGGACATCAGCTTCGGCTGGGGCGACGGCATCTCGCGCTTCATCGAGCCCAAGCGCCATTTCGTCAAGCCGCTGGAGCTCTCGCCGAAGATCGCGATCGACCGCGAGCGCTGCATCCTCTGCTACCGCTGCGTGCGCTTCTCGCAGGAGGTCTCCGAGGACTACCAACTGGTGCTGCTCGAGCGCGGTGCGCACTCGTTCGTGTCGACCTTCGACGGACACCCGTACGTCGCGCCGTTCAGCGGCAACATCATCGAGCTGTGCCCGGTGGGCGCGCTGACCTCGCGCTCCTACCGCTTCCGCGCCCGCCCATGGGACATCGAGGACGCCGGCAGCGTCTGCACGCTCTGCCCGGCACAGTGCAACGTCAGCCTGACCGTGCGAGACGAGCGCGTCATGCGCGTGCTCGCGCGTGAGAACGACGAGGTCGACGACGGATGGCTGTGCGACCACGGCCGTTTCGCCTACCCGGCGTTGGCGCGCGGGACGAGCTCGGCTGAGGCCGGCGGCGATCGGGCGAGCCAGGTGCTCGAGCAAGCGTCGGCCGCCGGCAACGGCCACCCTCCGTCCGCCGAGCCGCCGACCGCGCCAAACGCAAACCCGCACGGCGTGCACGTCGGGATGCGCGTGAGCGAGCCGCTGCTGCGCGATGGTGGCGAGCTGCGCCCGGTCAGCTGGGAGCGCGCGCTGGAGGAGGTTGCCGCGATGCTCGAGCGCGCCGGCGCCCGGACGGCGGCGCTCGCGGGCAGCGGTGCCACCAACGAGGAGGGCTTTCTGCTGTCGCGGCTCATGCGCGAGACGCTCGGCTCGCCGCACGTGGACTCGCGCGCGAACGGCGCGCTGGCACTGGAGCTGCAGCGCGCGCTCGCCGAGCCGCGCCTGCAGGCGAAGGTGTCGGACCTCGAGTTCGCCCACGGCGTGCTCGTGCTCGACTGCGATCCGCTGCTCGACGCGCCGATCCTGGACCTTCGCCTGCGCAAGGGCGCCCGCCGCCATGGCCTCGAGATCGAGCGGGTTGCCGGCGAGAATCTGCGGGCCATGCGCGAGGCGGCGCTGCGACTGTCCGAGGCCGGCGCGGAGCTCGTGATCCTGTGGGGCGAGCGCTTCGGCGCCGGCAGCGACGGCGAGGAGCGCGTTCGAGCGCTGCTGGCGCTCGCCGAGGAGCTGTCGCTCGGCGAGATCGACGGAGCCGGGCTGCTCGAAATCCCGGCGACGAGCAACGGGCGCGGGTTGCGCGAGTCCGGGGTGCTGCCGAATTGCGGCCCCGGCCTGAGCGAAGGCGAGCAGGACGGCCTCGACACACACGCGATCGCAGCCGCGCTGGCGAGCGGAGAGCTCAGCGCGCTGTACCTGCTGGAGGTCGACCCGCTCGGCCGCGACGATCCTTTCGCTGCTGCGGCGGCGTCGGGCTCGTGGGCGGACGCACTGGCGCGAGCGAGCGCCGTCGTGGCGCACGCCACGCTGCTGTCACAGGGCCTGGCCGAGCACGCCAACGTGATCTTCCCCGCGGGCCCCTATGCCGAGAAGGAGGGCACGGTCACGCACCCTGACGGACGCGTGCAGCGCGTGCGCCGGGCCGCCGCGGAGGCCGGTCTCACGCGCTCCGGCTGGCGCGTGATCGTCGAGCTGTCGCTGCGTCTCGGCACCGACCTCGACGTGCGCACCGAGAAGGAGGCCTCGAGGCAGCTCTTCGAGGCGGTCCCGTTCTACGCGGGCCTGACGCTCGAGGAGATCGGTGGGCGCGGCGTGCGCTGGCAGGAGCGCGAGCTCGTCGCGGTGAGCGGCGAGCCGCCCGCGCGAGGAGATGAGCGCGCGTGAGTGCGGGACCGTTGGCGCTTGTCGGCTACTACGAACCGTGGTGGATCCAGATCATCAAGGCGATCGTCATCTTCGCCGTGGGCCTGCAGCTCGTGCCGGTCGTGCTGCTCGCCGAGCGTAAGCTGCTCGGTCGCTTCCAGAGCCGCTACGGACCGAACCGCGTCGGTCCGTACGGAGCGTTGCAGCCGCTCGCCGACATCCTCAAGCTGCTGACCAAGGAGCAGTTCCGCCCGCGGACGTCGATCGGCTTTCTGTTCGCGCTCGCCCCGACGATCTCGATCCTCACGGCCGTCGCGGCGTTCGCGCTGATCCCGTTCGGCAACGTGCAGGACATCTTCGGTACCAAGGTTGGGCTGTACGGGCTCGACGTCTCGATCGGACCGCTGTACCTGTTCGCGTTCGGCGCGATCGCCTTCTACGGGATCATGCTCGGTGGCTGGTCGTCCGGGTCGAAGTACTCGTTCCTGGGCGCGATGCGCGGCGCGGCGCAGCTGATCTCCTACGAGGTCTCCCAGGGATTGGCGCTGCTCGGCGTGATCTTCTCCGCACAGACGCTCTCGCTGACCGGCATCGTCACGGCCCAGAAAGGCATGTGGTACGTCGTGCCCCAGTTCCTCGGCTTCCTGATCTTCCTCACAGCCAGCTTCGCCGAGACGAACCGTGCTCCGTTCGATCTGACCGAGGCCGACGCCGAGTTGGTCGGCGGCTACAACACGGAGTACGGGGGCGGTCGCTTCGCCTCCTATTACTTCGCCGAGTACCTCAACGTGCTCGTCGTCTCGGGCATCGTCACGACCGTCTTCCTCGGCGGCTGGCTGCTCCCCTTCGGCATCCATCCGCCGGGCTTCCTCGACCCCTTCATCGTGCTGTTCAAGATGGGCCTGTTCACGTTCCTGTTCATCTGGGTGCGCGCGACCCTGCCGCGCCTGCGCTACGACCAGCTGATGAGCTTCGGCTGGAAGATCCTGCTGCCCCTGGCGACGCTCAACGCTCTCGTCACGGCCGTGCTCGTGGTGGTGACGCACTGATGGCGTGGAGCCCCGGCGAGGACGTCATCGAGGTCCGGCGGGCCCCCGCGCCCGGTCCCGCGCGCGGCGTCTGGCGCACCTTCGCCGAGACCGCGCGCGGGCTGATGACGACGTTCGGCCGCTTCCGGGAAACGCCCGTGACGGTGCAGTACCCGGAGGAGAAGACCCCCGTCTTTCCGCGCTTCCGCGGTCGTCACAAGCTGCACCGCTTCGAGGACAGCGGCCTGGAGAAGTGCGTGGGCTGCTCGCTGTGCGCCGCGGCCTGCCCGGCGGACTGCATTCGCGTGGTCGCCGCCGAGAACACCCCCGAGAACCGCGTCTCCGCCGGCGAGCGCTACGCAGCGGTGTATGAGATCAACCTGTCGCGCTGCATCTTCTGCGGCTACTGCGAGATCGCCTGCCCATTCGACGCGATCACGATGGGGCACGACTACGAGCTCTCCGACTACGACCGGACCGACCTGATCTTCACCAAGGAGATGCTGCTCGCCGAGCCGCTCGAGCGCACGCCGCTGAGGAACGAGGACGAGTGAGGGGCGCGCCGACGGGATGAGCTCGGTTCTGTTCTTCATCGCCGCGATCGGCGTGATCTCGGGCGCGGTCGGCGTGGTCCTGCTTCGCAACCCCTTCTACAGCGTGCTCGCGCTCGTCAGTCACCTGCTGTCGTTGGCCGTCCTGTTCCTGCTGCTGCGATCCGAGTTCGTGGCCGCCATCCAGGTCGTCATCTATGCGGGGGCCGTGATGGTCCTGTACGTGTTCGTCGTCGCCTACGTCGGCGATCAGACCGAGCCGCTGGGTGAGCGACTGCGCAGCCCCGGCGCGATCGGCTCGCAGCTGCGCCTCGGCGGCGCGGTGCTCGCCGGTGCCCTGCTCGTCGAGTTGCTGATCGCGCTGCTCGGCACCGGCCTTCAGGCGGTCGACGGCAAGGGCGCGGGCTACAGCCCAGGGCCGGAGACCTTCGGCACCCCCGCCTACATCGGCAAGCTGCTGCTCACGCGCTTCCTGCTCGCGTTCGAGGCTGCCTCGTTCCTGCTCTTGATCGCCGCCGTGGGGGGCGTGGTGCTGGCCCGCCGTCGCCACGGCCTCGACGAGGAAGAGGAGGAGCACGTGCTCACGCCGATGGACCTGCTGCGGCCGCGGGCAACCGGCACGATGGCCGAGGGGGTCGGGAGACGCCCGGAGGGCGTCCATCAAAATCAGACGACCCGGCCGAGTGCCGCCTCGAGGTTCAACCCGTGAGCATCGCCTGGTACCTCGCCGTCTCCGCGATCGTCTTCTCGCTGGGCGCGATCGGCGTGATCACCCGCCGCAACCCGCTCGTCGTGCTGCTCTGCCTCGAGCTGATGCTCAACGGCGCCAACCTCGCGCTGATTGCCTTCTCGCGCATGTGGGGCAACGGCGACGGTCAGATCCTCGCGATCGTCGTGATGACCGTCGCCGCCTGCGAGGTCTGCATCGGCCTCGGCATGATCGTCGCGCTGTACCGCCGCCGCCTGCCGATCGATGTGGACGAGCTGCGGGAGCTCCAGGGATGACCCTGAACGCGTATGGCGGCGCTGGATCGGCGTCCTCGGTCGCTCACGTGCACAGCACGTCACGCTCCCTGCGTCCTTGTCCAGCTTGCCCTACCCGTCCAGGGCGGGTGCCTGCGGAGATCGGCCCATGAGCCAAACGACGTACGGGTGGTTGGTGATCGCGTTCCCGCTGCTGGGCACGATCACGATCGGCCTGGGCTGGCGCAAGCTCCCCGGGCGCAGCGCGGGCTGGATCGGCACGGCCGCGATCTTCCTCTCGTTCCTCGCCGCGCTGGGGGCGCTGATCGTGATGCAGGGCCACGGCGAGCACCACCGCCAGATGGTGTCCTCGCTTTGGAGCTATGCCTCGACCGTCGGCGTCGACGCGCAGATGTCGATCCTGGTCGACCCGCTGTCGGTGTTCATGATCCTCGTCGTAAGCGGCGTCTCGACGCTGATCCACCTCTACTCGATCACCTACATGACCGAGGACCGTGGCTTCGCGCGCTACTTCGCCTACCTCAACTTCTTCGTGTTCTCGATGCTGCTGCTCGTGCTCGCCGGCAACTTCGTGATCCTGATCGTCGGTTGGGCGTTCGTCGGCGCGGCGTCCTACCTGCTGATCTCCTTCTGGTACCGGCGCAGCACCGCCACGAGGGCCGGGATCAAGGCGTTCGTGATCAACGTGGTCGGCGACGTCGGGCTCGTGCTCGGCACGTACTTCATCTTCAAGCACACCGGCACGCTCGACCTGCTGGGCTCCTTCCACGCGGCGAGCAGCGGCGCGTTCGGCGCGAGCGGCGACGGCGATCTGGTCGCCGGCTGCCTGCTGCTGCTCGTCGGCGCCTTCGCCAAGTCGGCGCAGATCCCGCTGCACACGTGGCTGCCGGACGCGATGGAGGGACCGACGCCCGTGAGCGCGCTGATCCACGCGGCGACGATGGTCACGGCCGGCGTCTATCTGATCGCGCGCATGCACCCGCTGTTCGAACTCGCTCCGGCCGCCGAGGACGTGGGCGCGATCACCGGCGCCGCGACATTGCTGATCGCCGCCACCATCGCGCTGACGCAGACCGACATCAAGCGCGTGATCGCCTATTCGACGATGTCGCAGATCGGCTACATGATCATGGGCGTCTCCGTCGGCGCCTACGCGGCGGGCCTCTTCCACCTGATGACGCACGCCTTCTTCAAGGCGCTGCTGTTCATGGGCGCCGGATCGCTGATCGGTGCGATGGCCGGCGAGCAGTCGCTGGAGAAGATGGGCGGCTTCCGTCGGGCGCTGCCCTTCACGTACGGCTGCTTCATCGTCGGCGGTCTGGCGCTGGCGGGCGTGCCGCCGTTCTCGGGCTTCTTCTCCAAGGACGAGATCCTGCTGATCACCGGCGAGCGCGGCGGCTGGCACTGGGCGCTGTACGTGGCCGGCTACATCGGCGCGTTCATGACCGCGATCTACACGTTCCGCATGATCTTCCGCGCCTTCCACGGCAAGCCGGTGCCGGAGGCCGTCGAGCTCGAAGAAGGCCACCTGCACCACGCCGAGGTGCCGCGCAACCCGGCCGACGGCGAGGTCGAGGACACCGAAGTCGGCTTCCCCGGGCCGTTCCACACGATCGCCGAGCGCGCGCTGGCGATGCGCGTGTCGATGACCCTGCTGGCGGTGGGCGCGATCGGCGCCGGATTCGTGCAGATCCCGCAGGTGGACTTCGTGATCGACGACTTCCTCAAGCCGAGCTTCTTCGGCTCCAAGCTCTACGAAACGCGTACGCGGGACGGCCTGCTCGTGTTCGGCCTGGTGCTCGGCACGGTGCTCGCGCTTACGGGCATCGCGATCGCGTACCGCATCTGGGTGCAGCGTCCGGGAATCGCCGTGCGCGCGCGCGAGCTGCTGCGACCGGCGTACGAGCTGTTCGTCAACAAGTGGTACTTCGACGAGCTGATCGGCGACTTCGTCGTGCGCCCGTTCGCGGCGATCGGCGGCTTCGCCAAGAACACCTTTGAGCGTGTCTTCGTCGACGAGGCGCTGATCGGCGGTACGACCGGCCTGGTGCGGATCGGCTCGGCCGCCGTGCGCGCAGTCCAGAGCGGATTCGTGCGCTACTACGCGGCGCTGCTCGTGCTCGGCCTGGCCGGCGTCGGCTTCTACTTCCTCTTGCAGACGTGAGCGAGGGCTGAGCCGATGCCACCACTCTCGATAATCCTCTGGCTGCCGGCCGCGTCGGGTTTGATCGGCGCCGTCGTGTCGCTGCTCGCCCGCCGAACCGGCGTCGCCCGGCCGGTCCAGGTGGCGGAGGGCGAGGCCAGCAGGGGGGGCGCGCCGTTCTCGCGCCCCAGCATCTCCGGCGGCCTGGCCCTGCTCGGCGCGCTCGCGACCCTCGGGCTCGCAATCGGCTACATCGCCGATTACTCCCCGGCCTCTCATGGCCTCACACACGTCACCGATGTCGTGTGGATCTCCGAGCTGGGCATCCACTACAAGCTCGGCGTCGACGGGCTCAACGTCTTCATGGTCGGGCTGACGGCGCTGCTCTTCACGGGTGCCGTGATCGCGGCCAACCTGCGCGAATGGGAGCGCCCGCGCCTCTTCTACTTCAGCTTCATGCTCGCCGAGTCGGCGGTGCTCGGCGCGCTACTCGCCCAGGACCTCGCGCTGTTCGTGGCGTTCTTCGATCTGATGATGATCCCGTTCTATTTCTTGATCGGTATCTGGGGCGCCGACCCTGGTCGCTTGAAGGCGACGATCAAGGTCCTCATCTACACGTTCGTGGGCTCGCTGCTGATGCTCGCCGCAGCGGTCGCCACGGGCGTGCTCGCCTCCCAGCAGGGCGGTGGGCACATCACGTTCGTGCTGTCCTCGCTGCAACAGCTCCCGCTCAGCCGTGGCTCGCAGGAGTGGATCTTCCTGTGCTTCGCGGCCGCCTTCCTCGTGAAGATGCCGGCATTCCCGCTGCACGGCTGGCTGCCCGACGGCTACAAGGCGATGCCGATCGAGGTGCTGATGGTCTTCTCGGGCGTGCTCGCGAAGATCGGCACCTACGGATTCCTGCGCATCGTCCTGCCGCTGTACCCGCAGGCCGCCGCCCATTTCCAGACGCTGATGCTGCTGATCGCGCTCGCCTCGATCCTGTACGGGTCGGTGGTCGCGTTCACCCAGACCGACGCGCGGCTGATCGTCGGGTACTCATCGGTCGCCCAGCTCGGCTTCATCACGCTCGGGATCTTCTCGCTGAACCCGCAGGGCGCTCAGGGGGCGCTGCTGCAGATGGTCAACCACGGCCTCGTCGTGGCGCCGCTGATGTTCATCGTCGCGCTGCTGGCGCAGCGCGCGGGCGGCTCGGAGGACCTGCGCGAGATGGGCGGCATCGCCTTCCGCGCACCCTTGCTGGCCACGATCTTCCTGATCGTCGCGCTCGCCACGCTCGCGATGCCCGGCTCGTCGAACTTCGTCGGCGAGTTCCTGATCCTGCTGGGCGTCTTCAACGCGAAGCTGACGATCGCGATCATCGCCTTCACGGGCGTCGTGATGGCAAGCGTCTACGCGCTGCGCCTGTTCATCAGGGCCATGCACAACCGCGCTGGCGCGCACGTCGAGTCGCGCGAGATCAGCCTCAACGATGGCATCGTGCTCGTGCCCGTGATCGCAGTGATCATCTTCATGGCCGTCTACCCGCAGCTCGCGCTGCACCGCAGCGAACGGTCGGTGAAGGCGGCGGTGGCCACCGCGCACGCCGACTCGACAGCCCATGTCGAAAGGCTCGCGAGCGCCGGCGGCCGACCGCCGGCCACGCCCGTCGTCACGGAGTCCGGCACGTTGGGGGTCAGTAGATGACCGCCACTCTCACGCTCGCCACCGCCCACCTCAAAGGGCCGCACATCGACTTCGCGGCGCTCTCGCCGCTGATCGCCCTGCTCGGCGGCGTCACGATCGTGCTGCTGGTGGGGCTGATCCGCGCGCGCTTCGTGCGCGCCCACGTCGTGCCTGCGCTGAGCCTGATCGCGCTCGCCGCCGCGGCCGGCCTGACGATCTGGCAGTGGAACGCGGAGAAGTCGATCGTCTCGGGGGCGCTGCGGATCGACGACCTGTCGCTGATGCTCAACCTGACCCTCGCGGCGGGCGGCGCCCTGGCGGTGCTGCTCGCGTGGCGCTCGCACGCGGCCGACGAAGCCGGGCATGGCGAGCTCTTCGCCCTGCTGCTGGGCTCGATCGGCGGCATGTCGCTGCTCGCGGCCGCGCAGAACACGATTGCGCTCTTCATCGGGCTCGAGCTCCTGTCGATCCCGCTCTACGTGCTGTGCGCGAGCGAGCTGCGCCGCGAGCACTCGCTCGAGTCGGGGCTGAAGTACCTGATCGTCGGCGCCGTCGGCGCGGCGACGCTGCTGTACGGGCTGGCCATGATCTATGGCGCTACCGGAGCAACCGACTTTGGCGCGATCGCGGCCGCGCTGTCGAACGGCAACCTTGCGACCGACCCGCTGACGCTGACGGGGATCGCACTGTGCGTGGTCGGCCTCAGCTTCAAGGCGTCCGTGGCCCCCTTCCACCAGTGGACGCCCGATGTCTACGAGGGGGCGCCGACGCCGATCACCGCGTTCATGGCGGTGGCGACCAAGGTTGCCGCGTTCGGCGTGTTCCTGCGCTTCTTCGACGTCGCGCTCGTCGATGCGCAGAGCGCCTGGAGTCCGGCCCTCGCGGCGCTCGCCACGATCACGATCGTCGTCGGCAACGTGGGCGCGCTCGGGCAGTCCTCATTGAAGCGGATGCTCGCCTACTCCTCGGTGGCGCAGGCCGGCTACATGCTCGCCGGCGTCGTAGTCGCGACGCAGCTCGGCGTGCGCGCGACCGTCTTCTACCTGGCCGTCTATCTGTTCATGAACATGGCCGCCTTCGCCGTGATCGTCGCGCGCGAGCGCGAAACCGCACTCGGCGACTCGATCCAGGGCCTCGCCGGCCTCGGCCGCGAGCGTCCGTGGCTGGCTGCTCCGATGACCGTCTCGATGCTCGCGCTTGCAGGCATTCCGGCGACGGCGGGGTTCACGGGCAAGTTCTACTTGATCGACGCGGCCGTGTCGGGTGGCTACACGTGGCTTGGCGTCGTGATCGTGATCGGCTCGATGATCTCCCTCGGCTACTACCTGCCCGTGATCGCGGCGATGTGGATGCGCAGGGCGCCCGAGCCGGACGCCGGCTTCGCGGCGACGGCGCCACCCCCAGGCCTGCCGGCGCCCGCGGGCGCCGCGCTGCCGGCGCTCGCTGGTGGCTCGCCCGAGCTCGACGAGCCCGGCTCGCCACCCTCAGGTCCCGTCCGGCGCGGCCAGCTGGAGGTGCTCTTCGTGGCCTTGCTGGCCGGCGCCGCCACGCTCGTCTTCGGGATCGTGCCGCAGCCGCTGTTCGACCTCGTGCGCCACGCTGGCAGCGCGCTGGGCGGACTCTTCTGAGCCCATGAGCACGCCCGGGGACAGCTTCGGCGTGCTGCTCGACATCGACGGCGTGCTGTATGTCGGCGACGAGCCGATCGCCGGCGCCCACGAGGCGCTCGCCCGGCTGCGCGCGCAGAGCGCCGGGTTGCGTCTGGTGACGAACACGACCTCGCGCTCGCGGCGGCAGGTCGCCGAGCACCTCGAGCGGCTCGGCTTCGACACGTCGATCGAGGAGGTCCTCACACCTGCCGCGATGGCCGTGCGCCACTGCGAAGAGCGCGGGCACTCCTCGGTCGAGCTGATCGTCAGCGACGGGCTGCGCGAGGACCTCGCGCCGCTCGGCAGCGCTCCGGCGAGCGAGCGCGGCGGCGGCGAGCCGGGCGCACCGGTCGATGCGGTCATTCTCGGCGACGTCGGCGACCGCTTCGACGCACAGCTGCTCAACCACGCCTTCCGGCTGCTGATGGACGGCGCCGAGCTGATCGCGCTGCAGCACAACCGTTATTGGCGGCGCAGCGACGGGCTGGCGCTGGATGTCGGCGCCTATGCGGCCGCGCTCGAGTACGCGACCCGCAACGAGGCCGTCGTCGTGGGCAAGCCCGCACCGGAGTTCTTCGCGGCGGCGCTCGCCGACATGGATCTGGAGCAGGCCGTGATGATCGGCGACGATGTCGAGGCCGACGTCGGCGGCGCGATGGCCGCCGGGCTGGCGGGCGTGCTCGTGCGCACGGGCAAGTTCCGCCAGGACGCGCTGCCCGAAGTGACGCCGACCGCGGTCGCCGACTCGATCGCAGACGTGCCCGAACTGCTGGCGCGGATCCTTCCGAGCTGACCCCGTCGACGGGTCGCGCCCCCTTCCTACTGCTCAGACGGCCTTCGCCTGAAACAGGTCCTGGTCGGGAATGCGGCGCACCCGCGTGCGCTTGGGCGAGCTGAATCCGGCCTCGACCAGCTGAGCGGAGAGCTCCTCGCGGCTCGGCAGGTCGGCAGCCGAGGTGAGATGGAAGAGCAGGCCGAGCGCCGCGGCGGAGGAGCGCTGTCGTCCGCCCTCGGAGCGGAACATGTCGAGCACGGCGATCGTCCCTCCGGGCTTCAGCGCGGCGCGCACGCGCCGCAGCAGGGTCAGCACCTGCTCGCCGGAGAGGTGGTGGACGATGTCGAACACCAGCGCACCGTCGTAGGGCCCGCCCAGCTCGGCCTCGAACATGTTGCCGTCGCGATGCTCGACGCGATCGGACATGCCCGCGCCGGCGATGATCTCGCGCCCCACACGGGCGCTGCCGGGCAGATCGAGCACGGTCGCCCGGAGCGTGTCGTGACGCTTGCACAGCTCCGCCGAGAACCAGCCGTGTGCCCCGGCGACGTCGAGCAGCGCCGTCGGCTTGGCCGGCAGCTCGATCGTCTTGGCGACTTCGGCCGCCGACAGCCGCGCGATCTCGTACTGCCCGGTGATGTACACGCGCCAGTACTCCTCGTCCTCGGCCGGCTCGCGGTGGATCTCGAAGCTGCCGCCCTCGCGCACGATCCGCTCGAGCCCGCCGTACCACTCCCAGTAGGTCGCGCTGTGCTCGAGCCACGTGCCGATGTAGCTGTCGGAGGCCGGATCCAGCCACTTGCGCGAGCGCTTCGCCAGTGAGAACGTGTGGCCGTCCTGGTCGAGCACGCCAAACCCGGCCAGGTTCTCGCAGAGCAGCCGCGTGCCGGCCACCTGCAGCTCGAGCGCCTCGGCGATTCTTCCCGCCGTGGCCGGCCCGGCCAGCAGCTGGCGAAAGACGCCGACGCGCTGCGCGACGCCGAGCACGCGCCCCGCGGTGAGCCCGTACAGCGCGTAGCCCACCGGCACCGGGACCAGGTTCGCCGCGAGCGCAGTTCGCTCCAGCAGATCGTCAGCGGCTGGCTTGATGCGCATCTCCGCGGCGCAGCCTACCTCGGGGACACGCGCGCGTAAATGGGCCGGATGCGCGGCGCCGCGCGGCGCCCGGTCGCGGCGCGTAGACCGCCCGCGGCCTCGCTGGCCGCGCCGCCGCGCAGCGCCCTACACGCGCCCCGACGCCTCCGCGGCCTGCTCGGCCTGTGCGAGCTGGCGCTCGACGAGCTCGAGGCCGGCGTCCCAGAAGCCGGGGTCGGCGAGATCGATGCCGACGATCCGCCCGAGCTCCTCGGGACTTTTCGAGCCGCCGGCGGCGAGCAGCTCGAGGTACCGCGGCACGAGCGCGGCGCCCTCCTGCTCGTAGCGCTCGTACACCGACAGCGCGAGCAGCTGGCCGTAGGCGTATGCGTACACGTAGCCGGGGCTGCCGACGAAGTGTGGAATGTAGGACCACCACGAGCGATAGCCCTCCGTCAGCTCGACGGAGTCGCCGAGCAGCTCGCCCTGGCTCTCCGCCCACAGCCCGCCCAGCCGCTCGACCGACAGCTCCCCCTCCTCGCGGCGCGCGGTGTGCACCAGATCCTCGAAGCGGTTCATCGCGACCTGGCGAAAGACCGTGGCGATCGTGTCCTCGAGGTTCTCGGCGAGCAGCGCCAGGCGCGAGGCCGGCGAGGAGTCCTCGGCGAGCAGCCGCTCGAACACGACCGTCTCGCCGAACACCGAAGCGGTCTCGGCGAGCGTCAGCGGCGTGCTCTGGTGGAAGATGCCCTGGCGCGCGGCGAGCGCGAAGTGCACACCGTGCCCGAGCTCGTGCGCGAGCGTCAGCACGTCGCGGCGCTGGGAGGTGTAGTTGAGCAGCACGTACGGCTTCACCGACGGGACGGCCGAGGCGCAGAAGGCGCCGCCGCGCTTGGCCGGGCGCACGGGGGCGTCGATCCGCTGCTCGCTGAAGAACGCGCCGGCGACCTCGCCCAGCTCTGGCGAGAAGGACGAGTAGCAGTCGAGCACGATCTCGCGCGCCTCGGCGAACGAGAAGCGCTGCTGATCCTCGGTCACCGACGCCATGCGGTCGTAGTCGGCGAGCCGCTCCACGCCCAGCAGGCTCGCCTTCAGCCTGTACCAGCGGCGGGGGATCTCATAGCGCGAGCGCACCGCCTCGATCAGGGCCTGAACGGACTCGTCGCTGGCCTCGTTGGCGAGGTTGCGCGCGGCCAGCCAGTGCGGGTAGCGGCGCAGGCGATCGTCGATGCCCTTGTCGGCGAGCAGCGTGTTGAAGAGGAAGGCGCGCGTGCGCAGTCCCGGGGCGAGCGCCTCGGTGACGGCCTCGGCGGCCGTGCGCCGAACCTCGCGGTCGGGCAGCGCCAGACGGCTCAGGGCGACGTCGAGCGCGACTCGCTCCTGCGGGAGCTCGACCTCGATCGCCGAGGTCAGCTCCTCGAAAAGGCGTGTCCACGCGCTGGCGCCGGTGAGCGACTTCTCGGCGAGGATCTTCTCCTCGGGCTCGGAGAGCAGGTGCTCGCGGTAGCGACGCACGTTGCGCAGGTGGTGGCGGCAGAACTCGAGCCCCTCGTCGGAGAGCAGCTGCTCTGCGCGCTCGTCATCGAGCGCGGCCCACTCGAGGTCGAAGAACAGCAGCGTCGTCTCGATCGCGGTCCCGCGTTCCTGTGCGAGTGCGAGCAGCGCGCCGTTGGCCGGGTCGGCGGTGTCCGTGGCAAAGCACAGGGCGGCGTAGCTGCCCGCGCGCCCGACCAGGTCGTGGATCACTGCGAGCTCGCGCATCGCCTCGCCGAGACCCTCGCCGTCGAGCTCCTCGAGCTTTCCCGCGTAGCGCTCGGCGAAGGCCTCGGCCCGCTCGAGCGCCTCGAGCAAGCGCGGCTCGACGCCCGCGGCGCCCTCGCCGTCGACGAGCGGCTCCAGATCCCAGGCGGTCGCCTGCAGCTGGGGATCGGTCGACTCGGGAGGAGCGGTGGCTGCCATCGCCTCGCAGCTTAGCCGCGCCGCTGGCGAGGACGGCTACTCGGAGGTGACCGCTCTGAGGTAGTCCAGCCGTGCCGCGCGCCGCGCCGGCAGCTGCGCGGCGATCACGCCCGCGAGCGCTGCGACGACGAGCAGGACGATCAATGTGCCGATCGGGATCGCGATCACATAGCCCGATCCCGACAGCGGCCAGACCGCGACGATCAGGGCTCCGACGACGCCGATCACGAGGCCGAGAACGCCACCGATCAGCGAAGTGATGATCGACTCGTAGCGGATCATCTCGCGGAGCTGGCGGCGCGAGGTGCCGATCGCGCGCATCATCCCGAGCTCGCGCGTGCGCTCGTAGATCGACAGGATCAGCGTGTTGACGATCCCGAACAGCGACACGATCACTGAGAGCGCGAGCAGCACGTAGATCAGCGTCAGCAGCGTGTTGACCTGCTTGGCCTGATCGTGCTTGAACTGCTCCGCCGTGCGGGAACGCGCCTGCGGGAACTGGCCGGCCAGGAGGCGATTGACCGCCGGCTGCACCTGTGCGTTCTCGGCGCCGGGCGCGTAGGCGACGAAATCGAACGCGTCTTCGCGCAGACCGAACGCGGAGCGCGCGAGCGGCAGCCCGATCGTCATGTCCAGCAGGACGCCGAATTCTTCGTCGACCACGCCGAGCACCCTCAACGGCACGTGCTGGTTGGCCGGCGTCAGCACCGAGATCGTCTGCCCGATCCGCAGGTGGTGCGATTCGGCGTAGTTCTTGCCCACGATCGTGCCGTCGCCACGCAGGCCGGCGAGCGTCGCGTTCGAGCCCTTCTCCCACTCGATCCGGTAGACGCGACCGAACGTGCTCGCGTCGATCGCCGTGATCGTGGCGTTGCTCTTGACGCCGCGCTGTCGTCCGACGGTGAACGCGACCGGCGTCACGCGGGCGACTCCCGACACCTGTCCGACCGCGCCGGCGACGGATGCCGGTATCCCCTGCTGTTCGCCGTTGCCCTGCGAGTTCTCGACGATCAGGTTGCCGGCGAACGAGCGGCTGATCGTGTGGTCGATCGTCGCCTTCAGGCCGTCGGCGAACACGGCGACGAACGTCACGAGGGCAATGCCCACGGTGAGCGCGGCCGCCGTCACCATCGTGCGGCCAGGCTGGCGCATCGAGTTCTCCTTCGCCAGGCGACCGGTGATCCCGCGCCATGCGACGAGCACGCCGAGCGCTCGCGCGAGCGCCGGAACGACCCGGTAGCGAGGAGGGCGGTCGCCTCGCCGCATGCGCACGACCAGGCGAACGGCGCGCAGCACGACCACGACCACGACGACGCCGAGCACGGCGCTGTGATCGAGGCTCGCCACGATCACGACGATCGCCAGATACAGGGCGAACCTCGCGATCACGGCGCGCCGGCTGAAGGCTCGCGGTGGGATCTCCACCCCCTCCCGCATGGCCGCCAGCGGGGAGACGCGCGTGGCCCGAAGCGCCGGCTGCAGACCTGCCAGCACGGTCACGATCGTGCCGACGAGCAGCGACACGACGATCGTGCGGGTCTCGAGCACGGTGCCGCTGTCGGGAAGGTCCGCGCCAAAGGCCTTGAACAGCTGATTGAGGGCGGGCGCCAGGCCGATCCCGGCGAACAGCCCGACGACCGCGCCGCCGACGCCCAGCATCAGGCCTTCGGCGACGACCTCCCGCATGATCTGCCGGCGCGAGGCGCCGAGCGTGCGCAGGAGCCCGAACTCGCGCGCGCGCTGCGCCACCGTGATCGAGAACGTGTTGAAGATGATGAAGGCGCCGACCACGAGTGAGACGTAGGCGAACACCAGCAGGAACGTCCGCAGGAAGCTGAGGTTTTCTTCCAGGTCGGAGGTGTTCTTCGCGGCCTGCTGCTCGCCCGTGCGCACCGCCACCGTCCGCGGCAGCGCGGCGCGGATGCGCGCGCGCAGCTCAGCCGGCCCCACGCCGGGAGCGGCGGCGACATCGATCTGGTCGAAGCGACCCGGTTCTCCGACCACGCGCTGCGCCTCGGTCGGGGTCAGCACGGCCGCGCCCGCGCCGCCGAACGATTCTCCGCCGCCGAACTCGACGACGCCGACGATCGTGTAGCGCTTGGACGGCGCGCGACCGGCGATCAGCATCGCATCGCCGACCTTCAGATTCGAGCGTTCCGAGGTGGCCTGGTCGATCGCGACTTCGCCCGGCCCTTGCGGAAACCTGCCCTCGATCGGCTTGAACGACTCGAACGGCTCCGGCACGAGCCCGGCGACGAATGCCGGCGCGCCGCCCTTCGTCAGGCGTTTGCGGTGCACGTCGAGGAACGTCGCCGGGGTGAAGATCCCGCCGGCCGCCTTCGCGACTCCGGGGGTCGCCCGCACCTGCGCCAGCATCTGCTCGGTGATCGGCGAGGTCTGCGAGCGCGTCTGGTTGCCGAGCGTCTCGGTCGGCGTCACGACCACCGCGTCGCCCTTGGCCGCGGTCTTGAAGATCCCGGCGAACGACTGGTTGATCGTGTCGGTGAGGATGTAGGTGCCGGCCATCAACGCCACGCCGAGCGCGATCGCGATGCCGGTCAGTGCGACGCGCAGCTTGCGCTGCAGGAAGCCTCGTAGGATCAGCCGCGCCACTCAGCGGCTCCGCGCGAAAGCCTGCTCTCCGGCGGCGCGTGCCCGCTGCGCACGCGCGCCCGCGCGCGTCATCCGATCGCCTTCATCAGGTCGAGCGCCTCGGCGGTCGTGACCGACGGGCTGTCGTGCACGATGCGCCCGTCCGCGAGCACGAGCAGGCGATCGGCGAACGACGCGGCGTGCGCGTCGTGCGTGACCATCACGACCGTCTGATCGAAGTCATCGACGGCGTGGCGCAGCAGTTCGAGCACGTCGTCGGACGCTTTGGAGTCGAGGTTGCCTGTGGGCTCGTCGGCGAACACGACCGCCGGACGCGAGACGAGTGCGCGGGCGATCGCGACGCGCTGCTGCTGGCCCCCGGAGAGCTCGGCGGGGCGGTGCTCGAGACGATCGCCGATGCCGACGGTCTCGATGAGCCGCTCGAGCCACTCGCGGTCGGGGTGGCGCCCCGCGATCGAGAGCGGCAGCAGGATGTTCTCTTCGGCGCTGAGCACCGGCAGCAGGTTGAAGGTCTGGAAGATGAAGCCGATCTTGTCCCGGCGCAGCTCGGTCAGTCGCTTGTCGTCGAGACCGGTCAGCTCGACGTCGCCGAGGCGCACGTTGCCCCTGGTCGGCTGGTCGAGGCCGGCGAGGATGTGCATCAGCGTCGACTTGCCCGAGCCCGACGGGCCCATGATCGCCGCAAAGCGCGACGCCGGGAAGCCGACGCTCACGTCGCTGAGCGCGTCGACGGCCGCTTCGCCCTCGCCGTAGCGACGGCTCAGGTCCTCGGCTTGGACCAGTGGGTCAGAGCCGTTTCCGGGGAGCGCGGAGTTCACGGTGCGGGAGACTACAACGGCCGTCCGAGAGACGGCTTAGCATCGTCGCCCCCATGCACGAGACGACACCGCAGGTCTTCCTGATCGCCCGACCGTCGATCGACGTGGACGGTATGCGCGGGTATCTGGCGGACGTCGGCGGGGAGTCCTGGCTCGAGCGTCGCCTGGAGGAGGCCGACGCCGCCCCGAACGGTGGCGAGCTGCTCGTCGAGTTCGGCGGACGCGCGTGCTACCGCAGCTGGGAGCCGGGGCTGAACCCGAACGTCTCGCGGGTGCGGACCGACCAGCGCGAGTACTTCGCCAACATCCTGCGCTCGGCGCACGGGAGCGTGTTGGAGCATGCGAATTACTCGTTCGTTATTCGGGATTGTTCGAGAGTCTTTACGCATGAGCTCGTCAGACATCGCGCCGGCTCGGCCTTCAGCCAGGAGATCCTGCGCTACGTCCGCCTCGCCGACATCGGCTTCCGCGTTCCGCCGGCGCTCGAGCCGGTGCGCGAGCGCGTGCTCGCGATCGTCGAGCAGCTCGAGGAGTTCCAGGTGAGTGCCGCCGCCGAGCTGGGGATCGACGAGGAGGGCGTCCCGTTCCACGTCAAGAAGGAGGTCACCTCGGCACTGCGGCGCCTCGCGCCGATCGGCCTGAGCACCGACATCGTGTGGACGGCCAACGCGCGCACGCTGCGTCACGTGATCGAGATGCGCACGGCGGCAGGCGCTGAGGAGGAGCTGCGGATCGTGTTCGACCGGGTCGCGCGGATGATGCAGGCCGAGGCGCCGGGGCTGTTCCAGGACTTCACCCGGGCCGACGACGGTTCCTGGGTGCCCGAGCACCACAAGGTCTAGCTCAGGACGACGGGGCGAGGACCCGGCGGCCCGAGAGTCCGGTCGGCCGCGATCGGGCGATCCTCGCTCCCCCGGCTCAGTCCTCCTGCGCCTGCATCTCCCTGACGCGCTCCTCCAGCTCGGCGGTGACCGCCGGGTCCCGCAGCGTCGTCACATCGCCCAGCGCCCGTCCCTCGGCGATGTCGCGCAGGAGCCGACGCATGATCTTGCCCGAGCGCGTCTTCGGCAGGTCGTCGGCCCAGATCACGCGCTTGGGGCGGGCGAACTTGCCGATCCGTGTGGCGACCGTCTCGCGAATGCCATCGATCGTGCCCTCGTCGCCGGTGAGCTCGCCCTGAAGAGTCACGAAGGCGACGATGGCCTGCCCTGTGTCGTCGTCGTGCTGCCCGATCACGGCGGCCTCGGCGACGTCCGCGTGGGCGACGATCGCCGACTCGACCTCGGCCGTCGAGAGCCTGTGCCCGGAGACGTTGACGACATCGTCGATGCGGCCGATCACCCAGAGGTAGCCGTCGGCGTCGCGGCGCGCCGCATCGCCGACGAGGTAGGTCTCCTTGCCGAAGCGCTTGAAGTAGGTGTCGATGAAGCGCTCGCGCTCCTTGTACAGCGTGCGCAGCATCGAGGGCCACGGTCTTGTCAGGACGAGCAGGCCCTGCCCCTGCTCGATCGGCTCCCCGGTCGACTCGTCCCGGACCTCGGCGGCGACGCCGGGGAACGGGAACGTCGCCGAGCCGGGCTTGGTCGCTGTGATGCCGGGGAGCGGCGTGATCATGATCGCCCCGGTCTCGGTCTGCCACCAGGTGTCGACGATCGGGCAGCGCCCACCGCCGACGACCTTGTGGTACCAGAGCCAGGCCTTCGGATTGATCGGCTCGCCGACCGATCCGAGCAGGCGCAGGCTCGAGAGGTCGTGCTTGGCCGGCCACTCGGCGCCCCACTTGATGCACGCACGGATCGCGGTCGGCGCGCAGTAGAGGATCGTCACGCCGTAGCGCTCGACGATCTCCCACCAGATTCCCTTGTGGGGGTAGTCGGGCGCACCCTCCCACATCACCGAGGTGGCGCCGTTGGCGAGCGGGCCGTAGACGATGTAGGAGTGCCCGGTGACCCAACCGACGTCGGCGGCGCACCAATACACGTCGGACTCCGGGCGCAGGTCGAAAACGTAGCGGTGGGTGGCCGAGACGCCGGTGAGATAGCCGCCGGTCGTGTGCAGGATCCCCTTCGGCTTGGCCGTCGAGCCCGACGTGTAAAGGATGTAGAGCGGGTGCTCGGCGTCGAGCGGCTCGGGCGGGCAGGCCGGATCGGCGGCCGCGCAGATCTCGTCGTAGTAGACGTCGCGTCCCGCCTTCATCTGGCAGGGAGTGCCCGAGCTGCGCACGACGACGATCGACTCGAGCGTGTCCAGGTCGCCCATGACCTCATCGACGCGGTCCTTGACGGGCGCCGTCTTGCCCTTTCGCGCGGCGCCGTCGACCGTCACCAGGAGCTTCGCCTCCGAGAACTCCATGCGCTCGCGCACCGCCTCGGCCGAGAAGCCGCCGAAGACGACGTTGTGGGGCGCCCCGATCCGCGCGCATGCGAGCATCGCGACGACCACCTCGGGGATCATCGGCAGGTAGATGCCGACCACGTCGCCCTTCTGGACGCCCTGATCCTTCAGCGCGCTCGCGAAGCGCTCGACCTCGGCGAGCAGCTCGGCGTAGGTGATGGCGCGCTCCCCGCCCCCCTCGCCGCGCCAGTGCAGGGCGATTCGCTCGCCGCTGCCGGCGATCACGTGCCGGTCGAGGCAGTTGTAGGACACGTTCAGGATGCCGCCCGTGAACCACCTGTAGAAGGGCGGATCGTCGTCGTCGAGCACGCGCGTCCACTTCTGAAACCAGTCGAGCCGGTCGGCCTGCGCCGCCCACCACGCCTGCGGATCGGCGGCGGCCTGCTCGTACACGGCCGGGTCGTTCAGGAGGGCGCGATCGCGAAACTCCGGGGGTGGATCGAACGTCTCGACCTTCAACAGCTCAGCGAGCTCCGCGTCGAGGACCTCGCCCGTCTCGACCGCGTCCGGCTCGCTCGACATCGCTCAGCGCCGGGGCCCGCGCGTGCGCTTGCGCGAGGCGCGACCGCCGGAGACGTTCTTGGGCTTGGCGGCAGCCGGCGTGACGTCGCCGGAGCCGGTGGCGAGCGCGGGCTTACCGCCGGCGGCCTGTTCGCGCATCTGCGCGCGTGAGGGCCACGGCCGCGCTTCCCCGGACTCCCAGGCGGGCGGCTGCCCGTTGGGCCATTTGCCGATGTAGAGGATCCCCATCGCGACGATCCAGAAGGAGGGGATGACCTCGAGCGTGGCGCCGCCGATCGGCAGGAAGAGGAGGATGCCGCTGAAGATCCCCAGCACGCCCATCCAGCGCGTGATCAGCCCCACCCGCATGGCATTGATCATCGTCACGATCATGCCGACGGCGAGGGACAGCCCTCCGACGAGCGAGAGGTAGTCGATCGTGAGATTGGCGGCGCCCTTGGTCAGTGCATTGTCGACGGCGTGGTTGGAGAGGTCGTGCCCGACGGCGAATTTGTGCGTCTCGATCGCCGCCACGACCTGGTGGGCGACGCTGATCACGGCGAGCCCGATGCCGCCGGCGATCACGAGCATGCGCGCCGGCCCCCACGTCTCGGGACGGCGGAAGCGGGTGGCGTCGACGAGCAGCAGCAGCACGAGCGTGAGCACGCCGATGGCGATTGCGGCGAGCACGCTTCCGGCGATCAGCGGCCCGGCGTGGTGGCTGATGAATTTGACCTCGGGGGCGCGTGGGCTCGTGGCGGGATTGGCCACGCCTTCGAGCGCCGGTTGGAGCCCCTGCAGGATGCCGACGGTCGGCGCGCCGTTCAGCGTGGCCTGCGTGATGATGCCGCTCAGCAGGTAGAGCACGCCACCGGCGAAGGCGGGCACGGCCAGCCGCGTCCGCCGCGCGGTCTCCCAGGCGACCTGCTGCTTGATCTCGCTCGAACTCGGCATCGGGGGCAGTCTATGATGAGCGCATGGAGGGCGGTGGCCTGGGCGACCTGTTCGGAGATCCTGAGGAGCTGCAGCGGCGGCTTGCGGAGTTCGCCGAGCAGATGCAGGGCCAGCAGCGCCTGGCATGGGCCGACAACGCGATCAAGCTCGCCGTCGACATGACGGTGGCGGCGGTCGAGCGGGTGAACCTGCAGGGAAACGCCGAGGCTCAGGCCGAACAGATCCGCACGGTGATGGCGCTCGTCTTCCCCGAGGCCGTCACGCTCGTGCGCGAGGCGCGCGCCGGACTGCAGTAGCGTCGTCCTCGTCGCTCTCGACCGGCCCCGGCCCGTCGAGCCCGAGCTCAGCGGCCCGCTGCTGCTCGCGCTCGGCCTCGCGTGAGGCCCGACCGGCCGTGACCACCTCCCTGAACGATCGGAAGCGGAAGATGAACACGACGGCGGCGAGGCCGACGGTCGCCGTGAATGCGGCGATCGCGATCTGCTGCCCGACGGAGTAGGCGGCAACGACCGTAGCGGGTGCGCTCTGGGCGAACACCTTCACGAGCAGCGCCTGCTGCACGCCGGCGCCGCCGGGCGTGAACGGGACGGCGCCTGCGACCTGGTTGACCCCGAACACGAGCAGCACGTTTTTGACCGATGCGCCGACACCGAACGCTTCGAGCAGGAACCAGAAGGCGGCGAAGCGGCTGAGCCAGGCCAGCGCCTGCAGCGAAACGACCTCGCGCAGGTAGCGAGGGCGGTCGCTGAGGATCGTGAGGCCCTGGCGCACGCGCGCCCAGAAGGCCTTGACGCGCGATGAGAGAACGGCGAACGCGAGCAGCGCGAGGACGGCGAGGGCGGTGAGCACGAACAGCGTGAAGCGGAAGTGCTCGGCGAAATAGGAGATTTCGAAGGCGTTCAGTTTCGAGAAGTCGGGTGGCTTGGGAAAGACGCCCTGGGTGAAGGCGAAGATCAGCACGAGCACGCCGACGGTGGCGTCGAACACCGACTCGACGAAGAACGCGGCTGCGACCGTCGGATAGGTCGAGCCGGGAATCGCGGAACGCGTGAGAAACAGCTTGATGATGTCCCCACCGCGCGCGGGGACGACGTTGTTGAAGCCGACCGCCGCCCAATAGGCCCCCCAGACGCGCCTCCACTGGAAGGGGACGGACGGGTAGGCGGCGCGCAGGCTGTTGAAGAACGCGCGCGAGCGCAGCGTCAGGTTCAGCGCGAAGAACAGCAGGCCGAGCAGCAACAGGCCCCAGTCGACCGCCGCCAGGTCGGAGAAGAACTGCCCGACGGCGTCGAAGAAGGTGGTGAGCGTGTCACCGATCGAGGCGGACGCGAGCAGCGCTGACACCAGTCAAGCGTACGGGTCGGCGGGCCGGCTTCGCGCGCGTACGGCAGGCGTCGCTGGACCGCGCCGGCCACGACGCGCACACGGCGGCTGCGATAGAAACCTTGCATGGCACGAGCTGCCGCCCCGAAACGCGGGCTGACCGTCGCCGTCACCGGGCCGACGGGCGAGATCGGCCAGGCGGTCGTCGGCGCGCTCGAGCGCTCGCGCGACGTGCGTGAGGTGCGCGGCATGGCGCGCCGCCCGTTCGATCCGCAGGCCCGCGGCTGGAAGAAGCTCTCTTACCGACGGGGCGACGTGCTCGACCGCGAGGCCGTCGAGCGGTTAGTGAAGGGCGCCGATGTCGTGGTGCACCTGGCGTTCATCATCATGGGCAGCGCCGAGGAGAGCCGGCGCGTCAACCTCGACGGCTCGCGCAACGTGTTCCAGGCGACCGCGGAGAGCGGGGTGCCGCGGCTGGTCTATGCCTCGTCGGTCGCCGCCTACGGCTTTCACGCGGAGAACCCACAGCCGCTCAGCGAGGACGTGCCGGCGCGCGGCACCTCCTCGCACTACTACTCCGCCCAGAAGGCCGAGGTCGAGGCGCTCCTGCGGGAGACGCTCGCCGCCAGCGCGACGGCGCCGTACGTCTTTCGCCCGTGCATCGTGGCCGGGCCGAACGCGCCGCTGCTGCTCGACAGCCTCCCCTACACGCAGCTGTCCGAGCGCCTGCCGGCGGCCGTCTTGCGGTTGCTCGACGGGGTGCCGATCCTCAGGCCGGTGCTGCCCGATCCCGGCGTGCCCTTCCAGCTCGTTCACCACGACGACGTTGCGAGCGCGATGCGCGCGGCCGTGCTCGGACGCGGCCAGAGCGGCGTCTACAACCTCGCCGGGCCGGGCGAGATGACCGTCAGGCTGCTGGCCGAGGAGCTCGGCTGGTACTCGATACCGGTGCCGGAGCTCGCGGTCGACGCCGTGGCCGAGCTGGTCGGGCGCCTTGGCTTTCTACCGGCGCAGGCGCAGTGGATGAGCGCCTTCCGCGAGCCCGTGATCATGGACACGCGCAAGGCCCGTCGCGAGCTGCGCTGGCGCCCGCGCCACGACGCGCTGCACACGCTGCGCGAGACGATCGCGCGCGCGAGGCTCGATCCGCTGATTCGCTGAGCGCTGCTTGCGGGCGTGAGCGCCGGGGGATGCTCGGCGCGCCTTGTGGCGAAGGGTCGTAGGGTTCCTCGCTCGATGCGGCCGCTCGCAGATCCCGCGACCCCGATGCCACGTGGCGTGGCGCTCGTCACGGACACGACGCCGTATCTGCCCCGCGGTCTGATCGAGCGTTGGCGGATTCACGAGGTCAGCCTGTACGTCGGCTGGGACGGCGATCTCCGTCGCGAGAGCGAGTACGCAGACCTCGACGCGTTCTATGAGCGGCTGCACGGCTCGAAACTGCTCCCCACCACGTCGCAGCCGTCGGTGGGCGATTTCCTCGCGGCCTATCAGCCCCTCATCGACGAGGACCTCGACGTGCTCTCGGTCCACATCGCGGGAGGCCTGTCTGGAACGTGCGAGAGCGCGCGCGGGGCGGCGCGTCTGATCGCGCACGAGACCGGTTCAGAGCGCGTGCACGTGATCGACGCCGAGACCGGCGCGGGTGGGCTCGGCTGCCTTGTGATTACGGCGGCGCGCGCGCTCGAGGAAGGCGCTTCGCTGCGGCGGGCAATCGAGGCGGTGGGCGCTGCTCGCGCAAGCTTGGACATCTGGTTCTGCCTCGACACGCTCGAGTACCTGCGGCGTGGCGGACGCATCGGCGCCGCGCAGGCCTTCGTCGGATCGGCATTGAAGGTGAAGCCGATCCTGACGTTCGGGACCGAGATCGCGCCGGTCGGCCGCGTGCGCACGCGCCGGCGCGCGTTCGAGCAGATGACGGCGTATCTGGCGGAGCTCCACGAACGCGGTGCAACCGATTGGATCGTCCAGCACGCGCAGGCGCCGGGCGACGCCGAGCGGCTCGTCGCGCACGGTGGCGAGATCTTCGGCACGGAGCCGCTCTTCTGCACGCAGGTCGGACCGGTGCTGGGTGCCCATCTCGGTGCGGGGATGCTCGTCGGCGGGATGACGAGCACCCGCGTCGGGAACAACGCCGAAGACACCTGAACGAGCCGAGCCCGCCACGCAGGGCTGCGCGGGACGGGCTCGTGCTCGACGGACGCAGCGGGTGCCGCGCCTTCGGATCGACTACTTGACGATCTTGATGATCCGCTCCATGCCGATCAGCGTGTGTGGCCGCCCGTCCTGGGTGGGCATGAAACACGCCTGCACGTACCAGCCGGGCTTGGCCGTGATCACCTCCTGCTGGAATGCGCCCGGGGAGATCGGGCCAGCGAAGCCGATCGGCGGGCCGGCGGCGAACTTCTGCAGCCCCTTTTCGCGCCCCTTTGCGAGCCCCTTCAAGACCGCCTTAGCGCCCTTCTTGCCCCTCACGGCGAAGGCGATGTTCATGTGCACCAGGTCGCCTTCGTTTTCGAAGCGCACGAGCTGGCCGACGTGCAGCACGGTCGGCCCGCGGAAGCCGAAGTCGATCGTCTTCTCGGTCGCCTGCGCGGCGGGCAGGGCCGCCGGCGAGGGCGATGCGACGACGGTGAAGCTCGAACGCGCCCATTTCGAGGGCTTTTCGCCTTCGGGGTTGAGCGCGACGTACTGGCCCGGCTGCAGGATCGTCTGGGCTTCGAACGGCTTGCCTTTGCCGGCTTCGGTGTCATACACGAGCGCGCCGTACTTGGCGGCCGCGTTGGGGTCGTCGGCGAGCTTGTTGGTGTCGAGGAACGCGTACACTTCGTTCACGCTGACGCCCGGCTTGAGCTGGAAGAACGTGACCTGCGGTTCCTTGCCGCCGGTGGCCGTGCCGGCCACGTTGACGGCGCCCGACTGAAGCGCGCCGGAGACGGCGATCGAGGTCGAGCTGACGGTGACGTTGACCGTCGGCAGAGTCGCCGCCTGCGCGGCGCTTGCCCCGAGCGCGCCCAGCGCGAGCGCCGTGCAGGCGGTCGCGACGGCGACGATCGGACGTACAGCCGGCACAGGGCCGGCGGAGCGGTGTGGCATGTGGTCGATCCTTTCGTGTTGGCAGGCGGGATCGGGCGGCGCCCGGTTCCCCCCGAACTGCTCTGGTCTCCCACCCGGCGATTCGCCGAGAGAGGCGCTCTCCATCCCAGTGGAATCCCCCTCGGCCGTCGGCCGAGCGTCCGCGCTGGCGGGAGTATAAGCACTGGTCAACGATGTGTAAACGACTGCGTCGAAGAGCGTTGCGGGCCAGGTGCAGCTCTCCAAAAAGAGGGCACCGCCCAGCCAGATGTACGCGCCTCGAGGGCGCCTGGGCGGTGCCGAAGGCCGTTGCCCGCTAGCTAACGACCCTGTCCAACAGATACCCGCCGCAAGCACTCGTAAGCGGCGCGGGAAGACCCAGGTCGAACAGTCGTTGATTTCTCGCAAAGTGCGCCAACTTTCGGGTTTGCGCCGTGCGAGCGGAGGTACCCCGGGAGTACAGTCGGATAGCCGACGGCGAAGGAGAGGAACTTATGCCGAGAGTGATCGTGACGAGCGATCCGCCGGAGCCCGACGCACCGGTGATGCTCGATGAGACGGTCGCCACCGTCCACGTGGGCGACAAGCACGCCTGCGACCAGCTGATTCAGCGAATCGTCTGGGCGATAGAGGACGCGGAGCGCGTGGAAGCGCACGTTGGGGATCGTTAGCGCGCCGGCGCGAGGCCTTGCGCCAGCGCGAGGCCTCGCAGCCGGATTTGCCCCGTACGGAATCGAGGAACGTTGAAGACTGAACGACTGACGATCGAGAGGGTACCGACCGGGTGCTGGTCGGTTCGGCGCGGTTCGGTGCAGCTCTCCAGCGGGCTCACACGTCACGCCGCCGAAGCCGAACGGGACCTGTTCGAACGACTCCGCGGCCGATCCGCGAGACGACGGCGACTGGGTCCGGTGGGCCAGTCACGCCCCCAAGAGGAGCGTGGGCCGATCGGTCCGTCCTCGCTGCCGAGCTAGGCGTCCGCGCCTGCTCGCTCGGCGGTGTCCTGAAGCCGCTGCGCGTGCCCGTCGGATGCCTCGTCGGCCAGCTCCTCGGTGCCCTCAGGGTGCAGCACGAACACCTCTGCCTGCAGGTCGTTCTCGGGGTCGTTGGCGCTCATGAAGGAGCGCACTGAGCGATACAGGATCGACTCGACGGCGACCCGGAACTCCTCCTCGACGGAGCGCTGCATGGCAAGGCGGGAGCGGACGACCTCATCGGCGTGCCCGCGGTCCTGCAGCGTCTGCTCGCCGCGCGTGAAGCCACCCTCGAGGATCACGGTCAGGAGCTCTTGGGAGAGGTAGGCTCGCGCCTTCACCGGGCCCTTGCCGTAGAAGCGCTTGTGGATACGAACGATCGCGTTGGATACATCCGCAAGGAGCTGGCCCCGCTCGCTTGCGGCCGCGTCCTCGCCCCTCCCCTGGTCCTGAGGCTCCGTTGGAGCTACGCCCATGAACTCACCTCCTCCTCGCGTGCTGCGTACCGTCGCGCCGGTCGAGCTGCCACTTCACCGACGCGCCAAGCGTCCGTCCAAAGATAGCGTCTGTGCCTGGCGCCTCAGCGCAGTAGCCGCGAAAGGCGACGGTCCTTCAGCACGCGCCCGTCGGTCTGGCAGAACGGGGAGTAGGCGATCACATAGTCCTCGAAGTGGACTGCCTGAAGCGTCTGCCCGCATCGGGGACACGGCTCGCCCTCGTGGCGGTGGATCCGCAGCGGCATCGGCAGCTTGTCGGGGATCGGCAGCTCGACCACCTCCTCGTAGCGCGCGAGCGCGTGGTCGAGCACGGTCACGATCGACTCGCGCAGGCGCGCGCGTTCGTCGGCGTCCAGGTCGGCGCCGCGCTTGAACGGCGACAGCTCGGCGGTCCACAGGATCTCGTCGACCCACGACCGGCCGATGCCGGCGATCGTGCGTTGGTCACGCAGCAGCGAGTGCAGCGGGCGCGGCGTGTCGAGCAGCTCCGCCAGCTCGCCCGCGTCGGGCGGCTCCGGCCACGCTTCCGGGCCGAGCGTGGCAATCGCCTCGTCCTGCTCGAGCTTCTCGGTCGGCAGCAGCTTCACCCACGCGGCCTGCTTTGAGCCGAACTCCCGCAATCGCAGCTCGCGTCCGTCGTTCAGGCGCACGAGCAGCCGCGAGGTGCGGTCGCGCGGGCCCGCTCGCTTCTCGTACAGCTGCAGCCGCCCGGCCGACATCAGGTGGAGCAGCAGCGACACCTCGCCGTCGGTCTCCACGATCAGGTGCTTGCCGCGTCGGCGCACGGCCGCAACGTGGCGACCCTCCAGCGCCGACAACGGCGGATCGAACGTCTTCAGCGCATTGATGCCGGGAGCGGTCGCCGACTCGATCTCAGCGCCGGCCAGCGCGCGGTCGAGCAGCCGCGCCGTGATCTCGACCTCGGGCAACTCGGGCATCGCCCTCCCACTCTAGGAGGACGATGCCCGGCTGCTCAGCCTGCGCCTAGTGGGCGGCGATTGGCGGGCCTTCGTACTTGACGCCGCTGGGGCTGACCCAGCGCACGCGCCAGCGCGCGCCCTTGGTCGAGGAGTGCAGCGTCCAGTAGCCGAGGCTGTTGGTCGTGACGGTCCTCAGCGTCTTGTACTTGCGCGAGCCCTTCTTCTTCACCAGCACGGTCAGCTTGGTCGCCCCGGTCGTCGGCCGCACGAGGCCCCACAGCGAGTAGCCGTGGCCGGACTTCGACACGGTCAATGGCACGGACCAGGCGAAGTACAGCGGCTTGGGCTTGCCGTTGATGTACCGGAGTCCGGTCTGAAAGCCGATCGTGCCGCCGTTGACGCTCGCCCCGGGCTTGCCGCCGACCGGGTCGTCGACGAGCAGGTACTGCGAGAAGGCGGCGACGCGCGCATTGCTCCAGGCGATCTTTTCGGCGATCGCGACGAATTCGGCCTGCTGGGCCGGGGAAACGCCGAGGAAGCGGTTGGGCTTGCTCTGCACGCCGAACTCGGTCAGGTAGATCGGCAGGTTCGACGTCGTGCCATGCGCGCGGAACGCTTTGCTCAGCGCACTGGACAGGCGCGAGAGCACCCCGATCGTGACGTCGTCCCGTTCGCGCGGTTTGTAGAGCGGCCCGGCGGCCGTGGTGTAGGCGTGGTGGGCATAGCCCGCTGACGTCAGCGGCGTGCACGAGCCCGATTTCCTGTACTTGTTGTTGAGGCACAGCGTTTCGCGCAGGAACAGCAGCGGCGCCACGTCGTGCAGCAGCGCGCGCGACTTTTCGCGCTTGTAGTTGACCCGGACGTAGCCGGTCGGCGCCGTCTCGCCGAGCAGCACCTTCGGGCTCGCGATCCCGCCGGCTTTGAGCCCGGCGTAGCCGGCCTGGTAGAGCGCGCGGTAGATGCGCGGCGAGGCGGGCGTTCCGTTCTTGTTCCACTGCGGCTGCAGGAATCCCGGGTGGTTCGGCTCGTTCCAGATCGAGAACAGCGCCACGGTCCCCCCGAACGGGCCGGTGGGGCCGTAGTGGCGGCCCACTGCGGTCATGAATTCTTCGAAGTCTTTGGGATCCGGTTTGGTGACGTAGGGCGCTTTCTTGTTCGACGTCGCCCAGCGCGGCGCGGGCGCGGTGACGGTCAGCAGCACTTTCCAGTGCAGCCGCTGCGCTTCGGCGATCAACCTGTCGTATTCGCCCCAGGCGTAGTTACCGGGGTTGGTGAGTTCGAACGGCGGCTTGCTGGCGCCGGTGGATACGGGCGCGACCGTGTTCCAGTAGAGCTCGACGCGCAGCGCTTTGACGCCGAGCGTTTGCATCTGCGCCAGCGCGTGGGGGCGCGTGCGCGCGTTCAGGAGCTGTGTGGAGCCCTCGAAGTAGTTGGGCTGGCTGTGCGAGGCGAGCGCCGGCGTGACGCCTAAAGCCCCCGATGCGAGGGCGCATGCGAGCGTGGTGAGGAAAGGCTTTCTGAGTGTGGGCATGGTGGCTTGAGACACGGAAAGCACCGCAAGGTTGCGGTCCGACGCGGTCCTTGACGTGTAGCTTTCGCCCTGTGAGTACAGCCATCGCACCGGACGACATCGTCCGCAGCGCTGAGGAAGCGGCGGGCAACGAGCGCCCGCCGCTGCTCGTGCTCGAGCCGCTGGCTGCGTTTCTCGACGCCCACGAGCTCGGCGAGGGCGAGATCGAGGCCTTCCCGATCGGCGAGGGCCACTCGAACGTCACCTACCTGATCCGCCGCGGCGAGACGGAGGTCGTCCTGCGCCGCCCGCCGCGCCCGCCGCTGCCGCCGAGCGCGCACGACGTGCTGCGCGAGGCGCGCCTGTTGCGCGCTCTGGCGGACACCCCCGCGCGGGTGCCGATCGTGCTGGCCGTGGGCGAGGACGAGGGCACGATCGGCAGCCCGTTCTACGTGATGGAGCGAATCGAGGGCGAGGTGATCGTCACGGACATCCCCGCTGCGATCGACACGCCGGATCAGCGGCGCCGCATCAGCGACGAGCTGATCGACGCGCTCGCGGAGATCCACGCGGTCGACTGGCGCGCGGTCGGACTCGAGGGCTTCGGCAAGCCGACCGGGTACCTGGAGCGCCAGTTGCGCCGCTTCACCGGGCTGTGGGAGCTGAACAAGACCCGTGAGATCCCGGCTGTCGAGCGGGTCGGCAGCTGGCTGGCCGAGCACATGCCGGAGTCGGGTCCGGCGACGATCGTGCACGGCGATTTCCGTCTGGGCAACACGATCTTCGCGCCGGGCGCGCCGGCGCGGCTGGAGGGCGTACTGGACTGGGAGATGGCGACGATCGGCGACCCGCTGGCAGATCTCGGCTACCTGTGCATGATGTGGACCGAGCGCGACGACCCGGGGGGCGGCCTGCGCGAGGCGCTGGCGACGGTTACGCGGCGCGAGGGCTTCCCCACGCGCGCAGAGCTGATCGGGCGCTATGAAGAGCGCACCGGCCGCTCGATGCGCGACCTGCGCTGGTATACGGCGCTGGCTGTGTGGAAGTCGGTGGTGTTCATGGAGGGCAACTACAAGCGGGCGATCGCCGGCACGACCGACGACCCCTACCTGAAGACGTTCGGCGAGGGCGTGCTCGAGCTCGCGCGCCAGGCCGAAGCGATCGCACATGGCGGCTGAGCCGGACGGGGCCGCTCGGCGCGGGCTCTTGATCGACTGGGGCGGGGTGCTGACGAGCAACCTGTTCAGCTCGTTCCGCGACTTCTGCGTGCAGGCCGGCGTGGACCCGCAGACGCTGCGCGACCGCTTCAGCTCCGACCCCTCCTTCCGCGAGCTGCTGATCGCGCTGGAGAAGGGCGAGCTGCAGGAGGGCGAGTTCGAGCAGCAGCTGGCGCCGCTGCTCGGCGTGGAGCCGGACGGGCTGATCGACGGGCTGTTTGCTGGGGTCCAGCCGGACGTGGCGATGGTCGAGGCGGTGCGCAGGGCGCGCACGGGCGGCGTGCGCACGGCACTCGTCTCCAACTCGTGGGGCGTTCACCGCTACCCGCACGACCTGTTCGACGAGCTCTTCGACGGCGTCGTGATCTCGGGTGTCGAGGGCACGCGCAAGCCGGCGCGGCGAATGTATGAGCTCGGTGCCGAGCGCGCCGGCGTGTCCCCGGGCGAGTGCGTCTACGTGGACGACCTCCCCTTCAACCTGACGCCGGCCGAGAAGCTCGGCATGGCCACGGTGCACCACACGAGCGCGGCCGAGTCGATCCCCGAGCTGGAACGCCTGCTCGGCATGTCGCTCTCCTAGGTCAGGCGCGTTTGCCGCGGCCGTAGAGGAACTTGAACAAGCCTGCGAGCAGTTTGGACGTGCGGCTCTTGTACGGGTACATGTGCGGTTCCTTCTTCATCGCGAGCCGCGGCGTGACGACGATCGCCTGCTGCGAGCAGTACTTGCGGATGCCACCGGCGCCGTGGCGCGAGCCGAGGCCGGACGCCTTGGCGCCGCCCATCGGAAGCTCGAGCGCGGCGTAGTTGATCATCGCGTCGTTGACGGTGGTCGCGCCGGCTTCGATGCGTCGTGCAAGCGCCTCTCCGCGCTCGGTGTCGCGCGTGAAGACGGACGAGGCAAGCCCGTAGGGCGAGTCGTTGGCAAGGCGCACGGCCTCATCGGCGTCGGCGACCTTCATGATCGGGAGCGTCGGCCCGAAGGTCTCCTCGGTCATGCACTTCATCGTGTGGTCGACGTCGACGAGCACGGTCGGCTCGTAGAACCGGCCACCGCCCTGATTGGAGGCGTGGCCGCCGGCGAGCACGCGCGCGCCCTTGTCGACGGCGTCGGTGACGTGGTCTTCGATCGTCTGCAGCTGCGGCGGGAATGTGATCGCGCCGACCTCGACCGAGCCGGGGCCTTCGGGCTTGCCCACCCGCAGGGCGCGGACTTTCTCGGAGACTTTCTCGACGAACTCGTCGTACACGGGCGCCTCGACGTAGGCGCGCTCGATCGAGATGCAGGTCTGCCCGGCGTTCTGCATCGAGTAGTAGGTGGCGAAGTTGGCTGCGCGCTCGAGGTCGGCATCGGACAGGACGATCATCGGGTCCTTGCCACCGAGCTCCAGCGACACGGGTATCAGCCGGCGGGCCGCGGCCTCGGCAACCTTCTTGCCGGTCCGTGTGGATCCGGTGAACATGATCATGTCCACCTCCTCGATCAGCGCGGCACCCGTCTCACCACGACCGGTCGCGACCTGGAACACGTTCTCGGGCAGGCCGCACTCGAGCAGCCCTTCGGCCATCATCAGCGAGGTCAGCGGGGTGATCTCGGATGGCTTGAGGATCACGCTGTTGCCGGCGGCGAGCGCGGGGATGCAGTCGCCGAAGGAGTTGGTCAGCGGGTAGTTCCACGGGCCGATCACGCCGATCAGCCCGAGCGGGCGGTAGCGCTGGATCAGCTTCTTGCCCTTGACCAGCAGCTGGCTCGACTTGACGCGTTCGTCATCCAGGTAGTCGGGCGCGTGCTTGGCCCAGAAGCCGAACGCGTTGCCGGCGTAGGAGATCTCGGCGAACGTCGCATCCTCGAACGTCTTGCCGGTCTCCGAGATGATCGTCGCGACGACCTGCTCGGCGTTGTCCATCAGCCACTTCTGCGCGCGCAGCAGCACGCGCGCACGTCCGTCGAACCCGTAGGCCTCCCAGCTCGGCTGCGCGGCGCGGCCGCGGCGGGCCATCTCGGCGACCGCCTCGGGCCCGAGGTCGGCGACGGTGGCGACGATCTCGCCGGTGGCGGGGTTCTCGACGGGAATGCCTCCCGCCGACTGCGCCTGGTCGATCGAAGATCGGCCGCCGTTCTCGGTCGGCTGCGGTTGCTCGACGCTGTGGGCCTGCTCGACGGACGCCATCGGTGTCTCCCCTGTTCGCTCGCTCTCAGTGCTCGCTCTGTGCGAACAAGACTACTCCGATGCGAACGCCTGCGAGGGCTACTCGGACAGCTCGATCGACGCGATCCCGATCGGCTCGTTGGGGCGGTCACCGGAGTCGGTGTCGACGTCCTCGAGCCGGTCGACCACGTCCATGCCGTCGGTCACTTGGCCGAAGACGGTGTGCTTGCCGTCGAGCCAGGGAGCGGCGTCGGTGGTGACGATGAAGAACTGCGAGCCGTTGGTGTTGGGACCGGCGTTGGCCATGGCCAGCGCCCCGCGCACGACCTTGTGCGGGTTGATCTCGTCCTCGAAGGTGTAGCCGGGACCGCCGGTGCCGGTGCCCTGGGGGCAGCCCCCCTGGATCATGAAGTCCTTGATCACGCGGTGGAAGGTGAGCCCGTCGTAGAAGCCCTGGCCGGCGAGCTTGCGGAAGTTCTCGACCGTCTTGGGCGCGTCCTCGTCGAACAGCTCGAAGACGATCGGCCCTTCGGTGGTCTGCATGGTGGCTGTGGACATGAAGGCTCTCCCTCGGCGGGCACGGGACCCGCGTTCGTTTTTGATGGTCGCCCTTCGGGCGATGATGCTCGCTCTACTGTCCTCCGACCAGCTGCAGGCTGAGCTTGCGCCCGCGCAGCTCGCGTCCGTCGAGCGATCCGATCACGCGCTGCGCCTCGCCGGCGGGGACGGACAGGAAGGAGAAGCGCTCGAGCACGAGCACGTCGCGCACGGCCTCGCCGTCGAGTCCGGCGGAGGAGGTCACGGCGCCGACGATGTCGGCGACCTGCAGCCCCGAGGAGCGCCCGCCGCCGAGCACGAGCTTGACGTAGGGCTCCTGCTCGTCGCGGCGGGAGATGCGGGGCTTTGAGTGCCGCCGCGGGCGCTCGCGTACGGGCGTGGGCGCGGCCTCTGCTCCCTTCTCCCATTTGGCGATGCTCGTGCCGATGTGCCGTTCGATCGCCTCGAGCTCGCGCTTCTGGCGGTCCTCGACGAACGTGATCGCGCGCCCGGAGCGCCCAACCCTCCCGGTGCGCCCGATCCGGTGGACGTAGGTGTCCGGGCTGGTCGGCACGTCGTAGTTGATCACGTGCGTCACGGTCGAGATGTCGAGGCCGCGCGCGGCGACGTCGGTGGCGACGAGGATCGGCACTCGCCCACCCTTGAACGCCAGCATCACCCCGTCGCGCGATCCCTGCGTCATGTCGCCGTGCAGCGCCCTGACGTTCATGCCGCGGTCCTTGAGCGTGCGAAACAGCTGGTCGGCACGGATCTTGGTGCGCACGAACACGATCGCCTGCTCGGGCGCCTCTGCGCGCAGCACCTCTACGAGCTTGTCGGCCTTGGCCCTCGTCTCGACCGGGAGCTGAAACTGCGCAACCGTATCGATCGTCAGCGTCTCCGCCTCGACCTGAATGATCGTCGGGTCGTACATGTAGCGGTCGGCCAGTTTGCGGATCGGCGGCGGCATGGTCGCGCTGAAAAGCGCCGTCTGCCGGCTGGATGGGGTCAGCGAGATGATCTTCTCGACGTCCTCGAGGAAGCCGAGGTCGAGCATCTCGTCGGCCTCGTCGAGCACGAGAAAGCGGCAGTCGTGCAGCACGAGCGAGTGGCGCGAGATCAGGTCGAGTACGCGGCCGACGGTGCCGACGACGACGTGCCCGCCGGCCCGCAGCTGCGCCTGTTGCGTGCGGATCGGGGCGCCGCCGAAGACGGCGACGACGTCGATCCCGCTGTGCGCCCCGTAGGTGCGCAGCGCCTGCGTGACCTGGATGCAGAGCTCGCGCGTGGGCGTCAGCACGAGCGCCTGGACCTCGGGGTTCTCGGGGTCGACGTACTCCATGATCGGCAGGCCGAAGGCGGCCGTCTTGCCGGTGCCGGTCTGCGCCTGGCCGATCACGTCGCGGCCCTCGAGCAGGGACGGAATCGCCTGTTCCTGGATCGGACTGGGGGACTCGTAGCCCACGTCGGCGAGCGCGTGGAGGGTGGACTCAGAGAGCCCGAGATCGGCGAAGGAGGCGGCCATCGTCAGCAAGCCAGCAGCTTACGCATCGCGACGCGGCGGGCCGGGCCCGGGCCACCGGCGCTCACGCGGCCGGGTCGAGCAGGAGCTTGCCGGTCGTACGCCGCTCGCGCAGGTCGACGTGGGCCTGGGCGGCCTGCTCGAGTGGATAGGTGGCGCCGATCACGGTGCGCAGCTCGCCGCGTGCGGCGCGCGCGAACAGGTCGGCGAGCGCCTCGGCGAACATGCCGGGGCGCTCCAGCGCGTGAAACAGGTAGAAGCCGACGACCGAGCGCGAGTGGCGCAGCAGCGAGCCGGTGCGCACCTCGTTGGCCTGCTCTGAGGCGATCCCGCAGACGACGATCCGCCCAAACGGGGCGAGCGCCCGGTAGGAGGCGTCGAACACGGCGCCGCCTGCCATGTCGAAGACGACGTCGACGGGCCGCCCGCCGTTGGCGTCGAGCAGCCGCTCGGTGAGGCCGTCGGCGTCGGCTGCGACGGCGACGTCCGCGCCGAGCTCGAGTGCGAGCGCGCGCTTCTCCGAGCTCGATGCGGTCGCTATCACGCGCCCAGCGGCGAGCGGATGCCCGAGTTGCACGGCCAGTGAGCCGACCCCGCCGGCGGCGGAGTGCACGACGACGCTCTCGCCGCCGGCCACGTGCGCGGCCGTTCGGTACAGGTGCCACGCGGTCAGCCCCTGGATCAGCAGCCCCAGCGCGGCGCCCTCGTCGAGCTCGGCCGGGATCGGGTGCACGAGCTGGCGCGGCGCGAGCGCGTACTCGGCATAGCCGCCCTCGCCGACCAGCGCGACGACGCGCTCGCCGGTGTCCTCGCGCAGCCCGGCCACCTCCCCGCCCGGGACGAGCGGGAGCGTCGCCTTGCGCACATAGGAGTCGGTGCGCGTGTGCGTGTCGGCGAAGTTCAGTCCGGCCCGCAGGACCCTGATCAGCACCTCCTCGGGACCGGGCTCGGGCGTGGGCAGCTCGACCAGCCTGAGCACCTCCGGGCCACCGAACTCGGTCATCTGAATCGCGCGCATCGGGCGGTCAGGCTAGCGGAGGCTCGGGGGGTGCTCTAAGGTGCGCGCCCATGTCGATCACGGTGGTGGGCTCGATCGCCTATGACACGGTCAAGACGCCGTTCGGGCAGCGCGAGCGGATGCTGGGCGGCGCGGCGACGCACTTCGCGCTGGCGGCGTCGTTCTTCGAGCAGGTGCGCGTGGTCGGGCCGGTGGGTGAGGACTTCGGCGAGCCGCAGCTCGAGGTGATGCGCACGCGCGGCACCGATCTCTCCGACGTCGAGCGGGTGGCGGGCGGCAGCACGTTCTTCTGGCACGGCGAGTACGGCTGGGACCTGAACTCGCGCGAGACGATCGACACGCAGCTCGGCGTCTTCGAGGGCTTCCAGCCGAAGCTCTCGGAGCGCTCGCGCTCGAGCGAGGTGCTGTTCCTGGCCAACATCCAACCGGACCTGCAGCGCGAGGTTCGCGCGCAGCTTCCGCAGGCTCGCTTCGTGGCCCTGGACTCGATGAACCTGTGGATCGAGATCGCGCGCGACTCGCTCGTGGCGGCGGTCGCGGGCGTTGACTGTCTGATCCTCAACGATGCGGAGCTCCGCCAGTTGACGGGCAAGCCCAACCTCGTCTCGGCGGCGCGCGAGATCCTCGGCTGGGGCCCGCGCGTGATCGTCGCCAAGCAGGGCGAGTACGGCGCGGCGCTCGTCACCGGCGAGGGCTTCTTCGCGCTGCCCGCCTATCCGCTCGAGACCGTGATCGATCCAACCGGCGCCGGCGACACGTTCGCGGGTGGCTTCGTCGGCTACATCGCGGCCAACCTGGAGGAGGGGCTCTCCGACGATCTGCTGCGCCGCGCGATGGCCCGTGCGACGGTGCTCGCCTCATTCAACGTCGAGGAGTTCGGCACCGAGCGCGTGGAGCGGTTGACGCGCGAGGAGATCGAGGCGCGCCTGGGCGAGCTGCACACGATCACCCAGTTCAGCGCCGTCAGCGCCTGAGCCGCGCGCAGGCGCCATCGTGCGGTCGCGGGCGCACCGCAGCCGGCCGCCCCGCGTGTCGTCACGCTGTGTTGCGCGTATCCCAACGCAGGGTATGATCGCTGCACGTGACCACCTGGACGTTCATCTGGCTGATGTTCCTCCTGAAGATCCCGATCGTGGCGCTCTTCCTGCTGGTCCGCTGGGCGGTGCGCCAGACGCCGGAGCCGGCGCCGGGAGGCGACGGCGGCATCGGCCCGCGCAGCCGTCCGCCGCACCCGCATCGCCCGCGCTCCCGCGGCCCACGACCCCGCCGGCGCGGGCCGCACGGCGAGGCATCGCCGCCGTCCCCGGCGCGCGTGCGCACGGTCGCCACGGGCACGCGCCTGCCCCAGCACTGACCTGCGCCACTGCCCCGAAACCACCGGGCCACGGACGTCACCTGCGTCGTTGGCCCGGGTCGCGCGCCGACTTGACTCATAATTCGAGGTCGAGATCTCGGCCCCGCCCCACCCGTCGATAGGAGAAGCAGATGAGCACAGAGACCGAGGCTGACGCGAAGGGCCAGGTCGTTGACCCTTCGACGGTCGCAGCCAACCAGTCGGCGGCAGGCGCGGACAGCAGCGAGGCCGGCTCGAAGGACACGTTGACGGTTACGGACAACCGCACGGGAACGTCATATGAGCTGCCGATCACGGACTCGACGGTGCGCGCGAGCGACCTGCGCCAGATCAAGGTGCGCGAGGACGAATTCGGCATGATGTCCTACGACCCGGCCTTCATGAACACGGCCTCGTGCCGCAGCTCGATCACCTACATCGACGGCGACGCGGGCATCCTGCAGCACCGCGGCTATCCGATCGAGCAGCTGTGCGAGCACTCGACCTATCTCGAGGTCGCCTACCTGCTGATCAACGGCAGACTCCCCAGCAGGACCGAGCTCGAGGGATGGGTCGCCGAGATCACGATCCACACGTTCGTGCATGAGAACGTGAAGGACTTCATGCAGGGGTTCCGCTACGACGCGAACCCGATGGGCATGCTCGTGGCCTCGGTCGGCGCGCTCTCGACCTTCTACCCCGACGCCAACCAGATCCGCGACGAGCGCGTTCGTGCGATGCAGATCATTCGCCTGCTCGCGAAGATGCCGACGCTCGCGGCGTTCGCCTTCCGTCACAACATGGGCCAGCCGTACGTGTATCCCGACAACGACCTCGAGTACGCCGGCAACTTCCTCGGGATGATGTACAAGATGACCGAGCTCAAGTACGAGCCCGATCCTCGCTTGGCGCGGGCGCTGGACGTGCTGTTCATCCTCCACGCCGACCACGAACAGAACGCCTCCACGAGCGCCGTGCGCTCGGTCGGCTCGACTCACGTCGATCCCTACACAGCCGTTGCGGCCGGCGTGGCGGCGCTCTACGGGCCGCTGCACGGCGGCGCCAACGAGGCGGCGCTGCGGATGCTCAAACGGATCGAGACGATCGAGAACATTCCGGACTTCCTCGAGGGCGTCAAGGCCGGCGACGAGCGCCTGATGGGCTTCGGCCACCGCGTCTACAAGAACTACGACCCGCGCGCCCGCATCATCCGGAAATACCTCGACGACGTGTTCGAGGTGCGCGGCAAGAGCCCGCTGCTCGACGTGGCCTCAGAGCTCGAGAAGCGGGCGCTCGACGACGACTACTTCACCTCGCGCAAGCTCTACCCCAACGTCGACTTCTACTCGGGCCTGATCTACGAGGCGCTGGGTCTTCCCGTGGCGATGTTCCCGGTGATGTTCGCGATCGGTCGTACCAGCGGCTGGATCGCGCAGTGGAGGGAGATGGTCGAGGACTCAGAGCAGAAGATCGCCCGTCCCCGCCAGATCTACACCGGCGAGCGCGACCTCGACTACGTGCCGATCGACGAGCGGGACTAAAGCACCAGCGTCGCCCCGTTGACCCGCAGCCACTCGCGATCGTCGCGGTAGTCGGGCCACCAGCGCTCGAGCAGCTTCCAGAAGCGCGGCGAGTGGTCGAGCACCTGCAGGTGGCAGACCTCGTGCCAGACGACGTAGTCGAGCACGCGCTCGGGGGCCAGCAGCAGCCGCCAGTTGAAGCTCATCGAGCCGTTGGCGGCGCACGAGGCCCAGCGCGTCTTCTGCGCTCTGATCGAGAGATCGCTGTAGGGAGTGCCGGCGAGCGCGGTGGCGCGATCGAGCCGCGGCCCGATCTCGGCCCGCGCGGCGCGGCGGTAGAAGCGCTCGATCGCCGGGCGCGCGTCGCCGTCGGGCACGAGCAGCTGCGTGCCCTGACGGTGCACGCGGCTGCGCCCGGTCTGGGGCACGAGCTCGAGCGACTCGCCCAGATAGGGCAGCGTGCCGGCACGCGCGGCCACGCGCGCGAGCGCCTCGCGCGCCTCGTCGAGGCGGCGCTCGATCCACGGCCGCAGCTCGCTGATGGCGGCCGCGGCGGCGCGCTCGGGGGCGCGAGCGGGGAGCACGACCTCGACGCCGGCGTGAGCGTGGACGTTCACGCGCACGCGCCGCGCTCGCGAGGAACGGCGGACGGTGTAGGGGATCTCGCTGACGCTCACGCAGCGGAGAGTACGCGTCGGACCGGGTGTCAGAGGCGGCGCCCGTCCGGCCGGCCGAATGCACCCTTCGCTCGGTGCATAATCCGCCTGCGATGGCCAGATCCAGAGTCAGGCTGCCGAGTGACGTGCGCGAGCCCTACCAGGTCTACCTGAACGGCGTGCCGCAGCAGCTGGGCAGGGATTTCTCGGTGCGCGAAGGGGCGCTCGTGTTCGAGCAGGAGCTGCGCAAGGACAGGATCAGCGGCTGGCGCTGGCTGCTGGGCGCCTGGGGCGTCGGCACCTATCGCCAGAACGACTCGGTGGATGTCCGCTACGACGCGCCCGACGGCTCGCCGCGGGTGGCCGAGGGGCTGGAGATCGAAGCCGGGTAGATCGCCCGCTCCCACGGGCACGAGAGCTTCAGCGCGCTCAGGATGGCACGCGTGGCGGGTGAGCGGTTGAGCGTGTAGAAGTGGATGCCCGGCGCGCCTGCGGCGAGCAGTTCGGAGCACTGCAGGGTCGCGTAGGCGACGCCGAAGTCGAGCACCGCCTCGGCGTCGTCGTCGCGGGCGTGCAGCTCCCTGCGCAGCCCGTCGGGAATCGCCGAGCCGCACATGCTCGCCATCCGCTCGACCTGGCCACCGCGGGTGATCGGCATCACGCCGGGGATGATCGGAACCGTGACGCCGGCCGCACGGGCGCGCTTGACGAAGTCGAAGTAGAAGCTGTTGTCGAAGAACATCTGCGTGATCAGGAAGTCCACGCCCGCCTGCACCTTCTCGGCGAGATAGCGCAGATCGGCCTCCGGGCTCTGTGCGTGTATGTGCGTCTCCGGGAAGCACGCGGCGCCGATCGCGAACTCGTAGTCAGAGCCGATCAGCTCGACCAGCTCGCGCGAGTACTCGAGGCCCCCGTCGGTCTTGATCCAGTCCTCCTGGCCCTCCGGGGGGTCGCCGCGCAGCGCGAGCACGTTGTCGATGCCGGCGCGCCGCATCTCGTCGAGCGTCCCGCGAAGCTCGGGCACGGTGGCGCCGACGCAGGTGAAGTGCGCCATCGCCTCCAGCCCGAACTCCTCCTTGATCCGCTTGACGATCTCGATCGTCTTGGAGCGGCTGGATCCGCCGGCGCCGTAGGTGACCGAGACGAACGACGGCTCGAGCGCCTTCAGGTCGTTCAGCGCCGCGTACAGGTTCTGCTCGCCGGCGTCCGTTTTCGGCGGGAAGAACTCGAACGAGAAGACCGGCGTCCGCGAGGAGAGGATCTCGTCGATGCGCATCTATTGATTATGCAGTCCAGCGCTCCGGCTCTCCGGGAATCGCCTGCGCGCGGCCGAGCGCCTGCAGGTGGCGCAGGTAGCTGAGCACCTCCGAGAGCAGCCACTGCGCGTTCTGCTCGGAGAGCGAGCCGCCGTAGAGATGGGGAACCACCTCGAATGCGCTCAGCGGCTCTCCGGCCAGCGCGCCGGCCACGCTGTCGAGCCGTTCGTGCACGAGCTTGCGATTGCCCTCGATGTGGGCGTGCACGTCGGCGAACGTGCGCCCGTGCCCGGGCAGGCACAGGCGCGCTCCGAGGCGCTGCACGACGTCGAGCGAGTGCAGGAACTCGCCGACCGGATCCGGCGAGGTGCCGTACTCGAAGTACAGGGAGATCCTGCCGAGCAGATGGTCCCCCGAGATCAGCAGGCGTCGCTCGGGCTGGAACAGGCACACGTGCGAGGGCGCGTGCCCGGGCGTCTCATAGACCGTCCACGGGCCGAGGTCCGTCTCGATCGTGACGCCCGTGAGCAGCTCGCGCGCGGGCTCGATCACGGCGGCAAAGCCGGTCTCGCGCGGTTTGCGCTCCTCGGCATAGCGCTGCAGGGGCTCGGCGGGCACGCCGCTTTGGCGGGCGACCTCCAGGCGCCGCGCGAACACGGCGACCGGATCCTCGACCATGTTGTCGAGCAGCTCGTGGCTGGGATGCATCCAGATGTCACAGCCTGCGCGTTCGGCGATGATCGGCGCCTGGCCGCAGTGGTCGGAGTGCGCGTGCGTGCACACGATCAGGCTGGTGTCCTCGAGCGCAAGCCCGCACATCTGCAGCGCCCGCTCCAGGTTGGCGATCGAGTCGGGCTGGTGCATGCCGGTGTCGAACAGCACGAACCCCTCCCCTGACCTCACCGCCCAGGCATTGCAGTGCGGGACGCCCGGCCAGGGCAACGGCAGACGCAACCGGAACACCCCCGGGAGCACGCGCTCGCCCCTGCCCAGCTCGCGCTTCTCCGCCCCCGCCTGCCGCCTGCGATCGGCGCCGGGCGACGTCTGCGCGCCGCTGACGTTGCTCGCCTCGACCACCTCGCGGAGACTAGACTACGCACCGAGGGCAGGGTCGGCAGCGGCTTGCGAGAAGGAGGATGCATGGCTGAGCAGGAGAGCGGCGGAGCAGAGGCTGCAACCAAGGTCGAGCAGGCCGCGGCGAATGTGCGCCAGGCGCGCAGGGGCAGGCGCATCACCAAAACCGGGGCCGAGCACGTTGCGCGTCGCTATTTCGAGGCGATCGCGGCCCGCGAGCTGGAGACGGCGGTGGGAATGTGGGCGGATGGCGGCCGCGAGAACGTCCGCGGCCAGGTCGACGTGCTCGCGCCCGACGGCGTGCGCGCGTTCCTCGGCGAGCTGCTCGACGCGGTGCCCGACCTCGACTTCCAGATCGTCACCACCACGACCGAGGAGCCGCGCTGCGCCGTTCAGTGGCGCCTCACGGGCACGTTCGCGGGGCCTGGATCGCTCAACGGCATCGCCCCCACAGGCGATCGGGTGACGATGGAGGGCATCGACCTGCTGACGATCGAAGACGGCTTCATCCAGGCCAACGATGCCTTCCCCGACTCGATCGCCCTACCACGCCAGATCGGCCTGATGCCCGCCCAGGGCTCGGGCGCAGAGGCGCGCCTCGCGGGCGCCTTCAACGCCAAGACACGCCTCGCCGGCAGGCTCACCGCGAGCGACGCCGAGCTGATCGCGGCCGGCGTCTGGGTCGTCCAGGGCCAGCCGGCGCGCTGCAACGTGTACCTGATCGAGGACGAGGGCGGCGTCACCCTGTTCGACGCCGGCGCCCGCACGATGACCCGTGCGCTCGCCACCGCCGGCGCCAAGCTCGGCGGCATCCGCCGGATCGTGCTCGGTCACGGGCACACCGACCACCGCGGCGCCGCGCCGGGGCTGGGGGCTCCCGTCTTCTGCCACCCGGCCGAGGTGGAGGACGCCGAAGGCAGCGGTGGCTTTCGCTACTGGCCGGAGGGGCTCGCGGGGCTGCCCTTCCCCCACCGCCAGGTGCAGCGGCTGATGCACCGCTACGCCTGGGACGGCGGCCCGGTGCAGATCGCCGGCACGGTCGCCGAGGGCGATGAGATCGCGGGCTTCCGCGTCGTCGAGATCCCCGGCCACGCCCCCGGGCAGATCGCCCTCTGGCGCGAGTCCGACCGCCTCGCGCTGAGCAGCGACTGCTTCTACACACTGGACATGTGGGGGCGCGACTCGGCTGCACACCTGCCCTTCCCGGTCTACAACTTCGATACCGAGCAGGCGCGCGCCAGCATGCTCAAGCTGGCAGCGCTCGAGCCGGCCGCCGCCTGGCCGGGCCACGCCAAGCCGATCACCGGCTACGTGCGCTCGCAGCTGCAGCGCGCCGCCGAGCAGCAGTAGCTCTGCCCCGCCGCCGAGCTCCCGCGGACGGCGTCACGCACGAATCGCGCCGGCGCGTGCCGGCGCAGCAGCGCCCCGGCACGCGTCGCGATGGATTTCGGACCCCGGCCGGGTCTATAGGTACATGAACGCAAAGACACGCTGGGTGCTGGCGTTGACGGGCATCGGCTCGCTGATGGCGGCACTCGACACGGTCGTCGTATCGACGGCCCTCACCACGATCCAGCGCGACCTCGGCGCGTCGGTCGAGGAGCTGGAGTGGACGGTCAACGCCTACAACCTCAGCTTCGCCGTGCTGTTGATAACCGGGGCGGCGCTGGGCGATCGCTTCGGGCGCCGGCGCATGTATGCGGCGGGGCTCGCCCTCTTCTCGCTCGCCTCGGCGGCGTGCGCGCTGGCGCCGAGCGTCGGCTGGCTGATCGCCGCCCGCGCCACACAGGGCGCCGGCGCGGCGCTGTTGATGCCGCTCGCGCTTGCGCTGCTCAGCGGAGCCTTCCCACCGGAGCGTCGTGGCGCTGCGATCGGCATGTTCAGCGCGATCACGGGCATCGCCGTGGCCAGCGGCCCGCTCGTGGGAGGAGCGGTGGTGCAGGGCATCGACTGGGAGTGGATCTTCTGGCTCAACGTCCCGATCGGCTTGATCGCGGCGCCGCTCGTGCTCGCGCGGATGCAGGAGAGCCATGGCGGCGACACGGGCGTGGACGTCGGCGGGCTCGCGCTCGTCTCGGCCGGCGTCTTCGGCGTGGTCTGGAGCCTCGTGCGCGGCAACATCGTCGGCTGGGGCAGCTTCGAGGTGCTCGCCGCGCTCGCGGCGGGCCTGATCCTGCTCGGCTGTTTCATCGCCTGGGAGCGCCGCGCTCGCGAGCCGATGCTGCCGCTGCGCTTCTTCCGCTCGCGCGCGTTCTCGGCGGGCAACGCGGCGATCTTCTGCACGTTCGGATCGCTCTTCTCGTGCGTGTTCTTCTTCCCCCAGCTGCTTCAGGTCGTCATCGGCAGCGGACCGCTCGACGCCGGCCTGAAGCTGCTGCCCTGGACCGCAACCTTCATCACGGTCGCGCCGATCGCAGGGACGATGGCCGACCGCATCGGCGAGCGCCCGCTGATGGTCGCCGGCCTGCTGCTGCAGGCCGGCGGGGCCACCTGGCTGGCACTGACGGCCACCACCGACATCGCCTACTCGCAGCTGCTCGGGCCCTTCCTCGTCGCCGGCGTGGGCATCTCGATGGCGATCCCGGCCGCGCAGAACTCGGTCGTCGGCTCGATCGCGGTCGAGCACGTCGGAAAGGCGGCGGGAGCCAACAGCATGATGCGCGAGTTGGGCGGTGTGTTCGGGATCGCCCTGGCCGTCGCCGTCTTCGCCGGCGCCGGCAGCTACGCCTCGCCCCACAGCTTCATCGACGGCTTCGCGCCGGCGATCGTCGTGTCCGCCGCGATCGCGCTCGTCGGCGCCGCGTGCGGCCTGGCGCTGCCCGGACGCCGCGGCAGTCGTGAGATCCCCGCGGTGGCGGACAGGCTGGCCGCGGGCACCCTGGCAAGAGTCGAGCTGGAGGAGGCATGATGAGCGCAGTGATCGTCCGCTACAAGGTCAAGCCGGATCGCGTGGCCGAGAACGAACGGCTTGTGCGGGCCGTGTACGAGGAGCTCGCGCAGATGCGGCCCGACGGGTTCCGCTACGCCACGTTCAGAGCCGAGGACGGCCGCAGCTTCGTGCACTTCGCGATCGTCGCCGACGGCAAGGAGACCCCGCTTCCATCGCTCGACTCCTTCCAGCGCTTTCAGCGCGAGATCGCGCAGCGCTGTGAGGAGCAGCCCGTCGTGAGCAAGCTCAGCGAGGTCGGCTCCTATCGTCTGCTCGAGGCGGTGAGCGCGCCGGCGTGAGCTCGCTCGAGCTGCTCGACTCTGCGCGCGCGGGCGACGAGGACGCCTTCGCCAGGCTGCTCGAGCCGCACCGCGCCGGCCTCTACGTCCACTGCTACCGCATGCTCGGCTCACCGGACGACGCGGAGGACGCTCTTCAGGAGACGCTCCTGCGCGCCTGGCGCGGCCTCTCCGGATTCGAGGGTCGCAGCTCGCCGCGCTCGTGGCTGTACGCGATCGCGACCAACTCCTCGCTGCGGGTGATCGAACGCCGTGCCCGGCGGGTGCTGCCGCTCGATCACGGCCCAGCGGCGGACCCGAACGACGGTCCCGGGCCGCCCCTGAGCGAGTCGGTGTGGGTGCAGCCGCTGCCCGACTCGGCGCTGGAGCCCGAGGACGCGCGCGCGGACCCCGAGGCGCGCTACGAGCAGCGCGAGAGCGTCGAGCTGGCGTTCATCGCCGCCCTGCAGCTGCTGCCGCCGCGCCAGCGCGCGGTCCTGATCCTGCGCGACGTGCTCGGCTTCTCCGCCCGCGAGGTCGCGGGTGCCCTCGACGCGACGCCGGCCTCCGTCGACAGCGCCCTGCAGCGTGCCCACAGGACGCTCGATCAGCGCCTGCCGACCCGCAGCCAGCAGGACACACTGCGCGACCTCGACGACGACCGCCTGCGCGCGCTCGTGCAGCGCTACGTCGAGGCATGGGAGCGGGCCGACGTCGATGCCCTCGCCGCGATGCTGACCGAGGAGGTGACGATGTCGATGCCCCCGCTGACGAGCTGGTTCCGCGGGCGCCGCGACGTCACCGAGTTCCTCTCGGGCTGGCCCCTGGACGGGCGCTTGCGCTGGTCGTGCAAGCCGTTTCGCGCGAACGGGCAGCTCGCCTTCGCGCACTACCTCCTGGATGCCGAGGACGGCAGCGCGAGCGCGCACAGCATCACGGTCGTCGACCTCGACGGCGAGCGAATCGGCGCGATGACGGCCTTCCTGATGCCGGAGCTGTTCGAGCGCTTCGGCCTGCCGCGCGCTCACACGCCCTGAGCGCGGACGCGATAATCGTCGGCGTGGGCAAGCGTGGACGGGAGAAGCGGCGACTGCGCGCGCCGGGCACCGACTACGCCGACGCCGAGGGCAACGTGCTGACGCTGCGTGGCTCGCTGCCACCGGCCGCGCGGCGCGAGTATGCCGAGACGCTCGCGGGCAGCGGCGGGCGCGCGGCCGCCACACAGGAGGACGCCTGGCAGCGCGCCGTCGAGCTCCTGTTCGAGCGTCTCGCCGTGCGCTGGACGATTGCAGGCGCGCCGATCGAGCGCCAGCGCGAGCTGCTGGCGCGCTTTCGCGCGGCGACCGCGGCCGAGCGTGGCTGGGTGCGGGAGACCCTGCGCGAGCACTGCGCCGAGCACTTCCCCGACGTGCGGGCGCCCTAGTCGAGCAGCTCGAGCCGCGGCCCCTGAGCGCTGGCGGCCGAGACGAAGCAAGCGGTGGCTGGACTGAGCACGAACTCGTAGGCCTCCCCGGCCTCGCCGCGAACCTGCAGCCGGCGGCCGTCCTCGGCCACGGCGACGATCGAGCCGCTCTCGAAGTCGCCGCCGAAGTGGGCGATGCGCACGCGTGCGCCGACTTTGGGCACGGGACGTGAGGGTCCGAGCATCCCCCGATGCTAGGGCGCGGCCGAGCCCGGCGTCACGGTGCGTGCAAGACCTCGCGCTCGCCCGGGCAACGAGGGCGGCGCTCGATAGGTTGGGTCGATGCGCCGCACCAAGATCGTCGCCACCATCGGACCGGCCTCGCGCGCGCCGGAGACGCTCTTGCGGATGATCGAGGCGGGGATGGACGTGGCGCGCCTGAACTACTCCCACGGCACCCTCGACGAGCACGCGGAGACGGTGCGGCGCGTACGCGACGCCGCCGGCCGCGTGGGGCGCCCGGTGGCGATCCTGCAGGACCTCCCCGGCCCGAAGCTCCGCATCGGACCGCTGCGCGAGGACATCGTCGAGCTGACGCCGGGCGCGCAGCTCACGTTCTCGGTCAACGGGGAGGAGTTCGAGGGCGATGCGCAGCACATGAGCGTCTCGTGGGGCGGGATGGCGGAGGCGCTCGAGAAGGACGCCGTGCTGTATCTGGCCGACGGCTCCGTGCGCCTGCGCGTGCTGGCCGTGCGCCCGGCCAGCCACGAGGTCGAAGCGACGGTCGAGGTCGGCGGCGCGGTCGCCTCGCGTCAGGGGCTCAACATCCCGGGCGACGTCGAGTCGCTTCCGGCCGTGCCCGAGGAGGACTTCGCGCTGCTGCGCCACGGCGAGTCGATCGGCGTTGACATGGTGGCGCTCTCGTTCGTGCAGCGCCCGGAGGACGTGCAGGCGGTGCGCGAGCACACACGCCTGCCGCTGGTGGCGAAGATGGAGAAGCCACAGGCGGTCCAGCGCGCCGCGGAGATCCTCAAAGTGGCCGACTGCGTGATGGTCGCGCGCGGCGACCTCGGGATCGAGCTGCCGATCGAGCGGGTGCCGATCGTCCAGAAGCAACTGCTCGAGCTGGCGGGCTGGATGGCGCGTCCGTCGATCACCGCCACGCAGATGCTCGACTCGATGGTCGCATCCTCGCGCCCCACGCGTGCCGAGGTGGCCGACGTGGCCAACGCGATCCTCGACGGCACCGACGCGGTCATGCTCTCGCAGGAGACCGCGATCGGCAGCTACCCGGTGGAGGCTGTCGAAATGATGGCCGCAGTGGCGGTGCAGGCCGAGGCGATCGCCCCGTACGAGCGCTGGAACGACTCGCGCGTGCGCCGCACGGAGTCCGACCCGGCGTACACGATCGCGCACAACCTCAGCCTCGCCGCGCGCGAGCTGCGCCTGGACGCGCTGATCGTGCCGACGCTGTCGGGCCGCTCGGCGCGACTGGTCTCGGCGCACCGCCCGACGGTCCCGATCTACGCCCTCTCGCCGGGTAAAGAGACCGTGCGTCGCTGCGCGCTGATGTGGGGGGTTCAGGCCGCCTCGATGCGTCGTCACGAGACGACCGAGAAGCTGATCGCCGACGCCGCGCGGCGGGTCGTCGAGCTCGGCTGGTGCAAGACCGGCCAGCGCGTGGGCATCACGGCCGGGCTGCCCTCGGGCCGCCCGGGGACGACCAGTCTCGTGCAGATCCAGGAGCTCTAGCCCACCGGTGCCCTCGCGGCGCAGTGCGCCCATGGCAGCGTGGCCATGTTTGGGATCGAGGCGAACGGGATAGGATTAGACGGCGGGAGCTTCGAAGCCGGGGTGTCTCGCGCGCATAGCGGAAGGACGTAGACGGCGACATCGAGCGCCGGTAGGTCGGCCCGCGACCCTTGCAAGAAGGGAGCGCGCCATGTCCAACGTCCTGTCCGTCTCTCCGGATCGTCACCAGCAAGTAGGCTGCCGGCCCTCGGAGCAGGGAGCTCTGTTCAGAGCGTGGAAGCTTGACGGCGATGACGCGGCGCGCGATGCGCTGATCGCCGAGTACACGCCGCTCAGCCGCACCTTGGCGCGCCGGTACGGGCGCTCCTCAGAGCCATTCGACGACCTCTTCCAGGTCGCGCAGCTCGGCCTGCTGAAGGCCCTCGACCGCTACGACCACGAGCGGGGCTATCCGTTCAAGGCATTCGCGGTGCCGACGATCCTCGGTGAGATGCGCCGGTACTTCCGCGACTCGGGCTGGGCGCTGCACGTGCCGCGCGGTGCGCAGGAGCGCGCGCTGCAGGTGCGCGAGGCTCAGCGGCTGCTGAGCGAGGACCACGGGCGCGCCGCAACGGTCGCCGAGCTCTCGGAATATCTCGAGCTCAGCACCGAGCAGGTGCTCGACGGGCTTCGGGCGCTGGCCGGGTACGGCACGCTCTCGCTCGACGCGCCTGGTCGCTCCGATGACGAGGAGGGCCGCTCCTATGCGGAGTCGCTCGGCGAGGAGGACGAGCGATTCGAGCTGATCGAGCTCGGGCTCAGCGTCGGCAAGGCGCTCGAGCAGCTCTCGCCCCGCAAGCGCGAGATCCTGCGGTTGCGCTTCGTGGAGGACCTCACGCAGTCACAGATCGCCAAGCGCATCGGCGTCTCCCAGATGCAGGTCTCGCGCCTGCTGCGTCGTTGCCTGGACGAGCTGCGTGCGGCGACCGCGGACTAGCCGTTGCGCGGCAGCTCGAACCAGACTTTGGTGTCTTCCCGCGATTCCACGCCCCAGCGGTCGGCGACTTTCTCGAGCAGGTAGAGCCCGTAGCCGTCGTGCGTGCGTTCCGGGTCGCGCGGGCGCGGCGTGAAGCCGTGGCCGGCGTCGGTGACGGTGACCCGGATCGTGCGCTCGCCGAAGGAGGCCAGCAGCCCGACCGGCTCATCGGGGTGCGCGGGGGAATGGCGCACCGCGTTGCTGACGACCTCGGAGACGAGCAGGATCAGAGACTGGCACAGCGAGGGGTCGAGCTCGAGCTGGCGGGCGCACTCGGCGATCTCCCAGCGGGCCAGCGCCGGCGCCTGCACGTCGCGAGCGAGCTCGAGCTGAACCCGAAGCGTGCGCGTGCGCGTGCCGGCGAACGTTTTCTCGCGGGAGCGCACGGTCATGTCAGGCTCGGCTCCTTCACGAACCGGAGCTCGCGCTCGACGCCGCTCACGCGAAACGAGCGGAGCACCTGCTCGGTGGGGCGGGTCAGGCGCATCGTCCAGCCCTCGGCGGCGGCGCGCTGGTCGAGCGCGAGGAACATGCGCAGCCCCGATGAATCGACGAATGTGAGCCGACTCAGGTCGATCGTCAGCGTCCTTACGTCTGATTTCAACGTCGCATTCACCGCAGCCTCCACGCGCGGCACCGTCGCTATGTCGAGCTCGCCGGAGAGCGCCAATCGCGCGCTTTCACGGTCGCGCTCGTTCTCCAGCTCAAACGGAGTTCGAGACACGTATTGCCACTCCCTACCCGTTTCCTCGAGCGTCCACGCTCGACAGTTGTTCGAGTCGCCCCCCGGTGGGCGACTCCCCGCTGTAGTGCATTATCACCACCGCAGTATCGTCAGCTTCGCCGCCGAGCTGAAATTCGGCCGCTCGGGGGGCCGAGCATGCACACTTTGCTCAGCGCGTGCCGACGCCGGTGTGTCCGTAGAACTCCGCCTCCTGGCGCCCCAGCTCAGTGACGGGGGCATCGCCATACATCCACTCGCGCGCGATCCTGTGCCAGTTGTTGCGCGCGCGCAGCTGCGAGAGCACGGCGAGCGTGAGCATCTCCATGCGCCGGCCGAACAGGTGCTCGGGGCGCATGTCCTGGTGGCGCATCTCGCGAAAGTGGCTCGAGCGCGGGTCGGAGCTCTCGATCATCACCTCCGTGGCGATCTCGGGCGTGAGCTGGACGACCTCGTCGGTCGTGTACCACCAGATCGCCGACTGGATGAAGTCGAGCAGGTGCTCGGGGTCGACGCGCTCGGGGTGCGGCAGGAAGCCCGACTCGGCCAGCAGCCGATGCAGGGCCGTGTCGTTGCCCTCGGCGACGGCGCGCTGAGCGGCGAGCTCGAGGTCGACCGGTCCGCTGTCGAGCCGCTTGAACAGGCCGAAATCGAGGAACGCCACGCGACCGTCGTCGAGCAGCAGGAAGTTGCCGGGGTGCGGGTCGCCGGAGAACTGGCGGTGGCGATACAGGCAGCCGAGGAAGAAGCGGAAGACGATCTCGCCGATGCGATCGCGCTCGGCCTGAGAGCGTCCCTTCAGCTCCTCGAAGCCGACGCCGTGCACGAACTCGCTGACGAGCACGCGCTCGCGCGAGAGCGAGGTGACGACGCCGGGCACGTCGATGAACGGGTGGCCATCGAAGATGCGGGCCAGCGCACGCTGGTTCTGGGCCTCCAGCTCGTAGTCGAGCTCCTCGATGATGCGCTCCCTGACCTCTTTGGTGATCGCCTTCACGTCGAGCCCGGGCGTCATCCGCTTGAGCAGGCGCATGATCATGTCCAGGTTCTGCATGTCGGCGCGCACCGCTGTGGCGACCCCCGGGTACTGCACCTTGACGGCGACGTCGCGGCCGTCGTGGAGCGTCGCGCGGTAGACCTGGCCGATCGAGGCGGCCGCGATCGGCTCCTCCTCGAAGGACGCGAAGACCTCGCCGATCGGCTCTTCCAGGTCGTCCTCGATCACCTTGCGCATCTGCTTGAAGGAGACGGTCGGCGCGGCGTCGCGAAGCTTGGCCAGCTCGCGTTGGAACTCCTCGCGGTGCTGCTCGGGCACGAGGCCGACGTCGAGGAAGGACATCACCTGCCCGAGCTTCATGGCGGCGCCCTTCATCGTCCCGAGCGCGGCGACAATCTGCTTGGCGGTCTCGAGCTGGCGCCTGCCAAGCGCCTCCTCGGAGGCCTCCTCCCCGCGCGTCACGTTCGCTGCGCGCGTGCCGAACTGCTTGACGGCCTCGCCGGCTGCCAGCGAGGCGACGGTCGCGGTGCGGCGCACGCGCGATGTCGGAATCTTCTCGCTTTCGCGCGCCATGCCCCAATCCTAGGGGCCGTCGCCCGGCGCTAGCCGTTTCGCTGGACGCGTGAGCCGGGCACGATGTCATCGGCCCCGTCGGGCCAGCGCACCCATGCCTTGGTGCCGCCGTCGTAGTCCTGGCCGAGCAGCACGAGCGTCGCCGGCTCGCCGAGCGCCGTGCACGGCTCGGACCCTTCGGGGTCGAGCCCGCGCCACACGCGAATGAAGCCGTTGTCCTCCCACTCCTGTGCCACGGTGCTCGCCTCGGAGTGACCGGGGTAGATGACGGTCTGCGGCGGCAGCTCCATCAGCGTGCCCATGATCGAGTCGCGCAGATCGGCGTAGGTGCTGTGGCCGGGCGCTTTGACGCCGCCGACGGAGTTCTTGAAGAGCGTGTCGCCGGTGAACACGACCGCCTCGCCGCCGCTGAAACCGCCGGGCGCGCTCGAGCCGGCGCGCGGGCGACCGCCGCCGGAGCCGGCGTCGGCGCGGTCGCCGACGAGGAACGAGAGCATCCCGGCGGTGTGACCGGGCGTGTGCAGCGGACGCACCTCCAGGGTCCCGAAGCTGAGGGTCTGGCCGGCCTCGATCGGCCGCATCTGAGCCGTCGCAGAACCATCGCCTCCGGCGCCCTCAGCGCCGGAGTCGGCGATCATGTCGCGCTCGGCCGGGCTGATCAGCACCTCGAGCTCGGGCCAGCGCTCGCGCAGCGCGCCGACGTCGCAGATGTGGTCGAAGTGGTGATGTGTGAGCAGCACGTGGGTGGGCGCCAGGCCCAGCCGATCGGCCGCTTCGATCAGAGGCGGCACCGGGCCGCCGGCGTCGATGAAGAAGGCCGGTCCGCCGTTACCGTCGCAGACGAGGTACGTGTTCGACAGGAACTGCGGATGCATCGAGGTCTTGACGATCATGCGCGGGATCCTACGCCTGGTGGACGAGCCGGGCCAGCCCCTGCAGGTAGCGCTCGTCGCCGACCTCGCGCCGCCACTGCAGCACCTCGACCGAGCAGGCGAGCTCGACGATGCGCGCGTGCGCCTCGGCCAGCGTGGGGGCCGTCGTCGTGAGCGCGACGGCACGCGAGGTGCCGACGGTTCTGTACGTATCGCCCGAGACGCGCTCCGCGGAGGAGAAGAACGCCCTGCAGCCGGCGCGCTCGATCGCGTCGACGTCGAGCGTGAACTCGTACGGCTCCACCGCCGCTCCGGCGGCGCGCGGCAGGGCGTAGTCCGGTGATACGAGGTAGAGCACCAACGATGCCCCGCGCTCGAGCGGCACGTCGGCGTCGCTCAGCTCCTGCGCACAGATCCGCTCCATCGCATGCGGCCAGCTGCCCTGGAGCAGGCTCATGATGTTCATGCACTCGGGATCGCCGAAGCGCGCGTTGAACTCGATCACGCGGACGCCGTCGTCGGTGGCGAAGAAGCCGCTGTTCATGACCCCGTTGAAGCGCCTGCCTTCGGCGCCCAGCCGGGCGATCACTCGCTCGATGATCGAGCAGGCGGCGTCGTAGTGCTCGCTCGACATGAACGGGAGGATCGGCCGCTCGGTGCTCAGCGACCCCATCCCGCCGGTGCCGGGGCCCTCGTCGCCGTCGAAGCGGTAGGGGTAGTCGTAGGTCGATGGCGGGAACACGACCGTGCGGCCGTCGCTGATCGCCTGGATCGTGAACTCGGCGCCGACGATCTTCTCCTCGATCAGCACCGAGTCGTGCTTTGCCTGCACGAGCAGGCTGCGCGCGTAGTCGCTCGCCTCGGCGTGGCTCGCCAGGTGCGGCCCCATCACCTTGACGCCCTTGCCGCCGGTCAGCCCGGAGGGCTTGACGACGACCGGCGCCGCGCCGAAAGCCGCGATCGCGGCGTCGAGGTCGGCGACGCTCTCGACCACCCGCAGCATCGGCGTGGCCTCGGGCGCGACCTCGCTCAAGAGCGAGCGTGCGAAGACCTTGTTCCACTCGATCTCGGCGCCGGCCCGGGTCGGACCGACCGCACGGATGCCGTGCGCGAGCAGCTCATCGACGACGCCCGCCTCCAGCGGTTCGTCGGCCGAGACCATCGCGATGTCGATCGCGTGCGCATCGTCGAACTCGGCGATCGCACGCGCGTCGCACACATCGCCCAGCTGAACCTTGCCGCCCGATTGCTCTGCGTAGCGCACGAGCGAGGGGTTCAGATGGCCGGCGAAGGCGTACAGCTCGCTGTGCTCCGCCATCCGGAAGGCCAGGGCGCTCTCTCGCCCGCCGTGACCGACGATCAGGGTTCGCACGCGCGGCGAGTATAGGCTCGGCGGCTCCACGACGGTCTGGACAGCGAGAAGCGCTCACACGCCCCATCCGCCGAGATCCATCCACGGAGCGACGCTCAGTCAGCCCACCAGTCTCGCTGACCCTCCACGTCCTCCCGCGGGTTCTCGCCGAGGTTGGGCGCGCCGAAGACGAGGATCTCGAGGCCCTCCGGCCCGGCCTCGTACCCTCGCCACGTACCGGGGGGAACCCGCACGGCGTCCCACTTCTCGACCTCGACGATGTCGTCGTCGAGCTTCATCCGCCCGCTCCCGCCCACGACCACGAACACCTCCTCCTGCTGCTTGTGCGTGTGGCCGTACGGGAACCGGTAGTCGGGCGGGATGCGCTGATAGCTCAGGCCGGACTGCTCGAGCTCGAGCGCCTTGCTCGCGAGACGGAACTCCAGGTCCGGCGCGCCGTCGAAGTTGGACCCGAGGTCCGCCAGATCCTCTCTGAGGTTCCTGAGCGTGAACGGCATGGCCGCAGCCTAGCCGGGCGCGTAGACTCCGCCGCGTGGCGCTCATCCACACGTGCTACCGCATCACTGACATCGACCGCTCCGTGTCGTTCTACGAGGCGCTCGGCTTCCAAGAGGTCGGTCGGCTGCCGATCAAAGACGAGGCCGTCAACGTCTTCATGAACCAGCCCGGCGACGGCGACATGCCGCGCCTGGAGCTGACCTACAACTTCGGCGTCGACTCATACGAGATCGGAACCGGCTACGGCCACATCGCGATCACCGCCGACGACCTCGACGCAACCCTCGCGCGGCTGGCCGAGCAGGGCATCGAGCCGGAGAAGCCGCCCTACTCGGTCCGTGAGGGCGGCTCGCGGCTGTGCTTCGTGCGCGACCCGGACGGCTACCGGGTCGAGCTGATCGAGCAGCCACGCGTGTGAACCCCGAGACGGAGGGCCCACATTGAAGTAGGGTCGTGGCTCGGAGCGTTCGAACGGAGGGTGGGTCATGAGCGGTCAGAGCGTTGACGTCGTAAAGGGCATCTACGAGGCCTTCGCGCGAGGGGATGTGCCGGGCGTCCTCGGCGCGTTCGCCGACGACATCGAGTGGTACGAGGCGGAGGGCATGCCGTACGGGGGCCTGCACCGGGGCGGCGAGGCCGTGGCGGAGAAGGTGTTTGGCCCGATCACCACGGACGTGGAGGGTTTCGCGGTCACGCCCGAGGAGTTCATGGCGTCGGGTGACGCGGTCGCCGTCGTCACCCGCTACACGGGCACCGGCAAGGGGACGGGCAAGAGATTGGACGAGCCGGTGGTGCATGTGTGGGACATCCGCGACGGCAGGGCCGCTCGCTTTCGCCAGTTCATCGACACGGTCTCCTACGCGGAAGTCGTTCCGGCGGACGTCTCAGTAGCGAATTAGCCCGCGAGCGAGGCCGACGGGCGGAGCCGGGCTCGACGCGTGACGCCGAGCGCCTCCGCCTGGGCCCCCGCGCTACCCTCAGGCAAGCGATGTCGGACACGGCCAAGGTCGCCAAGAACCTCGAGCGCTTCGCGCAGGCGGTGGCGGCGCACGACCGCGAGAACCCGACGCACACGGCGCACGGCATCGGCCTCGCCCACTTCGACATGGAGCGGCTCGGCTTCGAGGAGGGTGAGGAGATCCTGCCGGGCATCACGATCCACGCAGACAGCGGCGTCACGGGCAACTTCCGCGTGCTCTGCGACGGCGAGCACGACGAGCAGGCCGAGGAGGTTGAGCAGGAGGCGGTCGAGGCGATCGCGACCCGCTCGATCCCAGGTGGCGCTCCGGGAGCCGCCCCGTATCCGTTCGAGCAGTAGGCGGCGCGTTCGTTCTCGATATCGATGGCCGCTTTCGCGGCGTAGATTCGGCGCGCGCCTGCGTGTGCGCGAGCTCTAGCTGACCTCGAGTCCCTGCGCGCGCGCGAGGATCATTGCCACGAGCCGCTCGATCGTCGGGCAGCTGAGCCGGTGGCGTGCGGCGGCGCGGAGCACGGACCCGGGGATGGCGTCGACCTCGGGTGTGCGCCCGGCGGCGATGTCCCGCTGCATCGAGCTGCCGAGCGTGTCGTGCGCGCGCTCGAGCTCATCGATTGCCTTCTGCGGATCGACGTCGTCGGCGCCCTCGGCCTGTCCGACGGCGCAGGACTCCTCGATCGCCCCCACGAGGTCTGCCCGCAGCGCAGGCGTGGAGCGGATCTCGCCGAGCAGCTTGTCGTGGGCGCTGGTGGTACAAGCGAGCGCGTTGAGGCGCACGAGCTTGGACCACATCACCTGCGCTTCGGCGCGCTCGGAGATCGGCCAGTCGCCCCGCGCCCTCACGCCGGCGCCCTCGAGCGCCTGCGCGAGCTCGGCCATGCCCTCGCGGGCGGCCTCGAAGCGGCTGGCCATTTCGACGAGCAGGAACGGGCTCGTATGAACGATCACGCCCGGCTCGGGCCGGTCGGCCTCGACCCGGATCGTGCCGGCCAGCACCGTCTCCGGCGCGAAGCGCTCGCGCAGCGTCACGATGTGATCGAGCCCGTTCAGCAGCGGCAGCACGAGCGGCGGCGCAACCGCGATCCGCTGCAGCGCCTCCTCCAGCCCGGCGGCCTTGGTGGCGACGATCAGCGCGTCCACCGGCTCCTGCAGGCTCGACGCAGTGCGCGGGCGCTCGATGAACTCGCCGAGCGTGACGCTCCCGACCCGCAGGCCCTCCTCGGCGATCACCTCGGCGGTGGACTCGCGCGCGATCACGGTCACGTCCTCGCCGGCGCGCTCGAGCGCCCCTGCGAGCAGGCCGCCGACGCCGCCGGGCCCGAGCACGGCGACCCTCATGCGGCGGTTCCCAGACGCGAGCCCGGGTCGATCAGCACGCGCGGATCGACGAGCACGCCCGGGTTCATCACGCCGCGCGGGTCGACGGCGGCCTTGGCGCCGGCGATGGCGAGCGCGAACGGCTCGGGCCGCTGCGCGTCGTACCAGGGCCTGTGGTCGCGACCGACGGCGTGGTGGTGCGTGATCGTGCCGCCCTCGGCCAGGATCGCGTCGGAGACGGCGCGCTTGACAGCGCTCCACTGCTCGACCTCCTCGCCCCGGCGGACCGGGGCGATCGCTGTGAAGTAGACGGCCGGTCCGTCGGGGTAGACGTGCGTGAAGCGCGCAGTAACGCGCCCGCCGTCGCCGCACACCTCGCGCAGCGCCTCCTCGCCGGCACCTTTGACGCGCTCGTGGAAGGCGGCGAAGCGCTCCCAGGTGATGGCGGTCTCGAACGTCTCGGCGAGCACTCCCATCGCGACGAGCACGTCGCGCAGGTAGGGAGCGCCGAGGAACGCCTCGCGCCAGGAGCCGACGGCGTCGTCGCCGTCGCCTGCGCTGGCGGGCTCGGGCACGACGCCTCCGTGCTCGGCGCAGATCTCGGCCGCCCGCGCGAGCGCCGGCTCGACCGGGTGGTCGGTCGACTCGAAGCCGAGCACGAGCAGCGCCTGGCTGCCGTTGCCGGCCATCGTCATGGCTGCCTCGCGCGCGTCGATCAGGCGGCAGTTGGCGGGCTGCAGTCCCGACTGCGCGAGCGCGCGCACGCACTCGGCGCCGGCGGCGAAGCTGGCGAAGCGCACGCCCGCGGAGCGCCTGTGCGCGGGCCGTGGCTGCACGCGCACCCACGCCTCGGTGATCACGCCGAGCGTCCCCTCCGAGCCGGCGAGCATCCGGTCCGGGCTCACGCCCGCGCCCGAGCCGGGCAGCCGGCGCGACTCCCACACGCCGGCCGGGGTGATCGCGCGCGCAGACTCCACGTACTCCTCGATGTGGGTGCGGCCGGTGGCGAAGTGCCCGGCTGCGCGCGTCGCGATCCAGCCTCCGAGCGTCGAGTACTCGAAGGATTGCGGGAAGTGGCGCAGCGTCAACCCGTGCTCGCCGAGCTGGGCCTCCAGCGCCGGGCCGGCCGCGCCCGCCTGGATCCGGGCCGCGCGCGAGACGGCGTCGACCTCGAGCACGCGATCGAGAGCGCGCAGGTCGAGTGTGACGGCGCCGTTGAACGACGCGGGGACGACCGGCGTGACGCCGCCCACGACCGAGGTGCCGCCGCCGTAGGGGATCGCGGCGACGCCTTCGGCGGCGCACCACTCGAGCAGGCGCTCCACCTCGGACTCGCTGCGCGGGCGGGCGACGAAGTCGGGGGGGTGGGCGAAGCGGCCGCGAAAGCCCTCGACGACGTCGACGTAGGACTTGCCCAGCGCGTGCGAGGCTCGAGCGTGGTCGTCGCTCGCGCAGATCTCGGCGAGCTCGGCCGGCGGGCGCAGGCGCGGGAGTGGGAGCTCGACGGCGTCGAGCTCAACCGGCTCCTCCAGGCCTTCGAAGGCGAGCCCGAGATGCTCAGCCGCGACCTCGGCAGTCTGGCGCTGGGCGGCGGCGGAGGGACGCTGATCCTCATAGCCCCAGCCCCAATGCTTGAAGCGACGAATGTTCACGCGCGCGAGTCTATGCTCACTAGCGTTAGGGCAGGCGCGGGCGGCGCGCGCCACAGCAGCCCCACGGTCACGCCGAGCAGCCTGGTTCGTACATGTCCACGCAACAAGATCCCGTCTCCACCGAAGCCCCCGAAGTCCTCGCGCGCGGTCCGTGGGAGCTCGACCGCATCAAGGCGCACTGGCGCAAGGAGGAGTACGAGCCGCCGGCGGCGCACAGCGAGGCGGCCGATGCGGCGATCGAGGGTCTGCGCGAGCGCGGCTCGCCCAGCCACGACGGCTTCGCCGCTCGGCTGGTCGACTTCCGCGCGGACGATCAGGGGATCGCGATCGAGCTGCAGCCGCTGCGCTGGGCGCTGCGCCTGGTGGCGGGCGACGCCTCCTACAGCCTGGCCGCGCTGTGCGTGACGCGCTCGGCCGACGGGCGCTGGCTGGCTGGACGGCGCGCCCCGTGGGTCGCGTCCTGGGCGGGCCGCTGGGCGCTCGGCGCGGGCGGCGCGGTCGACCTCGGCGAGAGCCCGGCCGACACGCTGGTGCGCGAGCTCGGCGAGGAGTGGGCCGTCGCGCCGGAGCGCGTGCGCGGCGAGGCGCTGATCTCGCTGCCGCAGAAGCTGGTCATGTTCGTCGGACAGGCCTGGATCGCGGAGGGCGAGGAGGACTCCGTGCGGCCGGACGAGGAGCACGACGAGTTCGCCTGGTGGCCGCGCGAGATCGACCGCTGGCCGGCCGAGGCCGGCGAGGCGCTTCCGCGCATGGCCCGCTGGCTGTCGCAGTGAACGACGCCGCCCACCCCGGCACGGGCGCTCGCTCGGCCGCCGCCTCCCCGCGTCCCGGCGCCGCCGGCCCACTCACGTTCCCGCGCCTGAAGTGGACCTCGTTCTTTCACTCGTGCGTCTACGTGGCGCTGCTGATCTGCGCGTTCGCGGCGGGCGGCCCCCAACCACTCACGTTCGTGCTGGGTCTCACGCACGGCCTGCTGTGGATCTTCATGTCACTGGCGTGCCTGACGGCGGCGCGGCTGCGTGTCGTCTCGCTTCGCCTGGCCGTCGCCGTCGCCGTGCTCGGCGGGGTGGGACCGTTCTTCGGCAGCTACGAGTTCATCCGTGAACAACGCGAGCGGGCCGCGCTAGAGTAGAGAATCAATGGCCACAGGCACCACGGCTGAGCAGATAATCGACGTCGTGACCCCTGCCGCCGGCGAGTCGGTCACTGAGGGAACAATCCTCGAATGGCATGTCAAGGTCGGCGATGCGATCAAGGCCGATGCGACGATCGTCGAGATCTCGACGGACAAGGTCGACGTGGAGCTGCCATCCCCCGCGAGCGGCGTCGTGACGGAGCTGCTCGTCGAGGAGGGTGACACGGTCACGGTCGGACAGGTGATCGCGCGCATCGCCGTCGGCGATGGCGCCGCCGCGACCGCCGCGACGCCCGATGGAGCCGCAGCGCCGCCGGAGGAGGCCCCGGCGCAGGAGGAGGCCCCAGCCAAGGACGAAGCCCCGGCCAAGGACGAAGCCGAGCAGAAGGCGCCGCCCGCCGACGCCGGCCGATCGGGCAACGGCGCGGGCGCAGGAGGAGCGGCGACAGTCGTTGACGACGCCGCTGCAAGCGGACGGCTGGTCGACGTCGTCACGCCGGCCGCCGGCGAGTCGGTCTCGGAGGGGACGATCCTGGAATGGCGCGCGAAGGTGGGCGAGTTCATCAAGCAGAGCGACACGATCGTCGAGATCTCCACCGACAAGGTCGACGTCGAGCTGCCGGCGCCCGTGAGCGGGACGGTCAACGAGCTGCTCGTGCAGGAGGGCGACACGGTCACGGTCGGCCAGGTGATCGCACGAATAATGGTCGGCGACGCCGAGTCCGCGGCCGCGCCGGCACCGAGCGCTGAGACCCCCGCGAGTGCCCCGACCCAGGCGGAGAGCGGGGCCGCCCCTGCGACGCTGCCGGAGGACGCCAAGGTCTCGCCGGTGGCGGCGCGCGTGGCGGCGGTCGAGGGCGTCGACCTCGCGGGCGTGTCGGGCAGCGGCCCGGCGGGGCGGATCACCAAGTCGGACGTGCTTTCGGCGGCGGGCAGCGGCGCTCAGGCCGCCGTGGCCTCGGGCAACGGCGGGGCGACGACGGCCCGCGCCCCGGAGACGATGCCGATGAGAGGCGGCGCGGCGGCGCTGGCCCGGTACATGGAGCAGTCGCGCTCGATTCCAACGGCGACGAGCTTCCGGACGCTGACCGTGACGGTGCTCGACGCGCGTCGCAAGGAGCTCAAGGCGGCGGAGCGGAAGGTGTCGTTCACGCACCTGATCGCATACGCGATCGCCCGCGCAGCGGACGACATGCCGGTGATGGCCGACCACTTCGTGGAGGTCGACGGCAAGCCCAACCGAGTCCACGACGGCCAGGTCAACCTCGGCCTGGCGGTGGACGTGGAGAAGAAGGACGGCTCACGCACGCTGATGGTGCCGGTGATCCGCGACGCCGGGCGGATGTCGTTCGAGCCCTTCGTCGCGGCCTACGACGCGCTCGTGGAGAAGGCCCGCACGAACACGCTCACGGCGGACGACCTCGTCGGCGGCAACCTCACGCTCACGAACCCGGGCGGCATCGGCACGATCGCTTCGGTGCCGCGCCTGATGACCGGCCAGGGCACGATCGTCGCGACCGGCGCGATCGGCTACCCGCCGGGCATGGCGAGCATCGGCCAGATGATCGGCGCGGAGAAGGTCATGACGATGACCTCGACCTATGACCACCGCATCATCCAGGGCGCCGAGTCGGGACGGTTCCTGGCGCGAATCGAGGAATACCTGCAGGGCGAGCGCGGCTTCTACGAGGGCGTGTTCGTGTCGCTGGGCGTCGAACTGGGACCACCGCCGCCCTCGCCGGCCCCGGCGGCGGCCGCGGCGGCGCCGGCTCGGCAGGACGGCGTCGTGCCAGCAGGTGGCGCGAGCGAAGAGATGCTTCGCGCCGTGCAGGCGGCGAGCACGCTGGTCAGCCGCTACCGCAGCCACGGGCACCTGGCGGCGCGGCTCGACCCGCTGGGCTCCGAGCCGGAGGGCGACCCGGGGCTGGACCCGGAGCCGCTCGGGCTGACGCCGGAGATCCAGGGGCGGATCCCGGCGAAGGTGCTGAACATGTACGTGCCCGGCGCGACGCTCGTCGACGCGTTGCCGCACCTGCGCGAGACCTACTGCGGCACGATCGCCTACGAGATCGAGCACATCGCCTCCCACCGCCAGCGGGTGTGGCTGCGCGAGCACATCGAGTCAGGCGCCTTCCGCGAGCCGCTGACCAACGAGGAGGCACGCTGGCTGTTGCGCCGCCTGGTGAAGGTGGACGCGCTCGAGCGTTTCATGCACAAGGCCTACCTCGGCCAGCACCAGTTCTCGATCGAGGGCCTGGACATGACGGTGCCGATGCTCGACGAACTGATCAAGCTCTCGGCGGCGCACGGCGGCAAGGAGGTCGTGATCGGCATGGCCCACCGCGGCCGGCTGAACGTCCTCGCGCACAACCTCGGCCGCTCCTACGACACGATCTTCGCCGAGTTCGAGGGCGCCTCGACGCTGGAGGCCGTGACGACGATCCCCCAGGGCGGCACGGGCGATGTCAAGTACCACCACGGAACGCAGGGCTCCTACGACCTCGACGAGGGCAGGACGATTCGTGTCAACCTCGAGTCGAACCCGAGCCACCTCGAGTACGTCTATCCGGTCGTCGAGGGCGCCACGCGCGCGGCGCAGACCACGCGCCACGGCTCGCGCGCTCACCAGGACACGGACGCTGCGGTGCCGATCGCGATCCATGGCGACGCCTCGTTCCCGGCGCAGGGGGTCGTCTCGGAGACGCTCAACCTGCAGGCGCTCGACGGCTACAAGGTCGGCGGCACCGTCCACATCATCACCAACAACCAGATCGGCTTCACCACGGACCCGGACGACGCGCGCTCGACGCGCTGGGCCTCGGACCTGGCCAAGGGCTTCGACGTGCCGATCGTGCACGTCAACGCCGACGACGTGCAGGCGTGCATGAGCGCGGTGCGCCTGGCCTTCGCGTTCCGCCAGGAGTTCGGCCACGACGTGCTGATCGACCTGATCGGCTACCGCCGCTTCGGCCACAACGAGTCGGACGAGCCGGCCTACACCCAGCCGGAGATGTACGCGAAGATCAAGAGCAAGAAGCGCGTGTCAGAGCTCTGGGCCGATCGGCTGGTGGCAGAAGGGGTCGTCTCCCAGGAGGAGGTCGACCAACAGGCCCAGGAGGTCTGGGACAAAATGACGCTGCTGCATCAGCGCCTGAAGGCGAAGATCGAAGCGGCCGAGGAGGAGCACGGCGAGCACCCGACGGGCGAGTACGAGCTCGACCGCTCGCCGAGCCCGGAGGTCCAGACGGCCGTTCCGGCCGAGCGCCTGCGCGACCTGGGCGAGCAACTGCTGCGGGTGCCCGACGGCTTCACGGTTCACCCCAAGCTCGTCAAACAGCTCGAGCGCCGCCACGAGGCCCTGACCGCGGAGGGGCACATCGACTGGTCGCACGCCGAGGCGCTGGCGTTCGCATCGCTGCTGACCGAAGGCACGCCGATCCGCCTCACCGGTCAGGACACCGAGCGCGGCACGTTCAGCCAGCGCCACATGGTGCTGCACGACGCCAAGACGGGTCAGACGGTCTGCCCGATCCAGAGCCTGCCGGAGGCGCTGGCGCCGCTGGAGCTGCACAACAGCCCGCTCTCGGAGCTCGCCTGTATGGGCTTCGAGTACGGCTACAGCCAGGAGGCGCCGGAGACGTTCGTGCTGTGGGAGGCGCAGTTCGGCGACTTCGTCAACTCGGCGCAGGTGATCGTCGACCAGTTCATCACCTCGGGTCTGGCCAAGTGGGGCCAGACGTCACGGCTGACGCTGCTGCTCCCGCACGGCTACGAGGGCTCGGGGCCGGAGCACTCCTCGGCCCGGCTGGAGGGCTTCCTGCGCAGCGCCGCCGAGGGCAACATTCGCGTGGCGAGCCCGACCACGCCGGCCCAGTACTTCCACCTCCTGCGCCGCCAGGCCCGTATCGCCAAGCAGCGCCCGCTCGTGGTGATGACCCCGAAGTCGTTGCTGCGCCTGCCGCAGGCGACGAACACGATCGCCGATATGGCCGAGGGCACGCGCTTTCACCCGGTGCTTGCCGAGCCGGGCGTGGACGAGGCGCAGGTCACGCGTCTGTTGCTGTGCACCGGCAAGATCTACTACGACCTCGTCGGCCACCCCGACCGCGCCGCGCATCCGGGCCTTGCGGTTGCGCGCGTGGAGCTGCTCTACCCCTTCCCGGAGGCGCAGATCCTCGAGCTCCTGCGCCGCTACCCGAAGCTCGAGGAGGTCGTCTGGGTGCAGGAGGAGCCGCGCAACGCGGGCGCTCGCGCGCACATGTTCCCGCGCCTGATGCAGATCATGCCGCAGGACATCCGCTTCGGCTTCATCGGCCGTCCCGAGCGGGCCAGCCCGGGCGAGGGCTACCCGGCCGCGCACCTGGCCGAACAGAGCCGCATCGTGACGACGGCGATCGACCTCGAGAAGGCAATCTCCCAGTTCCCGCGCAAGACTCCGGGGCAGCGCTGATGTGGGCCCTGTGGAAGCGCTTCCTGGCGATCCGCCGCCAGCGCAAGCGCAAGAAGCGCCTCGGCCGCTAGCGGGCGCCCAGCGCGCCTAGCGGCCTTTCCAAATCGGCTCGCGCTTCTCCTTGAACGCGCTCGCCCCCTCCTTGGCATCCTCGGAGGTCATCACGGGGCCGGTGATCTCGCCCTGCTTCTGCCACATCTCCTCGCTGCTCCAGTCGAACTGCTCCTGCAGGATCCGCTTGGAGCCGATCAGCGCGAGCGGGCCGCTCTTGGACAGCTGCTCGGCCAGCTCGAGCGCGACATCGACGGCGGCGCCGGGCTCGGCGAGGCGGTTGACCAGGCCGAACTCGTGGAAGCGCTCGGCGGGCATCGGATCGCCGGTTAGCGCTAGCTCCATCACCACGTGGTAGGGCATCCGTCGGGGCAGGCGCAGCAGCGCGCCACCGGCGGCGATGAGCGACCGTTTCGCCTCGGGTATGCCCATTTTGGCGCCCTTGGCCGCGACGATCAGGTCGCATGCGAGCGCGACCTCCATGCCGCCGGCCAGCGCGAAGCCCTCGATCGCCGCGATCAGCGGCTTCTGCGAGGCACGCTGCGCGATGCCGGCGAAACCGCGGTCGCCGAACCAGGGCGACTCGCCCTTGACGAAGGCGCCCAGGTCCATGCCGGCGCTGAAGAAGCCGCCGGTGCCCGTCAGCACGCCCACCGCCAGCCCGTCGTCGCCGTCGAGCTGATCGAGCGCGCCCGCGACCCCCTCGGCGACGGCCCCGTTGACCGCGTTGCGAACCTCCGGGCGGTTGATCGTTATCAGCAGGACGTTCCCGCGAGGCTCGGTCAGGACGGCATCGGTGGACACGGGGGCTTCGGCGCTCATCGGTGGTTGCTCCTTGGTCGGAAAGGAAGCGTCAAGCCTACCCGCGGGCGCTCTCGCCGCCGCGGCCGGCCGTCGCATCGGTGGCCTCTCGCGGTGGCGCCGGAGCCGGCGTTGGTGAGGAGGCGGCCGGGGCCGAGCTGGAGCTGGCGGCCGGGCCGGGCGCCGGCGGAGGTTGCTCCTCGTCCTCGGCGCCGAGGTCGAGCGACTGTCGGAACTCGCGGATCCCCTGGCCTAGCGCCCGCGCGAGACCGGGCAGCCGCTTGGGGCCGAGCACGACCAGCGCCACGACGGCGACGAACAGGAGGTGTACCGGGCTCTCGATGCCCACGATGCAAGGCTAGCCGACGCTGACCGTAGCCTCTGCGGCGTGGCCGGCCAAGACCCGTCTGGCGGAGGACGCGCCTACCCCCCGCCCGGAGATCCGGAGCCGTTCTGGCCCGCGCAGCTGACCGTGCTCGCAGCGATCGTGATTCAGGTCCTGCTGCCGTCGCGGCTGACGGCCGGCCCCGATTGGCTCGTGCCGGGGCTGGAGGGCGTGCTGCTGATCGGCATGTTCGTGGTGACGCCGAACGTGGTCGAGGACGAGCACCCGCGCCGGCGGCACATCTCGCTCGCTCTGACGGCGTTCGTCAGCGTGGCGAACATCGTCTCGCTGGCGCTGCTGGTGCACTTCCTGCTGCACCACACCGTCTCGAGCGGCCGCAGCCTGATCGTCGCGGGCGTGCTGATCTGGCTGACCAACCTGCTCGTGTTCGCGCTCTGGTACTGGGAGATGGACCGCGGCGGCCCCGGCCTGCGCGCGGCCGGCCGCGACGGCGTGCCCGATTTCCTCTTCCCGCAGATGAGCGACGACACGATCGAGCCGGCCAACTGGCGCCCGAAGTTCCTGGACTACTTCTACGTGGCGCTCACGAACAACACGGCGTTCAGCCCGACCGACACGATGCCGCTGACGCAGACGGCGAAGATCGTGATGGGCGTGCAGTCGACCGCATCGTTTCTGACGGTGGGCCTGATCGTCTCGCGCGCCGTGAACATCCTCTAGCGCGCCGGATGGACGACGGCCGCGCGGCGTCAACCGCCTCCGTAGCTCACGATCAGGTCGGTCGCCACTCCCGCCAGGAAGCCGGTCGCCAGCATCAGCAGGCCCAGCGTGCGATGCCCGTAGCGGCGCATGCCCGTCCAGATCTCGCCGATCACATAGAGGATCGCTCCCCCGGCCAGTGCGTAGAAGCAGAGTTCGAGCGCATCCGAGTGGACCTGGTAGCCGACCATCGCGCCGATGAACGTGGGGCCGCCGCCGATCAGCCCGGCCGCTCCGAGCCATTTCCACGATGGCCGCGTGGAGCCGAGTGGGCCGACGATGCCGAAGCCCTCGGTCGCGTTGTGCAGGCTGAAGCCGATCACGAGGACCGTCGCGAGCGCCACCTCGCCCGCCTGCGCAGAGACGCCGATCGCCAGCCCCTCGGCGAAGTTGTGCAGCCCGATCGCGACCGCGATCGTCATGCCCGTCTGCAGCGCTCGCCGGCGAGCGCTCGCGGCGGCCTGCGTCTCGTAGGAGGCGACCTCGGTCGCGCTGAGGACGGCCGTGCCGTCGCCGCCGGCCAGGGGCGGCAGCTCGCTTCGCCTGCGCAGCCTGCGCTCGATCGCCGAGATGCCGGCGGTGCCAAGCGTGAAGCCCGCGGCCAGGAGCGCGAACATCCCGAGCACGCCGGCGAAGTTCGCTTCGTCGTTCTTGAAGGCGTCGAGGCGGGCGCTGACGATCTCCTGCCCGTGTGAGGTCACGTCCATGAAGATGAACGCGAGGATGCCGACGGAGAGCATCGCGAGCGCCACGCGCAAGCGGTCGTCGACCCGTTGCATGCGGCCGACCGGCAGCCCGATGAAGATCGTGAATCCGGCGATGGCACCGAGTGCCGCCGTTTCTGCGAAGCTCACAACACCTCCGACTTAGGGTTCCCTAACTAGGTTACCCGATGCGGTCTCGAAGGAGCGAGCTCAGCTGGCCTCGGCCATGCGCGGTTCGAGTGCGAGCGCCTGCACGATCAGCTCGCGCACGTCCTCGCCGGCGCCGAGCGCCGTCGCCCGGCGCAGCGCTTCCAGCGTCCCCTCGCGATCCATCAGGCGCAGGCGCAGGCGGCCGAGGCGCTCCCAGGCGCCGGCGTCCGCCGGGCCACGCTGGACGGCGCGCGCGGCGGCCTCCTCGGCGAGGTCGACCGCGCCGATGTCCTCGTAGATGCGCGAGGCGAAGCGATGTGCGGCCGGACGGGAGCCGTCGACGCGCGCCCAGTCGCGCACCGCCCGGGCCGCCTCCTCGAGCTTTCCGGCCTGCCAGAAGGCGAGCGTCATCAGACGCAGCACGGCGACGTTGTCGGGCTCGGCGTCGCGCGCGTAGATCAGCCGCTGCGCGGCGAGCTCGTACTCGCCCTCGGCCATCGCGCGCTGGGCGGCGAGCGTGAAGCGTTCGGCGCGCTCCTCGGCCGGGTCAGGATTGGAGAAGTCGACAAAGCGCATGCTGCCGGCGGGGACCGTGCGCACGCCGTGGCTGAATTTCACGCGCGCCCATTGCTGCACGTCCTCGCCGCCGTCGGGGTCCTCGGTGAAGTAGATCCCGGCGACCGTGCCCACGCCCCACTCCGGGTAGGAGAGGCAGCGGGCATAGCGGTGCACGACCGAGTGGTCGGGCACGCGGCTGGCGAACGGATCGTGCTTGGCTTTGTCCGCAGCCTGGGCGCGGGCGCGCTGCTCGGCTTCGTAGGCGCGGCGACCCGCCTCCTCGAGCTCGCGCCTGGCGGCGGCCGCGGAGGCGCGCACGGCGCTCTCGGAGACCCTGCCCCCGCGCGAGCCCTCGGCCAGGCGCTCGAGCTGGTCGGCCGCCTCGTTGATCGCCTTCAGGTGACGCTCGTGCTCGAACTGGCGTCCGGCGGGCGCGATGTCCGGGTGCCAGCGCTTGGCCATGCGCCTGCGCGCGAGCTGAACGTCGCGCTTGTCGAACGGCGCCTTCAGCTCCAAGAGCAGCAGGTGCTGAGCTACGTCGAGGACTGTCGTAGGCATGACCCGACAACGTTAGCGAGCCCGACGAGGTCCTATCCTGCCTGCCAATGTCCTCTCCATACATCTTCACGATGCACCGGCTCTCCAAGCTGCATCCGCCGGACAAGACGGTGCTCGACAACGTCACGCTGGCGTTCTTCCCGGGCGCGAAGATCGGCGTCCTCGGCTACAACGGGGCGGGCAAGTCGACGCTCCTGCGGATCATGGCGGGCGTCGATCAGGAGTACCGCGGCGAGGCCCAGCTCGCGCCGGGGGCGAGCGTGGGGATGCTCGAGCAGGAGCCGCGGCTTGACGAGTCCAAGGACGTCAAGGGCAATGTCGAGGACGGCGTGGCCGAGACGAAGGGCCTGCTCGACCGCTTCAACGAGCTCGCGGCCAACTACTCCGACGACACGGCCGAGGAGTTCGGGCGCATCCAGGCCAAGATCGAAGCGGCCGACGCGTGGAACCTCGACACGCAGCTCGAATACGCGATGGACGCGCTGCGCCTGCCGCCGCCCGACGCCGATGTGAGCGTGCTCTCTGGCGGCGAGCGCCGGCGTGTGGCGCTCTGCCGTCTGCTGCTGAGCGCGCCGGACCTGCTGCTGCTCGACGAGCCCACCAACCACCTCGACGCCGAGTCGGTGGCGTGGCTCGAGCAGCATCTGGCCGAGTACAAGGGTGCGATCGTGGCGGTCACGCACGATCGCTACTTCCTCGACAACGTCGCCGGCTGGATCCTCGAGCTCGATCGCGGCAAGGGCATCCCCTACGAGGGCAACTACTCGAGCTGGCTGGAGCAGAAGCAGGCTCGCCTGGCGCAGGAGGAGCGCTCGGAGAAGGCGCGGGCGCGCACGATCGCCGCCGAGCTCGAATGGGTGCGCACGAACCCGAAGGGCAAACGCGCGAAGTCCAAGGCGCGCCTGGCCCGCTACGAGGAGCTCGTCGCCGAGGAGCGCAACGTCAAGCTCGAGGACGTTCAGATCCACATCCCGCCGGGGCCCCGTCTGGGCGAGAAGGTGCTGACGGCGAGCGAGGTGCGCAAGGGCTTCGGCGAGAAGCTGTTGATCGAGGATCTCAGCTTCGACCTGCCGCGCGCCGGCATCGTCGGCGTGATCGGCGCCAACGGTGCCGGCAAGACCACGTTGTTCCGGATGGTCACGGGCGAGGAGTCGCCGGACGCGGGCACGATCGAGCTCGGCGAGACCGTGCAGCTCGCCTACGTGGACCAGTCGCGCGACGCCCTGGACCCGGCGAAGACGGTGTGGGAGGAGATCTCCGAAGGCTACGAGCACATCAAGGTGGGCGAGCGCGAGGTCAACTCGCGCCAGTACACGGCGGGCTTCAACTTCAAGGGCTCCGGCCAGCAGGCGAAGATCGACTCGCTCTCGGGAGGCGAGCGCAACCGCGTGCACCTCGCCAAGCTGCTGCGCAGCGGCGGCAACCTGCTGCTGCTGGACGAGCCGACCAACGACCTCGACGTGGACACGCTGCGCGCGCTCGAGAACGCGCTGCTCGAATTCCCGGGCTGTGCGGTGATCATCTCGCACGACCGCTGGTTCCTGGACCGCATCGCCACTCACGTCCTCGCGTTCGAGGGCGACTCGCAGGTGAGCTGGTTCGAGGGCAACTTCGAGGCCTACGAGGAGTATCGCCGCGCGCTGCTGGGCGATGCCGCCGACCGCCCCCACCGGATCACCTACAAGCGCCTGGTCCGTGGCTGACGCGAAGGCGCCGCCGCTGACGGCGGTGGGCAGCTTCGACCGTGACACGGCCGTGCACGAGCTGAGCCGCCTGGACGGCGCCCAGACGCCGTTGCGGGTCGAGTTCGCGGCCGACGTCTCCCCCGACTGGCGCGCCGGGCGCGGGCCGCACGGCGGCTACATCGCGGCGATCCTCACGCGGGCGCTGATCGAGACGGTGGACGATCAGAGCCGCGCGCCACGCTCGCTCACGATCCACTACGCGCGCGCACCCGAGCCGGGGCCGGTCACGATCACGACGAGCATCGAGCGCGCCGGGCGCTCGCTGAGCACGCTCTCAGCGCGGATGGAGCAGCGGGGCAAGCTGATCGCGCTGGCATTGGCCGCCTTCTCGGTGCCATGGAGCGCGCCGGAGCTTCGAGAGCTCCCGATGCCCGAGGTGGCCCCGGCCGAGCCTGTGCGCGCGACGGATGCGCCGCTGTTCGAGGGCGCACCGCCGTTCACGCGCCACATCGTCGTGCAGCGCCGCATCGGCGCCGTACCGTTCAAAGGCGAAGATGCGCCGATGGAGGTAGGCGCGTGGCTGGGTCTGGCCGAGCCGCGCGCGATCGACGCGATCTCGCTCGCCTTCTTCAGCGACGCATTGTTCTCGCCGCCGTTCGTGCGCCTGCGCGAGCCGGCCACGACGCCGACCGTCGATTTGACGGTGCATTTTCGCACGCCGCTCCCACCGGCACGCCCCGCCGGCTCGCCCGACGCAGACGCCACCCACGGCGCGCCCGCGCACCAGCTGTGCTTCGCGCGCTTTCGCTCGGGTCTCGTCCAGGACGGCTTCTTCGAGGAGGACGGGGTGATCTGGGCGGCGGACGGAACCGTGCTCGCGCAGTCGCGCCAGCTCGGGATCGTGATGATGCTGCCGATCGGTTAGTGTCGACTAATGAGCGATTACACAGCGAAGCGCATCAAGGAGATGGAGGCCAGCTATGGCGGCGGGTTCGTGAAGGTCCGCGCCGAGCTGGGAGTGACGGCGTTCGGCATGCAGGTGATCCAGCTGCCGCCGGACTTTGCGGACTATCCCGAACACGATCATGCCGAGTCCGCCCAAGAGGAGGTCTTCGCAGTGCTGTCGGGGTCCGGCTGGATGGACGTCGAAGGCGAGCGCGTCGAGCTCGACCCGGAGACGCTCGTGCGCGTCGGCGCGGAGACGAAGCGCAAGGTCTACGCCGGCCCGCAGGGACTGCGGATGCTCGTCACCGGTGGCTGCCCGGGCGAGGCATACAAGATCAACCCGGAAACCGAGCTGGAAGCCGCCGCCTGAGGCAGGGACCTGCCGGTCGCCGCGATGGGCCCCGGCGGCGCTGAGCGGCGGCCGCGCGGAACCCGCTCCGCCGCTCAGCGCGCGAACGAGCTGTCGGCGTTCAAGCGCAGCGTGAAGGCCGCGACGAGCGCAGCCGCGTTCTCGACGTCCTCGAGCTGAACCAGCTCTACCGGCGAGTGCATGTAGCGCAGCGGGATCGAGACGAGCCCGGTCGGCACGCCGCCGCGGCTGAGGTGCACGGCGTCGGCGTCCGTGCCCGTCGCGCCTGCGGAGGCCTCGAGCGTGAACGGGATCTGCTCGGCCTCGGCCGTCTCGAACAGCAGCTCGAAGACCGCGTGGTTCAGCGTCGAGCCGCGGCTGATCACGGGGCCGGAGCCGAGCGGGTGCTTGCCGCTCTCCTTCACGTCGATCCCGGGGGCATCGGTCGCGTGGGTGACGTCGATCACGATCGCCGCGTCCGGCGCGAGCGCGAACGCGCTCGTGCGCGAGCCGCCGAACGTGGTCTCCTCCTGCACCGCCGCGACCGCCGCCAGCTCCCACTCGCCGCCGCCGGCCTCGGCCACGAGCCGGGCGGCCTGCAGCGCGACGTAGGAGCCGAGGCGGTTGTCGAGCGCGCGCGAGGTGATCCGTCCATTCGGCAACGGCGTGGGCTGCGCGTCGATCACGGCGACATCGCCGATCCGCACGAGCTCGCGCGCCTCCTCCCCGTCGCGCGCGCCGATGTCGATGTGCATCTCGCGGATCTCAGCGACCTTCTTGCGCTCCTCCTCGCGCAGCAGGTGGATCGGCTTGCGGCCGACGACGCCCGTGACGGAGCCCTCGCGCGTGTCGATCACCAGGCGCTGGCCGAGCAGAATCTGGGCGTCCCAGCCCCCGACCGGGCGAAACCAGAGATAGCCCTCGTCGTCGATGTGCGTGACGATCAGCCCGATCTCGTCGATGTGACCCATCACCATCAGGCGCCGCGGCGATGACTCGGACCCGCTCTTCGCAGGAACCATCGCGAGCGGCGAGCCGATCAGGTCGGTGCTGACCTGCGCGAAGGCGCCGGCGGCGTCGCTCCAGACGGCAGCCGGGACGCCCTCATACCCGGACGGACCGCGCGCGGCGAGCAGCTCGAGCAGGACGGGCGGCACCGTCGTCGGGGCGCCGCCGTGCCCCTCTGGCTCATCGCCGACTTCCGGCGGGTCCATCCCGGGTACGTCGTTCATCGCCCGAGCAGGGTCCTGAGGACGTACTGCAGGATCCCGCCGTGGCGGAAGTACTCGGCCTCGCGTGGCGTGTCGATGCGCACGCGGGCGTCGAGCTCGACCGGGTCGGCGCCGTCGCGCTCGGCCCTCACGCGCACGGTATGGGCGCCGCCCCCGCCGGCTTCCACCGCCGCCACGGCGTCCGCGATGCCCTCGATCGAGAAGATCTCCTCGCCGCTGAGCCCGAGCGATTCGGCGCTCTGCCCGTCGGGGAACTGCAAAGGGAGCACGCCCATGCCGACGAGGTTGGAGCGATGGATGCGCTCGAAGCTCTCGGCTATGACCGCGCGCACGCCGAGCAGCTTCGTGCCCTTGGCGGCCCAATCGCGCGAGGAGCCCGAGCCGTACTCGCGACCGGCGAGAACGACCAGCTCCACCCCGTCGGCGCCGTAACGCATGGCGGCGTCGTAGATGGACATCTGCTCGCCGGCGCCCGTACCGGCCGCTCCGAAGTAGCGCGTGACGCCGCCCTCGGTGCCCGGGGCGAGCAGGTTGCGCAGGCGGATGTTCGCGAACGTGCCCCGCATCATCACCTCGTGGTTGCCGCGCCGCGCGCCGTATGAGTTGAAGTCGCGCGGTGACACGCCCTGCTCCTGCAGGTAGGCGCCGGCCGGTCCGTCGCGCTTGATCGCGCCGGCCGGGGAGATGTGATCGGTCGTGACGCTGTCGCCGAGCAGCGCCAGCACGCGCGCGCCGGTCAGCTCCGAGACTGCCAGAGGCTCGACGGGCATGTCCTCGAAGTAGGGCGGCTGGCGCACATAGGTCGACTGCTCGTCCCACTGGAAGCGCTCGCCCTCGGGCACGACGAGTCCGTTCCAGCGCTCATCGCCGGCGAACACCTCGCCGTAGCTCTTGCGGAACATGTCGGCGCGCACGGCCTCGCCGACCGTCTCCGCGATCTCCTGCTCGGACGGCCAGATGTCGCGCAGGTAGACGTCCTCGCCGCGCTCGTCCTGGCCGAGCGGGTCGTGCACGAGGTCGACGTCCATCGTGCCCACCAGCGCGTACGCGACGCACAGCGGCGGCGAGGCGAGGTAGTTCATCTTCACGTCCTGGTTGATGCGGCCCTCGAAGTTGCGGTTGCCCGAGAGCACCGAGACGACCGCGAGATTGGCCTCGTCGACGGCATCGGAGATCTCGGGCGCCAGCGGCCCCGAGTTACCGATGCAGGTCGTGCAGCCGTAGCCGACGAGGTTGAACCCGAGTTGCTCGAGCGGCTCGGTCAACCCGGCGCGGTCGAGGTATTCGGTCACGACCTTCGAGCCAGGTGCCAGCGACGTCTTGACCCAGGGCTTGCGCGCAAGCCCGCGCGCGAGCGCGTTGCGCGCGAGGATGCCGGCGCCGACCATCACGGACGGGTTGGACGTGTTCGTGCAGCTCGTGATCGCCGCGATCACGACGTGCCCGTGGTCGAGCTCGAAGGTCTCGCCGTCGACCGTCACGCTCCTGGCCGTGCCGTTGCGCGGGAGCGTCGCGGTGCCGCTCTCGAGCTGCGGTCGCGACGTGCTCGCCAGCGGCTCGTGGCCGGGGGAGCCGTTCGCCGGCGGGTCCGAGGCGGGATAGGACTCGGCGACCGCCTCGTCCTGCGCATCGGCCTGGTCGCCGTCGCTTGGCACGTAGTCGCGCAGCGCCTCGCGGAAGACCGCCTGCGAGGAGCTCAGCGCGACCCGATCCTGCGGGCGCTTGGGGCCGGCCAGGCTCGGTTCGACCGTCGCCAGGTCGAGCTCGATCTCGTCAGAGAAGGTCGGCTGCTCGGAGCTCTCGTCGTGCCAGAGACCCTGTTCCTTGGCATACGCCTCGACCAGCGCGAGCTGCTCGGGCGGACGCCCGGAGAGCTCGAGGTAGGTGAGCGTCTCGGCGTCGATCGGGAAGATCGCGCAGGTCGAGCCGAACTCGGGCGACATGTTGCCGATCGTGGCCCGGTCGGCGAGCGGCAGCCCTGCCAACCCGGCGCCATAGAACTCGACGAACATGCCGACGACGCCGCGGCGGCGCAGCATCTCGGTGACGGTCAGCACGAGGTCGGTGGCCGTGGCGCCCTCGGGCAGCTCGCCGTGCAGGCGGAAGCCGAGCACCTGCGGGATCAGCATCGACATCGGCTGGCCGAGCATGGCCGCCTCGGCCTCGATCCCGCCGACGCCCCAGCCGAGCACGCCCAGCCCGTTGACCATCGTCGTGTGCGAGTCGGTCCCGACGAGCGTGTCGGGGTAGGCCTGCCCGGTCTTCTCGTTGGGAAAGACCACGCGCGCGAGGTACTCGAGGTTGACCTGGTGCACGATGCCCGTGTCAGGCGGCACCACGGCGAAGTCCGCGAAGGCCCCCTGGCCCCAGCGCAGGAACGAGTAGCGCTCCTGATTTCGCTCGAACTCGCGCTCGGCGTTGACGCGAAACGCGTCGCGCGTCCCGAACGCATCGACCTGAACCGAGTGGTCGATCACGAGCTCGGCCGGGACGAGCGGGTTGATCTGAGCCGCGTCGCCTCCCATCGTCGCGATCGCGTCGCGCATGGCGGCGAGGTCCACGACGGCGGGCACGCCGGTGAAGTCCTGCATCAACACCCGCGCGGGCGTGAACGAGATCTCCTTGCTCGGCTGCGCCTTCGCGTCCCACGAGGCGAGCGCCTCGATGTCCTGCGCCTGCACCGAGCCGTTGCCCTCGGTGCGCAGCAGGTTCTCGAGCAGCACCTTCAGCGAGAACGGCAGCCTGGCCACGTCGAAGCGCTCCTGCAGCGCGTCGAGGCGGTAGATCTCCCAGCTGCGCCCGCCCGCCTCGAGCGTGCCCCTGGCGTCAAAGCTGTTCTGCGACATCGGCACCTCCCGGCGATCTGACCTGACCTGCGGACACATCCGCAGTCTCGCAGAGTGCGTTGCGAAGTCAGGCGACGGGAGTGGAGGCCCGCGTGACGCGTCCCTTGCCCTCGCGCTTGGAGCGCAGCAGCGCCTGGTCGCAGGCCTCGAGCAGCTCGTCGACGCCCATCGGCGCGTGCCACTGGGCGACCCCGATCGACGCCTGGATGCCCGTGCGGCCGCCCACCGCCGGCACCGCGCGCATCCGCTCGAGCGCGCGGTTGGCCGCCGCCGCCGCACTGCGCAGGTCGGCATTGGGCAGGATCACGACGAACTCGTCGCCGCCGTAGCGCGCCACGCGATCGAACGCGCGGAACTCGCCCACGAGCGCCTGCACGACCTGGCGCAGCACCGCGTCGCCGGCCTGATGGCCGTGATCGTCGTTGACCCGCTTGAAGTCGTCCAGGTCGATCAGGATGCACGACAGGAGGCTTCCCGCGCGCGAGGCGCGGTCGATCTCCTCCCCCAGGCGCCTGCGCATCGCGCGGTGGTTCATGCAGCCGGCGACGGCGTCCGTGCCCGCCTCGGCCCGGGCGCGCACGAGCGCGAGTGCGGTCGCCGCCTGATCGACCAGCGTGCGCGCGAGGTCGACCGCGCGTTCGTCGAAGGCGGGTGGCGCGCGGCGCACGAGGATCACGACCGCCGTCAGCTCGCCGTGCTCGGAGAGCGGCAAGAGCAGCGCGCTGCTGGCCGCGCCCGTGGCCGTCACGCGTGGCACGTTCTCGGCGAGCTTCTGCTGGTTGGCGATCAGCACGCTGCGCTCCGTGTGCAGCACCCAGCTGATGCCCGGCGGGCGCTCCGCGCGCGGCAGCAGATAGCTCAGGCGGCCGTCGCCGCCGTACATGTAGACGGTCACGAGCTCGTCGAGCGCGTCCTCGCCGGCGAGGTGGTGGACGTGCACCTCCTCGGCGCCCGGAGAGGACATCAGCTCACGTGCGAGCGCGCGGAAGACGGCGTCGACGTCGGTCGCCGAGTCGGCGAGCAGCGTCAGCCGGCGCACACCGGCGAGTACCGACTCCACCCCAGGCGACGTTGTGGCTTCCATACCCGAGACAACGTCCATTCACCAGAAATCTAGGGCATGGACCCCCCGGAGACAAGCGCCCGCGCGAGACGGGGGGCGGGCGCGGCGGTGTCATGCCGGGGGCGATCGGCCGCGGGCGCGGTGCCCGACAACCTCCGGGGGCGGCCGACGGCCGCCCCCGGACACTGCCGTTCCGACGCCCCTACTTGAAGCGGACCGTCACGAACGCCGACGACTTGGCCCCGCCCTTGGCCTTGGGCACGAAGCCGATGCGCACCTTGACCTTGAACGGGCGGTGCCTGTTGGCACCCTTGCGCGAGAGCGGGACCTTGAGCGTCACCTTTTTCTGCGCCTTGGAGAGCTTGCGGAACTTCGTCACGAGACCCTTGCCTTTGCCGCTGATGCGGCCCGGTGCGTAGGTCTGAACCGTGATCCGCGCCGTCTTGCCCACGACCTTGTGGCCGACCACGCGCACGCCACAGCCGTTGACTTTGATTTTGGTGTTCTGTTTGACGACCGTGCCGTTCTGACCGGTCAGCGTGGTCGGCATCGTCAACGGGTTCTTGCACAGGTTCGTGTTGGCTGCCAGCGCGCTGTGCGGGCCGACCGGCAGGTTCACCGTCACGCTCGACACGGGCACGTCCGGAGTCGCCGCGAAGTTCGTCGTGGTGATCCCTTTTTTGATGTCCGTGTTGCCGACCACGATCGTGCGCACGCCATCGGCTTCGAGCACGAGGTCGAGGTCCGGGAACGCCGCCCCGCCGTGCGAGACGAGGATCGCCGGGCCGGTCAGTTTGCTCGGCAGCACCGGCGTGTTGGCGCGCGCGCCGCCCACGAAGGAGCCACTCGGGCATTTGAACGGGTCGGCCGCGAACTGTGCTTCCGTGCACGCTTTCTGCAGCGTCGTCAGACGCGACGGCAGCGCCTTCGGCAACTGCACCTTGACCGACTTGAGGTTCGCGTCGCCGGCCACGTAGTTGATCGTCGTTTCGAGGCTCGCACCGTTGGCTTTCGAGGTCTTCGCGCTGGTGGCCGCCTTGAACGACGGTTTGAACTTGAGCAGGTTGCAGTTGCCGACCTGGAACGGCGTAGAGATGTTCTGGATGACCGAGCCGCTCACGCCCGGAGTGAATCCGGTCAGCGTCGAGTCGGTCGAGAGCGCGCTGCAGTTGGTCGGGTTCAACAGGAAGCCCTGCTTGTTGATCGAGACCGTCACCCCGCGCAGGCGGATCGGTACGCCCTTGACGATCGTCGGCAGGTTCGCCGTAGTCGTCACTCGTGCCGTGTACGGGTCGATGTTGATCTTCGCCCGTGTTGTCACGTTTCCGAGGTTGAACGGACCCGCGACGGCCGGGACGACGATCGAGAGCCCGAACGGGGCGCCCTGGTAGGGGCCGGTCAGATAGACCCTGCCGCCGGTGAACGTGAACGGCGTCGGCCCGGACCCGGCAATCGCCGCGGCGACGCCGATCTGGCTCGAGTCCGGACACTGGTCCGCGCTCGCCTGCGCTTCAGTGCACTGCGTCACCTTCGGGATCAGACCGACGAGGCCCGCAGGCAGCGTCGTCTTCACCTGCGAGAGGTACTGATTGCCTTCCGGTCGCGTGAGGCTGAACGTGTAGTTCGTGGCCGCACCCGCATTCGACGTCTGGTTGGCCGTGCTCTGCGACAGCGCGAACGGCAGCGGGTTCGGACAGCCGGTCGGCGTGAACAGGCTGACGGCGGCCTTCGTCGCCCCTTCGGGGGTCGTGAATGGGACGAACGTGCCGGTCGAGACCGCCGAGCCGCAGCTGAGCGGGTTGGCGATCGGTGTGAGCGCGCCCCGGCTGAAGTGCAGCGACGCCGTGGTGAACGGCTGTTCGGGATTTTCGTCGAACACCGTCGTGACGCGACCGGTGGCTTCGTTCGGAATCGTTTCGCCTTTGATGCGAACGGACACGCCATAACGGTCGGACTCGGCGTCGAGATAGATGATGTACGGAGGACCGGTGATCGGGCCCGATTCCGGACCGCCGAGGTAGATCTTCCCTTTCAGCGAGCCGTCGGGCAGCGTCGGCACGTTCAGGTCGACCGTGCCCAGTTCCGAAGCCGCCGGACAGGCGACGCCTTTTTCGGGGCTGTGGATCCGCGCCTGCGCCGGGGTGCACGCGGCCAGGCCGGCTGCCGCAGACGGGTTCAGCGTCATACCTTCGGGCAACGTGATCGTTGCCGTTTTCAGCTGCGCGCTGTCGATTTCGGTCGCGCCGGTGTGGCGCGGGATACCGACTTCGGTCGTGACCTCATCCGGTTCGTCGTGGCCCGTGTTGCCGGGGGTGAGGCCGAACGTCGGGTCGAACGGAACGAGGTCGCAGTTTTCGAGTCCCACCGGCGTCGTGTAGTTACGAGTCACCGTCGATTCTTCGGTGCCCGTCAGGGCCAGTCGCGTCGTGTTGTGGCCCGGGCAGCTGGTCGCGTTGGTGATGAACGAGCCGTTGCCGGCGCGACCATTGAAGACCAGGCGCGAGCGGATCAGCGGCAGCGCAGGCGACACGTGCACTTCGAAGTAGTCGTGGTAGTCGCCTTCGTTGGTGCCGTTGGGTTCCTTGCCCCATTCGACGTTGCCTTCGATCAGCGTGTGGGCGAAGTACTGCGCTTTTTCGACGCCCGGATTCGAACCTTTGAAGATCGCGAACAGCTCCGCTTCGGTCAGCGGTTTGGGGAGTTCGAGCGCGACGCCGAACTCGGACGCGAGGCCTTCGCGCTGCACGAGGTTGTAGACCTTGCCCGAGAGCGGCACGTCGCCGGCCGATTCGCCCGCGTAGACGGTCGCTTTGTTCGTGCCGATTTCGGTTTCCGGCGAACACGTCGAGGCCAGGAACAGGCCGCTGCCGGGGAGCGCTTCCGTTTCCCCGAATTCCGCGCCGGAGCATTGGGGGACCGCAGCTGGGCTCGTGGCGAGGCCCGGAGCGACGTCTGTGCGCAGGTGGTTGACGATCCCGGTGGGCGCTTCGGTGGTCGGCAGCGGTTTACCGGTGACTACCGTCGTCACCTTGAAGTCGGTTATGCCGAACGGAACGTGGCCGCCGGCCTGTGTGTAGCCCTGTGCTTCCGCTTCCGCTTTGCTCGGTTCCTTGGGGACTGTGGTCGGCCCGAAGAGGGTTGCCGGTCCAGGTTCTTCCGCGCATTTTTCGAAGCCTTCTTCGCAGTTGACGGCTACGAATTTGTCGATGCCTACGGCCGCCTGGGCGGCGGAGGCCGGCACGACCACGATCGCGCCGACGAGCAGCGCGAGGAGCAAAAAGCGGACGCAAGACCTCATACCGACCTCCCTGGATTGAGTCCGGGCACCTTCACCCATTGAGACTCCGTTGGTCCCCAAAAGTTGCGAGTTTCGGCGGATGTATTAGACGATTCCCGCCGAATTCCTGCGTGAATCCGAATTGGACGGACGGGCATGTGGCCGCGGCCCGACCGGGGGCCGGACGGAAGGTCCGGCCGGTGTGCGAAGGTCGTCGCCGGAGGACGGTCAGGCGCTTTCCAAAGCGCCCGCACGTCCCTGGCAGTCGTAGAGCGAGCTTTCGCTCGCCGAACCCGACGAGCCGCCCCCGCTGCCCGTGCCGGTTGCCGTGCTGGTGGCGGTCGAGGTCGTCGACAGCGTGACCTTGCGGCACGCCTTCTCGACGGCCGTCATCGCCGCTTTGGAGCCCGCGCGGGTGTCGCCCGGCAGGCCTCTGAAGCTCTGCGTCCCCGACCGTTCGGCGAGCACCCAGCGGATCGCGCCCGAACGCACGCGCTGGGCGAGCCAGGCCGCCGTCACATCGCTCTCGCGCCCCGAGAAGCCGCCGATCCCGGCGACCTTGGCGCCGCTCGCGATGATCGCGCTCGCCGCGCCCGACTGACTCGACACCGCGATCGTGCCGCCGCCGTGCTGCTTGACGTAGGCGAGCACCTGTTTCGTCAGCTGGCCGCCGCCCATCGGACCACCGAAGGCGCCCCCACCGGGGGTCGCGGCGCCACCTGCGCCGGGACCGGCCCCGAGACCGCCCGCCGCGGAGCCGCCCGCGGCGCGGCTGGCGCTGCCGTTGCCGGCGAAAGGCGGCAGGGAGCCGGCCGCGCCCGCGGCCGAGCCTTCGCCGCCGGGCGCTCCGGCGGGGGCCACCGCACCCGCGCTCGGGGCACCCAGGCCCGCTGCGGGTCCGCCCGCGCCGAAGCCGGCGCGACCAAAGCGCCCGCCGGCAGCGCCGAACATGCGCCCGCCGCCCGCCGTCTGCACGATGGCCGGTCCGCCTTCTGGGAAGGTGCCGCTGGTCGCGTGCCCGAGCGTGTCGACCGCCCACACCGACGGCGCCAGCAGCAGGGCCGTTAGCGCGACCGTCGCTGCCACGATCCGTGCCCGGCGCGAGGACAGAGCCACGAGCGCCAGGGCCGCCACGGCGCACGCCGCGATCAGCAGCGGCGCCAGCCAGCTCAGCTGGCCCGGGTACTGGTGCAGCACGGCGAGCTCCGTCGCCACCCCCGCGGCCAGCACGAGCGGCGCGAACATGCGCGCATGGCGCCCGCGGCCGAGCAGCTGCGCCACGCCGGCGCCGATCAGGGCGGCCGCGAACGGCGCCAGCAGGGAGACGTAGTAGGGGTGGAAGATCCCGCTCGCCGCGCTGAACAACACGGCCGTGACGGCGAAGGCTCCGCCGACCGCGACCAGCCATCCGCTGCGCGCGTCGCGGCGGCGCAGGCGCGTCGCCACGAGCAGGCCGAGGGCGCTGAGCAGCGCGAAGCCGAGCAGCCAGCCGGCCTGCCCGCCGAGGGCCGAGTTGAGCAGGCGCAGTGGCCCCGCTTCGCCGCCGAACATGTTGCCGCCGCCGCCCATGCGGCCCGCGCCGCCGGGTCCGCCCGCCTGTCCGTCGACCCGGCCGAGGCCGTTGTATTCGAAGATCAGCGAGAGGATGCTGTTGTCGCTCGTGCCCGAGATCCACGGGCGATCGGCCGCCGGTGTCAGGGCCATCAGCGCCGGCCAGGCGCCTCCCACGAGGACCATCGCGGCACCACCCGCCAGCAGCTGGCGCGCCGCGCGCAGCCTGCCGCGCGGCGCGAGGAGCATGTACGCGAGGACGATGCCGGGGACCACGACCAGGGCCACGAGCATCTTCGTCTCGAAGCCGAGGCCGACGCACGCGCCCGCGAGCACGAGCCAGCGCGTGCTCCCGTCCTCGAGCGCGCGCACGGCGAACCACAGCGCTGCCACGCAGCACAGCACGAGCAGCGCATCCGGGTTGTTGTGACGCGAGACCGCCACCGTGATCGGCGTCAGCGCGAGCGCCGCGCCGCCCACGAAGCCGGCCGCGCGGCCGAAGCGCCGGCGGACCAGGTCGTAGATCAGGCCGACGCTGGCCACGCCCATCAGCGCCTGCGGCACGAGCACGCTCAGAGGGTGGTAGCCGAACACGCGCACCGACAGCGCCTGCACCCACAGCGCCAGCGGTGGCTTGTCCACCGTCATCACGCCGCTCGGGTCCGCCGAGGCGAACAGGAAGTTGTGCCAGCTCGAGCTCATCGAGCGCACGGCCGCGCTGTAATAGTCGTTGGCCCAGCCGTTCTTGCTCAGCGACCAGAGGTAGAGCACAGCGCTCAGCACGAGCAGGAGCGCGAGCTCGGGACGGGGCAGGCGCTTGCTCAGCGCCGCCGGCCGCTCGCGCAGTCGCTCGTCCTCGCCCGCCAGCGGGGTGGCCGGAGCCACGGGGGTTGTGGGTGCCGCGGCCGTGCCGCTCTGCAGTGAATAGCTCATGGCGGCAGCATCGAGGCGCCGTGTAGGAGCAACGTGAGAGCGAGCTGAAGGTTGATAAAGCCGCGTCGTCGTCCGGCGCGCGGCCGTGGATCAGTCGATCAGGCGCCGACCGAGCTGGCAGATCGCCAGGCGCCACATCACGAGCGCAAACGCCAGCAGTACGGCCACGTGGCCGAGGTCGGCGAGTTGCAGGTGCCCCAGCGAGGCGTCGCGGACGAGCTGAACGCAGTGGTAGAGCGGGTTCAGCAGCGCGACCTCGCGCACCCCATCGGGCAGCGCCGAGACCGGGAAGAAGGTGCCGGCGACGAGGAACATCGGCGTCAGGACCGCGCTCGTGATGTAGTTGAAGTTGTCGATCGTCTTCGCGATCGCCGCCACGAGCACGCCGAACGCGGCGAAGCCGAAGCCCGTGAGGAAGCCGATCTCCGGGACGAGCAGCATCCCCCATTCCGGCGCGAGCCCGAACGCGAACCCGACCAGCAGCGGCGCCATCCCGTAGACGCCGGCACGCAGCGAGATCCACAGGATCTCGGCCGTGATCAGCTCTTCGACGTCGAGCGGCGTCGCCAGCATCGCGTCGTACGTGCGCTGGAACTGCCAGCGCACGAACGTGTTGAACATGCCCGGGAAGGCCGATGAGAAGAGCACCGCCGTCGCAACGGTGCCCGTCGCGACGTACTCGATCGTCTTGACGTTCCCGATCGTTTTCACGAGCGTGCCGAACCCCAGCCCGAACGCGAGCAGGTAGATCGTCGGCTGCACGACCGATGAGAACGTCGTCGCCCGCCAGTAGCGCCCGAAGATCACCACGTCGCGGCTCATCACCGCCGCCAGCGCCGCAGGTTCCAGCCGCCCCACACGACGAACGCGCGTCTGCGCGCCGACAGCTTCAGCCCGCGCGCTCATCCGAGCAGCCCGGCGATCGTCGTCTCGATCATTCGATCTCCTCACCCGTCAATGCCACGAACGCGTCCTCGAGGTTGGCCGGGCGGCGCACTCCCTCCGGCGCCTCTCCGTCGAGATCCTCGGCGCGCATGATCGCCAGCGCCGGCCCCGAGCGACGGCTCTGCCAGCGCTTGCTCGCCGCCAGCTCGCCTAGCGCGGCCAGCTGCTCGGGCGGACCGTAGACCTCGATCACCTGCTCGCCCGCGTAGGCGCGCACGAGCTCGGCCGGCGTTCCCTGGGCGACGATCTTCCCCTCTGACATGACGGCGACGACGTCCGCCAGCCGCTCGGCCTCCTCGATGTAGTGCGTCGACATCAGCACCGTCACGCCCTGCGCGCGCAGGCCGTCGATCAGCGACCAGAGCTCCTGGCGCACCTGCGGGTCGAGCCCCACCGTCGGCTCGTCCAGGAGCACCAGGCGGGGACGATGGATCAGCCCGCGCGCCACCAGCAGGCGGCGGCGCATCCCACCCGAGAGCTCTCTGACGATCGTGTCCGCCCGCGGCGTCAGGTTGGCCAGCTCGAGCGCCGCATCCACGGCCGCCGCGCGCTCCGACGCCGGTACGCGGTACAGACGCGCGAAGACCGTGAGGATCTGACGACAGGTCAGCTCCACGTCGAGGTTGTCCAGCTGCGGCACGACGCCCATCTCCATCCGCGCCTGCTTGGATTCGCGCGGCAGCTCGTACCCGAGCACCGAGAGCTCGCCCTCGTCGGCCAGCGCCTGCGCCGTCAGCATGCGCATCGTCGTCGACTTGCCCGCGCCGTTCGGTCCGAGCAGGCCAAAGCAGACGCCCGAGGGCACCTGCAGGTCGAGGCCGTCCACCGCCACGATCGGCCCGAAGCGCTTGACCACCCCGCGCAACGAGATCGCCGCGCCCAGCCCCTGCGCCCGCCCGGCGGACCGATCGCTGTCCTCGAACATCGCCACGACACTCTACGGCGCGTCCGTGTGCGTCCTGCCGCGGTCGCATGCGCCGGCGCGCGCACCGGACGCGCGGCCGGCAGCGACCAGGACGCCCTGTCTGTCGAATGTCCAGTCCCGGGCGCTCGAATCTCCGACGCCGGTCCATATCGCGCCCGTCTGTGCCCATGCATCCTTGAGCGAAGCTGTCGAGCCACGCCCAGCGATCAAAGCGAGCGCGAGACGAGAGCATGCGAGCAAGAACACCCCAGATCGTCGCCCTCGGGGGCGGCGGCTTCTCGATGGAGCGCGACAGCTCGCTGCTCGACGACTACGTGCTCTCGCTCACCGACGCCGAACGCCCGCGCGTGTGCTTCCTGCCGACGGCCTCCGGCGACGCCGACCACAACGTCGTGCGCTTCTACAGGCGCTTCGCCGCCACCTGCGACGCCAGCCACGTCTCGCTCTTCAGGCGCGACCAGGGGACGGGGGGCGTCGAGGACGACCTGGCCAGCCATCTGCTCGCGCAGGACCTGATCTACGTGGGCGGCGGCAACGTCGTCAGCATGCTCGGCGCCTGGCGCGCGTACGGACTCGACGAGGTGCTGCGCAAGGCCTGGCGCAGGGGCATCGTGCTGTGCGGGCCCTCCGCCGGCTCGCTGTGCTGGTTCGATGAAGCGCTCAGCGCCTTCCACGGCGCGCCGCGCGGCGTGCGCGGCCTCGGCCTGCTGCCCTATTCCAACTGCGTGCACTACGACGCCGAGCCGGCGCGTCGCGCCGAGTACCACCGCTTCGTCGGCGACGGCATGCGTTGCGGCTTCGCCGCCGAGGACGGCGTCGCGCTGCACTTTCGCCGCACGCGCCTGAAGCGCGCCGTCAGCTCGCGTGCCGACGGCTGTGCGTATCGCGTCGAGCACGCCGGCGACGGCGTCGTCGAGACGCCCCTCGAGGTCACCTATCTCGGCGCCGAGCGCGCGCCGAGCGCGAAGGCGGGGCGCGCCGCGACGCAGGCGACGGCGCTCGCCCCCCGCGAGGCGCCCGCGCAGGCGCGCCGCCCGCGAAGGCGCGGCGCGAGGCGTGCCGCCGCGGCCGTCAAGGCCGAGCGGCTGCCGGCGCCCGAGCCCCTCCCCGCGTGAGCAGTACGCTCGGGGCATGAGCTCCCGGGCCGCGCCGGCCGAGGTGCCGCTCGAGCAGCGGCGCATCTTCGCCATGGGCGGCGGCGGCTTCACGATGGAGCCGAGCAACCCCCTGCTCGATGACTTCGTGCTGTCGCTCACCGGCGCCAAGGAGCCGCGCGTGCTGTTTCTGCCGACCGCCTCCGGCGACACGACCGCGCAGATCAACGCCTTTCAGGCGCGCTTCGCCGACCGCCTGTGCGTGGAGGAGCACCTGTCGCTGTTCCGCCTGCGCGAGGCGCGCCGTCCGCTCGAGCGGATCGTGCTGGAGCAGGACATCATCTACGTCGGCGGCGGCTCGATGCGCAACCTGCTCGCGATCTGGCGAGCGCACGGGCTCGAGCGCCTGCTCGTGCAGGCCTGGCGCGCCGGGACCGTGCTCGCCGGGCTCAGCGCCGGCGCCATGTGCTGGTTTCACGGCGGGGTCACGCGCTCCAGCGGCCCACCCGAGGCGCTCGCAGGGCTCGGGCTGCTCGAGGGCTCGCTGACGGTGCACGCCGATGGCGAGCCCGAGCGGCTGCCCGTGTGGCTGGCCTCCGTGCGCGACGGCTCGCTGCCGGGCGGCTGGGCGCTCGACGACGGCGTAGGGCTGCTGTTCGAGGGCCTGCGCATGACGCGCGCCGTCAGCTCGCGGCCGGGCGCGGGCGCGCAGCGCGTCGACCAGGTCGCCGGCGAGCTCGTTCGCAATCGCCTCGAGCCCGAGCTGCTCGGCGACGGCGGGCCCGTGGTGCTCGGCGGCGTCGACGAGGCCGTGCAGGAGCTCCGACGCGTGCACCGCATGCGGCGCGGCATGGGCGGGGGCTGAGACCGCCGACCCCGCGCGCGCCGAAGGGAGGCAGCGCTCGGATCGGCGGCCGGCTCAGGGCCTCACGAACGTGTTCGGGTCGGGCCCGATCCGCCGCCCCACGTCGAGCGCCGCGAGCGAGTCCAGCTCCTCCTGGCTCAGCTCGAAGTCGAACACGTCGATGTTCTCGTGGATGCGCGAGGGCGTCACCGACTTCGGGATCACGACGTTGCCGATCTGCAGGTGCCAGCGGATGATCGTCTGCGCCGGGGTCTTGCCGTGCGCCCGCGCGATCTCCACGATCGCCCGATCCTCGAGCTCGAGGCCCTGGCCGAGCGGGCTCCACGCCTCGGTGAGGATGCCCAGGCGCTCGTGCTCGCGGCGCAGGCCGGCCTGCTGGAAGTAGGGATGCAGCTCGACCTGGTTGATCGCAGGCGTCACCCCGGTCTCCGCGATCACCCGCTCGAGGTGCTCCGGTTCGAAGTTGGACACGCCGATCGAGCGGACCAGCCCCTCCTGCTGCAGCTCGATGAATGCCCGCCACGTCTCCACGTAGCGGTCGTGAGCGGGCACCGGCCAGTGGATCAGGTAGAGGTCGAGGTGGCTGAGCTCGAGCCGCTCGAGGCTCGCACGGCAGGCGCGCTTGGCCTGCTCGTAGCCCTGGTCGTCGTTCCAGCACTTGGTCGTGATGTAGAGCTCGTCGCGGTCGATGCCCGACGCGTGCAGCGCTTCGCCGACGCCGCCCTCGTTGCGATATGCCGCCGCCGTGTCGATGTGGCGGTAACCCGCCGACAGCGCCTCCGCGACCGCCACCTCGGTCTCGCGCGGCGGCACCAGGAAGACGCCGAAGCCGAGCTGCGGGATGCGCTCGCTCGGCGCCATCGGCAGGTCCGGGATCTGCTGCGCGGGCGTGCTCATGCTCTGCTCAATGCCCAACTATGCCCGATGCAAACGATGGCCGCGGTCGGCGACGAGTCTCTCTGGCCGCTGCGGCCGGACCGCGCGACCGCGCACGCCATATAGTCGCCGCATGGGAGCCGAACGCAGCGCGGTCAATCGCCAGATCCGCCTCGCCGCGCGCCCGTCCGGTCTGCCCGAGCCGTCCGACTGGAGCCTCGTGGAGGAGCCCCTGCCCACGCCGGGCGAGGGTGAGTTCGTCGTGCAGATCTCGCACATCTCACTCGACCCGGCCATGCGCGGCTGGATGAACGCCGGCGCCTCCTACGTCGACCCCGTCGAGGTGGGCGACGTCATGCGCGCCGGCTGCGTCGGACGCGTCAGCGCCTCGGCGCATCCCGGCTTCGCAGTCGGCGAGCACGTCTATGGCACGTTCGGAGTGCAGGAGCACGCGCTGTCGAACGGCAAGGGGGCTATCAAGGTCGACCCGTCGCTGGCGCCACTGCCCACGTACCTCGGCACGCTCGGCATGACGGGGCTGACGGCGTACTTCGGGATGCTCGACGTCGGCAAGGTGCAGCGGGGCGACACCGTCGTCGTCTCCGGCGCCGCCGGCGCCGTCGGCAACGTGGCGGGGCAGATCGGCAAGCTCAAGGGCGCGCGCGTGATCGGCATCGCCGGTGGCCCGGAGAAGTGCCGCTGGCTGGTCGAGGAGCTCGGCTTCGACGCGGCCGTCGACTACAAGAGTGAAGACGTGCGTAGGACGCTGCGCACGCTCGCGCCGGAGGGCGTCGACGTGTTCTTCGACAACGTCGGCGGCGAGATCCTCGACGCCGTGCTGACCCGCCTCGCACGCGGCGCGCGCATCGTCATCTGCGGGGCCGTCTCGCAGTACAACAACACAGGGCCGATGCGGGGGCCGTCCAACTACATGGCGCTGCTCGTGTTCCGGGCCACCATGACCGGGATGGTCGTGTTCGACTACGCCGCCCGGTACGGCGAGGCCACGGCGGAGCTCGCCGGCTGGCTGCGCGACGGGCTGATCCGCTCGCGCGAGGACGTCGTCGAGGGCGGCGTCGAGGACTTCCACGACACGCTCCTGAAGCTGTTCGAGGGCGCCAACGTCGGCAAGCTCGTGCTACGCCTCGGCGAGGACTGAGCGCCCGGCGCCTCGGCAACCGCTGGGCGCCGCGCCTCGGCCGGCCCGGCCGGCACCGCCTCAGCGGGCGGGCACCAGCGCGCGCACCAGATCTCCCCAGCATCGCTTCAGCTGCTCTTGGGACATGCCCAGCTCGCGACGCTGGAACAGCACCAGTTCGCTGACGAGCGCGGCGAGCAGGACATCGGCGACGTAGCCGATCTCACCGTCGCAGTCGCTCTCGCGCAGCAGCGCGGTGACGTGCGCCCGGTAGGCCGCGTAGACGCTGTGGCGCAGGCGCGCACCGGGCGCGCCGTTCTCGGCCGCGACCAGCAGATTGCCCTGGATCTCGATGTGCTCGAGCATGCGCTCGCCGAAGGCGATCAGACGCGCGCGCGCCGGGGCACCCGGCCCGAGCGGCGCCGGGCCGCGAATGAAGCCTTCCTGCAGGCCGCGCTCGCGCTCGTCGAGCAGCGCCCGCATCAGGCCGCAGCGGTCACCGAAGTGGCGGAACAGCGTTCCCTTGCCGACCCCCGCGGCGCGCGCGACCTGGTCCATCGTCACGCACTGGGCCCCGCACTCGGCGACGAGTCCTTCAGCCGCCGCCAGGATCGTCGTTCGGTTGCGGGCAGCGTCCGCTCGCTCGTGCCGAGCAGGTTCCACCATCGGCAACCCCCGTTGCACAACGTTGCCCTCCACATGCTGGATCCTACCTGGCGTGATTAGCGGACTACGGTCCATTTGTGTTAGTATAGCTCCATACGGACCACAGTCCGCTTCCCTGGACATTCGGGAACGGACCGCAGATCACCCACACAGACCCGCAATCCCAACCACGAAACGTCAATCGAGGAGCCCAGAAATGCCAGCCACAGCAACCCAGACCCAGCTTCCCGTCGGCACCTGGAAGCTCGACCCCACCCATTCCTCGGCGAGCTTCGCCGTCAAGCACATGGTCGTCGCGACCTTCCGTGGACGCTTCGAGAACCTCGACGCGACGCTCACGGTAGGCGACGACGGCGCGGCCCAGCTCGTCGGCACGGTCGACGCCGGCTCGATCGCCGTCAAGGACGAGAACCTGCAGGCTCACCTGAGCGCGCCCGACTTCTTCGACACCGAGCGCTACCCGCAGCTGCGTTTCTCCTCCTCCTCGATCCGCCGCGACGGCGAGGAGCTCGTGCTCGACGGCGAGCTGACGATCAAGGACCACACGCACGCGGTGGAGGCGCGCGGAACGATCACCGACCCGCACGAGACGCTCGGCGGGGCCGTCAAGATCGGCGTGACGCTCGAGACCGTGATCGACCGGACCCGGTTCGGCCTGGAGTGGAACGCCCCGCTGCCCAAGGGCGGCTTCGCCCTGGCCGACGACGTCTCCCTGACCGTGGAGCTCGAGCTCGCTCGGGCCGACGCTGCGGAGTAGCGAAGATGCGCGTCCTCGCCATCGCCGGCTCGCTGCGCGCCGGCTCACACAACGGACGCCTGCTTCGGGCGGCGGCTGCCCTGCTGCCGCCCGACGCGGAGCTCGTCCAGTTCGACGGCCTGAAGGCGATCCCCCCGTTCGACGAGGACGACGAGGGCGCGCCGGGCGGCGCCGTCGACCGGTGGCGCGCCGAGCTCGAGCAGGCCGACGCGTTACTGTTCGCGACGCCCGAGTACAACCACTCGCTCCCGGGCACGCTGAAGAACGCGATCGACTGGGCCTCGCGTCCATCCACCGCCGCCGCGCTGCGCAACAAACCGGCGGCCGTGATCGGCGCGAGCACGGGCATGTTCGGCGCCGTCTGGGCGCAGGCCGAGCTGCGCAGGTCGCTCGCCGCCGCGGGCGCGCGCGTGATCGACCGCGAGCTGCCCGTGCCCAACGCCGACGAGGCCTTCGCCGCGGACGGCAGCCTCGCCGAGCACGAGCATGCGCTCGCGCTCGGCGACATCCTCGCGGAGCTTCTGGCCGAGGCGCGGATCCGATCGGCGCCCACGCTCGCCACGGCAGCCTGAGCGCGCAGCGGACGGCACGCGTCCCGCTGGCCGGTTCTCCGCTGCGCCCCGTATCCGCGGGGCGCCGGAGGACCGGATCGGCCGCCGGACGGCGCTCGGCGCGCGTCGGCCGCCGCAAGGCGGAGAATGCAGCATGGCCGGAACCGAGCAGCGCAGTGCGGAGCCGCGTGTCAGCGACGAGCTGGAGCAGTGGCTTCGGGGCGATCAGCCAAAGACGCTCGGCACCCTGATCGACGTCTTCGGTGAGCGCAGCTTCGCGATCCTGTTCGTGCTGCTGATGGCCGTGCCCGCGCTCCCGCTGCCGACCGGTGGCGTGACGCACGTGTTCGAGGTGATCACGATGCTGCTGGCGCTCGAGCTGATCGTCGGTCGTCGCACGATCTGGTTGCCCGACCGCTGGCGGGGGGTGCAGATCGGTGGAGAGAGCAAAGAGAAGTTCATCGACGCGCTGCTGCGGCGGATCAGGTCGCTCGAACGGATATCTCGCCCGCGCGGGCAGTGGCTGTTCGGCCATCGCCTGAGCGGGAGCCTGTTCGGCCTGGCCGTCCTCGGCCTGGCCTTGACCGCGTTCCTCGCCCCGCCGTTCTCCGGCCTGGACACGCTGCCGTCGATCGGCCTGGTCGTGCTGTCGCTCGGCTACCTGATGACCGATGTCGTGCTGAGCGCCGCCGGCGCCGCCGTCGGCGTGATCGGCGTCGCCTCGGTGATCTTCCTCGGGAGCATCGCCGTGAAATTCTTCAAGAGCATCTTCTGAATACCGATAACCGCGCGAGCCAATCTTGTTAATCCGATCGGCGCTCGCGCTCTGCACCGGCCACTCAGCTGCTAGAGCTCCTCCTCCAGGTCTTCGACTTCGGCCGCCAGGTCGGCCACGCTCACCTCGAGCGCGTCTGCGATCCGCCTCACCGTCGTCCAGCCCGGGCTGTTCAGCCCGCGCTCTATCCGAGACAGCGCCGAGGAGGTGATGCCGGCGTGGAACGCGAGCTGCTCTTGTGTCAGCTCCCGTTCCTCGCGAAGTCGTTTGAGCTGGGTCGCCAGGAACGGGTCCGCCGGTTCATGCACATAAGAAACATCGCCGACTACTGGGGTCATTGTCCAGGGACTTCAGTCCTAGGATGAAATGCCGGGTATTCTCCATCGCTGCACAAATCATCCCCACAGATGGTCATGTGCAACGGCCGTGCAAGGCGCCCGACATGTGAGTGCCCGGCGCCGAGCCGGCCCCGCCACGGGTCCCCGGGAGCTTGCCCCCCGGGGGCCTGGGCGCGGCGTGGCCGACCGGACCCGGGCCGCGGCGCGCGGCGCGCGGCGCGGCCGAGCCTCGCTTGGATCCCGCCTCCGAGACGCGGGGCCGCCAAAGCTTGCTTTTCGCCTCGGATTGGAGAAGAGTGGGCGCAACCCGACGGAACGTCCTCACCACCCCGATGGAGGCCGAGATGAGCAGTGTCGAGCTGGGCAGCGAGAGCGCGGCGGGCACGCCGCCGGTGCAGGCGGGAGAGCTGAAGCTCGAGGTCGTGGTCCTACCGGTCTCCGATGTCGATCGGGCGAAGGAGTTCTATGAAGGCCTCGGCTGGAGACTCGACGCCGACATCGCCCCCGATGACGAGTTCCGCGTGGTCCAGTTCACGCCGCCGGGCTCTGGTTGCTCGATCCAGTTCGGCACAGGCGTCACGTCGGCCGCGCCGGGCTCGGTCCAGGCGCTGTACCTGATCGTCGCCGACATCGAGGCCACGCGCGAGCAGCTGCTCGCGCGTGGAGTGCAGGTGAGCGAGGTGTTCCACGAAGGGGCGCCGGGCGCTCGATTCCACGACGCGGGCCGTGCAGCCGGGCCGGCGCCCGACCGCGACACGTATGGCTCGTTCGCCTCGTTCAGCGACCCCGACGGCAACGGTTGGCTGCTGCAGGAGATCACGACGCGGCTTCCGGGCCGCTGAAAGGACAGGCCATGACGACGACTTACGAGTCTGTGGACGAACTGGCGGAGGCGCTCAGGCGCGCGGAGGAGGCGCACGGCAAGCACGAGCAGCGAACAGGGCAGCCCGACCCGGACTGGCCCGCCTGGTACGCGCTCTACATGGTGCGCGAGCGCGCCGGCGAAGAGCTGCCGACATGAGCAGCGACTACGACGTGATCGTGCTCGGCGCCGGGTCGCCGGGCGAGCACTGCGCGGGCGCGCTGGCGGAGGGCGGAATGCGCGTGGCCGTCGTCGAGCGTGAGCTCGTCGGGGGCGAGTGCTCGTACTGGGCGTGCATCCCGTCGAAGACCCTGCTGCGACCCGGCGAGGCCGTCCAGGAGGCACGCGAGGCGGCTGCCAGCGCCGAGGTGGATGTCGAGGAGGCGCTTGCCTGGCGTGACTTCATGGTCTCCGATCATTCCGACGCCGGACAGGAGCGCTGGCTGGCCGACAACGGCATCGACCTGCTGCGTGGCAGCGGCCGGCTCGCCGGCCCCGGAGTGGTCGAGGTCGACGGCGTGCGCCACACCGCCGACCACGTGGTCCTCGCGAATGGTGCCGACCCGGTGATCCCGCCCGTGCCGGGCCTGCGCGAGCTCGACGGCGTCTGGACCAACCGCGAGGCGACGGCGATGAAGGCGATCCCTCGACGCCTGCTGATCCTCGGCGGGGGACCGGTGGGGGTCGAGATGGCGCAGACCGTCCGTCGACTCGGCGGCGAGGCGGTCGTCATCGACATGGCCGAGCACGTGCTCGCGCGCGAGCCCGCGCCGCTGGGTGAGGCCCTCGGCGAGGCATTGCGCAGCGATGGGATCGAGCTCGCGCTCTCCGCAAACGCGACAGCGGCGAGGCGCGATCGCAGGGACTACGTGCTCGAGTTCGACGACGGGCGCGAGCTGCGCGGCGACCGCCTGCTCGTCGCCACCGGGCGGCGCCCTCGCGTGAATGGGATCGGACTCGAGACGGTCGGCGTGGAGCCGGACGCGCACGGCGTTCCGGTCGACGCCCACCTGCGCGCGGCCGAGCGTCTGTGGGCGATCGGCGACGTCAACGGCCTCTGGCCGCTGACCCACGTCGGCAAGTACCAGGGCGAGGTCGTCGCGGCGAACATCCTCGGCGAGCCGCGCAAGGCCCACTACGAGGCCGTGCCGCGTGTGGTCTACACCGATCCGCAAGCGGCGTCGGTCGGGGCCTCGGCCGGCCGCTGGAGCGCGATGGTGCCGCTCTCGGACGTGCCGAAGACGGCGACCTTCACGCGCGCATACGCGGAGCAGCACGGCTTCCTCACGCTCCTCAGCGACGGCGAGCGGCTGACTGGCGCCTACGCGCTCGGGCCGGAGGCGGGCGAGTGGCTGCAGCAGGCCACGCTCGCGATCCGCGGGCACGTCCCGCTCGACGTCATGGCCGACACGATCCAGCCGTTCCCGACGTTCTCGGAGATCTATGTCGCCGCCCTGAAGGCACTCCGCGCCGAGATCGCGGCGGCGTCCAAGGCGGTCGGCACCGGACCGCCGATGGCGAGCTAGGAAAGCGGCACGCGCTCGCTGTGCACATCATGTCCAGTACGGCGCCGACCGGCGCGAGCTACGGCAGCGACGGCGGGCGGCAGCTCGCGGTCGCTCGCTCCCGACAGTGAAGGAGGTCCAAACGATGCGCTCCGACATCGTCCCCGGCGGCACGTTCCCCGACTACGAGCTGCCCGATCACACGAAAACCCCCCGCAAGCTCAGCGAGCTGCAGGGTGAAGACCCGCTGATCCTGACGCTCGCGCGCGGTCACTACTGCCCGAAGGAGCATCATCAGCACCTCGAACTGGCGGCCTTCTACCCGAAGGTCGCCGTGGCCTACACCCAGATGGCCACGATCGCGACCGACCCCGACCACACGCTCAAAGAGTTCCGAGCGTCGGTCGGCGCGCAGTGGCCGTTCCTCTCCGATCCCGACCGCATCGTCCAGAAGGACCTGGACATCCAGGAGTACACGGACCCCGAGAACGACCCGATGATCCCGCACACGCTGGTTCTGAAGCCGGGGCTGGTCATCCACAGCATCTACAACGGCTACTGGTTCTGGGGGCGCCCCTCGGTCGATGAGCTCCGCCGCGACCTGCGCGCCGCCTCGCGCGAGATCCGCCCCGACTGGGACCTCAGCACGCCCGGGCTGCGCGAGGCGTGGGACGCGGGCGAGCGTTCCCCGTTCCACGGTTTCGAGAACGAGGACGCCGCAGCGGGCTCGCCCGCCGGCTGATGCCGGGCGCCGCCCATCCGGCGGCACGCGCGGCTACATCGACGGGCCGAGCGGAGGGTCGGCGTCGTCGTAGATGCGGGCCGCGGCGAGCCTGCCGCTCGGACCCCGTTCGTAGACGGCGACCCCGGCCTGGGGCGGCAGCTCTGTCCTGCCCCAACGCACCACGTTGTACTCGAGCACGCACGAGCCGCCATCGTCGATCGCGGCGCAGTGCTCCAGCGGGATGCCGCCGCCATTCGAGAAGAGCAGCTCGTAGAAGGAGCGCAGGCCCAGCTCGCCGCTGTGGACGTGCTCACCACCCGCGGGCTCGCGCGCGTAGCCATCGGGCTCGAACGCCGCCACGACCGCGTCGACGTCGCCGGCGGCGAGCGCCCGCTGGTAGTCGCCGACGACGTCTGACTCGCGCAGGTCCGGGTCGCGCTGCAACAGCGGTGGGCGGATGGCGTGGCGGCCGTCGAGCGGCCAGCTGCTGAAGTAGACCCGCAGCTCTTCGATGCGACCGTCGGAGCGGCGCTCGGCGACGATCGCGACCGGAAGCTCGACGCGCCCGTTCTCGGTGTCGAGATGGAGAACAACCTCCTCGAAGCCGCGTCGCTCGCCGATGCGGCGCGCGACGTCCTCGACCGAGGCGTTGCGCTCGCGCAGCCACGAACCCATGTACGACGCGAACGCCATGAACGCCCGCGCCCCCTTCACGCGCCCCCGCATGGGGTCGTGCAGCTCGGGCACGACGGCGAACGAGTTCAGCAGCGCGTCCGGCTCTCGCGCCATCAGGCCGTCGAAGTAGGGAACGCTCACGAGCTCGTGCCCGTGCGGCCGCACTCCCAGCCGACGCATCTGTTCCACTTGCTCGAGGACCGGCGCGGAGAACAGCTCAGGCGTCCAGGGCATCGGCGAAGCGTCTCACATCGCCATCGGCGTGAACCACCGAGACGCGTGGAAACAGCGGCGTCGCCCCACCTCGACGGGCTGAGGGCTTCGCGCCACGACCGGCTCGATGATTAGAAGGAGGGTACGTGGGTATATACGCCCGCATCCGAGCTGGCCCGACCGCCGGGCCACGCGATCGAAGGAAACGGGGACTGAATCTTGTTGCGAGTGGGACGGGGCACGGGGTCGCTGCATGCCGGACGAGCGAACGGGGACGGCCGGGCCGTGAGCTCCGCAGGAGCAACGGGCTACGCGCCGGCCGGGTCCGCCCGGCGCGGTCGCGCGCGGATCGGTCTCCTCTCGGCGCTGGTTGCGCTTGCCGTCTTCTTGGTGGCGGCAGCGAGCGCGTCTGCCTTCACCGCCAACGGCAGCGTCAAGCAGGTGTACGTCACCGGTCTGCCGGCGAACGCTGAAGCATCGCTTTTGAAATCGACTGGCACGACCGTGGCCACACAGAACGCGGACGCGCAGGGAGGGCTCCTCTTCCGCAACGTGAAACCGGGCTCCGGCTACAAAGTTCGCCAGATTTCGAACGGCGAAACGTCGGGACCGCTCACGGTCCACACGGAAGCCGCGGCGCCGTGGGACCCCAGCGTCTACGACCAGGAAATCCCCGATAACGGCTACACGTATCTGAAGACACGCGACGGCACCGAACTTGCGATCTCGGTGCACCCGCCGACGAGTCCGGCGGGCGAGCCGGGGGCGCCGTCGATGTTCCACTTCCCGACGCTGCCGATACCGGGCGTGCCGACGCCGAGCTACACGGCGCCGTACCCGACGCTGATCGAGTACTCGGGCTACGGGTACGCGAACCCGGCCGGCCCGGAAAGCGGCATCGCCGTGCTGGCCAACCTGATGGGCTTCGCCGTGGTCGACGTGAACATGCGCGGAACCGGTTGCTCGGGCGGCGCCTTCGACTTCTTCGAACCGCTGCAGAACCTCGACGGCTACGACGTGATCGAAACGATCGCCAAACAGCCGTGGGTGCTCCACAACAAAGTCGGCATGCTCGGCATCTCCTACGGCGGCATCAGCCAGCTGTTCACCGCCCAGGAGCAGCCGGCTGGCCTGGCCGCGATCGCGCCGCTGTCGGTGATCGACGCAACCGCGACGACGCTATACCCCGGTGGCATCCGCAACGACGGCTTCGCCGTGGCCTGGGCCGAACAGCGCCAGCAGAACGCCGAACCGGCCAGCCCCGGCCACGGGCAGGCGTGGGCAACCACACGGATCGAAGAAGGCGATGAAACGTGCGCGGCCAACCAGGCTCTGCACGGCCAAGCGGCCAACCTGCTGCAGAAGATCAACGAAAACGCGACCTACAACCCGAAGGTGGCCGATCCGCTCGACCCGGTCACGTTCGTTCACAAGATCAACGTTCCCACGTTCATGGCCTGCCAATGGGAGGACGAGCAGACCGGCGGTCACTGCGCCAACCTGGTCCAGCACTTCACCGGTACGAGCCGCAAGTGGTTCACGTTCACGAACGGCGCGCATATCGACTCGCTCGATCCGACGACGTACAACAGGATGTACGACTTCCTGGAGCTGTACGTCGCCAAACAGGCGCCAATCGTCAACTCGGCGCCCGTGAAAGCCGCGGCGCCGGTCGTCTACAAGGAAGCGATGGGGCTGCCCGAAGGCGATGTGGTCACGCTGCCGCCGGACCCGATCCAAACGCAGCCGACGTACGAACTGGCCCTTTCTGAATTCGAAAAAATCCCGCCGATACGTGTGCTGTTCGACAACGGCGCAGGTGAAGCACCGCCCGGCGGAACGAACGCGGCCGGCAACCCCTACCCCGGGTTCGAACAGTCCTTCTCCGACTTCCCGATCCCGGGCACGACGGCGAAGTCGTGGTACCTGGGGGCGGGCGGCACCCTCAACGAAGGGCCGTCGAGCGTCAAAGGCGTCAACTCCTACACCTCCGACGCACATGCCACGCCGCTGACGGACTACGGCTCCAACACGGGCACCGGCGGTCTCTGGGGCAACGCGTCGCAGTGGGAATACAACTGGGTCCAGCCGCCGGCCGGCGACCTCGTGTCCTACGTGTCGGCTCCGCTCCCGGAAGACGCCGTCGCGATCGGTGCAGGCGCGATCAAGCTCTGGGTCGAGTCATCCACTCCGGATGTCGATCTCCAGGCGACCGTCAGTGAAGTGAGCTCCGAAGGCAACGAGACGTTCGTGCAGAACGGCTGGATGCGAGCGAGCGAGCGGAAACTGACGACGACGGCGAGCAACATCTTCAAGCAGACGCCGACGGTGCTCGAACCGATCCCCAGCTTCCGCAAGATGGTGCCGATGCCGGCGGGCAAGTTCGTCCCGGTCACGATCCCGCTGTACTTCCAGGGACACGCCTACCGTGCGGGCTCGCGCATCAGGATCACGATCGCGGCGCCCAACGGATCCCAGCCGATCTGGTCGTTCAGCCAGCCGCAGCCGGAAGGGACCACGGCGAACGTGTCGATCGCGTTCTCGCCCACCAAAACATCGAATCTGGTGCTGCCGATCGTGCCGGGCGTGAGCGTGCCCACGGCGCAGCCTCCGTGCCCGAGCCTGCGCAACGAGCCCTGCCGCCCCTACCAGGCGATCGCGAACAACGGTTCCTGAGGGCGGCGGTTCCTGAGGGCGGCTGCTGCCGCCCTGCCGCCCGCCCGGACCGGTCAGGTCCGGGCGGCGGTCCCCCGGCCCCGTGCGCCCTTCGCGCTGTCGTTCGCTTGCTCGACGAACGCAGCCAGCTCGTCGTTGAATCGCGCCGCGTCCTCGACGAACGGCATGTGGCCGACACCGTCGTACCACGAGAAGGTGGCGGTCACGCAGTGCTCCTGCGCGTATTCGGCCATGGCGGGCAGCACGATCCGGTCCTCGCGCCCGTGGCTCAGCAGCACGGGGACCGCGAGGCTCGCGAGCACGTCCGCGCCGTCGATCTCGCGAGCGATCAGAGCGCCCCTGACGGCGGGTGGCACGACCATGTTCCAGCAGAGAGCCGCCGTCCACAGCTCATCGTCGAGGGGCTGAGCGGTGCACGCCCGCAGGAAGCGGCGGATCGCCCGGATGTTCGCAGCGAGGTCGGGTTGGCAGGCATCCGATGCGTTCTCGAGCATTCCCGGGCCCAGGTGGGTGAACGACGGCGGCTGCAGCAGCACACCGCCGCCGACCAGGTCGATGCCGGCGATGTCCGCGTCTCCGTGCACGCTCACGTAGTCCGTGGCGATGAAGCCGCCGTATGACCACGCGACCAGCACGGGGCGGTCGAGGCCGGTCTGATCGATGACCGCGGCGAGATCGTCCGCCCACAGCCTCTCATCGGCATAGCGGCTCGGTTCCTGCGGCTTCTCCGACATGCCGTGGCCGCGATTGTCGAATGTGACCATGCGGAAGCTCTCCGCGAGCGGACTGTCGACCTGGGCGGTCCAGCACAGCTCGCATTGCGACCAGCCGTGGATGAAGATAATCGCGGCGCCCGCAGGGTTGCCCCATTCACACGCGTGGAGCGTCGTGCCACCGCCGCCGCGTATCTCGTATTCGCGGATCGGCTGTGGCCGTGCCCGCCCGGCGTCGAGGGTGAGTTCATCGGCCATGTGCATCTCCTCGCTCGTAGGCGCCACTCGAAACGGCCGTCCGAACGTAGAGCGCGACGACGGCGCGGGCATCGGCGCCAGCACGCAACCAGCCGAGCGCCGTCTGGCGGCATACACGTAGTCGCTAGCCGTCGCGGCTCGGTGATTTGCGCGACTCCACGAACGACACGGCGGCGGCCGCTCGCGCCGCCTTGCCCGACAGCGCCAGCTTGGCGTAGACGTTCGACAGGTGGCGCTCGACGGTGCGGACGCTCAACACCAGGCGCTCCGCGATAGCGGCATTCGTCAGACCCGCGGCGACCAGCTCCAGCACGTCCCGCTCGCGGGCGCTGAGCTCATCGACGGCCGCCGCCGGGGTGGGCGCTCCCGGGGAGCCGAGGAACGAATCTAGCTCGGAGACGAACCGCTCCCAGGCGGGCTCGTCCGCAAGCAGGATGTGATTGGCGGAGTCGAGCACGACGAAGCCCGCATCCGGGATCAGCGACGCCAGCAGCCGGCCCTCCTCGATCGGCACCACGCGGTCGTCGCGAGCATGCATGACCAGCGTGCGCATCCGTACGTCCGGGGCGGTCTCGACGACGTCGACGGCCCCCCGCGCACGAAACAGCCTCACCGCCGTGTCCGGCGAGGTCGTGTTGCGCAGCAGCTCGTCGTACCAGGCCATCTGGTCTGGCGTAGCGTGCGGAAGGAACAGCAGGCTGAACACGTGGCGGAAGGCGGGGTCCTCGCCCGACCAACCGGCCCTGATCGCCGCTATCAGCGCGTCCTCCTGCCGGCGCTGCCCGCGCCGCCGCCGCCCGCGGGCATACCCGCCGTAGAGCACCAGCTCGGACACGCGGTCCGGGTGCCGGGCGGCGTAGGCGACCGCGATTGCCGCTCCCTGCGAGATGCCGAGCAACGCGAAGCGCCCGAGGCCGGCGGCGTCAACGACCGACTCCAGATCGCCGAGCCAGGTCTCCACCGAGGGCTCGCTGGCTCCGATCTCCGACAGGCCGCAGCCGCGCTCGTCGTAGCGCAGCAGCGCGTATCGATCACCGAGCCGCTCCAGCCAGTGACCCCAGATCGGGCTCCGCGAGTCCAGCTCGAGATGCGTCAGCCAAGTCGCGACGCGCACCAATGGAGGCCCATGGCCCCGCAGCGAGTAGGCGAGGCGCGTTCCGTCAGAAGCGGTGCAAAACCGTATCTCGGTCACAACCCATCCCCAGGTGAGCCCGCGAGCCACCGGCAGGACGCCGTCCGGGCCCAACGCCGAGGCTAGCGCCACCTGCGCTCTCGATGCACCGCGAAAAACGGAGGGGGAGGGATTCGAACCCTCGTCGGAGGAATCTCCCCCGAAACGGTTTTCGAGACCGCCGCATTCAACCGCTCTGCCACCCCTCCACGCCTCGGCGGAGGATGAGCCGGTGATCTTAGTCGAGCCGAGGCCGACTCCAGCCGCCCGGAGCGCGCAGGCGCCCGGCGGAGCGGAGCTACGCTCCGGCTCCTAGCGACGCGCGGCGAAGAAGGCGCTCAGCAGCTCGCCGCACTCGTGCGCGAGCACTCCACCGGTGACCAGCGGGCGGTGGTTGAGCGCGGGATTGGCGAGGATGTCGAGCACGCTTCCGCACGCGCCGGCCTTGGGGTCCTCGGCGCCATAGACGACGCGCGGGACGCGCGCGAGCACGATCGCCCCGGCGCACATGGCGCACGGCTCGAGCGTCACGTACAGCGTGGCCTCGAGCACTCGCCAGCTGCCGAGCGCATGCGCGGCTTGTCGAAGCGCCAGGATCTCGGCGTGCGCCGTCGGGTCCTGACGCAGCTCGCGCTCGTTGTGAGCCGCCGCGAGCAGCTCCCCGTCCTCACGAACGACGACGGCGCCGATCGGGACGTCCCCGTGCGCGCTCGCCAGCTCGGCCTGGCGCAGCGCGAGGCGCATGCCCTCGTCCTCCGCGAGTTGCCGGTCGCTCATCGATCTCGCCGGAGCTCCTGCGACAGTGCCTGCCGCCTGCAGCGCTTCTGCACATCATCATTATCCGAGAACCGGCCGATGAGTCCACGAATGAACCCGCGCCCCACCACTGCCGCTGCGCAAGCACGAAGGCTCGTCCTCGCCTGTGCGGCCGCGCTCGCCGTGCTGCCGGTCGCCTCGGCGCAGGCCGGCGCCGCCGCCTACGCCCCCGATCGGATCCTCGTCAAGTACGTGACGGCCACGCCCGCGCGCGCCCGCGCGGCCGCTGCGCGCGTGGCCGGTGCGGGCGACGCGCTCGTGACGGCTCCGCACACGCGCCTGCTGCGGCTGGCGCGCGGGGTCAGCTTCGGCGCCGCCCTGCGCGCGCTTCGGCGGCGAGCCGATGTGGCATGGGCCGTCCCCGACTACCGAGCGCACGCCGCCGGCCTGATCCCAAACGACCTCGGCAGCGGCGCGCAACCCGGCGACTGGCAGCAGCTGCAGTGGAACTTCTCGGGCCCGTTCGGCGTGAACGGCCCGCAGGCGTGGTCCAACGTTGCGGCCGATGGCGCGCCCGGAGGGAGGGGCGTGGTCGTCGCCGTGCTCGACACCGGCATCGCCTACGCAACGCGCGGACGCTTCGTGCGCTCCCCCGACTTCTCGCGCTACGGCTTCACCGGCGGCTATGACTTCATCGCCCACAACCGCTTTCCCGACGATCGCAACGGCCACGGCACGTTCGTAGCGGGCACGATCGCCGAGGCGACCGACAACCACTACGGGCTGACCGGTCTCGCGTTCGCCGCGCGGATCATGCCCGTGCGCGTGCTCGACAGCCAGGGCGAAGGCGAAGCCTCGACGATCGCCGAAGGCGTGCGCTACGCCGTCAAGCACGGCGCGCAGGTGATCAACCTGAGCCTCGAGTTCTCGAGCAGCGTCACTGCGGCGGACATCCCGGAGCTGATCGAAGCGCTGCGCTACGCGCGGCGTCACGGCGTGCTCGTGGTCGCCGCGGCGGGCAACGAGGCACACACGGCGATCGCCTATCCGGCGCGCGCGCCCAACGTGGTCGCCGTCGGGGCGACGACCGAACACGGCTGCCTCGCCGACTACTCCAACGACGGGTCGGGCCTGACGCTGGTCGCACCCGGCGGCGGCGCCGATGCCAACCTGCCCGGGGATCCGAACTGCCACACCGAAGGGCCATCCGGGCGCGACATCTACCAGGTGACCTTCACGGGCGCCTCGCCCAGGCGCTTCGGCATGCCCTCGGGCTATGAAGGGACCTCGATGGCCGCTCCGCACGTCGCGGCGACGGCGGCTCTGATCATCGCCAGCGGCGTGCTCGGGCGTCATCCGACGCCCGCCGCCATCATCGCGCGCCTGCGCGCGACCGCGCGCAAGCTCGGCGGCGGCGGCGACGAAGCGCTCTACGGCGCCGGGCTGGTCGATGCGGCGGCCGCCACGGCGCCCGGCGGGCCCGGCGCGGTGCCGCGCTAGCCGCGGGCGTTCGGTGTCGGACGCCGCACCGGCGAGCTGCGATCTGGCCGTGGTCGGAGGCGGGATCGTCGGCTTGGCGGTCGCGCGCGAGCTGAAGCGCCGCAACCCGGGCGCCTCGGTGTGCGTGCTCGAGCGCGAGCGCGAGCCGGCGATGCATCAGACCGGCCACAGCTCGGGCGTGATCCACGCCGGGCTCTACTACCGTCCCGGCTCGCTGAAGGCGCAGCTGTGCGTGCGGGGCGCGCGCGAGCTGTACGAGTACTGCGAGCAGCGGGCGATCGCGCACGAGCGCTGTGGCAAGCTCGTCCTCGCGACCGACCAGTCGCAGCTGGCGCAGCTGGCGCAGCTGCAACGGCGCGGAGTGGCCAACGGAGTGCGCGGCCTGCGTCGGCTCGAGGGCGAGGAGATCGAGCGGGTCGAGCCCCACGCCCGCGGGCTGGCCGCGCTGCACTCGCCCGACACGGGCATCGTCGACTTCGCCGCGGTCGCGCGCTCGCTCGCGCGCGAGGTCCGCGAGGACGGCGGGCACATCGCATGCGGTTGCGAGGTCGCGGGCGTGCGGGTCGGCGCTCGCTCGCTGCGTGTGTGCCACGCCCACGGCCAAACCCAGGCCAGGCACGCGATCTTCTGCGCCGGCGCATGGTCGGACCGGTTGGCCGTGGCGTGCGGCGCCGAGGCCGACCCTCGGATCGTGCCCTTCCGCGGGTCCTACATGCGCCTGCGCGAGGAGCGCCGCCCTCTCGTTCGCTCGCTGATCTATCCGACGCCCGATCCGTCGTTGCCGTTTCTCGGCGTTCACCTCACGCGCCGGCTCGACGGGGAGGTCCTGATCGGTCCGACCGCGCTGATCGTCGGGGCGCGCGACGCGTACGAGCTGCGCAAGCTGCGCGCCGCCGACGTGCGCGACACGCTCGCCTGGCCCGGAACCTGGAGGATGCTGCGGCGCTTCTGGCCGGTCGGCGTCGGCGAGCTGCGCCGCGCCGCCTCCCCCGCGGCGCTCGTGGCGGCCGCCGCGAGGATGGTGCCGGAGCTGAGGGTGGCCGACGTCGAGCCCGGCTTCGCCGGCGTGCGGGCGCAGGCGCTCGGACGGGACGGGCGTCTGCTCGATGACTTCGCCTTCTCGGCGAGCGAGCGAGCGCTGCACGTGCGCAACGCCCCCTCGCCCGCGGCAACGGCGTCGCTCGCGATCGCTCGACACGTTTGCGAGCAGGCCGAGCGTGCCTTCGCGCTGACGCCCTAGGCCGAGCCGAGGCGAGCGATCGCATCGGCCACGCCCGCGCGCGCCGTCGCGAAGCGCGGTCGCCAGTCGAGCTCGCGCTTGATCTTCTCGTTGGACGAACGCGCCGAGCGAACGGCCGCTGCGACGGCGTTGCGCCCGGCGAGCAGGCGCGCGAGCGCGGCCGGGACCCGCCGAGGAGGGCCGAGCCCGAGCTCGCCGGCCGTCAGCGCCATGAAGTCGTAGAACGTGATCGGCTGATCGTCGACGACGTGATAGATCGAGCCCGGGGCGGCGCGCTCGACGCCGAGCACGAGCGCCGAGACGACGTCGTCCACGTGTACGACATCCCACAGATTCTCGCCCGTTCCGATCACCGCGAAGCGCCCGGGCTGGCGCAGGTGGGCGATCAACTCACTCTCATACCAGCCACCGGGGCCGTAGACGTGCGACGGGCGCAGCACCACCGCAGGCAGGCCCGACCCGAGTATGAGCCGCTCACCCTCCTGCTTGGAGCGCCCGTACGGCGTCTGCACCGGCAGCGGCTGCTCCTCGGTGAGCTCAGCGCCGCCTGCATCCCCCGTGACGACGGTCGAGGCGAACACCAGCCGCGGCCCGGCCGCAGCGTCGCCGTCGGCGAGCGCCGAGCATGCCGCCACGAGCCGTGCGGTCCCGTCCACGTTGACCTCGCGAAGCTTTCGCTCGCTGCGCTGGGAGGCGATCTCGGCGGCGAGATGCACCACACAGCCCGGCCGCTCGGCGGCGAGCACCTGGCGCAGATGCTCGCCGTCGGCGAGATCGCCCTGGAGCGGGCGTGTCCCGTCGGGGTGCGACCCGGGGCGACGCACGAGCGCCGCAACCTCGTGTCCGCGCTCGAGCAGCCCCCGGCACAGGGCACGGCCGATGAAGCCGCTCGCGCCGGTGACGAGGGTGCGCACGGGCGCTAGGTCGTGCGGATTATCAGCACCGAGCAGGGCGCGTGGTGTGACACCTTGTTCGGCACCGAGCCGAGCAGGAAGCGCTTCGCGCCGGTCATCCCCTTGTTGCCCACGACGATCAGGTCGGCCTCCTGCTCCTCGGCGACATCGAGGATCGCGTCGGCGGGGTCGCCCTGACGCGGGTAGACCTGGACCTCCACGCCCGCCTCAGCGGCGATCGCGGCGGCCGCCTCGAGCGTCGCGTCCACATCCTCGCGCGGGTTGATCGCCCATTGAAGATCCTCGGGGGCCTGGCGACGTTCCTCGCTCAGGCGCTGCTCGGAGACCGGGGCATACGCGCTGACGAGTTCCAGCTTCGCCCCCACCGCGCCCGCCAGCTCGGCCGCCTGGCGCACTGCCTGCGTGGCTGTTTCAGAGCCGTCGGTGCCTACCACGATCGATCTGAACATGACCCTCCTCCGTTGCCTGTGAGCTTGCCGGCCGCCGCCGTGGCCGATCATATCCCGCGGGCGTGTGGGCGCGAGCGCCGGCTCAGGCGAGCTTCGTGATCGCCACGATCATCCCGATCGCGACGACCACGACGATCGCGACCTGCATCCAGATCCAGGTGCGTGGCATCGGCTCCGACAGCGTACTGCGGCGGACGCACCAGCCGAGCCGGAGGCTGCGCGACGGCTGCTCGATCTCGCCGCCGCGACACGTGCGGGACCTAGTTGACTATCTTTTGCGGATGCGCAGGCGCCTCCGCCCTTCGGTCTTCGCCTTCGCGCTTGCGCTCTGCTGCCTGACCAGCGCCGCTTCGGCCTACGCCGCAAAGGGGGCGCGCAGGCCGCCGGCGCCGCTCGGCGGGGTCAACGTGATCGGCCTCGGCTATGGCTCCGAACCGGCGGAAGCCGACAGGGCGATCGCGGTCGCACGCAAACTGCACGCCAAGGTTGTTCGCACCGAGCTGCTGTGGGCCGTGATGGAGCCTCACGGCGCCGGCCAGATCGATCCGAAGGCGCTGGCCTTCACCGATCGGCTGATGGCGGATGCCGCGGCCGCCAAGATCAAGGTGATAGTGACAGTGCGTGGCACGCCGTGCTGGGACTCCTCGGCCCCCGCGTCGCTCTTGAGCGAGTGCTCGCCCACCCGCCTCACCCCGGCCAACCGCTGGCCGCCCAGCGACGTGGGCGCATACGCCTCGTTCGTCTCCTACGTCGCGCATCGGTACGGTCAGCAGCTCGCCGCGATCGAGGTCTGGAACGAGCCCGACCAGGCCAACGAACTGTATTTCGCCGGACCGAACAAGGCGAAGCTCTACGCGGCCCTGTTGCGGGCCGCCTACCCCGCGATCAAGCAGGCGAACCCGAAGGTGCTCGTGCTCGGAGGCTCGCTCGTCGGCTCCAACGGCCTGTTCCTGCGCACGCTCTACGAAAACGGGATCAAGGGGTACTACGACGCCCTGGCCGTGCACTTCTACACGCTGACCGTCGATGCACTGCGCACTTTCCGCCACACCCAGCTCGAAAACGGCGACACGAAGCCGCTGTGGCTCGACGAGCTCGGCTGGAGCAGCTGCTGGCCGCGCCGGAGCATCGAGCAGGAACAGGCGTGTGTGACCGCGCGCGTCCAGGCGGCCAACATCCGCGACATCTTCCGCTCGCTCGCGCGAGTCCCCTATCTAGGCGCCGAGGTCATCTACACGGAGCGGGACTTCCCCGAAGAAGAATTCGGCGTCGTCACCTCCCGCGGCGCGCGCAAGCCCGCCTTCTCGGCGCTCGCCGGGGTGCTCTCCTCGCCCTTCGGCCCGACCAGCCCGGTCAAGGTGAGCCTGCGCCGGCGCGGCGGGCAGGTGCTGGCCAGCGGCTCGGCGCCCGTCGGCGACTACATGACCCTCGAAGCGTTCAAGGGGAAGGTGCTCCGCTTCCGCGCCGTGTTCGCGCTCAACCGCTTCAACCGCTACTCGATCGCGCTCCCCCGGGTCCTCGGCACGAGCGGCCTGACGGTGCGCGTCTACCAGGTCCGGACAGGGCCGCGCAGGGCGACGCAGAAGCAGATCTGAGCGCCGCCTGAAGCCTCCGCCACCGGGCCCCGGCGGTGAAAAGCTCCGACCTATACTCAGGCGTCGTGCCGGAATCTCCGCCCCGCGCCGGCGCCGGCGCCGAGCTCGACCGCGAGACCACGCAGGCCCCGCAGGCGGCCGTCGCGATCGTCGGCGCCACCGGCGCGCTCGGGTTCGGCCTGGCGCTCCGACTCGGGCGCACCGGTGTCCCCGTCGTGATCGGCTCCCGCGACCGCGAGCGCATGGAGCAGGCGGTGCAGCGCGCGTGCGAGGTCGTGCCCGATGGCGTCTTCTCGGGACACCCGAACGAGCTCGCCGTGCGCGAGGCCGAGACGGTGATCCTCAGCGTGCCCTTCCTCAGTCAGTGCGAGACGCTCGCGAGCATTGCGCAGGGCATGCGGGCGGGGCAGCTGCTGATCGACGCGAGCGTGCCGCTCGCGGCGGCGGTCAGCGGCGAGGCGACGCGCCTGCTCGGCGTCTGGCAAGGCTCCGCCGCGGAGCAGGCCAGGGAGATCGTCCCCCCGGGGGTGCGCGTGGTCTCGGCGCTGCACACCGTAAGCGCCGCCTCGCTCACCAACCTCGACCACCCGCTCGATCAGGACGTGCTCCTGTGCGGAGATGGACGCGATGAGAAGCTCGCCGCGGCGAGCCTGCTCCAGCGCATCGCGGGCCTGCGCTGCATCGACTGCGGCGCCCTGGAGATGGCGCGCGTGACCGAGTCGCTGACCGCTCTGATGATCGCGGTGAAGATCCGCTACACAGATCATGCCGGCGTTCACCTGACCGGCCTGCCGGAGGGCCTGTGGGGCGACGGGCTAGTGCAACGGGGGTCCTCGAACTGTGGGAGCATTCGCTGAGATGGCACTGCGCGTCGGGACCGACCTGGTTTTGATCGAGACCGTTCGCGACTCGCTCGACGCGCACGCCGAGCACTACCTGGAGCGCGTGTTCACCGAGCGCGAGGTCGAGGACTGCACCATGCCCGACGGGATCGACCCCGAGCGTCTCGCCGCCCGCTTCGCCGCCAAGGAGGCGACGCTCAAGGTGCTGCGCCCGCGCGATGAGGGGATCCCGTGGAGCGCGATCGAGGTCCGCCGCAATCCGAACGGGTGGGTAGAGGTCGAGCTGAGCGGTCCGGCACAGGCGCTGGCGGCCGACGGCGGCGTCACCGACCTCTCGCTGAGCATCTCCCACGAAGGCGACTTTGCGACCGCCGTCGTCGTGGCGTCCTGCTCTCAAGGAATGCCGACGTCCGTCCGATAAAACGCCCGTGCACGACGAGATCCGACAGATCCTCGCCCAACACGGGCGGCTCCCGGTCGACGTTCAGACGCTGTCCGACGACGCCGACCTATACGAGGCGGGCATGACCTCGCACGCGAGCGTCAACGTGATGCTCGGCCTCGAGGACCACTTCGACATCGAGTTCCCCGATCGGATGCTCAAGCGCAGCGTGTTCGAGAGCATCAACGCGATCGCAGCCGCGCTGAGCGAGCTGCGCGAGGAGGCAGCCGTATGAGCGTCACCGTCGACCAGGACCAGGCCTTGATCGACGACGTGCGTTGGGTCGCCGAGGAGGTGGCCGCCAAGCACGCCGACTCGGTCGATCGCGACGCGCGCTTCCCCGAGGAGACGATCGCGGCGCTGCGCGAGCGCCAGGCGCTGTCGGCCTTCGTCCCCCGCGAGCTCGGCGGTGCCGGCGTCTCCTTCGAGGCTCTCGCGTCCGCCTGCTACGAGCTTGGGCGTCGCTGCGGCGCCAGCGCGATGGTGTTCGCGATGCACCAGATCCAGGTCGCCACGATCGTGCGTCACCTCGACGACGCGCCCTGGTTCGAAGAGTATCTGCGCGAGCTCGTCGCCGAGCAGCGACTGATCGCCTCGGTCACCTCCGAGGTCGGCACCGGCGGCGACATGGGTCGTTCGATCGCGAGCGTCGAGCCGTCCGGCGACGGCACCGGCCGCTTCGAGAAGCAGGCGCCGACCGTCAGCTACGGCGCCCACGCCGACGACCTGCTCACGACGCTGCGGCGCTCACCCGAGGCCGAGCCGGGCGATCAGGTCTGCGTGCTCACCCGCAAGGACCAGCACACGCTCGAGCCGACCGGCTCTTGGGACCCGCTCGGCATGCGCGGCACCTGCTCCCCCGGCAACGTCGTCCGCGCCGAGTTCCCCCTCGAGCAGGTCCTCCCGACCCAGTTCGCAGCCGTCATGAACGAGTCGATGGTGCCGATCTCGCATATCCTGTGGTCTCACCTCTGGCTGGGCATCGCCACCGACGCCTTCGACCGCGCTCGCACGTTCGTGCGCGCAGCGGCGAAGCGTAAGCCCGGCGAGCAGCCACCGACCGCACTTCGTCTGTCGGTGCTGATGAGCGAGCTCTCGCTCCTGCGTGCCGAGGTGTACTCCGGCCTGCGCGAGTTCGTCGAGGCCTCGGCCGACGATCGTGCGCGGCTGTCTGAGATGGCGACGATCCTGCGCTTCAACAACCTCAAGATCGCCGCCTCCGAACAGGCGCCCCGCGTGTGCCAGGGCGCGCTCGGCGTCTGCGGAATCGTCGGCTTCAAGAACGACACCCCGTTCAGCGTGGGACGTCATCTGCGCGACACCATGTCGGCCTGCCTGATGGTCGCCAACGAGCGCATTCACCAGACGAACGCGAGCCTGCTGCTGATCGCCAAGGAAGTCTAAGCCCGTGGCCGAGTTCCGCCCTGGAACCCCCGAGCAGACCGCGTTCCTGCAGGAGCTGCTCGCCAACGGCCTGCTGGTCGAGAGCGGCGTGCCCGGCGTGTATGGGCGTGCCGGCGCGTTCGAGCGGGTGCGCAACGCCTTCGACGCGCTCGTCACCCGAGCGGGCGCCGGCGACGCACCGGAGCGGATGGCATTCCCGCCGCTGCTGCCCCGTCGGCAGCTCGAGCAGATCGGCTACCTGAAGTCGTTTCCCCACCTCGCCGGCTCGATCTTCGCGTTCGAGGGCGACGAGGAGCAGGCCGCCGAGCAGGAGGAGCGGGCCGGACGCCACGAGGACTGGAGCGAGTACCAGGCGATGACCGACCTGGTGCTCACGCCGGCGGCGTGCTACCCCGTCTATCCGGCCGTCGCGGCGCGCGGGCCGCTGAAGCCGGGCGGCATCACGGTCGACGCCGGCGGCTCCTACGTGTTCCGCCACGAGCCCTCCGGTGATCCAGCGCGCCTGCAGATGTTCCATCAACGCGAGATCGTCAGGATCGGCGAGCCCGAAACGGTGGCGAGCTGGCGCGACGCGTGGCGGGACCGCTCGGTCGAGCTGCTGCGCGCGGTCGGCCTGGACGTGCGCCTCGACGTCGCCAACGATCCCTTCTTCGGGCGCAGCGGGCGTCTGCTCGCACGCAGCCAGCGGGCGCAGGCGTTGAAGTTCGAGGTGCTGGTCCAGATCGCCGGCCCCGAGCCGACCGCGGTGGCCTCCTTCAACTACCACCAGGACCACTTCTCCTCGACCTACGGAATCGAGATGGAGAACGGCGGCGGCCCGGCCCACACCGCCTGCCTCGGGTTCGGACTCGAGCGGATCACCCTGGCGCTGATGCGCACGCATGGACTGGACCCCGATGCGTGGCCGACGCCGGTGCGCGAGGAGCTGGCGCTCAAATGACCGCCACCAGCACCGGCCTCGTCAGCCTGCTCGGCCTGGACCCGGCCACATACCGCGCGCATCAGCTGCACTCGCTCGAGCGCTCCTACACCGAGACCAACTGCTACACGGACATCCTGATCGAGTTCCTGCACGCGCGCGGGGACGAGCCTCTGGCGATGATGGGCTGCGTGCTGCGCGTGGACTTCGAGGGGGACCAATGGACCTTCTTCAAGCCCGTGCCCGAGCAGATCGAGCTGCTGTACGGCGTCGACATCCATGAGATGCAGCCGTACCGTCCGCTGCCCGAGCAGATCGCCGAGCAGATCGCACGCGAGCGCACGATCATCGTCGAGCTGGACTCCTTCTACCTGCCCGACACCGAGTCGACCAGCTATCGGCACGAGCACGTCAAGAGCTCGGTCGTGGCCGAGTCGATCGATCGCGAGAACGAGCGTCTCCGCTACTTCCATGGTCCTGGCTACTACGAGCTCGAGGGCGAGGACTACCGCGGCGTGTTCAGGCTCGGCCGCCCGTTCTCCGACGATGTGCTCCCGCCCTACACCGAGCTCGTGCGCCTCGACGTGCACGCGCCGCTCCGCGGCGAGGAGCTGCGCGCGGCCGCCCGCGAGCTCCTGGTCGAGCACGTAGCACGCCGACCACGGCCGAATCCGTTCGTACGCTTCGGCCACCAGCTCGCGGCTGACCTGCCGCGCCTGCTCGAGGGCGACCACGCCGCCTACCACGACTACGCCTTCGCCACCGTGCGGATGGTGGGCTCGGCATTCGAGGTCGGCGCCTCCCACGTGAGCTGGCTGCTCGGGGCGGACGCCGATGCGGCTGCCGCGGCGATGGGGCGGATAGTCGAGGGCTCCAAGGCGCTCTCCTTCAAGCTCGCACGGCGGCGCGTCTTCGATCCCGAGCCTGCGATCGCCGAGCTCGCGTCCGCGTGGGACGAGTCCTTCGCCGCACTCGACGGTGCGCTCGCCTGAGCTGCTCGCGCGCGCGACGGCGCCGCGAATTCACCCGCGCGAGCACGTCGTCGTCGCGCTCGAGGAGGATTGGGAGCTCGCGGCGTGTCCGCCGGACGCTCATGCCGATCCGAGCAAGCTCGAGCAGCTGGATTGGATGCCGGCGCGCGTCCCCGGCACGGTCGCCGGGGCGCTGCGTGACGCGGGCCGTTGGCGGCCCGGCGACGGGCGCGACCTCGACGCCGAGGACTGGTGGTTTCGAACGCGCTTTCGCTCCTCGCCGGCCGGCCCCGACGAGCAGGTGGTGCTCGCGCTCGATGGCCTGGCCACCGTCAGCGAGGTCTTCCTCAACGGCGTCCAAGTCCTCGGCAGCCAATCGATGTTCGCCGCGCACGAGGTCGACGTCGGCGCGCGCCTGCAGGAGCAGAACGAGCTCGCGATCCACTGCCGGGCGCTCGCGCCGCTGCTCGCCGTGCGCCGCAAGCCGCGCGCTCGCTGGCGAACCAAGCTGGCCGATGGGAACCTGCGTTTTTTCCGCACGATGCTGCTCGGCCGCGCGCCCGGCTTCGCGGCCGAACCGGCCGCGGTCGGCCCGTGGCGCCCCGTTCGCCTCGTGCGCCGGCGAGCGCTGGCCCTGCGCGAGCTCGAGCTGCGACCGCGGCTGGATGGAGATCGCGCGGACGCCGACGGGCTGCTGTCCGCGAGCGTCCTGCTTGCGCCGATCGACGGGCGCGAGATCGAAGCCGTGGAGCTCGAGCTCGACGGCCCATCGGGCGCCGTACGCACGCCGCTCGCGCTGAGCGACGAGGACGGCCTCGTCCGGGCGGACGGCACGGCCCGCGTGCCGTCCGTCGCCCGCTGGTGGCCGCACACGCACGGAGAGCCGACCCTGCACGAGCTGTCGCTGCGGATCGCCACGTCCGCCGGGGCGGTGACCGTCGACGCCGGGTGCATCGGCTTTCGCACCCTCGCGCCCGGCGCTGCGGTCGCCCACGACGCCGAAGCGGATGGCCTCGATCTCCACGTCAACGGCGTTCGCGTGTTCGCCCGAGGCGCGGTCTGGACGCCGTCGGACATCGTCTCGCTCGCCGGCGAGGAAGCGACGCTCAGAGCCACGCTCGAGCTGGCGCGCGACGCCGGCATGAACATGCTCCGGATCCCGGGCACCGGCGCATACGAGGGCGCGTCCTTCCACGACCTCTGCGACGAGCTGGGGCTGCTGGTCTGGCAGGACTTCATGTTCGCCAACCTCGACTACCCGATCGCCGATGAGGACTTCCGCGAGACCGTCGAGCGGGAGGCGAGCGCTGTGCTCGCCGACCTGGCCGGGCGTCCCAGCCTGGCCGTGCTCTGCGGCAACAGCGAGATCGAGCAGCAGGTGGCGATGCTCGGCCTCGACCCGGCGCTCGGGCGGGGGGAGCTGTTCGGAGAGCTGCTGCCCGGCCTGGTCGAGCGGGCCGGTATCGACGCCGTGTACCTGCCCTCGGCGCCGTGCGGCGGCACGCTGCCGTTCCGGCCCGATCGCGGCGTGGCCAACTACTACGGGGTCGGCGGCTACCGGCGGCCGCTGGAGGATGCACGTCGCGCCGAAGTGCGCTTCGCGGCCGAGTGCCTGGCCTTCTCCAACGTGCCCGACGAGGCCGGCGTCGAGGCGGTGCTACCCGGCGCACCGGGCGACGTCGTCGTTCACCATCCCGCGTGGAAGGCGGGCGTTCCACGCGACGTGGGCACCGGCTGGGACTTCGAAGACGTGCGCGACCACTACCTACAGAGCCTGCTCGACGTGAACCCCGGCGAATTGCGCCGGGTCGATCACGAGCGCTATCTCGAGCTCTCCCGCGCCGTGACGGGCGAGGCGATGGCCGAGGTCTTCGGCGAGTGGCGGCGCGAGGCCTCACCCTGCGGCGGCGGCCTGGTGTTGTGGTTCGGCGACCTGGCCCCCGGGGCCGGCTGGGGCGTGCTGGACGCGTCGGGCAGGCCCAAGCCCGCATACCACCACCTACGCCGGGCGCTCGCTCCCGTTGCCGTCTGGATGACCGACGAGGGGCTGGGCGGGATCCGCGTCCACGTCGCCAACGACGCCGGCACGGCGCTGAGGGCGCGACTGCGCGTGACCCTCTACCGCGACGGCGAGCAGCGCGTGGCCGATGCGCACGAGCCGTTGCGACTGCCCGCGCACGGGATCTGCGATCGAGACGTCGAGGAGATCCTCGGGCACTTCGCCGATGCGGCGTGGGCCTACAGGTTCGGCCCGCCCGCTCACGACGTGGTCGTGGCCAGCCTCGAGCCGGACGCCGACGGGGCCGAGCCGCTTGCCCAGGCCTTCCGGTTTCCGGCGGGGCGTCCGCTGCGCCAACAGACGGCGCAGGAGCTCGGTCTCACCGGCTCGCTGAGCCCCCTCGACGACGGCGCGCTCGCGCTGGTGCTGCGGAGCGCGCGCCTTGCGTATGGCGTGCGCGTCCACGTGCCCGGATTCCGGGGGCGCGAGGACGCGCTCACGCTCGAGCCCGGCGTCGCGCGAACGCTGACGCTGCTGCCGGCCGCGGGGCGCTCCCCGACCGAGCAGGACGCGACCGGCGCGCTGACCGCGCTGAATCTACGGGGGCGCGTGCGCATTACGCCGATCGAGGCAGTTTCATGAACGCCATCGGAGCAACCGCCGCGACCGCCTTCTACCTGCCCTCCGGCGCGGAGAGCGTCTTTGCGCTGTTCGAGCCCCCGCAGGGCGGCGAGCAACGATCGGCGGTCGGTGTGCTGATCTGCCCGCAGTTCGGCAACGACGACCTGTGCTCCTACCGAGCGCGCCTGGAGTGGGCCAGGGCGCTGGCGGCGGCCGGCCACGCGACGGTTCGCTTCGATCTGCCCGGCACTGGCGACAGCATCGGCGGGCCGTATGACCCGGGACGTGTCCAGGCGTGGGTCGGGGCCGTTGCCACGGCGGCCGCATGGCTGCGCGAGCAGCCCGGCTGCGCCCACGTTTGCGCGATCGGCATCGGGCTCGGCGGGTTGCTCGCCACGTGCGCCGCAGCCGAAGGCGCCGCGATCGACGATCTCGTGCTGTGGGCGGTGCCCGCCCGAGGGCGGGTGTTCGTGCGCCAGCTGCGCGTGCTCTCGCAGATGGAGGCCTCGCGCGCGACCGCTGTTGAGCCGGAATCGGCGGCGTTGCCGGAGGGGGCGATCGCGAGCGCGGGCTTCATGCTCAGCGCGGAGACGGTCGCGGCGCTCGAGGCGATCGATCTGACGAAGCTTCAGCTGCCCGACGCGCCCAGACGTCGCGTGCTGCTGCTCGAGCGCGACGGGCTCGACGTCGACGCGCGCCTGCGCGAGGCGCTCTCGGGCGCCGGCGCCGAGGTCGAGGTCGCGCCCGGACCGGGCTACGGCGCGATGGTGAACCCACCACAGCAATCGCGTCCCCCGACGGAGGTCTTCGCCACCGTCGGCGCCTGGCTCGCTCAGAGCCCGCCGGAGCCGGCGAGCGCCGCGCCGGAGCGCCCCGCGCGCAGAGGCGCCACGACGGCGCTCGAGCTGACCGTCGATGGCGCGCGGGTGCGCGAGACCCCGATCGCGATCTCCAGGGGCGAGGGCCGCCTGCTCGGCGTGCTGGCCGAAGGCGAGTCGCCCGCGCCGCTCTGCGCCGTGCTGCTCAACGCCGGTGCGCTGCGGCGCATCGGACCGAACCGCATGTGGGTGGAGACGGCGAGGCGCTGGGCGGCGTGCGGCGTGTCGACGCTGCGCGTCGACCTCGCCGGGATCGGCGACTCCGACGGTGACGCCGGGTCGCTCGAACGCGACGAAGGCCTGTACGTGCCGCGCTACGTCGGCCAGACCATCGAGGTGCTCGACGCGCTCGGCGAGCGCGGGCTGCCGCAGCGCTTCGTTCTCGCCGGACTCTGCTCGGGGGCCTACTGGTCCTTCCAGGCTGCGCTCGAGGACGACCGTGTCGCGGCGGCCTACATGATCAACCCGCGCGCATTGTTCTGGGACTGGGACGTCGGCGCCGTGCGCGACGCCCGCAACGTGCGCAAGGCGCTCTTGCCGGCGACCTGGGGCAAGCTGCTGCGCGGCCAGATCACGCGCGAGCGGGTCGCCACGATCTCGCGCGGCGTAGGGGTGTCGCTGGGGTCGCTGCCTGCCCGCGCGCGAACGCTGAGGGCCGGGCACGAGGGGGCCGGCGGCCGCCTCGCCGACGCGCTCGAGCTGCTCGAACGCAACGGCACCGACCTGGTCGGCCTCTTCACGGCCGGGGAGCCGTTGTACGCAGAGCTGATGCGGGACGGCGGACTCGGGCGGATGCGCGCGAGGGCCAACGTACGGATCGAGTCGATCCCCGGTCCGCTCACCTCGCACACGCTCGAGCCGCTGCCGCTGCAGCGGGCGATCGCGAGCCTGCTCGACGAAGCGCTCCAGCGAACGCTTCGCCACAGCTCGCCGGAGGCGGAGATCACGCAGCCCGGCCTGTCGGCGCGCGCGGGTTGAGGGGACCGCGCTGTGCCATCATCGCGGCCAATGCACGCCGAACCCGCGCCCGCGCCGGCCGAAGCGCAGGCGGAGATCAACGAGCAGCTGTGGGCGGGCGAGGATCTCGTCGAGCACTACACCGGGCGCACGCTGCGCCCCCCCGAGGTGATGATGCTCGTGCGCTATCGCGACGCCCTCTCCGGGCGGGTGCTCGAGCTCGGCTGCGGCGGCGGTCGGCTGAGCGGCTATCTGAACGAGCTCGCGCGCGACTTCCATGGCCTGGATATCTCGCCGCTGATGGTCGCGCACTGCCGAGGGCTCTACCCGGAGGGCACGTTCGAGCTCGGCGACCTGCGCGAGCTCTCGCGCTACGAGAGCGCGTCCTTCGACGTCGTGTTCGCCTCCTTCAACGTGATCGACGTGCTGGATGACGCCGAACGGCGTGAGGTGCTCGCGCAGATCCACCGCATGCTCGCCCCGGACGGCCTGCTGATGATGTCCTCGCACAACCTTGCGCACGCCCCGTCGATACCGAGGCCGACGCACATCGGCACGCGCAACCCGGTGCGAATCGCGCGTGAGCTGCTGCGAATGCCACGGCGGGAGCGCAACCGTCGCCGCCTGCTGCCGCTCCAGCGCGAGCACGGCGACTACGCGATCCTCACCGACGAGGCCCACGAATACGGGATCCTCCACTACTACATCGGCCGCGACGCGCAGGCACGGCAGCTCGTCGAGACCGGGTTCGCGCTGCTGGAGTGCCTCGACCTCGACGCGCGGCCGGTCGCGGCCGGAGAGGCGGCGCCCTCGCACCCTGAGCTGCACTACGTGGCGAGACGAGTCGAGCCTTCGAGGAGGTAGGCACGTGGACGTGAGCGTGCTCGTACCGATCCGCAACGAGGCCGCCGTGATCCGGGAGACGGCGCGCAAGATCGTCGATCAGCGCTTCTCCGGTGCGGCCGAGTTCCTGATGATCGACGGGGCCTCCGAGGACGGCACGCGCCCGATCCTCGAGCGGCTCGCCGCGGAGGACGAGCGCGTCCGCGTGATCGACAACCCCGCGGGCGACCTCGCCTCGGCGCTGAACCTGGGCCTGGAAGCGGCGCGCGGGGAGTTCGTGGTGAAGATGGACGCGCACACCTACTTCCCGCCCGACTACGTCCAGATCGGCGTCGATCGGATGCGAAAGGGCGACGTCGGCTGGGTCAGCGGGCCACAGGTGCCGTTCGGGGTCGATCCCTGGTCGCGGAGGGTCGCGCTGGCGCTCGGCACGCGGCTCGGCGTCGGCGGCTCGGGCAAGTGGGCGGCCACGTTCGGCCGCGACGGCGAGGACGCCGAGAAGGAGCTCGACACGGGCGTGTTCTCGGGCGTGTGGAGGCGCTCGACGCTCGAAGCGCTCGGCGGCTGGGAGCCGGACTGGCCGGTGAACGAGGACAGCGAGCTGGCATCGCGCTACCTCGCCGCCGGCGAGCGACTCGTGTGCGTAGCTTCGATGGGTGCCCGCTACGTGCCCCGCGGCAGCCTCCGCGGGCTCGCGCGCCAGTACTCGCGCTATGGCTTCTATCGCGCTAAGACGGCCAGGCGCCATCCGGCCAGCGTCCGGCCCTACCACCTCGTACCGGCGGCGGTGGTGTGCGTCGTGATCCTCGCGCTGATCGGTCCCCGCGACCTGCGCCGGCTGGCAAGGCTCGCGCTGGTGCCATACGCGGCGGCCCAGGCGCTCGAATCGGTCAGGGCCGCCCGCGGGGCCGAGCGCTCGGACGCTGCGCTGCTGCCGGCCGTCTTCACGACGATGCACATGAGCTACGGCTCCGGCTACCTGGCGGGCTGCCTGCGCTTCGGCATGCCGCTGGCGGCGTTGGCACGTCGGCTCGTGCGGCGCCTGGGCCTCTCCCCGGGCCGCTAGGACCCGCGCGCCGCGCCAGGGAAGGCGATCGCGTGCAGGGCACGCAGCTGCTCTCCGGCGAACAGCCAGAGCCCGCCGAGGTAGACGGCCGCGCCGAGCGGAACGCCGAGCAGCAGCGCCGGCAGCGGCGTCGTGATCAGCTGGTTGAAGCCGAGCAGGGCCGCGGCCATCGCTGCGGCTGCCAGCACGGTCGGGATCAGCACGCGCACCGATTCCCACAGCCGCATTCCGAGCTGCCGCGAGACGACGGTGGCCTGCATCGGCGCGATCGTCGCCTGCAGAGCCGTCGTGGCAAGCGCGACCGCGAGTATCCCCTCGGGGGTGAAGATCACGAGCAGGACCGCCAGAACGACGGTCACGGGAACCGAGAAGATCACCATCAGCCACGCGCGGCGGGTCACCTTGAGGATCGTGCCGGGTGGGATCGCGAGCGTCGCGAACAGCGTGTATGCGGCGATCGCACGCGTGACGGGGATCGAGTCGACCCACTGGTGCCCGAACACGACCAGGATCACCGGGCGGGCGAGCAGAATCAGGCCGACGGCGAGCGGCACGGTCAGCATCGCCAGATAGCGCAGCGAGGTCAAGTAGCCTTCGCGCAGGCGATCGCGGTCGATAGCCGAGTACGCCGGGAACAGGACGTCGCCCGCGACGTGCGCGACGTTGAGGATCGCCAGTTCGGGAATCCGAAAGCCGATCGTGTAGAGCCCGAGCGACGCCGCGCCGAGCACCCGTCCGATGAACAGGTAGTCGAGGTTGTAGAAGATTACGGCGCCGATGTCGACGATCGTGAGAACGCCGCCGAAGCGCAGCAGGTCGCCCAGATGCCTGCGACTCAGCTCGGCGCGCGGACGGAATGGGACCTGCAGCCACAGCGCGATCGTGCTCGCGGCAACCCCGGCGACGAAGCCGAGCACGAGGCTCCAAGCGCCGGCCCCGCTCAGCGCCAGCGCGATGCCGACGATCCCCCGGACGGTCACCTCGCAGATCTCGCTGACCGTCCTGACGCGGTAGTTCAGATGTTTGCGCGCGAGCGTGTAGTGGGTCGTACCGAGCCCACGGAGGATGAAGTTCAAGCCGAGGACCGGCAGCAGCGCCTTCAGCTGGGACTGGTGGAAGAACCCGGCGATCGCCGGCGAGAGCGCTGCCGTGAGCAACGTCAGGCCGATCCCGATCACGACGCTCCAGGAGAACACGGTCTGCGCGCGATCGGCTTCCTCCTCTGGGCTTGCGACGATCAGCGCCTGGCTCAGGCCGAGATCCTTGATCGCTTCGAAGAAGACCGTGAACACGAGCGCGAGCGCGACCACGCCGAAGTCGCGTGGCGTCAGCAGCCGCGCGAGGATCGCGGTCGAGATCAGTACGAGCACGCGACCGCCCACGTACGCGCCGTACGCCCAGGCCATGCCGCGCACCGTGCGCGTGCCGACTCCGTGGCGCGGCTCGCTCATGCGACGCAGAGGCTAGCTCATGGCGCGTACCCCAAAGGCGCAACGGGGACGGGCTCGGAGCCCCGTCGAGGCCGCCGATTGGCGATGATTGCCGGCATGTCCGCGATCCCCGGCAGCGTCCACCGCAACCCAGGCGCCGCGCTCCAGGGCGGACGCGGGGGGCGCGGATGAGCGCGGGTCGGCGCGAACGCGCGGCCGCCCTCGTGGGCACGCCCCTGCTGAGCCGTCTCACGCGCCGTGCGGCACGCTGGCGCGGGGTTGTCGTGCTCAACTACCACCGCGTCGGCGACCGCAGCGGCCAACCGTGGGACCACACGCTCTGGAACGCCGGCGCCGAGGAATTCGACGCGCAGCTCGAGGTCCTCGCCTCCGACGCGGATGTGATCGGGCCCGACGATCTCCTGCGGGTGGCGGCCGAGCGCCGGCCGGGCCGTCACGTCCTGCTCACGTTCGACGACGGCTACCGCGACAACTACCTGACCGCCTATCCGCTCCTTGCTCGGCACGGGTTGACGGCGACGTTCTTCCCGTGCGCCGGGTTCCTCGACGACGCCCGCGTCGCCTGGTGGGACGAGATCGCATGGATGGTGCGCAACGCGCGAGCCGATCGCATCGTGCTCGAGGAGGGAATCAGCGCGGGCGGGAAGGCCGCTCAGCCGCTCGCCCTCGGGCCCGAGCAGGACGAGACGATCGCGGTGCTGGTCGGCGAGTACAAGGCGCTCGGGCCGGCGCAGGCCGAGCGCCTGCTCGAGTTCGTCGCCGACGCCGGCGGCGCCGGACGCTGCGACGGCGCCGCGGCCTCCGAGCTGTGGATGAGCTGGGAGATGGCGCGCGAGATGCGCTCGGCGGGCATGAGCTTCGGTGGACACACCGTCACGCATCCGATCCTCGCCCATCTGTCGCCGGCGCTCCAGGCCGGGGAGATCTCGGGCTGCGCGATGCGACTGCAGGCCGAGCTCGGCGAGCCAATGAGATGGTTCGCATACCCGGTCGGGGCCAGGGAGTCGTTCACCGCCGACACGCGCCGGCTGCTGGCCGATGCCGGCGTCGAGCTGGCGTTCAGCTTCTACGGCGGATTTGGACGCTTCGCCGACTGGGATCCGTACGACGTGCCGCGGGTGCACGTGAGCGCGGCTCACGGCCCCGAGCTGCTGCGAGCGACGATGATGCTGCCGCAGCTGTTCGCCCGCTGGTGAAGAGCCGGTCGCTCGACTATCTTGTGGCGATGCTTGGCGCCGCGCGAGCAAGGATGCCCGCCCCGGACGTCCCCTTGAGCGGCCTCGGTCCGCCGCTGCGCGTCCGCACGCGGCGCGACTACTACGTCCCCTTCGACGTCAACTACGGGCAGCGCAACGCCGTCTTCCTCGAACGCCCGTGGGCGCCCCTGCGGCGAGTCGTCCACTGGGGCGATGCGGTCACCTTCCTGCCCGAACCCGATTACGACATCGTGCACGCGGTCAACGCGGTGCCGGTGCTCTCGCGCAAGCCATACGTGATGACCTTCTCGGACTACATGCCGCGCGTGCCCGAGGACCGCTACGTCGGCTGGCTCGAGCATTGGTTGCGGCGGGAGCTGCTCAGCCCGCGCTGCGTGGCGCTGCTGGCGCTGTCGGAGTACGCGGTACGTCAGTTCCGCCACCAGAACCGCGACTTTCCCGGCCTGCCGACGCTGGAAGAGAAGCTCGAGGTGCGCTATCCGGCGGTCGCCGCCCGCCGCAGCGAGCCCAAGCCAGCACCGGAGAAGGAGCTGAAGCTCCTGTTCGTGGGGCGCGACTTCATGCGCAAGGGAGGCCCGGCGCTGGTCAGCGCGCACGAGCAGCTGCGCGCCCGCGGCGTCCCCGTGACGACGACGATCGTCTCCTCGCTCGGTTGGAAGCCGAACGACACCTACGTCGACCCGCCGTCGCCCGAGCTGGTGGCGCGCGAACACGCCCGGATCGAGCAGGACGGGATCGTGCACATCCGCAATGCCCCCAACACCGAGGTCTACGCGCTGATGGAGGATGCCGACTTCTTCATCTTCCCGACGCTGCACGACATCTTCGGCTACGTGACGCTGGAGGCACTCGCCTGCGCCACCCCGGTGATCGCGACGGCCACGAATTCGATGCCGGAGGTGATCGAGGAGGGCCGCAGCGGCTATCTGCTGCCGCTCGAACAGGACGGGGAGATCGGGCGCTGGGCGTGGACGTACAGAACCCGCGAGCCGGGCTTCGTCGAGGCGTACGAAGCGGCCAACCGCTCGATCGCAGATGCCCTGACCGAGCGGCTGTCGCAGTGCTGGGAGGCCCGCGCCGACTACCCTGCGCTCAGCGCCGGGGCGCTCGAGCGCGCGCGCACGCGCTTCAGCAGTGAGATCGCGCGCGAGCGTCTCGAGCAGCTGTACGAGCGCTGCCGAGAACGCCTTCCAATGGGCCGGCGCTTGCTTCGGCGCCTGCGCCGGGACCCGCAAACAACCGCTTAGGGGGCGCCGGCCGGAGGCCGGCCGCGCTCGATCAGAACGGCGTCGTAGACCTCGCGCAGGCGCGCGGCCCAGCGCGCGGCGGTGAAGCACTCCAGGAAGCGCTGCTCGGCGCGCTCGCCGATGCGGCTGCGGAGTGACGGATCCTCGAGCAGCCGCGCCAGCTCCGCGGCGATCGCCTGCCCCGTCGGCGGGAACTCGAGCAGGACGCCCGTCTCCCGGTCCTGCACGATCTCGGGCACGCCACCGACGTTCGTCGCGATCACCGGCACGCGCGACGCCGCCGCCTCGAGCAGGGCGGTCGGAAATGCGTCCATCAGCGTCGGGTGCACGAGCACGTCGGTCGCCGCCAGGACCGCCATCGGGTCGCCGCGATGGCCGGTGAAGATCACCGCATCGCCGAGCGGCTCCGCGAGCCGCCGGATCTGCTCGCGGGCCGAGCCGTCGCCGAGCACGACCAGGCGCAGCTTCGGGAAGTCGGGAAGCAGCCGCGCGACCGCCTCGATCGCGACGTCGTGCCCCTTGCCCTGACGCAGAACGGTCACCGTGCTGAGTACGAGCGCATCCGGTGCGATGCCGAGCTCGGCGCGGACCGCCGCGCCGGCGTCCGCTCGCAGCTCCCGCGCGATGCCGTTGTGGACGGTGACGACGCGGCGCGGGCGATCCCAACGCTGCAGCAGGTATGCCTCGCGCGCAGCCTCGGAGACGGCGATCACGCGGTCGCCGGCGCGGCGGCGCACGAGCGCCGCCAGGCGCATGCGCGCTCGCGCACGGCGCGTCTGATCCGAGGGCCGGCCGGTCGACTGCCCGGCCACGAGGTGGATCGTGGAGACGGTCGGCATCCCGAGCGAGCGCGCCGCGAGCGTTCCGAGCACGTCGGCGAGACCGAGGTGAGTGTGCACGACGTCCGCGTTCACCCGGCGCAGGTGACGCCGCAGCCTCGCCAGCGCCGCGGGATCGCGCATCCGGTCGACGGCCACGAGCTCGGGCTCGACGCCGTGGCGGCGCAGCCCGGCCGCGGCCGGGCTGCCGTCGATCTCTTTCAGGTATCCGACCGAGAGCTCGATGCCGGCCGACGGCGCGCCCGCGGCGAGGTCGCCGAGCAGGGTCTCGGCGCCGCCCCACGTCAACGAGTCGATCAGCGTGAGGACGCGGAGCGGGGCGGCTAGTGGCGGCACAGGGGCGAAATCGTATGCAACGGGCGCGGCGGAGCTGTTGCGCATGCGTAGTCGAGCCGATAATGCAGCGTCGGGCTCCAGTCCCCACCGCCCATGCGAATCGCCATCATCGAACCGCTCCCGCTCGGGGGCCTGCTCCACTACGCCACGCAGCTCGGTGACGCGCTCGCCGAGCGCGGCAACGCCGTCGACCTCGTGCTGGCCCGGGACAACGAGCTGAGCGCACGCCCAGGCCCTGCGAACCGCCGCGAGGTGCTGCCGCCGGACGCGCGCCCGGCGCCGGCCGACCCGACCACGATGCAGAGGAGCCTGCGACGGGCGAGGACGGCGGCGCGGCTGGTCGCGACCTGGACTCGGATCGCGCGCGAGGTCCGCTTCGGCGGCTATGACGTCGTGCTGCTCGCCGGCAGCTTCGACATGGCGCTGACCGCCGGAGCCGGTCTGCTGGTGACAAGGCTGAAGGGGCACGTGCCGCTCGCGCACGTGTGCCACAACGTGCGTCCGCTGAACCGGTGGGGCGGCGAGGAGCTGTACGTGAGCTCGGGACCCACGATCGGCCTGCTGCGCCGTCTGTACCCGAGCTTCGACCTCGTGTTCGTGCACGGCGAGCGCAGCATGCGCGAGTTCCAGGCCACCTGGCCGCCGACCAACCTGGCCGTCGTCCCTCACGGCGACGAGCGGCTGTTCTCGGAGGAGCCGCCGGCGGCGGCGAGCGAGCCGCACATCCTGTTCTTCGGCGCCTGGAGCAAAATGAAGGGGCTGCCGGTGCTGATGGAGGCGTTCGATGAGCTCGCCCGGCGACGTCCGGAGGTCAGGCTCACGATCGCCGGGCCGCCTGTGCCCGAGGAGGGCGAGTCCAGGCGCGTGCTGGCGTGGGCGGCCGAGCGCCCGCAGCAGGTGGAGGCGCTCGCCGGCTACGTGCCGGTCGAGGAGGTCAGGGCGTTGTTCGCCCGCGCGCGCGTCGTCGTGCTGCCCTACCTGACCGGCTACCAGAGCGGCGTGGTTCACCTTGCCATGACGATGCGGCGCGCGGTCGTGGCAAGCGACGTCGGCGATCTGCCCGAGGCGGTCGCCGACGGCGCGAGCGGCCTGATCGTTCCCTCGCGCGACCCGCAGGCGCTGGCGGCGGCGCTCGAGCGCGTGGTCACCGACGCGGATCTGGCCGAGCGCCTCGGTGCCGTCGGGCATGAACGCATGCTCGGCGGCTCGGGTTGGCCTGCGGTCGCCGAGCAGTTCGAGAGCGCCATGCTCACGCTCGTTTCCGAGCGAGCGGCGACGCGCCCCGCCTCAGCCCGCTGAAGGCGCCGAGGACGCCGTCGAGGGAGCGGCCTCCTGGGCGCGCCGCGCGCCGAACAGCTCGAGCATGCGGTCTGCCGAGCGCTCGATGTCGAACTCCTGCTCGATCAATCGTCGGCCGGCGCGCGCCCGCCTGATCGCCGCCCCCGGATCGCCGAGGACCTCGCACAGCGCACGCGCCAGATCCTCGGCGTCTCCCGGTTCTGCGAGCACGCCGGTCTCGCCGTCGCGGACGAGCTCGGGGATGCCCGACAGGTGCGAGGCGACTACCGGGAGCCCGGCGGCCAGGGCCTCCATCAGCGCCACCGGAATGCCGTCCATGCGGCCGTTCTGCGCCACGACGCTGGCAAGCACGAACAGATCGGCGCGGTCGAGCAGCTCCGCGACCTCGACCTCCGAGCGTGTCCCGTGAAAGCGCACGCGCCCGTCCAACCCGAGCCGCGCGACCTGCTCGCGCAGCGCCGCCTCGAGCGGCCCGCTGCCGACGAGATCGAGCTCCAGGCGCTCGAGCTCGCTGCCGCCGCGGGCGAGCGCGTCGAGCAGCACGGTGTGCCCCTTCAGCTCGTTGAGCGTGGCCACGCAGATCGCGCGCACCGGGCCCTCGCTCGGCAGCGCGCGCTCGCGGAAGGCGTATGCCGACGGCACCACGCCGCAGCGCACGAGCTCGACCGGCGTCCCGGCGTCGCCCACGTATGGGGCCAGGAAGGCGCGGTTGAACTCGGAGATCGCGGCGATCCCGTCGGCCTCGCGGGCGAGCGTGCGCAGGTGCAGCTGGTCCACGTAGATGTCGTGCGCGTGTGCCGTGAAGCTGTAGGGAACGTCGATCAGCCGGCCGGCGAGCCACGCCGCGAGCGCCGGGTACGTCGCGAAGTGGGCGTGAACGCGATCGATCCGAACGCGGCGCATTGTGCGGGCATGCGCCGCCGCCGCCGTGCAGGCCACGAGCGCGCGCAGCAGGCGCTCCGGCTTGCGCCAATGCCCCGCGACCACCGACGCCAGGCTGCGGCCCATCCGCAGCGGGCGCCGAGCCAGCCACCACAGCGTGCCGCCGAGCGCGGCCGCCGGTGAGGCGCGGTGAGCGCAGCCCACCCAGCGCTCGGCGTCCGGGTGCACGAACGGGTGCTTCGGCGGGAACAGCACGAACAGCTCGACCTCGACGCCGGCTCGGCGCTCGACCGCATTGAGCTCGCGCAGCACGAACGTCTCCGACGGATCGGGGAAACGGGAGACGACATAGGCGATCCGCACGGTCGCGCGCAGGGTAGCGGACGCGACGCGTCGTGCGGTTCGCCTCGACTTATTAGCTTGGCGGCACCAGCACGCGCAGGTTTTTGGTCCAGTCCACGCCGCTCGAGATGTTGAAGACGTACTTGCCGTTCCAGTACGGAACGCCGTTGAGCGCGCCGAACAGCATCAGCGGGTCGGGCAGGCCGAGGCTCGTGTACCCCGCGCTCGATTCGAACATCAGGCCGAAGCCAGGCCCGCCGGTGTCGCCGACATAACCGCCGTAGCGCGCCAGCGCCGTCAGGATCGTCTTCTTCCAGTTCGGTACCGCCAGCGCCTGGATCTGCGCGTTCGACATCGCCAGCACGAAGTGCGCGCCCATAGGCGGCAGGTTTGCGTTGGCGCAGCCGGCGCCACCGTGGGTCGCCGGGTACACGTAGCTCGAGCCGTAGCTCGTCGCTTTCGTGCCGTAGCCGAAGCTCGTGCCGTTGGCCACACATTTCAGCACGATGAACAGCGCGTGGTTGATGTGACCGGCTTCCAGCTCGGGCTCGCGGATCATGCCGGCGAGGCTGCCGAAATCGGCCGCCGTGGCTCCGCTGCGCAGCCCGTCGCCGTCGATGCGCGTGCGCCCGCCCCAGGTGAATTTGAGCGTCCCGCCACCCGCCGGCGGAGCCTGCGCCTGCCACAGGTCGTACTCCCAGCCATCGGGCGTGACGATCGTCATGTGACCGTCACCGCCGCCCGCCGGGCGCGCGCTTTCCGGAACATGGATCTTCATCCCCTCGAGCGAGTTGACTCCCCACGGTGCCGTCGCGTGGAGTTTGTAGAGGGGGTCGCTCGCAAGCGAGTAGTAGGCGGGGTGGCTCCAATCTTCGGCCGTGCCGGCGTTGCCCGCGATCAGGTTTGCCGGGGGGCCCCACGACAGCGACTGTTCGACGATCGCCTGCGAATTGGGGTGAACCGCTTCGCCGCCTACCGTCGTGTTGAAGGGCGAGTCAGGCGAGTAAGGTCGCCAGTTGGCGCCCGGCATCACGCCTCCGCCGAAGCCTTCCCAACCGCCCCCGTCTTCCTGCGCCGGAGGTTCTTCTTCGGGTTCGGGTTCGGGTTCTGGTTCCGGTTCCGGTTCAGGTTCGGGTTCAGGTTCGGCGTTTTGGTCAGGCGGATCGATCACGCGCAGGCGTTGCTGCCAGTTCACGCCGCTCGCCATCTGGAAGACGTACTGTCCGTTCCAGGTGGGGACGTTGCTTTCCTCCGCGAATTCGGCGAGCGGGTCGCTGAAGCCGAGCGACGTGTACATCGTGCTGTCCTCGAGCAGGAACCCGAAGCCGCCACCGCCGGTGCCGCCGACGTAGCCGCCGAAGTGGGCGAGCGCACGCAGGATCGTCTTCTTCCACGGCGGGACCGATAGCGCAGCGATTTCGGTGTTGCTCATCGCGAGCTTGAAGCGCGCGCCCAGCGGCGGCAGATCCGGATCGTGCTGGCCGCATTCGCTGCCGCCGGCGCTCGCCGGATACACGTAGCTTCCGACCCCTTCGCGCGGGTCTTCTTTGACGCCATTGCCGTAGCTGGTGCCGGTGCCGGTGCATTTGAGCAGGATGAACAGCGCGTGATGGATGTGGCCGGCGGCCAGTTCCTGTGCGCGAATCGCTCCGGCGAGGTTGCCGAACCCCGACGGCAGCCCGCCGCTTTCAAGGCCGGAGCCGTCGATGCGCGTGCGCCCACCTTTGGCGAACCTCAGCACGCCGCCGCCGGCCGGCTTCGATTCGACGTCCCAGAAGTCGTACTCCCAGCCGTCCGGTGTGACCACTGTCATCTGAGCGTCCCCGCCCCCCGCCGGCGTGGCCGCGTCGGGGATCGGGATTTTCATGCCGTCGACGGCTGACCCGCCGGGGTCGTTCGCGTTGAGCGTGAACACCGGGTCGCCCGGCTGGGCGTAGTAGGTCGGGCGAGCCCAGTCGTTGGCGGCACCCGCCGTGTCGGTCATGTTCGCAGGCAGGCCCCACTGCAACGCCGCTGCGACCATCGTGGCCGAACGCGCGTTGACGTCGGCGCCCGTCGTCGTCCGGTTGAACGGGGAGGCGTTGGAGTATGGCCGCCAGCTCTGCGCCGGCCAGTTGCCCGGACCGAGTTCTTCCCACCCCGCGTTCTGGCTGGCGGGAGCCCCCCGCAGCGAGATTGTTGTTTCGGCGTGCGGCGCGGTCGCGAGCAGCGCGCCGGCCAGCGCGAGCACGGTGAGCAGCGTGGCGCTCAGCGCGGCCCTGCGGCGGCCATTCCTACGCGCCCTGGGGCGGCTTGCTCGTGGGGTGTCAGTCGCTGGCCGTGTCTTCCTTGCTCGCTTCACGCATCGCCCTCCGTGGTTGCTGGTACCGGGACAGTCCACACCGGCCCACGCCAAAACGCTGGAGCCCGCAGATTACCCAAAGTCTGCGCAAGTATTCATAACTTTGTTAAGAGATGTTAAGAGATATGAAGGCTTAGGAAGGTTTGAGCACTTCGAATCGCGTGGCCCGACCCACGCACCTTGCGGCTGGTTCGAATGCTGCGTACAGTCGGAAGGCCGAGCGGGTTGGAGACGATCGCCGTCGATCTCCCTCCGGATGGGGGCCTGACGGCTGGGTCCGTGGGAAGGCTGGTGCTCCTGTCAGCCTCGCGCTGAGCCTGAGCCTTGTGTTGCGCCCGATCCCCTCTTCGGGCGGGAGCCGGCCGCTGCTGGCGAGCCGACCCCCGGACGCGAGGTCGGGCCGCGTCGCTCAAGTGTCGCGAACGGCGACCCGGTGCGTCCGGTCGCGCGGGGCCACCGCGGCCGGCGGGCGCCCGGTCGGCGAGCGCCCCGGCTATCGCCCACTTATCGCTTGACCTACTGCGGGGGCGGCGTCAGCGCGCGCAGGTACTTGGCCCATTCGACCCCGGAGGCCATGTTGAACGCGTAGCTGCCGTTCCAGGGCGACAGGCCGTTGGCGGTGGCGAACGAGACGAGCGGGTCGGCCATCCCCAGCGCGGTGTAGGTGCTGCCGGATTCGAACATGAACGCGAAGCCCGGTCCGCCGGTGTCGCCGACGTATCCACCGTAGTGCGCGAGCGCCGTGAGGATCGTCTTCTTCCACGTCGGGACCGCCAGCGCTTGGATCTGGGCGTCGCTCATCGCGAGCATGAAGCGCGTGCCGAGCGGCGGCAGGTTTGGTTCGTCGGTCGCGCAGGGCGTGCCGCCGTGCATCGCCGGGTAGACGTAGCTCGAGCCATAGCTCGTCGTGGTCGTGCCGTAGCCGAAGCCCGTTCCCTTGGCGACGCATTTGACCACGATGAACAGCGCGTGGTCGATGTGGCCGGCGGCCAGCTCCGGTGCGCGGATCATCCCGGCGAGGTTGCCGAAGTTGGCGGCCGTGGCGCCGCTTCCGAGCCCGTTGCCGTCGATGCGGGTGCGCCCGCCCCAGGCGAAGCTGAGCGTGCCACCGCCGGCCGGCGGCGTCTGCGAGCGCCAGAAGTCGTACTCCCAGCCGTCGGGCGTCACGATCGCCATGTGCCCGTCGTCACCGCCCGCGGGCCGAGCGCCCGCGGGGATCGGGATCTTCATACCCTCGAGCGAGTTGCGCCCCCACGGTTCGGTGGCGTGCAGCGTGTAGATCGGGTCGGTCGGCTGCGCGTAGTACGTGGGGTGGCTCCAGTCACTCGTCGTTCCGGAGTTGCCGGCGACGAGGTTCCCCGGGGGTCCCCACGACAGCGCCTTTTCGACGATGCCGGCGGAGTTGGGGTGCACGGTCGCGGCTGACGTCGTCTGGTTGAAGGGCGAGCTCGCCGCATACGGGCGCCAGTCGGGGCCGGGGAGCGAACCGCCGCCGAAGCCGTTCCAGCCGCTGCCGGTGCCGCTGGTCGGTTCGGGCGCGGGTTCGGGCGCGGGCGCGGGCGTCGGTTCCGGGGGCGGTACCGGGGCCGGGTTCGCGGCCGGTTCTTCGGTTGGGGCGGGTTCAGGCGCGGGCGCGGGTTCAGGAGCCGGCGTGGGTTCAGGCGTCGGCGTGGGTTCGGGCGCGGGCGCGGGCTTCGGACCGGGCGTCGATTTTTTGTGCGCCTGCGTTTCGCCTTTGGAGCCCTGGCGGGCGGCGGCCGTCGTCACGCGCGAGCCTGACTTGACGCGCGAGAACGGTGTGCTCACGCAGCGGATCGCCTTGACCTGCCTGTCCTGGCCACGGCGGTGCCGGCGAGCGACGCGGACGGCGCCCTCGCGACCGCCCTCGCGACAGGAGGCGTGGGCGCGCGCGCGGTTCGCCGAGGCGACGTGCGCGGAGCGGTGGTGCTTGGCGTGCGTGCCGGCGGACGCCGCCGGCACGACCGAGAGCAGCCCCATCGAAACGGCGGAAACCGTCGCCGCGATGACTGCCGTAGTCGAGCGTGCCGCAACAAATCGGGTGAACCGTCTGCGCATCCGAGCGCCTCCTTCGGCTTACTTGCCTGCCGGAGACCCCCTGCCTCCGGTCTGCCTGCCTCTGGGGCGGATCCCACGTGCCGCCTCAGATTCCCAACCGGTATCGGCGGTGGCGGAAGTAGGCCGACTCAGGCGTCGCCGGAGCGGACACTCGTTCTAGTCCGCGTTTGAGCGCGCGTTCGATGGGTATGGCGCCGCGTCGCGCTGTGGCGGGCCGGGGGCGTGACGACGCGCAGATAACGCCGCCAATCCACGCCACCGGCGAGATCGAGTGCGTAGAGACCACCCGATGCGCGGATCCCGGCGCCCTGGGCCACCTGCACGAGCCGGTCGGGCACGCCGAAGCTCGTGTACGTGACGCCCGATTGCACGGACACGGCAAAGCCGGGGCCTCCGCTGTCGCCGGCATAGCCGCCGTAGCGTGCGAGCGCGGTGAGGATGGCCCGCTTCCAAGCCGGGACGTGCAGCGCGGCGATCTGAGCGCGGGACATGGCCAGTTGGAAGCGCGCGCCGAGCGGAGGCAGCTTGGGGTCCTGCTGGCCGCACGTGCCGGCACCGGCCTGCGCGGGATAGACGAAGCCGCCGGTCCAGCGCGATGAGCTCTGGTGCGCGCCGTAGCCGAAGCCAGCTCCCGAGCCCGTGCATTTGAGCACGATGAACAGCGCGTGGTCTATGCGACCGGCCGCGAGCTCCTCCGGGCGGATCACGCCGGCGAGGCTCGCGAAGCGCGCGGCCGTGGCGCCGCTCCCGAGCCCGCTTCCGAGGATTCGCACGCGACCGCCCCAGGCGAAGTCGAACTCTCCCCCGCCGGCCGGCGGAGCCTTGGCGCGCCAGAAGTCGTACTCCCAGCCGTCCGGCGTCACGACGGTCATGTGGCCGTCGCCGCCGCCCGCCGGGCGCGCCTGCGCCGGGATCCGGATGCGCATGCCCGTGAGCGCGTTTCGGCCCCACGATTCGGTCGCGCGCAGGACGTAGACGTGGTCGCTGGGCTGGGCGAAGTAGACCGGGTGCCCCCAATCTTCGGAGGAGCCTGCGGTCCCGGCCGTGATGTCCGAGGGCCCGCCCCATTGCAGGACGCCCGCCACGAGCGCGGCCGAGTTGGGATGGACCGTGGCCTTGCCGATCGGCTGGTTGAACGGCGAGCCGTCGGCGTACGGGCGCCATCCCGCCCCAGGCCAGTTGCCCGCTCCAAACCCGTTCCAGCCTGCACCGTTGCCGCGCGTGCTGCTGCCACTCCGGAGTGACGCGCACGCGACCGCCGCCGCGCCCAAGAGCAGCGCGCCCAGCGCCAGCGCCAGCGCCGCGCGCCCCTTGACCCGCGCAGCCCGGTCCGCCATCGCCGGGCCCGAGCGACGCAGCTTCGGCAGGCGCATCCTCAACGGCTCACCCCGAGCAGCGGCGAGGTCCGCGACTTCCGCTGGGAGATGCCCCACAGCACCGGGCCGAGCGCGAGCAGCACCCACAGCTGGCCGGCTTCGATGTTCGAGAGGAAGAACGACGCCGTCAGCATCCCGATCAGGGCGAGTATGGCGGCTCGGGTCAGGGCCGACATCTCCGCATCGCGCTGGCGATCGAAGCTCCGCAGGGCGCGCACCGCCGCCGTGAGCGACGCGCCGATCACGCTGAGGAACAGCAGCAGCCCAACGATCCCCGTCTCGACCCACAGCTGGAGATAGAGGTTGTGCACGACGATGTGCTTTTCGACGATCAGCCCGACGAAGCGCAGCGCTCCGGGTTGCAGCGTGTAATGCGGCGAGACCTGCGGGAACTGCGCGATGCCCACGCCGACGATCGGGTTGTCGTCGACCACACGCCAGGCGACTGTCCAGATGTCCACGCGACCGCTGCCCTGGTTTGATTCCTGGATTCGCGCCCACGCACCGGGGTTTGCAACGAAGAAGCTGACCAGCGCCAGCAGCGCGAGCCCGATCAGCCCCAGGATCAGGGCACGCCGCCCGCGCCAGATGAAGAGCGCCACGCACGCGCAAACGGCTGCGCCGATCAGCCCGCCGCGCGACTGCGTCGCGGCGAGGCCGACGGCGATGATGGCGGTCGCCAGCGCCAGCAGCGTCCGGCGCGTGGCCGAGCGCCAGACCGCGAGCCCTCCGGCCAGCATGATCGCCGGGACGAGCACGGCCGCGAGGTAGTTCGGGTCACCCGACCCGCCCTGGAAGCGCCCCTCGGCATTGGCGACTTCACCGCCGCCGGAGCGCACGCTGAGGCCCCCCTTGGCGGCTCCCCAGAGGACCGACAGGGCCGCGCCGAGAACGAACGCCATCATCACCCAGCGCACGTGGCGACGCTCGAGGATCGCGCCGAGACACAGCGTCAGGCCGAGACCGGCGTACACGAGTTCCTTGACCGCGCGTTCGGCGGCACCCGGCGCGGGCGCCCAGGCGAGGCTCAGGATCGTCCAGACCAGGAACGCCAGCGCACACACGATGATCGCGCGGTTCTGAGCAAAGGCTTCCCGGGTGACGGTGCGCTTGCCGCCGAGCAGCATCGCCACCCACGCGATCACGATCAGCAGCAGCAGTTTGTTCGGCACCGATTCGAGCGCCGCCGTGCGCGAGAAGAACAGCAGCACGATCCACACGCAGATCGCGACGCGCAGCCGGAAGAACGCGAGCGGGATCACACACACGGCGAGCAGGATCTCGACCCCGACCTTCGTGTCGTAGGCCAGCGCGGCGGCGAGCACGATCGAGGCGGTCAGGGCGGCCGCCCACAGCGCCGCGGACCCGCTCGTGCGTGCGTCGGCGTCGCGCACGGGGCGTGCAACCGGCAGCGGGCGCGTCACCACGTCGGGCTCCTAGGGGTAGGGAACGGGCTTCGTTTTCTTGCCCCGCCGGGGCTCGCCCCCTTTGCGACCCTCGCGCTCGCCGGAGGCGCGCGCGCGGGGCGCCGGCGACTCGGGCGCTACCCGCCCGTTGGGCTGCTCGACGATCAGGTCCGAGCCGTACGTCGCGTACGCGTCGCCGGCCCCGGCCTCCCCGATCACGACCACGCCGGTGGGGGTGTGACCCATTCGATCGAGCAGCTCGCGGGTGTGCTGGAGCTCCGTGCGGTCGGTGTTGCCCGGCCGCGAGACGAGCACGATGTCATCGACGATCATCGCGGCCCGCAGTGCGTCGCTGACCTGCCCCACCGGCGGGGTGTCGATGATCACGTAGTCGGCGCTCTCCCGTGCGCTGCGCAGGAGGTCCGGCAGGCGACGCCCGACAGCTTCCAGGAGCGGCGTGACGTCGTTCTGGGGAGTGGCGCTGATCACGCGGAGCCCTGGCGCGGAGCGAGGTTCGACGAGCAGCTCCTCGAGCGTCGTGTCCATGCGGAAGAGATCCATGAAGTCGGCATGGACGTTCAGCCGCCTGCCCACGTCGGGCCGGCGCAGGTCGAAGTCGAACAGGATCACGCGGTAGTCGGCCGCCGCCAGCACGAGCGCGAAGTTGACCGCCGAGGAGGTCTTGCCGTCGCGGGGCGACGCGCTCGTGAACATGATCGAGCGCCCCGGCCCCGGCGGGAGCTGCACCTGCAGCGTCCGGAACGCCTCGCGCACCCTCGGCGGCATCAGCTCCGAGGCGCCGACCTCCCGGGCGCCGCGAGGCAGCGACGGTACGCGCGTCAGCACCGGCAGGGGGTAGATCGCGAGCAGCTCGTCCTCGTCGCGGACGCGGCGGTTGAGGTACTCGATCGCGACCGCCGCGCCCACGCCGATCACGAGGCCGGCCAGCAACGCGAGTGCCACGATCAGCTTCTTGGAGGATCCGGCCTGCGCGGTCGGGATCGGCGCGGCCTGCAACAGCGAGAGGTTCGGGTCGTGCCCGTTCGCCACCGAGCTGAGCGCGTTCAGCTGCGCGGCGAGCTGCGTCGCCGCGGCGTTTTCGCCCGCGGGCAGCAGCTTCTCGCGCTCTTCGAGCTGGCGCACCTGGACCTTCGCTTCCTTGCTCAGCAGCGAGGCATGCAGCGAGAGTGCCGTGCGTGCATATGTGTTGGCCAGCTTGGCGGCACCCAGCGCGCTGTTGGCGGTGGCGGTGACTGAGACGATGTCGCTTTCGCCGCGCGGCTGGATCGCGACCGCCTGGCCGACGTTTTTCTGGGTCCAGTTGCCGCGCAGCTGCTGCGCCGTGACGAGCGCGGCCGAGGGCGATTCGACGACCGAGGTGGCCGTCTGCATGGTGCGCGCGGGGTCGGCCGAGTCGGCCGTGATGACCGCCGGCAGGCCCGCATAGGTGCCTTCGTTGGCGACGGGCGAGACGAGGATCTGCGCGGTGGCGTTGTATTTCGCCGGACGCGTCTTCTCGAACACGATCGCGGTCGCGCCCGCGACCACGACGATCGTGATCACCAGCAGCAGGTTCGCCCGCACCGCCCGGAGGATCGGGCCATAGGCGCCCTCTTCGCGATTTTGCATTGCGGAGAATCTGTCAGCCACAGCGCGCTCCAGGTTCGGGTTACCCCGGCCGGTTTCCCCGCGCGGGTTCCACATTCTATTCGTCAGATCCAGCGGAGAGCTTGAGAAGTAGCAGACGGGTACCCGTTCGCGTCGCAGTTTGCACGTGCCTGCGCGGCGAATGACACCGACGCCGTCCCCTACCGCGCCGCATCCGCGCGGGCCGAGTAGCCGGGTGTGAGCGCCTCTCAGGCGGCCTCAGCGGCCAACCGGTGGCGTATCTTTGACGGTGCGTGATCGATCTGCACTGCCACGTGCTTCCCGGCATCGACGACGGCCCGGCCACGTTCGAAGGCTCGATCGACCTCGCCCGCGTCGCCGCGGCGGCCGGAATTCGCACGATCGTGGCGACGCCGCACGTCAGCCGGCGCTACCGCAACGAGGCGAGCGAGATAGCTGAGCTGGTGCACCGGCTCAACGGGCGCCTGCGCGAGCAGGAGATCCCCGTCGAGATCCGTCGCGGCGCCGAGCTGTCGATCGCGCGTGTGGAAGAGCTCGACCCGGCCGAGCTCTCGGCGCTGCGACTGGGCGACGGCCCATGGATCCTGCTCGAGCCGTCACTCACGCGGCCGGCCGGCGGGCTGGAGACCGTTGCGCTCGGGCTGCAGCGGAACGGGCACCGGATCCTGCTGGCGCACCCCGAGCGGTGCATGGCCTTCCATCGCGACCCATTGCTGCTGGAGTCGCTCGTCCAGGCGGGCGCGCTGACGTCGGTCACGGCCTCCTCGCTCGTCGGTCGCTTCGGCGATCACGTACGCCGCTTCGCGCTTCGGCTCGCCAGGCAGGGCCTGATCCACAACGTCGTCTCCGACGCGCACGATCACGACAAGCGCCCGCCCAGCATCGCGCGTGAGCTCGAGCAGGTGGGCCTCGGACCGTTGGCCGAGTGGCTCACCTGCGCCGTGCCGGGCGCCATCCTCGACGGCGAGGAGGTCCCACCGCGCCCAGCGGACGTCGTCGTGCGGATCGGCGAGGAGCCGCGGCGCTGGTGGCGGCGCGCGCGCTCCCCTCGTAGGATCGCCAGCTCGGGCTGAGCGCGCGGGCTGCGGCACCTGCGGCGCCGCGCCCGGCCTACTCGGCCTTCTGCAGCAGCGCCGTGAACGTCAGCGCGAGGATCTTCAGATCGAGGCCGAGCGACCAGTGCGCGATGTAGTAGTTGTCCCACTCCACGCGCTCGGCGAGCGAGGTCTGGCCGCGCAGGCCGTGGACCTGCGCCCAGCCGGTGATCCCGGCGCGCACGCGGTGACGGTCGCCATAGCGGGTGATGTCGTCGCTGAAGAGCTCGACGAACTCGGGGCGCTCGGGGCGCGGCCCGATGATGCTCATCTCGCCGCGCAGCACGTTGATCAGCTGCGGCAGCTCATCGAGTGAGAAGCGGCGCATCAGTCGCCCGATGCTCGTGCGGCGGTCTTCTCCCTCGACCCCGCCCGGCGCCGTGTCCCCGCCGAGCAGAAACTCGACCGGGCTCGCCTCCGGCTCGTTCTGCGCCGCCGCGACCGCGGCCAAGCGCATCGAGCGGAACTTGTACAGGTTGAACGGCCTGCCGTCGCGGCCGACCCGGCGTTGGCGGAACAGGACCGGCCCGCGCGAGGTCAGCTTCACGGCCAGCGCAGCGAAGCTCATCAGCGGCGAGAGCACGACCAGCATCACGAGCGCGAAGACGCGGTCGAACCCATGCTTGAGCGCGAACTGGAATCCCTTGGGGTTGACGGTCGTGAACGACATCAACGGCAGGCCGCCGACGGTGTCGTAGCCGACGCGGTTGTTGATCGTGTCGAACATGCGCGGGACGACCGACACCTCGATGCCGAGCTCCTGGCAGTGCTGGATCAGCCGGCTCACGCGCATGTCGGCGACCGAGGAGAAGGCCACGATCAGGTGTTTCACGTTGGTGGCGCGGAACGTCTCGTCGACGTCCTCGACGGTCCCGAGCACCGGCATCTCGCGCCCGCCGACCTCGGCGATGGAACGGGGGTCGTCATCGAGGAACCCGACCGGGAACAGGCCGTACTCGGGATGGCTCTCCAGCCGTCGCGCGACCTGCGAGCCGACCACGCCGGCCCCCATGATCAGGACGGGCTTGCCCACGAGGCGGCGACTGCGCGCCCAACGCTGCGCGGAGGACAGGACCAGGCGACCGACGCCGACGGCGATCACCGCGTAGATCCACGCGCGCACGGTCATCTGCTGGCTGGGCGCATCGCCGTTGGCGAGCAGGCCGAAGGTGAGGATCGCCATCGTCCCGACCGACACGCCGCTCAGGATCGGCACGACGCCGTCGAGCAGCAGCGCCCGCAGGCGCGTGCGGTAGAGGCCGCGCAGGTACAGCAGCAGCAGCACGACGGGCGGCAGCGCGAGCAGGGGAGCGTTGACCGCCTGCGCGTGCAGGCCCGAGCCGACGCCGCCCATCGCGATCACGACGGCGACGTAGAGCAGGACGAAGTCGACGGCCGGGCGCACGATGTCCCAGCCGGCGCCCTCGAGCGCCCACTGCAGGGGGCCGCGGAAGGTTCCGCTCGCGAGCGCCTTCGGGCGCGGCGCGTCGGCGGCGTGCCCCCGGTGGAGGGGCAGAGTGGTTGACGTCTGTTGAGAGATGTGCGTGCGGTCCATGTCGAGATGCATACGCGCTTAGCAGCGCCCGGGGGTTAATCGGGTGTTGAACGCTCCCCCTTTAGCCGGGCCGCGTGTTGGCGGCGCCGGCTCGAGCGAGCCGACTGGTGAACAGGCCCGCGAACGCCAGCACGGCGAGACCGAGCAGGATGTATGCGAGGTCTTGGCCCGTCACGCCCAGGGTCCCGGACGAGTGGGCGGCGCGCCGTTCGAGCGCCGCATACAGGGCCGCGGGGTCGCTCGCGCCGGCCGTGGTCTGCTGCTGCGCGCCTTGCCCGGAGGCGCCCGGGTGCGCACGCCGCCCGCCTGAGCGGGCCGGCGCGGGGCTCGTCGAGCCCGAGCCGCCGACGCTTTCGGAGACGCCCGCAGGGGCCGGGCCAGAGGCTGTCGCAGCCGCTGGCGGTCCGCCAGAGGAGCCGCCGGAGGAGCCGCCGCCGCGGGGTCCGTTCAGCAGAGCGGAGCCGAGGATCGCCTGGTTTCCCTGCCCGGGCCCCCCGTAACCGCTGAGCAGCGGGCCGGCCGCGGCCGCCGGACTCGCCCCGGCAAGTCCGAGTAGCGCGGCTATCGCAATGATCGAGCGCTGCTTTCTCATGCTTCCGTGCCTGCTTCAGTCGTAGGCTCCAGCATCCCCTGCCTCACCTCTTACCCGGGACTCGCCGACTGCCACGCTCGTCCCCGCAGACGGGCCGGCTCTCGCGCGAGCGACTCCCGCGGAGACTAGCGAACGCGGTTATCGATGTCGAGCAGAAATTGCGCTTGTTGTGCTGGTCGGAATTGCTCATCTCAGGAGAGCTGCTGCCCTTTCTCGAGAATCGACCTGTTCAGCCCGGCGACGTCGATGGGCCGTCCTTCGCGCACTTCTCGCAGCGCGTTCAGGGTAAGCGGATCGCGCGGGTTCAGCCGCACGGCGCGTTCGAGCAGCCTCGTGGCCTTCGCGCGGTGCCCCCTGCTTGAGGCGATCGCCCCGAGCTCGAGCGTCGCGTAGGCGTCGCCGGGGACGCGCTCCAGCGCGCGCCCGAACTCCCGTTCGGCACGATCGAGGTCGTTGAAGCGGAGGGCGATGCTCCCGGCCACCAGGTTGGCCTCGTCGCTGAGCGGATCCAGCCGGGCGGCATCGTCGAGCCGCTGATACGCCTGCAGCGGCGTGCGCGTCCAGATGCTCGCGGCGCTGTCGATCTCCAGACCGCTGAACCACGGGGCGACAAGCGATGCGCCGGCCGCCAGCGCGACCAGGGCGACGGCCGCCCAGGCGAGCGCGCGCGGGGCGCCCGGTCGCGTGCGGGGGTGAGACGACTCCTCGTGCGCGCGGCCGCCCTCGCGCTCGGCGCTTGCCGCGCTTCCCCCGTCTTCAGCTCCGCGCCGCGGCGACAGCGCACAGGCGAGCCCGAGGAAGGCGAACGCCGCCGCGCCCAGGCCGGCGAACTCGAAGAACCAGTCGAAGGAGCCGTGCACGAGCCAGTAGGCGAACACGCTCAGCGCGGCCGCGGCAACGGCGCCGGCGAGCGGATCGCGATCGCGCGCCCCGCGCAGGCCGACGGCGCGGGCGGCGGCAATGAGCGCCGCGATCAGGCCGACGAGAGCGAGCAGCGTGCCGACCAGGCCGGTCTGGGCGAGCGTTCGCAGCTCGACGCTGTGCGGGTAGTGAGGCGTCTCGTGGCTGTGCCGTCGCGCGAGGTACGGCTGAGCGAAGTTGTCGGCGCCGATCCCGCCGAGCGGATGCGCGCTGAATTCATCCAGCGCGACCCGGTAGAAGTCGTAGCGATAGCTGCCGAGGCCGCCGATCAGGCGGTTGCCGGTGGCGTTGGCTGCGTATCCACGCGGGCTCTTGAACGTGTCCCAGGCGTGGCGCACCCGGTGCACGGGGTCGCCGGCGGCGACCAGGCCGCCCACGAGCGCGGCGACGAGCGCGACGATCGCAGTGACGCTGACAGCCCTGTGCACGCGCCGGCGCGTGTCCGGGGCGAGCGGGCGCCGCGACTCGACCGCCGCGCCGGCGGCGACGAGGAGGCCGACGACGAGCCCCGCCACGAGCGTGGCCACCGTGGCGTCGTGGACGTTGGCGGCGAGGACGGCGCCGCCGCGCAGGTGATCGCCGACGTCGAGCACGGCCGGAGCGGCGGCGGCGACGCCGGCGCCGACGGCCACGAGCAGCACGAACGTCCGCGCCCGGGCGGGCAGCAGCGCGAACACGAGGATCAGCATGATGGGCGTCGCGAAGAGCGACCCCCGACTCTGGCTCAGCAGCGCGACCTCGGCGAGCACGACGGCTCCGCCGGCCAGCGCTCCCCGCAGCCACCACGGCAGGCGCTCGCTGCGCGCGAGCAGCACGGCCGGCCAGAACGCCATCAGCCATTGCGCCGCGTTCGCGTTGGCGTAGCCGCTCGGGTAGATCAGGCGCCCGTCTCCGAACATCCCCGTCAGCTCGCCGGCGCCGGCCGAGGAAATGTGAAGGGCGACGAAGACGGCGAAGCCGGCCATCGCCAGCGTCCAGCCACCGAGGAGCAGCGCGGCGGTATCCCCGCGCTGCGGCCAGCACGCGAACAGTGCGAAGACGAGGAAGTAGAGCAGCGTCCTGTCCGCCCCTTCCCAGGCGTCGCCCGGAACCGAGGCCCAGAGGATCGAGAGGAAGCTGAAGGCGGTGTAGGCGGCCAGGCAGGCCACTGCGACGAGGACGGCAGGCGGCATGTCGGCCGGGCGAAGCCCCACGAAGACCGACGCGACGCCGAGCAGCGCGAGGACGAGCAGCGCGCCGGGCGCCCAGTGGGTGACCGGGTAGCCCGCCTGGTCGGTCGCCCAGACGATGAAGAGCGCGACCGCGACGAGCCCCGGCACGGTCGCGGGAGCCCGGCGAAGTGGGCCCATCAGGCGGTTCCCCATCGCGGGGACAATAATCACCGCCGTGCCGGACTCAGCCGCACTCACGCGCTTCTACGAACGGGCCTACTCGCACGGACCGACGCAGTCGGCGCTCTATGCGCGCTGGCGGGCGCTGGGCGCGGTCGGGAAGGCCGACCACGTGATCGCGCTGTGCGACCGAGCGGGGGTGCGACCGGCGAGCACGCTCGAGGTCGGCTGCGGGGACGGAGCGCTGCTGTGCGAGCTTCACCGGCGCCGCTTCGGCGGGCGCCTCAGCGGCCTGGAGATAAGCGACGCGGCGGTCGCGATCGCGCGCGAGCGCACGCAGATCGACGCGGTCGAGCGCTATGACGGCGCTCACATCCCCCACGCCGACGGCGCGCACGATCTGGGCATCCTCTCGCATGTGCTCGAGCACGTGCCCGACCCGGCGGCGCTGCTGCGCGAGGTCGCGCGTGTGTGCTCGGCCGTCGTCGTGGAGGTGCCGCTCGAGGCGAACCTGTCCGCGCGCCGAGCCGGAAAGCGCGAGCACGCGGCCGAGGTCGGCCACCTGCAGCGCCTGGACCGCGATCGAGCGCGGCGGATCGTCGCCGACGCCGGGCTCATCCTCGCCGGCGAGCTGGAGGACGCGCTGCCGCTGTCGGTCCATCGCTTCTTCGCCACCAGCGCGCCCGCGCGCGTGCGGGGCACGCTCAAGTGGGGGCTGCGGAGCTCGCTTCACCGCACGCTGCCGGGACTCGCACGCCGGCTCTTCACGGTGCACTACGCGTGCCTGTGCGTGCCGGCTCCCTCGCCGGTCAGCCCCGCCTCGGCTGCTACAGAGCAGCCCCGCGACTACTAGCCACCAGCCGCACGCGCCTGAGGCTTCGCGGTGCTCCCGGCGTCAGCCGCGAGCCGGCCGCGTGGCGGCCTGGAACAGAAGCGCGAGCACGGTGCCCATCAGCTCGTCGGGCACGGCCGCCGGGTCGGCCAGGCGCTGGCGCGCGATGCCGTCGGCGAGCGCGTCGACGGCGATGGCGAGCTGGTCTGCCGGCAGTGCAAGCTCGAGATCGAACTCCCGCACGCCGTCTTCGATCAGCCTGGTCAACAGGCGCCGCACCTGCGCGAACCGCTCGGCCACCTTCGGGCGCACGGCCGCCTCGCGCACGCCGTATGCCCAAAACTCCATGAACAGCAGCAACAGCTCGGGCTCGCGCTCGATCATCGTCATCCACCGGCGCGCGCCGCCGGTGGCGCGCTCGGAGACGGATGGACGCGCCGCCACCGCTTCTGCGATCTCCCGCGCGTGCTCGTCGATCTCACGCTCCATCAGCACGAGGAACAGGTCCTCCTTGCCGTCGAAGTTCGAGTAGAGCGCGCCCGTGGAGAAGCCCGCTCGCGTGGCGATCTCCTCGACCGAGGCGCCGTGGAAGCCGTGCTCGGCGAACGCGCTCCGGGCCGCCGCGAGCAGGCGCTCGCGCGTGTTCGCCTTGCTCTGCTCGCGCGTCATGCGGCCGCTCACGGGCGGCGTTGCGGGTGCGGCGGGCTCTGCTGGAGCCCGCGTGTCGGCTGCTGCCGGCGCAGTCCTCATCGTCACATCCTACTTGACAGAGCGGTCGCTATTGCGATAGCGTCCATTATCAATTTATTGAATAGATGACGAACCCCTGACAGGAGCGAGCTCCAATGGCAAGCGCCACCCCCACATCCACGGCAGCGGCCAGCGCGAACGGGAACATCGCGAGCCTGCCGACCGACTCGATCACCTACGCCGACCTGTACGCGCGCTGGGAGCGCGGTAACTGGAAGGCGACCGAGCTCGACTTCACCGAGGACGCCCGGCAGTGGCGTGAGGACTTCACCGACTTCGAGCGCACCGCGGCGCTGTGGAACTACTGCCTGTTCTTCTGGGGCGAGGACGCCGTCGCCGACAACCTCTCCCCCTACATCGACGCGGCGCCGCTGGAGGAGCAGAAGTACTTCCTGACCACACAGCAGGTCGACGAGGCCCGACACGCCGTCTTCTTCAAGCGCTTCATGCAGGAGGTCTGCGGAGTCGGCGACGGAACGATGGCCGGCGGCCTGCAGGCGATCAAGCCGCAGCTCACGGTCGGCTTCCGCAAGATCTTCGACCGCCTCGACCGGATGGCCGACGAACTGCGCGCCGATCACTCGCCCGCGAAACTTGCGGCGGCGGTCACCCTGTACCACGTCGTCGTCGAGGCCTCGCTCGCGCAGCCGGGCCAGCACTTCATCTGCTCCTACCTCGAGGAACGCGACCAGCTGCCCGCGTTCCGCGAAGGGATGGAGAACATCGCCGCCGACGAGCAGCGGCACATCGGCTTCGGCGTGAAGCTGCTGTCCGACCTCAAGCGCGAAGATCCCGTGCGCGTGCCGAAGGCCGTCGCCCGCATCCTGCGCGAGGTCACGCGCTACACGCAGCAGGTGCTGATGCCGCCTGGTTGGGACGAGCGCTACATCACCGTCTTCAATTCGACCTTCGACGAGGTCGGTGTCGAGGGGCTCAACTCGATGCGCAGCAAGCTGCGCTCGGCCGGCATGCCGATCGAGGAGTTGCCCGGCCCGCCGCTGCTTCCGGTCGGGCTGACGCCGATGGAGACCTCCGAACGCGGCCGCGCGCTTGCCAAAGCAGGCGTGATCGGCGTCCGCGAAGGCCCCTCGCCGCGCGACCCCGCGACGCTCGAGCTGCTGTTCGACACGATCCGCCGCCAGGTCGACCCGCGGCACGGCCTGACGCGACCGACTACGTTCCAGTGGGAGTTCACCGACCCCGACGTGCCGACGTGGCACCTCACCGTCGACAACGGCTCCAGCACGGTGGCCGAGGGACCCGCCGCCAAGCCCGACCTGCGCCTGCGACTCAGCTACCAGGACTGGATCGACATCGTCGGCGACCGCCTCGACCCCGTGCGGCTGGCCATGCGAGGACGGCTGCGGCCGAAGGGCAACCCACTCGCGCTGCGCAAGCTGGCCAGGGTCTTCCCGCGCGCCTGAAGGAGCGCTGAGCCGTCGCATTCGCCGTGGCTCGGCGCGCCCGGCGCGCTACTACTAGCCTGGCGCGAACTCGCGCGCGGCCGCCGTTGTGGATGGGCCGGACGGCGCCCGCGTAGGCGAGGCCGTCGTCGCGACCGCCGACTTGGGCCGCGTGGAGGCAGCGCTCGCCGCCGGCGAGACCGGGGCCGCCCGCGCCGCGCTCGACCGCGTCCGACCAGCCGTTCCGCTCGACCGCTGCTCGGGCCCGAACTCGCGACTGGCCCGCGCGGCGGACGCGAGGTGCCCATCGCCCGCAAGCGGCGCGCGAGCGCCGGTGGGCTCGCCGGCGTGGCTCCAGGCGAGCGCCGGTGCGGCGCCCGCCCGGCTCAGGACGATCGAACTGCCATGACGCGACCTCGCGGCGGCGCGACCGGCAGCGGCATCGCTCGCCCGGCGGGCGCGCGGCGAGTGGGCGTCGAGCGCGATGCAACCGGCGCCCACGCCGAGTGCCAGCAGGCAGCCGACTGCGAGCTTCGCCCCCACGCCCCCCGCGAGCCACCAGCCGCCGCCCGCCGCCCCTGCCCCGGCGGCGCCGGATACCGACAGCGCACCCGTGCCGAGCCCCGTCCCGAGCGACCCGCTCGAGATGCCCGTGGGCGCCGCCGTGGCGGCGCCCGCCGCAGCTGGCCCGCCTGCGGTGCCCGCGCTCGCCGCCGAGCCGGCATGGCCCGCTCCGGCCCAAGCGGCGGCGCCGGCTCCGGCCGCGGACGCCCCGCTCAGCGGCCCTATCAACCCCGGGACGGGGGCCAGCGCGAGCGCCAGCCCGCGCAGCGAGAGCACGTAGGCGCGGCAGGCCGGGCACTGTTCGGTGTGCGACACGGCCAGCCGGTAACGATCGCCGCCTGGATCGAGGATGCCGAAGGCGAGCCCGCGCATCAGCGATCCCTGCTCGTCGCACCACTCGCCGTCGGCGATCGCGCGCGCGAGCGCGCGAACCTTGGCCGCGACCCCGCGTAAGCCGTTTCCGCGCCCCTCCATCAGCTTGCGCATGAGCGACTCGCTCATGCCCATCTGCGCGGCCGCCTCGCTGCGCGAGAGCCCCTGCAGGTAGCAGAGCGCCGCCGCCTGGCGCTCGCGCTCGCTCAGGCGTGCGCGCAGCGCCTCGAGCAACGTGCGCATGCGCGCGCGATCGTCGAGCCGGTCGATCAGGTCGGGCTCCCGGCCCGGCAGTTGCGAGTGCTCCTCCTCGCAACCGAAGGGCACCGGCACCACGCCTCTGCGCGCGCGGCGCTCGTCGACGGCACGACGGTGGGTCACGACCGCCAGCCACGCGCCCGGGCTGGCGATCTCCCGTCCTTCCAGGACGGCCGCGTAGAGACCCTGCCAGGCCTGGGCGTAGGCGGCCTCGAGGTCGCTGCGGTCGAGCCGCCCCCCGGCGCCGGCCAGCCGCCCCTCGACCGCTGCCAGCACACGCTCGCGTAGCGTCTCGAACTCCTCTCGCAGCAGACGCTCGGCGCGGTAGCGACGCAGGAGAAAAGGACTCATAACTCGAAGACTACGGATCATCCGAAATACAGCGGAACGGAATCTGTCGGACAGATCGTTTACGCTCTGTTGACGCCACTGGAAAGACGACTGGAGGAAGCGACATGGGGAAGACTCGCCACTGGCTCCTGTTCGCGGTCGGATCGCTCGGCATCGCCGTCTGCTCGTTGCTCGCCGTCCCGGCCGCGACGCCGGCCGAGCGGGACTCGGCACCGATCAGAGAACAGAGCTGGAAGACCGCCACGTTCTCGAGCCTGCTCGAACCGAGCGGGCCACCCGAATACGGGAGATGCATCAAAACGACGGGCGGCGGCTACACCGATGCGGGCTGCACCACGAGCGGCAGCCCGGGCGCTTATGAATGGTATTCCGCCTTCGGCAGCGCGCGGCCTCTAGAAAAAACGAGGTTCTCGGGAGTGATCAAAGAAGCGACGACCGCCAAACTGGAAACGGTCAACAAAAACGTGATCACCTGCACGGGTGAGACCGTGAACGGCAAGTACACAGGCAACAAAACGCTCGGCGAAGTGTTCGTCACGTTCACCGGCTGCAGCGCCTTCGGCACGACCTGCACGAGCCCTGGCGCAGCTGCGGGCACGATCGCGACGAATCAGCTCGAAGGCGTGCTCGGGATCGAAACGCTCGGCGCCGAACCCGTGCTCAACAAGATCGGCGAGGACCTGTTCCCGGTCGGGCACACGGGCGCGATCGGTGAATTCAGCTGCGGAGGCGTGAAAGTCGTGATGTCCGGCTCGATCATCTCCCCCGTCGCAGAGAACGCGATGAAACTGACGACGACGATCACCGCGAAACAGAGCAAAGGCAAACAGAACCCGGAAAACTTCATCGGCGAAACCCCCGAACCGCTGATGGCGACGATCGAATCGGGCACTCCCGAACAGGGCGGCGAGGCGCTCCAGACACAGCAGACGAACGAAGAAAAAGTCGAGATCAACACGGTGGTCTGATGGCTGAGCCGCGCGCCGGGTCATCCGGCGCGCGGCTCGTGCCTCGCCTCGCCGTTGGCGACTGAGACAGCCCTGCGTGGCTGCGCGGCCGCGCTCGCCCCGCCCACGTGTCTCCGATTGCGTGCACGAACAGGCCGCGGGCATCGCCGGGCGGGCTATCTTCACGCCATCGACGCGCCCACCACAGCCTCGCCGCCCGCACCTCCGCCGACGGCCGAGATCCTCGGCATCCCGCTCGCGATCTCCGACTACGAGCACGTGCTCGACTGGATGGAGGCGATGATCGCCGCCGACGCGCGCGGTTACCTGACGGCGGCCGCGGTCAACCTCGTGATGTCAGCCCGGGAGCAGCCGCAGACGCTGGCCGCCGTCCTCGGCGCGACGCTGGCGGTGCCGGACGGCATGCCGCTGGTTTGGGCGCTGCACGCGCTCGGCCACCCGGCCGCCACGCGCGTCTACGGTCCCGACCTGATGGCCGGCTTCTGCGCACGCGCCGCGCGCAAGGGCATCCCGATCTACCTGTACGGCGGGCGCCACGACGACCACGCGCGCGAGCTTCTGGCCAGACGCCTGCGCGAGCGCTATCCGGGCCTGCCGATCGTGGGCTCCTCCTCGCCCCCCTTTCGCCCGCTGACACCCGCCGAGAACGAGCGCGAGCTCGAGCTGATCAACTCCTCGGGCGCCGCCGTCGTGTGGGTGGGCACTGGGCAGCCGCGCCAGGAGCAGTGGATGCACGAGATGCGCCCCCTCCTGCAGCCGCCGCTGCTCGTGGGCGTGGGCGCCGCGTTCGACTTCCATGCCGGTCTCGTCTCGCAGGCGCCCCCGTGGATGCAACGCAACGGCTTGGAGTGGATCTACCGGCTCTCGCGCGAGCCACGCCGGCTGTGGCGGCGCTACGCCCGCTACAACCCCCGCTTCGTCGCCGGCTTCGCCGGCCAGTACCTGAGGCACGTGCGCGAGCGGAGCGGGCGCCCCCGATGAGCCGCGTGTTGATCACCGGCGGCGTCGGCCCGCTCGGAGCAGCCGTCACCCGGCGGCTGCTCGCCGATCCCGCCTACGACGTGCGCATCTCCGACGAGCGTCCGGCGCCGCGGTGGATGCGCGAAGGCTGCGAGGTGCACACCGGCGACCTGCGCCGCGCCTCCGAGGCGGCGGCGGCCACGAAGGGTTGCTCGCACGTGGTCCACCTGGCGTGCTTCGGGCGCCACCGGGGCGAGGGCGGCGGCGACGCAGCGCCGAGCGCGAGGGCCTCCAGAAACGGCTCCTCGGGCGAGCGGGCGCCGAGCGGCGACGCGACCGTCGCCACAGAGGGCACCGTCGCCGAGGCCGGCCGGGGCTCGCCGCTCACGTTGCTGGAGTACGAAGCCGCTCTGCAGAACGCCGTGATCCGCGCCGCGCTGGATCGTCGGGTTGCGCGGTTCCTCTACGTCTCGTCCCCGCTCGTGTTCGAGCGGGCAGAGCTGTTCCCGACGCCCGAGCAGCACCTGGAGGACTGCCTGCCGCCGCGCTCGGCAAGCGGTTTCGCGCGGCTCAGCGGCGAGCGTCACTGCGCCGCCGCACACCGCGAGCAGGGGCTCGAGTACGTCATCTGCCGTCCGTTCGGCGCCTACGGCCCCCCCGCCGCCTCGCTCGGCGAGCCACCGACCGGCGAGCGATCGGCCGGCGAGAGCCCGCTCGTCGGCCCGCCGCTCGAGCTGAGCGAGCTGATCGAGCGCGCCGGCGCCGGTGAGGTCCCGCTCGCCATCTACGGGACGGGCGAGGAGAGGCTCACGCCCACGCATGTCGACGACCTCGCCGAGGGCGTCGTCACGGCGCTCGGCGCGGAGGCGGCGGCCAACGAGGACTTCAACCTGGCCGCCGCGCGCGAGCTGTCGCTCTCCGAGATCGTGCAGATCGCGTGGCGAGCCGGCGCCGATGCCAGCGGCAGGGACCAGGGGTCGGCACCCACGCTCGAGCGCCGGCGCGCGCGCGAGACCGAGCTCGCCCGCAGCTATCCGTCGGCCGCGAAGGCGCGCGAGCTGCTCGGTTGGGAGGCCCGCACGGAGGCCTCCGCGGGCATCGCGGCCGTGGCGGCGGCCGCGCGCAAGCGAGCCGCCGGGCGGCCCGCAGGCACCCCAGCGGGGGACTGAGCACACGGCGGGGGAGCGGCGGCGGTATCGGCGGCGCTCTATAGGCTGACGCCCCAATGACCGACAAACGCTCAGCGCTCGTCACCGGGATCACCGGGCAAGACGGCTCCTACCTGGCGGAACTGCTGCTCGAGAAGGGCTACGAGGTCCACGGCATGGTTCGCCGCGCCTCGACCGAGAAGTTCGACCGGATCGAGCACATCCGCGATCGCATCACGCTGCACCAGGGCGACCTGCTCGACCAGCGCTCGCTCGTCGACGCGCTGCGCGCGTCCAAGCCGACCGAGATCTACAACCTCGCCGCGATGTCGTTCGTCGCCGTGTCGTGGATACAGCCCACGCTCACCGCCGAGTTCACCGGCGTCGGCGTCACGCGCATGCTCGAGGCCATGCGCGAAGTCTGTCCCGAGGCGCGCTTCTACCAGGCCTCATCGAGCGAGATGTTCGGCAAGGTGCTCGAGATCCCGCAGACCGAGACGACGCCTTTCTACCCGCGCTCCCCCTACGGCGTGGCGAAGGTCTACGGGCACTTCATCACCGTCAACTACCGCGAGTCCTACGATCTGCACGCTACGTCGGGGGTCTTGTTCAATCACGAGTCGCCCCGCCGCGGCCTGGAGTTCGTCACCCGCAAGATCACCTGGCACGCGGCGGCGATCAAGCACGGATTGATGAAGGACGTCCACCTCGGCAACCTGGACGCCGAACGCGACTGGGGCTACGCGAAGGACTACGTCGAGGCTATGTGGCTGATGCTGCAGCAGGACGCAGCCGAGGATTACGTGATCGCCACGGGCAAATCGCACTCGGTGCGCGAATGCTGCGAGGTGGCCTTCGACGAGGCCGGTCTCGGCGACTTCGAGCAGTACGTGACGATCGATCCGGCATTCGTGCGCCCGGCCGAGGTCGACCACCTGATCGGCTCGCCGGCGAAGGCCGAGCGCGACCTCGGGTGGAAGCCGGCCACGTCGTTCGAGGCACTGATCCGCCTGATGACGCGCTCGGACCTCGAGCTGCTCAAGCCACGCTGAGCGCGATGGCGGCCTGAGCGATGGCGGTGCCGCTGTTCGACACGGCCTCGACACTCGCACCGCTGCGCGATGAGCTTCGCGCGGCGATCGACGGCGTGCTCGACTCAGAACGCTTCATCCTCGGCCCCGAGGTCGCGGCCTTCGAGCAGGAGATGGCTGCCTACTGCGGCGCCGCGCACGGCGTCGGCGTGGGCAACGGGACCGATGCGATCACGATCGCCCTGCGCGCGATGGGCGTCGGGCCCGGCGATGAGGTGATCGTGCCTTCGTTCACGTTCTACGCCTCCGCCGAGGCGATTCCGCCGACCGGCGCCACGCCGGTCTTCTGCGACATTGACCCGGACACCTACTGCGTCACAGCCGAGACCGTGCACGCCGCGCTGACGCCGCGCACGAAGGCCGTCGTGGTCGTGCACCTTTTCGGCAACGTCGCGCCCGTCGGCGAGATCGAGGCGCTGGGCGTGCCGGTGCTCGAGGACGCGGCGCAGGCCCTCGGCTCGACCTCTGCCGCCGGCAGACCCGGGGCGCTCGGCCGGGTGGCGACGTTCTCGTTCTATCCCTCCAAGAACCTCGGCTGCTTCGGCGACGGCGGCATGGTCGTCACCTCCGAGGAGCGGATCGCCGAGCAGGCGCGGATCCTGCGCTTCCACGGCTCGCGTGACAAGGTCGACTACGAGCAGCTCGGTTACAACTCGCGGCTGGACGAGCTGCAGGCCGCGATCATGCGCGTCCAGCTGCCACACCTGGATGCATGGGCCGAGGGCCGGCGCGAAGCCGGGCGCCACTACGAGCAGGCCGGCCTTGGCGAGCTCGTCGGGCTGCCCGTACCCGTCGCCGGCGCGCAACCGGCCTGGCATCTCTACCTCGTCAGCCACCCCGAGCCGCAGCGGCTCGAAGCGGCACTCGCCGCCGCTGGGATCGGCCACAAGCCCTACTACCGCACGCCCGTGCATCGGCAGGCGCCGATGGCCGAGTGGGGCGCAGGGTTGGAGCTGCCCGCGACCGAGCACGCCGCCGCGCGACATCTGGCGATTCCGATGAGCCCGGTGCTGAGCCGCGAGCAGGCGGCCGAGGTGGTCGCGGCGGCGCGGGCGGCCGCCTAGCGCCAGTTCTCGAGCAGATCGCCCTCGGGCACGTCGCGGACGACGCGCGCGGGCGAGCCCATCACGACGACGCGGGCGGGGACGTCGTGCGTGACGAGGGCGGCGGCGGCGACGAAGGCCTCCTCGCCGACCTCGATGCCGGGCGTGAGCACGGCGCCGCCGCCGATTCGGCATGCGCGCCTGAGCGTCGCGCCTCGCAGCTGCTGCTCGCGTCCGTGCCGACCCATGGCATCGTCGTTGGTCGTGACGACGCCCGGGCCGACGAAGACGTCGTCCTCGATCGAGCTGTAGGCGGTCAGGTAGACGTTGCTCTGCACGCGCACCCGCGCCCCGACGGAGACGTCGTTGTCGACGACGCTGCCACGCCCGATCACGGACGCCGGCCCAACCGAGGAGCGCTCGCGCACGAACGACTGGTCGCCGAGGATGGCCTCCTCGCCGACGCTCGCGCCGGCCAGCACGACGGTGCCGCAGCAGACGGTGACTCGGTCGGCCAGCCGCAACGGCCCTGTCTGACCATGGGCGCCGGAGCCCTTTGCCAGCCGCGGCGGCTTGCCGAGCACGACGTTGTCCTCGATCGTGCAGCCGTCGCCGATCGTGGTCCCGGCGTGGACGACGACGTTGGCGCCGAACGCGACGTCGCGGCCGATCTGAACGTCGTCGCCGAGCAGCAGCCCGAGCCCGCGGTCGTCGTGGCTCAGCACGTCAGAGGCGGATCACGTCGGAGGAGGGCTCGAGCGAGCGCGTGACGCCGCGCAGGTCGACGACCAGGCGCGAGCGCTGCGCGAGCAGCCCGTAGTCGATCCCGGGGTGCGCGGTGACGATCAGCGTCAGGTCGGCATCACCGACGGCCTCGTCGAGCGGCCTGCTGTGCAGGGCGAGCTCGGCGAGGTGCTCGACGTGCGGGTCGTGGTAGCAGAGGTCGGCGCCGAGCTGGCGCAGCAGCGTGATGATCTTGAGCGCGGGCGACTCGCGGGTGTCGCCGACGCCGGGCTTGTAGCTGACGCCGACCACGGCGACCCGGGCGCCTTTCACGGACATGCCGGCGTCGTTGAGCGCGCGTTGGACCTTCTCGACGCAGTGATACGGCATCTGCTGGTTGATCTTGCCGGCGAGCTCGATGAACTCGGTCGCCATGTCGAACTCGCGCGCGCGCCAGCTCAGATAGAAGGGGTCGACGGGCAGGCAGTGCCCGCCCATGCCGGGCCCCGGCTCGAAGCGCATGAACCCGTACGGCTTGGTCGCGGCGGCTTCGACGACCTCCCACACGTCGATGCCCATGCGATCGGTCAGCATCGCCAGCTCGTTCACGAGCGCGATGTTGACCGAGCGAAAGATGTTCTCGAGCAGCTTGGTCAGCTCGGCCGCCTCGGGGCTCGAGACGCGAACGAGGTTCTCGCAGACCAGGCCGTAGAGCTCCTCGGCGCGCGCCAGGCAGGCGTCGGTCAGCCCGCCGAGCACCTTCGGCGTGTTGCGCAGGGTGAAGTCGGTCCGTCCGGGGTCGACGCGCTCGGGGGAGAAGGCGAGGTGGAAGTCGCGTCCGGCGGCCAGACCGGACTCCTCCAGCAGCGGGGCCACGCGCTCGCGCGTCGTGCCGGGGTAGGTGGTCGACTCGAGCACGACGAGCTGCCCGGCCTGGAGCACCTCGGCGAGCCCGCGGGTTGAGTCGATCAGCGCCCCGAGGTCGGGCTCGCGGTTGCGCGTGAGCGGGGTCGGCACGCAGATGATGACCGCGTCGGCCTTGGCCAGGCGCGCGTAGCGGGTGGTCGCGTGGATGCGCTCGCTCAGCCCGGCGAGCAGCTCGGAGGGAACGTCCTCGATGTAGGACTCCCCCGCCTCGATCGCCTCGATCTTGCGCGGGTCGATGTCGACGGCGACGACGTCGCAGCCCTCTTTGGCAAAGGCAACGGCCAGCGGCAGGCCGACGTAGCCGAGCCCGATGATGCCGACGGTCTTCACTCGGGGGCAGTGTACGCGGTCGATCTCACCGACCCGTCGACCGGCCGGCGCCCGCCCGCGTCAACCGGGCGCGCCCTCGAGCTCGCGCAGATCGGCGCGCACCATGCGCTCCACGAGCTGCTCGAAGGTCAGCTCGGGGACCCAGCCGAGCCGCTCGCGCGCCCGCCGGGCGTCGCCGACGCTCGGCGTGCTCTCGGGGGCCCGCACGCGCGCCTCGTCCACGCGCAGGTAGCGCTCGGCATCGAGCTCGACGCATGCGAAGGCGGCTCGCGCGAACTCGGCCACGGTGCGCCCGACGCCGCTTGCCAGCACGTAGTCGCTCGGCCGATCCTGCTGCAGCATCAGCCAGGCTCCGCGGACGATGTCGCCGGCGAAGGACCAGTCGCGCACGGCGTCGAGCGCCCCGAGCTCCAGCTCCTCTTGGCGCCCGAGCGCGATCGCGGCGGCGCCACGCGTGATCCGTCGCGTGACGAATCGTTCCGGTCGGCGCTCGGACTCGTGGTTGTAGGTGATGGCGGAGCTCGCGTGTATGTCGTAGTGATCGCGCAGGCGCCCGACGAGCTGATGCGCGGCGAGCTTCGCGATCGCGTACGGCGAGCGCGGGCGGCACGGCGTGTCCTCGTCCTGCGGGCTCTCGCCGGCGTTCCCGAAGATCTCGCTCGAGGCCGCGACGAACACGCGCGCCGGCTCCCCCAGCTCGCGCACGGCCGTGAGCAGCGTGGCGGTGGAGCCGGCGATCGCGGCCAGCGTCTCGGCCGGCCGCTCCCAGGAGGCGGGGACGAACGAGGGAGCGGCCAGGTGGTAGATCTCGCTCGCCTCGGAGCGCTCGATCGCGGTCCGGAAGCCGGCAGGATCGAGCACGTCGCCGCCGATCAGCTCGACCTGCCCACGAAGGTGCTCGGCCGAGCCGAGCGAGCGCCGCTCGGCGTCGCCGCGCACGAGCCCGCGCACGCGATAGCCCTTCTCCAACAGCAGCTCGGCGAGGAACGAGCCGTCCTGTCCGGTCAGCCCGGTGATCAGGGCGCAGTCGTCTAGCGGCACGGCGGGAGCTTACGCGCTGGCGTAGAGGCCGGCGAGCGCGCCGGCGACCACGTCGGGGGCGCAGAGCGCACGCGCTCGCTCGCGCCCGCGCTCCCCGGCCGCGCGGTCGCCGGCGAGCCGCTCGATCGCGCCGGCCAGCGCGGCGGCGTCGCCGGGCGCGACGAGGCCGTCCTCGTCGAGGAGCTCGGGCAATGCGCCCACGCGGCTCGCCACGACGGGCAGCCCGGCGGCCATCGCCTCGGCGGCGGCGAGGCCGAACGTCTCGGCCGAGCGCGAGGGCACGAGCGCGATCGATGCGCGTGCCCGCAGGCGCGCGAGCTCGGCATCGTCGACGCGTCCGGCGAAGCGCACGGTGGCGCCGGCGACTCCGCGGGCCGCGCCTGCGCGGGCTTCCAGCGCGGCGCGCTCGGGGCCATCGCCGGCGACGACGAGTGCCAGGCCGGCCGCCATGCACGCGTCGATCGCGACGTCGATGCCCTTCTCGGGCGCCAGGCGCGAGACGACCAGCGCGTAGGAGGGCAGCTCGGAGTCCACGTGGCCTTCAGCGGGGGCCGACGCATCGAGCGCCCGCAGCGGCGGCGCGAGCACGTGCACGCGCTCCCACGGCAACGGAGCCCCGAGCTCGCGCAGGCGCTCGCGGGCGAAGGCGCTGGGAACGACGACGGCGTCCGCCTGCGCCACCAAGCGCCGCTGCCAGAGCGCGAGCGCGGCGGCGTAGGCGGCCGACTCGGAGCGGCTGCCGCGGCAGTTCAGGCGCACGCCGGGAAGCGTGTTGGACCCGTGGCAGCGCGTGCAGTCCTCGCCGCGGGTGAAGGACACGCCGATGGCGCAGACGAGCCGGTACTGGTGCAGGTGCAGCACGACCCTCGCCCCGGCGCCGCGGGCGGCGGCGAGCGCACGCCAGCCGAACGCGGGCTGCAGGTTGTGCGCGTGCACGACGCGCGCGCCGCTGTGGTGGACCGCCTGCGCCACCTCGTCGGGCTCGAGCCCTCCCCGCAGGAGACCGAGCGCGGCGCGGCCGCGCCCGAGCTCGCCGGAATCGCGCGCGAGCAGCTCGGCGGGCTCTCCCATGCGCGTGCGCACGAGCCACAGCAGGTCCTCGACGACGCGCTCCTCGCCTCCGGTCGTGCGGTAGCGGTTGTGCAGGAAGAGAACCACCCGCGCGAGAGCCTAGTGCGGCCGGACGGGCGCAACTGCCGAAACGGGCGGCAAACCTAGACTGTCCGCACCGATGAGCCCCAACTCGCCGCCCGCCTCGATCGTGATCCCGACGCGCGCACGCCTGCCTTACCTCGAGGTGGCGCTCGAGTCGGTCGTGCCGCAGGCCGCAGCGGCGGGGGCGGAGGTGGTGGTCGTGGACGACGCGGGAGCATCGCCCTCGGCGCGCTCCCTGGTCGAGCGTCACGGCGCCCGGTATGAGCCGCACGCAACGCCGCGGGGCCTCAACGTGGCGCGCAACACGGGCGTGCGCAGCTCCTCGGGGGAGCTGGTCGTGTTCCTCGACGACGACGTTCGCGCGCTCGACGGCTGGCTGCACGCGCTGGTGCTGGCGGCGGACGAGCACCCGGACGTGGATGTCTTCGCGGGCCGGATCGAGCCGCGCCTGGAAGGCCCCGCGCCCCACTCGTGCGGACGCGAGCGAGCCCCGATCACCTCGCTCGAGCTCGGCCCGCACGACCGCCCGACGCGCTACGCATGGGGAGCGAACATGGCGATCAGACGCAGCGCGCTCGATCGCGTCGGCCCGTTCGACGAGTCGTTGGAGCACGGCGGCGATGAGCAGGAGTGGCAGGATCGGTTGAGGTCCGCCTCCGGCGGAGATGACGGCCCGGGTGCGCTGTACGTGGCCGAGGCCGCCGTGGAGCACCGGCGCGTCGGTCGCGATGCGCGACTGCGCGCGCTCGCCCGTGGCGCGTACGTGCGCGGCCGCGCGGCGCGGCGCTTCGACGCATGGCGGAGCGAGGCGCCGTCGCTTTCGCGCGAGCTGCTCACGCTGGCCGCGAGCGCCGGGCACGTCGCGCGTCGCGGCTGTCCGGCGGCGCTCACGACGGTGGCGCACAGCGCGGGCAGGGTGCTCGAAGCGCTGCGCCGTCAGCCGCACCGACCGGCGCCCGCGCCGGATGCCACCGGCGGGGTCGAGGACTTCCTCTCGGGCACGAGCGGCACGGTCGGCGGCCGCCGCGCCCACCTGCGCGCGGGCGCCGACGCGCTGGCCGACGCGCGCGAGCTGGCAAGCGGCCGGCGCCTGCGGCTGGCGCGGGCGGCCCGGCGCGATCCGCCCCGCCGGCGCGTGCTCGTGCTCGGGATCGAGCGACCCGTGCACGCTGCGCTTGCCGCCCGCGCCCACGACGAGCTGCGGCGCTCGCGCCACGATGTCTAGCTCCACGTCCGCCCACCGGGCGAGCTCGGCAAGTTCGAGAACCTCAACGGCCTGCTCGCGCAGCACCCGCCGGACGGGCGCGACTGGCTGTTGATCGTCGACGACGACGTCGAGCTGCCGCGCGGGTTCCTCGATCGCTTCCTGTTCCTCTGCGAGCGCTTCTCGCTGCAGCTGGCCCAGCCGGCGCATCGGCTGAGCTCGCACGCCGCCTGGCCGCAGACGCGCAGGCGGGCCGGCAGCGTCGTGCACGAGACGCGCTTCGTCGAGATCGGGCCGGTGACGGCGTTCGCGCGCGCAACGTTCACCTCGCTGTTGCCCTTTCCCGAGCTGCGCATGGGCTGGGGCCTGGACGCGCACTGGGGGGCGCTGGCGGCCGAGCACGGCTGGCGCTGCGGCGTGATCGACGCCGTGGCGGTCGGGCACCGAGTCGCCCCGGCGGCAGACGCGTATTCGCGCGAGGCGGCGGTGGCGGAGGCGCGCGACTTCCTCGCCGAGCGGCCATACGTGACGGCGGCCGAGGCGAAGCGAACGCTGACGACGCACCGGCGCTGGTGAGGCCCGTGCGGGTGCTCGTGGTAGCCGAGTTCTATCCCAGCCGCCGCGACCCTGTGCTCGGCGTCTGGGCTCATCGCCAGGCGCTGGCGGCTCGGGACGCCGGCGCGCAGGTGCGCGTGCTCGTGCTGAACCGCCTGGTGCCGCCGCGCGCGGCCTTCGCCGCGGGACCGGGGGCGGCGGCGAGCGCGCTGGCCGCCCTGGCGCGCGAGCCGCGCGAGCAGCTCCGCGACGGGCTGGAGGTCACCTACGTCCCCTACGTGTCCCCCGAGCGGCAGCGCTCCTACGCGAACTGGGGAGGCTGGGCCGCGCCGTCGCTCGGGCTCGCGATGGTGAGCCTGCACCGGTCGTTCCCGTTCGATCTGATCCACGCGCACAACGCCGTCCCGGCGGGCGACGCGGTGCGCCGTGTGCGCGCTGCGCGCGCCGTGCGGGCACCGCTGGTGGTGTCGGTCCACGGCGGCGACGTGCTGTACACGGCGGCGGCGATGCGCCGCGGGGCGGAGGCCGTGCACGGCGCGCTGGACGCTGCACGGCTGGTCCTCGCCAACAGCGAGGGCATCGCCGAGCTCGCGCGCACGCACGGGGCGCGCCAGACGCGGGTCGTGCACCTCGGCACCGACGTGCCCGCGCCCACGGGCGCGCCCCGACGAGGTGTGGCGCCGCCGACGCTGGTCACGGTCGGACACCTCGTCGGGCGCAAGCGCCATGCGGACGTGCTGCGTGCGCTCGCCGTGCTGACGCCGCGCCACCCGACGCTGCGCTACGCGATCGTCGGCGCCGGACCGGAGCGCCTGGCCCTGGAGGGTCTGGCCGAGCGCCTTGGGGTCGCCGACCGCGTCGACTTCCACGGACAGCTCCCGCACGAGCAGGCGGTGGAGCTGGCGCGGCGCTGCACGCTGTTCGTGATGCCCTCGACGGAGGAGGCGTTCGGCGTCGCCTACGTCGAGGCGATGGCCGGCGGCGTGCCCGCGATCGGCTGTCGCGGCGAGCCCGGGCCGGAGGAGATCGCGGCTGCGGGGGATGGCCTCGTGCTCGTGCCGCCGGGCGACATCGAGCGCCTGACCCAGCGCATCGAGGAGCTCCTGTCCGACCCCCACCGGCTGCACGAGGCGCGCCAGCGCGCGCGGGCCACGGTGCTCGCCAACTTCACGTGGGAGCGGTGCGGCCGCGAGACGATCGACGCATACGAGCAGGCGCTGCGGTGAGGCGCGCGAGCACGCGGCCCGCGGCGGCGAGAGCGAGCGCCGCCGGGCCGATCCTGTTCGTCACCGGGCATGCGCCGGCGTACCGGGTCGGGGCGCTGGCGCGCCTGCACGAGCAGGAGGGAATCGACCTGGCGCTGTTCGGTGGCCGCTCCGCGCACGGCGGTCCCGGGTTTGAGGGGACGATGCCCTTCCCGCACCGCCACGTGCCCCCGCGCCGGCTGGGCGCCCTGGCCGCCTCGGGCGACTACCGCGCCGTCGTCTGCCCCACCGGCGGCCGCCTCGCGCCGCTCGCGAGTTGGTCGGGCGCGCGCCGGGCGCGCGTGCCGCTGATCCTGTGGGCATCGCTGTGGGCGCACCCCCACAGCCTCCCGCACGCCTTCACCTACCTGCCGCTGCGACGGCTGTACCGCTCTGCGGATGGCGTCGTCACCTACGGCCCGCACGTGAGCGCATACGTGCGCGCGCGCGGTGCCCGCAACGTCCACGTGGCGCCGCAGGCGGTCGACAACGAGTTCTGGAGCTCGTCCGAGGTGGCGGCGCCGCGCGAGCGCGCGTGGCCATCGGACGCGGAGGTGCGGTTCCTTTTCGTCGGGCGGCCCGAGCGCGAGAAGGGCCTCGATGTGCTCGCACGGGCGTGGCGCGCGACCGAGCTCGCGCCGCAGCGGGCGGCGCTGGTGCTGGCCGGCGTCGAGCAGAACCTCGCCGCGCTTGCGCCCGACGGACCGCGCCGCCGCGGCGACGCCGGCATCGTCGGCCTTGGTCGGCTCGACCGGGTCGAGCTGCGCAACGTGTACGCGGCAGCGGACGTGCTCGTGCTGCCGTCGATCGCGACGCGCACGTTTCGCGAGCCCTGGGGCCTGGTAATCAACGAGGCGATGAACCGCGGCCTGCCCGTCATCGCCAGCGATGCAGTCGGCGCAGCTGCGGGGGGCCTGGTGCGCAATGAGGCCAACGGGCTGGTGGTGCCCGCCGGCGACAGCGACGCGCTGGGGCAGGCGATCCTGCGCCTGGCCGAGGACCGGCAATTGCGCGAGCGACTCGGTGCCCAGGCGGCGCGCGATGTGCGCTCCTACGACTACGAGGCGTGGGCGGCGGGCTTCTCGGCGGCGCTCGACCAGCTAAACCTCTCCCGCGGGCGTTGCTAGCGTTGCGTCGCTCAGGTATGCGAATCGTGTCCGTACCGGCGCTCGCGCTGTCGCTGCTCGTGCTGCTCGCCGCCACAGCGAGCGCTGACACGGGCACCAAGATCATCGAACGTTGCACGCACGGCAAGAGCCTGAGCGGCTTCAGCCAGAAGGACTACCGGCGCGCGCTGCAGGAGCTGCCGACGGAAGTCGAAGAGTATTCGGACTGCGCCAACCTGATCCGGCGAGCCCAGCTGGCTGCGGCGGGCGGCGGGGGCGGCCCGACCGGCGGTGGCCCGACGGCGACGCCGTTGTCCCCATCGGAGCGCAGCGCGCTCTCGCGCGCGCCGAAGTCGGGGGCGGCGCCGCTGACGGTGGGCGATCAGCTGGTCCGGCCAGGCGTGGTTCACGCGGACATCTCCTCCGCGCTGAGCTCACTGCCGGACCCCCTGCTCGCGGCGCTCGCGTTCATGCTCGCCTGCGCGGCCGCGCTCGGCGGGCGGGCGATCCACAAAGGCTACGTTGCCTACCGCGCCCGCTGAGCGCGCGCCGGCGACGCCGGCCCCCCCTCCGAGCACGGCGCGCCCCCCCGGTGCCAACCCGACCGGCGTCGCCGCGCTCGGTCCGCGTGAGATCCATCCGAGAGGCCGCGGCCCTGGAGGCTCGAGCGGGGGACGGCAGTTCGCGCTCGCGGCGCGCGCGCAGGCGTGGTGGCCGACGGCGGCGATCGCCGGTGTCCTCTGCTTCGTGACGTTCGTCGCCGGCGGCGGGCTCAACCTGAGCGACACGACCACGGTCGAGATCGCGTTGAGCTTGGGCTCGGGGCTGGTGGTGGCGGCCGTGGCCGTGCTCGGGCCGCCGCGCGAGCGGGCCTGGGGTGGCTGGGCGGTGGCGCTGCTGTTCGCGTTCGCCGCATTGACGGCGCTGTCGGTCGTGTGGTCGGTGCAGCCGGACGACAGCTTCAAGGACGCGGGCCGGTTGCTCGCCTACTGCGGCGTGTTCACGGCCTCGGTGGCACTCGCGCGTGCGGTCCCGGCCTACTGGCCGGCGCTGCTGGGCGGCATCGTTCTGGCGGCGAGCATCGTCTGCGTGTACGCGCTGCTCACGAAGGTCTTCCCGGGCTCGCTGGACGCCGGCGACGTGTACGCGCGCCTGCGCGCCCCGTACAGCTACTGGAATGCGATCGGGCTGACGGCCGCGATGGGCGCGATCGGCTGCATGTGGCTGGGCGCCCGCCGCGCCGGCCACGCCCTGCTGAGTGCGCTGGCGTACCCGGCGATGGGGCTGATGCTGCTGACGTTGATGCTCGCCTACTCGCGCGGGGCGCTGGTGGCGCTCGTGCTCGGGCTGGCGCTGTGGTTCTGCATCGTGCCGCTGCGCCTGCGCGGCGCGGCGATCCTGATCAGCGCGGCCGCGTGCGCGGGCGCGGTGGTGGCGTGGGACTTCTCCCGCCACGCGCTCAACAGCGACAACATCGCGCTCGCCGAACGCACGAGCGCCGGTCATCAGCTCGGGGTGCTGATCGCGGTGATGCTCGTGGTGCTGAGCGCGATCGGCCTCGCGTTCGGCTTCTGGACCGGCCGCAACGCGCCGTCGATCGTGAGCCGGCGCAGGGCAGGCACGATCCTGCTCGGTCTGCTGGCGGTCGTCGTGCTCGCCGGCGCCGGCGCGCTGGCGGCAAGCCATCGCGGCTTCACCGGCACGATCTCGCACGCGCTGCACTCGGTCACGGACCCGCACGCGCCGGTGCCGTCGAACGGGCCGGGGCGCCTGACGGCGGTGGGGAGCGTTCGCGCGCGCTACTGGAACGAGGCGCTGAAGGTGTTCCAGGCGCATCCGGCGCTCGGCGCGGGCGCCGAAGGGTACGCGACGGCGCGCCTGCGCTACCGCACGGAGACGCTCGACGTACGCCACGCCCACGGCTACGTCGTGCAGACGCTGGCCGACCTCGGCCTGGTCGGGCTCGGGCTCACGCTCGCGCTGCTGCTCGCGTGGATGGCGGCGGCCGGGCGCGCGACACATCCGTTCAATCGCCGCTGGAGCAGCTGGAAGACGCTGCGCGGCTGGCTCGATCGGGCCGACAGCGGCGGCACGCCCGGCTGGCATCGGCTGACGGGCGCAGACGGGCGCCCGGCGCCCTACACCCCGGAGCGCGTGGGCATGCTCAGCATGCTGTGCCTGGTCGTCGTGTTCGGCATCCACTCCCTCGCCGACTGGACCTGGTACGTCCCGGGCAACGCCTGCGCCGCGCTCCTGTGCGCGGGCTGGCTGGCGGGGCGCGGGCCGCTCGCCGCCGCCACGTCTGGCGACGCTCCGGCGGGATCTCCGCGCACGATCGCGGCCGAGGAGGGCACGGCTTCGAGCGCCGCGTCCGGCCCGCCGAGCGCGCGGCCAGGACTGCGCGCGCGCCTCGCGCCGCGGGCGCTGGGCCACCTCCGCATCGCGGTGGCGGCAGCGGCCGTGGTCGGCGCGTTGCTTGCGGCGTGGGCACAGTGGCAGCCGGAGCGCTCGGCGACGGCCGCCCAGCAGGCGCTGACCGAGCTCGCGAGCAACCCGGCGGCGGCGCTGGCCAGCGCGCAGAGCGCCGTCTCGGAGGATCCACTCTCCGCGCAGGCGCTGTTCACGCTGGCGGCCGTCCAGCAGGCCACGGGCAGACCGGCGCTGGCGCGGGCGACGCTCCAGCGCGCGGTCCGCCTACAGCCCTCCAACCCGCAGACCTGGCTCACGCTCGGGCAATACGACCTGGCAAAGGATCCCCGCGCGGCCGAGCACGAGCTGGCGGCCGCGATCTATCTGAACCCGGAGTCGGTCGCGCCGGAGGCGATCGCCCAGGGCAATCCGGAAGCGATCGCGATCCAGAACGACTACGTGCAGGCGTTGCGGGCGGCGGGCAGGCCGGCCGTCGCGGGCAGGCCCTAGCGGGGAACCGGTCCTAGAAGCGCGAGCGCACGGCGCTCGCGAGCAGCGTGCGCCGCGCGCCGGGCACGCCGCCGGCTTCGCGCACGCGGACCTGCTCGAAGCCGAAGTCGGCGAGCAGGCGGGCGAGCGAGCCGCGCGTATAGAAGCGCAGGTGGTCGCCACGCGGGTCGAAGCGCCGATCGAATCGGCGCGCCGACACGGCGAGGGCGAGCCGCGTCAACGGCCCGTGAGCAGGGGTGCTCAGCAGCAGCTGCCCCCCGGAGCGCAGCACGCGCCGCAGCTCGGAGAGCCAGCCCGCGGTGTCGAGCACGTGCTCGATCGTCTCCCCCGCCCACACGGCGTCGAAGCTTGCGTCGGCGAGCGGCCAGCAGCCGTCGGCCTCGACGCGGCGGAGATCGAGGCCGGGGTGCCGTGAGCGCGCGCGCCGAAGCGGCTCCTCGGCGACGTCGACGCCGAGCACCTGATAGCCGGCGTCGGCGAGCGCGGCGGTCAGCTGCGCTTCGCCGCAGCCGACGTCGAGCACGCGCAGCTGCTCCGGGGGCGCCTCGCCCAGGGCGCGGGGAACATCGGCGCCGGCCGACGGCGCACCCGGACTCGGGTGAAATCGCGACAGATGCTCGAGCAGGAACTCCAGGCGCCGCTCGAGCCCCGGCGGCCGCGCACCGTGGGGCACCGACTCCCACAGCTCCTCGTAGTAGCGATCGCGCAAGTTGGCCGTCATCCGCGCACAAAGCTACGCGATCGGACTATGGTGGCCCGGTGCTCGGGAGGCGCCAGACATGAGGTCGATCGGCGAGCAGTGAAGGTCGCGTTCGACAGCCGCCCGGCGAGCGACGCCCACGGCGTCGGACGCTACACGCGTTGTCTTTTGCAGGCGCTGCGGGAGACGGCGACACCGGACATGGAGATCGTCGAAACGCCCCGCCCGCGGGACGCCGACCTGTTCCACGCGCCGTGGATGAACGGGGCGCTGCTGCACAGCCCCTGCCCGATGGTCGTCACGCTGCACGACCTGAGCGCGCTGAAGCGGCGCAGCGAGCTGCTGCGGACGGGCGTGCGTCCGCGGTTGCGGCAACTGGCCGTGCAGCGCGCCGTGCGCGTGATCGTGCCCACGGAGGCGCTCGCGCGCGACGCGCTCGCCCAGCTGGAGCTCGATCCGGAGCAGATCGACGTGATTCACGAGGCGCCTGCCGACTGCATGTACCGGCGCTCGGAGAGCGAGGTGGCCGCCGTGTGCGCGCGCTTCGCGCTGCCGGACCGCTACCTGCTGTGGGTCGGCGGGCTGCAGCACCCCGACCCGGCCAAACACGTGACCAAGCTGGCCGCCACGCCGCACGAGCTCCCGCTCGTGCTGGTCGGCTCGACGAGCCCGTGGGCGCACGAGCTGCCCGACGTGCTCCTCACGGGCCAGGTCTGCGACGACGATCTGGCGGCGCTGTACTCGGGCGCGCAGGCACTCCTCGTCACCTCGCAGGACCAGGGCTTCGGGCTGCCGGCGGTCGAGGCGCTGGCCTGCGGCACGCCGGTCGTCGCCTGCGAGGTGCCGGCGCTGCGCGAGGTCCTGGACGGCCGCGTCACGTTCGTCCCGGCGGGCGAGTTGACGGCGCTCTTCGCCGCCGCCGAAGCCGCCGAGCGCCCGGCGCCCAAGCCGCCGCAGTGGACGTGGCGGGACGCGGCCCGGGCCACCTGGCAGGTCTACGAGCGCGCTCGCAGCCAGGCCCGCCAGCCCCGCGCCGTCGGGCATTCCAGACGCCGCCGCGCGGGAGCAACGGCCGCCCCGCCCCGGACGGCCGGCTCAGAGCAGGCGCTCGGCGGGCAGTAGCGCCTCGGCCGCGCGGCCCGCGGCGTGCGGACGCTCAGAATGCGCCCCGCCGCGAGATCACGGCGGGGATCGTCTTGAGCAGGATCGTCAGGTCGAGCGCGAGCGACCAGTTCTCGAGATAGATGAAGTCGAGGTGCACGAGGTCGTCGAAGTCGAGCTCGGAGCGTCCGGAGACCTGCCACAGCCCCGTTATCCCCGGCAACACGAGGTAGCGCTTGCGATGCCAGTCCTCGAGCATGTCGTAGTCGCGCTGGGGCAGCGGGCGCGGGCCGACCAGCGACATCTCGCCGCGCAGCACGTTGATCAGCTGAGGCAGCTCGTCGAGCGAGAAGCGCCGCAGGACGCTCCCGACCGGCGTCAGGCGGGGGTCCTCGCGAATCTTGAAGAGCGCTCCGGTGGCCTCGTTGAGCTCTTCCAGCTCGGCCTGGCGCTCCTCGGCGTCGGTGTGCATCGTGCGGAACTTCAGGCACGGGAACGGGCGCTGACCGATCCCCCGCCGCGTCGAGCGGTACAGCACGGGCCCGCGCGAGGAGACCCTCACGGCGATCGTGATCGCGAGCAGCAGTGGGCTGAGCAGCACGAGCAGCAGCGTCGCCCCCACGATGTCGAACGTTCGCTTCAGCGCAAAGTCGACTCCCTCGAAGACGGGCGGCCCCAGCTCGAACAGGGGCACCGACTGACCCGGCACGAACTCGGCGCGGTGGATCAGGATCTCCATGGTCGACGGGGCGAGGCGCACACGCACGCCGCGGCGGCTGCACTGGTCGACCAGTTCCAGCGCGTCGGCCTGCGGGAAGTCGGGATCGGCGATGATCACCTCGTCGACGCGTTCTGAGCCGAGCACGGCCTCGAGGTTCTCGAGCCGTCCGAGCTCGCGCAGGCCGTTGTCGGGCAGGGCCGTCGGCGCTAGGAAGCCGACGACCTCGATCGGCGAGTGCGGCGCGTCGCTGAGCGCGTGCGCCACGTCGCCGATGTGCTTGCCGCGACCGACGAGCAGGGCACGGCGCCGGTAGCCGGCGGCGCGCAGGAGCACGCCGGTCAGCCACTCATAGCCCGCGCGCAGCGAGGAGACATACAGCAGCGCGAAGGCGAGCGAGCCGTAGAAGAGGTAGTAGCTGGAGAAGTGTTCGCCGGAGACGACCGCGAACAGGAGCGCGACGAACGCGACCTGGAACAGCGAGCCGACGATGCGAGAGAGCCCGGGCCGCAGCGCGCGCGAGGCGTACAGGCCGGAGCGCGCGAACAGCAGCGCCGTGAGCAGATAGGCGAACGGCAGGATGCGTTCGGTTTCGTGGAGCGCCTCGGTGAGCTGCACGCGGTCGAACACGAGCGCCTTGAGGATCAGCGCGGTGAAGATCGCGAGCGCGACGCCGACGAAGTCGAGTGCGAGCAGCGACACGACACGCCCGAGACGGCGTGCGGTCGACATGCGCAGCAGCAGCGACAGCGCAGGCGGTCGCTTGCGACGCATGTCGCGGTCGCCGGTCTGCCTGCGCGCCGTGGCCTCAGACAGCACCGCCCTGGGCGAGACGGGAGCGCCGGTGGAGGCGGCCCCGCGCCCGAGCACCTGACCGCCGGCGGGCGCCGACGTGGAGGGCTTGCGCTGAGTGGGCGGAGCGGCCGTTCGGCTGGAACGAGGTCCCATCGCACTGCTCACAACGCTTCAGACTGGCAGATGTAGCGGTCGCGTGACGGCTCGGGCGCGCTCGCGCGGGATCGCTGCAAGCGCCGTTGCGAGGTGCTGCCGGCACCACGGTCGGGCGATTCTGCTCGCCGCGCCGGGCGCGCCGAGCGCACCCTCGCAGCGCCGCTCAGCCCTGTCCGCCGATCAGCAGCTCGACGCCGGACTGCTCGATCGTGCGCTGCAGGCCCTCGCGCAGCGAGATCTCCGGAGACCAGCCGAGCAGTTCCCGGGCGAGGGTGATGTCGGGCTTGCGCTGCTTTGGATCGTCGGTCGGCAGCGCCTCGAAGACGACCTCCGAGCTCGAGTCGGTCAGCTCCTTGACCGTTTCGGCCAGCTCGAGCAGCGTGAACTCGTCGGGGTTGCCGATGTTGACCGGGTCGTGATACCCGGACTCGGCGAGCGCGATGATGCCGCGGATCAGGTCTGAGACGTAACAGAAGGAGCGCGTCTGGCTGCCGTCGCCGAAGACGGTCAGCGGCCGGTTGGCGAGCGCCTGGCGCAGGAACGTCGGGATCGCACGCCCGTCGCGCGGGCGCATGCGCGAGCCGTAGGTGTTGAAGATCCGCACGATCGCGGTGTCGACTCCCTGCTGACGGTGGTAGGCCATCGTCAGCGCCTCGGCGTAGCGCTTGGCCTCGTCGTAGACCCCGCGCGGGCCGATCGGGTTGACGTGGCCCCAGTAGGTCTCGGGCTGCGGGTGCTCCTTCGGGTCGCCGTAGACCTCGCTCGTCGAGGCGATCAGGAAGCGGGCGCGCTTGGCCTTGGCGAGCCCGAGCGTGTGGTGCGTGCCATAGGAGCCGACCTTCAGCGTGTGCAGCGGCAGCCTCAGGTAGTCGATCGGCGAGGCGGGCGAGGCCAGGTGGTAGACGAAGTCGACCGGCTCCTCGACGTGGTAGGGGTCGATGATGTCGGCCTGGACGTACAGGAAGCGCTCGGGGTCGCGTATGTGGGCGATGTTGGCCAGCGACCCCGTCTCGAAGTTGTCAACGCAGATCACGCGATGCCCGCGCGCGAGCAGCTCGTCACAGAGGTGCGAGCCGAGGAAGCCGGCGCCGCCGGTTACCAGAGCGGTGGACATCGCGCCGGAGAATACCCGTGTCGAGTGGCTGGGCGCGAGCGCTGGGCGCCCGTGTGCGACGCGCCGCCGCGCCCCTCGCGCGAGCCTCCCGCCCCCGTGCGGTCCTTATCATCTGAGCCATGGCCTCGACGGACTCAACCGAGGAGCACCTGACGGTCGCGCCGATCGTCGGACCAGACGATCCGCGTCGCTTCACGGATTCGGGCATCGAGGTCGCGGAGCTGTACACCGAGGCGGACCTGCCGGCCGAGCTCGAGCTGGGCGAGCCGGGCGAGTTCCCCTATGCGCGCGGGGTGCACCGCGAGATGTACCGCAAGCAGACGTGGACGATGCGCCAGTACGCGGGGTATGCGTCGGCGAAGGAGTCCAATGAGCGCTACCGCTACCTGCTCTCGAAGGGCTCGACGGGACTGTCGATGGCCTTCGACCTGCCGACCCAGCTCGGCCTCGACTCCGACAACCCGCGCTGCCTGGGCGAGGTCGGTCGCACGGGCGTGGCGATCGACACGATCGACGACATGCGCACGGCCTTCGACGGGATCCCGCTCGACCAGGTCTCGACCTCGATGACGATCAACGCCCCGGCGGCCTGCCTGCTGCTGCTCTACGAGCTCGTCGGCGAGGAGCAGGGCGTGCCGAGCGAGAAGCTGCGCGGCACGACCCAGAACGACGTGCTCAAGGAGTACATCGCGCGCGGAAACTACATCTACCCGCCGCAGCCGACGATGCGGCTGACGACCGACCTGTTCCAGTACTGCCACGAGAACGTGCCGCGCTGGAACACGATCTCGATCTCGGGCTACCACTTCCGCGAGAAGGGCTGCTCGGCGGTGCAGGAGGTGGCGTTCACGCTGTGCTCGGGCATCGCCTACGTGCAGGCGGCGATCGACAAGGGCCTGAACGTCGACGAGTTCGCGCCGCGGCTGGCGTTCTTCTTCAACGGCCACAACAACGTCTTTCAGGAGGTCGCCAAGTTCCGCGCGGCCAGGCGCATGTGGGCGCACATCATGAAAGACCGCTTCGGCGCGACGAACCCGAAGGCGACGATGCTGCGCTTCCACACCCAGACGGGCGGCGTGACGCTGACGGCGCAGCAGCCGGAGAACAACATCGTGCGCGTGGCGCTGCAGGGGTTCGCGGCGGTGTCGGGCGGCACGCAGTCGCTGCACACCAACGGCTTCGACGAGGCGCTCGCGCTGCCGACCGAGCGGGCGGCGAAAATCGCGCTGCGCACGCAGCAGATCCTCGCGCACGAGTCGGGCGCGGCGGACACGGTCGACCCGTTCGCCGGCTCGTACTTCGTGGAGGCGCTGACCGACGAGATCGAAGCGCGCGCGAACGAGCTGATCGCGAAGGTCGACGCGCTCGGCGGCTCGGTCAACGCGATCGAGTTCATCACCGGCGAGATCGACGAGTCGGCGTGGGGCTACCAGGAGCGCTACCGCATCGGCCAGGACATCGTCGTCGGCGTCAACGCCTACCAGGAGGAGGACATCGAGGTCCCCGACCTGCTGCGCGTCGACCCCCAGTCCGAGCGCGAACAGCTCGATCGCCTGGCGAGGTTCAAGTCCGAGCGCGACCACGCGCTGGTCGAGCAGCGCCTGGAGGAGCTGCGCGAGTCGGCGCGCGGTGAGGCGAACCTGCTGCCGTCGATCCGCCAAGCCCTGAAGGACCGCTGCTCGCTCGGCGAGGTGTGCGCGGCGATGCAGGACGTCTTCGGCAAGTACGCGCCGACGTTCTGAGCCGCTGCGATCGGCCTGTGGGCGCCGGGGCGATCATTACGCTTGCCGGCGTGCCTCTGGCAGTCACCTTCTCCGAAGTCGTGATCGCGCTGCACATCCTCGCGGTCGTGATCGCGTTCGGCGCGACGTTCGCCTACCCCGTGATCTTCGCCGTCGCCGGTCGGTATCCGCGCGCCCTGCCGGTCGTCTATCGCGCGGTTCACGCCATCAGTCAGCGCGTGATCACCCCCGGTCTGGCGCTGGTTGTGATCTTCGGCATCTACCTCGCCTCCGACCTGCACCTGTGGAGCACGTTCTTCGTGCAGTGGGGCCTCGCCGTCGCGGTCGTGATCGGCGCGGTCGAGGGGATGTTCCTCGGGCCGCGCGAGAAGCGCCTCGTCGAGGTCGCCGAGGCCGACATCGCCGCGGCAGGCCCGGAGGGCGAGGTGCGCCAGAGCGACGAGCATCGGTCGCTGGTCAGGAGCGTGGGAGCGGTCGGCGCGCTGATGGACCTGCTCGTCGTCGTCACGATCTACTTCATGGTCACGCGCACCGGGGCCTAGGCGAGCGTTGTCACGATGACCGCCGTCACGCTCTACGACCTCGGCATTGCCGTGCACATGATGTCGGTTGTGATCGCCTTCGGCGTGACGTTCGCCTATCCGATCATCTTCGCCGTCGGCGCCCGGCACGAACCGCGCAGCCTGCCGCTGCTCCACCGCGTCGAGTACACGATCGAGCGCTGGCTCGTCAATCCGGGGCTGTTGGTGGTCGTCCTCGCCGGCGCCTACCTGGCGAGCAAAGGGCACCATTGGAGCGAGTTCTTCGTGCAATGGGGACTGGGGGCGGCGATCGTGATCGGCGCGCTTGTGGGCTCGGTCATGATCCCGACCGCCAAACGGGCCGAGCAGCTGGCTGAGCGCGACGTCGCCGCAGCCGCCGGTGGCTCGACCGTCGTCTTCGGCGAGGACTACCTCGGACTGGCCCGCCGGCTCTCGATCGTCGGCTCGCTGCTGAGCACGCTCGTGCTCGTGACGATCCTGTTCATGGTCATCCGCCCGTAGATCGCCGCGGTGCCCGGCACGTCCGCGCCGGGGGCGCGACGCTGCGTCGTCCGTCACCCGTGCGTCGTTGCCCTGGGAGGAGGGCGCGGTACCCTGGCGGGGTCATGAGCGAGGGCTACAGAGTCGCCGTAGTCGGCGCGACCGGACAGGTCGGCGCGCTGCTGCTCGAGCTGCTGCGGGAGCGAGATTTCCCGGCCTCCCAGGTCGTGCCGTTCGCGTCCGAGCGCTCGGTCGGGCGCCAGCTCGAGAACGGCCTGGTCGTTCAGGGCCTCGGCGAGGACTCGATCCAGGGCTTCGACCTGGCGATCTTCTCGGCGGGGGGCTCGACCTCGGGCGAGTGGGCGCCGCGCTTCGCGGAGGCGGGCGCAGTCGTGGTCGACAACTCATCGCGCTGGCGCATGAACGACGAGGTGCCGCTGGTCGTGGCCGAGGTCAACCCGGACGCACTGGAGACACACCGGGGCATCGTTGCGAATCCCAACTGCTCGACGATGCAGATGGTCGTGGCGCTGAAGCCGCTGCACGACGAGGCGGGGATCGAGCGCCTGGTGGTCAGCACCTACCAGGCCGTCTCGGGCACAGGCAGGCGCGCGGTGGACGAGCTGCTCGACCAATCGCATGCGCTGCTGCACGAGGCGGAGATCTCGACTCCCGAGTCCTACGCCCATCAGATCGCCTTCAACGCGCTCCCGCACGCGGGCAGCTTCGCCCCCGGCGACGACCACACCGACGAGGAGCGCAAGTTGATCAACGAGACGCGCAAGATCCTGGGCGACTCCCAGATCGCGATCTCGGCGACCTGCGTGCGGGTGCCGGTCGTCAACGGCCACTCGGAGGCGGTCAACGTGCAGACCCGCCGCGAGCTCTCTCCGGAGCGCGCCCGTGAGCTGCTCGACGCCGCCCCCGGCGTGACGGTGCTCGATGATCCAGCCGCCGCCCTCTACCCGCTGGCGATCGACGCTACCGGCAAGGACGACGTGTTCGTGGGACGTATACGCCGCGACCCGGGACACGAGCGCGCCCTCGACCTGTGGATCGTCGCGGACAACCTGCGCAAGGGCGCGGCCACGAACGCCGTGCAGCTGGCCGAGCTGCTCGCCCGGCACGGGCTGATCGGCACACGCGCGAGCGCGCAGCTCTCGGCTTAGCCGACTTCGGCACGCGGCGCGTGCCGGTCGATGTGCTCGAGCAGCGCGCGGCTGCGTCGGGGCAACTGGACTACCGAGCGCCCACCGAGCAGCGAATGCTCGCCGCCGGCCGGGACGAATTCCAGTTCGTCGCCGAGCGCGCTCAGTTCGTCGCGAGCGGCGAGGAAAGCGGCCACGACGCGCCGGTCGAACTGGCTGCCGGCGCCGGCCTCGATCTCGGCGATCGCCCGCTCGACCGGCCATGCGGGCTTATACGGGCGGTCGTGGATCAGCGCGTCGAACACGTCGGCCACCGCGACGATCCTCCCCACGAGCGGGATCGCCTCGCCGGCGAGCCCCTTTGGATAGCCGGTTCCGTCCCAGCGCTCGTGGTGCGTGGCGGCGATCACGGCCGCCATCTGCAGGACGGGCGAGCTGCCGCTCGAGAGCAGGCGGGCGCCCAGCTCGGCATGAGTCTTCATCACGTCGAACTCCTGCTCGGTCAGCCTCCCCGGCTTGAGCAGGATGCTGTCGGGGATCGCGAGCTTGCCGACGTCGTGCAGCGGCGCGGCCTGGCGCAGCAACGTGACCTGCCCGCCCGGCAGCCCCAGGCCGAGCGCGAGCCGCGAGGCGACGTGGCCGACACGCTCGGTGTGCTGGTAGGTCTCGTCGTCGCGGTACTCGGCGGCGATCGCGAGCTGGCGCAGCGCCTCGGCGCGTGCCTCGTCGAGCTCGCGCGTGCGCTCGGCGATCATCAGCTCGAGCGATCGAGCGTTGTCGGCCAACTGGTGCTCGGCTTCGTACTGTGCGGTCACGTCGCGTGCGACCGCATGCACGACGCCGTCCGAGCCGGCCGACGAGGCACTCCACTCGAGCCAGCGATAGCCGCCGTCCGCGGCGAGGACGCGATTGCGGAAGCCGAGCGTCTCGCCGCCCCGAGCGAGCTCGCGCATCTCGGCGAGCGTCGCCGCGCGGTCGTCGGGGTGGACGAAGTCGATGAAGCTCGTGGCATACATCGTCTCCGGCGCGTGCCCGAGCGTGCGCTCCCAGGCCGGGTTGACGCGCGTCAGCCTGCCGTCGATGGTGCCCGTCGCGAGCAGGTCGAGCGAGGCGTCGTAGTAGCGCAGGATGCCTGCTTCGAGCCGGCGGCGGTGTTCGACGAACGAACCGAGAATGATCGCGATGGTGATGAGCGTCACAGCGCGCACGACGTAGCCGGTCGTGTGCAGGTGCAGGCCGGGGGTCACGTGTGCCCACACGAGCACGAGCGCCAGCGCGATCATCGACCCGGCGAGCGCCCCGCGAAGCTCGAACCGCAGCGCCAGCACGCCGATCGGCACGATGTATAGGGCGCCCTCGCCGTCGCCCGCGTCCGGATCGATCATGCGCAGCACGAAGATCAGGGCGAACAGGACTCCGGCGAGCGCGATCGTGCTTCGCGAGCCGAGCATCGGCCAGCGCCGAACCTCTCTGAGCTGCGGCAGATGAAGCGTGTTGAGCATCCCCGCTCCTATCGTCCGAAACGCCGCAAAACGCGACCGTTTCCTCGGGCCGCGCCGTCGGCGGCTGGGTAACCGTGTGGACACATGTCCTAGGCGCAGCCGCACAGCCGCGGCGGCCGCGCCAGGCGGCGACCAAGCCCCGCCGCGGAGGAGGACTCGTGGGCGATCGCTCGAAAGGTGGGGCGATGATCTCCACCGAGGTGCAGCGGACCCTGGTCAAGTCCCCGCCCGAGCTCTGGGCCGAGATCAGCGACGCGGAGGCGCTCGCGCGCCATCTCGGCGAGTTCGGCGAGATCCGCATCACGCGCGTCCAGCCCGAGCAGAAGGTCGAGTGGGAGGCGGACGACGCGAGCGGCAGCATCGTGATCAAGCCCTCCGGCTGGGGGACGAAGGTCAAGCTGACCGTGACGCGCGAGCTCGGCGAGAACGACGCCGCCACAGAGCCGCAGAGCCCCTCTCAGTCGGTCGATGAAGCCGCCGACGAGGAGCCGGAGACGCGCGAGGCCGCGGCCGAGGCGAGCCTTACGCCCGTGGCGGACGCCGCGCCCGGGACCGACCGGGCGCCCGACGCGGAGCCCACCTCCGGCACCGAGGACCCGGTGGTCGAGGCGGACCCGGCGGCCGAGGCACACGCAACGCCAGCGCCGACCCGGTCGGAGGCGGTCCTCGAGGCGCAGCCTGCGCAGCCCGAGCAGGACGGGGCGACCGGCCCGCCGGCCGGGGTGGCCGAGGTCGAGCCGGCCGGGATGGCCGAGGTCGAGGACCGGCCGGAGCCCTCGGACAACGGCGAGGCGGGGCCCGAGCGCCGGCAACGCCGCGGCTTTTTCGCGCGTCTGTTCGGACGCCGCCCAACGCCTCGCGCGACCGAGCCGACGCTGACGGCGGCGACCGCGACGACCGATGACGGCTCAAACGATCCCGAGCGGGCATCGGACGGGCCGCCCGAGCAGGAGGCAGGCGAGACGCCCGATCAGACGCCGCAGATCGAGCGTCCGCCGGTCGCCCTGCCTGCGGCAGCGGGCGAGCCCGAGCCCACGCATGCCGAGCCCGCGGAGAGGGCGCCGAGCGCGGCCGAGACAGATGAGGTCGCCGTGGAGCAGGTCACTGCGGTGCTGACCAGCGTGCTCGACAGGCTCGGCGCAGCGCACCACAGGCCGTTCTCGCGCGGCTGAGCCGGCTCGGGTCGGCCCGAGCGCTGCCGCGTGCGAGCGTGCCGGCGAGAGGGGCGGCGGCGCCCGCCGGATAAGATCGGGCGCCGGATGTCAAGCAGCTCGCACGACCGACAGGCGGATGCCGCCCTGCTGGCAGCCTCGCGCAGCGGTCACCGCAAGGAGCCTCGCAAGAAGGCGCCGGAGAGCTACGAGGAGAAGCTGGCGCAGCTGCACGAGCTGCGCGAGGCGGCGCTGCACTCGGCGCCGGAGGCCGAGGAGAAGCAGCACGCACGGGGCAAGTACACCGCGCGTGAGCGGGTCGAGAAGCTGCTTGACCCCGGCTCCTTCCAGGAGCTGGACACGTTCGTGCGCCACCGCACGTACGACTTCGACATGCAGAAGAACCGCCCCTGGGGCGACGCGGTGGTGACCGGGCACGGCACGATCGAAGGCCGCACGGTGTGCGTGTTCAGCCAGGACTTCACCGTGTTCGGCGGCTCGCTCGGCGAGGTGATGGGCGAGAAGATGTGCAAGATCATGGATCTGGCGGCCAAGATCGGCTGCCCGGTGATCGGCATCAACGACTCCGGCGGGGCGCGCATCCAGGAGGGCGTCGTATCGCTGGGCGCCTACGGCGACGTGTTCGTGCGCAACGTCAAGTGCTCGGGGGTGATCCCGCAGATCAGCCTGATCATGGGGCCCTGCGCGGGTGGAGCCGTCTACTCCCCGGCGATCACGGACTTCATCTTCATGGTCAAGGAGACCTCGCACATGTTCATCACGGGTCCCGACGTGATCAAGACGGTCACCGGCGAGGAGGTGGGCTTCGAGGAGCTCGGCGGGGCGATGTCCCACAACACGAAGTCGGGGGTCGCCCACTTCGCATCCGAGGACGAGGACGCCTGCCTGGAGGACTGCCGCTACCTGATCGGTTTCCTGCCGCAGAACAACCTGCAGACGGCCCCGCGCGTGCAGCCGAGCGACGACCCGCAGCGGATGGACCCGGAGCTGGACACGGTCGTGCCGGACAACCCCAACAAGCCCTACGACATGCGCAACGTCGTCAAGCTGATCGTCGACGACGAAGAGTTCTTCGAGGTGCACGAGCACCACGCCAAGAACATCATCTGCGGCTTCTCCCGCCTGGACGGCTTCTCGATCGGGATCGTCGGCAACCAGCCGGCGCAGCTCGCGGGCGTGCTCGACATCGACGCCTCGGCCAAGGCGGCGCGTTTCGTGCGCACCTGCGACGCGTTCAACATCCCGCTGCTGACGTTCGTCGACGTGCCCGGCTTCCTACCGGGCACGAGCCAGGAGTGGGGCGGCATCATCCGCCACGGCGCCAAGCTGCTGTACGCGTTCACGGAGGCGACCGTGCCGAAGCTGACGGTGATCACCCGCAAGGCCTACGGCGGCGCCTACGACGTGATGGCCTCCAAGCACATGCTCGCCGACTTCAACTTCGCCTGGCCGACCTCGGAGGTCGCCGTGATGGGGCCGGAGGGGGCGGTCAACATCATCTACCGGCGCGACATCGCCGGCAGCCCGACGCCGCAGGAGCGGCGCGAGAAGCTGATGCAGGACTACAAGGCGCGCTTCGCCAACCCCTACACGGCGGCCGAGCGCGGCTACATCGATGACGTGATCGTGCCGCACGAGACGCGGCCGAAGCTGGTCACGGCGCTGCACACGCTCCAGAGCAAGCGCGAACCGGGCCCGAAGCGCAAGCACGGCAACATCCCGCTTTAGGGCGATCGCCCAGCTTGCCGTCGACCGGGCCACGCGTCTAATGATTCGCGAAATCGGCGCCTGGGGCGGGACTGTATTTAGTCCATATGTACTGAATTACGTCCATTCGGCCGATATAATGTCTAGATGGACGTAGCTCGACCCTATAAGGCGGTATGTCCGAGTCTCGACGGCGAGGTGCTGAACGTGCTCGCTGGTACGACGCGCGGCCTGACCGGCCGAGAGGTGGCGCTCCTAACCGGCAGGACCTCGCACAGCGGCATTCTCGCCGTGCTGAACCGGCTCACCGAACAGGGCCTGGTGGATCGAGTCGAATTGAATCGAGCATTCCTGTTCTCGATGAACCGTGAACATCTGGCATATCCGGCGGTGATAGCGCTGGTCGGAATGCGTGTCGCGCTCTTCGGCAAGATCCAAGACGAGCTGAACGCCTGGGGCCTTGCGCCCGTCCACGTGTCGCTGTTTGGCTCGACCGCGCGCGGCGACGGAGACACGCAGAGCGACATCGACCTGTTCGTCGTGCGCCCCGCCGAGATCGATCAGGAGGACGCCCGCTGGCGAGAGCAGCTGGATGAACTCGAAGACCGGGTTTCTCGCTGGACGGGCAACCGTGCCGCAGTTCTGGAGATCTCGGAGAGCGAGATCGAGCGACTCGTTGCGGAGGACCGCCCGATCGTTTCCGAGCTTCGTGCCGATGCCATCGTGCTGGCCGGATCGACGATCCCGGCGCTACTCGGAGAGACATGAGCCCTCGCAGCTCGGCACGAACGCAGCCGTGCTCCGCCACCGACGCGGCCAGCCGCCTCCGTCATGCACGCAAGTTCATCGAAGTCGCAGAGTTGATCGCAGGAGAAGGCGAGGACATCGAGTACTCCAGTCAGGCGGCCGCTCTCGCGGTCCTGGCCGGAATCGCGGCGTCGGACGCTGCTTGCTGTAAGGCTTTGGGACGACGCTCCCGCGGGCAGGATCATCGTGCCGCAGTCGAGCTGGTCGAGACGATCACACCGAAAGGCAAGCAGGCGGCAAGATCACTGGGTCGGCTGCTGAATCTCAAGGACCAAGCACACTACGGCCTGTTCGACGTCGGTGGCCAGGCTCTCAAGACGGCCTTGCGCCAGGCACACGACCTGGTCGGATTCGCGGAGACGATCCTGCAGCGATGATCGGTCGCGACCCCTAGAGCTGTCCATGCCGCGCAAGCCGCCGCCGGCGCAGACCTACGGTGCCGCCGGCTCCGCGACGCGTGCCGTGTTGCCCGAGCCGTTGAGCGTCGCAGAGAAGGCACCCTCGCCGCCTTCGCGCGATGACGCGCGCGCACGGGCCGTGCGTTCGCCCAGCCACAACCACCAGGGATAGGTCGCGAACAGCGCGGCCGAGGCGGCGTGCACGCGCCAGCCGGCGCGCCGGTGATCGATGTGGAACACGCCCGAATTGAGCATCCAATCGCGTCCGTCCTGCGCCCGGCACGCCTCCCAGATCGGACGCGTCCACGGCCGGTTGAGATACAGCGAGATGCTCGTCGCGAGGAACGCGCCGGCGGTCGCGGTGTGGAGCGCGCGCGCGGCGGGTGTGCGCTCGGGCATCAGCCGGCCGTAGGCGACGCCTGTCGCATACAGCCATGGCGGGTCGATCAGGAAGGACATGGATGCTCCTTTCAGGTGGATAACGGTGCAAGCGCGTGCCCGATGCCCGCGCCCTGCTGCTCGGAAGGCACGGCCCGGTCGAGCAGGTGGAAGGCCAGTCGGGTCGCGAGCGCCATGATCGTCAGCTGCGGGTTGACCCCGAGCGCACTGGGCACGACCGAGCCGTCGGCGAGGTGCAGCCCGCGCACATCGTGCACCGCGAGGTCGCCGTCGGCCACGCCGTGACTCGCGCGGGCGTCGGCGCGCGCGGTGCCGAGCGGGTGGAAGGCCATCAGCCGCAGGTCGCGAGCGCGGGCCGCGCCGGGGGCGACGCCCGGCGGCAGCGGCAGGTAGACCTCGCTCGCGCCCGCCGCTCGGAACAGCTGTCCCAGGTGCGCGAGCCCACGTCGCACGCGGTCGAGGTCCGCGCCGTCGAGGCTGTAGCGGATCACGGGACGCCGCCCGAGCGCGTGCACGCTGCCGCGCGAGGAGTCGCTCACCATCAGGCCCATCTGCGCCAGCCGGGGATAGCGAGCCATCGCGCGAGCGTGCTCGCGGCCCTGCAGCGGCAGCGCCATCGCGGCGTATGCGGGCGGGCCGGCGACCGTCTCGAACATGACACCTTCGTGGGCGAACTCGTCGACGTAGAAGCTCTGGGGGACGCCACGCGCCATGTTGACCTCGTCGGGCATCAGCGCGAACGCTGCGGTGGCGGGGTGCAGGCTGAGGTTGCGCCCCAGCTGCCCGGACGCGCCCGCGAGGCGGCTGCGCGCGAGCAGCAGCGGCGTGTGGATCGTGCCGCAGGCGAGGATCGTCTCCCCCGCGCGGACCTCCAGGCGCTCGCCGCCCGCGAGCCGAGCGAGGACGCCCCGCACGCGGCCGCGTTCGACCAGCAGCTCGCGCACGTCGGCGTTCGTGATCAGGGCGGCGCCGGCCCCCACCGCTCGCGGTACGTAGGTGATGCCGGTGTGCTGCTTGGCGGAGGTGGGACAGCCGAACACGCACACGCCCGAGCCGACGCAGCCGCGCGCGTTGCGCCGCAGGTAGCCGTGCGACCAGCCGAGACGCTCGGCGCCCCGCCTGGCCACGGCGGCGTTGGCGCCGGCGAGCTCCGGCGTGACCTCGCTCACCGACAGCGAGCGCTCGACGCGCTCGAAGCAGACGCTCATGGCCCGATCGTCGAGCTCGAGCCCGTACTCGTCCGCCCAGCGAGCGAGTACGGGCGCGGGCGTGCGAAAGCACGTACCCGAGTTGACGAGCGTCGTGCCTCCGACTCCCCTCCCCAGCGGCAGGAGGATCGGCGGCGAGCCGATCGTCGTGGTCTGGCCTGAGTCGCGGTAGAGCTTGGCCAGCATCTCGGGCGGGCGCGCTGTGAAGCCGTCGGGGTCGTGACCGGGACCCTGCTCGAGCAGGACCACGTTCGCTCCGGCCTCGGCGAGCTCGGCCGCCACGACCGCGCCGCCGCCGCCGGCGCCGACGACGCAGAAATCGGTCTCGAGCGGGCGCGTCACGGTCGCCCCTCGGCCCGGCGCAGGGCGCGCCCGCGCGCGACGACCTTGGCGGCGTCCCAGCCCAAGCAGGCGGCGAGCCGCGGCTCGTCGTAGCGGCCGAGCGCGAGCGTGGCGCCCAGCGCCTGTGAGAGCAGCGGCGCTCGTGCAAGCAGACGAGCCCCGCGCGGTCGGCGCTCGACGGCGAGCAGCGCACGCAGTGCCACGCGCTCGGGCCACGGGGCCCGGTCGATGAAGCTCTCGAACCCGCGTGTCATCCGCCGAGCCGCGCCTGCTGCGCGGCGGTCAGTTGCGCGATCGCCCCGGCCGCCGCCTCGGGGTCGCGGTCGGCAACGGCCTCGGCAGCCTGCAGGTAGAGCGGCGCCAGCTCGTCGAGCTCGGAGACGAGCGCAGCGAACGCCTGCGCGCGCGGCAGGTAGAGCTCCCGCACTGAGTTCATGACGAGCTGGAAGACGAGATTGCGGGCGGCCTCGACGAGCGCCTCCATGAATGCCCAGTCCGCGAGCAGCGCGGTCTGGCCGCCGCTGAGCGCGACCGCGCGCGCGAGGTCGAGCAGCGTGCCCGCCTGCTCCTCGCTGCGACGCTCGGCCGCCAGCCGCGCGGACTCGACCAGCAGCAGGCGGCGCGCCTCGAACAGGTCGCCGAGGACCGGCTCGCCCGCGCCCGACTGCAGCACCAGCGACTCCAGGCCGCCCGACTTGCGCCAGTCGAGCACGCGCGTGGCGTTGCCGTGACGCACCTCGACCAGTCGCAGCTGCTCCAAGCGCCCGAGCGCCTCACGGACCGTTGACATGTTGACGTCGAGGTCCGCTGCGAGCGCCCGCTGGGCCGGCAGCCGATCGCCGGGACGGTAGCGGCCTGTGACGATCGCCTCGCGCAGACGCTCGAAGACGTGGTCGGAGACGGATCGGCGCGGAATCGGCGCGGGCACGGAGGCCAGTGTACCGGTGTTCCGAACAGTGCGTCGGCAGGTGTCCGCGCCGGACATGCGTCCAGTCGCTCGGCGGGCCGCGCGACGGCTCGGCTGTGGCCGCGCACGCCCGGTGTCTGCGTCAGAATGCGCCCATGCCCGGCCCCCACCCCGGCCCCCGCCTGAAGCTGATCGCCCCTTCCGCCTCGCCCGAGGAGGCCGCGGCGGTCGTGGCGGCGCTCGAGCGCTTCTTGCGCGCGACCGCGCTCGCTCCGAGCGCCCCGGCGCAACAGCACGACCGGTGGCGCGGCGCGGCTATCCTCGAAGGCGTCGAGCGAGAGGCGCAGGGGGATCTGGCAGATCCTTGGCTGAGGGCCTGAGGGCCGTCTTCCGGGGATCGGGCGGACCCCCTGGATAAACACCTAAAAGCCGCTAGGCTTTAGCCTCAATATCGTCGTAGGTCGAACGTCGAACCACCCCGGGCCCACACCGGGATCAGGAGGTTTCGTAGATGGAGCCAGTTTCAGTACCCGCCCAGCGCGGCACGCTGGAGGATCCGGAGGTGCTCCAGAACGTGCCGGGTCACGTGATCCCGATCCTGCAGCGGGAGTACGACGACTTCAAGACTGAGGCGACGAAATTCCTCGCGGGCGAGACCGAGGAAGACGAGTTCATCAAGTTCCGCCTCAAGCAGGGCGTCTACGGCCAGCGCCAGGCGGACGTGCAGATGATCCGCGTGAAGCTGCCCTTCGGCGGCGTCACGCCGGAGCAGATGGAGGCCTTCGCGGACGTGATCGAGAAGTACGTGCCGCTGCGCAAGGGGCACATCACGACCCGCCAGAACATCCAGATGCACCACGTGCCGCTGGTGGAGGCCGAGAAGCTGATTCGTGAGCTCGGCGACTCGGGGCTGTCGAGCCGCGAGGGGTGCGGCAACACGATGCGCAACGTCACCGGCGACCCCTGGGCCGGGGTGGCGAAGGACGAGCTGTTCGACTTGACCCCCTATGCCGGCGCCTACGTGCGCTACTTCGTGCGCCACCCGACCACGCAGGGGATGCCGCGCAAGGTCAAGACGGCGTTCGACGCCAGCGCCGAGGGCCGCGCGATCGCGGAAATCCACGACGTCGCGTTTCGCGCGAAGGTCAGGAACGTCGAGGGTCGCGGCGAGGTGCGCGGCGTGGAGATGCTGGTCGGCGGCGGCACCTCGATCATGCCGCGCAAGGCTCCCGTGCTGTACGAGTTCCTCGAGCTCGACAACGGCGAATACCTGAAGAAGACGGAGGCGGTCATGCGCATCTTCGACCGCCAGGAGTGGCTGCGCGTGAACCGCGCCCGCGCCCGCATCAAGGTGTTCGTCGACAAGTACGGAATCGACGAGCTGCGCAAGCAGGCCGAGGAGGAGCTAGAGGGCGACTGGGTCGCCGAACGCGACTTCTCGATCGAGGAGCGCCTGTTCTCAGACGACGAGCAGGAGGGCGCACCTGCGCCGGGGCACGGCTATGGCAGCCCGAACGGCGACGCCTCCGAGTTCGAGCGCTTCCGCGCAGCCAACGTGCGCGAGCAGAAGCAGGAGGGCTTCGCCACGGTCGAGGTCAAGGTCACGCGCGGCGATCTCACGCCCGAGCAGTTCCGCGGCCTCGCGCAGATCATGCGCGACTACGCCGGCGGCTACGCGCGCTCGACGGTGCAGCAGAACATGGTTCTGCGGTGGGTGCGCGAGGAGAGCGTCTACGACGTCTGGCGGGCGCTGTCGGAGCTCGGGCTCGGTCAAGCGGGCTCGCGCGAAATCAACGATGTGGTCTCGTGCCCGGGCACCGATTCGTGCAAGCTCGGGATCACGAGCTCGATGGGGCTCAACGAGGCGGTTCAGGAGCGCATCGAAGCGATGCAGATCACGGACGAGCTGACGCGCAAGCTCAACATCAAGATCAGCGGCTGCCCGAACGGCTGCGGCCAGCATCACGTCGCCAGCATCGGCTTCACCGGTGCCTCGATCAAAGTCGGCGAGCACACGATTCCGGCCTACATCCCCCTCGTGGGCGGCGTCTTCGAAGGCGGTGCGGTTCAGTTCGGCACCCGCCTGAAGCTGCGCCTGCCCTCCAAGCGCGTGCCCGAGGCGATCGAGCGCTGGATCCGCCAGTACGAGGCCAACCGCAACGACGGCGAGGAGTGGAACGAGTACTTCGAGCGCGTCGGCAGCGAGGAGCTCGAGGCTGCGGTCAAGGACCTCTCGATGCCGGTCGACTTCTCGCTGGAGACGATGAACCAGTTCATCGACTGGAACCGCGACGTTCCCTTCGAAGTCATTCGCGGCGAGGGCGAGTGCGCCGTCTAGGGCGCGGTGGCGCGATCAGATGAGATACGAGCAAGAGGACCGACCAGATGGCTCCAGTAGATAGTCAGATGACACAAGCGGGCAGCACCCACTTCGACCCGGCGCCCAGCCTCACGCACACGCTGCGCGAGGCGGCTCGCCACGGCGCGCAGGCGGTCCTGCTGTGCTCGTTTCAGAAGGAGGAGTCGGTGCTGCTCGACGAGCTGCTGCGCCTGGGCCAGGGCACGGGCGGCGCGGTGCGCATCCTCACGATCGACACGGGCGTGCTGTTCGAGGAGACGATCCAGACCTGGCGCGCGTTCGAGCAGCGCTTCGGCGTGGAGATCGAGGTCGTCGACGCGAGCAGCGAGGGCGAGCCGTGGAGCGGTCCCGAGCACTGCTGCTCGGTGGCGAAGGTGGCCGCGCTCGAGCGGGCGCTGACCGGCGCCGAGGCATGGATCACGGGCATTCGCCGCGAGCAGAGCCCCACGCGCGCGGCGACGGAGCTGATCGAACGCGACCAGGTGCGTGGGCTGTGGAAGTACAACCCGCTGGCGCACTGGACCGACAAGGACCTGTGGCGGCGCATCCACGAGCGCGACCTGCCGTACAACCCGCTTCACGACCAGGGCTACGAGTCGATCGGCTGCGCCCCGTGCACCCAGCCAGGCAGCGGCCGCGATGGTCGCTGGGCGGGGACCGACAAGACGGAGTGCGGGATCCACGTCGAGATCGTCGACCCTTCCTGACCACACGTGGCGGCACCGGATTATCCGCGGTCACTCGCGTGCCGCGCGCGGGACAGCAGCTGATGCTAGGCATCGACCCCACGATCGTGCTGTTCGGTCTCGGTGTCGGCATGCTGATCGGACTCACCGGAATCGGCGGCGGATCGCTGATGACCCCGCTGCTGATCATCGTGCTGGGAGTCCAGCCGGTCGTGGCGGTCGGCACCGACCTCGCCTACGGCGCGGTCACGAAGACGCTTGGTGGCTGGCGGCACCTGCGCAAGGGCACGGTCGACGTCTCCGTGTCCAAGTGGCTCGCGTTCGGCAGCGTCCCGGGCGCTCTGCTCGGAGTGCTGCTGATCGACCGCCTGCACGAGGCATACGGCAAGGAGTTCGACGACGTGCTGCTGGCGTGCGTCGCGGGCGCACTCGTGATCGTCGCGTCCGTGGTGCTCGTGCGGACGTTCCTGCTCGGTCATCTCGCCGCCGGCGAGCGGGAGACGTTCAACTTCACGACCCGTACGCGGATCGCCGCTGTGGCGATGGGCTTCGTGCTCGGCGCAATCCTGGGGCTCACATCAGTGGGCAGCGGGGCGCTCGTGGGGGTCGCCCTGATCGTGCTGTTCCGCCTGACGCCCCGGCGCGTGGTGGGCACGGACGTGTTTCACGCCGCCCTGCTGCTGTGGGTGGCGGGACTCGCGCACGTGTTCAGCGGGAACGTCGACTTCGGCCTGATGGGGAACATCCTGATCGGGTCGATTCCCGGCGTGTGGATCGGCGCGCATTTCATCGATCGGGTGCCGGCGCACAGGCTGCGCGTCCTGCTTGGCGCCGTGCTGTTGGGCTCGGCGCTGGCGATGATCAAAAACGCGGGCGGCGAGATCCCGATCGGCGTGATCTTCGGCGTGCCGGTGGCGGTGGTCGTCGCAGGCTTCCTCCTGCTGCGCGGCTCGGATGAGACGCTTCCCGCCTCCGATCAGGCGCTGCCGGACTCCGAGCAGGCGTTGGTCGACGAGGTGACGAGGCAGACTCCGGGCGCCCCGCTGCTGACCGCTCGCAGCGCTTCGGTGACCACCCTGGAGCGAGCATGAGCACAGCCACACGGCCACAGCTGAGCCACCTTCGCGCGCTCGAGTCGGAGGCGATCCACGTGATGCGCGAGGTGGCCGCCGAATTCGAGCGCCCGGTGCTGCTGTTCAGCGGCGGCAAGGACTCGATCGTGCTGCTGCGGCTGGCCGAGAAGGCGTTCCGGCCGGCGCCGTTCCCGTTCCCCCTGATGCACGTCGACACGGGCCACAACTTCCCGGAGGTGATCGAGTTCCGCGACCGCCGCGTGGCCGAGCTGGGCGAGCGGCTGATCGTGGCGAGCGTGCAGGAGTCGATCGACAACGGGCGCGTGGTGGAGGAGAAGGGACCCCGCGCCTCGCGCAACCAGCTGCAGACGGTGACGCTGCTCGACGCGATCGCCGAGCACGGCTTCGACGCGGCCTTCGGTGGCGCGCGCCGCGACGAGGAGCGCGCGCGGGCGAAGGAGCGCGTGTTCTCCTTCCGCGACGACTTCGGCCAGTGGGACCCCAAGAACCAGCGCCCGGAGCTGTGGAACCTCTACAACGGCCGCGTCAGGAAGGGCGAGAACGTGCGCGTCTTCCCGATCTCCAACTGGACGGAGCTGGACGTGTGGGAGTACATCGACTCCGAGCAGCTCGAGGTTCCCTCGATCTACTTCTCGCACGAGCGCGAGGTGTTCCGCCGCGACGGCATGCTCTACGCCTGGCGCGAGGGCACGGAGCTGATCGACGGCGAGGAGGTCTTCTCCGAGACCGTCCGCTACCGCACGGTCGGCGACATGAGCTGCACGGGAGGGGTGCTGTCGAAGGCGAGCTCGCTCGAGGAGGTCGTCGTCGAGATCGCCGCCACGCGCATCACCGAGCGCGGCGAGACGCGTGCCGACGACAGAGTGTCCGAGGCCGCCATGGAGGACCGCAAGAAGGCCGGTTATTTCTAGGATGCTCGGGTCGGCATCCAGCCTCCCCTTCGATGTACACGTCCGCCGTCCAGGCGGCCGTAGTCGCGGCCTTCGGCCGCTTTTGATCTCACCGCGCTGCTCCTCCGCCCGGCGATGACGCTCGACCTGCTGCGCTTCACCACGGCGGGCGCCGTGGACGACGGCAAGAGCACGCTGATCGGTCGGCTGCTGTTCGACTCCAAGCAGGTCTTCGAGGACCAGCTCGAGCATGTGGCGGCGGCGAGCGAGCGTCGCGGCGGCGAGGGGGCGCTGGACTTGGCGCTGCTGACCGACGGCCTGCGGGCAGAGCGTGAGCAGGGCATCACGATCGACGTCGCCTACCGCTACTTCGCGACGCCCAAGCGTCGCTTCATCATCGCCGACTGCCCGGGCCACCAGCAGTACACGCGCAACATGGTCACGGGCGCCTCGACGGCCGATCTGGCGGTCGTGCTCGTCGACGCGCGCCGCGGCGTGACCGAGCAGTCCAAGCGCCACGCGTTCATCAGCGCGCTGCTCGGCATCCCGCACATCGTCGTGGCGATCAACAAGATGGACCTGGTCGAGCACTCCCAGACGCGCTTCGACGAGCTTACGGCCGAGTTCGCGGCGTTCGCCGACGGCCTCGACGCGGTCACGGGGCGGCGTCTGCCGGACACCTCCTACATCCCGATCTCGGCGCTCGAGGGCGACAACGTCGTGGAGCCCTCGCGGCAGATGCCGTGGTATGAGGGCCCAGCGCTGCTGGAGCTGCTCGAGGAGGTCGACGTGGCCTACGACCACCCGTTCGACCGGCCGGCCCGATTCCCGGTGCAATGGGTGATCCGGCCTGGCGCGGGCGTCGCGGTGGGAGTCGACGGAGACGGCGCGACGGGGGCGGGAGTGGCCGACCGCGACTACCGCGGCTATGCGGGCCAGCTCGCGAGCGGCGCGCTGCGACGAGGCGACGAGGTGGCCGTACTGCCGGGCGGCGGGCGTACGCGGATAGCGGCGATCGACACCTACGACGGCGAGCTCGAGGAGGCGGTGGCGCCGATGTCGCTGACGCTGCGCCTGGAGGACGAGCTCGATGTCTCGCGCGGCGAGCTGATCTGCCGCCCGGACGAGCCGGCGACGGTCGGGCGCGAGCTCGAGGCGGACGTGTGCTGGATGACCGAGCGCGCACTGCGCCCCGGCGGGCGCTACCTGCTCAAGCAGACCGCGCGGGTGGCGACGGCGATCGTCGATCGAGTCGAGGATGTGGTCGACGTGCACACGCTCGAGCGCACGCGCCCGGCGCAGGAGCTCGAGCTCAACGACATCGGCCGGGTGCACCTGCGCACGAGCGTGCCGCTGGCGTTCGACCCGTACACGAGCAACCGCCGCACAGGCAGCTTCATCCTGATCGACCAGGACTCGAACGAGACGGTCGGGGCGGGACTGATCGCCGTGGCGGCCTCGTGATCGCATCGAGCACGACGTGATCCGCGTCGCCACCGACCGCCCGGCCCCCAGCCGGGCCGCCGGGGAACGCTAAGCTTCCGCCGCCGATGTTCAGCAAGGTCCTGATTGCCAACCGCGGTGAGATCGCGGTCCGCATCGCGCGCGCCCTGGAGGAGATGGGGATCGCGAGCGTGGCCGTCTATTCGGAGCTGGACCGCGACGCGCCGCACGTCAAGCGCGCGGACGAGGCCTACAACCTGGGCGACGGTCCGGCCTCGGAGAACTACCTCAGCGTCGAGAAGATCCTCGCCGCGGCCGAGCGCGCGGGCGCCGAGGCGATCCACCCGGGCTACGGCTTCCTCGCGGAGAACGCACCGTTCGCGCAGGCCTGCGAGGACGCGGGCGTCGTCTTCATCGGCCCCCCGGCGAGCGCGATCGAGGCGATGGGCTCGAAGACGCGGGCGCGCGAGCTCATGCAGGCGGCGGGCGTGCCGATCGTCCCGGGCACGACCGAGCCGGTGGCGAGCGTCGAGGATGCCCTGCGCATCGCCAAGGGTGAGATCGGCTTCCCGGTCGCCGTGAAGGCGGCCGGCGGCGGCGGGGGCAAGGGCTTTCGCGTGGCACTGTCGGAGGAGGAGCTTCAGGGCGCCTTCGAGGGGTCCAGCCGCGAAGGCGAGAAGTTCTTCTCCGACGCGACGGTCTACCTCGAGCGCTATCTGCACGACCCGCGTCACGTCGAGGTGCAGGTGCTGGCCGATCGCCACGGCAACGTGATCCACCTGGGCGAGCGCGACTGCTCGATCCAGCGCCGCCACCAGAAGGTGATCGAGGAGTCGCCGGCGCCCGAATGGGTCGTCGATCCCCAGATGCGCGAGCGCATCGGTCAGATCGGCGTGAACGCGGCGAAGGCCGTGGACTACGTCGGCGCCGGCACGATCGAGGGCCTGTTCTCGGCGGCCGAGGGCAAGGACCCCGAGTACTTCTTCCTCGAGATGAACACGCGCGTGCAGGTCGAGCACTGCGTGACCGAGATGACGACGGGCATCGACATCGTCAAGGAGGGCATCCGCGCGGCGGCGGGCGAGGAACTCTCCTACGCACAGGTCGACGTCGAGCTGCGCGGTCACGCGATCGAGTGCCGCATCAACGCCGAGGACGCCTCGAAGGGCTTCGCCCCGGCGCCGGGCAGGATCGGACGCTACTCCGAGCCGAGGGGGCCGGGCGTGCGCGTGGACTCGGGCGTCGAGGAGGGCGGCGAGGTCTCGCCGATGTACGACCCGATGGTGGCCAAGCTGATCGTCTGGGACGCCGACCGCGAGCAGGCGACCAAGCGCATGCTGCGCGCACTCGAGGAATACGAGATCGAGGGCCTGAAGACCCTGATCCCGTTCCACCGGGCGCTGCTCGCCACCGAGCAGTGGGCCAAGGGCGAGACGTGTAGGGACCTGCTGGAGGACAAGAAGTGGCTGAAGACGCTCGCCTTCGAGCCGACGGCGCCGGCGGCCGGCGAGGATGAGGAGGAGACGGTCGAGCAGACCTACGCGGTCGAGGTGTCGGGCAAGCGCTTCGACGTACGTGTCGTCGGGCCGCCTTTCGCGGGCGGCGGCGTGGCGGCCAGCAACGGCACCGCCCCGACTGCCGCGAAGGCGCCCAAACGCTCTGAGCGGAAATCGTCATCGGGAACGGGCGGCGCCGACGTGCTGCCCTCGCCGCTGCAGGGCAACATGTGGAAGGTGCTGGTCAAGCAGGGCGACACGGTGCAGGAGGGCCAGCTGCTCTGCATCATCGAGGCGATGAAGATGGAGAACGAGATCACGGCGCACAAGGCGGGCACGATCGCCGAGCTGCCGATCGCCGAGGGCCAGCCGATCCAGGCGGGCGCGCCGATCGCCACCATCACCTCGGCACCCGCCGAGTAGCTACCCACCGCGGCCGCCGGCGCGCGGCGGCTCACCCGACGGCGAGCCGCGCGACGTTCTGCTCGTGCAGCTCTCGCTGCACCTTGGATCGACGCCGGCGCGGCAGCTCGGCCTGGACGCCGCGCTCGCGCAGCGCCTGCAGGTAGGCGATGTCCTCGTCGAGCACGCTCAGCGCCGCCTCGCGGTCGAGCACGTCTCCATGTCCGGGGACGACGTGCTCGGCCTGCTCAACGAGCGGGCGCAGCCGCTGCAGCGTGGCGAGGTATTCCTCGAGCGGCTCCTCGCCGCCGTGGTCGCGGGAACGCTCGAGCCACGCTTCGCGCGAGCGCAGGCCGGGAAGCTCGACGTTTGACAGGTAGTCGCCGGCGACGAGCACGCGGGCCCAACCGATCCACACGGCCATGCCGTCGCCGGTGTGCCCGGTGGCCGGATGCAGCTCGAGCTCGGCCGCGCCGACGCCGCAGCGTCCGGGCACGGCGAGCGCCTGCGGCGAGCCGAGCGACAGCGGCCGCGGGCGCTCGATCAGGAGCTCTTCGTCGAGGCGCCGCAGCGCTCGCTGCTGCGCTCCCGGCTCGGCGCCCAGGCGCTCGGCGCTGCTCTCGGCACAGCCGAGCGCGGCCTCGGTGAAGGCGAGCGGGCCGAGCACGTGGTCGAAGTCCGCATGCGTCGCCAGCAATCCCTGCGGCTGGGGAAAGCCGGCCTGCTGCACGAGCGCGGGCAGCAGCTCGAGCTCTTCCGGCAGCACGGGCGAGTCGATCGCGAAAGCCTCGCCGCTGCCGTCACCCCCGTCGCCCGGCGCCTCCCCGGGCTCGGCGGCGGCGGGGCCGCGCACGAGCGTGCAGTGGGCCTGCAGCAGCTGGCTCGTGACGACGATCACGTCACGATGGAGCGAGACAGCCCTCACGGCGAGCCGATCGCCACGGGCCCGCTAGGAGACGCCGAGCTTTTTGGCGGCCTCTTTCAGCGAGGTGACCTCGAGCGTCGGCTTCTTCTGTGACGGTTCCAGCGTCTCCTTGGCGCGGTTGACCCAGATCACCGGCACGCGCGCTTTGACGCACGGAACGACGTCGTGGTAGTGGCTCGAGGCGACGTGAACCCAGCCGCGCTTGCCGCCGATGCGCCGGGCGCACTCGGTGAAGTGAGCCGGTTCGGGCTTGTAGGAGCGCACCTGCTGCGCCGTCACGACGAGGTCGAAGTCGGTGGGGATGTTTCGCCGGGTCTGCCCGAGCAGCTTGTCGTCGATGTTGGAGAGCAGGCCCAGCTTGTATTTCTTGGCGAGCTTCTGCAGCTGGGTGTTCGTTTCCCGGAACGGCTTCCAGCGCTGCACCGAGTCGGGCAGGAAGCCCGAGCGGGAAGGCTCGAGCGGCCACTCCAGACGTTTGGCGATCTCGATCGCGGTGCGCCTGAGGACCTCGGCATACAGCTCGTAGGAGCCGCCCTCGATGTCGCGCGAGATCTCGTGGAACAGCGCGATCAACTGCGCGCGGTCGATCTCGAAGCCGTCGCGCGCGGCCTCTTTGGCGAAAGCTTCGTAGATGCCCGTCTCCCAGTCGATCAGGGTGCCGTAGACATCGAATGTGACAAAGGTGACGTTCTTGGGAATGGGCATCGTGGGCGCGCATTATGCCCTGCGCCGGGGTAAGCCGCGCTCCGGTCCGGTTTGGCTTCCTGCGGTTTGCGTTAGAGTCCCGCGCCGGCATGGATCTGTTGGAGTACCAAGGCAAGCAGCTGTTCGCCCGGCACGGATTGAAGGTCTCATCGGGGAGGGCGGTCACGTCGGTCGAGGACGCGCTGGTGGCGGCCGACGAGGTCGGCTACCCGATCGTCGTCAAGGCCCAGGTGCTGATCGGCGGGCGCGGCAAGGCGGGCGGCGTGAAGCTGGCCTCGAACGAGAGCGAGGCGCGTGAGCACGCGGGCAACATCCTTGGCATGGACATCAAGGGGCACATCGTCCGCACGCTCTGGATCGAGCACGCGTCTGACATCGCCTCGGAGTACTACGCGTCGGTCCTGCTCGACCGCTCGGCCAAGCAGCCGCTGGTCATGTTCAGCACCGAGGGCGGCGTCGACATCGAAGAGGTCGCCGAGCGCACGCCGGAGAAGCTGATTCGCCATCACGTCGACGCGCTCGAGGGGCTCTCCCACGAGGAGGCCGCGCAGATCGCGCGCGACGGCGGCGCCGACGAGGACGTGATCGACGGTGTCGCCGACGCACTCGTGGCGCTGTATGAGGTCTGGTTGGCAGAGGACGCCACGCTGGCCGAGATCAACCCGCTGATCGTCACGCCCGAGCGCGAAGTGAAGGCGCTCGACTCAAAGGTCTCGCTCGATGGCAACGCGCTGTACCGACACCCGGAGAACCAGGGGCTCTCGGACAAAGAGAACGAAGACCCGCTCGAACGGCGCGCCAAGGAAGAGGGCGTCCAGTTCGTCAAGCTCGACGGCGACATCGGCATCCTCGGCAACGGCGCGGGGCTCGTGATGTCGACGCTCGACGTCGTCTCCCAAGCGGGCGGCTCGCCGGCCAACTTCCTCGACGCCGGCGGCGGCTCGAACGCCGAAACGATCAAGCAGGCGGTCGACCTGATCCTCGCCAACGAGGCCGTCAAGGCGGTGCTCGTGAACATCTTCGCCGGGATCACGCGCTGCGACCTCGTCGCCGAAGGGCTGATCGCGGCGTTCGAGCAGATCAAGCCGGCGGTGCCGTTCGTCGTGCGCCTCGACGGCACCAACGACGTCGAGGGCCGGCGCCTGCTGCAGGAGGCGAACCTCCCCAACGTGCACGCGGCCACGACGATGAACGAGGCGGCCGAGATGGTCGTCGCGCTCGCCGCGGGCCACAGCGTGGGGGCGGCCGCCTGATGTCGGTTCTCGTCGACGAGGCGACGCGCCTGTGCGTGGCCGGCATCACGGGCCGCGAGGGCACGTTCCACACGCTCAACGACCGCAACTACGGCACCAACGTCGTCGGCGGCGTCACGCCGGGCAAGGGCGGCCAGGACGTCGAGGGGATCCCGGTGTTCGACAGCTGGGCCGACGCCGTCTCCGAGGTCCAGCCGAACACGGCCATGATCTTCGTGCCCCCGCGCTTCGCGGCCGACGCGATCCTCGAGGCGGCCGCCGCGGGCGTCGAGCTGATCGTCGCGATCACCGAGGGCATCCCGGCGCACGACGAGCTGCGCGCGTACAACATCCTCGCGCGCGACCATCCGGGCACGGGCCTGATCGGTCCGAATTGCCCCGGGATCCTCTCGCCGGGCAAGGCCAACGTGGGCATCATCCCGGCATCGTTCTTCGAGCGCGGCAACATCGGCGTGGTCTCGCGCTCGGGCACGCTCACCTACCAGATCGGCAACGAGATCGCGCGCGCCGGCTTCGGCTGCAGCACGATCGTGGGCATCGGCGGCGACCCCGTGCCGGGATCCTCGTTCGTGGACATCCTCGAGCTGTTCGAGGCCGACGAGGAGACCGAGCTGATCGTGCTCTCGGGTGAGATCGGCGGCTCGGCCGAGGAGGAGGCTGCGGAGCACATCGCCGAGCACATCTCCAAGCCGGTCGTCGCCTACATCGCAGGCTTCACGGCGCCCGCGGGCAAGCAGATGGGTCACGCCGGCGCGATCGTCTCCGGCTCGGCCGGCACGGCCGCCGCCAAGGCGCAGGCGCTCGAAGCCAAGGGCGTGCGCGTCGGGCGCACGCCGACCGAAGCCGCCGCGATCGCGGTCGAGGTCCTCGGCGGCGCCTCCGTCGGCGCCTGACGCTCGGCTCCTCGCCGAGGTCGGGAGCCGCGTCCAGCGGCGCCCGCCTGCGGCTTCGGCGCGCCCGCTACGCTTGGCGCTCGTGGACCAGGAGATCGCAAACACGCTTGGTGAGCTCGAGCGCAAGCTGCGTGAGCTCGAGCGCGTGCTCAGCGGGATCGGCCAGGGCGCTACCACCGGCGAGGAGATGCGGGCCGCGCGAGCTGTGCCCCCCAGCCAGTCGGTGCCGGCGAGCCAGCCACCGCCGCCGAGCCAGCCGCCACCGCCGAGCCCTTCGGTGCCGCCGAGCCAGTATGTGCCGTCGAGCAACCCCGCCCCCTCGGTTGCGCCGGCGCCACGTGCGAGCACGTCCACGCGCGCGCACAGCCGCGTCGTCGACGAGGCAGCCGAGCGTTCGGGAGGCGAGAGCCGCCATGCAGCGCCCGCGGACACCGCCGTGGCATCGGCGCCGGCGCCGTCATCGAGCGCCGGTGCAGCGACGCCCTCGCCGCTCGCGGCGGCCGGCTCGGCCACGCCCACGGCTGCGCCCGCGACGGCGCCGATCGGCCACGGGCGCAGGCCGCCGCCGCTGGCAGACCGCGCGCCGAGCGCCGCCGAGCTGCTCCGATTCCGCGACCGCCTGGAGCGCACGGCGCGCGAGCTGACGCACGACTACGACGAATTGCTCGGGCGCATAACCTACGCGGCCGTGCCAACCCAGACCGGACCGGCCATCTCCTTCGCGCGCGGAGCGCCATCGCTCGACATCGTCGACGTGCAGGGCCTGCGCGACGCGGCCGTACGCGCCTTCGACAGCGACCCCGGCGGGACGACTGCGTACGGGACGTCGATCGGCTACCCGCGCCTGCGCGCCTGGATCGCCGACCGCCATGGCGTCGAGCCCGAGCGCGTGCTGGTCACGAACGGCTCGATGCAGGCCGACGCGTTCCTGTTCGAGAGCCTCGTGCGCCCGGGCGACGACGTGGTCGTCGAGCGGCCCTCCTACGACCGTACGCTGCTCTCGCTGCGCGAACGCGGCGCCACGTTGCACCCGATCGAGCTGCAGCCGGACGGGATCGACACGGGAGCGCTCGCACATCTGCTCGGCACCGGACAGGCGCGACCGAACCTCGCGCACATCATCCCCAACTTCCAGAACCCGGCCGGGTACACGCTCTCGCTGGCCAAGCGCGAGACGCTGCTCGACCTTTCGGCACAGCACGACTTCGTCGTGTTCGAGGACGACCCCTACGTGGCCCTGCGCTTCAGCGGCGAATCGGTGCCGACGATGCTCTCGATGGCCCCCGAGCGGGTCGTATACGCCTCCTCGTTCTCCAAGACCGTCTGCCCGGGCGTACGCGTTGGCTACCTCGTCGGGCCCGCCGAGCTGATCGCGAAGATCGCCAAGCTGGCGACCAACACGTACATCTCGCCCAGCATGGTCGCGCAGTCGATCGTGTACGAGTTCTGCGCCTCCGGCGCGATCGAGCGCTCGATCGAGACCGTCCGCACGGCGCTCGCCAAGCGCGCGCTGACGCTCGCCGAAGCGTTGCGACGCGAGCTGCCCGAGGCCGAGTTCGTCGCGCCCGAGGGCGGCTACTTCATGTGGGTGACGCTGCCGGCCGGCACCGACGTGGCGCGCCTGTTCAGCGCCGCCGGCGAGCTCGGCGTCACGTTCGTCAAGGGCACCGACTTCCTGCTCGAGGGCGGCGAGAACACGCTGCGCTTGGCCTACTCGGGCGTCAACGAGCAGGAGATCGACGAGGGCATCACCCGCCTCGCCGCGGCTTACCGCTCGCTCTAGCGCCCGTAGCGCTGACCCAGCACTAGCTGATCCGGCAGCGCGGTGCGCTCCGGGGGCGAGGGGTCGGCGACCACCGAGACGGTCTCGGCGACGCTCAATGTGACCGTCGAGCGGGTGCCGTCGCCGGCCTCGACGACGACGTGGTCGTCGTCGCGCTCGGCGAGCTTGCCTTCGAGCCCCGGCTCGAGGCCGGAGGCCTTGAGGTAGTGCAACAGGTCCTCGGCCTCGTTCTCGAAACGGAGGATGCGCACGTCGGCGCCGACCTCGACGTCGGCCAGCGGCACGCCGGCAAGGCGCGCGCCGGCGACGATCGGGTGCCCGTGCGGGCAGGTCTTGGCGTCGCCGATCGCGGCCCGCATCCGTTCCTCGAGCACCGGCGACATCGCGTGCTCCAGGCGCTCGGCCTCCTCGTGCACCTCGTCCCACGGCACGCCGAGCACGTCGGTCAGAAAGCGCTCGATCAGGCGGTGGCGGCGCACGATCTGCTCGGCGTGCTCCTCACCGCTGTCGGTGAAGGCGATCGTGCGGTCCTTGTCGCGCGTGATGTAGCCGTCGCGCTCGAGCCGCCCCACCATCTCGTGAACGGTCGGCGGCGAGAGCTGCATCGCGCGCGCCACGTTCGCGCCGGTCATCGGCAGCCGGGCCTCGTGCAGCCAGAACAGGATCTGCAGGTACTCCTCCTCGGCGACGGTCGCAGTCTCGCTGCTCATGGGCTGATCCTAGACCACGGCCGAGGCCGGGGACTCAGGAGTACAGCTGGTCGAACGTGCAGGCGCTGGGGTCCTTGTCCTCGCGCCAGCGGCGCAGCTTGGCGCCGTGCCGAATGCGCCCGGCCGAGACGTGGTCGAAGTCGATCTCGATGACCAGCTCGGGGCGCAGCCCGACCCACTCGAGCTCCTTGCCCGCGCTCCAGCGGCTCGGGTCGGCCGAGCCGCGCTCGCCCGACTCGTACTCGGCGAGAAACCCCGGCAGACGCTTCTTCTCCTTGGCCGAGAGGCCGGAGCAGTGGCCGACCACGCGCAGCTCGCCGTCGTCGTAGAGGCCGAGGATCAGGGCGCCGACCGTGCCCTCCTCCTTGCCCGGGCGCCAGCCGACGATGACCGCGTCGATCGTGCGCAGGCGCTTGACCTTGAACATGCCCTTGCGCTCCCCCGGCAGGTACGGGGCCGAGCGCTGCTTGGCGATCGCCCCCTCGGCGTGATCGAGCCAGCGCTGCGCCTCTTCCGGGGTGCTCACCGTCTGCATCAGCTCGACCGGGGCGCCGGCGAACGGCTTGCCGGCGAGCAGCTGCTCGAGCGCCGCGCGGCGCTCGGCGAACGGCGCATCCAGCAGCACCTCGTCCTCGCGCGCCAGCAGGTCGAAGGCGACGTAGGCGGCCGGCGTCTCCCCCGCCAGCCGCTCGATCCGCGAAGCGGCCGGATGGATGCGCTGGCCGAGCGCGTCGAAGTCCTCGCGGCCGGCCCCGTCGCGCACGACGATCTCGCCGTCGAGCACGTAGCGGCCCGGCGGCAGCGCTCCCGCCGAGGCCAGCTCCGGGAAGTAACGCCCCAGCGGGCGGCCGTTGCGCGACTGCAGGTAGATCTCATCGCCGTCAACGAACGCGAGACAGCGGAAGCCGTCCAGCTTGACCTCGTAGACGTAGTCCTCGCCCTGCGGCAGCTCCTTGCGCGAGAGCGCCAGCGCCGGCTTCAGCGGTGGCTCCAGCGGCAGGGTCACGATTTCCGCGCCTTCGCGCCCTGCCGGGAACGGGCGTCCGCCCGAGCCTCGGCCTTGGCATCGGCCCGCTCCGCTCGCCCCTTGGCCTTGGCATCGGCCTTGGCCTTCGCCGCGCGAGCCCGGCTCGGCTGCACGCGCGGCGGCTCGCCCTTCTGCTTGGCGAAGTGCGGCGGCCAGGGCGCGTCGCCGAGCCCTTCCCGCTCATCGCGCGCCGCCAGCTCGAGCAGCTGCTCGAGCCTGCCGGGGTGCTCATCGATGTCTGCCGCCGGATCGCCGCGCTGCGCAAGCCGTGCCGGCACGGTCTCGAGCGTGAGCTGGTCCGGTTCGACGTCGGCCACCTCGTCCCACTCAAGCGGACACGACACGCGCGCGTCCGGCACCGCGCGCACCGAGTACGCCGACGCGATCGTGCGGTCGCGCGCGTTCTGGTTGTAGTCGATGAAGACGCCCTCGCGTTCCTCCTTCCACCAGCGGCTCGTGGCCCGTCCGGGCATGCGCCGCTCCACCTCTCGCGCCAGCGCAAGCGCGGCCGTGCGCACGGCGAGGAAGTCGTGCACCGGCTCCAGGCGCACGTATACGTGGATGCCGCGCGAGCCCGATGTCTTGGGGAAGCCACGCAGGCCGTGCTCTTCGAGCACCTCGCGGACACACAGGGCGACCTCGCGCACCTCCGAGAAGGGCACGTCCGGCTGCGGATCGAGATCGACGCGCAGCTCGTCAGGGTGATCGAGATCGGTGCGGCGCACCGCCCACGGATTCCAGTCGATCACGCCCAGGTTCACCCCCCACACGAGATGCGCCGCGTCGTTGGGGACGAGCTCGCGCGCGTGGCGCCCACTCGGGAACGTCACGACGGTGGTCTGCAACCACTCGGGCGCGCTGTCGGGCACGCGCTTCTGGAAGAAGGGCTTGCCCGCCACGCCGTCCACCCAGCGCTTCATCACCGTCGGGCGCTCGCGCAGGCCCCGCACCACCGCCTGCTCGCACTCGAGGTAGTAGTTGACGAGATCCAGCTTCGTCAGGCCACGCTCGGGGAAGAACGGCTTTTCGGGGTTGCTGACGCGGACCTCCTGGCCGGAGACGTCGATCACGGCGGGCTCAGCCTTCTTCGCGGCCATTGCTGGAAGGATGCCGGATCGTGATCTCGCGAACGCTTCTCCTCGCCGCACGGCCGTTCGGCGCGCGTCTGCCCGCCGAGCGCGTGGCCACGGCGATCGCCGACGGTCTGCGGGACGGAGGCTGGGAGGTCGATCCGTGCCCGTTCGACGATGGCTCCGAGCAGGCTGCCGTGATCTCGTTCGTGCGCTCGGTCGACTTCGAGGCGCGAATGCGCGCCGCCCGCGCCGTCGTGATCGCCGAGCCTCGGCTCGACGAGCGCACGCTCGCCGGCACGCTCGCCTTCGAGATCGCCACACGCGCGCGCCAGGGTGGCGTGCCCGCATACGCCGTGACCGGCGAGAACAGCCTGAACTCCTTCGACGCGCGCATACTCGACCTGCAGACGATCCTGCAGGCTCGAACTCATCGGTCGCTCGTGAGCGCCGGGCGCAAGCTCGCCGAGCTCGTGTGATGTCCGGGCGCGGCGAACCCCTCGCCGCCCTTGGGGGCGGCCGGTGGCGCGCCCGTCCAGGCCGTCGTCGCCGCGCTCAGGACTGGCAGCCCGGGCACCAGTACGTGATGCGGGCCTCATCGCCCTGCCCGTGGCTTCGGATCGCGGTGCCGCAGCGCGGGCAGGGCAGGCCGGCGCGCCTGTAGACCGCGCGCGGGCGCGCCTGCGCGCCCGCGGACTCGGCCGAGCGGGTCATCTGCTCGTGCGCGAACGCCGCGATCGCCAGCGCCTGCTCGTCGCTGACGTGCGCAAGCGCGCGCCACGGGTTGACGGCGGCGGCGAAGCACGCCTCGGACTTCCACGCGTTGCCGATCCCGGCGAGGACGCGCTGGTCGAGCAGCGCGTCGCCGATCGCACGCGCCGCGTCCTGGGCGCGCAGGCGCTCCAGGGACCCATCGGCGTCGAAGCGCTCGCCGATCACGTCCGGGCCGAGCGCCGCCAGGCGGCGGTCGAAGCGCGTGCGGCTCTCGCGCATCAGCTCGAGCACGGGCCCGTCGAACTGGACGACGTCCCATCCGTCCGCGCGCATCACGAGCCACGCCCGGCGCGGTGAGCGCTTCCAGCGCGCACCCGCGCGATGGACCCCCCACGACCCGGTCGTGCGCAGGTGCGAGTGGAGCGTCAGGTTGCCCTCGAAGCGCAGGAACATGTGCTTGCCGTGGGCGTCGACCGCGCGCACCGCCCTGCCGCCCAGGCGCTCCGGCCAACCATCGGCCGCGTGGCGGCGCTGGGGCGTTCGGATCTCCTCCGGCACGCGCCCGAGCAGCACCGCGCGGATCCGGCGCGCCGCACGGTGAACGGTGTCGCCCTCCGGCATCCCCTCAAGATGGCAGAGGAGACCCGCACCGGTGCGGGCGCGGGGACCCGGCTTGCGCCGGCGCGGGCGTCGGCTACCGGCTTCCGCCGGCGCGGCCGCGGCTAGCGGGCTTCGGCCAGCGCGGCCGGCAGCGCGCCGGCGACCTCGTGCACGAGCCGCGTCGTCTCCGCCACCGTGGCGTAGTCGAGGTTCGCCGGCACGTCGCTCGGCAGGTGGTAGTTGGCCGGGACGAACCAGTCCGTCACCGAGACGAGCGTCGCCGTCGGGTAACCCGCACGGCTCGGGATCACGCTGTCCGTCGACGCGCGCGCCCTGTAGCCGCGCAGCAGCGGCGTGCCGAGCCGCTCGGCGTGGACCGCGAACAGCTCGCGCAGCCACGGCGCCGTGTAGGGCTCCATCCGCACGGGGCCCTCCGCCTCGAGCAGGACCAGGTGCGGCGAGCCGACCGTGTCGAGGTTGACGAACGCCGTGTGCGCCGGATCGAGCTCGTCGCCGTGTCGGGCGAGGAACGCGCGGATCCCGTCCTGCAGCGTCTCCTCGGCGCCGCAGGAGACGAGCAGCACGCGCAGGCCCGGCACCGGCTGCCGGCGAAGCAGCTCGGCCAGGCCGACGAGGCCGGCCACGCCCGAGAGGTTGTCGTTGGCGCCCTGCACCGTCTCGCTGCGCCAGATGTCGGCGATCAGCAGCGTCCCCACTACGCCCACCGCGAGACCGCCTCGCGCCAGCCCGCGCCGTCCGGAGAGCGCCGCGAGCAGGCTCCAGAGCGGCCCCGACAGCCCGAACCACCACTGCGGCAGAGGCGTCTTGAAGCGTTCGAGCACGCCCGGCGCGCGTTCGAAGAGGCGGCGCTGGAGCGTCTGGTCGTAGAGCATGCCCGTCTGCGGCGCGTCGTGGTGGGCGAGCACCACCAGCGTGCACGGCGCCGCGCGATCGCCGGTGCAGGCGATCAGGTTGACCGTGCTCCTGCGGCGGCGCACGAGTCGCCGCAGCACGCGCGGACCGTTGTGGGCCTCGTCGACTATGCCCGCCAACGTCGCCAGCGCGACCAGCCCGCCGAGCGCGCGCCGGCCGCGCAGCACGAGCGTGGCGCCGGCCAGGCCCAGCAGGCCGAGCCCGGTGGCCGTCGGCGGGAACGTCCCCCAGGACGGCTCGTCCTCGAGCGCCACGTCGACGCCCTCGACTTCCGCCAGGCGCGCCGCCAGCCACTCCGCCGCCTCTCGCTCGCCCGCCGAGCAGGGCGTCCGGTCGAGCGGCGCCAGCGTCTCCACGACCTCGCGCTGCAGGGAGATCAGCGCGGCGGCGTCGAGCCGCGTGCCCGAGGAGGATCCGTCGGCGGCCGAACCCTCCGCACCCGCCGCGCCCGCGGCGATCGCCGGCCGGAAGCCCCCCTCTCGCCCGGGATCGCGCTCGGCGCTCACAGGAAGCACATCCCCTCGCCGCGATAGGTGGGCAGCTGATCGACGATCCGGTCGCCTTCGAGCACGTGCATGCTCGTGAAACGCTCGCACAGCTCGCCGGCCTTTGCGTGACGCAGGTACACGCGCGCTCCCAGCGCGAGGCCGTCGGCGGCGTCGCCGAGCAGGGGCGTCTGCACCTCGCCCGCGCCCTCCTCGCCGTCCAGGCGCAGACCGGCCGGCAGGTACGGATGCGGCAGGCGCGCGCGATCGCCCGGGCCCGATGCGAGGTAGCCGCCGCCGAGGGCCGTGACCACGCCCGGCCCAGGACGGCGCACGACCGGCAGCGCGAACAGCGCCGCCGGCGCCAGCGAGAAGGCGCGGTACGCGTCGAACAGGCCCGGCGCGTACAGGCCCGAGCCGGCCGTCACCTCGGTCACGGCGGGCTCGCGCGAGGTGAGCGCCAGGCTGCCCGTGCCGCCGCCGTTGACGAGCTCGAGCGGCGGCTCGCCGGCGCGAGCGAGCACGTCCTGCACGGCCTCCACGACCTCGGCGCGGCGCCCGGCCAGCTCCCGCGCCGAGCGCGCCTGCATCGCCATGATCGCCCGCGCCCGCAGGGGCCTGCCCGGCGGGGCGTCTCCCACGCCGGCGATCTGCGCCTCGTACATCATCACCCCGACCACCTGCACGCGCTCGCTCGCGGCGAGCTGGGCCGCAAGCTCGGCCGCCTGCCCCGGCGTATGCGCGGGCGAGCGCTTGACCCCGACGCGCACCCTCCCGCCGAACGTGCGCCAGCCGGCGTCGATGTCCAGGCAGACGCGCACGCGCGCCCCGTCGATTCCCCCCGCCGCGCGCTCGATCAGCTCGAGCTGCTCCGGGCCGTCGACCATCACGGCGATCGACGCGCCGCCGGCCCGCGAGCGCTCGGCCAGCTCGCGCAGCGCCGCCGCGTCGGCCGTCGGGTAGGCCACGACGATGTCGCGCACGCCGTGATCGGCCAGCCACAGCGCCTCGGGGAGGGTGAAGCCGAGCGTGCCGCGAAAGCCCTCGCCGGCGAGCACGCGCTCCTGCAGCGCCCGGCAGCGCAGCGACTTGCTCGCCAGGCGGATCGGCTTGCCGCCGGCGCGGCGCACGAGCTCGCGAGCGTTGGCCTGCAGCGCGTCGAGGTCGATCAAGGCGAACGGCGCCTGCAGGCCGGCCGTGGCGCGCTCCAGGCGCTCGTAGGCCTGCTCGGCCGTCCGCGGCTCTGCGACGGCGCTGCGCGGGCTGGCGGCGCTCACGCTCATGTGCCCGCCGGGCCGAGCACACGGTCGGTCCACGCGTTGGCGAACACGCCGCCCGGGTCCAGGCGCGCGCGCACCGCCTGGAAGCGCTCCCAGTCGGGGTAGCGCTCGCGCAGCGTCGCCGCCGTCTGGAAATGGCGCTTGCCCCAGTGCGGGCGCCCGTCGAGCTCGTCCATGATCGCCTCGACCGCCTCGAAGTACGGCCGCCACTGCATGCCCTTGAACATGTGCACGGCCACGTAGCCCGTGTCGCGGCCGGCCGCCGTCGAGAGGAAGGCGTCGTCGGGCGCGGCCGTGCGCGCCTCGATCGGGAACGGCACCGCCAGGCCTCGGCGCTCGACCAGCTCGAGCACGCGACGCACCGCCTCAGGCGTACGCGCGCGCGGCAGCGCGTACTCCATCTCCGTGAAGCGCACCAGCCGCGGGCTGGCGAAGATCGAGGCCGACCGTTCGACGCGCTCGCTGCGCCCGGCCAGGCGCGTGACGAGCCGGTTGATCTGCGGGATCGCGCCCGGCAGCCGCCGCGAGAGACGGCAGAAGAGGCCGAACGCGTGGTTGTTCAGCAGCACGTCGTTGGCCCACGCCGACACCCGTCCCCGCGGGCGCGGCGGCTCGTCGGTGCGGTTGTTCGTGCGCGTCAGCGCGACGTCGGCGTACGGGAACACGAAGAACTCGAAGTGGTCGTTACCCAGCGCCAGCTCCTCGAAGCGCTCGAGCGTCTGCTCGAGCGGCGCCGGCTCGTCGATCCCGCGCAGTGTGAACGCCGGCACGCAGCGCAGCGTGACCTCGGCCACCACGCCCAGCGCGCCCAGGCCGACGCGCGCCGCGCGAAACGCCTCCGGGTCACGCTCGGCATCGCACACCAGCGTCGAGCCGTCGGCGAGCACGAGCTCGAGGGCCACGACCTGCGAGGAGATGTTCCTCAGCCGCGCGCCCGTGCCGTGCGTCGCCGTCGAGATCGCCCCGGCGATGCTCTGCACGTCGATGTCGCCGAGGTTCTCCATCGCCAGCCCGTGGGCGTCCAGGCGCTCGCTCAGCGCCCTGATCGTGATGCCGCCCTGCACGCGCACGAGGCCGCTCTCGCGGTCGACGTCGAGCACGTCGCTCATGCGCTCGAGCGAGACGTGGGTTCCGTCGCTGCATGCGATCTCGCTGAACGAATGCCCAGCCCCGACCGCGCGGGCGCGCGAGCCGCCGGCGCTCGAGCGCGCAAGCGTCGCCGAAAGCTCCTGAAGCGTGCGCGGCCACGCGCGCGCGGCGGGCTCGCAGGCCTCGTCGCCGGTCCAGTTGCGCCAGCGCGTGGCGCGCGCGTTTCGATCGCTAGGCTCGCTCATCACATGATCGAGCCCGAGCCTACTCCGAGCGTTGGCGCTCGCGGGTCACGCGCTCGCTCGCTCCCCTCTCCCGGCGCCCGCCGCGCGACGGTCATCGGCGCCGGCTCGTTCGGCACCGCCCTCGCCGTGCTGCTCGCGCGCGCCGGCCTGCGCACGACCCTGCAGACGCGCACCTCCGAGCAGGCCGCCGCGCTCGAGTCGGCGCGGCGCAACGAGGCCTACCTGCCGGGGGTCGAGCTGCCCGCCGCCCTGCGGATCGAGGCCAGCGCGGCCGGCGTCGCTCGCGCCGACTACGTGTTCCTGGCGGTGCCTTCGAGCGGGCTCGGCGAGGTGATCGCAGCGCTCGGCGCCGCCGGCCTCGGGCGCCGCGCCGCGGTCGTGTCCGTCGCAAAGGGGCTCGTGCCGCCCGACGGCCTGCCGCCCACGGCCGCGCTGAGCGCGACCTTCGGCGCCCACCGCGTGGCCTGCGTGGGCGGGCCGGCGCACGCGCAGGAGATGGTGCACGCCGGCGCCGGGCTCGTCGCCGCCTCCACCGACGAGGAGCTGGCGCACGCGCTCGCACAGGTGTTCACGCGCGCCGGCGTCGTCTGCGAGCAGTCCAACGACCCGCTCGGCGTCGAGCTGGCCGGCGCCGCCAAGAACGCCGCCGCGCTCGCCGCCGGCGCGACCGAGGCGCAGGGACTGAACGCAGCCGGCGCCGCCGCCGGGCACATCTTCGCCGAGGTCTGGCGCTACGCCGAGGGGCTCGGCGCGCGGCCCGAGTCGATGATCGGGCTTGCCGGGGCCGGCGACCTCGTCGCCACGGCGCTGGCGCGCGAGAGCCGCAACCGCCGCGCCGGCGAGCTGCTCGCCGCGGGCGTGCCCGCCGCCGAGATCCCCGCGCGAGTCGGCCAGGCGGTCGAGGCGCTCGAGTCCGTGCCGCTGCTCGCCCGCGCGCTCGAGCGCGCCGGCGTCGGCGCGCCTGTCACCGGGGCGCTCGGCCGCCTGATCGCCGGCGAGCTGCCGCTCGACGACTGGGTCGCGCTCGTTCGCGCCACCGTTCCGCCGCCCGCCCGCTGGCGCAGGCGCCCGCAGCCCGGCTTCTGGCGGCGTCTGTGGCGACGGATCGCAACGGGCGCCCGCTGAGCCCACGCCCGCGCCCGACCCGTGCCGCGTCGGGTGGCGTCTGTATTTATTTCGAAAGAGATCGCCGGGCCGATCAGCGCTCCACCAGCGTGCTCACGACCGCCTCGTACACGCCCGCGCCGTGGCCGGCCTCGGCGACGCGCACGTTCTCGTGGCGCGCGAGAACCCCGCGCAGCGACGGGTCGCGCTGGAGCGCATTGGCCACCAGCCAGAGCTCGCGCACGTGCTCGGCGCAGGCCAGGTCCTCGCGCGAGTCGCCCACCGCGAACGTCTGCTCGCGCTCGTAGTCGCGGGCCTGGCGGTGGAACGCCACCGCCGATGCCTTCGAGGCGCTCTTCGGCACGAGGTGGTAGCCGCGTACGTGGTCGAGCGCCGCCAGCGCCTCCGAGCGGCGGTTGACCACGCCGTTGTCGACCAGGCGCAGGTCGGCGTGGCCGCGCTCGGCCAGCAGCGCATCGGCCTCGAGCGCGTCGACCATCCCGCGAAACAGGTGCGAGACCTCGCGCTGGACGTGCCACGGCTCGTGGTACTCGAGCCGCCCCGCGTAGTGCTCCAGCAGCATCGCCGGGGCGCCCGAGGCCTCGATCTGCTCGGCGATCGTCAGCTCGCCCGGCATCAGCTCGCCCGTCAGCCAGTGCTCCTCGCCGTCCAGCACCACGCACGCGCCCGCCTCGTAGATGAACGAGGCCTGGCCGAGCAGGCGCGCGTCCTCGAACACCTGCGCGCGCCGGCGACCGGACATCAGCACGACCTCCACGTCCGCGCGCAGGCACGCCTGCACCGCGCGCACGCCATCGAGCGACACGTTGCCCTCGCCGTCGTGCACGAGCGACCCGTTGCGGCCGAGCAGCGTTCCGTCCAGGTCGAGGTAGAGGCAGCGTGCGCTCATGCCTCACCGCCGCCCGCGCGCGCCGCGCCCTGCGCCAGGCTCGCCAGCGGCGGGCGCTCGGGCGGCGCGTGTGCCATCGCATCCGCCGGAGGCATGAGCGTCGCGCGCCCGTCGCGCTGGGCGCGGCTCAGCGCCGTCGCCAGCACCGTCAGCGCCATCGGCGCGAGCGCGCGCAGCGGCTGGTGGCGGTTGCGGTGCTCCTCCAGGTCGACCTGTGCAATTCCCTCAACGCCCACCTCGCGCCAGGCGTCGATCAGCATCGCCGTCTCCACGCCGTAGCCCGTCGCGAAAGGCAGTCGCTCGAGCAGCTCCCGGCGGGCCGCCACCTCGCCCGCCAGCGGCTGGCGGATGTCCGCGAGCTCCGGATACAGCAGCGCCAGCACCGGGCGCGCCGTGAGGTGGTTGACGCGCCCGCCTCCTTCCTGGCTCGACGCCGGCGCCGTGGGGGCGGGCTCGCCCGGCCCAGCCGCGTCGGGCGCCAGCGGGCGCCGGTAGAAGGCCTTCACGAACGCCACGCCCGGCTCGCACACGAGCGGGCCGAGCAGGCCCGTCGCGAAGTGCGCCGAGAAGCCCTCGCTGTCGGCATCGAGAAAGCACACGAGCTCCGTGTCCAGGCGCGAGAGCGAGCGCCACATCGCGTCCCCCTTGCCCAGGACCGGGCCGAACGACGGCTCGAGCTCTGCCTCCTGCCACACCTCGGCGCCGGCGCGCGCGGCCGCGTCGGCCGTCCCGTCGGGCGAGGCCGCGTCGACGACCACGATCCGGTCGATCGCCCCCGCCTCACGCAGTCGTCCGAGAGCGGACACGATCTCCCCGACCGTCCCTGCGCATTCGCGCGCGGGCAGGCACACCGACACGCCCAGCCCGCTGCGCGCACGCTCGGAGGCGATCCGCTCCGCCGAGAATGCGGAGTGGTGGAACGTGCGCGCTGGCATCGCCTCTACTATCGCAACCCATGGCCAAAGACCGCCAGACCGCGCCGTGGAGCGGCCTGCTCGAGGACGGACGGGCCGACGGGCGGCTCGTGCGCGAGGCGCGCGAAGGGCCGGGCGAGGCCACGCTCGTGGACCCGCCGTCCGCGTTGCACCCCGACGTGCACGCCGCGCTCGCTCGCATGGGTGTCGAGCAGCTCTACTCCCACCAGGCCGAGGCGCTGCTCGCCGCCACCGAGGGCCCGACCATCGTCACGACCGGGACGGCCTCGGGCAAGTCGATGTGCTTCAACCTGCCCACGCTGCACGTCCTCTGCGAACAGGCGCGCGCGCGTGCGCTGTACCTGTACCCGACCAAGGCGCTGGCGCAGGATCAGGCGCGCGCGCTCAACAGCTTCGGTCTGTCAAAGCGCGTGCGCCCGGCCATCTACGACGGCGACACCCCGCGCGAGGCGCGCGCCGACATCCGCAAGCGGGCGAACGTGGTGCTCACCAACCCCGACATGCTGCACGTCGGCATCCTCCCCAACCACGGCGCCTGGGCCGACCTGTTCGCGAATCTGGCCGTCGTCGTGATCGACGAGGCCCACGTCTACCGCGGCGTGTTCGGCTCGCACGTCGCCGGCGTGCTGCGCCGGCTGCGGCGGATCGCGGCCGCCTACGGCACCGAGCCCGTCTTCTTGATGACCTCAGCCACGATCGCCAACCCGCTCGAGCTCGCCGAGCGGCTCACCGGCCTCGAGAACGTGCGCCTGATCGAGGACGACGGCTCGCCGGCGCCGTCTCGCAGCATCGCCGTGTGGAACCCGCCGCTCACCGACGAGGCGCTCGGCGCGCGCCGCTCGGCGCTCGGCGAGGCGGCCGAGCTGCTCGCGCGGCTCGTGCGCGAGGGTGCCCGCACGATCTGCTTCATCAAGTCGCGCAAGGGCGTCGAGCTGCTCTCGCGCCTGGTCAAAGAAGACCTGCAGGGCGCGCACGCCGAGCTCGCCGAGCTCGTCGTCCCTTACCGCGCCGGCTACACCGCCCAGCAGCGCCGCGAGCTCGAGGGCCGGCTGATGCGCGGCGAGCTGCGGGCAGTGATCACGACCGACGCGCTCGAGCTCGGGATCGACATCGGCGCGCTCGACGCCGCCGTCGTCGTCACGTTCCCCGGCACCGTCGCCTCGCTCAAGCAGATGTGGGGCCGCGCCGGACGCTCCACCGTGGAGCGGCGCGGCAACGGCCTGGCCGTCTACGTCGCCGGCGAGGATGCACTCGATCAGTTCTTCTGCCGCCATCCCGACGAGTTCCTCGAGCGCCCCGTCGAGGCCGCCATCCTCGACCACGAGAGCCCGCTGATCTTTCGTGCGCACCTGCTCTGCGCCGCGCACGAGGGGCCGCTCTCGCGCGAGGACGCCGAGTTCCTCGGCCCGCGCTGGGAGGCCAACGCCGAAGTGCTGCTCGCCGCGGGCGAGCTGCGCAAGCGCCCGGCGCCGGCCACCGCCGAGCCCGGCGCGGCGAGATCCGCCACCTACGTCCCGCGCAAGCCCGGCGGCTATCCCGCGGCCGAGGTCTCGCTGCGCTCGGCCTCGCCCGAGCAGTACGCGATCGTCGACGTGTCATCCGGCGAGCTGCTCGGATCGACCGAGGCCGCCCGCGCCCACTCGACCGTGCACGAGGGGGCCGTCTACCTGCACCTCGGTCGCTCATATGAGGTGCGCGAGCTCGACCTCGAGCGCCGCAGGGCGCTGGTGGCGCCGTTCGACGGGGACTGGTACACGCAGCCCAAGCGCGCCACCGACACCGACATCATGCGCCTGCTCGACCGGCGCCAGACGCTCGGCGTGACGCTCTCCTTCGGGCACGTCAGCGTCACCGACACCGTGCTCGCGTACCAGCGCAAGGGCGTCTCAGATCACGCCTTCCGCGAGCTGCACCCGCTCGACCTGCCGCCCACGAGCTTCGACACCCAAGCGCTGTGGTTCGAGCTTCCCGGCGGCTCGCCGCTCGGACTCGACGACTCCCCCGTGGCCGAGGCGATCCCGTTGGAGGCGCTGCTGGGCGCGCTGCACGCGACCGAGCACGCGCAGATCGCCGTGCTGCCGCTGATCGCGATGTGCGACCGCTGGGACATCGGCGGGCTCTCGACCAACTTCCATCCGCAGACCGGCGTGCCGACGATCTTCCTCTACGACGGCCACCCCGGCGGGATCGGCATCGCCCGCACCGCCTTTCAGCGCTTCGAGGAGCTCTGCCGCGACGCGCACGCCCTGATCGCCGAGTGCACGTGCGCCGGCGGCTGCCCCTCCTGCGTGCAGTCGCCCAAGTGCGGCAACCTCAACGAGCCGCTGTCGAAGGCCGGCGCGCAGATGCTGCTCGAGCGGATGCTCGCGGCCGGCGACGGGGTCGAAGCAGGCGAGCCGTCCGCCGCGCCGGGCGTCGCGACGGTCGCGCGCGGCGGGCCGATCTCGGCGCGCCGCTCCGAACGCGACGACTCGTTGTTGAAGGCATAGCAATGCCCCGCCCGCTGAAGGAGGCGGCTCTCGCCGCCATACTCGCCTGCGTCGCCTTGGCCGCAGCCGCCGCCTCGGCGCAGGCGCCGCCGGGCGAATCGCAGCTCGGCGAAGGCCCGGGCGGGCGCACGGCGCTGACGCGCTGGACGCTCGCGCTGGACCCCGCCGACCGCGGCCTCGCGCGCGGCTGGCAGCGTGGCGGCTTTGCCGGGCGCGGCGTGAGCGTGCCCAACGACGTCGACCCGATCCACGTCAAAGGCCGCGCCGGTCAGCGCAACTACGAAGGCTCCGTGGCCTGGTACCGCACGAGCATCGCGGCGCCCGCCGCCGGCACCTACGCGTTCTCCTTCGCCTCGGCCAACTTCAAGGCCACCGCCTATCTCGACGGCCGGGCGATCGTGAGTCACCGCGGCTCCTACCTGCCCTTCGAAGGAAGGGCGAAGCTCGCCGCCGGGCCGCACACGCTGGTCGTCCGCATCGACTGGCGCGACCCCGGCAGGCAGAGCAGGCAGGGGTTCCACCGCACCTGGTTCAACTGGGGCGGCCTCAACGGCCAGGTCACGATGCGTCCAATCGGTGAAAGCGAGCTCTCCGACCCGAGCCTGCAGACGACGCTCCAGCCCGACGCCCCCGACGCGGCGCGCGCCCTCGTGACGATCTCCGTCCGTGTCCGCAACAACGGGCAGACCCGCGCGCTCGCGCCGCAGGGGACGCTGATCGGCGGCGCTTCGGGCGCAAAGGGCATCCCCATCCAGTTCCCCGCACAGACGGTCGCACAGGGACAGACCGTCGCGATGCGGAGCACCGTCGAGGTGAACGACCCGGCGCTGTGGTCGCCCGGCCACCCGAACCTCTACGCACTGCGCATCCAGGTCGCCGAGCCGGGGTCGAGCACTCCCGAGAGCAGCTACTCCGCGCGCGTCGGCCTGCGCCAGCTGACCTGGCACGAGGGCCGGCTGATGCTGAACGGGCGCCGGCTGCGGCTGCACGGCGCTTCGATCCAGGAGGACGCCAAGGGGCACGGCGACGCGCTCACGCCCGGCGACCAGGCGACGCTCGTGCGCGAGCTAGAATCGATCGGCGCAAACGCGGTGCGCTCGCAGCACCCGCTCGATCCGGCCCTGCTCGAACGGCTCGACGCCGCCGGCATCGTCGTGTGGCAGGGGATCGGGCCCGTCGAAGGCGCGGCCAACTGGTACTCCACGACGCCTGCCCTGCTGCGCCAAGCCGAACAGCAGGCCCGCACGGCCGCAAATGCGGCGCAGCTGCATCCATCGATCATCGCCTGGAACCTCGTCAACGAGGTCGCCGGGAACGGGCACGACCCGGCTGAGGTCCACTACGTGCAGACGCTCACGCGCTGGCTGCACGAAGACGACCCGACGCGGATGGTCGCCGTCGACGTCTGGGGCGACCACCCGCCAGTGCACGCCGGTCCGCTCTACCGTGGCGTCGACGCGGTCGCCGAGACCGATTACACCGGCTGGTACGACTCGCCGCAGGACTCGCCCGCGCGCCAGGAAGCCGCGATCCGCGCGCGCCTGCGCGCGCAGGAGCGCACGTTCGCCGGCAAGGTCCTGCTGATCAGCGAGTTCGGCGCCGAGTCGAACACGCTCAACCGGCCCGGAAGGCCGGGGAGCTACAGCTTCCAGTCGAGCCTGCTCGCACGCCACATCCGCGTCTACGCGGCCGACCCGAAGCTCACGGGCATGATCGTCTGGGGCCTTCGCGACTACCCGCTCGTGCCGCAGTTCTATGGCGGCTCGATCACGTTCAAGCTGCCCGCGCTGAAGCTGATCGAAGGGATCAACCAGAAGGGCCTCTACACCTACGACGAGTCGGCCAAGCCGGCCGCCCGCACGGTCGCGCGTCTGTTCTCCTCGCTGCCGAGCGGCTGAGCTCGATCCGGACGGGCGCGATCGCGGCGGGCTAGCGATCGTGCAGGCGCAGCGCGTCGACCGACAGGTCGCTGCCGGCCACCTGCTCGACCTCCAGCTCGGCGCCGTCCAGTGCCGTCCCCGCCGTCATCAGCGAGAACGCGAACGCGAGCCCGTCGCCGGCGAGCATGCGCTCGCGTCCAACACGCAGCTCGATCGCCGCGACCGTGCGCCCGCGCGCGTGGCGCGTGGCGATGTCGACGACCGCCTGCGCGAGCGCCAGCTCGCGCGCCATCGCGGCCGCGCCCGCGTCGATCCGCTCGACGGGCGCGCACAACCGGCCTCCATCGGTGCGTCGGCTCGATTGGGCGCTGCGTTCGACGCGCACGTCACCGCCACCTCTCCCGCGCGGGACTCCGGGCGCTGTTTACCCGACCTCGGACGCGCTCTAACGCGGCTCGCTCTAACGCGGCTTGAGCGGCACGAGCAGGTGCACCCGCACCGCGCCGCCCGATGCGGGCGCCGCGAACGAGGTCACTTCGTACTCGACGCCATGGAAGCGCAAGGCTCCCGATCCTGGCAGCGCCGCCGGCGCGTCCCGGGAGCTGCCCGCCACGGTGCGCGCGCCCGAGCGGACGTACACGAGCCCGTGCGTCATCGTGTGGACCAGTTTGGTGTAGGACGCGAACGTCGATCGCGAGAGCTTGAAGCGGCGCGAAATGCGCTGAGCGATCACGCCGAGCTCCTGCGTCTTGATCTGCTCGCACGTGCTCGCCTGCAGCGAGGCCGAGATCGGGAGCAGCAGCGAAACGCGCAGGCGCCCGCTCGGGTACGCCTCGACGTTGAACGAGTACGCCTCATAGCTCGCGCCGCGATAGCTGACCGGGCCGTGGTCGGGGATCGAGGCGGGCCCCGGGCTGAGCAGCCCCTCGAGCGGAACCTGCCCGGCATCGGTGCGCAGCACCAGGGGCGCGCCGATGAAGCGGGTCACGAGCTTGATGTAGCCGAGGTCGTCCTGCACGGAAAAGACGAAATGGCCGACCTCCTTGCCGTGCAGGCGCAGGCGTCCCGCGATCGGCGCGAGGATGTACGGGCCGCCTTCGTCGAAGAGCAGTTCGCTGCCGCGGCTGACGCGCAGGCGCACGATGTGCGTGTGCGAGTAGACCAGATGGTGCACCGCCGTCTGGATCGCCGCGTGGTCCCCGCTCTGCACCGCGCTCAGCAGCGGCCCGTAGCCTTCGATCTGGCGTTTGTCGCTGTCGGTCTCCGAGCTGCGGACCTCGGCTGCGTAGATGCGCTCGGCCACCGAGCCCGCCGTCGTCGCCAGGACCTCGGCCGCGGGCGCACCGCAGGGCGCCGGCGCTGAGGCGGCGGGCGTCGTCGTCGCCCGCGCCGGCGCCGCCGAGCTCGCCGCTGCCGCCCCCGGCGAGGCCGCGAACGCGCCGAGCGCGGCGGGCGCGGCCAGGGCGATCAGCGCCGCCGCCGCGGGCGCGAGAGCGCGGCGCAATCTCATCGCGCGCTGCTACCTGCGATTTCCGCGCGCGATCTTGCGCAGGTCGATCGTTTCGTCGTACACCTTCGCGTCGACCCCCTCCTCGAGCGCGACCTCGCGCAGCGGACGGCCGGAGGCGGTCGCCTTCTGCACGATCACCGTCCCCTTGTCGTAGCCGATCGCGCCGTTGAGCGCGGTCGCGACGGCAAGCGTCGCTCCGGCTGACGCTTCGGTGCCGGCCTTGTTCGCCCTGATGCCGTCCACGCACTTCTCGGCGAAGACGCGCGAGACCGAGGCGAGCAGGTTCAGCGACTGCAGCAGGTTGCGCGCGATCAGCGGGATGCGCACGTTCAGCTCGAACTGGCCCTGCAGGCCGGCGACGGTGATGGCCGTGTCGTTGCCGATCACCTGCGCCGAGACCTGCAGCACGACCTCGGGGATCACCGGGTTGACCTTGCCGGGCATGATCGAGGAGCCCTTCTGCAGCTCGGGCAGCAGGAGCTCACCGATGCCGGCCCGCGGACCGGAGCCCATCAGGGCGAGGTCGCCGGCGATCTTGGTGAGCGAGACGGCGACGACCTTGAGCGCGCCCGACAGCTCCACGAGCGCGTCGCGGTTGGCCTGGGCCTCGAACGGGTCGAGTGGAGCCGCGATCTGCTTCAGGCCCGATTCCCTGCGCAGGCGCGCGCGCACCTTCTCGGCGAACCTCGGATGCGTGTTCAGCCCGGTGCCGGTGGCGGTCCCGCCGAGCGGGATCTGGCCGACGTGCACGAGCGCGGACTGCACGCGCTCCTGCCCGAGCGCGATCTGCGCAGCGTAGCCGGCGAACTCCTGCCCGAGCGTGACCGGCACGGCGTCCATCAGGTGCGTGCGGCCCGACTTGACGACCTTCTCGAAGCTCTTCGCCTTGCGGGCGAAAGAGCGCTCGAGCTGTTTCAGCGCGGGCAGCAGGTCGTTCTGCGCCACGTCCAGCGCGGCCAGATGGACGGCCGAAGGGAACACGTCGTTGGAGGACTGCCCCATGTTGACGTGATCGTTGGCGTGCGTTCCCTCGCCGGCGAGCTTGGCGATGACCTCGTTGGCGTTCGTGTTCGTCGAGGTGCCGGAGCCGGTCTGGAACACGTCGATCGGAAACTGCGAGTCGTGCTTGCCCGCGGCGATCTCGGCGGCCGCCTTCTCGATCCGGGAGGCGCTGCGCTTGGAGAGCAGGCCGAGCTCGCCGTTGGTGGCCGCCGCGGCGCCCTTCAGCCGGGCAAGCCAGCGCACGACCGAGATCGGCACGCGCTCACCCGAGATCGGGAAGTTCTCGACGGCCTTGGCGGTCTCCCCGCCCCACAACTGCTTCTGCGGCATCTGTTCTCCTTGTTCGGCGCTGTGGCGAAACCCTAGCCGCAGAACGCCGACAACTCCCGCGCCAACCCGACGGGATCGTCGTAGGCGAGCAGGAAGCCGGTGCTCTCGAGCACGCGCAGCTGGCCGTTCGGCAGGAGCGCGAGCGCCTCTTCGGCGATCGCCAGCGGGTACATCGGGTCGCGGTCGGCCCACAGCAGCAGCACCGGCATCTGCAGCCGCGGATAGAGATCGAGCAGGTGGCGCTGCTCGCCGCGCGGCCACCTCCGCGCACACTTGGCCCAGGAGCGGGCCAGGTTGGAGTTGCCGGGAACGTCGGCGAAGGCGTGGCGCACGAGGTCGGCCGCGGTGGGGTTCCCGCGCGCGGACAGGCGCAGCCCGCGACTCGGTGTGAACACGGCGCGCGCCCCGTGCGAGAGCAGGCGGTCGAGCCCGGGCACGGCCGCGGCGCGGGCGCTGGCGCGCCAGGCAGCGCGCAGGCCGCCGTGCCGCGGGCGCGCGTGCATGCGGTTGTTCATGAGCACCATCCGCGCGGGGCGCACGCTGCCGGTGCGGACGGCGTGCAGCAGGATCTCCGCCCCCGCGTCGTGCCCGGCGATCAGCGGTCGCGATCCGAGCACCTCGCGGGTGAAGCCGCCGAGGACCTCGGCGAACCAGTCGAGCGTGTAGGGGTGGCGTGGGTGGTCCTCGGAGTCCCCGTGAAGGGGCAGGTCGGGCAGCACGACCCGAAAGCGGTCGGCCAGCGAGTCGACGGCCGGCTCCCACTCCATGTGCGAGAGCAGGCCCGAGTGCAGCAGCGCCAGCGGCGGCCCGGCGCCGAGCTCGCGGTAGGCCACGCGCGTGCCGTCGGGGTGGTGGTAGAGACGCAGCCGCACGAGGACATCGTAAGAAGCGCCGGATCGGGGCGTGCGCTGAGCCGGGCACGGACGCGCACCTAGAATGAGCCGCCTCGTGACGGCAGAGCAACCACATCCGCTGATCCCGCGCCGCGAGGTCGATCCCCGCCGCGAGCTGCCCGAGCTCGAGCGCGAGGTGCTCGAGCGCTGGCGCGAGCGCGACGTGTTCGCCGAGTCGCTGCGCATGCGCGAGGGCGCCGAGCGCTGGGTCTTCTACGAGGGTCCGCCGACGGCGAACGGGCCGCCCGGCTCGCACCACGTGCTCTCGCGCGTGTTCAAGGACATCTACCCGCGCTTCCAGACCATGCGCGGTCACCTGGTCGAGCGCAAGGGCGGCTGGGACTGTCACGGCCTGCCCGTGGAGATCGCGGTCGAACAGGAGCTGGGCATCGAATCGAAGGCCGAAGTCGAGGAGTACGGGATCGGGGAGTTCAACGCGCGCTGTCGCGAGTCGGTGTTCGCCTACCTGGAGGAGTGGGATCGGCTGACCGAGCGGATCGGCTTCTGGATCGACCTCGACGCGGCGTATCGGACGCTGGATGAGAGCTACATCGAGTCGGTCTGGTGGGCGCTGTCGCAGATCGACCGGCGCGGCCTGCTGTACGAGGGGCACAAGGTCAGCCCGTACTGCCCGCGCTGCGAGACGACGCTCTCCTCGCACGAGGTGGCGCTCGGTTACCGCGACGTGGTGGATCCGAGCGTCTACCTGGCGCTGGCAGTTGCCGGCTCAGGGCCGGCGGCGGGCACGCAGTTCGCCGGGGATCGCCTGCTGGTGTGGACCACCACGCCGTGGACGCTGCCGGGGAACGTCGCCGTGGCGGTCTCTCCGCGTGCGGACTATGCGCGGGTGAGATTTGGAGAGGACTTCGTCATATTGGTCGCGGATCGGGTCGAGCCGGTGCTGGGCGAAGGAGCGGAGGTGGTCGAGCGCTTCAGCGGCCAGGAGCTGGCGGCCCGCTACGGGGCGTATGAAGGACCGATCTTCGCGGCGAGCGACCGCGAGCCGGGTCCGCTGCCGATCCTGGTGGACGACTTCGTCACGACGGAGGATGGGACGGGCATCGTGCACCTGGCCCCTGCGTTCGGCGAGGACGACTACCGCGTGGCGGCGGCGGCCGGCATCTTCCGCGGCGACGAACCGCGCACGCTGTACAACCCGGTGCGGCCGGACGGCAGCTACGACGAGCGCCCGCGCAGCCGCGAGGGGGAGCCGTACGCGGGGCGCTTCGTCAAGGACCCCGGGCTGACCAAGGAGCTGATCGAAGATCTCGACGCCCGCGGCCTGCTGCTGCGCCTGGAGGAGTACGAGCACTCCTACCCGCATTGCTGGCGCTGCGGCACGCCGCTGCTGTACTACGCCAAACCGTCGTGGTATCTGGCGACGACGAGGCTGCGCGATCAGCTGCTCGCGGCGAACGAGACGGTCGCGTGGCATCCGCCGCGCGTGAAGCACGGGCGCTTCGGCGACTGGCTGGCCAACAACGTCGACTGGGCGCTCTCGCGCGAGCGCTACTGGGGAACGCCGCTGCCGGTGTGGCGTTGCGAGCAGGGCCACGTTCACGTCGTCGGCTCCTTCGAGGAGCTCTTCGAGCGCTCGGGCGCCGACCTCGACGACCACCATCGCCCGTTCGTCGACGAGGTCGAGTTCGCCTGTCCTCACCTGGACGACGAAGGCGAGCCGGACTGCAGCGAGACGATGCGGCGCGTGCCGGAGGTGATCGACGTGTGGTTCGACTCGGGCGCGATGCCGTTCGCGCAGCATCACTTCCCGTTCGAGCACGCCGAGCGCTTCGCGCTCGCCTATCCGGCTGACTTCATCTGCGAGGCGCAGGATCAGACGCGCGGGTGGTTCTACTCGCTGCTCGCCGTGGCGACTCTGCTGGGCGAGGAGCCGCCCTACCGCAACGTCGTCTGCCTCGGCCTGATCCTCGACGAGGAGGGCCAGAAGATGTCCAAGTCCAAGGGCAACACGGTCGAGCCCTGGCAGGTGCTCGACAGCTATGGCGCCGACGCCTTCCGCTGGTACTTCTTCACGTCCAAGCAGCCGTGGGACGGCTACCGCTTCTCGGCGGAGACGATCGGCGAGGGCGTGCGGCTGTTCCTCAAGCAGCTCTGGAGCACGTACTACTTCTACGCGCTGTACGCGCAGGTCTCGACCGAGCAGCTGGGCGCCGCCGGCGAGCAGGCGCGTGCGCCGCGCGATGACCTCGACCGCTGGGCGCTCTCGCGCACGGCGGCCACGGCCGACCTCGTGGTAGAGCGCCTGGAAGCCTACGACGCGACGACGGCCGGCCGGGCGATCGCGGATCTCGTGGAGGACATCTCCAACTGGTACGTCAGGCGCTCGCGCAGGCGCTTCTGGGACGGCGACCCGGCGGCCTTCCAGACGCTGAGCACGTGCCTGGTGACGACGGCCAAGCTGCTCGCGCCGTTCTGCCCGTTCATCGCCGATGAGATCTACGACAACCTCGACGGCTCGCTCGCGAGCGTGCACCTGTGCGACTTTCCGGGCGGCGACTCCCTGCTCGACGGCGGCGCCCGCGACGAGCAGCTGGAGCAGGCGATGGCGATGGCGCGCGAGACGGTGCGCCTCGGCCTGGGCGCGCGCGGCAAGTCGAAGATCAAGGTGCGCCAGCCGCTGGGCGAGGCCGTCGTGGTCGCCTCCGGCCGCGAGCGCGAGGCGATCGAACGGCTGGCCGACGTGGTGCGCGAGGAGCTGAACGTCAAGCGCGTGCGCTTCGTCGCCGCCGCCGAGGAGCTCGGCAGCTACGAGGTCAAGCCCAACTACCGAAAGCTCGGCCCGGTGTTCGGCAAGTCGATGCCACGCGCGGCAGATGCGATCGCCGCGCTCGACCCGGCGCGCGTGGCGGCAGCCCTGCGCCAGGACGGCGCCGGCGCGGGCGAGCCGATCGGCATCACCGTCGACGGTCGCGAGCACACGCTGTCGGCGGACGAGGTGATCCTGACGATGCGGGCCCCCGACGGATACAGCGTCGAGCGGGAGGGGGCGCACGCCGTGGCGCTCGACCTGGCGATCGACGAGGGCCTGCGCGAGGAGGGCTTCGCGCGGGAGATCGTGCATGCGGTGCAGGTGGCGCGAAAGAGCGCAGGTCTCGAGGTCGAGGACCGCATCGAGCTCGCCCTCGACGGCGAGGAGGCGCTGCTGCAAGCGGCCGAGGCCCACCGCGACTACCTCGCCGGCGAGACCCTGGCCGTCAAGCTCGACGCCGGCGACCGGGCGAGCGCACCGGCCGCCGAGGGAGGCTACTCAAATCAGGTGAAGATCGAAGGGCTGACGCTGATGATCAGCCTGCGCAAGGCGTGATCCGGCCCTGCGCGGCCGACGACACAGCTCCGCGCCGCGTCCTCGGCGTTCAGGCCAACGCAGGCTCGAGCTCCTGCTCCAGCTTCTTCTTGGGGTAGGCCCCGATCACGGTCTTGACCGGCTGGCCGCCCTTGAACAGGATCATGGTCGGGATCGAGAGCACCTGGAAGGCGGCGGCCGTCTGCTGGTTCTCGTCGGTGTTGAGCTTGACGATGCGCAGGTCGGGGCGCTCCTCGGCGATCTCTTCGAGCACGGGCGCGACCACGCGGCACGGACCGCACCAGGGAGCCCAGAAGTCGACCAGCACGGGCTTGTCCGACTCGAGCACCTCCGCCTGGAAGTTGTTGTCGGTCACTTCGCTCAAGCTGCCAGCCATGGATCTCCCTTTCTCGATCGCTTTCCCCTCACTATACAAAGTGAAGGAAGGTATGTCGGAGGACCGTGGACGCTAGCCGACCGTCACGAGCCAGCCGTCCGAGCTGCGCACGATCGGCGCGTGGATGTGCGTCAGCGCGGTGAACAGGTGCGGTGAGACGAAGACCTCTACGAAGGCCGCTACGACGAGGATCGGCACGGCAAACGCGACCGTCACGAAGGTCGCCGCGAGCAGCTGCTCCCACTGGCCGCGCCTGCTGGCGATGATCCAGGCGGCGAGCGGCAGGAACAGCGCGATCAGCTCGGGCAGAGCGTGCGGCAGCACGCCGAGCAGCAGCAACCCGGGCGAGACGCGCAGGAAGGCGGCGACCCCGCCGAGGGTGTGGCCCAGCAGGTAGGCCTGCGCGCTCAACGAGAACGTGGTGGCGGCGATCACGAAGCCGATCGCCAAGCGACCGCCGTGCTCGTGTATCCAACGCGAGGCGCCGGTACGCCCCTCGACCTGCATAGGCAGCGAGCTGCCGGCGATGAATCCCGCCACGCAGGCCATCGCGTGCAGCGCGAGCACGAGCCCGTTGCGTGCGAGCACGCCGAGAACGTCGTCGGTCCTGCCGACCGCGAACGGCGGGCGCAGCTGGACGATCTGTTCGTGCGCCCCGCTCAGCGAGGCGATCACCCAGACCGCGGTGAGCAGCGCCACGGCCGCGAACGCGGCCCCGGCCGACCAGCGGCCGAGCACCCGCAGCGGGTGCCAGTTCCACTCGCGCAACGTCTCGCGCGTGTGGCGGATGCCGTACGTGAAGGCGTAGGCCGATGAATCCATCCACTTCAGCATCGGCCGGCCGCGCGCGCGACTGAAGCCGGCGCGGTGCCGGCGCCGAAGTGACGCCGGCGCGAGTCCTCCCGCCGCTACCTGAAGCGCAACCGCGGCACGAGCCACATCGCCTCGACGGCGATCCGCCAGGACATCTTGCTCTGTCCCTGCTGGCGATCGCGGAAGACGATCGGCACCTCCACGATGCGAAACCCCGCGCGCACGGCGCGGTACGTCAGCTCGACCTGGAAGGCGTATCCCTGCGAGCGCACGCTGTCGAAGTGGATCGCTTCGAGGACCTCGCGGCGAAAGCACTTGAAGCCGCCCGTCAGGTCGCGCACCTGCAGTCCCAGCACCCAGCGCGAGTACGTGGAACCGCCCTCGCTGATGAAGCGCCGCAGAAAGCCCCAGTCGCTGACGCCGCCGCCGTCGACGTAGCGCGAGCCGAGCGCGAGATCCGCGCTCTCGGGCGAGTCGCGATCTACCGCGGTGAGGAGCCGCGCCAGGTCGGCCGGGTCGTGGGAGAAGTCGGAATCCATCTCCATCACGTAACCGGCTCCATGGTCCAGCGCATGTCGAAAGCCGGCGAGGTAGGCAGGCCCGATCCCGCTCTTCTCGGCGCGGTGCAGGACCTGCACCCAGTCGTGATCGGTTGCCAGGCGATCGGCGATCTCGCCGGTCCCGTCGGGGGAGTCGTCGTCGACCACGAGGATGCAGAAGGCGCCGCCGAGGGAGCCGCCGCCGGTCGCACGGGCGAGGACCTCGCCGGCGCCGCGCACGATCGCCTCGATGTTCTCCGCCTCGTTGTAGGTCGGCAATATCAGCCAGGGCTCGCCGGACATGAGGCGGCGTACCCTAACGTGCGTGCCTCAAGCGGACCTGTCGAACGGCGCGATCGCCGACGCGCTGGAGGAGCTCGGCGACCTCTACGAGCTCGACGGCGCGATCGTCCACCGCGTGCTCGCCTACCGCACTGCCGCCAAGAGCGTGCGCGAGTCCTCGGTGTCGGTCGCCTCGCTCGCGCGCGAAGGCCGCGCCACCGAGCTGCCGGGCATCGGCGCGACGTTGCAGGAGAAGATCCAGGCGCTGCTCGACGCGGGCGACATCCCCGCCGCCCAGCGCCTGCGCGAGAAGTTCCCGGCCGGCCTGGTCGCGGTCACGCGGCTGCCCGGGCTCGGCGCCAAGCGCGCGCGGCTGCTGCACTCAGAGCTCGGCGTCGATTCGCTGCAGACGCTGCGCGAGGCGGCGCTGGCCCAGCGCATCCGTGACGTCCGCGGCCTCGGGCCCAAGCTCGAGGAACGCGTGCTGGCGGCGCTCGAGCAGGGCGCCGGCGAGCGTGTCGAGCCGCGGCTGCTGCTGCCGAAGGCGATCGAGCTCGGCGAGAGCCTCGCGGCCGGGCTGACCGAGCTCGGCGGCAACGGCACCCACGTGCAGATCGCCGGCTCGGCGCGCCGCTGGGCCGACAGCGTCAAGGACATCGACCTGGTCGCTGTCACCAATCGCCCTACGACTCTCGCCAAGAGCCTCGTCAAGCTCGAGCAGATCGCCGCCGTCGGCTCGGCCGGCAAGGCCGGCGCGCGCGCCCGTACGCACTCGGGCTTCAACGTCGATCTGCGCATCGCCAAGCCCGCGCAGCTGGGCAACCTGCTGCAGCACTTCACCGGCTCGGGCCGCCACAACGCGGCGCTGCGCGAGTCGGTCGTGCGGCGCGGGCTGCACGTGTCCGAGTACGGGCTGCTCGACGACGCCATCGGGAGCACCCGCACGTGCGCGACCGAGCAGGAGGTCTACGAGCTGCTCGGCCTCTCCTACATCGAGCCCGAGCTGCGCGAGGACCGCGGTGAGCTGGAGGCCGCGCGCCGGGACTTCGAGGCCGGCGTGGGCGAGAACGGGAGCGCGGGCGCGCTGCCCAAGCTGGTCGAGCTCGGGGACATCCGCGGCGATCTGCACAGCCACACGGTCGCCTCGGACGGGCACAACACGATCGAGGAGATGGCGCTGGCGGCGCGCGAGCTCGGCTACGAGTACCTGGCGATCACCGACCACTCGGCCAGCCACGGGTTCGGCAACGAGGTCTCGCCCGAGCAGCTCCGCCGCCAGATCGAGCTCGTGCACGAAGCCAACGAGCGCCTGCAGGGAATCGAGCTGCTCGCGGGCAGCGAGGTGAACATCCTGCCCGACGGCTCGCTCGACTACGAGGACGAGCTGCTGGGCCGGCTCGACTGGATCATCGCCAGCGCGCACACGTCGTTCGGCATGGACGAGCGGGCGATGACCGAGCGCATGATCGCCGCGATCGAGCACCCGCTCGTGGACGCCATCGGCCACCCCACCGGGCGAAAGATCGAGCGGCGTGCGCCCTACGCGCTCGACCTCGACGCCGTCTTCGCCGCCGCCGCCCGCACGGGCACGTTCCTGGAGATCAACGCCAACCCCGACCGTCGCGACCTCTCCGACGTCAACGCGCGCGCCGCCGTGCGCGCCGGCGTGCGCATCCTGATCGACTCCGACGCCCATCGCACGCGCACGGTTCAGAACATGCGCTGGGGCGTCGCCACCGCGCGGCGCGCGTGGCTGAGCGCCGACGACGTCGTCAACACGCGCAGCTGGCCCGAGCTGCAACGGCTACGCAAGCAGTCGCGGCAGTAGCTGCTCGGCCACGATCCGATCCACGGCGGCCCGGCTGAACGGCGCGAGCGCGGCGCGCGCGCGCTCAGCGTATCCGGGCAGCGGGTCGGCGAGCGCTGCGCGCAGCCCGGCGACGAGGTCGTCCCCGACCAGCCGGGGGTCGAGCTCTCGAGCGATCGGGAGCGCCGCATACGGCCCGGGCGCCTCGGTCGTGACGAGCTGGCAGCCGTCGGCTAGCGCCTCGAGCTGCACGATCCCGTAGTCCTCGCGGCGCGGGGCACACACGAACACGCGCGCACGACGCAGCAGCGCACGGAACTCGGCCGGAGCGAGCGACCCGAGCACGCGCACCCCCGGCTCCTCCCGGGAGATGAGGCCGGCGGCGAGCAGCCGCTCGGCCGAGACTCCCGCGACGTGCAGCTCCTCGCCCTCCTCACCCCCGTCGGCGCCGCGCTCGGTCCGCAGCTGCCGCCAGGCCGCGAGCACGCGGTCGAGGCCCTTCTTCGACGGGTTGGCCGCGTAGGTGACCGCCGCGAGGTCGCGCTCGTCCTGCACCGGACCGGACGGCTCGACCGGAACGGGCAGCACGAGCGTGCGGTCGGCTCCCGTCCCGTCGGGCAGCTCCTGCGCCGCGCCCTCGCTCCACGGCAGCAGCAGCGGCGCCTGGCGCAGGCGGCGACGCTCGAGCGGGCGCTGCCACAGCCCGTGGCGGCCCGGGCGGTTGCCCGCGGCCGGGGCGTCGAAGCGGATCGCCCCAGGGTGATCCCAGAGCAGCGCGGCCGTCGTCGTCGAGTAGACGATCGAGCGCGCCGGCGCGAGCGCCTGCCGCTCGGCGACCTTCGCCGCCGCGGCGCGCGCCGCGCGCGCCCACTGCAGGTCGGTGAGCATCATCGTCGGCAGCCCCTCCTGCGGATCTGGCCTGACGACGGCGACCCTCGCGCCGGCACGCTGCAGCGAGTCGTTCAGCTCGTCGTCGGCCCGGCGCAGGCCGACGGTCGACCCAAGCGACACCAGCAGCACGTCGGCCGCGTGCTCCCGGCGCATCTCAGGTGACTGCGCCGTTCGTGCGCTCCGGGCGCAGGGCCTTGAAGCCGGGCGTGCGCTCGAGCGCCATCGGCCGCACCGGCGAGGTCCGCGACACGTAGAAGAATGCGCCGTCGCGCTCCTCTATCGCCGCGACCGCGGCGTCCTGGCGGCGCCAGGCGAGCGCCCAGATGATCGCGAAGCCCGCCGCGATGCCCGGTATCTGGGGAGCGAGGAAGGCGAGGCCGCCCGCGATCAGCGTGAACAGGAGCAGCGGCCACAGACGGTTGAGCAGGATCGCACTCGGATGGTTCTCCGGGAGCGCCGTGCTCGTCTTGGCGCTCGACAGCAGGCGCGCGATCGGCGGGTTGGTCTCCGCCCTTCGGCCCAGGCGCAGGCCCACCAACGTCGCCACGATCCACCATCCCACCGCAATCGGCAGCAGTCCTTTTTCGGAGTTGGTGCCCGCGGCCAGCACCGTGACCAGGGCGAGCGCGGTGGCGGCTCCGGCGCTCAGCATGACCGTGCTTCTGAGGAAGTCGACGAAGCGCACCCTCGTACTACAGCAGCGCCTCGAGCAGTTCGCGCACTCCGCGCGTGTCCTGGAGCGTCAGGTCCGCCTCGCGTGCCAGCTCGGGCGGGGCTTCATCGGAGTCGACCGCCACGCACAAGGCCGACTCGAGCGCACCCGACTGCATCAGCTCGCGCAGCCCCCGGAAGGCGTCCAGGTCGGTCGCATCGTCGCCAACGTAGAGCGCCGAGGAGGCGGCCGAGCCCCGCAGCAGCATCGCGATACCGATCCCCTTGTCGAGCTCGACCGGCGGACGCACCTCGAGCACCTTGCGGCCCCAGTGCGTGACGAAGCCCTCCCGATCGGCCGCGGCGGCGATCTCGTGAGCGGCCGCCTCTGCCGCCTGCTCGTCCGGGGCTCCGCGCCAGTGGAAGGCCGCGATCGCTTCCTTGTCCTCGCCGCGCAGACGCAGGCGTTCGTGCTCGGGCGTCAGCGCCCGCGAGGCGAACGCACGGATCCGGACGGTCCAGGCGGCCAGCTCGGGGTCCACCTCGGGTCGCGTCGCGCCCGGTCGCAGCAGCTCGCCCCCGTGGTTGCCCACGTATGCCAGCGTCCCGATCGCCACGATCTGGCGGGCCGTCGCCGCGCGCCGGCCGCTGACGCAGCCGACCACGCCGTAGCGCTTGGCGATCTCGATCAGCAGCGTGCGCGTGGCCTCGGGCACGTGCGCGTCCGCCGCGTGGCGCACGATCGGCGCCAGCGTGCCGTCGATGTCGAGCAGCACAGCCCCCCGATCGGGGTCGGAGCGGAGCGGCTCGAGCGCCTCCACGAGCGTTGCGGCGGGGGACACGAGGTCTAGTATGCCGCGCATCGTGGCTGACCACGCGGCTCGCAAGCGTGTTTGCTGAGAGCGCTTCCGAGCGGCCGTCGAGCCGTACGCTCAAGCTGATGGCGATCGGCACCGCGGCCGGCGTCTTCAGCGGTCTCTTCGGCGTCGGCGGGGGCAGCGTGATCGTGCCGCTGCTCGTGCTCTGGCTCGGCTACCGAGAGCGCGCCGCGACGGCCACGTCGCTCGCCGCGATCGTCTTCATCGCCGGCTTCGCCGCCGCCACGCAGGGCCTCTACGGCAACGTGGACGTGCGCGACGCGGTGCTCGTCGGCGTGCCTGCCATCGGCGGCGTCCTGTTCGGCACGTGGCTGCAACAGCGGCTGCAGAACCGGGCGATCTCGCTCATGTTCGCCGCCGTGCTGCTGGCCAGCGCCGTCGAGCTCGTGCTGCGGTGATCGGCGCGATCGCGATCGGCCTGGCGGGCGGCGTGATCGCCGGCATGCTCGGGGTGGGCGGCGGTGTGCTGTTCGTGCCCGGGCTCGTGATCTTCCTCGGCCTTGGCCAGCATCAGGCCGAGGCGACCTCGCTCCTGGCGATCGTGCCCGTGGCGATCGTCGGCACCTACACGCAGGATCGCTACGGCAACGTGCGCCGCTCCGACGCGCTGCTTTTGGGACTGCTCTCGATCGCGGGCGCGGTCGGCGGCGTGGCGCTCGCCAACGCCCTGTCAGGTGAGGCGCTGCGGGACTCCTTCGCCGCGCTGCTGGTGCTCGTCGCCGCCCAGTTCGTGCGCCGCGCCCTGCGACGCCCGCAATAGCCCGCGCGCGGCGCGGAGTCGGCCTGCCGGGGATGTTCGCTTCCCCCTGGTGCGCTGCCCAGTCGATGGTCTAAGCTTGGGGGTAGCGCATGGGCCTAGACAACCCTCTGCACATCGCTTTTCTCGTCGTGATCCTGCTCTTGGTGTTCGGCGCCAAGCGCCTACCCGAGATCGGTCGCTCGCTAGGCAGCGGCATGCGCGAGTTCAAGCAGTCGGTCACCGGCGAGTCCTCGTCACAGAGCACGCAGACCGCTCTTCCGGCGGCCGAGCAACAGCCGCCGCAGCAGCAGCCGGCCCAGGCGGCCCCTGCGAGCCCGGCCGAGGCTGCCCCAGCCGCTCCGCCGGCCGCCGCACCGGCCGCGCCGCCGCCACCCGCCCCGGTCGAGCACCAGCACCAGTAGACGCCGCGGCGCGTCGACGCAGCCGGGCCGGCAGCAGTCGCCGGCCGCAGTCGCCGGCAGCGTCGCCTGCCGGGCGGCTCAGCGACGGTGCAGGATCGGACCGCTGCCGACGGCCTCGAAGGCCGAGCCGGGCACCGTCTTGAGCTGGTCGAGATCCTGGTCGCGCCAGCGCGGGTCGGGTGCACCCGTGATGTACCAGGGCGAGCCGTTGTCGGCGACGATCAACCCATAGCGCTTCAGCGCACGGAGGATCACGAGCGCCTGGCCGTGATAGCCGGCCAGGCTGAAGGCAGCCTTCAGGCGCAGGCGCAGCCCCATCGGCGGCAGGTTGCGGTCGGTGTTCGAGGAGGCCACGTGGGTCGCCGGATGGATGTAGCCCGCCTGCGTCTGCGACACGGTGACGCGGAGCGCGTGATCGATGCGCTCGGCGCGGACCTCCGGGTAGCGCGCCAGCAGCGGGAAGATGGGCAGGCCGGCCGCGTCGGCCGAGGTCCACCCTTCCGGTCGCAGGGCGTTGCTGCGCAGATTGAAGACGGCGCCCGAGCCCGCTTCCCAGCCCGCCCCGCGACGGCTGGCTGTGTACAGCTCGTATAGGCGGCAGCTGCCACGCTGCAGCACGATCACGTGGCGGTCGCCTGCTTCGCCCGCGCCCTCGACGCGAGCCCCCGGCGGGATCGGGTACGGCCCCGGGTCCGACTGCCCGCCGTAGGCGTTGAAGTGGATCGGGACCTTCGCCTGGCCACGGGGGACGACCGAGTAGGGGATGCCATAGCTCGGGCTCGAGCCGAAGTCCGCGTGCAGATGTAGCTCGGCGCCGATCGAAGCGATGTAGGCCGCCGAACGCGGATCCAGCGGCGCGCGCGACACATCCCGGTTGATCGCGTTGTTCGCCGGCAGGATCGGGCAGCGATACTCGTGCGGGCCGGCGGCCGCGGCGAGCACGTGCCGCGCGGAGCGGCCGGCCCCCACGGCGCTCGCGCCCGCCGAGAGCGAGGCCAGCAGCACCGCACCGGCCGCCGTCGCCAGCCGCGACACGCGCCTGGCGCGGGCGCTTGCCACGAGGGAGGAGAGCCGCTTCCCGCGGTTGAGCCGCATCCGAGGATGGTAGGCGGCGTACCAGCCAGCTACGCAGCCGCGCGGACGGGCGCCACGGAGCGGCCGCCGCCGGGCGCCACGGCGCGGCGCAGGTAGGTGTCGCATCTTGCTGCCCTGCGCTCGAGCGAAGGCTGGAGCTACAGCAGGCTGTTGGTCATGCGTTCGACCTCGGCAATCGAGGTGAGCCCTTCGCGCACCTTGTCCATGCCGTCGTCGCGCAGGCGGCGCATGCCTTCGCGCACGGCCACCGAAACCATCACGTCCACCGACGCGCGCTCGAGGATCAGCGCGCGGATCTGCTCGGAGACGGTCATCACCTCGTATACGCCGAGACGACCGCGGTAGCCGGTGCCGCTGCAGCGGGAGCAGCCGAGCGGCTCGAACGGTTCCGCGCCGGCGAGCCCGTGTTCGGCGAGGACCGCCTCGGAGACCTTCAGCGCCTTCTTGCAGTGCTTGCAGAGCAGGCGCACGAGCCGCTGAGCGACGATGCAGTCGACCGCCGAGGACACGAGGAACGGCTCGATTCCCATGTCGATCAGGCGCCCCAGGCCGCTCGGCGCGTCGCGCGTGTGCAGCGTGGTCAGCACCAGGTGCCCCGTCAGCGCCGCCTCGACCGCGATGTGCGCCGTCTCGCGATCGCGGATCTCGCCGACCATGATCACGTCCGGGTCCGCTCGCAGCATCGAGCGCAGTCCCACGTCGAACGTCACGCCCGCCTTCGGCGCGATCTGCATCTGCTTGATGCCGGCGATCCGCTGCTCGACCGGGTCCTCGATCGTGAGGATGCTGCGTTCGCCGTCGTTGAGCTCGTTCAGAGCGGCGTACAGGGTCGTCGACTTGCCCGACCCCGTCGGCCCCGTCACCAGCACCGCCCCGTTGGGCTTCTTGATGGCAGATTTGAACTGCTCGAGCGGGGCCGCCGGCATGCCCAGCGAGTCAAGCCCCTGGATCACCATGCCCTTGTCGAGGATGCGCAGCACCACGCCCTCGCCGTAGACCAGCGGCAGCGTGACCACGCGGATGTCGACCCGCCGGCCGTCTACGGTGAGCGCGAAGCGTCCGTCCTGGGGCAGGCGCTTCTCGGAGATGTCGAGGTCCGCCATGATCTTGATGCGCGAGACCACGCCCATCGCCATCTTGCGCTTGACCGTCGCCGCCGGCGCGAGCACGCCGTCGACGCGGAACAGCACACGCGTGTCTCCCTCTTCGGGGTTGACGTGGATGTCCGAGGCGCCCGACTGCACCGCCTGCGCGACGATCGAGTGGACGAGCTTGATGATCGGCGCGTCCCTGTCGGCCTCGTCGACCTGCAGGTCGTGCTCCTCGTCGGCCTCGACGTCCTCCTCGACGATGTCCTCGATCGAGTCGTCCATCCGACTCAGGCGCGCCAGCAGCAGGTTGAGATCCTCCACCGAGGCAGCCACGGGGCGCACGCGGCGACCGGTCATCATCGCCACGTCGTCGATCGTGAGCACATTCGTCGGGTCCGCCATCGCGAGCAGCAGCGTGGCGTCCTCGCTGAAGCCGATCGGCACCGCCTGGTAGCGCTTGCACGCCTCCGAGGTGAGCAGGTTGGCCGCGCCCATGTCGAGGTCGTAGATGGCCAGGTCGACGTAGTCCAGACCGAAGCGCTCGGCTACCACGCGCGCCAGCTGGTCGTGGCGAAGCACGCCCTGCTCGACCAGCACCAGCCCGGTCGGGCGCCCCTGGCTGCGCGCGGTCTCGACCGCCTCGTCGACCGTCTCGCGGTCGGCGAAGCCCAGATCGACCACCACTTCGCCGATCATCCGCGTCGAGCGACCGCTGCGGCGCGGGGGGTACAGACCTGTACCGGGGTGCTCGGCCGTCGTCTCGGCGGCTGCCGGCTTCTCGTTCTCCTCCACCGGCTCGGCAGCGGTTGACCCAGCCGTCGGCGTGGCGACGTCGCTCATAACTGCTACATCGGCAGCGAAGCTGGCCAGCTTGACACCCAGGCGCCAGCGGGCGAAACCAGGCGCCGGGGGCGCTTCACAGACCCTGCTCGAACGCCCCCTTGACATGTGCGTCCACCGCGTTCACCCGATGCAGCGCGAGCGCCTCGGCGGAGGCGAAGCGCGCACCCCCCGCCCCCTCCGGACCGTGGTGCATGAGCACGCAGTGCTCCAGCGCCAGCCGCCGTTCGCCGGCCAGCGAGCCGGGCGCGTGGCGTCCCAAGATGCGCAGGCCGAGCTCGATGTGGCCGAGCAGCCGCCCCTCCGTGCTGAGCGCGATCTCGGCGCCGTAGTCGAACTCACGCGTCTTGCCGAGATCGTGGACGATCGCCGCGCACAGCAGCAGGTCTCGATCGAGTCGCTGGTGAAGCGCGCACAGCTCTTGTGCCAGCGTCGCAACGCCGACCGTGTGCTCGAGCAGACCGCCCAGATAGGCGTGGTGACCGCCGCGCCGCCCCGGGATCGAGCACGGCGCCCGGCGCAGCTCGGCGCGCAGCTCGCGATCGGCCAGCAGCGCTCCCAGCAGCAGTTTCAGCGCCGGGTCGTACACCTCGCGCGCGAGGTGCTCGAGGAAGCCTTCCAGCTCGTCCAGGTCCCGGTAGGCCGTCGGCAGGAAGCCCGTCGGGTCCGCCTGGCCGTCCTCGGCGCGCGAGATCGCCGCGAGGTTCAGCTGCAGCTTGTCGCGGTAGCGCTCGACCCGTCCGCGCACGCGCACCAGCTCGCCGCGCTCGAAGCGCCCCGCCAGCAGATCGGCGTCGTTGAACGCGCGCGCGAGGATCGTCCCGGTCGCGTCCCCCAGCTCGAGGTTCAGATACGGCGTCCCCGCGCGTGAGATCTGCCGTTCCTTGCGCGTGCACGCGAACACGCCGTCGACCTCCTCCTGCTCGCGCAGGGTGGCGATCGTGGCGGCGCCGTCCCGAGCAGCGCCGTCGCTTCCCGCGTCCGGGCCAGGGGGCGCCGACGCGGTCGCGCGGGCGTTCTCGTGGGCGGGCGCGCTCGTGGCGGAGGCCATCGTTCCATGATGTACGGTGGTTCGGATGCAGCCGCTTATCTGGGATCGCCGGCCGGACGGCCTTCGCGCCCCCGCGATGGTGTGCGCGTTTCAGGGGTGGAACGACGCCGGCGACGCCGCCTCCAGCGCCGTCTCCTTCCTCGCCTCCTCGCTGCAGGCGCGACGCTTCGCGCGGATCGACTCCGAGGAGTTCTACGACTTCCAGTCCAACCGCCCGAGTGTTCAGTTCAACGACGCGAACGAGCGCGAGATCGTGTGGCCGGCGGTCGAGGTTTTCGAGGCCTCAGCGCCCCGTGCCCCACGCGACCTGGTGCTCGTGCAGGGCGTCGAGCCCTCGCTTCGCTGGCGTGCCTTCACCCGCAACATCGTCGACCTGGCCGAAGCGCTCGGCGTGCAGGTCGTCGTCTCGCTCGGCGCCCTGCTCGGCGACGTGCCGCACACCCGCCCGGTGGTGATGTCCGGTCACGCCACCGACCCCGCGCTGATGGAGCGCCTCGGCATGCAGGGCTCCACTTATGAGGGGCCGACCGGCATCGTCGGCGTGCTGCACGCGGCCTGCGCCCAGGCCGGTCTGCCCTCCGCGAGCCTGTGGGCCGGCGTGCCGCACTACGTCGCGGCCGCGGCCAACCCGAAGGCCGCGCTCGCGCTCGTACGCCGCGTCGAAGGCCTGATCGGCGTGTCGGTCGACGTCTCCGAGCTCGAGTCCGCCGCCGCCGACTACGAGCGACAGGTCGGACTCGCCGTGCAGAGCGATCCCGACATCCAGGCGTTCGTCGAACGGCTCGAGCAGGCCGCCGAGAGCAACGAGGAGGTCTCGCCCGAGGACGTCCCCTCCGGCGACGCCATCGCACGCGAATTCCAGCGCTTCCTGCGCCAGCGCGGGCGCGAGGCGTAGGCGCCGCGCGCGCTAGCGCTCCGCGACCGGGCAGACGATTCGGTAGTCGCAGATCGAGCAGGCCGCCTGCGAGGGCGTCGGCTCGAACCGCTGGGCGAGGATCCCCTCGCCCACCTCGAGCACGAGCTCCTGCACGGACGCCTCGTCGTGCGCCCCGCGCGGCACCGGCACCTTGAGGTCGTCGAGCACGTAGTAGTAGGCCTGGCGCGAGGATCGAAGGCCCCAGTCCTCGCGTGCGGCCAGCGCGTACAGCGAGAGCTGCACATCGTCCTCGAGCTGATCGGCGCTCTTCGGGCGCGAGGTCTTGTAGTCGATCAGCTCGTACTGCTCCTCGGCCGGCTCCGCGCCGGCGCCGGCGCCGTCGCCGAGAATCCGGTCGACGCGGTCGACGCGGCCTCGCAGGTGGTGCGGACCCAGCCGGAAGGAGAAGCTGCGCTCGAACCAGACCGGCTCCGAGCGCTGCTCGCCGAGGCGCTCGTGGTAGCGGTCGAGCGCCCGGCGCGCCTTCTCCAGCAGCTCGCGCTCGTCCTCGCTGTCACCGAAGCCGGCGCGGCGCCAGCCGGCGTCGAGCAGCGCGTGCATCTGCTCGCGCGTCTTCGCGCCGTCGCAGTGGAAGCGCTCGAGCACCTGGTGAACGACGATGCCGAAGCGCTGGTGGGGTGTCTGCTCCGTCGGGATCCGCAGGACGCGTGCGAACTTGTAGCGGAGCGGGCAGCTGCGGTACGTCTCGATGTCCGAGGCCGAGAGCGCCAGGCCAACGCCCTTGCGCGGCAGGAACGGCTCGAGTGAGTGCTCTTCGCGCCCCTCCACCTGCGAGCGCGCAGTCAGCGCCTCGTCCAGCGGCGAGGTCTGGAATATCTCGCGCTGCACCGGCGTGGTCGCCGCCAGCAGACGGGCATTGACGTCGGCCAGCGCCTCCGCCAGGTCCTGCCCCGCCGGCCGCTGCAGAAGCGCCGCCAGCTTCACGAGCTCCAGATAGCGCACGACGCCGTGGGAGATGTCCAGCTCGGTGTCCAAGCGCAGCTCGCCGAGGTGCCCGCCGATCCGCGCCACGCTGTCGAGCACCTCCTCGCGCAGGAGCTGGTAGCTCGCCTCCAGGTGCTCCTGGCCAGCGCTCGCCTGGGCCGCCAGCTCGGTCGCGGCGATGTCGGCCGCCGTCGTCCGGGCACCACCCGCCTCCCCGGCCCCGGTGTCGTCGAGCAGCGCAGCCGCCATCTCGGTGGCCGCGGGCGCGTGCTCGCGCGGCCGAGTCGATTCCGGGGGCCCGGCGGCGGCGCGCGCGCGTGGCACGACCGCGGCGAGGTGCCGCGCGAGCTCGCGCGGCGTCGCCTCCGGGTCGGCGCGCGTGAAAGCGACCGTGAGCTCGCGCAGCCCGCTCAGGCTGGCCTCGCGCGTGGCCACCTCGGCGGGGGCGAGCAGCGCCCGTCCACGCGTTCCCAGCAGCTCGATCAGCTCGGCGATGAAGGCGTCGGGCGAGAGCGAGTCGAGGGCGCCGGCCGCGCTGCGGTGGACGGCCACGAAGCGCTCGATGCGTTCACGCGCCTCGGGCGGCACCTGCGGTGACTCGCTGGCGGCCGTCAGGCCCGACACGAGGTCCAGCTTGCGCCGCCTGGCGACCTGGATCACGCGCGCCAGGTGCGTCTGTCGGAGCTCGATCGGCGGCCGCGCGAGCGCGCGCACCACGGCGGCGGCGTCCTGCGGGTCCACCAGCAGGCGCACCCACGCCAGCACGTCGCGCACCTCCGCGCGTCGCAAGAAGCCCGGCGCGCCGCCGTCGGCGGCGAGCTCTGGCGCGGTTCGCGAGACGGACACCATCCAAGGATACGAGCGGGCGGGGTTGCGGGCTAGGGCCGGACAGCGATGCAGGAGCGGGCGCGCACCCCCGAGCGAGAAAGTCGGCGCAAACTTACGAGCGGCTGAGGCGACGAGGCTACGCTCTGGTGGTGGACCCGATCGACTGGCGCGCAGCGCAGCGGATCGGCGAGCGCCTCGCCGGCTCGCCGCCGCACGGTGGCGTGCGCGCCGCATCGGTGCAGCCGCGCGCCTACGAGTTCGCGCAACGAGTCGGCGATTACAGCGGGCTGCAGACGCCCGGCGAGCTGCCGCCGATCGAGGCCGTGGACCGATCCACCTGGATCGCGGCCAACCTGCGCACGATGCGCCCCCTGCTTGGCGGTCTCGGCGAGCGGCTCGGCGACGCGGGCGGTCCGCTGGCCGGGCCCCTGCGCTCGGCTTCGGGCTTCCTGCTCGGCGCGCAGGTCGGGGCGCTGACCGGCGTGCTCTCACAGCGCGTGCTCGGCCAATACGACCTGGCGCTGCTCGATGAGACGGTCACCCCGCGGCTCCTCCTGCTCGCCCCGAACCTTGCGATCGCGGCCCGCAATCTCTCGGTCGACCGCGACGAGCTCGTGCTGTGGGTCGCGATCCACGAGATCACCCACGCCGTCCAGTTCAGCGGCGCCCCCTGGCTGCGGTCGCATATCGGAGGAATCCTGCAGGAGCTGATCGATGGCCTGCAGGTCTCGCTCGCCGGCGAGGCCGCGAGCAACGGCGCGGGCGCGGGCTGGCGCGAGCGCCTCAAGCTTCCCGACGCAGGCGAGCTGCGAGAGCTCGTCGAGCGCGCCCGCAACGGCGAGCTGCTGCGGATCACGCTTGGAGAGGATCGCTGGGCGCTGGTCGAGCGGATGCAGGCGGCGATGTCACTGATCGAGGGCCACGCGGAGCACACGATGGACGCGATCGGGGCCGAGGTGCTGCCGTCGCTGCCGCGCCTGCGCGCCGCGATGACGCGCCGGCGCGAGTCGCGCGGGCTTCCGTGGCGCGTGCTCGAGCGCCTGCTAGGTCTCGAGATGAAGATGCGCCAGTACGAGGTCGGCAGGCGCTTCTGCGACGAGGTCGTCGAGCAGGGCGGGACAGGAGCGCTCGCGCGGGTCTGGAGCGGGCCCGAGCAGCTGCCGAGCGGCGAGGAGCTGAAGGACCCGGCCGGTTGGCTTCAGCGCACGGCGCCCGCCCGCGGCGGCTCGATCGCCTAGCCACACCCCCCAGTCGACGGCCATCGGAACGCTGCGAGAGGCACATTCGCCTGCATTTTGGGACGAACGCACGTTCCTCCTGTTACAAGCTCACCCTCGATAACATCCGATCAACACGGGGTCTACAGCAGGTGGTAGGATTCCGTTGTAACAAACTTCCAGGGACGGGTTACAAACAGGTGTTCGATCTCGCCGATCGGGTATCGAACAACGAAGAACAAAACCCGCACCCTCCTCGCAAGGGCGAGGAAGAAGAGGAGACCTGCTCCACATGCCAAGCGCCACCACCACTTCCCCCCGCAGCCGCAAAGCGGGCGCGAAACCGGCCAAAGCCAAAAAAACTGCTCGCAAAGCCGCGCGCCGCACGACGACGCAGTCGAAAGCGACGACCGCCAAGGCCGCGCGCACGCGTACGATCCATCAGTCGGAGTCGGCCGCGAAGCAGGCTCAGACGGCCACGCGCGAGACCGCCGGCGTGTTCGGCGAGTACGCCGAGCGGGCCGTGCTGATCCCCGTCGGCGTCGCCCTCACCGCGCGCGACAAAGTCGTCTCCGGCGTCAACGACACGATCAACAGCTACTCGTCCTCGACCAAGGCCCAGGCCCAGCTGCGTCGCTTCGAGCGCCGCGGCGCCACGGCGCGCAACCGGCTCGAGCGCGAGGTTCGCAAAGCTCGCGTCCGCGTCGAGCGCGAACTGCGCCAGCGCCGTCGTGAGATCGAGAAAACCGTCTCGGACCTCGAACACCGCCGCGACTCTGTCGCCAGGAGCGGCAGCGACCTGGCCAACCGCGTGCAGGAGCGCGTCCTCAGCCTGGTCTGAGCGACACCACCTTCCCCCGACCCGGCCTGGAGAGACCGGGGACATCGCCGCCACAGGCGATGGTCGGGAGAGTCTGTCGGCCTCATATCCCGCCGGCAGTAGTAGCACCCTCTCCTCCCTCGACTCGCGGGGCGGTCCCCATCGCCCCGCGAGTCATTTAAAAAGCCGGTCACAGAGCCCCCGTTTGTCACAATGCCTTGCGTATGCCCACGCGCGAGGACATCCTCAAGGCCCTGGAGGCCGTGATCGACCCGGAGCTGCACCGCTCGATCGTCGAGCTGGACATGGTCCGCTCGATCAACGCGAGCCCCAACGGCGTGGTCGACGTGACGGTCTCGCTGACGACGCCGGGCTGCCCGATCAAGGGCCACTTCCAGACGGCGGTGGCCGAGGCGGTGACGGCGCTGGACGGCGTCACGCACACGAACGTGTACTTCGACGTGCTCTCGGACGAGCAGAAGCAGGCCCTTCAGCAGAAGCTGGGCCGCGGCGGCGGTCTCCCCGAGGGCTCGCTGGCGCAGGTTCAGAACGTGATCTGCGTGGGCTCGGGCAAGGGCGGTGTGGGCAAGTCGACGCTGACGGCCAACCTCGCGGCGGCGCTGGCCGGTGAAGGCAAGCGCGTGGGCGTGCTCGACGCGGACGTGTGGGGCTACTCGATCCCGCGCATGTACGGCCTCGGCGCGACCCGCCCGCCGGTGTCGGCGGAGCGCAAGATCGTGCCGCTGCAGGCGCACGGCGTCAAGGTCATGTCGATCGGCTTCTTCGTCGAGGAGGACGCGGCGGTGGTGTGGCGCGGGCCGATGCTGCACAAGGCGCTCACGCAGTTCCTGCAGGACGTGGACTGGGGCGCGCTCGACTACCTGCTGGTCGACCTGCCGCCCGGCACGGGCGACGTCTCGATGACGCTTGCACAGCTCCTACCGCAGGCACGCTTCCTGATCGTCACGACTCCGCAGGCGACGGCCCAGAAGGTCGCGCGCCGCTCGGCCCACATGGCCGACAAGGTCAACCTCGAGATCGCGGGCGTGGTCGAGAACATGTCGGGCTTCACGACCCCTGCCGGCGAGCGCTTCGCGATCTTCGGCGAGGGCGGGGGCGACGAGCTGGCGGATGAGCTCGACGTGCCGATGCTCGGGCGGGTGCCGCTGACGATGCCGCTGCGCGAGCAGGCCGACGGCGGCGTGCCTCTGGTGATCGAGGAACCCAACGACCCGGCGGCTCAGGCGATCCACCAGGTCGCACGCGGCCTGATCGCGATGTCGCCGGCGGCTCCGCTGGGCTTGCCGGTCCTCCCTCTCGTGCAGGTCGGCGGGGCGCCCGCCGACGGCGCGACCCCCGCCGCGCCGGCAGGCGCGCCGGCCCCCGCCGAGGAGCGAAAACCGGCGGGCATGTCGCTGCCGATGGCTTAGTCGGCGGTCCCAGGACGCCGAGAGACATCCTGCGTGACCGCTTGACAAGCGAAACCGCTTTGAGAGGATCGCTGACATGTCCGCATCCGGGCACCATGAGGGGGAGAGGGAGATAGCAGTGCAGGAGGCCGATCCGGCCGAGGCCGGCGAGGGCGAGGACGGCGCGGTAGCGCTCGACGAGCGCCGCGAAATCGACGCGCGCCGCGAGAAGCTCGAGCGCCTGCGGGCGGAAGGCGTCGACCCCTACCCGGCTATCACGCTTTGGGGCAAGCGCACGCGGATCTCAGAGATCCTGGGCGCACATGACGCGAGCGCGCTCGAGCAGGGCGCGCACCCGGATATGCGCCACCTCGTGGCCGGCCGGCTGATCTCGCGCCGCGGGCACGGTAAGACGGCGTTCCTCGATGTGCGCGACCTGTCGGGGTCGATTCAGGTCGTGCTGCGGGTCGACTCGCTCGGGCAGGAGGCCTACGACCGCATCCTGAACCTCGACATCGGCGACATCGTCTCGGTCGAGGGCTGCGTCTACGTGACCCAGCGTGGCCAGCTCGCGCTCGAGGCGGTCCAGTGCACGCTGCTGACCAAGTCGCTGCGGCCGCCGCCGGACAAGCATCACGGGCTCGGCGACACGGGGACCCGCTACAGGTACAGAGAGCTCGATCTGATCGCCAACCAGGAGACACGCGACCTGTTCGTCAAGCGGAACAAGATCGTGCTGGCGATCCGCGAATGGCTGGCCGAGCGCAACTTCGTCGAGATCGAAACGCCGGCCCTGCAGTCGCTGGCGGGCGGCGCCGGGTCGAGGCCCTTCACGACCCACCACAACGCGCTCGACCGCGACCTCTACCTGCGCATCTCGGTGGAGCTGTTCCTCAACCGCTGCATCGTCGGCGGCATGGAGAACGTCTACGACATGGGCAAGGTGTTCCGCAACGAGGGCATCTCGCCGAAGCACTCGCCCGAGTTCACGATCATCGAGTTCATGTGCGCGTACTCGGACTACAACGACGTCGCGACGGTGACAGAAGAAATGTTCCGCGACGTCGCGCAGAAGACACTTGGACGCACGGTCATCAAGCGAAACGGCGAAGAGATCGACCTGGCAAAGCCGTGGCGGCGAGTCACGATGCGCGAGCTGATCCTCGAGCGCTTCGGCCTCGACTTCATGGAGTCCACGCGCGAGCAGCTGGCCGAGGTGCTGGACGAGCCGATGGACCCGGCCGCCACCTGGGCGGAGGTCGTGGCCGACATCTACTCGGAGAAAATCGAGTCGACGATCAATCAGCCGACGCACGTGTTCGACTTCCCGCTCGAGCCGTTCCCGATCACCAGACGCCATCCGGTCCACCCCGAGCTCGCCGAACACTTCGACGCGGTGATCGGCGGCATCGAGCTCGTCAGCGGGGACACCGAGCTGAACGACCCCGTCGATCAGTGGCAGCGCTTCGTCGACCAGCGCAAGCGGCGCATGATCGACGACGAGGACGTGCCGCACCCCAACGACGAGGAGTACGCACGGGCGATCGAGTACGGCTACTCGCCGACGGCCGGCGGCGGCATGGGCGTCGACCGCCTCGTCATGATCCTGCTCGAACGCGACACGCTGCGCGAGGTGATCCCCTTCCCGATCATGCGGGAGCTCAAATGAGCCCCGCCGGCAAGCTGGACCTCGATCCCGGCGTGATCGCCTCGTGCCGCGAGGCGGCGACTCAGATCGCGGCGCAGGTCTCGGAGGAGATCGCCGGCAAGACGACGGTCTCGGTCGAGCGCACGATCACCCGCCTGCTCGGGGTCGACGGCGCCAACGAGCTCGACGCGCCGCTGCCGAACGCGCTGGTCGACCACGTGCGCGACCGGGGCGAGTTGAGCCAGGGCATCGCCTACTGGATCGGCAACGCGCTGCTCGCCGACCCGCAGGCGACGCCGCAGTCGATCGCGGAGCAGGTCGACGCCGGCACGCTCGAGCTCTGTCAGCTGGCGCGGGCCACGGATGAGGCGATCCATGAGCGCGTCGGGCGCGAGTGCGAGGGACGGGTGCGCGAGATCGGCGAGCGGATGCGCGAGCGGCGCGAGACGCGCGAGCGCCTCGGCGAGCACCCACCGCCGCTGCGCTATGTGCTCACGGCGACGGGCAACGTCTACGAGGACGTCGTGCATGGACTGGCCGTGGCGCAGGCCGGCGGCGACATCATCGCGGTGATCCGCTCGACTGCCCAGAGCCTGCTCGACTACGTTCCGTACGGTCCGACGACCGAGGGCTACGGCGGCACGTTCGCGACGCAGGCGAACTTCCGCATCATGCGCGAGGCGCTCGACGAGTGGTCGCAGGAGCACAGCCGCTACGTGCGCCTGTCGAGCTTCTGCTCGGGGCTTTGCATGCCGGAGATCGCGGCGATGGGCGCGATCGAGGGCTTCGACAACATGGTCAACGACGCGCTCTACGGGATCCTCTACCGCGACATCAACCCGGTGCGCGGGCTGATCGACCAGCGCATCTCGCGCATGATCAACGGCTACTTCGGAGTGGTCATCAACACCGGCGAGGACAACTACCTGCGCACGGCCGACGCGATCGAGGCGGCGCCGTCGGTGACGGCCTCGCAGTTCATCAACCGCCAGCTGGCGCTCGACTCGGGCGTGCCCGACCCACAGATCGCGCTGGGCGACGCCTACGAGATCGACAACCCGATTCCCAACAGCCTGCTGTACGAGTGGGCGCAGGCGCAGCTCACGCGCGAGCTGTTCCCGGATTGCCCGGTCAAGTACATGCCCCCGACGCGCCACATGGACGGGAACCTGTACCGCACGCATGCAACGGATTCTCTTTTTAATTTGATAACGATCGCCACGGGTCAGGGCATCCAGACGATCGGCGTGCCGACGGAGGGGATCTTCACCCCCCACGTGCACGACCGCGTGATCGGCATGGAAAACGTCAACTACGTGTTCACGGCGGCGCGCGATCTCGGCGAGGAGATCGAGTTCAGGTCGGGCGGGATCATCCAGACGCGGGCGCAGGAGGTGCTCGCCGGCGCACACGCACTGCTGACGCGGATAGCCGAGCACGGGCTGTTCGCCGCGCTCGGCGAGGGCGTGTTCGGCGACGTGCCGCGCGCGATCGACGAGGGCCGCGGCACGGAGGGGATCGTGGAGGTCTCCGACGGCTACTTCAACCCGGCGACCGAGCTGATGCAGGGGGCGTCGAGCCTTGCCTGACCCGGCCGGCACAGGCGGCGCCGACGCCAACGGCGCCGGGCCCGCGTCGGGCGCGGGCCCGCGAGTGGACCTCGCGCGCGTCAAGCCCTACGCCGATCACCTCGGCGACGGCATCGTGCAGTTCAGCTTCACGCTGCCCGTGCCCTACGGCCTGGCGGCGCGCAAGGCGGCGCAGGAGTGGGCGGCGAAGATGGGCTTCGAGCACCCCGAGGTCGTGCACTACCAGGAGCTGACCGACGGCTATACGTACTTCGTCATGTTCGGCGAGTCCAATCAGACGGTCGACTACGCCTCGCTCTCGGACGAGGGTTTCGACGTGGAGTACATGAGCGAGGAGGAGATCGAGGACTTCGCGGGCCGCCAGATCGGCCGCCCGATCGTCGTCGTGGGGGCAGCGACGGGCACGGACACGCACAGCGTCGGGATCGACGCGATGCTCAACCTCAAGGGCTTCCACGGTCACCACGGCCTCGAGGGCTACAAGGCGTTTCAGACGCACAACCTCGGCAGCCAGGTGCCCAACAGCGTGCTCGTCTCGCGCGCGATCGACCTCGACGCCGACGCGATCCTCGTCTCGCAGACGGTGACCCAGCAGAACCTCCACATCGCCAACCTGACCGAGCTCGTCGAGATGGTCGAAGCGGAGGGACGGCGCAAGCAGATGATCCTCACGTGCGGCGGCCCGCGTGTCTCCAACGAGCTGGCCAAGGAGCTCGGCTTCGACGCGGGCTTCTCCAAGGGCACCTACCCGCACCACGTGGCGAGCTTCATCGTGCGCGAGCTGGCGGCGCGCAACGGCACGGGCCACGGCGCGCCGGTCTCCGACAGTCCGAGCGCCGGCGCCGGCGCGGATGGCTAGCGCACGGACCGGGCGCGCCGGTGCCTAGCGACGGAACGCCGCTCAGCGCACTGGTCGCGGGCACGCGCATGCTCGCACTCGTCGGGCTGGCGAAGAACACGGGCAAGACGGAGACGCTCGCGGCCCTGCTGCGCGAGCACGCCGCCGCCGGTCGCCCGGTCGGCGTGACCTCGATCGGGCGGGACGGCGAGGAGCGCGACGTGATCGACGCACGCATCGAGAAGCCGCGCGTACAGCTCCAGGCAGGCGACCTGGTGGCGAGCACCTCCTCGCTGCTGCGCGCGAGCGGCGTCGCGCACGAGCGCCTCTCGCGTACGGGCGTGCGCACTCCGCTCGGCGAGGTCGTGCTCGCGCGGATGACCAAGCCGGGCTCGGTCGAAGTGGCGGGACCGAGCGCCGCCGCCGACCTGCGCTCGGTCGGCGAGGAGATGCTGCTGCTCGGCGCCGAGCAGGCGCTGCTCGACGGCGCGATCGACCGCCGCGCGGCCTCTTCGCCGGCGGTTGCCGACGGCCTCGTGATGGCGACTGGCGCGATCCTCGGCGAAGACATCGAAGACGTCGTGCGCGCCACGAGCGAGGCCGTCGACGTCGTGAGGCTGCCCGCGGCCGACGACGGCAGCGAGCGGGACGGGGACGACGCACACGTCGCGCTGGCGCGCCGGCTCGTCCTGGGCGCCGACCCGGGCGAGATCGCGGCCCTGCTGAGCGAGCACCCGCAGGCGCGCACGCTGAGCGTCGACGGCGCGCTCGGCGAGCCCTTCCTCGAGGGCCTGCTCGCGGCGCGCCGCGAGCGTGCCGGGCGCGAGCTTCGGATCGTCGTCGCCGACCCGACCAAGGTGTTCCTGACGCGCAGGGGCGTGCGCTGGTTTCAGCGTCAGGGCGTCTCGATCGAGGTGCGGCGCACGATCGCGCTGAAGGCGATCACGGTCAACCCGGTCGCGCCGCAGTCGCACCGCTTCGACTCAGCTCAACTGCGCGAGCTGATTGCGGCGGCCGTCCCGGACGACATCCCCGTCCTGGACGTCCTCGATGAGTCCTACTTGGCGTTGGCGAAGTAGTCGGCGTTGATCTGCGTGAACTTCTGCCACTCGTCCGGCAGCTGGTCCTCGGCGAAGCACGCGTCCACCGGGCACGCCTCGACGCACGCGTCGCAGTCGATGCACTCCTCAGGGTCGATGTAGAGCATCTCAGCCGCGTCGTATCCGGCCTCGTCAGGCGTGGGATGAATGCAGTCGACTGGGCACACCTCGACGCACGAGTTGTCCTTGGTGCCGATGCACGGCTCGGCGATCACGTAGGCCATTTGCTTCTTTCCTGGTCGGTTTGCGCTTCCGTCTTGGGGACTTCTGCGGGGATGCCGCATTTTAGAGATGGCGGCGGCCCGGCGTGGGCGCCGAGCCCGGCGGGGCCGGCCGCCCTGCCGCGGCTCATCCTAGATGATTGCAGGATCAATCATCCGCCCTGCCGCGTCAGCTCGGCGTCAGCGCTCGTGCTCGTGGCGGCGCTTCGGCGGGAGCCTCGCCTTTCGAGGCAAGCCAGAGACGGCCGGCGAGTCCAGTCGTCGCGTTGGACGATAATCAGAGGATGCCGACGGTCGCGCGAGACAGGAGCCGGCGATGCTGCTGCTGACCGGCGCCACCGGCGTGGTCGGGTCGGCGCTGCTGCGGCGCCTGGTGGCCGAAGGCGAGCAGGTGCGCTGCCTCGTGCGCGACCCGCGCCGCCTCGGCGCGCAGCGCGTGCGGGTCCAGATCGCGCTGGGCGACCTCGCCGACCCCCCCTCGTTTCGCAACGCCATGCGCGGGGTGCGCACGGTCGTGCACCTGGCGGCCTCGATCCGCGACCAGCCTCGGGGCTCGATCGAGGAGCTCAACGGCATCGCGACCTGGCGCATGGTGCAGGCGGCCGAGCGGGCCGGCGTGGAGCGCTTCGTTTTCTTCTCGGCGCTCGGCGCCTCGACCCACCACCGCGCGCGCTTCTTCCGCGCCAAGGCGCTCGCCGAGCAGGCCGTGGGCGAGGCCGATGTGCAGTCGATCGTGTTCGCTCCGTCGATCGTCTATGCGCCGGGCGACCCGTGGCTGACGCTGCTCGAGCGCATGGCGCTGCTGCCGGTGATGCCCGTCTCGGGGCGCGGGCGCGCGCTGTATCAGCCGATCTGGGCAGAGGACGTGGCCGAGTGCGTGATCGCCGCGTTGAGGGGGCCGGCGGGTCCGGGCGAGGGCCGCGCCGCGAGCGGCGAGCGTGGCGGCGCCGGGGTCGGCAGCGAGGCGAGGAGTGGCAACGGCTTCGGCACCAACGGCGGCGGCGCGGCCGTGGGCACTGCCGCGGAGCGCCGCGCCGGCGCCGAGCGGCGGCTGCGCTCCCGCTACGAGCTGGCCGGACCGGAGACGTTGAGCCACAACGACCTCGTACGCATCCTGCTGCGCTCGGTGGACCGCCGGCGCCCGCTCCTGCACGTACCGACGCCGATCGTCTCGCGCTCGCTTCGCCTGCTCGAGCGGGCCCTCGGCCCGAATGCGTTCGCAACCTGGGACGAGGCCGAGCTGATGGAGGTCACGATGGTCTCGGCGCGCGGCACGGCCGACGTCGAGGAGCTCGGCGTCGCCCCCGCGCGGATGCCGGCAGTGCTGGGGATCGGCGGCTAGCCTCGGGCGGCCAGGACGGGCAGGCGCCTGCCGGGCAGACGCCGCGCCGCGACTCCGGCCGCGACTGCTCAGCTACGCCGCGACGGCGCGCTCGAGCGGAGGCCGGCGCTCCGCCCACGGCCGCGCAGCTTCCAGCTGCGCCGAGAGCGCCAGCAGCTGAGCCTCGCCGGCGGGGCGCCCGATCAGTTGAACGGCCAGCGGCAACCCGTCGGCGCCCTCATACAGCGGCAGCGAGATGCCGGGCTGGCCGCTGGCGTTGAAGATCGGCGTGAATGGGGTGAACAGACCGGAGCGGGTGAACGTTGACATCGGGTTGCTCGCGGCCGTGTCGAGCGTGCCCAGCGGCAGTGGGCGCTCGGCGAGCGCGGGCGTCAGCAGCGCGTCGTAGGGCGCCAGGAAGGAGACGAGGCGGCGCGTGAACGTCTGCAGCGCGATCTCGGCGCCTCGCGTTTCGATCGCGCCGAGTTTCTTGATCATCGAGAAGATCGCCCAGCTCATCGGCTCCATGTCGGCTGCCGTCGGCTCGCGCCCGGCGATCCGCCCCGAGTAGGCGATCGACAACGCGATGTGACTCGAGAACACGACGCCGAACAGCTCGCGTGCGGCCTCCTCCTGCCACGGCGGCTCGACCTCCTCGACCTCGTGTCCGAGCGAGCGCAGGAGCTCCGCCGCGTCGGCCACGGCGCCGGCGGCGAGCGGGTCGACGTCGGCCTCAGGCACGGGCGGCAGCAGGGTGGTGGCGATCCGCAGCCTGCCCGGCTCGGCCTGCGCGCTCGCGGCGAAGGGCTCGCTCGGCGGCGGCGCCCAGGTCGCGTCGCCCGGCTCGTAGCCCTCGAGCACATCGAGGATCGCGGCCGTGTCGGCGACGGTGCGGGTAAGCACGCCGTCGATGCCAAGCGAGGAGTCGCCCAGCTCGGGCGCCGCGGAGATGCGTCCGCGGGCGGGCTTGAGCCCGACCAGGCCGCAGCAGGCGGCGGGGATGCGGATCGAGCCGCCGCCGTCGTTGCCGTGCGCCACCGGCACGATGCCTGCGGCCACGGCCGCGGCGGCGCCGCCGGATGATCCGCCGGGCGTGCGAGCGAGGTCCCACGGGTTGCGCGTGGGACCGAAGATGCGCGCCTCGCTGGTCGGCAGGATCCCGTACTCGGGCAGCGTCGTCGTGCCGACGATCACGAAGCCGGCCTCGCGCAGCCGGCGCGTGATGTTGTGGTCGTAGTCGGCGACGTGCTCGGCCATCAGCGGGCAGCCGTAGGTGAGGCGCAGCCCCTTCACCGGGCGGTTGTTCTTGATCGCGATCGGCACGCCCGCGAAGGGCCGATCGTCGCCGGGCCCGATCCGATCGGCCGTCGCCAGCGCGCCGTCGTCGTCGACCTGCACGAACGCGTTGAGCATCGGGTTGAGCTCCTCGATGCGCTCCAGCGACGTCTGCACGAGCTCACGCGCCGTTATCTCGCCCGAGCGGACCATCGCGGCGAGCTCGCCTGCTCCTCGAAACATCAGATCGCTGTCGGTCACCGGTCCTCCTCGATCGCGGCTCGCCGAGCCCCGCCGGCCCGCGTCTGCCCGGTTGGCAGCCTACTTGCACGCGCAATCGTGCGACGATGTGGGCCTGCCCACAAGGCAGCCACCCCGTCAAGCATCAAGCTCAGAAAGCGAGTGCCATGAGCGCGGTAACAGCACCAGAGGTCCAGTCGGGCCTCGAAGGAGTCGTCGCCTTTGCGACCGAGATAGCCGAGCCGGACAAAGAGGGCGGCGCGCTGCGATACCGCGGCGTCGACATCGAAGACCTCGTCGGCGCGGTGCCCTACGAGCACGTATGGGGCCTGCTCGTCGACGGGCGCTTCAGGCCGGGACTGCCGCCGGCGGAACCGCACGCGCTGACGGTGCGCTCGGGCGACCACCGCGTCGACGTCCAGTCGGCGCTGGCGATGCTGGCTCCCGAGTGGGGCTTTGGCCAGCTGATCGACATCACCGACGAGGAGGCCCGCGACAACCTCGCGCGCGCATCGGTGATGGCGCTCTCGTTCGTGGCCCAGTCCGCGCGCGAGGCCGGCCAGCCGCCCGTGCCGCAGTCGGAGATCGACGAGGGCCGCACGATCCCCGAGCGCTTTCTGATCCGCTGGCGGGGCGAGGCCAACCCGGACCACGTCAAGGCGATCGACGCCTACTGGGTGTCGGCCGCCGAGCACGGCATGAACGCCTCGACCTTCACCGCCCGCGTCGTCGCCTCGACGGGCGCCGACGTCGCCGCGGCGCTGTCGGCGGCCGTAGGCGCGCTGTCAGGGCCGCTGCACGGCGGCGCCCCATCTCGGGTGCTGAAGATGCTCGAGGAAGTCGAAGCGAGCGGCGACGCCGAGAAGTGGGTGTCCGATGCGCTCGACCGCGGTGAGCGCCTGATGGGCTTCGGCCACCGCATCTACCGCGCCGAAGACCCGCGCGCGCGAGTGCTGCGCCGCACGGCAAGCGAACTCGGCTCGCCTCGCTTCCAGGCGGCAGAGGCGCTCGAGAAGGCCGCGCTCGCCGAGCTGCACGCGCGCCGGCCGGACCGTGTGCTCGCGACCAACGTCGAGTTCTGGTCGGCCGTGATCCTCGATCTCGCGGAAGTCCCGCCGGAGCTGTTCACGCCGATGTTCACTTGCGCGCGCGTCGCGGGCTGGTCCGCGCACATCCTCGAGCAGAAGCGCGAGGCCAAGCTGATCAGGCCGACGGCGAAGTACGTCGGCGAGGGACCGCGGTCGGTAGCGGCGGTGGAATAGCGTCTCGCGGTCGGCTGCGTCACGTCCGTCTCACTTGAGACGGATGCTGAAGCGAACGCTGAAGTCGAGCTCCGCGACACGCGGCCGCACCCTGGCTCGCGCGAGGCGGTGCAACGCCCGTAGCTGATACAGCGCCACGATCGCACCCGGCGCAGCGAGGACCAGTCCGACGAGTTCGAGCACGCGAACAGCCCTACGTGCTTCCGCCGTCCGCTGGCCTATGCTTCTTGCAGACAATCGTCTTCATCCCAGGGGTAGCCTACCCCGTGTGCCGTCTTCCCGCAACCTGTACACGTTCTCCCTGCAAATCGGACCAATGCCAGCCAAGAGATCAGCCGCGAACGTCGCGCTCGGCCTCGCCGCCCGGTCGCTCCGCGTCGAGCGAGGGCTGGCCCAAGAGGCGTTCGCCGGACGCGCCGGCATGGACCGCAGCAACTACGGCGGTATCGAGCGCGGCGAGTACAACGTGCGTCTCGACACGATCGTCAAGATCGCGGCCGCGCTCGACATCTCGGCGGCGGCGCTGCTCGAGCGCGCGCGGCTGTAGATCTGAACCTGTGAGCCGCGCGCCGAATCCGGCTCCGTGCGGAGCGGCTTCGCGCGCATGTTTCTGTCCGACATCGCCCGCGCGGGCAGCGTTCTAGGCGCTCCACGGCCGCGCGCCCGCCTGGCGCGGCGCGGCGGCTTGCAGGTTGCATCAGGGCGCGATTACGATCGGACGGGCTGGCACATTCGGATCGATTCCAATCCGCGACACGGATGGAGCAACCACAAGCGCACTCCAACGACAGCAGGATGAGCGCCAGAGACGCGACGGGCACCAGTACCTTAATCGGTCAAAGGGCCGGTCTTAAACACCGGCGATCCGGGTTCGAGCCCCGGCTGGTGCATGGCAGCACAGATCTCGGACCAGCCGGCTCATGACCGTCAACCTTTTCGACTACTTCGAGGATCTCAAGCCCAGCGGGGAGGCTCACGCGCCGTGGGCGGCACGCCTGCCACGGCGGCCGCTCGCCGGATATGACCTCAAGCTCGTGCCTCGCGCGCCCTCGTGGCAGAGTGATCCGGACTCGCTGCAGGCGCTAGAGCAGATCGGCGAGCAGCCGTGGGTCGAGAGGGTTCGCCGCGGCGAGCGGGATGTCCAGCTGCAGATCACCGACGGCTGGATCGAGATGACAGGCGCGGCACTGGAGGCCGGTGGGAGCTCGGAAGCCGAGCTCGCGGACCTCGCGCAGGGTAGGCGTATCTCGGTGCAGTTCTGGGACGCGAACGCAACGAAGGCGCTGCACATCGGCCATCTGCGCAACCTCGCGATCGGCAACGCCCTGGCGGCAGCGCTCGAGCAGGCGGGCGCACAGGTCGAGCGGCGCAGCCGCATCTCCGACCTGGGCAGGGCGATGGGCGAGGCGATGGCGGGCGTGATGAACAGTGGCCGCCAGGCCGAAGGCTGGTCGGACGGCGACAGCAAGAGCGATCACTTCGTCGGCGAGTGCTATGCGGACTACGTGGCCGCCGCGGGCGTCGCGACGACGACCGACGTGGAGCAGGCCGAGGACTCGCTGGCGCGCGAGGTGGAGGTGCAGGACGACGAGGCGGATGAGCTGATCAAGCAGGTGCTGCGCGGCGAGCGCGAGGCGCTGGAGCTCTGGTACAAGACGCGCGCCTGGGTGATCGCCGGGCAGCGCAAGACGCTGGCCAGGCTGGGGATCGCCTTCGACCGCGTGTTCTTCGAGTCGGACTTCCTGCGCGAGACGGCGGAGCTGGCCGAGAGCGGGCTGCGCAGCGGCACGCTCTCGCGGCGAGCCGACGGGGTGATCGTCTACGCCACGGGACTGAAGGAGCTGGAGGAGCTGCCGCTGATGCGCTCAGACGGACTGTCGACTCAGCACCTGCGCTCGCTGACGTGGGCACTGACGGCGCCCGAACTGGATGGCATGACCTCGATGCAGGTCACCGGCACCGAGTGGGTCGCGCACCTGGCGAGCATCCGCAAACTGGCGGAGGAGCTGCGGCCAGATCTCAACGGCGGCTTTCACCCCAGCCGCAGCCTGTTCCACGGGATGGTCTCGGCCGACCAGCGCGCGCTCACCTCGAGTGCTGGAGCGCTGCTGATCGACGAGCTGACCGACTGGATCGACGAGCAGATCGACGCGGACCCGGCTGGCCGCGTGCTGCGTCGTCGCCACCCTTTCCCCGAAAGCATGGCGGCGCAGGTGGCGCTCGGGTTCTTCCTGCCCCACCCGCCGACCCCGGACGTGGACTTCGACCCGCAGCGGCTGCTGTCTGAGAAGGAGAGCCTCGGCTGGGACGTTGCCCGGGCACAGGCGCACCGTGACTCGGGGACGGGCCGGCACGCGGGCACACCCGCGGAGGATCCGGCCTACCGCTTCGCGGTGCTGCAGTCCGAGCTCTACCGGCGTCACCTGCGCGACGCGGTGGAGCGCTTGGACCTGCGCCCGCTGGCCCTCTACCTGCGCCACCTCGCGCGCTGGCACTTGGAGGCTGCACATGGCGAACACGTCGAGCGCGTAGTGCAGACGCTACTTGCGCGCAGCGCGCGCGGCCTCGGCCTAGAGATGGCGTGATGAAGACCTTGCTGGTCGACAACTACGACTCGTACACGTACAACGTGTTCCATCTGCTGGCGGCGGTCTCCGGCAAGGAGCCGAAAGTCGTGCACAACGACATGGTCTCCTGGAAGGCGCTCTCGCGCGGCGACTTCGACGCGATCGTGCTCTCGCCGGGGCCCGGCCGCCCGCAGCGTTGGCACGACTTCGGCGTGTGCGCGGACATCCTTCGCTACAGCGAGGTGCCGGTGCTCGGCATCTGCCTCGGCCATCAGGGGATCGGCAACCTGCTGAGCGGCGTGGTCGGCGCCGCGCCGACGGTCATGCACGGGCGCCTCAGCCGCGTCTACCACGACGACGACGGCCTCTTCGCCGGGATCCCGCAGGGCTTCTCGGTCGTGCGCTACCACTCGCTCGCGGTCACCGGCTCGCTCGGTCCGGAGGGCCGCGTCACGGCGTGGACGGACGACGGGGTGGTGATGGGGATCGAGCACGTCAAGCGTCCGCTGTGGGGAGTCCAGTTCCACCCGGAGTCGGTGGCTACCGAGCACGGCAGGCGCATTGTTGAGAACTTCTACGAGCGTATAGGCCACCGCGGGCCCTCGCGAGCGCGTGGCGCGCCAGACGGCGCGGCGCGATGGCACGTGTCTGCACGCGAAGGTGAGGGCTCGCCGTTGCGCCTGCACGTCCGCTCGATCCCGGGCCAGCCTTCGACGGAGGCGCTGTTCGAGCGACTGTTCGGGCACCTCGAGCATGCCTTCTGGCTCGACAGCGCGGACGCGCCGACGCGTCTGGCGCAGCGCTCCTACCTCGGCACGAGCGCGGGGTCGGAACGGCGCGTGCTCGAATACGACGTGACCGAGAAAGCTGTGGTCGCTCATGGCTCGGCCGGGTCGAGCACCGAGCGCGGCTCGATCTTCGACGTGCTCGACCGCGAGCTCCAGGGGCGAGCGGTCGAGCTCCCGGAGGACCCGCCCGGACTCGCGGGGGGCTTCGTGGGCTATGTGGGGTATGAGTGCAAGGCGGATTGCGGCTCTGCCAACGCGCACCGCTCAGACGTGCCGGACGCGGTGCTGATGCTCGCCAACCGCCTGATCGCGGTCGACCACCTGACGGAGACGACACAGGTGGTCGCTCTCTGCCGCGACGGCGATCTGGCCGCCGCGCGGTGGCTCGATCAGGCCGAGCGGGCGGTGCGCGAGCTTCTGCGCGCGCCGCCCGCCGCAGCGGCCGGTCCCGTGAGCGACCCGGCGCCGGTCGGCGAGCCTCTCACAGCCCGGGCGCCTGCGCCCGTGAGCTTCCTGTGCGGGCGCGGGCGCGAGCAGTATCTGGCGGACATCCACCGCTGCCAGGCCGCGCTGGCCGCGGGCGAGTCCTACGAGGTCTGCCTGACCGATCAGATCTCGACGTCGGCCAGCCCCGAACCGTTCGAGCTCTACCGCGTGCTGCGCCGAACGAACCCGGCGCCGTTCGCGGCGTATTTGAAGCTCGGCGAGCTGGCCGTGCTCAGCTCATCGCCCGAGCGCTTCCTCTCGGTCGACCGCGATGGCCAGGTGCAGGCACGACCTATCAAGGGGACTACGCCGCGCGCGCAGGACCCGGTCGTGGACGCGGAACATCGCTATGAGCTGACGCGCGACGAGAAGACCTACGCCGAGCACCTGATGATCGTCGACCTGCTGCGCAACGACCTTGGCCGCGTGTGCGAGGTCGACAGCGTACGCGTGCCGGAGCTGATGATCGTCGAGGACTACACAACGGTGCACCAGCTGATCTCGACGGTCACAGGCGTGCTCGATTGCGACCGCACCCCGGTGCAGTGCGTGCGCGCCTGCTTCCCGGGCGGCTCGATGACGGGCGCGCCGAAGCTGCGCACGATGAGCATCATCGACGAGACCGAGCGGGAGGCACGCGGCGTGTACTCCGGCGCGATCGGGTACTTCGGGCTCGACCAAACGGTCGACCTCAGCATCGTGATTCGCACGATCGTGATGCGGCCGGGTGCGACGACGATCGGCGCGGGCGGAGCGATCGTGATGCAGTCCGACCCGGAGGACGAGTTCGAGGAGATCCTGCTGAAGGCACGTGCGCCGATGGCGGCGGTCGCCGAGGCCGTCACCGGCAGCGGCTCGCCGGACGCGTGGAACGTGCAGCTGGAGCCGTTCGTCGACGCGGCCCGGGCGGCATGAGCGATCCGGCGGCGAGCGGCGTACGGTCGCACGCGCGTGGCTGGGTCGTGCGCCGCGCGACGGGCGAGGACGTCGCGGAGATCGTCGTTGGGGTGCAGGAGCTCCTGCTCGAGCTGGGCGCGACGCCGCCGCCGGCGATCGCGCTGGAAGACGCGGCGCGCGAGCTGATCGACGATAGCGACGCCGGCGTCGTCCTGATCGCAGGCATTGACGGCGAGGTCGTCGGCGTGCTGGCCGCGAGCTGGCAGCTGGCGATGCACGTGCCCGGACGCTATGGGCTGATCCAGGACCTCTGGGTGCACGCGGCCTGGCGCAGTCGCGCGATCGGTGCCGATCTGGTCACCGCCCTCGTCGAGCTCGCGCACGCGCAAGGGGTCACGTTCATCGAGGTCGGGCTTCCCCGCGAGAGCTTCGCCGGCATCGAGGCGACGACGCAGTTCTACCGCGATCAGGGCTTTGAGACCCTCGGCCCGCGTATGCGACGGGTGCTCGCGTGAGCGGCCTCGAGCCCTTTCGCAGGCGCCTGGACGAGCTCGACGAGCAGATCGTCGGACTGCTCGGCGAGCGCTTCTCCACGTGCCGCGAGATCGCGATGTACAAGCGCGAGCACGAGATCCCGATGATGCAGCCGCAGCGCGTGGTCGAGGTGCGCGAGCGCTACCTCTCGCGCGGCGCCGAGGCGGGCGTGCCGAGCGACTTCGCCGAAGCGCTGTTCGACCTGCTGATCGCGGCCACGTGCAAGATGGAGGACGAGTTGATCGACGGGCGGGCGACGGCACACGGAGAGGCCGCATGACGCGTCCTACGTTCATCACGCTCGGGCCGGCAGGTACGTGTCACGAGAACGCGCTTCAACACTACCTCCGCTTCCAGGCTGTCACGCCGCACGAGGTCGTCCTCGTTGAAGACCTGCTTGGGGCGATTGGGCGGGTGAAGGACGAGCCCAACACGTTCCTGGTGCAGTGCAGCGCGCACGTGCAGGTCCACCTCGTCACCGAGCGCTACCACGAGCAGGTGTTCGTGATCGACACGTTCATCTACCCGACCAAGGAGCTGGGCCTGGTGTTCCGCAATGACGTGGAGGAGCACCGGAGCCTTGGCATCGTCTCGGCCACGCGTGGGTATCTCGACCTCTCGCGCTTCGAGACCATCGTCGATCAGCCGTCGAAGCCGGTAGTGGCGCGCAACCTGCTCGACGGGCGGTTCGACGCGGGGCTCACGCACGTGCATTACGCCGAGGAATACCCCGAGCAGTTCCGACTCGTGGAGTACTACGGGGCGGTCGACACGACTTGGGTCGTGTACGGGAGGCGGAAGCGGTTTCAGGGCGAGGTCATTGGGACTCGTGCGCCCCAACTGTTCGGTCTCGCTTGACCGCGCGCGGCTTCGCCCGGTCGTACGAACCTGAACGTGCGTCCTGGCAAAAGCTAGTCGGGCAGTCCCGGAAGCTGAGAGCCTTTGTACTCGCGGCAAGCCGACACGACATAGCCCTTCCGACAGCTCGTTTTCGCTGCCCACTGCTTCTGGGACGGCACGCGCTCCGCGAACCTCGCAAAGGCCGCTTGTCGCTGTCTCTCGCCGAGGCCAGCTGGGAGGCGTTTTGCCATCGCCAGCCGCGCTTCGCCGATCTTCACCTCATATAGCTGCACCTTGGAACGCAACAGCATGTCGTCGACCGTCTGGCCCGTCAGCCGTAGATATCGCGCAAATTCGCCCTCTCTCGGGTACGCAATCCTGTTCACTTCGCTAAGCCGGCGCTTGGCTTCTGCGTTGGAAGCTCGAAAGCCAAACGCCTTGCCCGAGCCGATTGTCCAATACCAGCCGATTAGCGTATTGAGAGCGTATTCCCTCACCTGCGCATACTTCTCTCTGCATTTGGCCTTCGCCTCCTCCTTACTTGGCTTTCCGTCAGCGCCGATGGGCTTCTCGGCCATCGTCTCGACGTGGGCAACGCACGCAGTGTAGTTTGGGGGATCCGGAATCACGCCCTTCGGCACCGGCCTGGCTGGTTTGTTTTCATACAGGACGACCGCCTCGATCGGGATCCAGTGTTCGAGCATCGCCTTGCTGATCGAACCTACACCGGCGATTCGTGCGATCGTTTCGTTACCACTTGTCTTGCTCCCCGAACAAGCCGGCAGTGCCACGCTGCAGGCGGCCGCCACAAGCACGGTCACATACCGACTTGCTCTGCGCGCCGCTTCCAGTCGCTTGGCGACTTGTCCACTCATGATGGCCGCGAGCGTTACACATGCCGCATCCTGGGGTCAAGGAGCGGCATGAATTGTCTCTCACCTGGCGGCGCAAAGACACACGGCCGAAGCGACGTGCACTACGCCGCTCCGGCCGCGCATGGCGCTGGCCGTCTCAGGACCAGCTAGAGGCCGATCTGTTGATCAAGCTTCAACCACGCACTACGTCGTTTTTTCGATCGTGACTTCTTCGTTCGTCGTGATTTTTGCTTCGTTGCTCTGCTGCGCCGACGCGACAGCGGTACCCTCATCGATCGACGTGGTCAGCGACGCTTTCACTTTTACGCCGCTGTCGTTTTCGAATTCTTTGATCGTCTGACTCCCTTTCGACTGTGTCAGGGTGATCGTGAAGCTTTTCGTTTTCGTTAAGATCGGCGTAATTAAGCCGAGCAGGTTCCCTTGAACCACGAGTAATAAGGTACCGCTCGCGAATAAGCATTCGATGTGGACCGGGTTGATTAACAGCCATACACCCACGTCTCCGGTCGCGATGCGCACGAGGTGGTATTCCCCTAACACTAAGACGACTCCAGCCGCGTCGCCTAAGCTCTCCCCCGCCGCTGTTTCCCCGAACGGACCGTGGCATTTGACCCCGGCGAACATGATGTGAAGCGTGCCTAATTGTGTGCTCGTCGCGGTCTGTTCGGTGGTGCCACTGGTCGAGGTTATGCTTCCAAGCAGGGCGCTCGTGGTTTCGAACGTCGAGGTGCCGATCGTGCCTGTCGCGTTGGTTGCTTTGCTGAATTCCGGTAACGCTACGGCCGATGCAGACGCCGACATCACGGCGAACAGGGCGACAACGCCCACGAATGCCGTCACAACTGTCTTGAGTCGTCGCATATCGCGTTGCTCCTTTGAATCGCTTGTCTAGGAGCGCGATGAGCCGCATGCACCGCAGACGACTCACGCGCTGATGCGCGCGCGGTGTCAAAGCATCACGACACCACACATCGCCAAGCGTGATGACTTCTCTGCTGCCCGTCAAGCGAATGATGTGATTGTTTCCCTTTAGCCGACGCGCGCACAGGCCGTGAAGCCAGTTCTCATCGCCACCCTGAGCAGCGCTCGGCGGGTTTTACGTTTCGACAGAAGAAGGGCTTGTACCCATCGCGAGTTGCTCGCGTGCGCATATTTGGCAAGCACCGCTAGTTCTAGGTCCAGCGTGTTTCTATAACCCACGATGTCGTGCCATGTGGCAGCCAGCGACGGTGGCGGTGTCAGCGTTTCCAGGCGGCGCACTCCCGTTCGCTCTCGCAGGGCGTTCGCACTGGCTAGTCGCGCGAGGTCACGATTGCCGATGTGACTGCTTGGCGGACTCAGCAGCCCACGATTGGTCCGACCGCAGATAGCATCTGCCTGCTCGATGAAGGCGTGTCTAGCTACGGATTGGGCAGCTGTCCCGTCATGCGTTCGCGTGTGCTGACCTCCACAGCCGGACATCGCGAAGGCCGCTCCAGCAAGCGGCAGCAGGCTACGGCGGCGAGGGTTCACGCGGTACGCACTGAAGTCGTATCTATTCGTCGGAGTCGTCGGCGTGTATCCCGATCCGGCGGGCTAGCACGAGACCGAGATGACGGCCGACCTCTATGGGGCTATTCGCTTTCTGTGACGTTCGCCGCCCCTGCCAGTTTGAACGTCCCGTCGAGGATCGCCGTGTTGTGTCCCGCCGCAGACGGCAGCCCTAGTGTGCTGTTCACGATGGGATCGATCAGGAACGAGAAAGCTCCGCCACAGCCTTCCGCCTTTGGCGCGACAAACGAGTTGTTCACCACGGAGTTGCCCGTGATGGTGATGATCGTAAAGGCTTCGTTGAATGCGACCGTTCCTGGGGAGCCGGTGATAGGTTCATTCGGCGGCGGCGGGCTCGTCGTCCCAGTCGTGAGTTCGACGATGATCGGGTGGGCATTCGAGCCTATGTAGCAGCTGCTGCCTAGGAACGGGTTTTCCAGATGCACCTTCAGCGGAAGACTGAGACCCGTGCCCGTTCCGGTCTCCAGCGCCGGCACACTGATACCGATGGAGCTAGCAGGCGCTGCGAGTTCGGTCGTCGCGTTTACACCAGTCAGACTATTTTCGAACACGAGTTCACAGGCGATCCGCTCGAGGAGATTGCTGATTTCGTTGCACTTCACGAGATTCGTGAGGCCCCCAGGAACTTGCTGGGGTGTCTTGGAGAGCGTGTTTCCGTCTTCGGCGCCGATAAACGTCTCTGCGCCGGAGTCCGCGACGTGAATTCCGCCCTGGATCGTGATCGGAGTGACGATCGGCACTTTTTCGCGCGCGATCTGAAATTCGCCGCTTTCGGTCTTCCCGTACGTGCAAAGGCCGTTTCGGGATTGCTGAGCGGGCAGTGCGCGAACGGTGCGAATTCCCCTTTCGGGTTATGCGTGGCCGCGTGCGCAACGGGGGTGAAGGCGGCGACGGCGATGACCGCAGCAAGTCCGATAATGGTGGTACTGGGCCGAGCGCATGCATGACGCAGATACTTGATAGTCACGTACCCCACCTTTCTTGTGACTGGCCGATCAGATAATTTCCGTAACGTATCGCGCACGGGACTCAGCGCAACGGCCGTTTCTAGCTTCGCGACCCAGTCGGAGGGTTGGAAGCTCTTCGGCCGAGAGAGGGAAGAAGCGGCCCGACGGCAGTCAACAAGCGCGCTGCCCTTATTTCTGCGCCTTATGCGTCTTGTACGGGTGACAGGCCACACCTTTGCGTGCGTTCTTACACAGAAGGTCTGGCGCTTCATTATGGCTGCCGGTGAATCGATGGGACGTGGCCGGCTGCCATCTCCCGATTTCGAGGAGGAGCGACGCCGGAGATCTTCCTCGGTAGGGACGATCCGTCTTGTATGGATACTGTCGACAGCGCGCCACTACGTAGCCTGGACGACAGTTCGTAGCGGCTGCCAACCGTGCGGTGTATGCGGCGAAGCGCCTCGCCATCTCCTGCGGTGTTCCTCCGCCCTTCCTGATGGATGCCACGATCTTCGGGTGGGACTTCTCGTTGAGCAGGTCCAGCTTCAGCAGAAAGCGCTCATCAGCGATGCTTTGATGCCGGCGGCTCAGGTACGCAACTAGCTCTCCCGCCTTCGGAAACTGTTCCGCCCGGACTCGTTGCAGGGCATCGTCGACTTCCTGGTCGGAGATGCTCACGCCGTTGGCCGCGCCTTGACTTATGTTGATCTGCGCGTTGATAAGGAACGTGAGCGTCTGTTCCTTGATCGCGTCGTATAGTTGCGCACACTTTTCTTTGAGCTGTGCGGTGGTGAAGGTAGACGCGCCGCGATGCCTCGGCACGATCGGTGTGAGTTCTCTGACGCAGGTGGCGAAGCGCGGCGGAGAGTTGAGCAGGCCGCGAGGCGCCGTGCGGCTGGTGATGTCGAAGTAATCGCCGCCGAGGATGCTCCACATCCAGTGGTCCAAGGTCGGCTTCGTGATCTGAGCATCTCCGACCTTTGCGATCACAGTCCCGGTGAGCTTGGCTTCACCGCCGCCGCAGGCCGAGAGAAGCATCGCGGCAACGCACGCCGCCACGCTGGCGGTCGCGACCGTAGCCCAACGCGCGTATCTCCTCGAGGCTGGACTCGGCTTGCGCATGGGAGCGAAACTAGCCGATTTCCCGGTTTTATGTGGTCTCTGTTTCCGATGTCGGCGTCCGCGCCGCCGCGCGCCGTCGATTACTCGGTGACTTCGGTTGTTGTGTTTCTCTCTGGGTCGAACACACGGCCCTCTGTGAGCCACTCCTCAGCTCCACCGGCGCCCGGAGAGGCGCTTACTTCTTCTTGCGCCGACCCTGAGCCTTCAGCTCGCCAAGGCGCTTACTGGCTTGCGCTTTGCACGCCGCGCGCTTCCTCTGCTTCTTGATCTTCTTACACGCCTGGAGTGCTTTCTTGAGCTTCTGTGCACGGGTAAGCGGCTTGCGTGCGCATCCCTGAATCGCGATCTTCGTCTGTTGAGTGACCACAGCCCCATTTTGACCGGTGATGGTGGTCGGCATAACGAGTTTCGCCCCGCACAGGCTGAAGTGCTTGCTCTGCGGCACGTTTGAGGCGAGCGCGGAGTGCGGCCCCTCCGGTAGATTTGCTTCGAACGATGTGACCGGTGCATCGGGGACCGCGTTGAAGGTAGATGTAGTGATCCCCTTTTTGATGTCCGTCTGGCCATCGAGGATCAGGGTGATGCCTTCGCCTTGCAGGACGAACTCGACGTCGGGAAACGCCGCGGCGGCGTGCGAGACGAGGTAGGCGGGGCCTGTCAGAGCGCTCTTGAGGAGCGGCGTGTGGACTGTCGCCGCGCCGATATCCGAGCCTTCGGGGCAAGACGACGGATTGGCCGCGAAGATCGCGTCCGGACACGCTTTCTGGATGGTGGTAAGACGCGAGGGCAGTGCGATTGGCAGCACCAGCTTCGTCTTGGCGATGTTCGCCTGTCCGGGGCCGGACATCACTTTGACGACGAATGCCGCCCCGTTCGCTTTGCTCGCGTTGCCTTTGGTCGAGGCCGTCAGCGTGGGTTTGAACGGCAGGGTCGCGCAGTTGGCCGCTTGGAACGGGCTCGAAACCGCCGCGGACATTCCTCGGGCGCTCGTGAGCGTGCCGGTCACGCTCAAGGGCGCACAGTTCGTGGGATTGAAGGTGAAGCCCGGGCGGTCGATCGTGACGTTCACCGCACGCACATCGGCAGGTATGCCGCTGTGCAGGCCTTCGATGCTGTTGATCATCTGCGGTAGCGGGTCCGAGAGGATGGTGATCTGCGAGGTGCGAGAGTCCACACGGATCGACGAGCGCACGACCACGTTGCCGAGATTGAACGGCCCCGCGACTGCAGGGACGACGACGGACAAGCCGAAGGGCCCGCCGTTGTAGGGACCAGTCAGAAAGACCTGGCCGCCCTGCACGTGAAACGGGTCGGGCCCAACGCCTGCGGCAACCGTCGCGTGCCCGATCAGGCTGTTCGGTCCACACGCGCCTTGTCCGGCCTGCGGCTCCGGACATTGTTCAACCGTCTTCAACGTCCCGAGCAGACCTGGGGGCATTGTCACCGACACGCCACTCAGGTTCTGATCCTGATCCGTCCTGGAGAGCGTCAGTGTAAACGGACTGGTCGCGCCTGCCTGGGCACTCTGAGTACCGGCCAGGAACGACGGGGAGAACCCGCTCACACAGCCAGAGGAGATCTCGAAGGGACTCGACAGGCTAACGGGCGCTGTGCCGCTCCAAGGCGTCAACGAGGCGAGCGTCGAGAACGTCCCGCACTGCTCGGGGGTCGCGAGCGAGCTGTGTGGGCCTCCGGACAGACTCAGCTTGAAGTCACTGAACGGAAGCTGCGGAGTATTGTCGAACGTCGTCGTCAACTGACCGGTGACCGGGTCGGCGACCACCTGGCCGGCCAGCTTGATCAATGCGCCGTCGGCTTCCGCGGCCACGTAGATCGCCAGAAGGGACCCGAATGGATTGTTGTTCTGTTCGGCCAGGTACACAGAGCCCTTGACGTGATCCGGCAGGGCCGGCGTCGTGATTTCGACCGTGCCGATCTTCGATGCGTCCGGGCACGCCGGCTGATCGGCGTTGTCCATACCTATCTGGTCCGGAGCGCAGGCGGCAAGGCCGCTCGCCGCAGACGGCGAGATTGCCATTCCGGCCGGAAGTTCGACAACGGTCCGTTTCAACTCAGGTTGCGCGAGCCCTTCTGGGCTTTCGTCCTGCGGAACTCGAAGATCGGTGATGAGACCAGCTGGAGCATCGGCCGCCGTCGTGTCCGGCTGGACCGAGATTTCCGGCGCGAACGCGAGCGATTCGCACCCCGTTATGCCAGGCAGCGTTGCGGACGCGGTCACGAACTCCCCCGGAGACTGCCACGAGTCGGCTCGCAAGGTCTCGGTCATCGGGCCGGTGCAGCTTGTCGGGTCGGTCAAGAACGGTACGAGCGGCGCGTGCACCGAGCATCCGGGAGCCCCGTTTTCGCACACTCTGTCTTCGTCGTGGCTGGGGTCGGCCGGAACGCCCCAGACTTCGATCGTGGCACCCTCCAGGCCGGCGTCGGTGGAGCTGTTGAGGGATTCCGCGGTGACGCCATAGTCACCGCCGGTCCGAACTTTGAAGTAGATGTAGATGTTCTCGAAAGTACCGACGCGGAAGCCCAAGGCCGCAGGGTACCCAGGAGGCGGCACGAGGTTGTAGAGCGGTTCATGTTCGCGTTCTTCGCTGTCGAGCCGCAGCTTGATACGCCCGACCTGATCCGCTCCGCTGCAGAGACGACGAACGAGGTCTACTGGCGTGCACTTCGGCGTCGCGTTGATGTTCCCGATGAAGCCGGGCGGAAGTGCGGCGACGATGTCCTTGACGTTGGCGTCGGTCGCGGGTTGACTAGTCACGTCGGTCGCCTTGTTGAACTCGATGTTTGTCACCAGCTTATATGGGTGTCCGCCCGCCTGCGTATAGGTGTGCCCTTCCCTGTTCAGCACTTCGACTTTGAAGTCGCTGATGCCGAACGTGATGAACGTTTGATCAGGCCCCGTCGTCACGCCGGCTGTATTTTCGGCGATGAAATGAAAGTGGTAGGTGGTGCTGACGGTCAGCCCGCTGACATGAGCCGACACGCCCTGATCGCCGATGCCGGCGCCCAGGCTCGCCGGCGAGCAAGGCAGCGTGGTCGCAGTTGCATACCCAGTATCTTTGAAGCTCGAGTCGTCGACGAACTGCACGCGGCAGGTTGTGTCGAAGCCGAAAGGGTTGACCTGAGCGCGAACGGTGGCATCCTTCGCTCGCGGCGTCGCGGCCTCGTCGTCGATGCCAGGCGCTCCGGGCGTCGTGAGCGTTTCGTCGAAGCCCTCGCTGCTGCCGCCGACGGCTTCGATACCGCCGGCGTCTGTGACCTTGAGGCGGAAATGGTAGGTCGTGCTCGGGGCAAGAGTGACAGCTGCACTCACGTCAGTGAGGCCTCCGTAGGGCGGGCTCGGTACGCAGGGCGCGGTTAGCCCATATGTCGTGTCGGTGCCGTATTCGAACTGGCACTCGGTGATTTTGCCGCCGGGATGCGGATCGGGGGTGAGTTTGCCATTCAGCGTCGCGCTTTCTGTCCCGACGGTGGACGCGGGCTCAGTGGTGACGTCGTCGGGCAGCACGACGAGCGGACCGTAGACACTGATTTGCCGGTCGAAGTTGTGATTTGCGTACAGGTCGCCCGTGGCGTCGTGTACGGCAAGTGCGTGCCCGCCATCGCCGAAGGCGTCGACCTTGGCGCCCGATCTTTCGAACTCGCTGATCTGTGACCCAGGTTCGCCGACTAGTACGCGTCCGTTGGACTCGTCGACCGCTACGCTGGCGGCAGCGGTGCTTTCGAGTTCGGGGGCAGGGACGACGCCGCCGCCGGGTTCTAGCTCGGCAATCCCGGTGGGCGCGAGAAACGGGCCGTTGGCGACGTAGATGTTGCCGGTCGTGTCGTCGACCGCGAGCGGGCCAGGTTCGCTCAAAGGGTCCGAGAACTGACCGACATATTCGCCGGATGGGGCGAACTTGTCGATGACGTTGTGTGCGGCGTCGGCCACGTAGACGTCGCCGCTCGGATCGACGGCGACTCCGCGCGGCGTCATAGAGCCATCCGGAGTCTGGCTACCCACGATGCCGTCGCACTCGCTGAGCGACGGGATTTCCGCGCCAGTTATCTGGCAGATGTAATGGCCTGTTTCGTCGAATCTGTCGACGACGCCGTGTTCGATGTCGGCGACGTAGAGATCGCCGGCGTTGGCGCTCGTCGACCCGTCGACCGAGATGCCGGAGTTCAGTGGGAAGGACAAGAGTGACAGCGATCCTTGCGGAGTTTCGGCGCCAGTGACTTCGACGCCCGTATAGGTCCCGTCGGCCTCGAACTTGAGAACCGTCCCGTTCAGCAGCCCGAAGTACACGTCGCCGTCGCTCGGGCCTGTCGAGTTGTCCACGGCGGCGGCAAGAACGGGCTGCTGCGTGCCGTTGTCGCCTTCGAAGCTAGAGAGGAGCTGGTGGGTCAACTCCGCGCCGGATGGCGGCGCCTCGACCGCCATCGCGCAGAGCGCGAAGAGCGCGGCCACGATGACGCCAACCGTCGGTCGGCGAAGATGCACGATCATGACTTGCCTCTCCCGCTGGCCGGCGACTTCGCTTTTCGGCCGCCGGGCGGGCGGTGGTTCGCGGGTTTGGCGCCGTATTTCCTACGTGCCTGCCGTTCACAATTCATGCGCCTGTGCTTGTTGCGTTTCCGGCGGCAGCCCTTCAGAGCACGCGCAAGTCGTTCGCGATTGACCTGGGTCCGCGACTTCGCAGGTCGAGGGTTCAGCGCTGATTGGACGAGGTTGCCGACGCCCAGTTGACTCGTCGTCCCGGGGGCCGAGAACGGCAGGTTAGGCGATGTCGCACTCCTACATCCTTCGCCGTTGCATTCCGGCGCCGCAGGAGGCGCGGGGAAGCCTCCGTCCACGCGGGCATCGTAGATCTTAAATTCCGACGCTTGGCTCCCGGACGGCAGTTCCTGGGCGCTCATGAAGAAGACATCGTCGCCGCTCGGGCTGGCGTCGTAGAAATACGACGGACGACTGCTGGTCCCAGTCGAGATGAGCTGTAGCTCACCTTCTACGTATTCGTAGACGTTCGATAGTCCGTTAGTCGCTGCCGGCAACAGTCGCTGCGCGGTGTTGAAGAGCACGTGGCCGTCGTCTGTGAGGTTGTGCTGCAGATAGCCCGGCGCCGTAAAGGGAGCCGCTCCCCCAAACAAGTCGAATACCGGGATCGGGAGTCTGGCGTAGGCCATAGATGGCGCGCCTGCCGGAGCGCATGAGACACATTTCAAGCTGCTGCCCGCGCTGTCATATAGATAGATCTCGTTGTCCGGTTCGCCCGTACTGGCATCGAGATTGTCATAGCCAGTCAGCGGCTTAGTCGAGTTGAACGCGAGGAAGCGGCCGTCAGGAGTGACGCGCGTGGTGAGCACGGCGGATTCCCAGTCGGTACGGTCATTCGCTCTTCCTTCGTCTCCGGCATTCGGAGAAGTGTCGAGCGTCGCAATGAAGGCGACGCTGCCCGCGTGACGGAGATACAGGTTTGGCTCTCCTTCGACAGCAGCATCGCCGGACGAATTGGTCGCTCCCGTCAGGGCGCCCGTCGCGACGAAGTAGACATCGCTGCCATCGTCGCTTATCCCGCTCACGCCGAGCACGTCGGCCGGCTGGACAGAGCCAGCCGTGAGATCCCGCAGGCGCGCTCCGCTCGGTGCTCCCAGTTCGTACTCATAGAGGTCGGGCTGGCCCGGCCGTGCTGTCGAGTCGGACGTCAACTCGTTGTCATCGAGGAAGAACACGGTGCGCCCTTCCGGGGTGGCCCACGCGAACTGCCCGCCGCCGTTCTGGCTTCCGCCTTGGGCTGAGTCGACCTGAAGCGTGCAGGCGTCAGTAGGATCGACACAGGCGCCTTCACTGTCTATGGTGCTTTGCGGCTGATCGGCGTTCAGCCGGACGTAGAGATCGCCGTTGGCGACGAAATACACTCGCGATCCATCCGCCGACACGGCGTGGGTAAAGGTCTCGGCGCCCACGCCGAAGCGTTCGTCTTCCGGTTCATAACCGTTCGCAAGAGACCCTTGGGTCGGTGTTCCGTCGGGCAGGATCGTAACGAGTCGGATCGAGCCGTCGTGCCACTCATAGAGTTCGAAGCCACCGTTCGCGTCGGATGTCAGCTTCGCGCTCTCCGCAAAGACGACGTGGCTTAGATCGGAGGAAGCCGCCTCGAGCCATGCGTCCGTGGGTGAGGCTCCTGCGGGCGCCTGCCCGAGGCTGTCGATCAGCTGGTAGGGCCCCGCCTCACGTTCGCCGAGGAACAGGTTCTGAAAGCCTCTGGGCTCGCCGGACACCAGCGCTGGATCGTCGGTGCCGCAACGATCGACTCCCTGACGAACCGGGCTGCCGGTCTGCCCCACACCGTCCGCGAGCACTGCCTTTGACAGGTCCGGCGAGTATGCGGCGATGTAGGCGGTCCGACAGATCACGCTGTTGCTAGTCGACTGCGGAGGGATCATCTGCTCGAACGACCATCCATCGCGTCCGCGCGTCAAGCGCAGGTACTCACCGTCACTCGGAGAGTTCGGGGGCGGATATACGGTGACGTAAGAGAAGCCCTCTCCAGTGACGGACGCCTGTACCTGATACGCCCGCCCGTCGCCTGTCCTTGGGTCGCCAACTTCGGCTTCGCCTACGAACTGGAAGTTCGGTTCTGAGCCCGGAGGCGAAACCGCCTCGTACGCACGACAATCTTGCAACGCCCTCGAGTAACCGGTTCGAACTCCCGCGTTCGGGCAGGCTTCGGCGGCACCAGCGCTCGGCGGCAGCGATAGCGAAGCGCCTACCGCGACAAACGTGCAAACCACGACGAAGAGGTGGCACGAAGTCCGTCGTCCTCGCCGGGAAGTGCACGAGCCGTTCGACATGGGCGGCGAATGCATGGGCCAAATACTCAAGCGTCTCCGAACGACAGCCTTCATCTCAGCCCTACCCCTCTTCTCTCGAGACGCTTGCTTGTACGACGTGGCCATTGGTCGTCGCACAACGGCCAATGGATCCCCAATAGCCCAGCACTGGACCGATCTCCGACAGTAGAGGCACCCGAGTTCTGGGGCAACCGAAGTTTCTGACTCCACTGCGGACTCAGCCCTATGGAGGCTTTTGTGCACTTCCTAGAGGCGCGTCGCGGTTCCCACGCTCCGGTTCCTACACTCCGCTCGACAGGTCTTAATGCACGAGGGCCCGGCAATTGCCGGGCCCTCGCATCCGACCGCCGAAGCGGCCGGCCTTCCCATGCACTGAGAACTCCCTACATCATCCCCGACATGTCAGGCATCCCGCCGCCGGCCGGAGCACCTTCCTTTTCGGGAAGCTCCGCCACGATCGCCTCGGTCGTGAGGATGTTCTTGGCGATCGATGCCGCGTTCTGCAACGCAGAGCGCGTCACCATGGCCGGGTCGATCACGCCTTCGGCGACGAGGTCGCCGATCTCGTTGGTCGCCGCGTTCAGGCCAAAGCCCTTCTTGGCCTTGCGCACGTCGTTGACGACGACCGAGCCCTCCAGGCCGGCGTTCTCGGCCAGCTGACGCAGCGGCTCCTCCAGAGCGCGGAGCACGATGCGCGCGCCCGTGCGCTCGTCGTCGGAGCCGTCGGCCGAAGCGCCGTTGGCGTCGACCGAGACGGCTGAGGTGGCCTGCAGCAGGGCGACGCCGCCGCCCGGCACGATGCCCTCCTCCAGCGCCGCGCGCGTGGCCTGCAGCGCGTCCTCTACGCGGTGCTTCTTCTCCTTCATCTCCGTCTCGGTGGCTGCGCCGACCTTGACGACGGCGACGCCACCCGACAGCTTCGCCAACCGCTCCTGCAGCTTCTCGCGGTCGAAGTCGGAGTCGGTGTTCTCGATTTCGGCTTTGATCTGGTTGATCCGGCCTTTGATCGCCTCGCCGTCACCGGCGCCGTCGACGATCGTCGTCGTGTCCTTGGCTACGACCACCCGGCGCGCACGCCCGAGCTGGGAGAGCTGGGTGTTCTCCAGCTTCAGCCCCATCTCCTCGGTGATGACCTCGCCGCCGGTCAGGATCCCGATGTCCTCGAGCATGCGCTTGCGGCGGTCGCCGAAGCCCGGTGCCTTGACGGCGACACCCGTGAACGTGCCGCGGAGCTTGTTCACGACGAGCGTCGCGAGCGACTCGCCCTCGACGTCCTCGGCGATGATCAGGATCGGCTTGCCCGACTGGATCACCTGCTCGAGCACCGGCAGCACGTCGCGCACGGAACCGATCTTCGAGTTGGCGATCAGGATGTAGGGGTCCTCGAGCGTCGCCTCCATGCGGTCCTGGTCGGTGACCATGTAGGGCGAGATGTAGCCCTTGTCGAACTGCATGCCCTCGGTGAACTCGAGGTCCATGCCGAACGTCTGGCCCTCCTCGACGTTGACC